>Ga0209563_100022_pt1 | contig 643318 bp, 575 predicted proteins | sample AraplaCvi_mMF_r2_FD_184271 | JGI IMG/M metagenome (GOLD analysis project Ga0209563, IMG submission 184271) | Arabidopsis root microbial communities from North Carolina, USA - plate scrape CL_Cvi_mMF_r2 (SPAdes) (version 2) | ecosystem: Host-associated > Plants > Roots > Endosphere | place: USA...
GATAAAACATCGTTTCTCCTTGTAGTCTTGATTGTCCCTCGTCCACTCCCACACTCGCCTTGTACATGCAGGGTCGACGCCCTTGGATACCGTCCAGTGTTCAGTAATGGGGTGGGGAGAGGTGAAGAGCTTAATCTACGCTACAAGGTCAAAGCCTTCAGGGTGGGCTCAAGCTGGTCTTCACCTCAGTTGATGGTAGCTAACCATCAACTCAATCAAGATACAAGGGTGGGCATTTGGGGCCAGTGGCCCCAAATGAAACGTGCCCACCAATCGCTCGATCAGAGGTTCGGCGCCAGGTACCGTTCCACCTCATCCTTCGGCAGCCCGCGCCGCTTGGCCATGTCGTCGAGCTGGTCCTGGCCGATCTTGCCGACCACGAAGTACTTCGATTCCGGGTGCGAGAAGTAGAAGCCCGACACCGCGGCGCCCGGGTACATCGCGAACGATTCCGTCAGCTGCATCCCGATCTCGTCGGCCTGCAGGACCTTGAACAGGTCGGCCTTGACCGTGTGCTCCGGGCAGGCCGGATAGCCCGGCGCCGGGCGGATGCCGACGTATTCTTCCTTGATCAGCGCCTCATTGGACAGCTTCTCGTCCGCGACATAACCCCACAGGTCTGTGCGGACGCGCTCGTGCATGTACTCGGCGAACGCTTCCGCCAGGCGGTCGGCCAGGGCCTTCACCATGATCGACGAATAGTCGTCACCGGCGGCCTCGAAGCGCTTCTCGATCTTCTCGGCGCCGATGCCGGCCGTGACGGCGAACAGGCCGATGTAGTCGGCGATACCCGACGATTTCGGCGCGATGAAGTCGGCCAGGCACTGGTTCGGACGCTGCACGCCGTCGACGACAGGCTTCACGCCTTGCTGGCGCAGGCCGTAATACGTGAACGCGACTTCGCTGCGCGTGTCGTCCGTGTAGATCTCGATGTCGTCGTCGTTCACGCTGTTCGCGGGGAGCAGGGCGATGGCGCCATTCGCCGTCAGCCAGCGGCCGTCGATGATCTTCTTCAGCATCGCCTGGCCTTCCTCGAACACCTTCGTCGCCGCTTCGCCGACCACCTCGTCCGTCAGGATCGCGGGATACGGGCCTGCCAGGTCCCACGTCTGGAAGAACGGACCCCAGTCGATGTAGCGGGCGAGCGTCGCCAGGTCGACGTTCTTGAAGACGCGGCGGCCGACGAACTTCGGCTTCGTCGGCGCGAACGCCAGCTGCGCCTTGTTGGCGCGGGCCTGCTCCAGGCTCACCATCGGCAACGCCTTCTTGTTCGCGTGCTGTTCGCGGATGCGCACGTAGTCCTCGGCGATCTCGGCGACGTAGCCGTCGCGCGTCTCGGCCGTCACGAGCGACTGGCCCACCGACACGGAACGCGACGCGTCCGGCACGTACACGACCGGACCTTCGTAATGCGGCGCGATCTTGACGGCGGTGTGCGCGCGGCTCGTCGTCGCGCCGCCGATCAACAGGGGAATGCGGCGGTCGCGGAACCACGGGTCGCGCTGCATCTCGCGCGCGACGTGGGCCATCTCTTCGAGCGATGGCGTGATCAGGCCGGAGAGGCCGATGATGTCCGCGTTCTCTTCCTTCGCCTTCGCGAGGATCTCGGACGCCGGCACCATCACGCCCATGTTGACGATCTCGAAGTTATTACACTGCAGGACCACGGACACGATGTTCTTGCCGATGTCGTGCACGTCGCCCTTCACGGTGGCGATCACCATCTTACCCTTCGGTTTCGCGACGATGCCCGTGCGCGCTTCCTCGGCCGCCTTTTCTTCCTCGATGAACGGGATCAGGTGGGCCACGGCCTGCTTCATCACGCGCGCCGATTTCACCACCTGCGGCAGGAACATCTTGCCCTGGCCGAACAGGTCGCCGACGACGTTCATGCCGTCCATCAGCGGGCCCTCGATCACCTGGATCGGGCGGCCGCCTTCGGCTGCGATTCCAGCGCGCGCTTCTTCCGTGTCCTCGACGATCCACTGCGTGATGCCATGCACGAGCGCGTGCGCGAGGCGCTTGCCCACGGGCGCGTTACGCCATTCGAGGTTCTGTTCCTGCTTGGCGCCGCCGGCCTTCAAGGTGCCGGCGAATTCGATCATGCGCTCGGTGGCGTCGGCGCGGCGGTTCAGCACGACGTCTTCCACGCGCTCGCGCAGTTCCGGATCGAGGTCGTCGTACACGCCGACCATGCCCGCATTGACGATACCCATCGTCATGCCGGCCTTGATGGCGTGGTACAGGAATACGGTGTGGATCGCTTCACGCGCGGGGTCGTTGCCGCGGAACGAGAACGACACGTTGGACACGCCGCCCGACACCTTCGCGTACGGCAGGTGCTCGCGGATCCAGCGCGTCGCGTTGATGAAGTCGACGGCGTAGTTGTCGTGTTCCTCGATGCCCGTGGCGATCGCGAAGATGTTCGGGTCGAAGATGATGTCTTCCGGCGGGAAGCCGACCTTCTGCACCAGGGTGTCGTACGCGCGTTTGCAGATCTCGATCTTGCGCTCGAACGTGTCGGCCTGGCCCTTTTCGTCGAACGCCATCACGATCACCGCGGCGCCGTAGCGGCGGCACAGCGTGGCCTGGCGCAGGAACTCCTCTTCGCCTTCCTTCATCGAGATCGAGTTGACGATCGCCTTGCCCTGCACGCACTTCAGGCCCGCTTCGATCACGGACCACTTCGACGAGTCGATCATGATCGGCACGCGCGAGATGTCCGGTTCGGATGCGATCAGGTTCAGGAAGCGCGTCATCGCGGCCTGCGAATCGAGCATCGCCTCGTCCATGTTGATGTCGATGACCTGCGCGCCGTTCTCGACCTGCTGGCGCGCGACGGACAGCGCCTCGTCGAACTGCTCGTTCAGGATCATGCGCGCGAACGCTTTCGAGCCCGTGACGTTGGTGCGCTCGCCGACGTTGACGAACAGCGACGTGTCGTCGACGACGAACGGCTCCAGGCCGGACAGGCGCAGCGCGACGGGGATCTCGGGCACGGTGCGGGGAGGGCAATCCTTCAGCAGTTCGCCGATGGCCTGGATGTGTTCCGGCGTCGTGCCGCAGCAGCCGCCGGCGATGTTGACGAAGCCGGCGTCGGCGAATTCGCGCAGCAGGGCGGACGTGTCGGACGGCAGTTCGTCGAAGCCCGTGTCGCTCATCGGGTTGGGCAGGCCGGCGTTCGGGTAGATGCAGACGAACGTGTCCGCGATCTGCGACAGTTCCTCGGCATACGGGCGCATCAGGGCAGCGCCTAGCGCGCAGTTCAGGCCGATCGTCAGCGGCTTTGCGTGGCGCACGGAATTCCAGAATGCCGGCACGGTCTGGCCCGACAGGATGCGGCCCGATGCGTCGGTGACCGTACCGGAGATCATCAGCGGCAGGCGCGTCGTCTCCGGATGCTCCGTGAAGTACTGGTCGATGGCGAACAGCGCGGCCTTGCAGTTGAGGGTGTCGAAGATCGTCTCGACGAGAATCAGGTCGATACCGCCCTCGACGAGCGCGTCGACCTGTTCGTAATAGGCGGTGACCAGTTGGTCGAACGTCACGTTGCGCGCGGCCGGGTCGTTGACGTCCGGCGAAATGGATGCCGTCTTCGGCGTCGGGCCGAGGGCGCCTGCGGCGTAGCGCGGCTTGTCCGGCGTCGAATACTTCGCGCAGGCGGCGCGCGCGAGCTTCGCGGCCTGCACGTTCATCTCGCGCACGAGGTGCGCCATGTGATAGTCGTCCTGCGCGACGCTGGTGGCGCCGAACGTGTTAGTTTCGATGATGTCGGCGCCGGCGGCCAGGTAGCGCTCGTGGATTTCCTGGATGATTTGCGGCTGCGTCAGGTTCAGCAACTCGTTGTTGCCCTTGACGAACAGCTCACGGGCGCCGCTGTCGGCGGGGGCCGTGAAATCGATGAAGCGCCCGGCGGGGCCGCCGCGATACGCCTGTTCGTCCAGTTTATATTGCTGGATGATCGTGCCCATCGCGCCGTCCAGGATCAGGATCCGGCGGGCGAGGGCTTCGCGCAGCTGGGCTTCGACGGGGGACATGGGGTGGGCGGCGGTGATCATCGTTGGCTTCCTGAGGTCTGCTGGAAAATAAATGAAGCGGAAATATGAGGCGGGTCTGTGATTATACCGTTACTGGCCGAGTTTGTTCCCGGTGCGGCCGAAGGGTCACGGTTCGCTCAAAACCGGACGTCGATGTAAAGACGTTTGTAACGTACTGTATCAAACGCGACATTGTTACACTGCGATACAAATTGCCGCATATTAGCAATTTCCCGGATACATACAGGGACGACAATTAACTTCATGGAACCGCCGTTGGCGCGGTTTCAGGATAAATCCTTGTCCAATCAACGGAATGCGCGGACCGTCGCTCCGCCGCCAAAATGGGAAGATTGCAATGAACAAAGAATACGTAGCCGAGTGGGACCAGCCAGCCGCCCGCACCGAAGACACCGCGGCGGCCAAGTCGCACGCCGCCGCCGGCGTGAAGCAGATCGTCACGATCCGTCTCGACGTCGACATGCTGGAATGGTTCAAATCGGCCGGTCCGGGCTACCAGACCCGCATCAACCAGGTCCTGCGCGAATACATGGAAGCGAATCGCGTGCGTGCTCAAGGCGAGCAGCACTGATTTCTTGCATGACGATGGCCGGGGCACAGCGCCCCGCGGGCCCGATGGCCTGAGACCCGTACGGGATGCCATCAGAGACAAAGGTCTCGATTAACTGATACGGAAAACAGAAGGGCATCACCCGGCGCAGCCGGCTGATGCCCTTCTTTATTATGTTGACGCCGTCGGTTACGCGAACGCTAGACCGTCGAACGAAAACCCTTTCAGGAACTCGGCCGCCGCCAGGCGCTTGCCGCCCGGCTTTTGCAATTCCGTCAAGAGGAGCGCACCGGCGCCGCACGCGACGACGATGCCCTGGCCATCGGCCTGCAGCACCTGCCCCGGTTGACCGCTGCCGTCGACGGGCTGCGCCTGCCAGATCTTGACCGTCGTCGACCCCGCCTGGCCATGCGCGCCCGGGAACGGGTTGAATGCGCGGACCTTGCGTGCCAGCTCGGCGGCCGGCAAGGTCCAGTCCAGCTTCGCTTCTTCCTTGCCGATCTTGGCGGCGTACGTCACGCCTTCCTCCGGCTGGGGCACGGCTTCCAGCCGGCCCTGCGCCATCTGCTGCAGCGCGTCGACGATCATGCGGCCGCCGAGGGCCGCCAGCTTGTCGTGCAGGCTGCCCGTCGTGTCCGTGTCGTCGATGGCGATGCGCTCGACGAGCAGCATCGGGCCCGTGTCCAGGCCTTCTTCCATTTCCATGATCGTCACGCCTGTCTCCGCATCGCCCGCCTCGATCGCGCGGTGGATCGGCGCGGCGCCCCGCCAGCGGGGCAGGATGGAGCCGTGGATATTGATGCAGGGCTTGATGTCCAGGGTGGAGCGGGGCAGGATCAGGCCGTACGCGGCCACGACCATGACGTCGTAGTCGGTGGCGAGCAGGCGTTCGTGCGCGGCCCGGGCTTCGCTCGCGCGCTGCGGATCCTTCGCGTCCATCCGCAGCGACAGCGGTTGCAGCACGTCGATCCCGTGCGCGACGGCGACCTGTTTCACGCTTGACGCCTGCAACTGCATGCCGCGGCCGGCCGGGCGGTCGGGCTGGGTCAGCACGAGCGGCACGCTGAAACCCGCGTCGAGCAGGGCGCGCAGCGCCACGGCCGCAAATTCCGGCGTGCCGGCAAAAACCACCTTCATCATGCGCGGCGGGCGGAGGAACGCTGCATGTCGCGCTCTTCCTTCTGCAGCTTCGTCTTGATGCGGTTGCGCTTCAGCGGCGACAGGTATTCCACGAAGACCTTGCCCATCAAGTGGTCCATCTCGTGCTGGATGCACACGGCCAGCAGGCCGTCCGCCTCGAGCTCGAACGGCTTGTTGAACTGGTCGACGGCGCGCACCTTGACGCGGGAGGGACGCTCGACGCCGTCATAGATGCCGGGCACCGACAGGCAGCCTTCGTCGTAGACTTGCTTGTCCGGGCTGGACCAGACGATTTCCGGGTTGACGAAGACGAGCAGGTTGTCCTTGGTCTCGGTCACGTCGATGACGACGACGCGCTCGTGCACGTCGACCTGCGTTGCGGCCAGGCCCACGCCCGGTGCGTCGTACATGGTCTCGGCCATGTCCGCCACCAGCTTGTGGAGGCGGTCGCCGAATTCGGTGACCGGCTTGGCGACCTTGTGCAGGCGCGGATCGGGGTAGCGGAGGATGTTCAGTAAGGCCATGGCGATGTGTTCAAAGTCGGTCAATAATCGGTATATTGGGTTGCGCGGACATAAACGCAACACGCCGCCCCCGCTGCCGGGTGCGGTTTGTCTTGCTAGTTCAGGGATTTCTCGGCAGAATTTGATTCAGTAAGGCAACTCTTGCGACACTTCAAGATCCGCTGCGCGGTCGAAGAGTCGTCTGTTTCCTGCTGTGTTGCCGGCCGAGGCGGCGTAGCACCCGTGCCGATAGGCACTTTAGGACTCTCCAATGAAAAATTTTAGCACAGGCGCCGCTCGGTCGCTCGTCATCCGCGCCGCCGCCGCAGGCGTGTTCGCCATCCTCGCCATGCCTGTCTGGGCCGCCATCGACTGCGCGTTCCGGCCGAACGCCCCGGACCAGCACGTCGTCGTCAAGGGCGATACCTTGTGGGACATTTCCGGCACCTTCCTGGAACATCCGTGGTGCTGGCCCCAGGTGTGGGGCATGAACCGCGACGAGATCCGCAATCCGCACTGGATCTATCCGGGACAGGTCGTGTATTTCGACCGCGCCCATGGCCGCCTCACCTTGAACAAGCCGGGCACGGACGCCGACGCGGGCCAGCCGCCCCTCGTGCGCTTGTCGCCCCAGGTGCGCACGGAGGGCATGGACGCCAACAATGCCGTGCCCGCCATCCCGTCGGGCGCGATCGAACCGTTCCTGACCCAGCCGCTCGTCGTCGAGCCGCAGGCGCTGGCGGCCGCGCCGCGCATCGTGGCGGCGGCGGAAGACCGCCTGTACCTGGGCGAGGGCGACCGCGTCTATGTGCGCGGCGCGCTCGGCGATGTGGCGAGCTTCCAGGTCTTCCGTCCTGGCAAGGAGCTGCGCGATCCGGATACGAACCAGGTCGTCGCGCACGAAGCCACGTACGTCGGCACGGCCCGCCTCGTGAAGGCGGCAGCGCCGGGCACGGACGTGCACACGTTCGTCGTCACCCGTTCCGACAAGGAAATGGGCGTCGGCGACCGGCTGCTGCCCGTGCCGCCGGCACCCGTGCGCAACTACGTACCCCATGCGCCCGCGCGGCCGGTGGCGGCGCGCGTGATGGCGCTGCCGACGGAATCGAATTTCGCTTCGCAGAACCAGGTCGTGACTGTCAACCGGGGCACGCTTGACGGACTCGATGTCGGGTCCGTGCTGCAGCTTTATCATCTGGGGCAGACCGTGACGGACCCGGAAAGCAAAGGCTTCCTCGGGTTCGGCAAGGCCAAACTCAAGCTCCCGGACGAGCAATACGGCGACCTGTTCATCTTCCGGGTTTTCGACCACGTCGCGTACGGCCTGGTCATGCGGACGACGGGGCCGGTGCAGATCGGCGACGTCGCACGATCACCGGAGTAACCCCACCGTGCAGGACACGGCCCTCACCGCGGTACCTGCACTCTCATCCTCCCCGGCGCGGCTGGCCGCCTGGCTGCGGCTGGAGCGCTGCGCCGGCATCGGCCCGCGCACGGCGGCCGTGCTGCTCGGCGTCTTCGGCAGTCCCGACGCCGTCTTCGCCGCCGACTTCGCCGCACTGGCCGCCCACGCGAGTCCGGCCCAGGCGCGCGCGCTGCTGCAGCCGCCCGCCGACACGACGCGCCGCTTGCTGGACGTTACGCTCGCCTGGCTCGACCAACCCGGCCACGGCGTTGTCGCGCTGGGCGAGCCCGGCTATCCCGCACTGCTGTCCCACATCCCCGATCCGCCGCTGCTCCTCTATATTAGAGGCCGCGCAGCGCTGCTGGCCGGGCCGGGCCTCGCCATCGTCGGCAGCCGCAATGCCAGCGTGCAGGGCAGGATGAATGCGCAAGCGTTCGCGCACAGCCTGTCCGCGGCCGGACTCTGCATCGTATCCGGGCTCGCGCTAGGCATCGACGCGGCGGCGCACGAGGGCGCGCTGCGCTGCGCCGGCGGCACCGTCGCCGTCGTCGGCACAGGGCCGGACGTCGTCTATCCGGCCCGCAACCGCGTCCTGGGCGAACGCATCGCCGCGGAGGGCTGCATCGTCAGCGAATATCCCGTCGGCACGCCGCCCGTCCCGGGCAATTTTCCTCGGCGCAACCGGATCATCAGCGGCCTCGCGGCCGGCGTGCTCGTCGTCGAGGCGGCCGCGCAGTCCGGCTCGCTGATCACGGCGCGCCAGGCGGCCGAGCAGGGCCGCGACGTGTTCGCGATCCCCGGCTCGATCCACGCGGCGCTGGCCAAGGGTTGCCACGTCCTGATCCGCGAAGGCGCGAAGCTCGTCGACACGGCGCAGGACGTGCTGGAAGCGCTCGCGTCGTCCCCGCTGCTGGGCGTCCCGGCGGCGTTCTTACCCGCATCAGTTATTTCCTTAACGGATATGAATAACGATAACACTCCCACGGCGGGTGTCGGCACGCCGGCGGATGCCGCGTTGCTGGATGCCATTGGCCACGACCCCGTCGACACCGATGCATTGCTGGCCCGGCTCGGCTGTCCCCCAGGAGAACTCAGTGCGCAGCTGCTCGTGCTGGAGCTGGCGGGGCGCGTCGAACGGCTGCCGGGCGGGCGCGTGCAGAGAATATTCAAGCGATAATTAGGGGCAAATATGCTGGCGAACCCGATAAGGCCGATAAACAACGATGATGTTTCCGACGGTCAGTGGAGTACGTGACGCTCTTGTGCCGCAAGGAGCTTAGCTGCTACAGTAGCGTCACCATGTTCGACATCCTAGTCTACCTCTACGAGACGTATTACCGTCCCGATGCCTGCCCCGAGCCGGCTGCCTTGGCACGCAAGCTGTCTGCCGTCGGTTTCGACGATGTCGAAATTTCCGAAGCGCTGGACTGGCTAAATGGCTTGACGGAAATGGCCGGTACTACCAATCCCGCCCTCGAATCGAGCGGCACGCGCTTCTACATCGCCCAGGAAGTCGACACGCTCGGCACCGCGGCCGTCGGCTTCATCCAGTTCCTCGAACTGGCCGGCCTGTTGACCGCGTCCCAGCGCGAGATCGTCATCGAACGCGCGCTGGCGCTGGACGAAGCGCCCGTCACCTTGGGCAAGCTGAAGATCATCGTCCTGATGCTCCTGTGGAGCCAGGGCAAGGAGCCGGACGCGCTGATGTTCGACGACCTGTTCGGGTCGGACGAAGAAGACGCCGCGCCGCGCCTGCTGCACTGAAGTGGTGCAAAAATACATCACGAACGGGGCTGCGGCCCCGTTTTTTATTGTGTTAGAGTAAGATTCAAGCGATGTTTCTGGCCGGAAATGCATTTTGCATCAACGATCACGCAGAGAGAGTCTACTTGCGGATTGCGCGACAACCCGCTTATCATTGGCCGCTACTGCCAATCCGTTACCAATAAGCTAACAATAAGCTCACAATAAGCTGACAAGTGGCGGATATATCACGCCGCCCAAGCCTGGGGCTCATGTATGATGCGCGAGCCTAGCCAAGAACAAGTACGAGAAACCATATGACCAAAGCCCTCATCATTGCCGAAAAACCCTCCGTGGCGAACGACATCGCCAAGGCGCTCGGCGGCTTTACGAAGCACGATGAGTATTTCGAATCCGACGAGTACGTCCTGTCGTCCGCCGTCGGCCACCTGCTCGAGATCGCGGTGCCCGAGGAATACGACGTCAAGCGCGGCAAATGGAGTTTCACCCACCTGCCGATGATCCCGCCGTACTTCGCGCTGAATCCGATCGCGAAGACGGAGTCGCGCCTCAAGGTGCTGAACAAGCTGATCAAGCGCAAGGATGTCGACACCCTGATCAACGCATGCGACGCGGGCCGCGAAGGTGAGCTGATCTTCCGCCTGATCGCCCAGAATGCGAAGGCCAAGCAGACCGTCAAGCGCCTGTGGCTGCAGTCGATGACGCCGAACGCGATCCGCGACGGCTTCGCCCACCTGCGCAGCGACAAGGACATGCTGCCGCTGGCGGACGCCGCCCGCTGCCGCTCGGAAGCGGACTGGCTGATCGGCATCAACGGCACCCGCGCGATGACCGCGTTCAACTCGAAGGAAGGCGGTTTCTACCTGACGACCGTCGGCCGCGTGCAGACACCCACCTTGTCGATCGTCGTCGAGCGCGAAGAGAAGATCAAGAAATTCGTGCCGCGCGACTATTGGGAAGTGCGCGCGGAATTCCGCTGCGCGGCCGGCGTCTACGAAGGCCGCTGGCTCGACACGAAGTTCAAGAAGGACGACACCGATCCGGAACGACGCGCCGAGCGCATGTGGGCCAAGGCCGATGCGGACGCCATCGTCGCCGCCTGCACGGGCAAGCAGGGCAAGGTCACCGAGGAATCGAAACCGACGACGTCGATGGCGCCCGCGCTGTTCGACCTGACGTCGCTGCAGCGCGAAGCCAACGGCCGTTTCGGCTTCTCGGCCAAGAACACGCTGGGCCTCGCGCAGGCGCTGTACGAAAAGCACAAGGTGCTGACCTATCCCCGTACGGATTCGCGCGCGCTGCCGGAAGACTACCTGAACACCGTCAAGTCGACGCTGGAAGTGTTGAAGGGTAATTCGAACTACCTGCCGTTCGCCAAGCAGATCCTGGACAAGGGCTGGGTCAAGCCGAACAAGCGCATCTTCGACAATAGCAAGATCTCGGACCACTTCGCGATCATCCCGACGGGTGTCGTGCCGAAGAACCTGTCCGAGCCGGAGCAGAAGCTGTACGACCTCGTCACGCGCCGCTTCATGGCCGTGTTCTTCCCGGCCGCGGAATTCCTCGTTACGACGCGTTTCACGGAAGTGGAAGGCCACCAGTTCAAGACCGAGGGCAAGGTCATGACGAACCCCGGCTGGCTCGCCGTGTACGGCAAGGACACGACCGGGGACGACAAGGACGGCGCCAGCCTCGTGCCGGTGGAGAAGGGCGAGCAGGTGCAGACGGAGAAGGTCACGGCCAACGGCCTCGTCACCAAGCCGCCCGCGCGCTACAACGAAGCCACGTTGCTGTCGGCGATGGAAGGCGCGGGCAAGCTCGTGGATTCCGACGAGCTGCGCGACGCCATGGCCGGCAAGGGCCTCGGCACGCCGGCCACGCGCGCCGCGATCATCGAAGGCTTGCTGACGGAAAAATACCTGCTGCGCGAAGGGCGCGAGCTGATCCCGACCGCCAAGGCATTCCAGCTGATGACCCTGCTGCGCGGCCTGGGTGTGAACGAACTGACGGCGCCGGAACTGACGGGCGAGTGGGAATACAAGCTGTCGCAGATGGAAAAGGGCCAGATTTCGCGCGAGGAGTTCATGCGCGAGATCGCCGAGATGACCGAGATCATCGTCAAGCGCGCCAAGGAATACAACAACGACACGATCCCGGGCGAGTACGCGACGTTGCGCACGCCGTGCCCGAACTGCGGCAGCGTCGTCAAGGAAAACTACCGGCGCTTCGCGTGCACCAAGTGCGACTTCTCGATGAGCAAGGTGCCGGGCGGCCGCCAGTTCGAGATCGAAGAAGTCGAGGAATTGCTGGAGAAGCGCACGATCGGCCCGCTGCAGGGCTTCCGCTCGAAGATGGGCCGGCCGTTCGCCGCCATCTTGCGCATCGTGCGCGACGAGGACATCCAGAACTTCAAGCTGGAGTTCGACTTCGGCCAGGACCAGGACGACGGCGAGGACGGCGAGGGCGTCGACTTCACGGGCCAGACGCCGCTCGGCCCGTGCCCGAAATGCAACGGCAACGTCTACGAGATGGGTCTGGCTTACGTCTGCGAGCACACGGTCGCCAAGCCGAAGACGTGCGACTTCCGCAGCAGCCGCATCATCCTGCAGCAGGAAATCCTGCCCGACCAGATGGCCAAGCTGCTGAACGAAGGCAAGACCGACCTGCTGCCGGGCTTTGTTTCGCAGCGTACGCGCCGGTCGTTCAAGGCCTTCCTCGTGCGCGGCAAGGACGGCAAGATCAGCTTCGAGTTCGAGGAGCGCAAGGCCAAGCCGGGCGCGAAGGCCAAGGACCAGGCCGACGAGGCGGACAGCGGCGCGGAAGCGCCTGCCGCCAAGCCGGCCGCGCGCAAGGCTGCGGCGACGAAGACGGCTGCCGCGAAACCCGCGGCCAAGGCCAAGGCACCCGCCAAGGCGGCCGCGGCCCGCAAGGCGCCGGCCAAGCGCGCCACCACGACGAAGAAAGCGACTGCCGGCGAGTAACCCGGTTGCCTGTTCACTAAAGCCGCGGCGCGTCCGCGGCTTTTTTTCGCGCCGAGGCCTGGACGCCGACGCTCGGATGCAAAAAAACCGCGATCCTTGCGGTATCGCGGTTCTTTATGGGTGTCGAGGGCTTATTCGCGCCACTCGTCCTGCAGCGCGCGGATGGCGGCTTCGCCGCTGCGGATCGCCTTCACGCGGCGCACGATCTCCTTCTGCCACGCTTCGTCGGCGTCCTGGTCGCCGTCGTTGCTGTCGACCAGCAGCAGGCGCATCAGCTCGTGCCTGTCCTCGGGGGACAGTTGCTGGATCTGGGCGGCCAGTTCGGCGACAGTGGGCATGGAGGCTCTCCTAGCAGAGTATTGTGACCAGATCATAACGTGAAGTTCAGTGTGTGTCGACAGGGACCATATTGTCTGTTGGCTTCTTGTCGATCAGTTTGTTGTCGGGGTCGATGCCCGCGCGCGCGGGGCGGCCGGTGACGACGAGCACGACGCGCTGGTCGCTCTGCGTCACGAGACGGCGCTCGCGCGCGAGCGGGTTGCCGTCCTGGTCGTCGACGCCGAATTCGATGTAGTCGTGCAGGGGCACGGGCTTCTCCTCGCCCTGTTCGCCGGCGCGCACCTTGCCGGCCGTGGCGCGGATCTCGACCTCGTACTTGCCGTCCGGCCGGCGCTTGGCTGTCGCGCCGTCGGCGTGGTTTTCGTATAGCACGATCGCCTCGAACAGGTCGTCGATCAGGTAGGCCTTGTCCGGCGGGGTGATCGCGCGCAGGCGGTCGACCAGCGTGGTCACGGTCGGGTAGGGCGGTCCCTTGTACGCATACTCCGCCAGCAGAGCGTGCAGCACGCCGTTGACGGCCTCCTCGCCCACGAGGTCCTGCAGCAGGTACAGCGCGAGGCTGCCCTTGTGGTAGTGGATATAGCCCTGGTTTTCGTTCTGCGCCAGCGGCAGCTCCTTCTTGTTCTCGCGCGCGCGGCCCATCAGGTATTCCTCGAGGTCGTAGCGCAGGAAGCGCCGCATCTTGCTCGAACCCAGCGTCGTCTTCATCGTCATCAGCGCCGTGTATTCGGCCAGGCTTTCCGACAGCACGGTCGCGCCGCGCATGTCGGCGCCGACGATCTGGTGCGCCCACCACTGATGGCCTACCTCGTGCGCGCTGACGTAGTACGGATAGTCGATGTCCTTGCGCGATTCCGGGTCGACCTTGGCGATGAAACCCACGCTTTCCGAGAACGGGATCGTGCCCGGCGCCGCCTGCGCATACGAGGCGTAGCGGGGGAATTCCGCGATGCGCAGCTCTCGGTTCTGGTAGGGACTGAAGTGCTTCGTGCCGTATTCGAGGGCCGCCTTGGCGCCGCGGATCATGCGGTCGACGTTGAAGTCGTGGCCCGGCTGGTAGTACACGTCGATGGTGACGTCCTGCCAGCGGTCGTGGCGCACCTCGTAGCGCGCCGACTGGAACGTATAAAAGTTCAGCACGGGCTTGTCGGCCTTGTAATGGAACCAGCGCCGGCCGCCGCTCATCCACTCCTGTTCCAGGGTGCCAGGCGCAACGACGATCTGATCCGGGCTCGTGCTGACGACGGCGTCGAAGCGGATCCAGTCGGCGTCGTTCGCGATGTAGTTGTTCGCGCGCGCGCGCTCGTCCTCGCGCGCGGCCATGCGCTCGCGCGGCGCGAGGCCGTGGCGCTTGCGGTCGCGGTCGTCCTCCAGTTCGAACGTGCGCTGGTAGCCCACGTGGGGCAGCACTTCGTTGCTGAAGAACGTGCCGTTGCCCACGACGGCTGTGTCGCGGCCCAGGCCCAGGATGCCGCCGGGCGTGTCAAGCAGGTCGAATTCCAGCGTCATGCGCGCGCCCGGCTGCAGCGGGGACGCCAGCAGGTAGCGGTAGATGCCGTGCTCCGGATCGGCGCGCAGCAGCCGCGCCGGCTGGGAAAAGCGGGGGCGCAGCTCGGGACCGGGCTTCTGGAACAGGACGACGTCGCGCACGGCGACGCCCGTGCGGTTCTCCAACTGGTAGAAGCCGTGCACCTTCAGCGTGCGGGTGTCGGGGTGGATGTCGACCTGCAGGTCCACGTCCGTGACGCGCGGCTGCGGCAGCGCCGCATAGCGCTTGTAGCGCAGCTCGTAGTCGGCGCGCACCCGTTCCTTGTGCCACGCGGTCTGGTACGCGCCCAGGTGCACGAGGTTGTACCACAGCAGGCCGCCGCTGGCCGCGAACACGAAGATGCCGGCGGCGAACGCGCCCAGCACGCCCGGCGTCAGGCGCCGACGCGCCAGCTGCAGGCGTTCGGAAAAACTGTCGCTCACGCCGCGCGGCCACAGCACGAGCGCGATCGTGAACAGGACGATCGCCGCGCCGCCCCAGTAGACTTGCAGCGCGCGCTGCAGCGGCAGGTAGTGGCCGAAGCCGTTCAGCGCGGAATACGTCACGTCCGGCAGCGCGCCGTACACGAGCAGCGGGTGGTCGAGGCCGAAGCCACCGAGGAACAGCGTGGCCACGTAATAGGTGACGAGCGCGAAGTAGGCGAGGTATTTGTGGTTCAGGATGGACTGGGCGGCCATTGCCAGCACGGCCAGCAGCACGTAGCGGGGCAGCAGGATGCCGAACAGCGTCGTCAGGTACAGGCCCGGTTCCAGCGTGAGGTAGCCGTGCGCCAGCTGGATGCCCATCCCGCACACCATGGCGGCCAGCAGCAGCACGACCTGCAGCACGACGAGGGCGATGGTCTTGGCCGCGAGCGGCAGCCAGCTCGGTACCGGGAGCGCGTCCACCATCTGCGCGATGCGCGCCTCGCGCTCGCGCCACACCATCTCGCCCGCATAGAACGTCGTCACGATCAGCACGAACAGCGCGAACACGTCGCGGATCAGTTCCAGCACCATGTACGTGACGGGATACGTCTTCGTGCCGTACATGGCGCCCATGTCGAGCGAGCTGACGATGAGGGTCAGCATGCCCGCGAGGACGATCACGGCGAAGTAGACGTTCTTGACGCATTCGCGCAGCGCGAGCCAGCTCGATTTCGCCAGCAGCACGGCGAGGCTGCGCGCGGCGAAGTCGGGCTTCTCGTGCAGGTCGGCGGCCGATGGCGCCTTGGCCTGCGCGCTGTCCGCCTCGGTCCGCGGCTGGCCGCGCCGGCCGGCCGGCGTGGAGACGAAGCTGAAGCGCCAGTAGCCCAGCGCCAGCACGACCAGCGAGAACAGCGACCAGAGCACGCGGTTGACGAGGTAGACGCCGGAGAGCGGGATCTGCAGCGTGTTGCGTTCCGTGAGGCTCCAGTATTCGGTGAGGCGGATCAGCGCCGTCGTGCCGAACGGGTCGATCAGCGCGGCGAGCGTCTTGTAGTCGAGGTCACGCGCGAGCGACGGGGCGACGATGTAACCGATCAGCATCACGACGCTCGCCACGTACACCGCCAGCATGCGCCGCGTGAGCGCCGCGAGCACGAAGAAGATCGCGCCGAAGATGAACAGGTTGGGCAACAGCGTGAAGACCAGCGGCAGCAGATAGCCGACCACCGAATACGGCCCCACGCGCGACGGGTCGATGCCCGGCAGCGCCGTCCCCAACAGGGTGCCGAACAGGATCGCCGAGAACACGACGACCAGCGTGGCCAGCGCGCCGAGGAAGCGGCCGAACACGTATGCGTATTTCGGGATCGGGGCGCTGAAGAAGAAATGGTGCATCTCGTACTCGAAGTCCTGCTGGACCGAGCGCCCCATCATCGCGGCGACGACGATGATGCCGAGGCAGCCGAGGAACGCGACGCTCAGCGCGATCTGGCGCGGCGCGTTGATCAGCACCCGGCCGCCGAAGGAGACGAAGGCTTCCTTGAACACGCCGCCGGCGGCGGCCATCCACAGCAGGGCCAGCGCGAAGAACGCGAGGAAATACACCCAGGTCGACAGCAGCTTCAGGCGCTGCCGGGTTTCGAAGCCGGCGATGGCGAGCAGGGCGCGCATGAATCAACAATTCCCGGCGGCGTCGTTGTGGCGGCCCGCGATGGTGGCGAAATAGACATCGTCCAGCGTCGGGTGGATCGGTTCGAAGTCGTCGCCGGGGTAGCGGTCGGCGTACACGTGGATCAGGGTGCGCCCGGACAGCAGGCGCGTGGAGATGACGGTGTGGCGCTTGTGGAAGTCGGGCAGGTCGTGCTTGGCGACGACCCGTGCCCAGATCTTGCCTTCGATGCCTTCGATGAGGCGGGCCGGTTCGCCGCACAGCAGCACGTTGCCCTTGTTGATGATCGCCATGTTGGCGCACAAATCGGCCACGTCGGACACGATGTGCGTGGACAGGATCACGGTCTTGTCCTCGCCGATGTCGGACAGCAGGTTGTGGAAGCGCACGCGTTCCTGCGGGTCGAGGCCGGCCGTCGGCTCGTCGACGATGATCAGTTGCGGGTCGCCGAGCAGTGCCTGGGCGATGCCGAAGCGCTGGCGCATGCCGCCGGAAAAGGTGCCCAGCTTCTGGTTGCGGACCTCGAACAGATTCGTTTGCTGCAGCAGGGCGTCGACGACTTCGCGCCGGCGGTGGCGCTGCGACAGGCCTTTCAGCTGCGCGAAATGGTCGAGCAGTTCGTACGCGCTCACTTTCGGGTACACGCCGAAATCCTGCGGCAGGTAGCCCAGCAGGCGGCGCACCTCGTCTTTTTCGTCGAGCACGTCGATATCGTCCAGGAAGACGGAGCCGCTGTCGCATTCCTGCAAGGTGGCGAGGATCCGCATCAGGGTCGACTTGCCGGCGCCGTTCGGCCCCAGCAGGCCGAACATCCCGGGCGGGATGCTCAGCGAGACCCTGTCCAGCGCGACCACGCCGTTGGCATAGGTCTTGGACAAATTGCGGATCTGTAATTCCATGGACACTCCCGTTGTGCGTGACAATGCACGTATTTCATGACTGTTGCATTGTATTAAAAAGGAGCTGAAGAGGCAGCAGCCGTGCGATACACGGCGTTTTCACAAGTCCAGAGTGCACAAAACCGGGAGCAGGATGCAGGGAAATCGGGGCTCCAGCATACGGCGCGGCACGGTATCTGTCTACTTTGGCAACATCATCGATGATATCGCGCAGGCCAAAACGGGCATAATGTCTCCATGGATACCCTCATCAAGGACAAGATCCTGGCCGTCACGCGCCAGGGCCGTACCCGGGCCGAGTCGACCGACTGGTTCCGCGTCGCCATCGGCTTGTACTACCTGGCCGGGCTGATGACGACGGAAACCATCGATTTCAAGACCGTCGACCGTGAATACAACCGCTTCATCTACCACACGATCGGCGCGGGTCACACGATCACGAGCATCCTGCAATTCATGAGCGGGCGCCGGGTCTTGCCGATCGTGCAATCCGAGCGTTTCATGGCCGCGTTCGCCGCGAGTTGTACGGAGGTGCCGCCGGAGTCGATCCCGTTCCTGCTCGAATTGAACCTGGGCGTGGCGAAGAACATTTCGAAGCTGGAAGTCGACGGGCCGCTGCACGATTGGCTGCAGGCGCAGAAAGTTGCGCAGAAGACAGGGGACGGAGGGGATGCGGCCGAGGGCATATAATTCTGCCTATCGCATAACACGCTGAAAAGGCAATATTCATGACAACGGCATCCCGCACCATCTCTCCTCTCGACCACCTGATCGTCGGCTTCGACAAGGCGTTGCGCGTCGTGGGCGGCGTGGCGAAGGCCGGGCGTCCGAATCCCGGCGTCTCCGCGCCGGACTGCGAACTGAACGCGCAGGAACAGCGCCACAGCGCCGGCCTGATGCGCGTGAACCACGTCGGCGAAGTGTGCGCGCAGGCGCTGTATGACGCACAGGGCCGCCGCGCATCGACGCAGGCCATGCGCGCGCAGTTCGCACAATCGGGCCGCGAGGAAGAAGACCACCTGGCCTGGACGGCCGAACGCCTGGCCGAACTGGGCTCGCAGCCCAGCCTGCTGAATCCGCTGTGGTATGCCGGCGCCTATGCGCTCGGCACCGTCGCGTCGCGCCTGGGCGATGCCGTGAGCCTCGGCTTCGTCGTCGAGACGGAGCGCCAGGTGGAGGCCCACCTGAACAGCCACCTCGACGAGTTGCCGCCGCACGACGCGAAATCGCGCGCCATCGTCACGCAGATGCGCGACGACGAAATCGCGCACGGCGCCAAGGCCGAGGCAATGGGTGCCGCCGAGATGCCGTTGCCCGTGAAGGCCGCGATGCGCGCCATGGCCAAGGTGATGACCACGACGGCGTACTACATTTGATGTGTCGGCACGCATGGTGGGCGGAGGCCGCCCACCCTACGGCAACGTGATACGTAGGGTGGGCACCCCGTGCCCACCATGTGTCGCCGCGAACTTTCTCGAGCCCACCATGCACCGCCGTGAAATCAACCTTCGATGATTTCAAACGAGTGCGTGATCTCGGCCGTCTTGGCCAGCATGATCGACGCCGAGCAGTATTTGTCGTGCGACAGGTTGACGGCGCGTTCGACGGTCGCCGGCTTCAGGTTGCGGCCCGTGACGATGAAGTGGAAGTGGATCTTGGTGAACACCTTCGGATCCGTCTCGGCGCGTTCGGCCTTCAACGTGACGTCGCAACCGCGCACGTCTTCGCGGCTGCGCTTCAAGATCAGCACGACGTCGTAGGCGGTGCAGCCGCCGGTCCCCAGCAGCACCATTTCCATCGGGCGCGGTGCCAGGTTGTGGCCGCCGCCCTCGGGGGCGCCATCCATGTTGACCAGGTGGCCGGAGCCGGTCTCGGCCCGGAAACTCATCCCGGACGGTCCGTTCCAGCTGACTTTGACTTCCATCGATTTCTCCGCTTGTGTGTATTTGACGAGGGCATCCATTCTAAGCCAGCGCGGCGCGCCGTGCTGGCCGGGGTTCATTCCCTTTTCAGACGGCCAGCACGTAGCGCTCGCTCTTCATGCGCCACGCGGCGAACGCGACGGCCGCCCATGCCGCCAGCGCCGAGCACAGGAACGTCAACGCGAACGGCAGCACGCCGATGTCGCCGCCCTTCGCGGTCTCGCGCAGCAAGGTCTGGTTCGACAGCATGGGAACGAGGTACATCCATGACGCCGTCTTCAGCTCCAGCATCGAGACGGCGAGCCCCGGCAGCATCGGCACGAGCATCACGATCGACAGCACGCTCTGCGCTTCCTTGAACGAGCGTGCGTTCATCGCCACCGCGATCTGCATGGCGGCCGCGAACAGCGACAGCGGCACGGAGGCCAGGCACACGAGCAGCAGCCCGCCCCAGCCCACGCGCCACGTCATGCCGATTTCTTCCAGCGGCATCCACGACAGGATCGCGTGCGCCAGCATCAGTTCGAACGTGATGCCGATGATGGCGAGGGACGCGGCCGCCAGCCACTTGCCCGTGACGAGTTCCCACGTGCGCACGGGCTGCGCCATCAGCACCTCGAGCGAACGCCGTTCGCGCTCGCCCGCCGTGGAATCGACCGCGGCCGACGACCCGCAGATGAACGCGGGGAAGAACAGGAAGCCGAGAATGCCGCCGATGATGCCGGCCGAGCGCGCGGCCGTCGTCGCCGTGTCGTAGCGCTGCACCTGCACGGGCGACAGCGCGACCGGCGACACGCCGTGCGCCAGCAGGCGCGCGCTCGCGATGTTGGTCGCGTAGGCGTTCAGCACTTCCTCGATGTCGCGTCGGCCGTCCTGTTCCGTCGACGAGTCGTACCACAGTTCGATGCGCGCGGGGCGCATCGCCGCATAGTCGGTCGCGTACTTGCCGGGCAGGCGCAGCACGGCGGCGGCCTTGCGGGCGCGCAGCAGCTCGCTGATCGCGGCCTCGCCGAGCGGCGGCGTGTCGTGGATGGTGACGTTCTTCTGCTTCAGCTGCGACATCAACGTGGGCGCCTGCGCGCCGCCGATCACGGCGAGCACGATGCCTTCGCGCTCGGGCTTCGTGGCGCGGTCGATCCACTGGTGCAGCAGGATCCCCAGCAGCACGGGATACATCAGCGTGAACAGGGCGAGAAGGCCCAGCGACCGTTTGTCGCGCAGCGATTCGCGGAACTCCTTCTTGAAAACGACGAGGAATTTGGCACTCATGCGACGATCCCTTCGTCGGTGCCGACGAGGCGCACGAACGCGTCTTCCAGGTTGGCGATGCCGGTGCGGCGACACAGGTCCGCGGGCGTGCCCTGCGCCACCGTATGGCCCTTGGCGATGACGATCACGTCGTCGCACAGATGGCTGACCTCCTGCATCACGTGCGTGGCCATCACGACGCAGCAGCCTTGCCCGCGCAGCGCGGACAGCGCGTGGCGTACGGCGCGCGTGCTCATCACGTCCAGCCCGCGCGTGGGTTCGTCGAGCAGCAAATGGCGGGGGCGGTGCAGCAGCGCGCGCGCGAGGGCGACCTTGATGCGCTGGCCCTGCGAAAAGCCCTTGCTGCGGCGTTCGAGGATGTCGTCCATCGCGAGCATCTCCGACACCTCGTCGATGCGCGCGGCGAGTGCGCGCTTTTCCATGCCGTTCAATTCGCCGAAGTAGGTGAGGTATTCGCGCGTGGACAGGCGCTCGTACAGCCCGAACTGGTCGGTCAGGAAGCCGATGTTGGCGCGCACGGCGAGCGGATCGCGTTCCGGGTCGACGCCGTCGATGGCGATGGTGCCGTGGTCGCGCCTGAGCATGCCGACGAGGGTGCGCAGCAAGGTGGTCTTGCCGGCGCCGTTGGGGCCCAGCAGCGCGGTGATGTGGCCGTCGCGCGCCGTGAAGCTGACGCCTCCCAGCGCCTGGACGGGGCCGAATTGTTTACGGACTTCGTGTGCTTCGATCATGGTCGTGGCGCTCGTCAGGGTTGCGGCCCGGCGCTGCCGAGCTGGAAGGTCGGGGCCGGGATCTCGTCCAGGCAGGCGCCGTCGACTTTGGTGGTCGGCTGGTCGAGGAAGGCGCGCAGCAGGCGCGGCGCGCAGCCCAGCTGCGATACGCCATGCCCCACGTTGGGCGCCGTCAGCAACTGGGCATGGTCCATGAAGCGGGCCGCATCCTGGGCGCGGCGCGGCGGCGTCACGGGGTCGAGCGCGCCGGACAGCAGCAGCGCGGGCGCTGCGATGCGCGTGGGGGGAGTGTCCGGCACGGCCGGCACGTTCATCGTGCGGCACAGGCCGCGCAGGCGCTCGCCCAGCGTGCGCGTCAGCGGGCTCGCGTCGCTGGCGGCCAGCGCGGGCGTGAAGCGGGGCATGTCCTCGGCGCAGACGACGGCCAGGTGCAGCAACGTGGCGGGTGCGCCGTCGGGCGAAAAATCAGCGGCCAGGTTGCGGCGCGCGACGAACGGCTGCCAGCGGCCTTCGCTGGCGCTGTGCACGAGGAACGGCAGGCGGCGCGCGTCGGCCGGCGAATACAGCATGTTGCGCACGGTGTCGAGCAGGCGCTCGCTCGTCATCGTGACGTCGACCTGGCGCGCCGTGCGCGGATCTGGCAGGTTCAGTGTCAGCGGGCCGCCGTCCAGCTTCGCGACGAGGGCGTCGAATTCGCGGCGCAGGTTTGGGTAGGCGCGCGCGCAGGCAGCGTCCTTCGCGCATTGGGCGAACAGCCGGTCGAGGGCGGCCTGGGCGTCGCGTCCGCCGGCCGGGATCACCTGGTCGGGCGCGGCGACGGCGTCCAGGGTGAGCGTGCGCACGGCGGCCGGGTACGCGCGCGCATACGCCTGCGCGAGCCGGGTGCCGTACGAGCCGCCCCACAGGTTGACCTTGTCGTAGCCCAGCGCGCGGCGCACGGCGTCGATGTCGCGCGCGGCGGCGGCCGTCGTGTACGCGGCGAACGGCACCTTGCTGGCCGCGATGCAGCGGCGCAGGGCGGCGTCGATCTGCGCGTCGTCGAGCTTCGCATCCTCGTCGACGTCGGACGGGCAATCGAGCTTGCCGGACAGCCCCGTGCCGCGCTGGTCGATGAAGACGATGTCGCGCGTTGGGCGCACGCGCTTGAACGCGGTGGCCAGCAGGGGCAGCACGTCGCTGCCCGCTTCACCGGGGCCGCCGGCCAGCACGAACACGGGATCGGGCCGCGCGCCCTGGCGCAGGGCGGGGGCGATCGTCACGTGCAGGTTCAGGGCGGCGGGCTTGCCCGGTTCGAGCGGCACGGGCAGGGTCAGGCAGCGCAGGGCTTCCTCGACGCCGGGCAGGTGGCAGCTGCGCGTTTGCGCCGGCGGCGTCGGGCTTGCTGCCGTGGCCAGGGGATTGGCCGTCAGCAGCACGCCCAGGAGCAGGATGGATTTCAACAAGCGGTCTCCTCTTTGATGCCGGTCATACTAATTTGTCATCGATTTCGGGGTCAATTGAAAGTTGCAAAATTGCATGATCCGGCACGCACGTCTTTGCGTTGGCTCCAGCCCGATGCGCGCCGTGGCCGGCTTGACTGTCGGGTATGGAATCGGCTATAGTCGTGGGCTTTCCATTTGCTCGGGAAAAGACAATAAGGCAGAGTCCGCGATGTAGCATCGCCCGCGGAACCACCATTCGAGCATTACTACCCTATATTAGGAAGTCAACATGAAAACTTTTTCCGCTAAGGGCCATGAAGTCCAGCGCGATTGGTACGTGATTGACGCGACGGACAAAGTCCTCGGACGTGTTGCCAGCGAAGTGGCACTCCGACTGCGCGGCAAACACAAGCCGGAATTTACTCCGCACGTCGACACCGGTGATTTCATCGTCGTCGTCAACGCAGGCAAACTGCGCGTGACCGGCACGAAAGCCAACGACAAGAAGTACTACCGTCACTCGGGCTACCCGGGCGGTATCTACGAAACCAACTTCCTGAAAATGCAACAGCGTTTCCCGGGCCGCGCCCTGGAAAAAGCCGTCAAAGGCATGCTGCCGAAGGGCCCGCTGGGCTACGCAATGATCAAGAAGCTGAAAGTGTATGCGGAAGCCACGCACCCGCACGCAGCCCAGCAACCCAAAGCACTCGAAATCTAAGTAAGGAACTGACATGATCGGTAACTACAACTACGGCACCGGCCGTCGCAAGAGTGCAGTGGCCCGTGTGTTCATCAAAGCTGGCACCGGCCAGATCATCGTGAACGGCAAACCGGCCGCCGAATACTTCTCGCGCGAAACCGGCCTGATGGTCATCCGTCAACCGCTGGAACTGACCGGCAACGTCGAGCGTTTCGACATCAAGGTCAACGTGCATGGCGGCGGCGAGTCCGGCCAGGCAGGTGCAGTGCGCCACGGCATCACCCGCGCACTGATCGACTACGACGCAGGCCTGAAGGGCGACCTGGCACGTGCCGGTTTCGTCACCCGTGACGCCCGTGAAGTCGAGCGTAAGAAAGTTGGTCTGCGCAAAGCACGTCGCGCAAAGCAATTCTCGAAGCGTTAATTTGGATGTGCAGCGCCTTGCGCGCTGCTGCCAAAACAAAAAACCGCCCGCTGCGAAGCCGGCGGTTTTTTTGTTGCCCGGATTTCAGAGCTTGCCGGTCAAGGTGACGAAGAACTGGCGCGGCGCGCCGGTCAGCAGGGTGGCGAAAGTGCCGTTCGGGTCGCTCGTGACGAAGCCGTTCGAGCCGATCGTGCTCAGGTATTTTTTGTCGAACAGATTGCTCACGTTGGCCTGCAAGGTCAGCTCCTTCAGCATGCCGAACGACTTGATGCGCCAACCGGCCGACAGGTTCGCCAGCCAGAACGACGGCACACCCGCGTCGTTGGTGTACGTGTAATAGCGCTTGTCCGTGTACTTGCCGCCCAGCCGCGCGAACCACGCATCGCCTTCGTACCCGAGTTCCGTCGCGAACATCGTGCGCGGCGTGTCCGTCACGCGCTTGCCGTCGATCTGCACGAGCTGGCCGTTGTCCGTGTAGTTCGATTGATAGCGCGAATCGTTGTACGTGAACGAGTTGAACCACGCCAGCTCGCGCGCCAATTTCCAGACGGCGATCGCTTCCACACCCTTCGTCTCGACCTTGCCCACGTTCACGAACGTGCTGGGGCAGCCGACGATGCCGGCGCAGGTAGCCACGCTCATCAGGCGGTCCTTGAAGTCGGCGTGATACACGGCCACGGAGCCCTGCAGCGCATTCTGGCGGAAGCGCAGGCCGAGGTCGGCCGTCGTCGACGTCTCCGGCTTCAGGTTCGGCGTGCCGAGATCGAATGCCTGCTGCGTCTGCGAGAACGGGCCCGAGACGCCCGGTTGATACGCCCGCATATTGCGCGAGATCGAGGCGAACGCTTCCAGGCCCTCGGACGCCTTGTAGTTCAGGCCCACCTGCGGCAGGAACGATTTCTCGGCCGTGATGTCGCCTTGCGCGCGCGTGCCCACGCGGTCGACGGCGTCGATGTGGACTTTCGGGCTCTTGAAGCCGGCGGAGAGCGTCAGGCGGTCCTGCAACGCGATCGTGTCCTGCACGTAGAACTGCGTCGTGGTCGTCGTGAAGTCCTGCTTGAAGCCCGTCGTCATCGGATTGTCGAGGAAGCGGTTCGTGTCCGCCGGGCCGTCGACCGCATAGAAATTGCGCGTCAGCGTGTGCAGGTTGCGCTCGGCCCAAAAGCCGGCCGTCACCGTGTGGCCACTGCCTTCCCAGCGCCAGTCGGCAAGCACGCCGTCGCGGTTGATCTTGTATTCCGTCGTGCGGATCGAGATGGGCATCGTGGCCGACGTCGGCGTGTACGGCGTGTACCAGTGGCCCTGGCCTTCGTTCTCGTGATGGTAGACAGTGGTCTTCAGGCGCGCGGACGCGGTGAGCGCAACGTCGAGCGCGACGCCGCCCAGCCAGTCGCGGCGCAGGCCGCTGGCCTGGTAATAGGCATCGTCCATGTTGTTGACGCCGCCGCTGAACTGGCCCTTCGCCGCGTTCACGGCGCGCTGCCAGTCGGGCGCATAATTGTCCCAGTCCATGCCGAGGCGGCGGATCATGTCCAGCGACAGATCCTGGTAATCGATCTCCACGCGCTTCGAATAGTTCAGGAAGCCGGACAGCGTGTTGTCGCCGAAGTCGTGCACGAACTTGCTGTTGAACTGGTCCTGGTTCTGGTCGCCCTGTCCCTTCCACTTGTCCGCGCGCTGGCGCGTGCCGCTCAGGTAGAACTTGGTGCCGCCGTCGAAGCGGCCGCTGTCCACGCGGACGAACGTGCGCGACGTCGAATCGCTGCCGAACGTCTGGGCGAACGTGGCGCCCCGGGTCTCGGTCGGGTCCAGGGTGAAGAACTGGACCGTGCCGCCGAGGTTGCTCGTCGACGCCGTGCCGAGCGCGCCCGCGCCCTGCGACACTTCGATGCGCCCGAGGTTTTCCGCCGAGATCGCGCGGCTGATGTGGAGGCCGTTGTTGTTGCCGTAGCTCATGTCGCCGAGCGGGATGCCGTCCAGCGTGAAGCCCAGCTGGCCCTGGCTGAAGCCGCGGATCGAGATACGCGTCGACCATTCGTAGGCGCCGAACGGATCGGCCGACTGGAAGCTGACGCCGGGCAGCTTGTCGAGCACTTTCAGCGGGCTCGTGCCGGGCACGGCCTCGGCCAGGTCGGCGCGCGTGATGTTCTGGACCTGGCGGGTCTGGCCCCGTCCCGTCACCTCGACGATCTGCATCGGTGCCGGTGCGCCTTCCGGGGCTGGGTCGGGGAGGGCGGGTTCGGCGGCACGGGCGGCGCATGCGGTCAGTTCGAGGGCGGCGAGCGCGATCAGCTTCAGGCGTAACGTCGTAGGCATGGTTTTTCCAGAGGTTGTGATTGCAAATGTGCAACAGTGTCAAAAAGCCATGCGGATGGTAAGTAACGGTTATGACGGCCTGATGACGGACGTTCGGTGTTAATGGTGCGGCAATGCAGCAGACGCAAAGACAGCCTGCTAAAATTGCGGGCTCGTACGGAACGTATCTATTTATCAAGGGGAAACAGACATGATCAAAGTTGGCATCGTTGGCGGCACCGGTTACACGGGCGTCGAATTGCTGCGCCTGCTCGCAGCCCACCCCGAGGCACAGCTGACCGCGATCACGTCGCGCAAGGAAGACGGCCTGCCCGTCGCCGACATGTTTCCCTCGCTGCGCGGCCACGTCGACATCGCGTTCTCGAGCCCGGACAAGGCCGACCTGAAGCAGTGCGACGTCGTATTCTTCGCGACCCCGCACGGCGTCGCCATGGCCCAGGCCCCCGAGCTGATCGCCGCCGGCGTGAAGGTGATCGACCTTGCGGCCGATTTCCGCCTGAAGGACCAGGCCACGTTCGAGAAGTGGTACAAGATCCCGCACAGCGCGCCCGACCTGCTGGAAGAGGCCGTGTACGGCCTGCCCGAGCTGAACCGCGAGGACATCAAAAAAGCGCGCCTGATCGCCAACCCGGGCTGCTACCCGACCACGATGCAGCTGGGCTTCTACCCGCTGCTGAAAGCGGGCATCATCGACGCCGGCAACCTGATCGCGGACGCCAAGTCGGGCGTGTCCGGCGCGGGCCGCAAGGCCGAGATCGGCACGCTGTTCTCGGAATCCAGCGACAACTTCAAGGCCTATGGCGTGCACGGCCACCGTCACACGCCGGAAACGTCCGCCCAGCTGCAGCGCTACACGGACCAGAAGGTCGGCCTGATCTTCACGCCGCATCTCGTGCCGATGATCCGTGGCATGCATTCCACGTTGTACGCGCGCCTGACGCAGGACATCACGAACGAAGCGCTGCAAGCCCTGTTCGAAGAGCAGTACAAGGACGCGGAATTCGTCGATGTGATGCCGTTCGGCTCGCACCCGGAAACCCGGTCGACGCGCGGTTCGAACATGCTGCGCATCGCGCTGCACCGTCCGGACAACGGCAACACGGTCGTCATCCTCGTCGTGCAGGACAACCTCGTGAAGGGCGCGTCCGGCCAGGCCGTGCAGTGCATGAACCTCATGTTCGGCCTGCCGGAAAGCACCGGCCTGAAGCAGATCGCGTTGCTGCCGTAAGCCCTCGCTGCGGCCTTCCGGCCGCGTCCCCATGGCAAGGCTTGGTCACAAGACACAGATCAAGGCGATCAGTGTTGGCAACGGTACATTGACCGTTGGACAGAACCAACGCCTAGCACAGGGGACAATCATGTTCGGTCGTAACGCAAAAAGCGAAATCGATAGCCTGATCGGCATTTCCGCACGCATCGAAGGGGACCTCGTGTTCACCGGGGGGCTGCGCATCGACGGCGAGGTCCACGGCAACGTGGTCGCCGCGGACGGCAACGACAGCGTGCTGATCGTGTCCGAGCACGCGCGCATCGAGGGCGAGGTGCGCTGCGCCAACCTGGTCGTCAATGGCTACATCGCGGGGACCGTGTATTCGTCCGACCTCCTTGAATTGCAGCCGAAAGGCCGCATACATGGGGATGTCCATTACCGCCTGCTGGAAATGCATGGCGGCGCCCTCGTCACCGGCAAGCTGACGCACCAGCCGGACCTGGCCATGAGCGCCCCCGAACCCGTGTTTCACCTTGGTGTGGCGGCCGAAGGGGCTTCAGCATGACTGGCGCCAACGGTCTATAATGGACGAAATCCGAATCCAATCAGGAGTTTATCCATGAATGCAGTCGCCGAAGTGCAAAACGCACAAGACACGATCCCCGCGCCCATCAACTTCACCGACAGCGCTGCTCAGAAAGTTGCCCAGCTGATCGAGGAAGAAGGCAATCCCGACCTGAAACTGCGCGTGTTCGTGCAGGGCGGCGGTTGCTCGGGCTTCCAGTACGGCTTCACTTTCGACGAGATCGTGAACGAAGACGACACGACGATGGAAAAGAACGGCGTTACGCTGCTGATCGACTCGATGAGCTACCAGTACCTGGTCGGCGCCGAGATCGACTACAAGGACGACCTCGAAGGTGCCCAGTTCGTCATCAAGAACCCGAATGCCCAGTCGACCTGCGGCTGCGGTTCCTCGTTCTCGATGTAAGCCACGCGCGTACCGAATGTGAAAAGCCGCCCCGGCATGCCGGGGCGGCTTTTTTTTCGCCTTCGCTAACAATGGCTAACAAGCAATTTCGCGTAGTACACTGACGCGCTGATGGCATGTCCGCCAAGGGCGGATGTGGCGGCCACGAGACATAAATACAGGCAGGGAATAAAAGGAATCACGTCGCCGGCCGCTTGATGTTACCGCTATCATTATGGGCTCGGTATACGCCACCCCCGGACTCGACATAACAAGGAGACAAGCATGACGAAGCAAGCACGGAAGCAGACTGCACTCGCGGTCCTGCTGGCCTGCGCCGCGATGGGCGCGCACGCGCAGGAGCGCCCCTGGCTCGACAAATCGAAGTCCGCCGACGAGCGCGCCCGCGCCGCCGTCGCCGCGATGACGCTCGACGAGAAGCTGCTGCTGATCGTCAGCTATACGGACAAGAAGGACGTGGCGAAGCAGCCGGACGACATCATCCCGCCGGCGATCAAGGCCGATATCGCGGCACACCACATCGAGGGCTCGGCCGGCTACGTGCCGGGCATTCCGCGCCTCGGCATTCCGGCGCAATGGCAGACCGACGCATCGATCGGCGTGCGGGTGACCGGCATGGAGCGCACGGCGCTGCCATCGTCGCTGGCGACGGCGGCGAGCTTCGATCCGGCCGTGTCGGAAGCGGGCGGGCGCATGATCGCCGACGAGGCGCGTGCATCCGGCTTCAACACCTTCCTGGCCGGCGGCGCGAACCTGGCGCGCGAGCCGCGCAATGGCCGCAACTTCGAATACGTCGGCGAGGATCCGCTGCTGGCCGGGCGCATGGCCGCGGGCCTCGTGAACGGCATCCAGTCGCGCCACATGGTGTCGACGATGAAGCATTTCGCCGTCAACGACCAGGAAAGCCAGCGCACGACGGTCGACGTCACCATCTCGCCCGAAGCGATGCACCAGTCGGACCTGCTCGCGTTCGAGATCCTCGACGAACTCGCGAAGCCGGGTTCCGTCATGTGCTCGTACAACCTCGTGAACGGCCGCTGGGCGTGCGAGAACGAATACCTGCTGAACAAGACGTTGAAGCAGGACTGGAAATTCAAGGGCTATGTGATGGCCGACTGGGGCGCCGTGCACTCGACGGCGGACGCAGCGAACTTCGGCCTCGACCAGTTCACGGGCTACCCGTGCTGCAACCACCACGGCCCGTTCTACTCGGCCAGGAATTTCAAGGAGGCGACGAACAAGGGCGAGGTGTCGATGCACCGCCTCGACGACATGGCGCAGCGCATCCTGTGGCCGCTGTTCCAGACGGGCGCGTTCGACGATCCGCCGAAGGTCGGCAAGATCGACTTCGCGGCGCATGCAAACGTGGCGCAGCGCGCCGCCGAGGAGTCGCTGGTACTGCTGAAGAACGAGAACAACGTGCTGCCGCTGGCGAATGCGAAGTCGCTCGCCGTCATCGGCGGCCATGCGGACAAGGGCGTGTTGGCGGGTGGCGGCTCGTCCGGCGTGACACCCGTCGGCGGCAACGCCGTGCCCGACCTCGCGCCGACATCGTGGCCGGGGCCCGTCGTCTACATGCCGTCGTCGCCGCTCGCCGCGCTGAAGGCGGAACTGCCGAAAGCGAAGATAGCGTATGCGAGCGGCGCGGACATCGACGCGGCCGTCGCGCTGGCGAAGCAGTCCGACGTGGCCGTCGTGTTCGTGACGCAGTGGCTGGGCGAGGGCTTCGACGGCAAGCTGGAACTCGACGGCAACCAGGACGCGCTCGTCGCGGCCGTCGCGCGCGCGAACCCCAGGACGGTCGTCGTCGTCGAATCGGGCGGCGCGATCCTGATGCCGTGGCTGGCGCAGGTGCCCGCGGTGCTGGAAGCGTTCTATCCCGGCATGCGCGGCGGCGAGGCGATCGCGCGCATCCTGGCGGGCAAAGTGAATCCGTCCGGGCACCTGCCGATCAGCTTCCCCGCATCGAACGCGCAGCTGGCGCACGCGGAGATTCCCGGCTTCGGCAAGCCGGACGGCATCCCCGTCCACATCACGTACGACGAAGGCGCCGCGATCGGCTACAAGTGGTACGACGCGAAAGGGTATAAACCGTTATTCGCGTTCGGCCACGGTCTCAGTTACACGCGCTTCGCCGTCGCCGAGCCGAAGGCGAACGTCGCCAACAAGCAGCTCACGGTCGGCGCCGCGCTGCGCAATACGGGCAAGCTGGCCGGCAAGGGCGTCGTGCAGGTGTACGTGGCGCCGGCCGACGTGAAGGCGTCCGGCTGGGAAGCACCGAAGCGCCTCGTCGCGTTCCATAAGCTCGACCTGCAGCCGGGAAGTTCACACGCGTTCACGCAGGCCGTCGATCCGCGCCTGCTGGCCACCTACGAGGTCGCGGACGACAGCTGGCACGTGCGCGCCGGCACGTATCGCGTGTTGTTCGGGCAGGCGGCGGACGATCTGCCCGTGTCCGTGGACGTGACCTTGCCCGACATGACGTGGAGCGCCGTCCACAAGGAGTGAAGCACCGCGCCGGCGTGCGGCGCGGTATGTCGGCGTTATCGCGCCCAGTAGTCCAGCACCAGCGACTTGGCGAGGCTGTTCTTCAGCGTCGCGACGAAACGCTGGTGCGCCGGGTGCGCGAGGTAGGCGTCGCGGTCCTCGGCGGCGGCGAACGTCAACGTGAAGCAGTGCGTGAAGCCGTCGTTCAAGCCTTCCGGGCTCACGTTCGTGCCCCATTCGTAGGCGGCGATGCCGGGAATGGCGGCGGGCAGGGCGGCGAAATCGTTGACGATCGCGTCGACGTCGTCATACGAAGCGTCGTCCTTGAACGCGAACAGGACGACGTGGCGCAGTGATTGGGCAGGCATGGATTGGCCGTGTGAGTTGACGAGGCGTCATCTTACACGGCCGCCCGCCGTCAGGGCGCCAGCGCCATCACGTCGTCGCCCGGCAGCGGCTCGCACTGCGCGCCCAGCGGTTCCCAGCCGCGGTGCACGACGATGCGGCGCTCGTCGTGGCACAGCTCCACGCGGCGCGTTTGCGGGGAGGCCTTGTGCACGAAGTCTTCGATGGTCGTCGGCACGCTGATGTGCAGCGCCAGCGCGTAGACGTCGTCGAGCGGATGGTCGTTCACGTGCACGAGGGGCACGAACTGGCCGGCGAACACCATCCAGTGCGACGGGATGCGGACGGGCGTGGCCGCATAGCCTTGCGCGCGCAGCCACGCCTGCGCGCGGGCGCGGGCGGGATCGGCCGGGTCGAGGTGTCCCCACGCGAACGCGATCAGCTCCGCCACCCACTGGTTGCAGTTCTGGTAGCGCGTGCCGAAGGCGTAGGCGTTGGCGCTGTACTGGTCGCCCAGCAGCGCGAGGGCAAGCGGCTTGTCGAGCGCGGCCCGTTCGAGCTGCACGCCTTGTTCGGCCGACGGGAACAGCAGCGTCACGTGGCCGTGCCCCGGCGTGTCGGCGCCCAGCACGAAACCGGACATGCCCTGGTCGAACAGGCGCGGACGCGCTTCGTCGCACGCGTAGTACAGCTGGCGCACGGCCCACGGGCCGCCGGGATTGTCCTTCAGGGCGATGCCGGCGTGCGAGTACAGCAGATCGAACCGGGACAGATCGAGCCCGGCGCGCGCCACGAGCGCGACCTTGTCGCCGGAGCGTGCCAGTTCATCCTTGACGGCGGCCGCGAAGCGCAGCACGCGGTCCTGCTCGGCGGCCGTGACCTGGTGCGGGCGTTCGCAGAACGTCGGGATGCCGGCCCACGCGCCCGCGCTCAGGCAGGACAGCAGCGCGGCCCCGAAGAGCCGGCGGAACAGCATCAGATCGTGACCTTGCGCGACGCGAGCTCGCGGTACCAGTCGTCCTGCAGCGCGAGGAAGAACGCTTTCTTCGTGTCGCCGTACGCGAATTCGTAGCCGTACACGCGCTCGTTCACCTGCACGACTTCATCCTTGGCGATGCGGCGGTCGGCCAGCGCGCGGTCGGGCACGTCGACCCAGAACTCGGTGGCGGCATCGCCCGCGACGGCGCGCAGGGTGACGCGCGTGGTGTCCGCCTTGGCCGGCGCCTGGGCGATGTCGATCACGCGGTACGGGCCCGTCGTCACGCGGCGGCGGTCGCCGTTCGAGCTGTTGCTGGAGCCCCCGATCGAATCGGAGATGCTGGCCGACGAGGCCGAGCCGGCGCTGGATGCGGACGACGCGACGCTGTCGGCGTGGGCGGGCAGGGTGCAGGCGGCGGCTGCCAGCGCGAGGGCAAGGGCGCGGCTGAAGGTCGTGAAGGTCATTGCGGCATCTTTCTTAAGCGTAGTGGATGACGCAATGGTACAAGTGTAGCGCGCCGCTGAGAAGGCGCGCGTGGTTTTGCCGCCAACCGCGCTTGCGGCGGTCAGTTCACTTCGGTGACGAACTGCTCGAGCGGGCGCCGCACCTTCGGCAGGTTGACGAGCCAGTCCTGGTCGGCCTGGCGGTAGCCCAGCGGCAGCATGACGACGCTGCGCAGGTGCTGTTCCCGCAGGTTCAGGATGGCGTCGACGGCGGCCGGGTCGAAGCCTTCCATCGGCGTCGCGTCGACTTGCTCGAACGCCGCCGCGATCACGGCCGCGCCGAAGCCGATGTAAGCCTGGCGGGCGGCATGCTCGAAGTTCACCTGCGCGCCGCGGCCCGGATAGGTCGACAGCAGTTGCTGGCGGTAGGCCTCCCAGCCTTCGTTGCGGAAGCCGCGCACTTCATTGGTCAGGTCGAACATGTGATTGATGCGTTCCGGCGTGTAGTCGTCCCAGGCGGCGAACACGAGCAGGTGCGACGCATCCGTGACTTGCGCCTGGTTCCACGCCACTTCGCGGATTTGCGCGCGCAGCGCGGGATTCTTCACGACCAGGATCTCGTACGGCTGCAGGCCGGACGACGTCGGCGCCAGGCGGGCGGCTTCGATGATGCGGTCGACCTTGTCCTGTGCGACCTGGCGGGTGGGATCCATTGCCTTGGTGGCGTAGCGCCATTGCAGTTTATTGAGTAATTCCACGGGGTACCTTATGAATGATGAATGCATGCATTGTATTTGCTCCTCGCCGTGCAATAAACTAGGCGCTCAGCAAATGATTTGTTCTTGAAAGGTGAAGATGGCACGCAAATTCGATCATTTGTCGGATGTCGAGGTATTGCTCAGCGTGATCGAACATGGGTCGTTCAGCGCGGCGGCCGTGGTGCTGTCGACGACGGCGTCCGTGCTGAGCCGCGCCATCTCGCGGCTGGAACACCGCCTGGGTGCCCAGCTGCTGCGGCGCAGTACGCGCAGCCTGAGTCTTACCGACGCCGGCCGCCGCTACGCCGACGAGGTGCGCGCCGCGTTCGCCCAGATCGAGCAGGCGGAGCGCACGATCCGCAGCACGACGGTGCAACTGAGCGGCAAAGTGCGCATGAGCGTGCCCACGAGCTACGGCCAGCAACGCCTGCCGCCGCTGCTGGCCGCCTATGCGCGCACGTTTCCGCTGGTCGAGCTTGAGGTGGACATCAGCAACCGCAACGTCGACCTGGTCGCGGAAGGGTTCGACCTCGCCATCCGGTCCGGCCCAATCCCGAGCAGCAGCATGGTGGCGCGTCCGCTCGAGGTATCGCCGCTGTGCCTCGTCGCCGCGCCGGACTACCTGGAGGCGGCGGGACCGCTGGGCGGCCTGGCCGACCTGGCGCGCCAGCGCTGCATCGCGTTCATCCGTCCCAGTACGGGCCGCGTGATCCCCTGGCATTTGCGCGATGACGGGCGCGACATCGACTGGATGCCGCCGGCGGCCGTCACCGTGGCGACCGATGTCATGGGCGTCGTGTGGCTGGCGGAGCAGGGAATGGGCATCGCGCTGTGCCCGCGCCTGTTCGTCGAGGAGAGCCTGGCCGCCGGCCGCCTGACCGAGGTGTTGCCCGGCCTGGGCGGGCGTACGCGCACGTTTTCCCTGGTGTACCCGGCGCACCGGAGCCTGTCGGCCGCGTCGCGCGCGCTGATCGACATGCTGGTGGCGGGCCACGCCCAGGCAGGCGCCGCCTGACGGTTCAGGCGGGACGGATCACGCCGGATACAGCGCGCCGAGGATGCGCGGTCCTGCGGCGCCGGTCACCGCGGGCAGGTTGCCCGGCTGGCGCCGCAGGAAGCGGTAGCCCAGCCACGCGAACGCGAGGGCTTCCACGCGATTCGGCGCGACGCCCAGCGTGTCCGTCGATGCGACCGGCGTCCGGCCGCCGAGGGCATCGGCGAGGTCGCGCAGCAGCACGCCGTTGTACGCACCGCCGCCGCACACATAGACGGCCTGCGGGCTCGCTTCCGCCTCGATCGCGCGCGCGATCGACACGGCCGTCAGCCGGGTCAAGGTCGCCTGCACGTCGGCCGGGGCGACACCCGGCCGCTGCGCCAGCTTGGCGTTGAGCCAGTCCGCGTGGAACAGGTCGCGGCCCGTGCTCTTGGGCGGCGGCTGGCGGAAATACGGCTCGTCCAGCAGCAGGTCGAGCAGCGCCGGGTCGACCGTGCCCGTCGCGGCCCAGGCGCCGTCCTGGTCGTACGGCAAGCCCTTGTGGCGCGCGATCCACAAGTCCATCAGCACGTTGCCGGGACCCGTGTCGTAGCCGGTCACGCGGCCGTCGCCGTGCAGTACGCTGATGTTGCCGATGCCGCCGATGTTGACGACGACGCGCACCTGCCCCCGCTTGCCGAAGCGCGCCTCGTGGAACGCGGGCACGAGCGGGGCACCCTGGCCGCCGGCGGCGACGTCGCGGCTGCGGAAGTCGGCGATGACGTCGATGCCGGTGAGCTCGGCCAGCAGGGCAGGGTTGTTGGTCTGGCGCGTAAAGCCCAGTTCGGGGCGGTGGCGGATCGTCTGGCCGTGCACGGCGACGGCACGCACGGGGCCCGGCGCCTTGGCGGCCAGCGCCTGCACGCACTCGGCGTAGCAGCGCGCCAGCGCGTTCGCGGCCAGCGCCTCGCGTTCCAGTTCGTTGGTGCTGGCAGCCTGCAGGGCCATCAGCTCGGCGCGCAGGTCGGCGGGGAACGGCGTGAACGCGGCGTCCAGGGTGCGCATGCCGCGTCCGGAAAAATCGGCCAGCACGCCGTCGACGCCGTCCAGGCTCGTGCCGGACATCAGTCCGATGTAGAAAGTCGATGCCATGTCGGTTCCAGTCCTAAAAAGCAAAACGCCTTGCCGGCATGCCGTGCAAGGCGTTCATCTACCGAAGCTGACGGATCAGCGTGCCGCCATCGCGTTGCCGGCCGGCGACAGCAGCGAGAAGCGGTGCGACATCTCGGCGGCCGCCATCTTGAAGCGATTCATTTCGCCCGGCGTCAGCGGCTGCTGCTGCAGGTTCTTCAGCGCCATCGGGTCGGTGGCGTGGCCGCCGATGCGGAATTCGTAGTGCAGGTGCGGGCCCGTTGCCCAGCCCGTCGCGCCCACGTAGCCGATCACGTCGCCCTGCGCCACTTTCTGGCCGCGGCGCAGGCCGCCGGCGAAGCGGCTCATGTGGCCGTACGCGGTGCTGTAGTTGGACCAGTGCTTGAGCACGACGACGTTGCCGTAGCCGTTCTGCGTGCCGACGAAGTCGACGACGCCATCGCCCGACGCCTTGATCGGGGTGCCCAGCGGTGCCGCGAAGTCGACGCCTTCATGCTTCTTCCACACGCCGAGCACCGGATGCATGCGCATCGAGAAGCCCGACGAGATGCGGTTGAACGCCACCGGCGACTTCAGGAATGCCTTCTTCAGCGCCTTGCCGTCCAGGCTGTAGTAGCCGCCCTGGTGGCTGACCGGGTCTTCGTACCAGACGGACTGGTAAGCCACGCCGCGGTTGACGAATTCGCCGGCCAGGATGCGGCCCGTGCGTACCATCTCGCCGTCGAGCCAATAGGTTTCGTAGACGACGTTGAAACGGTCGCCGCGCTTCAGGTCGCCGCGGAAGTCGATGCTCGTCGAGAACATCTCGACGATCTGGTTGACGATGGAATCGGGGATCTGGCCGCCGTCGCTGGTGTCGTCGGTGGCTGCGTACAGCGAGCTCGTGATGTTGCGCGAGTGCATCTCGACACGGCGCTCGAGCTTGGCCGGGGCCGCGTTCGACACGAATTTATCGCCCTTGCGGGTGACGGTGATGGTCTTGAACTCGTCCTTGTCGGCGATCGTCGCGTGCAGGCTCAGCAGCTGGCCGTTCTCGTCCGTCTCGGCCTGGATGCGCTTGCCGGTCTTGAGCGAGAGGATGGAGCGGGCGACCTTGTCGTTGCGGACGAAGGCTTGCGCCTGCTGGTCTGCGATGCCGAGACGATTGAACACGGCGCCCAGCGAGTCGCCAGGGCGGATGCGTTCTTCGTGGATGAATTGCTGCTGGTCTTGCTGGAGGGCCGCGATCTGGTCTGCCAGGTTCGGCAGTTGCAGGTCTTGTGCGACGGATTTGACCGGCATGTCGCTGGCGTCCGGCGCGATCGGCGCGACGGCGGTGGCGCCGAATGCGCACAGTGCCAGGGCTGCGGTACCGCCGGCGACGATGCGGGTTTTGCGGCTCGTTTCAGCCAGGCCAAACCAGCGCTTGCCGGTGATTTTCTGTAATGGGTTCATGCAATCAGTTAAAATTTACCGCTTGAACAGCCCAAGACTATTTGTGGTTTTTATTAGTGTTGTCGTTGAAACTTTTCGTGCGGCAAGATTGACGGGATCGCGAATTATATCAAAATACCGGGTCTTACAACCGCTTTAGTCCTTTTCCTACAAAATTTTTATGACTTCTCCAGAAATTTCTGGTAATGCAAAAACAGCAACACCAGCAGCCGGCCCGGCACTCCTCCCTCTGAGCGACGCCGTCCAGGAAGCCCTCGCCATCACGAAACGCGGTGTGGACGAACTGCTGATCGAAAGCGAATTTGCCCAGAAACTGGCGCGTTCCGAACAGAGCGGCACACCGCTGCGCATCAAACTGGGCCTCGACCCGACAGCGCCCGACCTGCACCTGGGTCACACCGTCGTCCTGAACAAGCTGCGCCAGCTGCAGGACCTGGGCCACCAGGTGATCTTCCTCATCGGCGACTTCACGTCGATGATCGGCGACCCGTCGGGCCGCAACGCCACCCGTCCGCCGCTGACCCGCGAACAGATCGAAGCGAACGCGACGACGTACTTCAAGCAGGCGTCGCTCGTGCTCGACCCGGCACGCACGGAAATCCGCTACAACTCCGAATGGTGCGACGCGCTGGGCGCCCGCGGCATGATCCAGCTGGCCTCGCGCTACACGGTGGCCCGCATGATGGAGCGCGACGACTTCACCAAGCGCTACAAGAGTGGGACCCCGATCTCGGTGCATGAGTTCCTTTATCCTTTGATGCAGGGCTACGATTCCGTCGCTTTGAAAGCAGACCTTGAGCTGGGTGGAACAGACCAGAAATTCAACCTGCTCGTCGGCCGCGAACTGCAAAAGGACTACGGGCAAGAGCCGCAGTGCATCCTGACGATGCCGCTGCTGGAAGGCCTGGACGGTGTCGAGAAGATGTCGAAGTCCAAGAACAACTACATCGGCATCACGGAACCGGCCAACACGATGTTCGGCAAACTGATGAGCATCTCGGACGTCATGATGTGGAAGTACTACGAGTTGCTGTCGTTCCGCTCGATCCAGGACCTGGCCGCGCTGAAGGCGGAAGTGGAAGGCGGCCGCAACCCGCGCGACGCGAAGGTGGCGCTGGCCCAGGAAATCGTCGCCCGCTTCCACTCGCAGCAGGCGGCGGAGGACGCGCTGGCCGACTTCGTCAACCGCTCCAAGGGCGGCATTCCGGACGACGTGCCGGAAGTGGCCGTGTCCGGCGCACCGCTGGGCCTGCCGCAACTGCTGCGCCAGGCCGGCCTGTGCGCGTCCAGCTCGGAAGCCATGCGCATGGTCGACCAAGGTGGCGTGCGCATCGACGGCGCCGTCGTTTCCGACAAGGCACTGCAGATCCAGGCCGGCACGTTCGTGTTGCAAGTGGGCAAGCGCAAGTTTGCCCGCGTGACGTTGTCCGCATGATCGGCCTGCTGCAGCGGGTCAGCGAGGCCAGCGTGACGGTCGACGGTGAAGTCGTCGGCCGCATCGGTCGCGGGCTGATGGTGCTCGTGTGCGCGGAAAAGGGCGACACGGAGCGGGAAGCCGACGCACTGCTCGCGAAGCTGCTGACCTACCGCGTGTTTGCCGACGACGCCGGCAAGATGAACCGCAGCGTGACGGACGTGGCGGGCGGCCTGCTGCTGGTGCCGCAGTTCACCTTGGCGGCCGACACGCGGTCCGGCACCCGGCCGTCGTTCTCGCCGGCTGCCGCGCCGGACGACGGGCGCCGGTTGTTCGACCATGTCGTGCGCCAGGCGCGCGAACGTCACGGTATCGTCGAAACGGGTCGTTTCGGCGCCGACATGCAGGTGGCGCTGACCAACGACGGACCGGTCACATTCTGGCTTCGTATTGATCCACCCCGTATTGCAGCGTGAAACGCGAAACCCCGCGCCGCGGCGGCAGTCTTACGGGGAGTGGATGGCAGGGAGAGACGACATGAAGATCTGGAGCGATTCCTTTATCGAGGGCGACATGATTCCGCCCAGGTGCGCGTTCGCCGAGATGGATCCCGGCAGCCACATCAAGCTGTCGAGCAACCGCAGCCCGCACATCGCGTGGGACGACGTACCGGCCGGCACGCAGTCGCTCGTGCTGTTCATGCACGACCTCGACGTCCCGTCCGACGGCAGCGACGTCAACCAGGAAGGGCGGACAGTGCCCGACGCGCTGCCGCGCACGGACTTTTATCACTGGACGCTCGTCGACATCCCCGTCTGCCTGAAGTCTTTCGCCGAGGGCAAGTTTTCCGACATGGTCACGCCGGGCGGCAAGAGCGGTCCGCTCGTGCCGTTCACGATCAAGAACGGTACCGAGCAACAGTTGCGCCACGGCATCAACGACTACACGGGCTGGTTCGCGAACGATCCCGACATGGCCGGCGAATACTATGGCTACGACGGCCCCTGCCCGCCGTGGAACGACGAGCGCGTGCATACTTACGTCTTCACGCTGTACGCCCTCGACATTCCCCGGCTGCCGCTGGAAGGCCGCTTCACCGGCAAGGAAGCGCGCCTGGCCATCACGGGGCACATCCTGGACGAGGCGAAGATCTTCGGCGTGTACACGCTCAATCCCGACGTGGCGGGCAATCTGATCGGTCAGCCATCCTGACCGGTTTATCTTATACCGACCGCTCCGCACGTCGGGGCGGCGCATCCGCATGACGACAACGAACGCAGCCCCCACCGACATCCTTTTGATCCGCCACGGCGAAACGGCGTGGAACGCCGAACGCCGCCTGCAGGGTCACCTGGACATTCCGCTGAACGACGAAGGCGAACGCCAGGCCGCGCTGCTGGCCGGTGCGCTGGCGGCGGAACCCATCGACGTGCTCGTCGCGAGCGATCTGAAACGGGCGCGCCAGACCGCGCAGGCCGTGGCCGACCGGCGCGGCCTGGCGCTGGCGATCGAGCCTGCGTTGCGCGAGCGCGGCTACGGCGGCTTCGAAGGCTTGCTGTACAGCGAGATCGAGCAGCGCTTCCCGCGCGAGTTCGCCGCGTGGCAGGCGCGCGACGTCGACGCCCAGCTGCCGCCCGGCCGCAATGTTGGGGAAAGCTTCCGTGCGTTCTTCGACCGTGCCACGGGCGCCATCCTTGCGCTGGCGGCGGCGCACCCCGGCAAGACGATCGCGCTCGTCGCGCATGGCGGCGTGCTGGAATGCGCGTACCGGCTTGCGCTCGGGCTGCCGCTGGAAACGCCGCGCGACTTCAAGGTCTACAACGCGAGCGTCAACCGTTTCCGCTTCGATCCGGCCACGCGGACGCTCGCGTTGCGCAGTTGGGGCGAGGTCGGCCATTTGCGTCCGGCCGTGCTGGACGAACTGCCTTGACGGCATGCTGGTGGAATTGGCAAGCGTTTTCTGGCGCGTGCGCAACAATTCAGCAAAAAAATCTGCTGATAAATTGAGCAGCGCTTCGGGTAAAATAGCGAGTTCCCGACGCTTCCCATGATTTTCTGCCGTGCAAATTGGTCCATATACGCTGCGCAATAATGTCTTCGTCGCCCCGATGGCCGGGGTGACGGACCGTCCGTTCCGCCAGCTGTGCAAGAAGCTGGGCGCCGGCTACGCGGTGTCGGAAATGGCGGCATCGAATCCGCGCCTGTGGGCCAGCGAGAAGAGTTCGCGGCGCACCGACCACGCGGGCGAGATGGAGCCGAAAGCCGTGCAGATCGCGGGCGCCGACCCGCATGACCTGGCCGAATGCGCGAAGTTCAACGTCGAGCGCGGCGCCCAGATCATCGACATCAACATGGGGTGCCCCGTCAAGAAGGTGTGCAACAACTGGTGCGGCTCGGCGCTGCTGCAGCACGAGGACCTCGTCCAGCGCATCCTGGATGCCGTCGTGAACGCCGTCGACGTGCCCGTCACCCTGAAATTCCGCACCGGCTGGGACCGCCAAAACAAGAACGCGCTGACGATCGCGCGGATGGCAGAGGACGCCGGTATCGCCATGCTGACCTTGCACGGCCGCACCCGCGCGGACGGCTACAAGGGCGATGCGGAATACGACACCATCGCGGCCGTCAAGGCGGCCGTGAACATCCCCGTCGTGGCGAACGGCGACATCACGACGCCCGACAAGGCGAAGTTCGTGCTGGACTATACGGGCGCCGACGCCGTGATGATCGGCCGCGCCGCCCAGGGCCGTCCGTGGATCTGTCGCGAAATCGATTACTACCTGCGCACGGGCGAGTATCTGCCGGCGCCGCTCGTCGACGAAGTGCGCGAGCTGATGAACGAACACCTGCCGGCCCATTACGCGTTCTACGGCGAATACCTGGGCGTGCGCACGGCGCGCAAGCACATCGGCTGGTACGTCGAAGACTTGCCCGGCGGTGAGGAATTCCGCCAGAGCATGAACCGTCTGGAATCGACTGCCGAACAATTGGCCGCGGTCGATGAGTTTTTTAAATCACAACATCGGTACGGCGAGCGGTTACAATACCGGCCCGCGCATGCCGATACCGCGATTGCCGCCTAAAAGATAGCCAAAATAACAAGAACGTCGGAGACAAACGCTGCCATAAGCAGCATTTAACCAGGATGAAGCTGTAGACCATGAGCAAAGAAAGTATCCAGGAAGTCGTTCAGAAAAGCCTCGAAGACTATTTCAACGACCTGGGCGAGCAAAAACCGTCGAACATCTACGACATGATGCTGCTGACCGTCGAAAAGCCGATCCTGCAGGTCGTGATGACGCGGGCGGAAGGCAATCAGTCGCATGCGGCCCAAATGCTGGGCATTAATCGCAATACGTTACGCAAGAAGTTGCAGGAGCACGGGCTGCTGTAAGCCACCGGCGGAGGGGCCGGGGCGTGCAGGTGTGCGTCGGGCCCTTTGTCCGGCGCGCGCGAGCCCGTCCAGAATTTTTTCAACAGGCCACTCCCATGATCAAACAAGCACTCATCTCCGTTTCCGATAAAACCGGCGTCCTCGATTTCGCGCGCGCGCTGTCCGCCCTCGGCGTGAACATCCTGTCCACCGGCGGCACCGCCAAACTGCTGCAGGACAATGGCGTGCCGGTCACCGAAGTCGCCGACTACACGGGCTTCCCGGAAATGCTCGATGGCCGCGTCAAGACGCTCCATCCGAAAGTGCACGGCGGCATCCTGGCCCGCCGCGATTTCCCGGAGCACGTCGCCAAGCTGGAAGAGCATGGCATCCCGGAGATCGACATGGTGGTGGTGAACCTGTATCCGTTCCAGGCGACCGTGGCCAAGGAGCAATGCTCGCTGGAAGACGCGATCGAGAACATCGACATCGGCGGCCCGACCATGCTGCGCTCGGCCGCTAAGAACCACCGCGACGTGGTCGTCATCGTCGACCCGGCCGACTACGGCCCGGTGCTGGCGGAGATGAAAGGCACCGGCGAGACGGCCGGCAGCGTCGGTTACGACACGAAATTCCGCCTGGCCAAGAAAGTCTTCGCGCACACGGCGCAATACGACGCCGCCATCACGAACTACCTGACGAGCCTCGGCCCGGACAAGAACCACACGAACCGCGCCGCCTACCCGCAGACGCTGAACCTGCACTTCGAGAAAGTCCAGGACATGCGCTACGGCGAAAACCCGCACCAGACGGCCGCGTTCTACCGCGACCTCGTGCCGGCCGCCGGCAGCCTGGCGAACTACCGCCAGCTGCAGGGCAAGGAACTGTCGTACAACAATATCGCCGACGCGGATGCCGCATGGGAATGCGTGAAGTCGATGAAGGGCTTCAACATGCCGGCCGGCTGCGTGATCATCAAGCACGCGAACCCGTGCGGCGTGGCGATCGGCGCCGACGCGCTGGATGCCTACCAGCGTGCCCTCAAGACGGACCCGACGTCGGCCTTCGGCGGCATCATCGCCTTCAACGTGCCGGTCGACGGCCCGGCGGCGGAAGCGATCGCCAAGCTGTTCGTGGAAGTGCTGATCGCACCGGCGTTCACGGCGGAAGCCCTGCAGATCATGTCCGCGAAACAGAACGTGCGCCTGCTGGAAATTGCCCTCGGTGACGGCCAGAACGTGTACGACGTCAAGCGCGTGGGCGGCGGCCTGCTCGTGCAATCGCCGGATGCGAAGGATGTCGGCCTCGGCGATCTGCGCGTCGTGACGAAGATGCAGCCGACCCAGCAACAGCTGCAAGACCTGATGTTCGCATGGCGCGTCGCGAAGTACGTGAAATCGAACGCGATCGTGTTCTGCGCCGGCGGCATGACCCTCGGCGTCGGCGCCGGCCAGATGAGCCGCATCGATTCCGCACGCATCGCGTCGATCAAGGCGCAGAACGCCGGCCTGTCGCTGGTCGGTTCGGCCGTGGCGTCTGATGCGTTCTTCCCGTTCCGCGACGGCCTCGACGTTGTCGTCGACGCGGGTGCGACCTGCGTCATCCATCCGGGTGGCTCGATGCGCGACCAGGAAGTGATCGATGCGGCGGATGAACGCGGCGTGGTCATGCTGTACACTGGTACGCGTCACTTCCGCCACTGATCGCGGTCTGCGGGTGTTTGGTGGGCTCGGGGAGCCCACCCTACGGCCCGTGACCAATCGTAGGGTGGGCACCCCGTGCCCACCATGCATACCGCCAACGTGACGGTTTCGGCATCGACCTGTGTTTTTGCACAGTATTTTTCCCCCGAAACACCCGCGCCGGTATAACATTCGATAATGATTATTCTCGGCATCGACCCGGGCCTGCGCACGACAGGGTTCGGGGTCATTGAAAAGCAAGGCAACCGGTTGCGCTACATCGCGTCCGGCACCATCAAGACGGGCAGCGAAGGCGCGTTGCCGCCGCGGCTGAAAGTCATCCTGACGGGCGTCAGCGAAATCGTCGCCACCTACCAGCCGGCCTGCGCCGCGATCGAAAAAGTCTTCGTCAACGTCAATCCGCAATCCACGTTGCTGCTCGGCCAGGCGCGCGGTGCCGCGATCACGGCACTCGTCGGCGCGGACCTCGACGTGGCGGAATACACGCCCACGCAAGTGAAACAGGCCGTCGTCGGCACGGGCAAGGCCGTCAAGGCGCAGGTGCAGGACATGGTCGCGCGCCTCCTGAAGCTGCCGGGCCTGCCGGGCTCGGATGCGGCCGATGCGCTCGGCATTGCCATCTGCCACGCCAACAGCCATGATGCGCTGGCATTGATGGGCGCGCTCGCGCCGGCCAATCCGAAAAAGCCGACGCTGCACATGAAGCGCGGCCGCCTCGTCTAATTTGAAAGGTCACCATGATCGGTCGTCTCTCCGGAGTCCTGCTGGAAAAGAACCCGCCCCAAGTGCTCGTCGATTGCCAGGGTGTCGGTTATGAAGTCGACGTGCCGATGAGCACGTTCTACAACCTGCCGCACACGGGCGAGCGCGTCACCTTGTTCACGCACTACGTCGTGCGCGAGGATGCGCACCTGCTGTTCGGCTTCGGATCGGCGAACGAGCGCGCCGTGTTCCGCCAGCTGATCAAGATCACGGGCGTGGGCGCGCGCACGGCATTGTCCATCCTGTCCGGCATGACGGTGGCCGATCTGGCCCAGGCCGTCACGTTGCAGGAAAGCGGACGCCTGATCAAGGTGCCGGGCATCGGCAAGAAGACGGCCGAGCGTCTTCTGCTCGAATTGAAGGGCAAACTGGGCGCCGACATCGGCGTCGTGGCCGGTTCGCCGCACGACGATGCGCAGGCAGACGTGCTCAATGCGCTGCTGGCTTTGGGGTATTCTGACAAGGAAGCCCTGATCGCGATCAAGAACATGCCGGCCGGGACCAGCGTATCCGACGGCATCAAGCTGGCGTTGAAGGCGCTCTCGAAAGCATAATTTTCGCGGCCGGGGTGCACGGTGGGCACGGGGTGCCCACCCTACGAAATGCCCGGGCCGTAGGGTGGGCACCCCGTGCCCACCGATTGATAAGATACCGCAATGAGCATCCAGACCGACAATTTCACCGAGCAGCGCATCATCGACGCCGCGCCCGCCTCGCCCAACGAGGAAGCGATCGAGCGCGCGCTGCGGCCCAAGCATCTGGACGAATACGTCGGCCAGGAAAAGATCCGAGACCAGCTCGAAATCTTCATCCACGCGGCCAGGAAGCGCCGCGAGGCGCTCGACCATACGCTGCTGTTCGGGCCGCCGGGCCTCGGCAAGACGACGCTCGCGCACATCATCGCGCGCGAGATGGGTGTCAATCTGCGCCAGACGTCCGGCCCCGTGCTGGAACGTCCCGGCGACCTCGCCGCGCTGCTGACGAACCTCGAGGCGAACGACGTATTGTTCATCGACGAGATCCACCGCCTGTCGCCGGTCGTCGAAGAGATCCTGTACCCGGCGCTGGAAGACTACCAGATCGACATCATGATCGGCGAAGGCCCGGCCGCGCGGTCCGTGAAGCTCGACCTGCAGCCGTTCACGCTCGTCGGCGCCACGACGCGCGCCGGGATGCTGACGAATCCGCTGCGCGACCGCTTCGGCATCGTCGCGCGGCTGGAGTTCTATAACGTCGACGAGTTGACGAAGATCGTCGCGCGCAGCGCTGCGCTGCTGGAGGCGCCGATCAACGAGGAGGGCGCGCGCGAAGTGGCCCAGCGCGCGCGCGGGACGCCCCGCATCGCCAACCGCCTGCTGCGCCGCGTGCGCGATTATGCGGAAGTGAAGGGCAACGGCGACATCACGAAGGACATGGCCGATCGCGCGCTGCGCATGCTGGACGTGGACACGGTCGGGTTCGACGTGATGGACAGGAAGCTGCTGGAAGCCGTGCTGTTCAAGTTCGCCGGCGGGCCGGTCGGCATCGGCAACCTGGCCGCCGCCATCGGCGAAGCGGCGGACACCATCGAGGACGTGCTGGAACCGTTCCTGATCCAGCAGGGCTATCTGCAGCGCACGCCGCGCGGCCGCATCGCGACGCCGCTCGCGTACCGCCATTTCGGCATCGCCGCGCCGCGCATCAGCCCGACCGGCGACCTGTGGGACAACCTGCCCCCCGTGTAGCGAAAAATGTGACGGTGTGACCGGCCGTGGCGGCGGGCGCCGTCAGGGCAGCGCCGGTTCCTGGCGCTCGCGCTCGCGCATGGGGCGCTGGCGACGGTCGGGTGTGGCGGGGAAGATGAAGCTGATGAACATCAGCACGGTTGCCGCGAGCAGCAGGCCGCCACACCACAGCATTTCTTCTTCGCTGCTGGACCACAGGGCGACGAGGCTCAGCGCCGCGGGCAGCATCAGCAAGACGCCGCCCAGGATGCGCAGCGGGATCGAGCGGCGCATGCGTGGCGCCAGCAGGGCGATGTACAGGAAGCTGCCGGAGAGCAGGCAGATGCCGAACAGAGTGTACAGCACGGGCCAGCCGGGCATGCCGGCCGTGCTGACGTCGGACAGGAAGAGGGGCGGGACCATCGGGATGGCGATCGCGATGAAGAAGGAAAGCAACCGAAGGAAAATCATGTGAATGTCTCCTTGCGGTTCGAGTCAGCGAGTCGGGAGGTCATGCGACGCCATGTTGGATGGATGAACTTATTCACCACATTAGCATAACGTATCCAGTCATGGCGCGCACGACGCGCAAACATCGTATTTACAAATATCGCTATTCCTGGCGCAGCCAGACCTGCGAGCGGCCGAACATCGGCACGCCGACATAGCCGCGCACTTCGACCTTCTTGCCGCCGTCGTGGACGCTCAGCTTGCTCTTGTAGATCTTGCCGTTGTTCGGGTCGAGGATCTCGCCGTCCTTGTACTCGTCGCCATCCTTCTTGAGGCCGGACACGATCGTCATGCCGAGGATCGGCTGGTCCTTGCGTGCGTCGCTGCACAGCGTGCATTTCGGGTTCGGGTCTTCGCCCGGCGCACGGAACAGCTGCTCGATCTTGCCCCGCAGCTCGCCGCGTTCTTCGGTGATGCGGATGAGCGCGCTCGGTTTCCCTGTTGTGTCGTCGATGGCTTTCCACAAGCCGACGGGCGAGGCGTCGCTGGCTTGGGCGAACGGCACGGCGAGGGTGGCGAGAGCGAACAGGGCGGCGCTGGTGACGAGTCGCATGGAGTCTCCTTGTTGGTTTATATGTGGGGCTGCTCTGCCAGTGTAGCAAATCGCACGATCGTTCGGTAAGCCAAGGTATGGCTTCTCAGGCCACGTCGGGCAGCAACAACAGGATGTCCGTCGGGCCCACGTCGACGCCCAGTTGCGAGAACAGCGTCGTCGCCTGGCCCCGGTGGTGCGTCTGGTGGTTGAACACGTGCAGCAGGACGTCGCCCAGGCGCTTCGTGCTGGCGACGCCCTTCATCGACGTCCACGTGAGGGTGCCGTCCAGTTGGGCGGGTGTCACCTCGGCGCTGAACGCGAGGATGGCCGCGTCCAGCTTCGCGCGCAGCGCGTCCAGTTCGGGCAAGTCCGCGCACAGGCGCTGGTCCAGCGAGGCCGGCCGGGGCACGTCGTCCAGGCACTGCAGCGACGTGAGGCCAGACCCGCCGGGCACGCCGGCGGCGATGCGCTTGAGCCAGATGACGTCCGCGATCACGAGGTGGTTCAGGGTGCCGAAGATCGAACCGAAGAACGCGCCCCGGTCTTCGTGCACGCGCTCCGCCGGCAGTGCGGCGGCCGCGGCGTACAGCTTGCGGTTCATCCATTCGTTGTACGTGGCAAGGTGGGCGAAGTGGGAAGTCGTCATGCGTGTCATCCGATAAAAAAAACGCGCCGGTAGCGAGCCGGCGCGTCGTTCATCACAGAGCCTGCGGCATCAGGCCGGCGGCAGCTTGGCGAACTGCTCGTTCAGCTTGGCGAGCGTCGCGCTGAAGTTGTCGAGGCGCTCGCGTTCCTGCGCGACCACGGCCGCGGGCGCGCGCGCGACGAAGCTTTCGCTGGACAGCTTGCCGTTGGCCTTGGCGATCTCGCCTTCGATGCGCGCGATCTCCTTCTTCAGGCGCTCGCGCTCGGCCGCCACGTCGATCTCCACCTTCAGCATCAGCTTCGTCGTGCCGACGATGGCGACGGCGGCCGGCGAATCCGGGAGCGCGTCGACGATCTGCACTTCGGACAGCTTGGCCAGCAGCGCGACGTACGGCGCGAAGCCGACAGCACTCGCGCGGTCGGCGTCGTTCGCCGGCTCGACGATCAGCGGCACGCGCACGGACGGCGCCAGCTTCATCTCGCCGCGCAGGTTGCGGGTGGCGTCGGTGACTTTCTTGAACTGCTCCATCCAGGCTTCCGCGTCCGCGTCGATCAGCGATTCGTCGGCGATCGGGTACGGTTGCAGCATGATCGTGTCGCCCGTCTTGCCGGCCAGCGGCGCGACGGCCTGCCACAACGCTTCCGTGACGAACGGGATGATCGGATGCGCGAGGCGCAGCACGACTTCCAGCACGCGCAGCAGGGTGTGGCGGGTGGCGCGCTGCTGCGCTTCCGTGCCCTGCTGGACCTGCACCTTCGCCAGTTCCAGGTACCAGTCGCAGTACTCGTCCCACACGAAGCTGTAGATGCTGTTCGCGATATTGTCGAAGCGGTAGTCCTCGAAGCCCTTCGCCACGTCCAGCTCGACGCGGTTCAGGCGCGAGATGATCCAGCGGTCGGCCGGCGAATAGTCTGCGGCGTTCGGCTTGCCGCAGTCTTTACCCTCCGTGTTCATCAGCACGAAGCGCGTGGCGTTCCACAGCTTGTTGCAGAAGTTGCGGTAGCCTTCGCAGCGGCCCAGGTCGAAGTTGATGTTGCGGCCCAGCGAGGCGTAGCTCGCCATCGTGAAGCGCACGGCGTCCGTGCCGAATGCGGGGATCCCGTCCGGGAATTCCTTGCGCGTCGCCTTCTCGATCTTCGGCGCGCTGCGCGGGTCCATCAGGCCCGTCGTGCGCTTGGCGACGAGGGCGTCGATACTGATGCCGTCGATGAGGTCGATCGGGTCGAGCGTGTTGCCCTTCGATTTCGACATCTTCTGGCCCGACGAATCGCGCACGAGGCCGTGCACGTACACGGTCTTGAACGGGACCTGGCCGGTGAAGTGCGCCGTCATCATGACCATGCGCGCGACCCAGAAGAAGATGATGTCGAAGCCGGTGACGAGCACGGAGGAGGGCAGGAACAGGTCCATGTCCTTCGTCTGCTCCGGCCAGCCGACCGTGGAGAACGGCACGAGCGCGGACGAGAACCACGTGTCCAGCACGTCGTCGTCGCGTTTCAGTTCGGCCGTGATGCCGGCTGCCTTGGCCTTCTGCTGGGCCTCTTCCTCGTTGCGGGCGACGACGACTTCGCCGTTCGGACCGTACCAGGCCGGGATGCGGTGGCCCCACCACAGCTGGCGCGAGATGCACCAGTCCTGGATGTTGTTCAGCCACTGGTTGTACGTGGTCGTCCAGTTCTCGGGCACGAACCTGATTTCGCCGCTCGCGACCTTTTCCAGCGCCACGTCGGTGATCGACTTGCCCGGATTGTGCGTGCCTTCCGGCGCCGGCTTGCTCATCGCGACGAACCACTGGTCCGTCAGCATCGGCTCGATGACGACACCCGTGCGGTCGCCGCGCGGCACCATCAGCTTGTGCGGCTTGACCTGTTCCAGCAGGCCTTGCGCCTCCAGGTCGGCGACGATCTTCTTGCGCGCGACGAAGCGATCGAGGCCGCGGTAGGCTTCCGGCGCGTCGTCGACGATTTTCGCGTCGAGCGTCATGATGCTCGGCATCGCCAGGTTGTGGCGCTGGCCGACGGCGTAGTCGTTGAAGTCGTGGGCCGGCGTGATCTTCACGCAGCCGGTGCCGAACGCCTTGTCGACGTAGCTGTCGGCGATGATGGGGATCTCGCGGCCGACCAGCGGCAGCGTGAGCATCTTGCCGTGCAGGTGCGTGTAGCGTTCGTCGGTCGGGTCGACGGCGACGGCGACGTCGCCCAGCATGGTCTCGGGACGCGTCGTCGCGACCGTCAGGTGGCCGCTGCCGTCCGCCAGCGGATACTGGATGTACCACATCGAGCCGTCTTCTTCCTGCGAGTCGACTTCGAGGTCGGAGACGGCGGTGCCCAGCACCGGGTCCCAGTTGACGAGGCGCTTGCCGCGGTAGATCAGGCCTTGTTCAAACAGGCGCACGAAGACTTCGGTGACGGTCTTGCTGCGCGGCTCGTCCATCGTGAAGTATTCGCGGGCCCAGTCGGCCGACGCGCCCAGGCGGCGCATCTGGCCCGTGATCGTGCTGCCCGATTTTTCCTTCCACTCCCACACCTTCTCGACGAACGCTTCGCGGCCGAGGTCGTGGCGCGAGACCTTCTGCGCGTCGAGCTGGCGCTCCACGACGATCTGCGTGGCGATGCCGGCGTGGTCGGTGCCCGGGATCCACGCGGTGTTGAAGCCACGCATGCGGTAGTAGCGGGTCAGGCCGTCCATGACCGTCTGGTTGAAGGCGTGCCCCATGTGCAGGGTGCCCGTCACGTTCGGCGGCGGCAGCTGGATGCTGAACGACGGCTTACCGTCGTCCATGGAGGCGGCGAAGTAACCGCGCTGTTCCCATTCCGTGCGCCAGAATTGTTCGATGTTGGCGGGCTCGAAAGACTTGGCTAGTTCCATGATGTGGCTGTGTAGGCTGTATTTGCGAAAACGACCATTATAGATGACGGCGTCAAGCCTGCGCCGGAGCGGGAGCGCGATTTTGTAGGGTGGGCACCCCGTGCCCACCGTGATGTCGCCGATACGCGTGCGCTTGGTGGGCACGGGGGTGCCCACCCTACGCAAAACGGGCGATGTCGCCAGCGCCCGTTTTGTCGTGCCGTAAAGCGACGGATTATTTACCGCAACCCAGCGCCTTGATGCGATCGTACGCCGCCTTGGCCTGCACGAGACCGTAGCCGTACTTGGTGTCGCGGCCGGCCGTGCCCAGGTCGAGCGCGCTGTTGTCCAGCGACGTGCGGATCTGGGCCCCCGTGCAGGTCGGGAAGTAGCTCCACACCAGTGCCGCGACCGCGGACACGTGCGGCGTGGCCATCGACGTGCCGTCGAAGTAGGCGTAGTTCGATGCCTTCACGGCCACCGTCGCGCTCTGGCCCAACTGGGCCTTCATCGCGGCGCCGTCCGTGTCGGACGCCGTCAGCGACGGGATCGTCGTCACGGTCGTGCCCAGCGTGCCGCCGAAGCTGCCGGCCGCGTTGTTGTAGACGATGGCGCCCACGCCGCCGCTGTTCTGGCAGTTGCTGACCTTCGTGGCGAAATCGACCGTGCCGCGCTGGATCAGGCAGACCTTGCCGGAAACGGCCGTATTGACGGCGTCGCCGATGCCGAAGTCGGCCAGCGGCGCGGTGGCGGTCTTGACGGGCGAGCCTTCCATCGCCGACGACGCGTAGCTGGTCGAGCCGACCGTCAGCGCCGTGTCGACACCGGTGCCCATCGGGACCGTCGACAACACGGACACGCCCGGACCGGCGATCTCGACGTCGCTGTTGTACTGCGAGAACGAGGCGACGACCTTGTTTTCGTCCACGGCCGCCACCGACATCACGCTGCCGTAGCCGGCCGGGTAGGAGGTCGTCGAATTGCCGTCGTTGCCGGCCGCCGCGATCGAGAGCACGCCCTTGGTCTGCAGGCTGTCGAAGGCGCGCTGCTCGGTGATGCTCTTGGCACCGCCGCCCAGCGACATCGTGATGATGTTGGCACCCGCCGCGCCGCACTTGTTGGCGGCGTTGGCCAGCGTCGACGAGTAGGTCCAGGCGCCGTCCTTGCCGAACACTTTTACGATGTGCAGCTTGAGCTGCTTGTTCGGGTTCACGCCGACGACGCCGAGGCCGTTGTTGACGCCCGCGATCGTGCCGAACACGTGGGTGCCGTGGTGGGTTTCGTCCGTGTACCACCAGCCGGTGCCGGCATCGTATTCGCCCGTGACGTTGGCGCCGTTGTCCTTCAGGTCTTCGTGGCTGAAGTCGACGCCGGAGTCGATGATGCAGATCTTGCGGTTGCTCGTATTCGCATCCGACAGCTGGTCGGCCTGCACGAGCTTGATCCCGTACGGGACCAGCTGGCCGCTCGTGTACGGTACGCCGGTGGACGGCGTCGTCAGCGAGAACGGCTTGCGGATGACGTCTTCCTCGACGTACTCGACGTTCGGATTGTGCTGCAGGCCCTGCAGCGCGACCGTCGGCACTTCGATTGCCATCGCGTTCATGTTGAAGATTTCCTGCTTGACCGCTCCCCTTGCGGCCGCGACAGCGGATTTGACATTGCCAGCCGTTCCCGGCTTGAAGGCGACGATCACGCGGGTGGTGTCGGGCGCGGCCGACGCACTGCCTGCGAACGCGACGGCCAGTGCCGCCACGCACAGCCCGAGGGCCGGAACGATTGCTGATGCGCGAGTGTGTTTCTGATTCATCGGTGCTTTCTCCGTGTTGGGTATCGTTATTGCAGCTCGCCTTGTGGGCGGCATGCTTTTGGTGTGACTCCTCAAACAACCGATACATCTCGCCACCCGTATCGGGCAGCGCGGGTCAGTTTATTTTGAGAACTTATGCATATGCAATTCGTTTTCAATCGTGCGCACCCCTGTTGCGTGCTTGATGCAAAACACATTGCGCTAGCGCATATGTCGTGAATTCATTTGACTTGGCCGCTTGTCAACGTGATATATTTTTGGCGCGCCTCAGCGCCATGCGGCCCGTTGCAGTGCGGCGGACGCGTTTTTCCTCACCGCTGCGAGAACCACGACAATGAGCGCGCAACCACCTTCACGCCGTCTTATCCTGCTCGTCGACGACGACCCCCTGTTCCTCGACTACCTCGTTACCGTGCTGGGCCATGCCGGCCACGACACCCTGGCGGCCGCGTCCGCTCCCGAGGCGCTGCAGCGCGTGGCCGAACGCGAAGCCGACATCGCGCTGGCGCTGTTGGACATCAATATGCCGGGCATGTCCGGCCTCGACCTGGCGCGCAGGCTGAAGGAGCACACGTCGGTCGCCTTCATGTTCCTGTCGTCCGTCGACGACGCCGAAACGGCGCGCGAGGCCGCCAACTACGGCGCCGTCGGTTTCGTCGTCAAGCCGGTCGATGCCGCGCACCTGCTGCCCGCGCTGGAATCGGCGCTCGCGCGCGCCGACGAGATCCGCCAGCTGCGCCGCACGGAAGCGAATTTGAATGCCGCGCTGGCGGCGGGCCGCGAGACGAGCCTCGCCGTCGGCCTCCTGATGACGCGCTTCCAGACGGACCGCAACACCGCGTTCGAAGTGCTGCGCGACCACGCCCGCGCCAGCCGGCGCAAGGTCAACGAAGTGGCCGAACAGCTCGTCGCGGCCGAGGAATTGCTCAACAGCCTGCACGGTGCGTTCGCGGGACGGTTGAAGGCCAAATAGGACCACGCATGCGGTCCCGGGTTGGTTATCATGGCAACCTTTCTTGCACCATTTTCCGAGGACAGAACACATGAAAACCAAGGCAGCGATTGCGTGGCAGGCCGGGAAACCGCTGACGATCGAAGAGGTCGAACTCGAGGGACCGAAGGCGGGCGAGGTGCTCGTCGAGGTGAAGGCGACGGGCATCTGCCATACGGATTACTACACGCTGTCCGGCGCCGACCCGGAAGGCATCTTCCCAGCGATCCTGGGCCATGAGGGCGCCGGCGTCGTCGTCGACGTCGGCCCGGGCGTGACGAGCCTGCGTAAGGACGACCACGTCATCCCGCTGTACACGCCGGAATGCCGCCAGTGCAAATTCTGCCTTTCGCAGAAGACGAACCTGTGCCAGGCGATCCGCTCCACGCAAGGCCGCGGCCTGATGCCGGATGCGACGAGCCGCTTCTCGCTGGACGGCAAGCCGATCTACCACTACATGGGCACGTCCACTTTTTCGAATTACATCGTCGTGCCGGAGATCGCGCTGGCGAAGGTCCGGTCGGACGCGCCGTTCGACAAGATCTGCTACATCGGCTGTGGCGTCACGACGGGCATCGGCGCCGTCATCTTCACGGCGAAGGTCGAGGCGGGCGCGAACGTCGTCGTCTTCGGCCTGGGCGGCATCGGCCTGAACGTGATCCAGGCCGCGAAGATGGTCGGCGCGGACAAGATCATCGGCGTCGACATCAACCCGGGCCGCGAAGAGATGGCCCGCAAATTCGGCATGACGCACTTCGTCAATCCGAAGAACGTGGAGAACGTCGTCGACACGATCGTGCAGCTGACGGACGGCGGCGCCGACTACTCGTTCGAGTGCATCGGCAACGTCACGACGATGCGCCAGGCGCTGGAATGCTGCCACAAGGGTTGGGGACAATCGATCATCATCGGCGTGGCGGAAGCGGGCAAGGAGATCGCGACGCGGCCGTTCCAGCTCGTCACGGGGCGCGTGTGGAAAGGCTCCGCGTTCGGCGGCGCGCGCGGACGCACGGACGTGCCGAAGATCGTCGACTGGTATATGGAAAACAAGATCAACATCGACGACCTGATCACGCACCATCTGCCGCTCGACCGGATCAACGACGGCTTCGACCTGATGAAGAAGGGCGAGTCGATCCGCTCCGTCGTCGTCTACTGAGGCTGTGTTCGCGGTAATTCGGTGACGCCGCCATCGCGTCAATATATTGTTCATTGTATAATTTCCGTCTCGCAATAATCGTGTGCATCGTGCACGGTTTAATTACAAGATAGAGATCGGAAAACATGTTCAAGAAATTTGCAGTGGCGGCGGCTTTGGTCGCGATGGCATCCTCGGCGTTCGCCGCGGATGCAAAGGGCTTTTACGGCGGTGTAGACGTCGGCATGAACAAGATCGACAACGTCGACGGGAGCAAGGCCGGCCTCGGGACCTTCCTGGGATACAGCTTCAACCAATACGTCGCGCTCGAACTGGGCTATCGCCAACTCGGTGAATGGCATATCAATGGCGGCACGCTCAAGTTCAGCGAAACACACGTTTCGGTCGTCGGCTCGTATCCGTTGAATCCGCAATTCGACATCTACGGGCGACTGGGGCATGACAGCCCGCATGTCGACTCGACCGTTCCCGGCATGACCTACAACCATGATCTCAGCGGCGGGTTTTTTGGGGCAGGCCTGAGTTACAAGTTCACGCCGACCATTTCCGGACGTATCGAAGCGCTGCAACCGACGAAGGATTCGACGAACGTCAACGTCGCCGTCATCTTCAAGTTCTGATCGTAACTCCCCTCCGGCGCTGTTCCCCGCAGCGCCATTTATTTCTTGAAATATCCGGGAACTTTTTGGCGGCGCCGTTCAAATATAAGAAAAGAACGAACGGACCCGACGTGAACGAATCCGACGATATCCAACTGCTGCGCGCGATCCGACAGGGCGACGCGGCCGCATTCCAGAGTCTTTACCGGCGCCACAGGAGCGGCCTGTACAGCTTCGCGTTGCTGCACAGTGGTGCGCCGGACGTCGCGGCGGACGTCGTGCAGGAAGTCTTCATGGGCCTGCTCGGCGACAGCTACGGCTTCGATCCGTTGAAGGGCATGCTCGCGAACTTCCTGTACGGCGTGGCGCGGAATCTCGTGCTGGGCCATGCGCGGCGCAACAGCCGCTGGGTGCAGCCCATTGCGGACGATGACGAGGACGATGCGTTCGACCAGGTCGACACGGCAGCCGGCCCGCTGGCGAGGCTGCTCGACGACGAGGCGGCCGAGCATCTGCGGCGCGCGCTCGCGGCCCTGGCGCCGCATTATCGCGACGTGCTGATTCTGTTCGAGCTGCAGGAAAAGTCGTATCAGGAAATCGCCGAGATCTGCCAGCTGGAGATCGGCACCGTGCGGTCGCGCCTGGCGCGCGGTCGCGCCGCCCTGGCGAAGGCGCTCGCGCCGTACCGGGCCCCTGCAAAGGACATCGCATGAACATGTTCGAATTCGACGACGGCCGTGACAACGGCCAGGGCCGGGCCCCCGAATGGGACGCCGCACGCCGCACGCTGGCGCACGCGGCCCCGCCGGACGCCGTGGAGCAGGCCTTGCTGCGCGCGTTCGCCGGGCATCACGCACCGCGGCCGTGGTATCGCCGCTGGAGTGCGGACGCCCTGGCGTCATGGGCGGGCATCGGTGCGCTCGGATGTGCGCTGGCCATCGTCGGCATGAGCCTGCTATCCGACGGGGCGCCGTCGGCCCGCATCGTGCCGGTGCTGGCGGCGGCCGACGACGGGTTCGTGTCGCTCGTGTCGCCGGAACGCATGGCGGCCGCGGTGGACCCGCAGCTGAAGCAGGCCGACCTGCCGCGCGCGGCCCTCGTGCAGATGGGGATCCCGATCGTGGCGAACGTGCCGGACGAACTCGTGCACACCGAGATGATGGTGGCTGCGACGGGCGAGCCGCTGGCGATACGGCTGGCCGTGAACTGATTCTTCGCGTTTGATTTTTTCATGGAGGTGGTGATGAGACGGATATTCTTGTCCGCGGGCCTCGCTTTGCTCGCATTGGCCCCGGTGGCCCATGCGCAGCAGGGCGGTGCGGCGGCCGTGCCGGCGAGCGATGCGCTGGAAGTGATGCTGTTGAAGATCAGCGCGTCGTCGCGCTGCGCCGACGGGTGCGCCGTGCGCGGCCTGCCGTATTCCGCGCAGCGGGTGACGGAGTCGGTCAAGGTGCTGGCCGACGGCAACCGGATCGTGCAGCACCACACGGAAAAGTTGTACCGCGATTCCGACGGACGCACCCGGGAAGAGTCGGAATGGAAGGGCAAGCCTCTCGTGCAGATCCAGGATCCGGTCGCGGGCATGAGCTACCGCTTGTATCCGGACACGAAGACGGGCTACCGGATGGCCATCGCGGCGCCGGCAACGGCCGCCACGTCCGGCGCGGCGGTGACCGGTTCGACGGCCGCAGCGGCCGGCGCCACCCGCGTGGCCGAGCAACTGTCACCCGCGCTGGCGGGCGGCATGGCGGCGGCCACGACGCAGATGCGTTCGCTCGGCACGAAGCAAATCGACGGCATGTCGGCGGAGGGCACCCAGGCCACGATGACCACGCCGGCGGGCGCCATCGGCAACGTCCTGCCGATGGTCAGCACGACCGAGACGTGGGTCGCGCGCGAGCTGCGTGTGCCGATCCTGCTCAAGATCGACCACCCGTTCATGGGTGAAAGCGTGACGCGCCTGCAGGACATCTCGCGCCTCGAACCGCCGACGGCCCTGTTCACCGTACCGGCCGACTACACGGTGCGCGACGTCGCGCGCCGCTGAACCAAACCAGGAAAGGAAAGACCATGAAAGTTTTCTCGATGTTGTTCAGCCTGCTGGTCGCCAGCCAGGCCCTGCCGATCACGATGCACGCTGCTGCCGCCCAGGCGGGTGATGAGACCAGCGCGGTGGGGGCCGAGATGACCCGGGCCGCCATGGACAAATTCGGTCCGGTGCGCCTGCGCAATGAGTATAACTATGCCGTCGCCCGACTCAAGATGCATTACAGCAAACCGCGGGCATATACCTACGACGTCGTGACGGACACGACCATGGCGCTTGTTGGCGGCAACGCGATGAAGTCCCAAATCAAGGAGTCGCATGCGTTCGACAAGACCGGCCGCTCCCGCACCGCATGGACGCAGGCCGGCGTGGAGCGCATCGCCATCGCCGACCCGGCCACGCAAACCGCCTACCTCATCTGCCCGGAACGCAAGGAGATCCTGCGCATGACGGGCCTGACGTCGGCCTTGCCACCGGGTTCGCTGGCGGCCGCGCAGGCGGCAGCGCAGCTGCCGGACGCGGCCACGCCCGTGGCAAGCACCGACCTCGGCGAAAAAGAAATCGGCGGCGTCAAGGCCCATGGCAGCAAGTCGGAAACGACCATCCCCGCCGGCGCCCAGGGCAACGACAAGCCGATCGTGCACAAGACGGAAACGTGGTTTTCCGCCGAACTGGCAATGCCTGTCTACATGCATCTGTCCATGCCGGAGTTCGGCGACATCGTCACGCGCGTCGAAAACGTGAAGTTCGGCGACGTCCCGGCCTCCACGTTCGCCTTGCCCGAAGGGTATGCGATGCGCGACATCGCGCCCGACACGAAATAGCATTCATCCTGTCGGCATTGCATGAATGACCACAGCATGGCAGCATGACGAGCCGCCCACGAGGCGGCACCGTCTTCCAGCCATTTGACAGGATTATTCATGAGATTCTCCATCCGACTCGCCGTCTGCGCCGCCTTGGCCGGATGCGCCACCATGGCCGCCGCCCAGGCGCCGGCCGCATCCGCGCCCGCGCCGGCCACCGAACGTCCCGCTACGTCGTTCCCGTACACGCCCGGCCTGGACGTCAGCTCGATGGACCGCAACGCCGACCCCTGCGTCGACTTTTACCAGTACGCCTGCGGCGGCTGGATGAAGAACAATCCGATCCCGGCCGACCAGGCGCGCTGGTCGGTGTACGGCAAGCTCGCGCTGGACAATCGCCGCTACCTGTGGGGCATCCTGGAAGACCTGGCCAAGCGCCAGGACGGCCGCAACGCGAACCAGCAAAAGATCGGCGACTACTTCGGCGCCTGCATGGACGAGCGCGCCATCGAGGCACGGGGCGCCGCGCCGTTGCAGCCTTACTTCGACGAGATCGCGACCTTGCACTCGAGCCGCGACCTGCCGCGCGTGCTGGCCCAGCTGAAGCTGGGCCTGGACGATCCGGGCCTGTTCTTCGGCCTCACGTCGAGCCAGGATTATGCCGATTCGTCGCGCGTGATCGCGTTCGCGTACGCGGGCGGCCTGGGCCTGCCGGACCGCGACGCCTATTTCAAGACGGACGCCAAGTCGAAAGAGATCCGCGCCAAGTACGTCGCGCACATCGCGAACACGTTCCGCCTGCTGGGCGACGCGCCCGCGCAGGCGCAGCGCAACGCGGCGCGCGTGATGCAGATGGAAACGACGCTCGCGAAGGCGTCGCTATCGGCCGTCGACAAGCGCGATCCGTACAAACTGTTCCACAAGGTCGATGCGCGCGGCCTGCAGGCGCTGACCCCGGGCTTCGACTGGCACGCCTACCTGGCCGCGCTGGGGCAGGGCGGGCTCACCACGTTCAACGTCACGGAACCCGCGTTCTTCAAGGCGCTTGGCAAGATGTGGAAGACGAGCGACGCCGATGCCACGCGCACCTATCTGCGCTGGCACGTGGCGCGTACGATGTCGCCCGTGCTCGCGTCGAACTTCGACAACGAGCACTTCGATTTCTTCAGCAGGACGCTGCGCGGCGTCCAGCAGCAGCAACCGCGCTGGAAGCGCTGCGTGGGCCTCGTCGACCGCCAGCTCGGCGAAGCGCTGGGCCAGGAATTCGTCAGCCGCGCGTTCTCGCCCGAGCTGAAGGAGAAGGCGCTGCACATGACGCGCCAGATCGAGGACGCGATGAAGCGCGACATCGAGGAACTCGACTGGATGAGCGCGGAGACGAAGCAGCAGGCGTTGACGAAGCTGGCTGCCATCGTCAACAAGATCGGCTACCCGGACAAATGGCGCGACTATGGCGCCTACGTTGTCAAGCCGGGCGACTTCGCCGGCAACGTCGAGCGGGGCAACCGCTTCGAGATGCAGCGCCAGTTCGCGAAGATCGGCAAGCCGCTGGACCGCTCGGAATGGTCGATGACGCCGCCGACGGTGAACGCGTATTTCGATCCGCAGATGAACGACATTAATTTCCCGGCCGGCGTTCTGCAACCGCCGCTGTTCGATCCGCGGATGGACGACGCGCCCAACTACGGCAATACGGGCGGCACGATCGGCCATGAGCTGACCCATGCGTTCGACGACGAAGGCCGCCAGTTCGACGCGCACGGCAACCTGAAGGACTGGTGGACGAAGAAGGACGCCAAGGCGTTCGAGGAGCGGGCCCAGTGCATCGTTGACCAGTACGCGCAGTACACGGTCGTGGACGACATCAAGATCAACAGCAAGCTGACGTTGGGCGAGGACGTGGCCGACCTCGGCGGCCTGATCCTCGGCTGGATGGCGTGGCAGACGGAGATGGCCGCCATGCCGCAGAAGGCGCAGCTGGAATCTGGGCGCGACGGCTTCACGCCCGAACAGCGCTTCTTCATCGGTTACGCGCAATGGGCTTGTGAAAACGATCGGCCGGAGAACCTGCGCGTGAGCGCGATGACGAATCCGCACTCGCCGGGTCGCTACCGCGTCAACGGGCTGATGGTGAACATGCCCCAGTTCCAGCAGGCGTTCCAGTGCAAGGCGGGGCAGCCGATGGTGAAGGAAAAGCGCTGCCGCGTGTGGTGATCGGCGCCGGCCATCGACATGAAAACGCCACCCCGCGGGTGGCGTCATCGATGGCACGCAGTACGTTCAGGGCCGCGCCGCGCGGTCGCTGAGCTGTGCCTGCAGGTGCACGAGGTTGGCCTCGAAGGCCTGCATCTCCAGGCCGATCGACGTCAGGTCGAGCTTGGCCTGCCTCAGTTCCGGAAACAGTTGTTGTTCTTCCTGGCGGATGTGGCTGAGGACGGCGTCCAGCAGCTCGCGCACGAGCGGTTCCGCGCGCGCGTCGTCCATCGACATGCCTTGCAGCGTGGCCAGCAGGTCGTCGACGGCGAGGTGGTCTTCCTCGAAGCGGGCGATCAGGTTCGGGTCGACGCGCCGCACGCCCGGATAGAACACGCCTTCCTCGAGGCGCGAATGCATGTGAATGGCCTGGATCAGTTGCGTCGCCGCCTGCTTCTTGACGTCGGCGCTGTGCGTGTTCTCGTATTTCTCGGCGAGCTTGCGGACCATGTCGTGGTCGCGCAGCAGGGCCTGGACCGGATTGTCGACCGGAAACGAGTCGCGTAATGTCGGCCTTGTCGGGGCGTCTGTGGTTGCCATGGGAAATCTCCTCAACGGTTGCCCGGCATATTCCGATATGCCGTCAGGGTTTCATCCTACGCCCCGTTCACCCATATGGCATGTTCGCGAACGCACCCAACGCGCATCACTGCAACGCCCGCCTGACCAAAAAAATGCCGCCTCGCGGGCGGCATTCGTGAGGCGGACGACGTTCAGTGCTGCGAGATGCTGCCGCGCCAGGCGCCCGTTTCCTTGCCGCGTTTTTCGAGCATGTCCTTGAACTTCTGCAGATTGCCGCGGGCTTCCAGCCGGACGGCGCCCAGCGCGTCGCCGATCTTCTCGGCCGCGCCCTCGGGCTGGTAATCCATCTGCAAGGTGATGCGGGTGACGTCGTCGGACAGCTTGTGGAAGGTCACCACGCCGCCGTTCGGCACGCCGCTCGTGCTGCGCCAGGCGATGCGCTTGTCGGGGATCTGTTCCGTGATCTCGGCATCCCATTCCTTTTCTTCGCCGGCCACGTTGGCCTTCCAGTGCAGGCGCTTGTCGTCCAGCTGGCGCACTTCGTGGACGCTGCCCATGAATTGCGGGAAGTCCTCGAACTGGGTCCATTGGTTGTAGGCGGTACGCACGGGGACGTTGACCTCGATGGTTTCGATGATCGACGAGCCCATGCCCGATTTATTGCCTTTGAGTTTTTTCGACAGCATCATGCCGCCGACGGCCAGCGCGGCGACCGTCACTACACGGTTCAGCATTTTTACCTCCTTATGCCAAGGGTGTTCGGTTGCGAAACACAAAAGTGGTCCAGGCCTGGAAAAGGCTGGACCGATGAAAAACTTCATCTGTCGTCAACTTACGTGAAAAGCTGCCAACATGGCGCCCGCGAGCCGTCTGGAAATATTAAGTGACGATGCGCGACGCCTTGGAAAGTTCACCAAGCTGGCTTGCGCCGGGCCAGCATGCGGGTGTTGTGATACTGTATATATCATCAGTAAAAATGCCGCCGTGGCGATGCCGAGGGCGGGTCCCGACGTTATAATGCCCGCATGAATCTCCTCGACAACCTGAATCCCGAACAACTGGCGGCCGTCACGCTGCCGTCCCAGAGCGCCCTCATTCTTGCGGGCGCCGGGTCCGGCAAGACGCGGGTGCTGACGACCCGCATCGCCTGGCTGATCCAGACCGGGCAGGTGTCCCCGGCCGGCATCATGGCCGTGACCTTCACCAACAAGGCCGCCAAGGAGATGCTCACGCGCCTGTCGGCCATGCTGCCGGTGAATACGCGCGGCATGTGGATCGGCACGTTCCACGGCCTCTGCAACCGCCTGCTGCGCACGCACCACCGCGACGCGGCGCTGCCGCAGACGTTCCAGATCCTCGACTCGCAGGACCAGCTGTCGATGATCAAGCGCATGCTGAAGGCGCTGAACGTGGACGACGAGAAGTACCCGGCGAAGGACCTGATGTACTTCATCAACAACGCGAAGGACCGGGGCCAGCGCGCACACGAAGTCGAGGCGTACGACCACGTGCAGAAACGCATGGCCGAGTTGTACGACCTGTACGACCAGCAGTGCCAGCGCGAAGGCGTCGTCGACTTCGCCGAGCTGCTGCTGCGCGCCTACGAACTGCTGCAGCGGAACCACCCGCTGCGCCAGCATTACCAGATGCGCTTCCGCCACATCCTCGTCGACGAGTTCCAGGACACGAACGACCTGCAATACAACCTGCTGAAACTGCTGGCCGGCCACGGCGAGCAGCGCGGCGGCGCCTTGTTCGCCGTCGGCGACGACGACCAGAGCATCTATGCGTTCCGCGGCGCGAACGTCGGCAACATGCAGGCGTTCGAGCGCGACTTCGAGGTCAAGAACCTGATCAAGCTGGAGCAGAACTACCGCTCGCACGGCAACATCCTCGACAGCGCCAACCACCTCATCTCGAACAACGCGAAACGCCTCGGCAAGAACCTGCGCACGGACGCGGGGCTGGGCGAGCCGGTGCGCATCTACGAAGCGTCGTCCGACCTGGAAGAGGCGCAGTGGATCATCGACGAGGCGAAGAGCCTGATGGCCGAAGGCGTCAGCAAGAGCGAGATCGCCGTGCTGTACCGCTCCAACGCGCAGAGCCGCGTGATCGAGCACGCGCTGTTCGCGGCCGGCCTGCCGTACACCGTGTACGGCGGCCTGCGCTACTTCCAGCGCGCCGAGGTCAAGCACGCCATCGCCTACCTGCAGCTGATGGACAACCCGCACAACGATTCCGCCTTCCTGCGCGTCGTGAACTTCCCCACGCGCGGCATCGGCGCCCGCTCGATCGAGCAGCTGCAGGTGGCGGCCGAGACGTATCGTGTATCGCTGTACGCCGCCGTACCGTACATGACGGGCAAGGCCGGCACGGCGCTGGGCAACTTCGTCAAACTGATCGAGAGCGCACGCTTCGAGACCCAGCAACTGCCGCTGCCGGAGATGGTGCGCGTCGTGCTCGAGCGCAGTACCTTGCTGGCGCACTACGCCAACGAGAAAGAAGGCCAGGAACGCATCGAGAACTTGCAGCAGATGGTGGGCGCCGCCACGCAGTTCGTGCAGGAAGAGGGCTTCGGCACGCAGACGCCGGCACACCTCGGGCCGCAGGCGCTGGCCGCGAGCGGCACGGCGATCGTCGACGGCGACGGTATCGACGTGCTCGACGCGGACGCGCCGCTGTCGACCGTGATGTCGCCCCTGTCCGCCTTCCTCGCGCACGCATCGCTGGAAGCGGGCGACGCGCAGGCGCAGGCCGGCCAGGAAGCGATCCAGCTGATGACGGTGCACTCTGCGAAGGGCCTCGAATTCGACGCCGTGTTCATCACGGGCCTGGAAGAAGGCCTGTTCCCGCACGAGAGCAGCGCGCGCGAGATGGATGGCGTCGATGAGGAACGCCGGCTGATGTACGTGGCGATCACGCGCGCGCGCCGGCGCCTGTACATGAGCTTTACGCAGCAGCGCATGCTGCACGGCCAGACGCGCTTCAACATGAAGTCGCGCTTCTTCGACGAGCTGCCGGAACACGCGCTCAAATGGCTGACGCCGCGCGTGCAGACGAACTGGTTCGCCGGCCGCAAGTCCACGACGGCTTGGGACGACGCCGAGTTCCGCGAAGGGGGCGTCGACAATCAGATCGCCAAGCAGATCACGCAGAAGTCGAGCAATGGCAACGGCACCGGCTGGCGCATCGGCGAGTCGGTCAGTCACGCCCGGTTCGGCGAGGGCGTGATCGTCAATATCGAAGGCGGTGGCACCAATGCGCGTGCCCAGATCAATTTCGGCGCGGCGGGGATGAAGGTGCTTGACCTGTCGGTGGCCAAGCTCGAACGGATTGGCCGATAATTCAAGCGGTCGTTGAACGCGTGGACGGCAAGCCGTCCACCCTACCCGTGATGTAACCCGTAACGTTCATCGATGCGTCGGACGTCGCGTCGCGGTAGGGTGGACGGGTTCCCCGTCCACGCGTCCAACCAGCGTCCGCACGTCGCGCAATCACACCGGCTGCGGCGCCTCGTCGGCCGGCTTGCCGAAGATCGTGCGGTAGCCCGCGTACATCGCGCACTGCAGCAGCAGCACGAACAGGAAGATCAGCCACATGAGCACGACCCGTCCGATGGCGGCGTCGCGGAACACCAGCGCGGCCACGATGCACACGCCGAAGAAGATGCCGAACCACGTCGCCAGCAGCACGAGGAACGGCCGTGCCGTGCGGATGACGGCAAAGAAGCTGTAGAACGTGGCCTTGCCCGGCCCCATGTGCTTCCAGTACGTGAGCGGGGCGGCGAAGCACAAGGTCACCAGCACCGCGACGTCGAGCAGGAACACGCCGAACAGCGCGAGCATGTGCGACGTCTGGATGTCGGGCGGGGTCTTGGCCTCGGGCGGCGGCATCATCTGCACGAGCACTTCGGGCGGGATCGCCAGGCGCGTGACGACCATCATCAACAGCGACACGCCCAGGTACACGAGTCCCAGCTTGCACAGCGCGGCCACCACCGGCCGGCGGAAGCCCGTCAGCAGCACGGCCGGGGTGACGCGGTCGCCGTTCTCGATCATCAGGCAGGCCTGCATGAAGGCCATCGAGAACGACGGGATCAGCACGACCGCAAGTACCGAACCCAGGAACGGCACGGCCGACAGGCCGATGCTGAACAGGATGTTGGCGAAGAGGAGCGTCATCAGCGCGGCGGGCTGCTTGCGGAACAGGCCGATGCCTTGCTTCAGCCACTCCCATCCGGTACGTGCGGGTAAATCGTTCATGCTGTGAGGTCGGGGGCGCCGTGCGCGATGCGTTCGCGCAGGACGCGTTCAAAGTGGGTGGGATCGTGCGGCGTCAGCATTTCGGCCGCGCGCGGACGGTGGAAATCATACAGGCGCGACAGCCAGAAGCGCAGCGCGGCCGCGCGCAACATCGGCTGCCAGGCCGCGTGGTCCGCTGCCGTGAACGGACGGACCGCGTGGTAGGCGCGCGTCAGCGCGACTACGCGCGCATCGTCGAGGCGGCCCGTGTCCAGGTCGATGCACCAGTCGTTGACGGTGACGGCCAGGTCGAACAGCCACGTGTCCCAGCCGGCGAAATAAAAGTCGAAGCAGCCGGACAGGCGTTCGCCGACGAACATCACGTTGTTGCGGAACAGGTCGGCGTGGACGGGGCCGCGCTCGAGTGCCGCATACGTCGTGCCGGCGGCGAAGTCTTGCTGGAAGGCCAGTTCGGCCTGCAGCAGCGCGGCCGTGTCGGCGTCGAGATAAGGCAGCACCTTCGGCACCGTCTCGATCCACCAGTCGAGCCCGCGCAGATTCGGCTGGTGCAGGGGGAAGTCGCGGCCGGCCAGGTGCATCTTCGCCAGTATCGCGCCGACCTCGGCGCAGTGGACGGGTTGCGGATCCATCTGCGAGCTGCCGTCGAGCTTGCTGACGATGGCGGCCGGCTTGCCGTGCAATGCGACGACGAGTTCGCCCGCATCGTTGGCGACGGGCGCGGGCACGGGAATGCCGCGGTCGGCCAGGTGGCGCATCAGCTGCACGTAGAACGGCAGTTGCTCGAAGTCGAGATTTTCGAAGATGGTGAGGACGTACTCGCCGCGTTCCGTCGTCAGGAAGAAGTTACTGTTTTCGATGCCGCTCGCGATGCCCTTCAGGGCGACGGCTTTACCAAGAGGAAACTGCTTGATCCACTGCGAGAGGTCATCCAGCGTGACCGGGGTGAAGACTGCCATTGTGTAAGAAAGAAAAGTCGCTGTAGCGGCCACGTTCGGGTGGCCGGTCCTGTTGACGGCGGTTACTTCTTCTCGGGCGCGGTGGTAGCCGGCATGGGAGGAGGAGGCGGCGCGTCGGCCGTCGTCGGGGCGTTGGTGCCGGATTCGCTCGTGGCTTTCCGCTTGCCCGACAGGTCGAACTCACCCACTTTCCACTGCGGTGCGCGGATCGAATTCGTCTGCGCATTGCCGGGCTGGGCGTTCGGTTTCATGTAGTAATGGCTGCCACCGGGCGTGGTGACTTCGACTTCGGTGACTTGGCCGCCTTCGCGCGTTTCCTTGATCTCGGTGCCGCGCTTCGGCGGGATCGTGGTCGCGGGAATGTCGCTGCCCGGCTCGATGCGCTCCAGTTTCGGCGGCGCGGGGCTCGGGGTCGGCTGCGCGGCCTGCTGCTGGGCCGCGGCCAGGCCGGCCTGCGTGGCGAGGAACAGCGCGAGAGTGGCGAAGCGGATAGCGGTACGCGGCATGATGGTCACCTTTGTCGTTTAGTTCATTGTAACAAACCACGCAACTTCTCTGTGAAAAGTGTGGCTTCGTCCCCATCTGGATGACATAGCCGGACCATCCTGTTTCCACTCCCGATTCTGCGATAATGGCGGACGTTTGCCGTGCCGCCGCGGCCCATTTTCGATTCTGCCCCATGGACAATACCCTGCTTCTCGTCGACGGTTCCAGCTATCTCTATCGCGCCTTCCACGCGCTGCCCGACCTGCGCAGCCCGGACGGCCATCCGACCGGTGCGATGCACGGCATGGTCAACATGCTGCGCCGCCTGCGGGCCGACTTCCCGGCCGCGTACATCGCCTGCGTGTTCGACGCCAAGGGCAAGACGTTCCGCGACGACCTGTACCCGGAATACAAGGCCACGCGCGCATCGATGCCGGAAGACCTGGCCAAGCAGATCGAGCCGATCCACGAAGTCGTGCGCCACATGGGGTGGCCGATCCTGATGGTCGAAGGCGTCGAGGCGGACGACGTCATCGGCACCCTGGCGGCGCAGGCGACGGCGCGCGGCTTGAATACCGTCGTCTCGACCGGCGACAAGGACCTCGCCCAGCTCGTGAACGACAAGGTCATGCTGATCAACACGATGAGCAACGAAAAGCTCGACGAGGCGGGCGTGCTCGCGAAGTTCGGCGTGCCGCCAAACCGCATCATCGACTACCTGACCCTCATCGGCGACACGGTCGACAACGTCCCCGGCGTCACCAAGTGCGGCCCGAAGACGGCCGTCAAATGGCTCACGCTGCACGGCTCGCTGGACGGCGTCATCGAGAACGCCCACTCGATCACGGGTGCCGTCGGCGAGAACCTGCGCGCCGCGCTGGAGTGGCTGCCGAAGGGCCGCGAACTGATCACCGTGAAGACGGACTGCGACCTCGTGGGCCACGTCGTGTCGATCGAGGAAACCCTGATCGGCCGGCCGGAAGACAAGGACGCGCTGCGCGACTTCTTCCAGCGCTACGGCTTCAAGACGATGCTGCGCGAGATCGGCCCCGGCAACGCGGCCAAGTACGGCACGCCCGGCGCGCCGGCGCCCGCGCTGAATTCGCCGGAAGGCGGCACGCAACCCGGCATGCCGATCATCAAGGGCGAGTACGAGACCGTCACCACCGAGGAAGCGTTCGCACGCTGGCTGGACCTGATCGACAAGGCGGCGCTGACGTCCGTCGACACGGAGACGACGTCGCTCGACCCGATGATGGCGGAGATGGTCGGCATCTCGCTGTCCGTCGAACCGGGCAAGGGCGCGTACATCCCGCTCGCGCACCGCTACGCGGGCGTGCCCGAGCAGCTGAACCGCGAGGAGGTCCTCGCGCGCATGAAACCGTGGCTGGAAAATCCCGACAAGCCGAAGCTGGGCCAGAACCTCAAGTACGACAGCCACATCTTCGAGAACCATGGCGTCAAGCTGCGCGGCATCGTGCACGACACGCTGCTGCAATCGTACGTGTTCGAGTCGCACAAGCCGCACGACATGGACACGATGGCGTTGCGCCACCTGGGCTACACGACGATTCCGTTCGTCGACGTGTGCGGCAAGGGCGCGAACCAGATCTGCTTCGACCAGGTCGAGCTCGCGCGCGCGACGGAATACGCCGCGGAGGACTCCGACATCACCCTGCGCCTGCACCACGCCATGATCGGCCATGTGGAAAGCGACAAGGGGCTCGACCACATCTACCGCAAGATCGAGCTGCCGACGTCCGTCGTGCTGCAGAAGATCGAGCGCAACGGCGTGCTGATCGACGCGGATAAACTGTCCGCGCAGTCGAACGAGCTGGCGGCGCGCATCATGGAACTGGAGCAGCAGGCATATGAACTGGCCGGCGGCCCGTTCAACCTCGGTTCGCCGAAGCAGATCGGCGAGATATTCTTCGGCAAGCTGCAGCTCCCCGTCATCAAGAAGACGGCGACGGGCGCACCGTCGACGGACGAGGAAGTGCTGCAGAAGCTGGCGGAGGATTACCCGCTGCCGAAGATCCTGCTGGAGCACCGGGGGCTGTCGAAACTGAAGTCGACGTACACGGACAAGCTGCCGAAGATGGTCAACCCGAACACGGGCCGCGTGCACACGAACTACGCGCAGGCCGTGGCGATCACGGGCCGCCTCGCGTCGAACGATCCGAACCTGCAGAACATCCCCGTGCGCACGGCCGAGGGCCGGCGCATCCGCGAAGCGTTCGTCGCGCCGCAGGGCAGCGTGATCGTGTCGGCCGACTATTCGCAGATCGAGCTGCGCATCATGGCCCACATCTCGGAAGACGAGGCGATGCTGCGCGCGTTCGCAGCCGGCGAGGACATCCACCGCGCCACCGCGGCCGAGATCTTCGGCGTGCCGCCGGAAGAGGTGCAGAGCGAGCAGCGGCGCTACGCGAAGGTCATCAACTTCGGCCTGATCTACGGGATGAGCGCGTTCGGCCTTGCGCAGAACCTCGGCATCGAACGGGGCGCCGCCAGCAACTACATCGAGCGCTACTTCCAGCGCTTCGCCGGCGTCAAGCGCTACATGGACGAGACGCGCCTGCTCGCGAAGGAGCGGGGCTATGTGGAGACGGTGTTCGGCCGTCGCCTGTGGCTCCCCGAGATCAACTCCCCGAACGGCCCGCGCCGCGCCGGTGCCGAACGCGCCGCGATCAACGCGCCCATGCAGGGCACCGCGGCGGACCTGATCAAGCTGGCGATGATCGCCGTGCAGGACTGGATCGAGCAGGAGGCCCTGGCGACGCGCATGGTGATGCAGGTGCACGACGAGCTGGTGCTCGAAGTGCCGGAAGCGGAGCTGGAACTCGTCAAGCGGAAGCTGCCGGAGCTGATGGGCGGCGTGGCCACGCTGAAGGTGCCGCTCGTTGCGGAAACGGGCGTGGGCAGCAATTGGGAAGAAGCGCACTGAGTGTCCGCGCACGCGTTCAACCGACGCACGAACCGGGCTCCGCGCACTGTAGGGTGGACGGCAAGCCGTCCACCCTACGCGCCGAGGAATTCCTCGGCAAGTCGCGCAACGTCCGCCGTGGCCAGGATGTCGTAATGCGTCTTGCCCGGCACGATGGCCAAACGTGCCGCCGCGCGCAGCGACCCATCCATCCCCGCATCACGCTGGCCCCCGCCGAGAGCCCGGTAGAATTCGGCGATGTGCTCCAGCGTGATCGCATCCGCATCCGCGAACACCAGCATCGTGCGCGCCCGGATGGCCGCGACCTGCGTGATCCAGTCGTAGTCGCGGGTCTGCAGCTCGCCCATCTTGCGGAACGAGTTTTCCCAGTTCACTTCCGGATACAGCGCGGCCGCCGGCGACTGCGCCATGTGCGCGCCGATCTGCGCGGCGCTCGCGTCCATGTGGTCGAACGCGGTGCGCACTTCCGGATAGAAGCCGTCGCGCTTCGCCGCCGCCGAAACGACGACCAGCCGGTCAACGACGTCCGGATGCCGGATCACCGTCTGCAGCGCGACCCCGCCCCCGAACGAATACCCGAGCAGATCGGCCTTGCCCAGGTCGAGCTGGCGGATCACGGCCGCGACGTCGTCCGCCAGCGATTCGAAGCGCCATGGCCGGTCGACGTCCGGCGTGTGGCCGTGGCCCTGCAGGTGGATGGCGATCACGCGGCGGTGCGCGGCCAGCGCGGCGAGATTCGGGCCGAACATCTCGCTGGCCATGATCCCGCCATGCAGCAGCACGAGCGGCTTGCCGGTGCCTTGTTCTTCCACGTGGATCTGCTTGCCATTGACGACGACGCGCTGCTGTTTGCTGGTGTTCATGACGGCTCCTTGGTTGGGTGGGGAGAAGCGGGGACCTCGCCGAACAAATGGACGAGATAGCGGTGCAGGTGGCGCAGGCTGTCGACGGCGGCCTGCGGGTCCTGCTGGGATTTCGCGAGCACGAAACTGCCTTGCACGACGGCCTGGATGTGCAGCGCAAGGCTTTCCGGCGACCAGTCGGCATCCGGCACGAGCGCGGCGCGGGCGGCGCGGATGTCCGGCACGAGCGTGGCCGCATGGTCGCGGATGTGCGCGCCGCCGGCGGCGGCCAGGCCCGGGTGCGTGGCGAACGTCTCCTGCGACACCATGCCGAGCAGGCAGGTGAAATCGGCCAGTTCGCCGGTGATCATGCAGATGCGGAATTCGACGTAGCCGAGCACGCGCGCCAGCGGCGTCGCGGCGGCGTGGTAGGGCGCCTGGGCGAACAGCGCGTCGGCGCGGTCGGCGAAGCGCTGCGCGGCCGCGTGGGCCAGGTCTTCCTTCGTCTTGAAGTGGTGGAAGAAGCTGCCCTTGGTGACGCCGGCCGCCGCGCACACGTCGTCCACGCGCGTGGCTTCGTAGCCGCGGGTGCGGATCAACGTGACGGCTGCGTCGAGCAGCCTGTTGCGGGAATCGCTGTGCGGTGCCATGTTGTTCTCCATACCGACTGGTTGGTATGGAGAATACACGCTCATATTATGTTGTCAAACATATCTTGATCATCATCGAATGCGACTGAATAGTCGTATGCGTGCGACTACAAAACGCTTCATGTGTAAGCATACGTTTCAATGTGCGTTGTCTAACATAGAAGTTGCCATTTGGAATGTAGATTGGGATGACCGTCCGTGCCGAGGCGGGCATCCACGAAGGAAAAACTATTATGAAAACGACATTCCACCAAGCCGGCCTGCTGGCAGGCAGCGTTCTGATTGCAACATCCCTCGTCGCCTGTGGCGGCGGGGGCGGCGGCAGCGGCGGCAGCACCACGCCCACCGCCACGGCCGGTACCCTCAGCGTTGCGCTGACCGATGCGCCGGCGTGCGGCTTCGACGCCGTCAACGTCACCGTTAACAAGGTGCGCGTCAACACGAGCGCCACGGCCAGCGATACGGATGCCGGCTGGACCGACATCACGCTGAACCCGGCCCGCAAGATCAATCTGCTGAACCTCACGAACGGCGTGCTCGACACGCTCGGCCAGACGGCGCTGCCGGCCGGCCACTACTCGCAGATGCGCCTCGTGCTCGATCCGAATACGGGCAACGGCATGGCCAACTCCGTCGTCCCGACGGGCGGCACGGAAACGACGCTGACGACGCCGAGCGCTGTCCAGAGCGGCATCAAGCTGGTCAACGAATTCGACGTCGCGGCCGGCCAGCAAGTCGACCTCGTGCTCGACTTCAACGCCTGCAAATCCGTCGTCACGCAAGGCAATGGCAAGTACATGCTGAAGCCGGTGGTGAAGGTCGTGCCGACGGCGGCCGTCGGCATCTCGGGCGTCGTCGCCACGTCGCTGCTGGGCAGCCACGTGACCGTATCCGCCGAGCAGAACGGCCAGGTGATCGCTTCCACCGTGCCGAACGCGACGACGGGCGAATTCTTCCTGTCGCACCTCGCGACCGGCAACTATGACGTCGTCGTCACGGCCGACAACCACGCGGCCGCCGTCATCGCCACCGTGCCGGTCGCGTCCACCGGGAGCACCGTCGTGAGCAGCACGAGCGCGCCGATCGACCTGCCGGCGAGCGCGATGGCGTCGATCTCGGGCACGGTGACCTTGCCGGCGAACGCCACCGAGGCAGCGTATGTGTCGGCGAAGCAGGCCTTCACCGCGGGCCCGATCGTGACCATCAAGTACGCCGGTGCCGACCTGTCGACCGGCGCCTACACGATCGCGAACCTGCCGGTCGCCGGGCCCGTGTACGCGACCTACGGCGGCGCGACCGTGCCCCTGACCTTCACGGCTGTCCCGACGGTGGTGCCGGGCCCGGGCAAGTACCAGGTCGACGCGAGCGGCACGGGCTACACGACGAAGTCGATCAGCCTCGTCGACGTCTCGACGGCCAACGCCGCCGGCGTCAACTTCACGCTGGCGCCGTAACCGTCGCCCGCGGTGCGGCGCGCCGGGCGCCGCACCGCCTGCCGGACGAGCGTGTCGCGGATGGCGCTGCTAAGATAGCAAGCCTTTCATGACCGAACGAAGGATGGCAATGAACGACAATGCAAGCGCCCCGCAGGCACCCGGCAACGGCTTCGCGGCGGCCGCCCAGCCGGTCGCCGCGCAGTCCGTGATCCATACCGACACCGACGGCCTCGCCGCCGGCATGGCCACGTTGACCGTCGACGGCCAGGACGTCCCCCTCTACCACGTCCGCCCGGCCGGGCAGGACAAGCTCCCCGTGATGATCGTCGTGTCCGAGATATTCGGCCTGCACGAGCACATCGCCGACGTGGCGCGCCGCTTCGCCAAGCAGGGCTACCTGGCGCTGGTGCCCGATTTGTTCGTGCGCCAGGGCGACCCGTCCACGATCCCCGACATCAACACGCTGATGGCGCGCATCATCCGCAAGGTGCCGGATGCGCAGGTCATGGGCGACCTCGACGCCTGCGTGGCCTGGGCCGCGAAGAACGGCGGCGACGTCGACCGCCTGGGTGTCAACGGCTTCTGCTGGGGCGGGCGCATCACGTGGCTGTACGCCGCGCACAATCCGCGCGTGCAGGCGGCCGTGGCGTGGTACGGCAAGCTCGTGGCCGATCCGAATCCGCCCGGCCAGCCGACGCATCCGATCCACATCGCGTCCTCGCTCACGGTGCCCGTGCTCGGCCTGTACGGCGCGAAGGACACCGGCATCCCGGTCGCCACGGTCGAACAGATGATTGCCGCGCTGGGCGCGGGGACGAGCGATTCCGCGATCGTCGTGTACCCGGACGCCGGCCACGCCTTCAACGCCGACTACCGCCCGACGTACAACGCCAAAGCGGCCCGCGACGGCTTCGCGCGCGCGCTGGCCTGGTTCCGCGAGCACGGCGCCGGCTGATCCCGCGCCACCCGTCCGGCGGCTTGCCGGATTGCACGGGTGCGCGCGCGGGAGGGTACAATCTCGGGTTTGCGTCCGCGCTGTTCAAGAATAACCAGAGGCTTTAAATCGACCCGATTCTCATTTCCATCCTGCTGGCGACTGGCCTGGCGGGTGTGGTCAGCATTACGGCCGCCGCGGTGTTTTCGTTCACCTTGCTGGCGAAAGTCGTCGAACGCATGGTGAGCCTGTCCGTCGGCATCATGCTGTCGACGTCGCTGCTGCATGCCTTGCCGGAAGCGTTCGAATCGAAGGCCGACACGCACGCGCTGTTCGCCACCCTGCTGGGCGGCCTGCTCGCGTTCTTCCTGCTGGAGAAAGTGGCGCTGCTGCGCCATTCGCATCACCACGAGGGCGATGGGCACCACCACGCCCACGGCCACGACGCGCGCCAGGCCGGGCGCGCGGGCTGGATGATCCTGATCGGCGACGGCATGCACAACTTCACGGACGGCATCCTGATCGCGGCGGCCTTCCTCGCCAATCCGCAGCTGGGCATCGTGACGGGCGTGGCCATCATCGCCCACGAGATCCCGCAGGAGATCGGCGACTTCATCGTGCTGCTGAACGCGGGCTTCTCGCGCGTGCGCGCCTACGTGTTCAACCTGCTGTGCAGCCTGCTGGCCGTGCTGGGCGGCGTGCTCGGTTATGCGACGCTGGACCGCGCCAGCGACATGATCCCGTACGTCCTGGTGTTCGCGTCGTCGGGCTTCATCTACATCGCCGTCAGCGACCTGATGCCGCAGATGCAGCGCCGCGCCACGGTGCGCGAGTCGATTCCGCAGGTATTGTTGATCGGCCTCGGTGTCGTGATCGTCCTGGTGCTCACGCACGGCCACTAAAGATACGGATCGCGGCCTGCCGGCCCCGTTGGTTGCGCTGTCCAGTTGACACGGCTGTTCGAGGCGTCCTATGCTGAACCGTAACCCGAACGGAGGCAAGCATGGCAAGCCTGGTGAATCAACTGGTTGTTGCGCTGCGCGACAAGCCGTCGCGTTGCGCCTACGTGGTCATGGCCCTGGTGGTGATGGTCGTGCTCTTCACCCTGGCCGATTTCCTGCCGGCGCCTTACGACTTCAGTCACTGAGGTTCAGCGAAAGTATGAGCGGCGCCTCCGCGCCGCTGTTTCACTATCAGGCGGCGCCCGTCGCCACCGCGCGCTTCGGATCCGCCGTCCACTCGCTCCACGACCCCGGATACAACGCCGCGCCGGGCATGTCCGCCACTTCCAGTGCCAGCAGGTTGTGGCACGCCGTCACGCCGGAGCCGCATTGCATGATGGCGTTTTGCGCGTCGCCGACGGCCGCGCCCAGTTCCGCCTTCAGCTGCTCGGGTGTCTTGAAGCGGCCGTCCGGGTGCAGGTTGTCCTTGAAGAAGCGGTTCTTCGCGCCCGGGATGTGGCCGCCGACGGGGTCGATCGTCTCGTTCTCGCCGCGGAAGCGGTCCGGCGCGCGCGCGTCGACGATCGTCTTGCCGCCGTGTTGCACGTTGTGCAGGATGGAGTCTACGTCGACCGTCGTCACGAGGGCAGGGCGGGCGGACACGCCCCCGCGCGCGCGCGGGGCCGGCACGTCCGTGACGACGGGTTGGCCCGCCGCCTGCCACGCCGGCAAGCCGCCATCCAGCACGGCGACGGCACCGTGGCCCACCCAGCGCAGCATCCACCACAGGCGGGCGGCGTACATGCCGCCGTGCGCGTCGTAGGCGACGACCTGCGTGTCGTCGTCCACGCCCCAGCGGCGCAGCAGCTCGATGAACGCGTCCTTCTCCGGCAGCGGATGGCGGCCCCGGAAGGCGCCGGCCGCGTCGCGCTTGGCGCCCGACAGCTCGGTCTCCATGTCGGCGAAGACGGCGCCCGGGATGTGGCCGGCCGCATAGGCTTCACGGCCGGCGGCGAGGTTCATCAGGTCGTGGCGGCAGTCGACGACGACCCACTTCGGGTCATTGATGTGCGCTGCCAGGGCGGCGGGTTCGATGAGGGTCGTGTAGCTGGACATGGCACTCCTTTATTCGCTGGCGATTGGGTCGGTTTCCTTGACGACGGCGCCGCGCGCCGTGCGGGTCGTATTGTAGAACGTCGCGGCGATCCCGGAGGCGAGGATCACGCCCATGCCCAGCCAGACGTGCCAGTCGAACACGTCGCCCCACAGGATCATGCCCCACAGGCTCGAAAAGATGATGCCCGTGTACTGCAGGTTGGCGACGACGAGCACCTTGCCGATGCGGTAGGCGCGCGTCATCGCGATCTGGGCGAACAGGCCGCTGGCGGCGATCCCCGCCAACAGCGCCATGCCGTGCCACGATTGGGGGCGGAACGTGCTCATGCCATTGCCCAGCAGCGAACCGACGAGGCCCGCAAAGCCCATCGTGACGGAAAAATAGAAGACGACGCGGTATTCCGGCTCGCCCATCTGGCCCAGGCGGCGTACCTGCATATAGGCCATCGCGGCGATCACGGACGAGGCGATGGCGACGAGGCCGCCCACCCATTCATGTGTCTCGACGGCCGGCCGCAGCACGAGCGTGACACCGACGAAGCTCATGGCGATGGCGAGCGCCAGCGGCCATTCGGGCAAGCCGCGTCCGCGCCACCAGCCGATGAAGAACATGTACGTGGCAAGCCAGATCGGCGCCATGTAGTTGAGGGTGACGGCCGTCGCCAGCGGCAGCTTCGCGATGGCGTAGAACCACAGCCACAACGAGACGACGCCGACGACGCTGCGCCACAGGTGCTCTTTCGGGAACGCGGTCTTGAAGGAGCCGCCTTGCAGGCGGATCATCGGCAGCAGCAGCAGGCTGCCGATGAACCCCCGGTACATCACGATTTCCGACGTCGAGTAGAGCGAGGAAGCCAGCTTCACGCACGCGCCCATGGCGGCGAACAGGAAGCTGGCGCACAACATCCAGAGTGGAGCCATCAGCAACCAGCCATCACATCCCCGGAGGAATATTGTCGATTTTGCTGCGATACCACTCGTGGAAGTGCTGCATGCCGTCTTCCATCGGCGACTGGTACGGCCCCGCTTCCGTGACGCCGCGTTCCATCAGCGCCTTGCGGCCCGCATCCATGCGCAGGGCGATCTCGTCGTCCTCGACGCACGTCTCCATGTACGCGGCGCGTTCCGCCTCGACGAACCCGCGCTCGAACAGGACGAATTCTTCCGGATAGTAGAACTCGACGACGTTGCGCGTCTTCTGCGGACCCAGCGGCCACAGGGTGGACACGACGAGGACGTTCGGATACCACTCGACCATGATGTTCGGGTACAGCGTGAGCCAGATCGCACCGTATTTCGGCGCCTGGCCGTTGTTGAACTTCAGGACCTGCTCCTGCCAGGCCTTGTACGTCGCCGAACCGGACTTCTGCAGGCCGCGGTGCACGCCGACCGTCTGCACGCTGTAGTCCGGACCGAATTCCCAGCGCAGGTCGTCGCAGCTGACGAAGTTGCCGAGGCCGGGGTGGAACGGTTCGACGTGGTAATCCTCCAGGTAGACCTCGATGAAGGTCTTCCAGTTGTAGTCGCAGTCGTGCACCTCGACGTGGTCGAACATATAGCCCGAAAAGTCGAGGTCCTTCGTCACGGACATGTGCTTCAGCTTGTCCATCACGTTGTAGCCGTTCTGCTCGAACAGCAGGCCGTTCCAGTTCTGCAGCGGCGTCCTGGACAGGTTCAGGCAGGGCGTGTCGGCGAAATGCGGCGCGCCGATCAGTTCGCCTTTCAGGTCGTAGGTCCAGCGGTGCAACGGGCAGACGATGTTCTTCGCGTTGCCGCGGCCGTTGAACATCAGCGCCTGGCGGTGGCGGCACACGTTCGACAGCAATTCGATGCCCTGTGCGTTACGCACCAGCATGCGACCCTCGTTCTCCGATTTCAGGGTCGCGAAATCGCCCGCCTCGGGCACCATCAACTCGTGGCCGACGTAGCGGGGCCCTTTGAGAAACAATTGCTGCAATTCACGCTGCAACAGCGCGTCGTCGAAGTAGACATTTACCGGAAGCTGGGCGAGCGAACGCGCCAGCTTGGCGTGGGTAGCCAGATCGGACATCCCAACCCCCCTTTACACAGATTTCAGCCAAAGAAGAGAAAGAATCCGAGAACCAGTATTTTTAGGGGAGCATCGAGAATCCAGGGCGAGCTGCATCGTGGTCCGGCACAACGCCCGTGCTTGCCGTATCGCGTACGGCTGCGCTCGAGGGCGTCGCATCCCGACCAACAGTGCTGCCGCTTATTTGGCGTTCTCGCTCCTTTAAAGAGCGGAATACGGTATTTCGGAGACAGAACCGGAGATTATAGCCTGTAAAAGGCCCTCCAGTCCCGGGCCCGCGCGCGGTTGTGGTACGTGGGTGTTCAAAAATTGCCTAAAAGGCATCGTTTTCATGAATCCCGAGGCGCTTTGCGATAAAATGTATCCTTGCTTGCAAGTTGGCGGCGACAGGTGCACCGTTCATGTCGATACAGGATTGTTTAGAATAAGCGATTAGACTGACGCACCGCGCACGGGTTGCGCGCGGTGTCGCCCGGCCCCGAATCGATCAAACTCATTATGCCAAATAAAACAAACGCGGAGAGCGCCGCACCACCGGCCTCCGCCGCGCAGCCGCCGGAATCCTTCGAGCAGGCGATGGCCGAACTGGCCCAACTCGTGACGCAAATGGAAAGTGGGCAATTGCCCCTGGAAGCATCGGTCGCCGCCTATGCCCGTGGTTCCGAGCTCGTGCGCTATTGCGCGGCCCAGCTGGAAAAAGTCGAGTCGCAGGTGAAGGTCCTCGAGGGCGAGATGCTGAAACCGTTCAGCACCGACGGCGAGGACGACGTATGAGCGCCGCGCCCGATTTCCAGGCCTGGATGAAGGACGTCCAGGCCGCCGCCGAAGCCGACCTCGACCGTTTCCTGCCGCCCGCAAGCCAGGTGCCGACCAAGCTGCACGAAGCGATGCGCTACACGGCGCTGGGTGGCGGCAAGCGCGTGCGCCCGCTGCTCGTGCATGCGGCCGGCGCGCTGTTCGGCGCGGACGCGGACGCCCTCGCGCGCGCGGCCAGCGCCGTCGAGATGATCCACGTGTATTCCCTCGTGCACGACGACATGCCGTGCATGGACGACGATGCTCTCCGTCGCGGCAAGCCCACCGTGCACGTCGCGTACGACGAAGCGACGGCGCTGCTCGTCGGCGACGCGCTGCAGGCGCAAGCGTTCGACGTGCTGGCCGGGACGACCACGGTACCGGCCGCGCGCACGGTCGCGATGCTGCGCCTGCTGGCCGAAGCCGCGGGTTCGGCGGGCATGTGCGGCGGCCAGGCGATCGACCTCGACAGCGTCGGCCTGAGCCTCACCCTGGAACAGCTGGAGCGCATGCACCAACTGAAGACGGGCGCCATGCTGCGCGTTTCGGTGCTGCTGGGCGCACTGGCCGGCCGCGACCTCGCGTCGCACGAGCGGGAAGCGCTGGCCGAGTACTCGCGCGCCATCGGCCTCGCGTTCCAGGTCGTCGACGACGTGCTCGACGCCACCGCCGACTCGGCGACGCTCGGCAAGACGGCCGGCAAGGACGCGGCCGATAACAAGCCGACCTATGTGTCGATTCTGGGGCTGGAGCCGTCCAAGGCGCTGGCCGAACAATTGCGGCAGCAGGCGCACGACGCGCTCGCGCCGTTCGGAGAACAAGCACTGCGGCTGCGCGAGATCGCGGACCTGATCGTGCAGCGGAAGGCATAAATGAAACTGCTAGATAACATCAACGACCCTGCCGACCTGCGCAAGCTGCCGCGCACCCAGCTCACGCCGCTGGCGCACGAACTGCGCCAGTTCCTGCTCGATTCCGTCTCGAAGACGGGCGGCCACCTGTCGTCCAACCTCGGCACCGTCGAGCTGACGATCGCGCTGCACTACGTGTTCAACACGCCGGAAGACCGCATCGTGTGGGACGTCGGCCACCAGACCTATTCGCACAAGATCCTCACGGGCCGGCGCGACCGCATGCCCACCTTGCGCCAGCTGAACGGCCTGTCCGGCTTCCCGAAGCGCGACGAGAGCGAGTACGACACGTTCGGCACGGCGCACTCGTCGACGTCGATCTCGGCCGCCCTCGGCATGGCGCAGGCCGCGAAGATCAAGGGTGAAAAACGCAAGGCCATCGCCGTCATCGGCGACGGCTCGATGACCGCGGGCATGGCCTTCGAGGCGCTGAACAATGCGGGTGTCGAGGACGACGTCGACCTGCTCGTCGTCCTGAACGACAACGACATGTCGATCTCGCCGCCGGTCGGCGCGCTGAACCGCTACCTGGCGCGCCTGATGTCGGGCCAGTTCTACGCCGCCGCGAAAAACGTCGGCAAGACGATGCTGCCCGCGCCCATGCTGGAACTGGCGAAGAAGCTGGAAGAGCACGCGAAGGGCATGGTCGTCCCGGCCACGATGTTCGAGGAATTCGGCTTCAACTACATCGGCCCCATCGACGGCCACGACCTCGACTCGCTGATCCCCACGCTGGAAAACATCAAGAAGCTCAAGGGCCCGCAATTCCTGCACGTCGTGACGAAGAAGGGGCAGGGCTACAAGCTGGCCGAGGCCGAGCCGATCCTGTACCACGGCACGGGTAAATTCAACCCGAGCGAAGGCATCAAGCCCGCGAAGGCCACGAAGATCACGTACACCGAGGTGTTCGGCAACTGGCTGTGCGACATGGCGCACGTGGATAAACGCCTGGTCGGCATCACGCCGGCGATGCGCGAAGGCTCGGGCATGGTGCGCTTCAACCAGGAACACCCGGACCGCTACTTCGACGTGGGCATCGCCGAGCAGCACTCGGTGACGTTCGCGGGCGGCCTGGCGACGGAAGGCATGAAGCCCGTCGTCGCGATCTATTCGACGTTCCTGCAGCGCGCGTACGACCAGCTGATCCACGACGTGGCGCTGCAGAACCTGGACGTGACGTTCGCACTCGACCGCGCGGGCCTCGTCGGCGCGGACGGTGCCACGCACGCGGGCAACTACGACATCGCCTACCTGCGCTGCATCCCGAACATGGTCGTGATGGCGCCGTCGGACGAGAACGAGTGCCGCAAGATGCTGACGACCGCGTACCGCTTCAACGGCCCGGCCGCCGTGCGCTACCCGCGCGGCGCGGGCGTGGGTGCAGTGATCGATCCGGCGCTGGACGTCATCGACATCGGCAAGGGCGTCGTGCGGCGCGAGGGCAAGGGCGTCGCGATCCTCGCGTTCGGCTCGATGGTGGCGCCGAGCCTCGGTGCCGCGGAAGACCTCAACGCGACCGTGGCCGACATGCGCTTCGTGAAGCCGCTGGACGTCGACCTGGTGAAGCAGCTGGCGCGCGACCACGACTATCTCGTGACGGTGGAAGAGGGCTGCACGATGGGCGGCGCCGGTTCGGCCGTTGCGGAAGCGCTGGCGGAGGCGGGCATCGTCAAACCGCTGCTGATCCTGGGCTTGCCCGACCGCTTCATCGACCATGGCGATCCGGCCGCGTTGCTGGCGTCCGTCGGGCTGGATGCGCACGGCATCGCCGCATCGATCCGCGAACGCTTCGGCGTCGGTGAGCCGCGGCTCGTCGTCAACAACACCTGAGCGGCAACGCGAATGAAACAACGGGCGGGCTCACCGCCCGTTTTTCATTGCGCCGCCGGCGCGAACAACTGTTCCGCGCGGCGGTACAGGATCCACGACGTGGCCACGTACTTGTCGCCGCTTGCCGCGACATGCCCCTTGTGCGTGTGCGTAAAACCGGCCGGCGCGATGATCAACCGTCCCTGGCGCGCCTCGATCTTCCTGCGCTGATACAGGAATTCCGTCTCGCCGCCATCGGCCACGTCGTTCAGGTAGAACTGGAACAGCAGCACGCGGTGCAGGGTCTCGCAACTGGCGTTCTGCGGGTAGATCTCGGAATGCCAGTGGTGGTAGCCGCCGCTGCCGCGCAGGTATTTTTGCAGGTTGATGGGGCCGCACCGGTACATGGCGTCGATCAGCGCCGGCAGGTGCGGACGGCCACATTCGTCGAAGTTGTCGACCGAGAGCGCCACCGGCTGTCCCGTGGCCGGATGCGCGACCGTGGGCGCGAGGGCGCCCAGCAGCAGGGCGCGGTAGCGGTCCATGTAGTCCACGAGGTGATGCCGCACGACCGTCGCCATCAGGCCGCACACGTCGTGCCATTCCTTGTACTGGCTGATCGTGATGTCCCAGCAGTCCTTCTTCGCCACGTCCACGCCCATGCCCGTGCGGCCGCGCGCATGCTTGTCGCTGGCCTCGAACCGTTCCAGGACGTGCGCGCATTGCGCGGGCGTGAGGGCGGCGTCGTAGATGCCGATGAAGTCGTCGTTCATGTCGGATTCTCCGCTGGCACGTGCAGCGAACGCGCGAGCAGGTGGCCGGCCAGCCATCCGCCCACGAGGCCGCCGATGTGCGCCGCGTTGTCGGTGTGCGGGTAGGCGAAACCCGCCACCAGGCTGAAGACCAGGAACGGCAGCAGCGAACCGCGCAAGTCCCGCACGACGGTGGGCGGCACGCCGCTGTTCTCGCGCCGCATGAAGGCGAACAGGCCGCCAATGAGGCCGAAGATCGCGCCGGACGCGCCCACGCTGTTCACGTGCGGATTCCACATCACGCTGGCGATGCTGCCGCACACGCCGGCGATCGCGTAGAGCGCGATGAAGCGCGCACTGCCGAACAGGCGTTCGACGAGCACGCCGACCTGCCACAGCGCGAGCATGTTGAATACCAGGTGCAGCAGACTCCCGTGCAGGAACAGCGACGTGACGAGGCGCCACCATTCCCCGTGCAGGGTCCTGTCGCCCGCGTTCGATCCCCACGCGACCAGCTGGTTGGCGCGCAGGAACGCGTCGTACATCGAATTCCAGCCCCAGCCCAGCATCGATCCGATCGCGCCGCCGGGCAGGCTGCGGCGCATGAGCCACATCAGGAAGTAGATGCCGATGTTCGAGGTCAGCAGCGCCCAGATCACGGGTGCCGACGGACTCCAGTAATCGATCCGGTCGTGGAAGGCGTGGTGCTCCGCGTGCGCGACGCGGAAGTCATCGGTCTGGCGCGCGGGCAGCAGGGCGACGAGACGGGATGCCGCCTGCGCGTCCGGCATGGAAAAGCCGACGACGAGATCCTCGCGCACGCCCTGCACGCGAAAGTACACGTCCTCGCCTTCCGTGTGGGCGTTGACGATGTCGACCACGCGCAGCCGGTGCTCCGCGTGCGCGGGGAAGCGGAACGAGCGGTGGCTGTTGCCGCGCACGAGCACGAAGTCCGGCTCGACGACGACCTGGCCTTTGCCCCGGAAGTGGAACGGATTCGCCGGCCAGTTGGCGCGACCGGAATGGAAGCGGACGTCGAAGGTCGTCGTCATCCGCCCCCCGTCAGGTACGCTTGCGCTCGTGCTGCCACAGCACGTCGGTGCCGCCCGCGTGGCGGTTCAGCACGCGCGCCAGCACGAACATCAGGTCGGACAGGCGGTTCACGTACTGGCGCGGTTCCGCGTTGATGGTCTCCAGCTTCGACAGGGTGACGATGGCGCGCTCGGCGCGGCGGCACACGGTGCGGCACACGTGCGCGAGCGATGCGGCGCGCGAGCCGGCCGGCAGGATGAATTCCTTCAGGATCGGCAGGTCCGCGTTGTACTTCTCGAGCAGTTCGTCGAGGCGCGCCACCTGCTCCGTCTTGATCAGCTGGTAGCCGGGGATGCACAGCTCGCCGCCCAGGTCGAACAGGTCGTGCTGGATGGTGACGAGTTCCTCGCGCAGCTCGCCCGGCAGGTCTTCGCACAGCAGCAGGCCGACGAAGGAATTGAGTTCGTCCACGTCGCCCAACGCGGCGATACGCGCGCTGTCTTTACCCGTGCGGCTGCCGTCGCCCAGGCCGGTGCTGCCGTCGTCGCCCGTGCGGGTCGCGATCTTCGAAAGTCGATTGCCCATGCTTATACCCTGCCTACAAAAAAGATAGCCGGAGCATACGCCAAATCCCATGGATTGTGCTTACAATCGTTCCATGATTCCCTCGATTCCAGTCGACCCCGAGCGCCGCCGCGCCGTCGCCGCCGCCCTCCGTGCCGTGCTGCCGGCGCGCTGCGTGCTGGCCGACCCCGAAGACACGCGGCCGTACGAATGCGACGGCCTCGCCGCGTACCGCCAGTTGCCGATGGTCGTTACCCTGCCGGACGACGAGGCGCAAGTGCTCGCCATCCTGAAAGTCTGCCGCGACCTGAACGTGCCCATCGTGCCGCGCGGCGCCGGCACGGGCCTCTCGGGCGGCGCGCAGCCGCTGGCGGACGGCGTCGTGATCTCGACGGCGCGCCTGAACCGCATCCTGCGCGTGGAACCGTATGCGCGCACGGCCGTCGTGCAGCCGGGCGTGCGCAATCTCGCCATCTCGGAAGCGGCCGCGCCGTTCGACCTGTACTACGCGCCCGACCCGTCGTCGCAGATCGCGTGCACGATCGGCGGCAACGTGGCCGAGAACTCGGGCGGCGTGCACTGCCTGAAGTACGGCCTCACGGTGCACAACGTGCTGCGCGTGCGCGTCTGCACGATCGAGGGCGACGTCATCGAACTCGGTGGCGACGCGCTCGATGCGCCGGGCCTCGACCTGCTGGCCGTGTTCATCGGCTCGGAAGGCATGCTGGGCATCGTCACGGAAGTCACGGTCAAACTTGTACCGAAGCCGGCGCAGGCGCAGGTGATCATGGCGTCGTTCGACGACGTGGCGACGGGCGGCAATGCCGTCGCGAGCGTCATCGCGGCGGGTATCATCCCGGCCGGCCTCGAGATGATGGACCGCACGTCGTCGCGCATGGTCGAGCCGTTCGTGAAGGCGGGCTACGACCTCGACGCCGCCGCCATCCTGCTGTGCGAGGCGGACGGCACGGCACTTGAAGTGGCCGAGGAAATCGCACGCATGACGGACGTGCTGCGCGATGCGGGCGCCAGCGCGATCACCGTATCGCAGAGCGAGGCCGAGCGCCTGCGCTTCTGGTCCGGCCGCAAGAACGCGTTCCCGGCCGCGGGCCGCATCTCGCCCGACTACTACTGCATGGACGGCACGATCCCGCGCAAGCAGCTCGCGCACGTGCTGGCGCGCATCGAGGAAATGGAAACGACGTTCGGCCTGCGCTGCGCGAACGTCTTCCACGCGGGCGACGGCAATATGCACCCCCTGATCCTGTTCGACGCGAACCAGCCGGGCGAGCTGGATCGCGCGGAAGCGTTCGGCGCCGCCATCCTCGCGCTGTGCGTGGAAGTGGGCGGCACCATCACCGGCGAACACGGCGTGGGCGTGGAGAAGATCGATTCGATGTGCGTGCAGTTCGGCGCGAAGGAACTCGATGCCTTCTTCGCCGTGAAGCGCGCGTTCGATCCCGGCATGCTGCTGAACCCGAACAAGGCCATCCCGACACTCCAGCGCTGCGCGGAATTGGGCCGCATGCGCGTGACGGGCGGCGCACTGCCATTTTCTAACCTGCCGCGCTTTTGACCATGCAGCACATCATCGACTCTTTCAAGGATCGTGTGCGCCAGGGACGTCCACTGCGCATTCGCGGCGGCGGCACGAAGGACTGGTACGGACAGCGCCTCGACGGCGACGTTCTCGATACGCGCGAGTACACCGGCATCGTCGACTACGAGCCGACGGAGCTCGTGATCACGGCGCGCTGCGGTACGCCGCTGGCCGAGATCGAGGCGGAGCTGGCGCAGCGCGGCCAGATGCTCGCGTTCGAGCCGCCCCATTTTGGCGCCGGCGCCACGCTGGGCGGCGCGATCGCGAGCGGGCTGTCCGGACCGCGCCGCGCCGGCAGTGGCGCCGTGCGCGACTTCGTCCTCGGCTGCGCCCTGCTGGACGGCAAGGGCGACGTGCTGTCGTTCGGCGGCCAGGTAATGAAGAACGTGGCCGGCTACGACGTGTCGCGGCTGCTGGCCGGCTCGCTCGGCACCTTGGGGCTGCTGCTGGACGTGTCCGTGAAAGTGCTGCCGCGCGCGCCGCGCGAGGCGACGCTCGTGTTCGACGGCGTGGCCGAGATCGATGCGATCCGCCGCCTGAACGAGTGGGCGGGCCGGCCGCTGCCCATCTCCGCCAGCTGCTGGCACGACGGCGTGCTGATGGTGCGGCTGTCGGGCGCGAATGCCGCCGTCGACGCGGCGATCCGGTCGCTCGGCGGCGACGTGATGCCCGATTGCGCGGGCTTCTGGGCGAGCGTGCGCGAACAGCATCACGCGTTTTTCGGCGGGGACATGCCGCTGTGGCGTTTGTCCGTGCCGTCGACCGTCGGTGCCATCGTGCTCGGGAGCCCGCAGCTGATCGAGTGGGGCGGAGCGCAGCGCTGGCTGCGCGCACCGGGCGATGCGGCCACCGCGGACCGCATCCGCGCGACCGTGCGCGCAGCGGGCGGCCACGCCACGTTGTTCCGCGGCGGCGACAAATCGATCGGCGTATTCCAGCCGCTGGCGCCGCCCATCGCCCGTATCCACGCGCGTTTGAAGGCCGGCTTCGACCCGGCCGGTATCTTCAACCCCGGCCGGATGTATTGATCCACCATGCAAACGAATCTCGCCGATTTCATCAAGGGCACGCCGGAAGGTGACGAGGCAGACGCGATCCTGCGCGCCTGCGTGCACTGCGGCTTCTGCACCGCGACGTGCCCCACGTACCAGCTGCTGGGCGACGAGCTGGATGGCCCGCGCGGCCGCATCTACCTGATCAAGCAGGTGCTGGAGGGCGAGACGCCCACGCGCAAGACGCAACTGCACCTGGACCGCTGCCTCACGTGCCGCAACTGCGAGACGACATGTCCGTCCGGCGTGAAGTACGGACGCCTCGTGGACATCGGCCGCAACGTGGTCGAGCAGCGCGTGCCGCGCCCGCTCGCGGACCGCATCAAGCGCACGACGTTGAAGGAACTGCTGCCGCGCACGAGCGTCTTCGGCGCGGCGTTCAAGGTGGGGCGGCTGGCGCGGCCGCTGCTGTCACCGGCATTGCAGGACAAGCTGCAGCCCGCGCGCGTGCCCGGCCGCAGGCCCACGCGCGAGCACGCGCGCAAGATGCTCGTGCTGGAAGGGTGCGTGCAGCCGGCACTGGCGCCGAACGTCAACGCGGCGACGGCGCGCGTGCTCGACGCGCTGGGCATCCAGCTGCTGTCGGCCCCGCGTGCCGGCTGCTGCGGCGCCGTGCGCTTCCACATGAACGACCAGGACGGCGGCCGCGACGACATGCGCCGCAACGTCGATGCCTGGTGGCCGTACGTCGAGAGCGGCCAGGTCGAGGCCATCGTGATGACGGCGTCCGGTTGCGGCGTGACGGTGAAGGAATACGGCCACCTGCTTGCGCACGACGCGGCGTATGCAGAGAAGGCGGCGCGCATCTCCGCGCTGACGAAGGACCTGTCGGAAGTGATGTGCGACTTCGAGGGCGACATCGCGCGCCTGCTGGCCGGCCGCGTCCACGAGCGCGTCGCGTTCCATCCGCCGTGCACCTTGCAGCACGGCCAGCAGATCCGCGGCAAGGTCGAGGGCGTGTTGCGCGCGGCCGGTGTCGACGTCGTGCTGTGCGCGGAAAGCCATCTGTGCTGCGGCTCGGCCGGGACATATGCCGTGCTGCATCCGGACATCGCGCACGCGCTGCGCGACCGCAAGCTGGCGAACCTCGAGGCGACGGGCGCGCGCGAATACGTGTCGGCCAACGTGGGGTGCATCACGCACCTGCAGTCGGGGACGGCGACGCCGGTGTCGCACTGGATCGAGCTCGTCGACCGTGCGCTCGCGGCCGGTCGGCGTCTGATATCGAATTGAGTATTACGCACATCATAAATACGATTGGTACCTTCCGTTGCCGCTGAGTAGACTGCAATCGTAGTAAACACCCGCCGGAAGTGTGGGGACGATTACAACGACAACGGAGATCCTATGGAAAACCCTGCAATGGCCGGTGCGCGCGCTCACGGGGCCGACTTTCTCCCTCCGCTGACATTCCCGATCGCTTCGGCATTCGACTGACCTTCAGCGGAGTCTCCATGAAACGTCTATTTGCGTATCTCGTGATGTTGGCCGGCCTGGCCGGCATCACTTTTCCAGCGCACGCCGCCATCACCATCAACACGAGCGTCCAGTACAAGATCAAGAACGTCAACAGCGGCCTGGTGCTGGGCATCGATGGCGCCAGCCAGGCCGCCGGTTCGAAAGTGGTCCAGTGGACCGACAACGGCACGTCCGATCACCTGTGGCACTTCATGCCGATGGGGAACGGGCAGTACAACATCGAGAACATGCTGACCCACCAGGTGCTGGGCGTGGCCAACGCCTCCACCGCGGACGGCGCGCAAGTCGTGCAATGGTCCGACAACGGCACGTCCGATCACCTGTGGACCGTCACCCAGGCGGCGGACGGCAACTTCCTGATCCAGAACGTCAACAGCGGCAAGTATCTGGAAGTGTACATGGCGAGTACGTCCACCGCGGCCACCATCGACCAGTGGGGCCTGACCAACTGCACGTGCCAGGAGTGGCAACTGGTGAACACGCAGGTCAGCCCCTATCCTGCGCCGCGCGCCGTCGCCGGCAACGGCATCTTCGTGCACGACCCGTTCATGCTGCGCGATACCAGCGGCAAATACTGGTTGTACGGTTCGCACCAGACGGTCGCCACGTCGACCGACGGCACCAACTTCACGATGTACACGAGCTGCACCAGCGCGCAGATGGGCGGCTATGCGCCGAACTGCCCGTCGATCGGCCCGGACTTCAGCTCGTGGGGCGGCTTGCAGACGCCGAAGGGCTGGAACAACGGCGCCAACACGGACATCTGGGCGCCCAGCATGCTGGTCTCGAACGGCACGTATTACCAGTACTATTCGATTCCCTACCTGCCCAGCACGGGCGCGGAAGCCGTGATCGGCGTGGCCACCAGCACGTCGCCGGCAGGTCCGTGGACCGACAAGGGTTTCGTCACCAGGTCATGGACCAGCACGTCCACGCAGCCGGCGTCCGGCTTCTGGGCGACCACCGACAACGCCATCGACCCGGCGCCGTTCAAGGACGCCAGCGGCAACTGGTGGATGGCCTGGGGTTCGTGGACCGACGGCACCCACCTGATGCAACTGGACCCGGGCACGGGCCTGCAATCGAAGACGAACACCACCGTGTACACGCTGGCGCAACGCGGCAATCCGTCGGCGGGCGAGGAAGGACCGTTCATCTACTATTACAACGGCTACTACTATTATTTCGCGCCGATCAACGCCTGCTGCAACGGCACCACCAGCACCTACCGCACCATCGTCGGCCGTTCCACCAGCGTGACCGGGCCTTACGTGGACCGCGGCGGCGTCGCGCTGACGGCCGGCGGCGGCACCATCCTGCTCAGCACCCACGGGAACATCATCGGCCCGGGCGGTGGTAGCGTGTTCACCGACACCGGCAACAACAACGCGCCGACCTATGTCTACCACTACTACGACGGGAACAACGGCGGCCGCGCCACGCTGGGCATCAATACGCTCGGCTTCACGGCGGACGGCTGGCCCTTCGTCAAATAAGGAGGTAGGGCGGGCACGGCGATGCCCGTAACGCACCGGGTCGCGTTCGTCCACCGGGCGCTCGCGGGCGTGCCGTGATAGCATCGGCGCCTCGTTGCAAGGTTCGATGGAGTGACCCGTGAGTTTCGTGTTTCGGCTGATATCCCAGGATGAGGACGCGGCGCCGTCCGTCGCGTTCCAGGACAGCATCAGCCCCGGCTACGTGCCGTTGTGGGAAGAGGTCGGCGTGTACGACGCCCTGTACAACAGCGACGGTCGCGAGGCCCGTGACGTCTCGCGCGCGATCGCGTACGGCGTCGATCGCATCGCCGACGACGAATCGCTGGGCCGGCTGCTGCCCGCGTCGTGCCGGCTGGAGGAGGCGTTGCGCTTTCTCGAGAACGTGCATCGCGGCTGCACGATTCACGCGTCGGCGCGGGTCGAGACGCGCTGAGCCCCTCTCCCTGCCGGCCCTCGAACCTCCACATCGACTCTCCGCCCGGCATGTTGCCGAGGCGGAAAAGCCGCCGATTTTTTTAAAAACCTGAATCCACCCGCTTCCCGCCTGCGTACAAGGAAGGCATTCGTGCCCAATCGTCAACCTTGACCAAGCAAAGAGGGGGAATCATGTTGCAACAGAACACATCCAACACCGCCGCCGGCGTCGCACTGCGCGCGCTCGTGGCGGCCCTGTGTGCGGGCGCCGCGGTCCAGGTGCCCGTGCAGGCGTCCAGCCACCGCGAGGCGCCGTTCATCACGAAGCAGCCGAAAGTCGACGGCACCGATTTCTACATGTTCCGCAGCTACGAGCCGGGCCGCGAGGGCTTCGTGACGTTGATCGCGAACTACGTGCCGCTGCAGGATGCGTATGGCGGCCCGAACTTCTTCACGATGGACCCGGACGCGCTGTACGAGATCCACATCGACAACAACGGCGACGCGAGGGAAGACATCACCTTCCAGTTCCGGTTCCAGACCGCGAACAAGGACGCCCAGCTGACCGTCGGCGGCAAGAAGGTGTCGATCCCGCTCGTCATCAACGGCGGCGCCATCGCCGACCCGAACGCGGCCGGCGCCAATGTGCGCGAGACCTATACCGTCAACGTCGTCCGCGGCGACCGCCGCGGCGGCCAGCGCAGTGCGGTGACCAACGCAAGCAGCGGTGGTACCACGTTCGACAAACCGCTGGACAACATCGGCAACAAATCGATCCCGAACTACGCGGCGTACGCGGCCAAGCACGTCTACTCGGTCAACATCCCCGGCTGTTCGACGCCGGCGCGCATGTTCGTCGGCCAGCGCAAGGATCCGTTCGTCGTGAACCTGGGCGAGACGTTCGACCTCATCAATATCAAGGCGCCGGCCACCGAGTTCGCGGCGAACGCCGAGAAGGCCGCGCGCGACGACCTGGCCGACAAGAACGTGACCAGCATCGAGCTCGAAGTCGCGGCGTCCTGCCTGACGGCGGGTGGCGATCCCGTGATCGGCGGCTGGACCACGGCGAGCATGCGCCAGGGGCGTTTGCTGAACCCCGTGCCGGCCAGCGGCGCCGGCACGGGCGCGGCCAAGCATGGCGGCGCGTGGACGCAGGTGTCGCGCCTGGGCATGCCGCTCGTGAACGAAGTCGTGATCGGCCTGAAGGACAAGGACCGCTTCAATGCCAGCAAGCCGATGAACGATGCCCAGTTCGCCGACTACGTCACGAATCCGACCCTGCCCGCGCTGATCGAAATCCTGTACGGGAACGCCGGCGCGAAGGCCCCGACCAACTTCCCGCGCAACGACCTCGTCACCGCCTTCCTTACCGGCGTGAAGGGCCTGAACCAGCCGGCCAAGGTCACGCCGTCCGAGATGCTGCGCCTGAACACGTCGATCGCCCCGGTGGCGATGGGCGCGCAGAAGCGCCTGGGCGTGATCGACGGCGACAACGCCGGCTTCCCGAACGGACGCCGCCCGGGCGACGACGTGGTCGACATTGCGCTGCGTGTCGTGATGGGCAAGCTGTGCACGCTGAACCTGGGTTGCGCGCCGTCCGACGCGCCGGCCGGCGGCCTGCACTTCACCGATGGCGCCTACCTGGACGACAGCTTCTTCACGAACGGCTTCCCGTACCTGAAGACCCCGATTCCGGGTTCACCGCAACAATGAGCGCACGAAGGAGACGATCATGAGGATACGCTTGCTCTTGCCATCCGCGCTGCTGCTCGGCGCATTGCTTGCCGCGTGCGGCGGCGGCGACCGCAACGACGACGTCGCCATGACGCCGCCACCGCCCGCGCCGGGCGGCGGCACGGCGGCCACGGACCCGTTCACGATCCAGGTCGCGGGCCTCGTCGCGAGCGCGCCGGACGATGCCGAACCGGCGGCCGTGGACGACACCGCGGCGACCATGCCGGAAAACGCCGAGCCGCGGGCGGTGCAATGAAGCCCGGCGTCGCGATCCTGGTGGCGGCGCTGCTGGCCGCCGCCGGGGCCAGCGCCGCCCCGCGCCTGCCCGCCAGCGGCGCCGAGGTGCTGGAGGAGCTGCCGTGGCGCGCCGATCCGCAGCAGCGCGAACTGCGCGCGCTGCGAGCGCGCCTCCAGGAAGCCCCGCGCGACATGCCGCGCGCGGTGGAGGTCGCGCGCCGCTACATCGAAGCGGGCCGGCGCGAAGCCGACCCGCGCTACTACGGCTATGCGCAGGCCGCCCTGGGGCCGTGGTGGGACCAGGCCGCACCGCCGCCGCAGGTGCGCCTGCTGCGTGCCACCTTGCTGCAGAGCGAGCACCGCTTTCCCGAGGCGTTGGCCGACCTCGCGGCCCTCACGGCGCAGCGGCCCGACGACGCGCAGGCATGGCTGACCCGCGCCACCGTCGAAACCGTGCGCGCCGACTATGCCGCGGCCACGCGCAGTTGCGCCCATCTGTCCAGTCTCGCCGACGAACTGGTGACGACGGCCTGCATCGCCAACGTGGGCGCGATGAATGGCCGCCTCGCCGCGAGCGAACGCCTGCTCGTGGCCGTGCGCGCGCGCGCCGGTGGCGCGGACAACGCCGCCGTCGACGCCTGGGTGCTGACGATGCTGGCCGAAATGGCGCAACGGCGCGGCACCGCGGCCAGCGCCGACGAGCGCTTCCGCGCTGCGCTGCGCATCGCTCCGCGCGACACCTACCTGCTGGGCGCCTATGCCGACTTCCTGCTCGACGCTGGTCGCCACGACGAGGCGGCAGCGCTGCTGGCGCCGCATGCCCGCGTGGATGGCCTGCTGCTGCGGCACGCGCTCGCGCTGCGCGCGGGCGGCCGCGCGCGCGACCTGGCGCCCGAACTGGCGGAGCTGGCGGCCCGCTTCGACGCGGGCGAGCGGCGCGGCGACGGCGTCCACCTGCGCGAACAGGCCCGCTTCGAGCTTGCGCTGCGCGGCGATGCCCGCCGCGCGCTGGCGCTCGCCCGCCGCAACTGGGACGTGCAGAAGGAGACGCCGGATGCCCGCATCCTGCTGGAAGCGGCGCTTGCCGCGCGCGACGTCGCCGCGGCGCGCCCTGTCCTCGACTGGATGCGCGGCGCGCGCGTGGAAGACGTCCGGCTCGCGCGTCTCGCCGCACAACTGTTTCCAACACTGAGCGTCGATGGAGGCAAAGGATGAAACGCCTGTGGATCCTGATCAGCCTGTTCACGGCCGCCGCGACGTGGTCGCTGCCCGCGCTGGCGCACAAGCCGAGCGATGCGTACCTGCGCCTCACGTTGGAGCAGGGGAGTAGGGACGTGCGCGGCGAGTGGGATATCGCGCTGCGCGACCTCGACTACGCGATCGGCCTCGATGCCGACAACGACGGCCGGCTGACGTGGGACGAAGTGCGCGCGCGCCATGGCGCGATCGCCGCGTATGCGCTCGCGCGCCTGCAGCTCGAGCGCGGCGGCGCCGCCTGCGCACTCGTGCCGGGCAGGCAGCTGGTCGACACCCACACGGACGGCACCTATACCGTGCTGGCCTTCGTCGCGCACTGTCCGCGCGCCGGCCCGCTCTCCGTCGAGTACCGGCTGTTCGCCGACGTCGACCCGCAGCACAAGGGCCTCGCCAGCGTGCGCGACGGCCACAAGGTGCGCACGCTGGTGCTCGGCAGCGACCATCCGCGCGCCACGGTCGACGAGGGCGCGGCCGGCGCGGCCAGCGGTTTCCTGGCCTACGTCCGCCACGGCATCCTGCACATCTGGATCGGCTACGACCACATCCTGTTCCTCGTGTCGCTGCTGCTGCCGGCCGTGCTGGTGCGCGAGGGGCGCGGCTGGCGTGCCGTGGCCGGCCTGCGCGCAGCGCTGGCCGACGTGTTGAAGATCGTGACGGCGTTCACGGTCGCGCACTCGATCACGTTGAGCCTGGCCGCGCTGGGCGTCGTCGCGCTGCCGTCGCGCTGGGTCGAGTCGGCGATCGCGCTGTCGGTGCTGCTGGCGGCGCTGAACAACGTGCTGCCCGTCGCGCGTAGGCGGCGCTGGGCCGCGGCCTTCCTGTTCGGCCTCGTGCACGGCTTCGGCTTCGCCAGCGTGCTGGCCGACCTCGGCCTGCAGCCGGGCGCGCTGGCGGCGTCGCTGGTCGGCTTCAATCTCGGCGTCGAAATCGGGCAGCTGGCGATCGTCGCGGCCTTCCTGCCGCTCGCCTACCTGATGCGCAGCACGTGGTTCTACCGGCGCGTGGTGCTGGTGGGCGGGTCGGGCGCGATCATGCTGGTGGCCGCGCTGTGGCTCGGGGAGCGCCTGTTCGACCTGAAGCTGCTCCCCGTGTAGGCCACCTTACAGTTTCACCCATGCGCCCTTGTACAGCACGGGGCCCGTCGGTGCGTTCGGATCCGGCGAGCCGCCTTTCGGTTCCAGGCTGATCGCCAGCAGCACCACGTCCGGCCCGACGGCGCGCTGGTCCAGGCGCAGGCTGGCGTGGCGGTTGTCGGGGAGGATGCCCAGCGAGCGCGTCTTGCCGGCCGCCGTGATGGCCCACAGCTGCAGCGTGCGGTCGTCCGGCACCTTCACGTTGTCGGCCACGCGCACGTCGATGCGCGCGCGGCGCGCGTCGGCGGCCACCACCAGCGCGGTCTGCGCCTGGTCGTCGAGCAGCGTGGCCACCTGCTGCAGTTGCGGCTCCTGCACACGCCCGGCCAGCACGACGGCCAGGACGACCGCGGCCACGCCCCCGCCGACCGCGAGGCTGCCCCAAAGCCGGGCGCCGTCGATCCGCCAGAACTGCCACGCCGGCACCGCGCGGGCGAACCCGAGCCGGCGCTCGATGCCGGCCCACGTGCGCGCGGGCGGGGGCACCGCGCTCCACTCGGCCATCGGCACGATGCGCGCCTGCCAGCCGGCGACGGCGCTGCGCAGCGCGGCGTCGGTGGCGAGCCAGCGTTCGAAGCGGCGCCGCGCGCCACCGCGCAACGTGCCGAGCACGTATTCGGCGGCCAGCTTGTCGCGCAGCAGCGGGTTGTCTTCGATGTTCATGCCGCTTCCCGTTTCGACAGGCAGGTCTTCAATTTGTCCAGGCCACGCCGGATCCACGTCTTGACGGTGCCGATGGGCAGGCTGAGTTGGGCCGCCACCTCGCTGTGCGACAGGTCGTGGAAATAGGCCATGCCGATCGCCTGGCGCTGCCTGCCTTCCAGCGCCTCCATGCAATGCGCCAGCGCGCGCGCCTCGTCCGTCATTTGCATGCGGTCCGGCGGTCCGGCGGCCGGGTCCTGCATGGCCAGCAGCATGTCCGCATCGAACTGCTGCGCATCGAGTTCGACCGCGTCATCCTGGCGCCGCAGCATGTCCAGCGCCTTGTTGCGCACGATGGTCGTCATCCACGTCAGCGGCGCGGCGAGATGGGGCTGATAGCCGGCGGCCGCGTGCCAGATCGACACGAAGGCATCCTGCAGCGCTTCCTCCGCGAGCTCGTCCTTCCTCAATATACGCAGCGCGAAGCCAAACAGTTTCGCCGCCGTCGCATCGTACAAGCGGCGGAACGCCGCGCGGTCGCCGAGGGCCACTGCGGCGACGAGGCGGCGCAGCGCATCGGTGTTGTCGAGGTCCTTGGTCACGGCTGTCCCCGCAGGTTGTCCGGCGATTGACTACGACGCCATCAGGGCGGCCTACTGCTGCAGCGCTTTCTCGATGTCGTTCGCGATGTCCTGCGGCTTGGTTTGCGGCGCGTAGCGGTGCAGCACGGTGCCGTCGCGGCCGACGAGGAACTTGGTGAAGTTCCACTTGATGCCTTCCGTGCCCAGCACGCCGGGGGCCGCGTTCTTCAGGTATTTCCACAGCGGATGCGCGGCGTCGCCGTTGACGTCGACCTTGGCGAACATCGGGAACGACACGCCGTAGTTCTTTTCGCAGAAGGCGCCGATCTCCGCTTCGCTACCGGGCTCCTGGCTGCCGAACTGGTTGCAGGGGAAGCCCAGCACTTCGAGGCCGCGGCCGTGCAGCTCGCGGTACAAGGTCTCGAGGCCCTCGTATTGCGGCGTGAAGCCGCATTTGCTGGCGGTGTTGACGACGAGGAGGACCTTGCCCCGGTACTGGGCCAGGTCGACCGGCTTGCCGTCGAGCGAAGCGGCCTGGAAGTCAAACACGTTCATCGCGGGCTCCTGTATGCTTGGGTGAATTGGAAGCCAACAGTGTAAGGCAAAGGAGGGCCGGATGCAGATTGCCGTGAACATGCCGCTCGCCGCGGGCGCGCTGCTCAGCGCCATCGCGGCGCTGCTCCACCTGGGCATCATCGCGGGCGGCCCCGCGTGGTACCGCTTCTTCGGTGCCGGTGAGCGTCTCGCGCGGGCGGCCGAGCAGGGCAGGCGGTATCCGGACGTCATCACGCTGGCGATCGCGGCCGTGCTGTTCACGTGGTCGGCGTATGCGCTGGCGGGGGCCGGCGTCATCGGCCCGCTGCCGCTGTCGAAGGCCGCGCTCGTGGCCATCACGGCCGTCTACCTCGTGCGTGGGGTGGGGTATGCGCCGCTCGTCGTTGCCAACGGGGGCAGGGTCACGCCGTTCGTCGTGTGGAGTTCGCTGATCTGTTTTGGGTATGGGCTGGTGCACTTGCTGGGGCTCGTGCAGCGGTGGGATGTGCTGTAAGCGTTCGCGGTGCGATGGTGGGCACGGGGTGCCCACCCTACGGCAAGCGCGTCGAACCAGTCGTAGGGTGGGCTCCCCGAGCCCACCGTGCGTGCTTCAGACGAGACCGAGCGATTCCGTCCCCGCCGAGAAGTCGCGGTTCTTCGCGTGCTTGCTGTGCAGCTTGATGTTCAGGCGCAGGTCGTTCACGGAGTCGGCGTTGCGCAGCGCGTCCTCGTAGGTGATCTTGTCGGCCTCGTACAGGTCGAACAGCGCCTGGTCGAACGTCTGCATGCCCAGCTCGCGCGACTTCTTCATGATCTCCTTGATCTCGTGGACTTCGCCCTTGAAGATCAGGTCCGAGATCAGCGGAGAGTTCAGCAGGATCTCCATCGCGACGACGCGGCCCTTCGCTTCCTTCTTCGGCACGAGGCGCTGCGAGATCAGGCCCTTCAGGTTCAGCGACAAGTCCATCAGCAGCTGCTGGCGGCGCTCTTCCGGGAAGAAGTTGATGATGCGGTCCAGCGCCTGGTTCGAGCTGTTCGCGTGCAGCGTGGCCAGGCACAGGTGGCCCGTCTCGGCGAACGCGATCGCGTGTTCCATCGTCTCGCGGTCGCGGATCTCGCCGATCTGGATCACGTCCGGCGCCTGGCGCAGGGAGTTCTTCAGCGCGGCCTCGAAGCTGTCCGTGTCGACGCCGACTTCGCGCTGCGTGATCACGCAGTTCTTGTGCGGGTGGACGAACTCGACGGGGTCCTCGATCGTGATGATGTGGCCGTGGCTGTTCTCGTTGCGGTAGCCGACCATCGTCGCGAGCGTCGTCGACTTGCCCGAGCCCGTGGCGCCGACCATGATCACGAGGCCGCGCTTGGTCATGATCACGTCCTTCAGCACCTCCGGCAGGTCGAGGTCCTCGAACTTCGGGATCGTCGTCGTGATCACGCGCAGCACCATGCCCACGGCGCCCATCTGCATGAACGCGGAGACGCGGAAGCGTCCCAGGTCGCCCGGGCTGATGGCGAAGTTGGCTTCCTTCGTCAGCTCGAAGCCGGCGGCCTGCTTGTCGTTCATGATGGCGCGCGCCAGGTCGGCCGTGTGCGACGCCGACAGCGCCTGGTTGGACACGGGCGTCATGCGGCCGTCGATCTTCATCGCGGGTGGGAATCCGGTCGTGATGAACAGGTCGGAGCCGCCCTTGCTGACCATCAGGCGCAGCAGGTCGAACATGAATTTGGAGGCCTGGTCGCGTTCCATCGTCGTCGTCTTTCAGGTTAGCCGGGGAAGTTCTCGGGGATCTTGGCGGCGAAGCGCGCGGCAGAGGACGAGATCACGTTGCGGCGCACGAGGTCCGTCAGGTTCTGGTCCAGCGTCTGCATGCCGACGTTGGAACCGGTCTGGATCGCGGAATACATCTGCGCGATCTTCGCTTCGCGGATCAGGTTGCGGATCGCGGGCGTGCCGATCATGATCTCGTGCGCGGCGACGCGGCCGCCGCCGTCCTTCGTTTTCAACAGGGTCTGCGAGATCACGGCCTGCAGCGATTCCGACAGCATCGCGCGCACCATCTCTTTTTCCTCGGCGGGGAACACGTCGACGATACGGTCGATGGTCTTCGCCGCGGACGACGTGTGGAGGGTGCCGAACACGAGGTGGCCCGTCTCGGCGGCGGACAGCGCAAGGCGGATCGTTTCCAGGTCGCGCAGCTCGCCGACGAGGATCGCGTCCGGGTCTTCACGCAGCGCCGAGCGCAACGCATTGTTGAACGACAGCGTGTGCGGGCCCACTTCGCGCTGGTTGATCAGGCACTTCTTCGATTCGTGCACGAACTCGATCGGGTCCTCGATCGTGAGGATGTGGCCGTATTCGTTTTCGTTCAGGTGGTTGATCATCGCGGCCAGGGTGGTCGACTTGCCGGAGCCCGTCGGTCCCGTCACGAGCACGAGGCCGCGCGGCTTCATCGCCAGGTCGGCGAAGATCTTCGGCGCGTTCAGCTCTTCCAGCGACAGGATCTTCGACGGGATCGTCCGCATCACGGCGGCCGCGCCACGTTCCTGGTTGTACGCGTTGACGCGGAAGCGCGCGAGGCCGGGGATCGCGAACGAGAAGTCGCACTCCAGCATCTCTTCGTACTGCTTGCGCTGGCCGTCGTTCATGATGTCATAGATCATGCCGTGCACGTCCTTGTGCTCCAGCGGCGGCAGGTTGATGCGGCGTACGTCGCCATGCACGCGGATCATCGGCGGCAGGCCGGACGACAGGTGCAGGTCGGAGGCTTTGTTCTTTACCGAGAACGCCAGCAGTTCAGAGATGTCCATTTATAATCCTTGGGCTTTTGCCTCACCCGTGTAACCGAAAAATATTTCCTGTAGAAAACCATTATGTCCACAATCGCCGCCAACTTGCAAGCTGTCGAAGCGACAATCCAGGCCGCTTGCGAGGCCGCGAAACGGCCCCGTTCCACGGTCCAATTGCTGGCCGTTTCGAAGACGTTTCCTGCGGAAGCCGTGCTGGAAGCGATGGCTGCGGGCCAGCGCGCGTTCGGCGAGAACTATGTGCAGGAAGGCGTCGACAAAATCGCGGCTGTGGCAAAAGCGCGACCTGACGTGATGCTCGAATGGCATTTCATCGGGCCGATCCAGAGCAACAAGACAAGGCCCATCGCGACGAGCTTCCAATGGGTGCACACGGTCGAGCGCTTGAAGATCGCGCAGCGCCTGTCCGAACAGCGCCCGCCCGAAATGGGCCCGCTCGACATTTGTTTGCAAGTGAACATCAGCGGCGAGGCCACCAAAAGTGGCGCGAAGCCGGAGGAGCTGCTCGATTTGGCGAAGGCCGTCGTCCAGCTGCCGAACCTGCGCTTGCGCGGGCTGATGGCGATCCCGGAACCGCAGGCCGACCTCGCGCTGCAGCGGGCGCCGTTCGCGCGCCTGCGCGCGCTCGCGCAAGACCTCGTCAAAGCCGGCATCCACGTCGACACGCTGTCGATGGGCATGTCCGGCGATCTGCAAGCGGCCGTGCTGGAAGGCGCGACCATCGTACGCATCGGCAGCGCGATCTTCGGCGCGCGCCACTATGAATAAGGCTTACATGAAAATCAGTTTCATCGGCGGCGGTAACATGGCCACCGCCCTCATCGCCGGCCTGGCCGGCAAGGTCGCGCAGGCGGCGGACATCCATGTCGTCGACCCGAACGCCGACGCGCTGGCGCGCCTGCGTGAACAATATGGCGTGACGACGTCGCCCGACATCGGCGCGGCCGTCGCCGCGAGTGACGTCATCGTGCTCGCCGTGAAGCCGCAGCAGATGCGCGACGTGACGGTGCACCTGCAATCGCAGCTGGCGAACAAGCCGCTGCTGCTGTCGATCGCGGCGGGCATCCGCGGCGCCGACCTGTCGCGCTGGCTCGGCGGCTACGGCGCCATCGTGCGCACGATGCCGAATACGCCGGCGCTGATCGGGCAGGGCATCACGGGCATGGTGGCGATGGCCGGCGTCAGCGCCGCGCAGAAGGATGCCGCCGACAGCATCATGCGCGCCGTCGGCCAGACCGTGTGGCTGGACGAAGAGAGCCTGATCGATCCGGTGACGGCGGTGTCGGGCAGCGGTCCCGCGTACGTGTTCTACTTCCTCGAAGCGATGCAGCAGGCTGCGGCGGAAATGGGCCTGTCGGCGGAGCAGGGCAAGGCGCTCGCGCTGGCCACGTTCACGGGCGCGGCCCAGCTGGCGGCGGAGTCAAGCGAACCGGTCGACGTGCTGCGCCAGCGCGTCACGTCGAAAGGCGGCACGACCCACGCCGCGATCACGAGCATGGAGGCGGCCGGCGTCAAGGAGGCCATCGTCGCCGCGATGAAGGCGGCCGCCGCGCGCGGGCGCGAGCTGGGCGAGGAGATGGGCAAGGACGCCTGAGCGCTACGGGGACGGCGGCGCCAGCCGGAACGCGACGTCCCTGTCGCGATCGACGCCGAGCCAGCCGTCCTTGAATAGCAGCTCCGCCACCTGGATGACGGTGCGTTGATGCCAGCGCGGGTCGGTCGCCGCTTCCGGCTCGTTGTCCTGGTGGACGAAGTAGTAGATGAATGCGCGGTCGCCATCGACGACGACGTCCGCATGCTGTCCCTTGGCCCGGTCGGTGGCATGGTGGCCCGGCTCGCCCAGGATGGTGCCCGGCTGCTCCGTCCAGTGGGTCGCATCATCGGATCGCAGCACCATCAAGCCCTTCCACACGTCGACGACCATCCAGTAAAACCCCTTGAAGCGGAATACCTTCGGCCCCTCGCCCCGGGTGGGATTGACCGGTTCGTCGTCGAGCTTCTTCCACGTGCGCAGGTCCTGGCTGTCGGCGGCGAGGATACGGCTGCCGGCGCGCTCGTCCTTGTACCACATGCGGTAGCCCGACCCGAGCTTGACGACGGTCGGGTCGATCATGCGGCCCGTGTCCAGCTTTACCGTGCCTTCGCACTTCCAGGTGGATAGGTCGGTGCTGGTCAGGTGCTCGATGCGGCCGTCCGCGCCGGGTGCGCCCCACCGGTTGAAGATGCCCGGTACGACCGTGAGCCACATGTGGTACGTGCCGTTTTCGTACAGGATCTCGGGCGCCCAGGACGTCACGTCCGTGCACGCCTTGGGGAAATCGGCCGTGCCCTGGTAGCGCCACTGCACGCCGTCCGGGGATGTGGCGATTCCGATCGCCGTGCCGTGCACCCAGGCGACGTCTTTCGGGTCGGGCAGCTTCAGCGTGGCCCGCCGATTCGTATAAAACATCTTCCATAGCTTCGCGGCGCGGTCGTACACGATGGAGACGTCCGCCGCGCCGTCGAACACGGGGTCGCGGTACACCGGCTTGGACGCCGTGTCAGCGGCGTATGCGCAGCCCGGCAGGGCCAGCGGCACCGCAATGGCGAGGGCGGCGAGGATGGATTTCATGGGGTCTCCGGTGGTTTTTCAGCGATCATACCAAGTTTTAGGTATCGATAACAAAAATCACTGGCCGGAAGGGGGATCACGTGCAATCCGCTTGTCATCCGGCCGTGCTAGATTCTGATCCATCGAACACGCATGGCGAAAGGATGCTCGATGACGTCTCCGTCACGCCGCCGCTTTCTCGGCAATGCCACCGCCGCGATGGTGCTCGGCGCGCTGCCCCCGTTGCTGCAGGCCGCCCTGGCCGTGCCGCCGCGGCGCGGCACGGGCACCATCGCCGACGTGCGCCACGTCGTCATCCTCATGCAGGAAAACCGCTCGCTCGACCATTATTTCGGCACGCTGGCCGGCGTGCGCGGCTTCGGCGACCGCATGACGATTCCCGTGCACGGCGGCCGCACGGTCTGGCAGCAGCACAACGGCCGCCGCATCGTCATGCCGTACCGGCTCGACGCCAGCGCCGGCAACGCCCAGCCCGCGCTCGACCTGCCGCACACGTGGCCCGACGCGCAGGCCGCCTGGGACGACGGCCGCATGGGCAGCTGGCCACGCGCGAAGACGGATGCGTCGATGGCCTATTACACGCGCGCCGAGTTGCCGATCCAGTTCGCGCTGGCCGACGCGTTCACCCTGTGCGATGCCTATCATTGCTCGCTGCAGGGCGGCACGAACCCGAACCGCCTGTTCATGATGACGGGGACGAACGATCCGTCCGGCCGCCACGGCGGTCCCGCCATCGACAACCGCATGGAAGGCTTCGGCCCCGTCGAACGGGGCTTCACGTGGACCACGTATCCGGAACGTCTCGACGCCGCGGGCGTCAGCTGGAAGGTCTACAACGACATGGCGGACAACTACGGCTGCAACCTGCTGGAGACATTCAAAAGTTTTCGCGCGGCGCACGCGGCGCGTCCGCATCCGCTGGCGGACAAGGGCTTGTCGACCACCTTGCGCGACGCCACCCTGGACGGCCTGCGCGACGACGTCGTGAACGGCCGGCTGCCGCAGGTCAGCTGGGTCATCCCGCCGCGCCTGTACAGCGAGCATCCGAATCCGTCCACGCCCGTGCAGGGCGGCGCGTACACGCTGCAGGTGCTGGAAGCGCTGCTCGCCGACCCCGACGTGTGGAGCGGCACCGTGTTCCTGCTGACGTATGACGAGAACGACGCCTTCTTCGACCACGTGCCGCCACCGGCCGCGCCCGCGCTGCTGCCGGACGGATCGCGCGCCGGCAAGTCCACCGTCGGCTTCGCGGACGAATGCCATCGCGACGGTTGCTTGTACGGCCTGGGGCCGCGCGTGCCGATGCTCGTGATGTCCCCGTGGAGCAAGGGCGGCTGGGTGAATTCGCAGGTGTTCGACCACACGTCGATCGTGCGCTTCCTCGAGCGCCGCTTCGGCGTGATGGAGCCGAACAGCGGCGCGTGGCGCCGTGCCGTCTGCGGCGACCTGACGAGCTGCTTCGACTTCGCGTCACCCGACGCATCGATCCCGCGCCTGCCCGTAGTCGGCACGGCGCAAGCCGACGCGGAGCGCGCCCGCCAGCGCGCCACGCCCGCCATCGAGGTGCCGCCGGAATCGGCGCAGGCACCGCCGCGCCAGGAGGAGGGTACGCGGCCGTCGCGCGCGCTGCCCTACCTGCTCGAAGTGCTGGCCGAGCCGCGTGCGGACGGCGTCGTGCTCACGTTCGCGAATGGCGGCACGGCCGGCGCCGTGTTCCACGTCTACGACCGCCTGCGCCTGGATGCCGTCCCGCGCCGCTACACGGTGGAAGCGGGCAAGCAGCTGGCGGACACCTGGACGGCATCCGGCGCGTATGACTTGTGGATCCTCGGCCCGAACGGCTTTCATCGCGGCCTGCGCGGCACCGGGACGCCGGCCATCGCCGTGCGCGCCGCGCGCGCGGGCGAGCGCATCGTGCTCGAGCTGCGCAACGGCACGGACGCCCCGCGCGACGCGACGGTGACGATGCTGGCGTATGCCGACCCGGCACCACGCACCGTCAGCCTGGCCGCGGGCGGCGTCGACGTCATCACGCTGCCCGGTCCGTGGTATGACGCGGCCGTGCGCTGCGGCGACGCGGCGTGGCGGTTCGCGGGCCGCGTCGAGACGGGCTTCGACGGTACCAGCGATCCCGCGCTGGGGCTCGCATCCGCCCAGGCCTGGTAAGCTGCGATTTTTTTTCGCGGCCGTGTCGATTCCGTGCGCTGCCGTTCGTCGTCAGGATGCAGGACCCGTCATTCACCCACTTTTCGCACGAGGACGCCATGAACAAAGAGATCATCTTCAACCTGCCCGTCAAGGACCTGGAACGCTCCAAGGCCTTCTTTGCCGCGCTGGGCTTCCGCTACAACCCGCAGTTCAGCAACGACAGCGCGGCGTTCATCGACGTCGTGGAAGGCAGCATCCACGTCATGCTGTCGACGGAAGCGTTCTTCGAAACCCTGACGCACAAGCCCGTTTCGCCGGCGCGCACGGCCAGCGAGGTCGTCATCTGCCTGAGCTGCGAGAGCCGCGATGAAGTGGACACCCTGATCGCGAAGGCGACCGCCGCCGGCGCCCGCATCCCGCATCCGCCCGAGGACAACGGCTTCATGTACGACCAGGGTTTCGAAGATCTCGACGGCCATTTGTGGAACCTCGTCTGGATGGCGCCGAAGGCCTGACGGAGACGCCGGTGGTACGATAGCGGTTCGTGTACCAATGCAGAGGAAGCAATGACCGTATTCGCCATGCCCGTCTTCGACGCCACCGTCATCTACGAAGGCAATGAGCTCTTCAAGGGCCAGGGCGCCGCGCGCGGCTGGGCCGAGAAACTGGCCAAGGAAATCGAGACCGACGTCACGGTCGAGAAGATCGGCACCGGCTGGGCGCTGTGCGCCCGGCTGGACGGCGTCGATTGCCGCTGGGGCATCCTGGGCCAGCGCCTGAAGCGCCTCGACTGAATGGCCGCGCTGACGGTCTCGCGGATCCTGCACGCGGGCTATGTGTTCGAGTGCGACGGCACGCGCATCGCCTTCGACACGATCTTCGAAAACCCGTTCAGCCGCAACTGCCACGCGTTTCCCGACGTGCGGTTCGACGCGGCGTCGATCCGGCAACAGCGCTTCGACGCCGTCTTCATCTCGCACTTCCACGACGACCACTGCTCGCTCGAGAGCCTCGACCTGCTCGACCGCGCGACCCCGCTGTACCTGTACTGCCTGTTCGACGAGCTGTTCGACATGGTGCGCGAACTGGGTTTCACGCGCGTGCACGCGCTGCGCCTGGACGAGCCGGTGATCGTGGGCCCGTTCCAGGTCGTGCCGCGCGAAGCGATGGATGCGGACGTGGACTCCATGTTCCAGATCCGCGCCGCCGGGTTCAATGTGCTGAACGTCGTCGACTCGTGGATCGACGACGCGGCCCTCGCGCGCCTCGTCGCGGAAAAACCGTGGGACCTCGTGTTGTGGCCATTCCAGACCATGCGCGAGATCGAGGTGCTGGCGCCGTCACGCGCCGCGCCCGCGCCACCCGCGCTGCCGGACGAGTGGCTGGCGCAGCTCGCGGCGCTGGACCCGCGCCACGTCGTGCCGAGTTCCTGCCAGTTCGTCCTCGAGCCGTGGTCGTGGTACAACCGCGCGTTCTTCCCGATCTCGTATGCCCTGTTCGCGCAGGAGGTCGGGGCGGTGCTGCCGCGGGCGCGCGTCGTGCGCATGAATCCATCGGTATCGATGCAGCTCGATGCCACCGGGCTGCATCCGGCGCTGCCGCTGGCGTGGGTAATCCCCGTCGGCGACCAGGACGTCGACTATGTCTACGAAGGCAATGCGAATGCGCCGCCGACGAGCGAGATCGCCTGCCAGTTTCCCGCGTTGACGGATGCGCAGCGGGCGCTTGTGCTGGACTACTGCCGCGTGACGCTGCTCGACAAATACGCGGACACGGAGGCCGGCTGCGAGTTCTTCGACCGGCCCCGCGTCTGGCAATTGTCGATCTACGATCATGAGGGCGCCGTCACGCGCTTCCGCTACCGCCTGGAAGACGGCAGCGCCGTACATGCGGACCCCGCGGATGGCCCGCCGGGCTGGACGACCGACGTCCCCGCGGCCAAGCTGTACGCGGCGTTGGCACTGGGCGAATCGCTGACGTCGATGTACGTCCGGATCAACGATGCCGTGTTCGACCCGGACACGGAACGCGACCTCGCCGACGCGGACGTCGTCGACGACCCGCTCATCCGCAGCCTGTTCAGCGACGGCTTCGGCGCTTACCAGCGGGCGCAGTTGCGGCGGCTGCTGGGGCGGTGACGAATCCGCCCGCCTTACACATCGAAACGTCTCTTACAGGGGAATCGACAGCCATTCCCGGCCTGAACCGGCACACTGTGGTCGTCCGTACAGAACGTACCTGAGCGGTACGTTAGCATCGATCATCAACTGTTCAGGAGAAAACAATGGCAATCCATCATCTGCCCGTCATGCGTGTCGCCGCCATCCTCGCATTGACCGTCGCGTCGGCATCCGCGTTCGCCCAGAGTACCGAATATCGGCGGGGTTACGCGGACGGCTTCGTTGCTGGCAAGAACGCCGCCCTCGGAGAACAAGGCCAAGGCCGGCACTGGCCCCGCCTGTACGTCGAGGAGGCGGAATACGGCGCGCGCGGCATGACCTGCGACGCGATCAGGGCCGTGCGCAACGAGGTCGAACGGAACGACGGCAACCTCCGCGCCGGCAACCATTTGTGCGGCGACCCGGCCCGTGGCCAGCCGAAGCGTTTGCGGGTCGTGTATCGCTGCGGCGACAGCGAAGCGATGCGGGTCGTCTTGCGCGAAAACGAGCTCGTGCACCTGAGCTGCCGCCAGTGACCGCTCAGCGGCGCAGCTGCGCGACGATGCCCAGTGCGCCGCGCGCCGTCTTCCACACGGACAGCGCCGAGGTGACGACGCCGGCGAGGCGTTTGCGGCGCATGAGGGCGAGGCCCAGCACGGTGCCGGCCGCGCCCAGTACGAGCTTGCGGTTGGCGGCGATGTAGCCCGCCAGCGGAAAACCGGCCAGCGCAGTCGACGGCCGCAGCGCCTTCAGCTCGTAGGCGAGGCTCACGCGCTGTTCCGCGCATTGTTCGATCAATGCCGCGCGGCGGGCGGCGAGGGCGGCTTTATTCATCGGCACCTCCGACATGGGCGTTGGCCGTGTGATGCGCAGCCGCGTGGCGCAGGTAGTCGATGTCGTTGCGCAGCTCGGCCAACGTGGCGGACAGCAGCGGCGCTTCCGCATTCATGCCGGCGCGGACCTTCATGAGGATGATGCCGGCCACCGCGCCGAACAGGACGGCCATGCCGCCCACGGCCTGCAGGCGGTACGTGTCCCAGAACAGGGCGATGACGAACAACGCCGCGAGCAGCAGTGCGCCGGCCGCGAGGAACACCGCCAGCAGCGTCCACGCGACGTGGCCCAGCAGGCGGCGCGCGTCTTCCTGGAACTCGACCGCGGCCAGTTCCAGGCGCGTGCCGACCATCGCGGCGAGCGTCGCCGCGATGCGTCCTCCAGCGGCCAGGAAACCCATTATCGACGGGCGATCAGCATGCCGATGACGACACCGACTGCGGTGCCGACGCCGACGGCCTTCCACGGGTTTTCCTTCACGTACTCGTCGGTGGCCTTCGCGGCGACCTTGGCTTTTTCGACGGCAGCTTCTTCCAGGCGGATGATGTCTTCCTTGGCTTTCACGAGCGTGCGCTCGAACTTCACCTTGGCGGCCTTGAACTCTTCGCCGGTCAGGTGGCCGCTGTGGCGCAGCCACGCTTCCGCGTCCTGGATGACGGTCTTCAGGTCGGACAGCAGCTGGTCACGGGCGCCGGTCTGGGTCGGGATTTTTTCCATCATGGGTGAACCTTTTCGTTATCGATTATGTTACGGACAATATTATCCTAATGCATAGTCTAGCGCGACGCCAGCGAACACGGCCGCACCCAACCAGTTGTTGTGGTTGAACGCGGCGAAGCAGCGCATGCGGTCGCGTCCGCGGATCAGCGTGTAGTGATAGACGGCCATGCCGGCCGCAACAAGAATGCCCGCCACGAACCACCAGCGCAGCCCCAGCGACCAGCCGCACGCGAGGTCGATGCCCAACGTCGCCGCGTAGCACACCATGATCGCCGCGACGTCGTAGCGGCCGAACGTGATGGCGGACGTGCGGATGCCGATCTTGAGGTCGTCATCGCGGTCGACCATCGCATATTCCGTGTCGTACGCCAGCGACCAGAACACGTTGGCCACCAGCAGCCACCACGCGACGGCCGGCACCTGGCCCTGCACGGCGGCGAACGCCATCGGGATGCCGAAGCCGAACGCGATGCCGAGGTACGCCTGGGGCAGCGCGAAGAAGCGCTTGAAATACGGGTAGCTGCCCGCGATGATCACCGCGACGACGGACAGCTCCTTCGTCAGCGCGTTCAGCGGCAGGATCAAGAGGAACGACACGATCGCGAGCACGCCCGCCACCATCAGTGCTTCCCAGCCCTTGATGCGGCCGCTGGTCAGCGGGCGGTCCACCGTGCGCTTGACGTGGCGGTCGAAGTCGCGATCGGCGTAATCGTTGATCGCGCAGCCGGCGGAGCGCATCAACGCCGTGCCGACGACGAAGATGGCGAGAATCATCGGATCGGGATGGCCGTTCGACGCCATCCACAATGCCCACAGCGTGGGCCACAGCAGCAGCAGGATGCCGATCGGCTTGTGGGCCCGGACCAGGCGGAAATAGAGCGCCAGCTTGTTCATGTGTCGAGTTTGATTGAAAATCTGCAAGGCGCAGATTGTAGCCTGTCGGGCTGTGTCCGGCGGTAGGGCACGGGATCCGGTGGATGCCCCGTTGGAGAATCTGCCACCTTTCGATAGCGGAGACTGACGATGCGGTTCAAACGATGGTGTGCGCTGGCATTCATGCTCGGCGTCGGCGCGTACGTGCATGCGGAGCCGGGCAACGTGTCTGACAATTGGTCGGAAGCACATTCACTGGGTGAGCTTCCGGCGGGCGTCCAGGCGCTGCTGGGCGTGGGGCTGAGCGGCAGGGACGGCATCGCCGATCCAGGTGGCCCGTTCAATGCCGGTGACGTCATCGTCGACAACACGCCGCAGCGCCGCTTCGCACTCGGCATCGCGAACGATGCGACGGTCGTGGTGGCGGTGGAGCACGGCGGTATCGGCTACAGGGTGGAGGTACTGGAATTCCAGCAGGTCGGCGCGGTCTGGGCGCCCGTGCACTGTGTCGCGCGGGACAACGTGCCGAGCCGTGGCGACGCGTTGCTGGCGACGCTCGCGGCGTCCGCGCCGCAGGCTGGGGCGTCATGCCGCATGGTCAACGGCCACGTGGCGGTCGTTCCCAGGCGGGCGCCGTCCGTCGCGCCGGGTCCGCCGTCGGTTAGTCCGCGGCCTCGAGCGTGACCATCTCGACGCCGGGCAGGCCGCAATCCGCGACGGCCTTCACGACGGCATCGATGGCGGCGCGGCGGGTAAAACTCTTGCGCCAGACAATCACGACGCGGCGCGATGGTGCCGGTTCCTTGAACGGGACGAACGTCAGCATGCCGTTCGGGTCCTTCATGTCCGGCACGGACGCGCGCGGCAGCACGGTCAGGCCGATGCCGCTCGCGACCATGTGCCGGATCGTTTCCAGCGACGAGCCCTCGAACGTGCGCTGCATGCCGTTGCCCGGCGACGAAGAGAAGCGAGCCATCTCCGGGCACACTTCCAGTACCTGGTCGCGGAAGCAGTGGCCCGTGCCCAGCAGCAGCATCGTCTCGCTCTTGAGGTCCTCGGCCGAGATGTCCGTGCGGCTGGCCCACGGATGATTCTTCGGCATCGCGACGACGAACGGCTCGTCGTACAGCGGCTGCACGGCCATGCCGTGTTCGGGCAGCGGCAAGGCCATGATCGCGGCGTCCAGCTCGCCCTGGCGCAGCAGGTCGAGCAATTTCACGGTGAAATTTTCTTGCAACACGAGCGGCATCTGCGGCACGTGCTCGATCAGGTTCTTCACGAGCGGCGGCAGCAGGTATGGGCCGACCGTGTAGATGACGCCCAGGCGGAGCGGTCCGGACAGCGGGTCCTTGTTCTGCTTCGCGAGTTCCTTGATGGCGGCCGTCTGCTCGAGCACGCGCTCGGCCTGCGCCACGATCTGCGCGCCCAGCGGCGTGACGGACACTTCCGATCCACCTCGTTCAAACAGGGTCACGCCCAGTTCGTCTTCGAGTTTCTTGATGGCGACGGACAGCGTGGGCTGGGCAACAAAACACGCTTCGGCCGCATGCCCGAAGTGGCGGGCCCGTGCGACGGCGACGATGTACTTCAGTTCGGTCAGTGTCATGGTTTTTGAGTATGTTCTTACCGGCCGTGTTCTGGAAGACACGTTTGCCTGATTTTCAGGCAGTCTGGCACTATTTTACCGGTAAAGCCATGGATATAATGGCCGGGCTGGCGATGTTGCCGTGCGTTAACAAAGAGGCATCCCATGTCTTCGAACTTCGGCCCGGCGGAAGCCCAGGCTTATATGCACAAGCTGCTCACGGTGATGAATCACCAGGGCGGCTCCGACCTGTTCATCTCGGCCGATTTCCCGCCCAGCATGAAGTACCAGGGCGCGATGAAACCCCTGAGCAACCAGCGCCTGACGGGCGACGTCACGCGCGCGCTCGCGCTGGCGCTGATGAACGAGCGGCAGCGCGTCGAATTCGAGGCGGAGATGGAGTGCAATTTCGCCATCTCGCTGCCGGGCGTGTGCCGGTTCCGCGTGAACGTGTTCGTGCAGCAGCAGAGCGTGAGCATGGTCGTGCGGACGATCGCGTCGGAAATCCCGAACTTCGAAAAGCTCGATCTGCCCGAAGTGCTGAAGGACGTCGTGATGACGAAGCGCGGGCTCGTGCTCGTCGTCGGCGGCACGGGTTCCGGCAAGTCGACCACGCTGGCGGCGATGATCGATTACCGCAACAGCAACTCGGCGGGCCACATCATCACGGTCGAGGACCCCGTCGAATACGTCCACAAGAACAAGAGCTGCCTCATCACGCACCGCGAGGTCGGTGTCGACACGCTGTCGTGGCACAACGCGCTGAAAAACACGCTGCGCCAGGCGCCGGACGTGATCCTGATCGGCGAGATCCGCGACACGGAAACGATGGAACACGCGATCGCGTTCGCCGAAACGGGCCACCTGTGCCTCGGCACGCTGCACGCGAACAATGCGAACCAGACGATGGACCGCATCATCAACTTCTTCCCGGAAGAGCGGCGCAACCAGCTGTTGATGGACCTGTCGTCGAACCTGCGCGCCATCGTGTCGCAGCGCCTCGTGCGCACGGAAGACGGCAAGGGCCGCAAGGCCGCCATCGAGATCCTGCTGAACACGCCGACGATCGGCGAGATGATCCTGAAAGGTAATTTCCAGAGCATCAAGGAGATCATGCAGAAGTCGCGCGAGCTGGGCATGTGCACGTTCGACCAGGCGCTGTTCGAGCTCTACAACAAAGGCTTCATCAGCTACGACGAGGCGATCCGCAACGCCGACTCCGCGAACGGCCTGCGCCTGCAGATCAAGCTGTCGGGCGAGCGCAAGGCGCCAGGGGAGGGCGGCGGCGCCGCGAAACCGGCCGAGCTGTCGATGCTGGTGGAAGAGCCCGAAGAGGAACCGCCAGCCGCGAGTTAGAATGCGGTCATGGCTATCTTCGAACAAAAAATCTGCACCCGCGCGACCTTGCCGCAACGCGTCGCCGACCTCCCTCAACCCGTCGTGCTGACGAACGGCGTCTTCGACATCCTGCACCGCGGCCACGTCACGTATCTGGCGCAGGCGCGCGAACTGGGGGCGTCGCTCGTCGTCGCCGTCAACACGGACGCGTCCGTGAAACGCCTGGGCAAGGGCGACGACCGCCCGCTGAACACGCTGGCCGACCGCATGGCCGTGCTGGCCGCGCTGGAATCCGTCAGCCTCGTCGTGGAATTCGACGAGGACACGGCGCTGGAAGTCGTCCAGGAAGCCCGGCCTGACATCTACGCGAAGGGCGGCGACTACGTCATGAGCGAGATCCCGGAAGGGAAGGCGGTGATCGCGTACGGCGGCAAGGCCGTTGCCATCGACTTCGCGCACGACCGGTCGACGACTAAGCTCGTGGCGAAGATCCGGCAATACGGCTGAACGGCGGTTCGGCGCCGAACCTCACACGAGCTGTGGGTCGTGCCAGACGTCCTCGTAACCAGGCGCGACGAGGAATCGCCAACCGGGCGGCAGGCCCAGGTAGGGCAGGGCCGCGGGCGCCCATTCGCGCACATGGCTGACATGCAGCGGCACGAAGAAATCGGGATCGTTTGACCGTTCTCCTGCCCAGATATACCAGCCGCAGGTATCGCCTTCGGGCTGGATGCGCAGGCCGTGCAACGGCAGTGCGCCTGTCAGCACGGTGCGCGCAATGCCGACCTTCGTGTCGGGCGCGCAGGCCGAAAACGGTGCGCCGACCCGCGTGCAGATGGCGCGTTGCTGTTGTTCCGACATGGTGTCATGCCCCGCCCGCATACCCGTTCTGCCGCCACGCCTCGTAAACAACAACGGCCACCGTATTCGACAGATTCAGGCTGCGGTTGCCCGGCATCATCGGCAGGCGGATGCGCTGGGCGGGCGGGAACGATTCGCGCAGCGCAGGGTCGAGGCCGCGCGATTCTGCGCCGAACACGAACACGTCGCCGGGACGGAATGCGACGTCCGCGAACGGCGACGAGCCGTGCGTCGTCATGGCGAACATGCGCGTGGGGTCCGGCTTGGCGTCGGCCAGGAAGGCGTCCCAGTTCTTGTGGACTTTCATCGTCGCGTAGTCGTGGTAGTCGAGGCCGGCGCGGCGCATCTTGGCGTCGTCCAGCGGGAAGCCGAGCGGCTCGACGAGGTGCAACTGCGCCCCCGTGTTCGCACACAGGCGGATGATGTTGCCCGTGTTGGGCGGGATCTCGGGTTCGACCAGTACGACGTGAAACATTAACTCTCCTTCGATTACGAATGGGGTGGCGTGCGCGCGAACACGAGGTTCGTCACGCGCGCCGCGCCGCAGCGCTTGAACGCGGCGGCCAGTTCGCCCAGTGTGTGGCCGCTCGTCATGACATCGTCGACGAGGCCGACGTGGCGTCCCTCGACGGCGTCCGGATCGGCCACGGCGAACGCGCCGCGCACGTTGCGCGCCCGCGCGTCCGGCGCGGTGCCCGACTGCGCCGGCGTGTCGAGCGTGCGTTGCGCCAGCGCCGGATGACATGCTACCCCGAGCGCCGCCGCGAGTGGCCGCGCGATTTCCAGCGCCTGGTTGAAGCCGCGCTCCACGAGCCGGCGCGGACCCAGCGGCACGGGGCACAGCAGATCGGGCAGCGCCAGGTTCGGCCGGGCCAGCATCGCGTCCCGCATCTGGCGCGCGAACCATGGCGCCAGCGCGAGGCGGGCGCCGAATTTTAATTGAAGGACGAGCTGGTCGAGCGGAATCGTGTAATCGACGGCCGCGACGGTGGCGTCAAACGGGGGCGGATCGTCCAGGCAGCGGCCGCAGAGGGTAGCCGGTTCCTGCAGCGGATTCGCGCATTGTTCGCAGCGCATCGCCCGCGGGCGCGCGTACGCGTCGCGGCAGCCGGCGCACACGACGTCGTCGCAGCCGCCGCCGCACAGGGCGCACGTCGACGGCAGCAGCACGCGCAGCAACGCGCGCGGCCAGAGTCTTACGGCCGGGATACTGCACATCGTCAAGTTGCCAGATGAGTTGCCAAAATTAGCCATCGCGCACGGACGCAAAACCCATCATGTACACTCGCGCCATTATCCCATTCATCGCAGCCCCGCCATGGTTTCACCCCAAGCCCCATCCAAAATGAGCGCGCCGATCGATCCGGTCCGCGTGCGCCAGCTGTTTTCCGATCCCGACCGGGTCGCCCCGTCGGACTTCCTGCGGCGCGAGGTCGCCAGCCGCATGTTCGACCGCCTTACACTCGTCAAGACGGCGCCGCGCCACGTGCTCGACGCCGGCTGCGGCACGGGCGTCGACATCGCCGAACTGCAGAAGCGCTACCCGGCCGCGCAGGTGCTGGGCCTGGATGCCGTGCCCGCGATGCTGGCGGCAGCCGGGTCCGCGCAGGCGCCCCGGTCGCTGCTCAGCCGTTTGCTCCCGGCCAAGGCCGGCATTGACCTCGTTTGCGGGGACTTCGGCAACCTGCCGTTCGGGCCGAACTCGCTGGACCTCGTCTGGTCGAACCTGGCGTTGCACTGGCATCCGCAACCCGACCGCGTGTTCGCCGAATGGCGCCGCGTGCTGCGCGTGGATGGCTTGCTGATGTTCTCGAATTTCGGTCCGGACACGTTCCGCGAGTTGCGCACGGCGTTCGCGGCGATGGACGAGACGCCGCACACGCTGCCGTTCGTCGACATGCACGACTTCGGCGACCAGCTCGTGGAAGCGGGGTTCACGACGCCCGTCATGGACATGGAGCAGATCACCGTCACGTACGACACGGCCGACAAATTGCTGGCCGACGTGCGCGCGTTTGGCGGCAACCCGCTGGCCACGCGCCGCCGCGGCCTCGTCGGCCGGGCCGCGTGGCAGCGCATGCGCGACGCGCTGGAAGCGGGGCGGCGCGCGGACGGCAAGCTGGCGCTGACGTTCGAGGTCATCTACGGCCACGCGTTCCGGCCCGCGCCGAAGACGACGGCGGCGGGGGAGGCGATCGTCCGCTTCCAGCCGCCGCGGCCGCGGTGACGATCGCCGGGCCCGCGTCGTGTATGCAGGGTGTATACGATCGCGGTAATTTTCCTTGAATAAAAATTACCGCTTTCAGTATAATCAAACACACTTTTTTCGACTGAATCAAAAAAACGCTAAAAAATTAAGCATAAAAGCGTAGGGTCGAAGGGTAACTCGACGAATCGCAACGATTCGTCGACACGCCTGAGGTTGGAGCATCACCCGGGGATACGTGGCAACGTATCAAGTATCCCCCGCAAGCAAGGTATGAAGTCATTGTCCATCGAGGGTGCCAGACGGCGCCCCGCTGGACGGTGTCGAGTCCCGCAGCGTCCGCCGGCGCACGGGAAGTGGTTGCGTTTAGTTTAAAAAGGATTTCGGAACGGAAGTTGTCTTCCGTGGCTTCCTCCATCGGTATGGAGGATCGCTTCCGTTCAAGAAATTTCTCTTCTAAAGGTGGTTGGGGACAACATGACATATGCAAAACGATTCAAAGCGTTGATGCTCGGTCTCGCGATAGCGGCGGCCAGCATTCCGGCAGTAGCGGAGCCCGGTCCAGTCGTGACCGGACGTCCGGAAGCACTTCAGCTGAACCTGCAGCAACCCGTGACGGGCATCGCGGCTTATATCTACAGCCTGCACAACTGGATGATGGTGGTCTGCCTCGTCATCTTCATCGGCGTGTTCGGCGTCATGTTCTACTCGGTGTTCAAGCACCGCAAATCCCTCGGCCACAAGCCCGCCACCTTCCACGAATCCACCACGGTCGAGATTGCCTGGACCATCATCCCGTTCCTGATCGTCATCGGCATGGCCTTGCCGGCCACGCACGCCGTCGTGCAGATGAAGGACACGTCGAACCCGGATCTGACCATCAAGGTCACGGGCATGCAGTGGAAGTGGGGCTACGACTACCTGAAGGGCGAGGGCGAAGGCATCTCGTTCCTGTCGAACCTCGCCACGCCGCGCACGCAAGTGGGCGAGCCGGGCATCGCTCCCACCGAGAAGCGCACGGAGAACTACCTGCTCGAGGTCGACAATCCCGTCGTCGTCCCGGTAGGCAAGAAGGTCCGCCTCGTGCTGACCGCCAACGACGTCATCCACTCGTGGACGATCCCGGCCTTCGCCGTCAAGCAGGACGCGATCCCCGGCTTCGTGCGCGACACGTGGTTCAAGGCCGAGCAGATCGGCACCTACCGCGGCAATTGCGTCGAGCTGTGCGGCAAGGACCACGCGTTCATGCCGATCGTCGTGAAAGTCGTCTCGGCCGAAGACTACACCGCGTGGGTCAACGGCGAGAAGACCCGCATGGCCGCGCTGGCCGATGACCCGAACAAGGTCTGGACCATCGACGAGCTCAAGACCAAAGGCGAAAAAGTCTTTGCGTCCAACTGCGTGGCCTGCCACCAGGCCAATGGCCAGGGTGTGCCGGGCGCGTTTGCACCGCTGGTCGGATCGCCGGTCGTCCTCGGTCCGAAAGCCGGGCAGATCGACGTACTGCTGAACGGCAAGCACAGCGGGAAGTATCCGTCGGCGATGCCGTCGTGGAAGCAGTTGTCGGATTCCGAGATCGCTTCCGTCATCACCTATACCCGCAACAACTGGACCAACAAGGCCGACGAGAACATCGTCCAGCCGTCCGAGGTCCTGGCTGCGCGCGGCAAATAAGGCAGACAAGCTCAACAAGCGTTTGGATTCAAGGGACCGGGCCGTTTCGCCACCGCTTTCGGCCCTTGCTGTCCCGCACGACTAGGATACCGACATGACTTCCAGCACCATCGATCATACGCACGACCATGGCCACGACCACGCGCACGACCACCCGGTCGGGGCGCGCCGCTGGCTCTTCGCCACCAACCACAAGGACATCGGCACGTTGTACCTGTGGTTCGCCTTCACCATGCTGCTTTCGGGCGGCGTGCTGGCGCTGATGATCCGCACCGAGCTGTTCCAGCCCGGCCTGCAATTCTTCCGCCCCGAATTCTTCAACCAGCTGACCACCATGCACGGCATCGTGATGGTGTTCGGCGCGATCATGCCGGCGTTCGTCGGCTTCGCCAACTGGATGATCCCGCTGCAGATCGGCGCATCCGACATGGCGTTCGCGCGCATGAACAACTTCTCGTTCTGGCTGCTGCCGCCGGCCGCCATCCTGCTGGCGACGTCGTTCTTCGTGCCGGGCGGCGCCACCGCGGCCGGCTGGACGCTGTACGCGCCGCTGTCGACGCAGATGGGCCCGGGCATGGACATGGCGATCTTCGCGCTGCACATCATGGGCGCGTCGTCGATCATGGGTTCCATCAACATCATCGTCACGATCCTGAACATGCGCGCGCCGGGTCTCACCTTGATGAAGATGCCGATGTTCTGCTGGACCTGGCTCATCACCGCCTACCTGCTGATCGCCGTGATGCCGGTTCTCGCCGGCGCCATCACGATGACCCTGACCGACCGCCACTTCGGCACGTCGTTCTTCAACGCGGCCGGCGGCGGTGACCCGGTCATGTACCAGCACATCTTCTGGTTCTTCGGCCACCCCGAGGTCTACATCATGATCTTGCCGGCATTCGGCATCGTCTCGCAGATCATCCCGGCATTCGCCCGCAAGCCGCTGTTCGGCTACGCATCGATGGTGTACGCGACGGCATCGATCGCGATCCTGTCGTTCATCGTGTGGGCCCACCACATGTTCACGACCGGCATGCCGGTGACGAGCCAGCTGTTCTTCATGTACGCGACGATGCTGATCGCGGTGCCGACCGGCGTGAAAGTGTTCAACTGGGTCGCCACGATGTGGAAGGGCTCGATGACGTTCGAGACGCCGATGCTGTTCGCCGTCGGCTTCATCTTCGTGTTCACGATGGGCGGCTTCACGGGCCTGATCCTGGCCGTCACGCCGATCGACATCCAGATGCAAGACACGTATTACGTCGTCGCCCACTTCCACTACGTGCTGGTGGCCGGCTCGCTGTTCGCGCTGTTCGCCGGCTTCTACTACTGGGCGCCGAAGTGGACGGGCCACATGTACCCGGAAGGCCGCGGCAAGTTCCACTTCTGGAATTCGCTGATCTGGTTCAACGTCACGTTCTTCCCGATGCACTTCCTGGGCCTGGCCGGCATGCCGCGCCGCTATGCGGACTACGCCGTGCAGTTCACGGACTTCAACCAGATCGTCTCCGTCGGCGCATTCCTGTTCGGCCTGACGCAGGTGTACTTCCTGTTCTTCGTCGTGCTGCCGACCATCCGCGGCGGCAAGCAGGCCGAGGCGAAGCCGTGGGAAGGCGCGGAAGGCCTGGAGTGGACCGTGCCGAGCCCGGCGCCGTTCCACACGTTCGAGCATCCGCCCGTGGTGAAGTGAGACGGCGATGAACGACGCTCGTTCGCAGCAGCTGAAGAAGGCCAACCGGCGCACGGCCCTGTGGCTGGCCGGGCTGGCGCTGTTCTTCTTCGTCGCGCTGTTCGTCAAACGCCTGTGGCTGAGCTGAGGACGTCATGCAAGCGGAAACGAACGCGGGCCGCCATGAGCAGAGTGGTCGCCTGCGTCTGAATCGCACCGTCCTCACGAAGCTCGTGGTGGTCGCCTGCATCATGTTCGGCTTCGGCTATGCGATGGTGCCGATCTACCGCCAGGTGTGCGAGGCGCTCGGCATCAACGTGCTCACGCAAAAGGACGGCACGGTGGCGCCCCCCGCCAACACGCAGGTGGACAAGACGCGCACGATCACCGTCACCCTGGACGGCAACGCCCAGGGCCCGTGGCGCTTCCGTCCGACGCAGCGCAGCATAGCCGTGCACCCGGGCGAGATGGCCACCGTCGTCTACGAAGTCGTGAACACGCAGGCGCGTACCGTGAAGGCGCAGGCCATCCCGAGCTACGCGCCGCAGTCGGCGATGCCGTACTTTAAGAAGGTCGAGTGCTTCTGTTTCAAGGAGCAGGTATTGAAACCGAACGAGGCGAAGCAGATGCCGGTCGTGTTCTTCATCGATCCGAAACTGCCGCGAGAGGTGAAGGACATCACGCTGTCGTACACGTTCTTCGAAATCGGCGGCGCCGTGGCGGCGCAGAACTGATCATGGAAAACCACGACAAGGACGACAAGGCGTCCGTAAAAACCGCGACGTTCGGCGCCACGATGAAGGCCGTGTTCTGGTCGTTCTTCGGTGTGCGCAAGCGCCGCGACTACGAGCACGACGCGGCCAACCTGAACCCGATCCACGTGATCGTGGGCGCGCTGATCGGAGTGGCGGTGTTCATCGGCATCCTCGTCTTTGTCGTGCGGATGGTCGTCGCCAAAGGTTAAGAAAAAAATATAAGCAACACGAAAGCAGGGAAGTGCAATACCCCCGGATTCGAAACAATGCTTGATTGAGGAGATATACATGAGTTCACCCCATACCGCGCCGTATTACTTCGTCCCCGGCCCGTCCCGGTGGCCGCTGGCGGCCGGCATCTCGATGCTGTGCACGATGGCCGGCGCGTCCGGCTGGGTCAACGGGGCCGCCTGGGGGCCCGGCGTGTGCACGGCCGGCATCGTCGCGATGCTGATCGTGCTGTACAACTGGTTCGGCGACGCCATCGGCGAGTCGGAATCGGGCAAGTATGGCGAGCGCATCGACCTGTCCTACCGCTGGTCGATGAGCTGGTTCATCTTTTCCGAGGTGATGTTCTTCGGCGCATTCTTCGGCGCGCTGTTCTATGCCCGCACGATCTCGATGCCGTGGCTGTCCGACCTCGACCACAAGATCATCTGGCCGGATTACTCTGGCCACTGGGGCAACGTCGGCCCGGCCGGCACCGTGGAACAGTTCAGCACGATGGGCCCGTTCCCGATCCCGACCATCAACACGGCACTGCTGCTGAGCTCTGGTGTCACGCTGACCATCGCCCACCACGCGCTGCGCGCCGGCCACCGCGCCCGCACCGCGCTGTTCCTCTTCGCGACGATCCTGCTGGGCGCCATCTTCATGGGCTTCCAGGCGTATGAATACCACCACGCGTACACGGAACTGAACCTGAAACTGTCGTCGGGCATCTACGGCTCGACGTTCTTCATGCTCACGGGCTTCCACGGCTTCCACGTGACGATGGGCGCCATCATGCTGTCCGTCGTGCTGTACCGCGTGCTGCGCGGCCACTTCACACCGGAACACCATTTCGGCTTTGAAGGTGCCGCGTGGTACTGGCACTTCGTCGACGTCGTCTGGCTGGGCCTGTACGTGGTCGTGTACTGGCTGTAACGGCCGTCCGCCGCGCACCGCTACCGTCGTTCCCGCGCGCGCGGGAGCGACGTTTTTTTATGCGTGCAGGCCCTTCGGCTGGATCCAGCCCATCTTGTACGAGAACAGCACGAACAGGAACAGCGCGATCGACAGCCCCACGCGCATCGCGAGCGCCTGCACGGTGCGGTTGCTGCGGCCCTTGTCGCGCATGAGGAAGAACAGCGCGGAGGCAAGGCTGCCGATGATGAGCACGAAGGCGATGGCGACGACGATTTTCATGGGCGGCCAGTAGGTGGGTTGTCAGGGTTTTACGAGCATTGTATGCGACTGCGCTTCCGTTTTAGAACCATTCCTTTCCTCGCGATGCTCGCGCTCGTGGCGCTCGGCGTGTCACTCGGCAACTGGCAAGTGCGCCGTGCGGCCGAGAAGACGGCGCTGCAGGCCCGCCTCACGCAGCGTGCCGCGCTGCCGCCGCTCGTGCTCGACGGGAAGCCTCTCGACCCGGCTGCCGTCGAGTATCGCCGCGTCGCCGTGACGGGAGAGTTCGTCGCCGACTGGCCGCTGTACCTCGACAACCGGCCGCTCGCCGGCCGCACCGGATTCATTTTGCTGATGCCGTTTAGAATAGCGGATACCGGAGCCGTCGTCCTCGTCGAGCGGGGCTGGTTGCCGCGCGATCCTGCCGTGCACGACCGCGTGCCGCACGTGGCGACGCCGGCCGGGCGCACGACGATCGCAGGCGTCGCGGTACTGCGTCCGGCGCGCGTGATGGAACTGGGCACAGCGCCGCTGTTGAAACCCGGCGCCATCGTGCAGAACGTCGACCCGGCCAAGTTCGCGCAGGCCAGCGGCATGGCCGTGCTGCCCGTCGTGATCGAACAGACAAGCGCGGATGCGCCAGCGGCGGCGGCCGCAGAACCCATCCGCAACTGGCCGGCGCCCGCCGTCGACGTCGACCGCCACAAGGGCTATGCCTTCCAGTGGTATGCGCTGGCCGCGATGGCCTTCCTATTTTTTGTGATGACAGGATTTCGAAGTGGAACCAAACAAGCAGGCTGACGCAGCAGCAATCCCCCGCAAGAAAGGCCACCGGATGCTGTGGCTGGTGCTGGCCGTGTGCGCGTCGCCGATCATCGCCTCGTATTTCACGTATTACGTCATCAAGCCCGAGAAGCGCAACAACTACGGCACCTTGATCGACCAGCGCGCCCACCCGGTGCCCGCGATGGCGACGACCACGCTGGACGGCCGCCCGCAGGCGCTGGACCAGTTCAAGGGCAAGTGGGTCATGCTGATGGTGGGGCCGGGCGCCTGTCCGGACGCTTGCCAGAAGCAGTTGTTCGCGATGCGCCAGCTGCGGCTGATGCAGGGCAAGGAGATGGACCGCATCGAGCGCGTCTGGCTCATCACCGACAAGGCGCCGCTCGACACGCTGGTCATCCGCGAATTCGATGGCACCCACATGCTGCGCGCCGACGAGAAGGCGGTCGCCTCGTGGCTGCCGGCCGACCCGGGCACGACGCCGGCCGACCACATCTACATGATCGATCCGCTGGGCCACCTGATGATGCGCTTCCCGAAAGACCCCGAGTTCAAGGAAGTACGCAAGGTCTACAAGGACATCTACAAGCTGCTGAAGGCGTCGTCCGTCGGCTGACCACCATGGAAGTCTCGAATTTCATCCTGCTGGCCCTGACCGGCATCCTGGCGGCCAGTGTGCCGCTCGCGCTCGTGTGGACGGCCACCGGTCCGAACAAATACCGCAAGCTGGCGTGGGTGATCGCCTTCTTCACGTTCGACCTGATCGTGTTCGGCGGTTTTACGCGCCTGACCGACTCCGGGCTCGGCTGCCCCGACTGGCCCGGCTGCTACGGCGAAGCGAACCCGTTCCTCGCGCACGAGCACATCGCGGCGGCCGAGGCGCTGATGCCCACCGGTCCCGTGACGAAAGTGAAAGCCTGGATCGAGATGATCCACCGCTTCCTCGCGATGGGCATCGGCTTCCTGATCATCGGGCTGATGGTCGCGTCATGGCTCGAATGGCGCCGCGCGCGTGCGCGTGGCGGGCGTCCCGCGCACGGGCCACTCCTGCCGACCGTGCTATTCGTGTGGGTGTGCGTGCAGGGCGCGTTCGGCGCCTGGACCGTCACGTTGAAACTGCAACCCGTCATCGTCACCTTGCACCTGCTGTTCGGCCTCACGCTGCTGGCGCTGGCCGTCTGGCTCGGTGGCCGCGAAGACAAGTTGATCGCGCCGCCGGCCCCGGCCGCGTCCGTGGAGGCGCTGCGCCGCCTGCGTCCGCTCGCGTGGCTGGCGGGCGCCGTGCTGCTCGTGCAACTGGCGCTGGGCGGGTGGGTGAGTACCAATTACGCGACACTGGCGTGCAGCGATTTCCCGCTTTGTAATGGACAAATTGTCCCAGAGATGGATTGGCAACATGGCTTCACGCTGTGGCGCGAACTGGGCAAGACGGCCGCCGGGCATTACCTGCCGTTTGGCGCGCTGATCGCGATCCACTGGGTGCATCGCAACTTCGCGCTCGTCGTCGTGCTCGTGCTGGGCGCGACGGCGTGGCGCGCATGGCGCTTGCCGGGCCTGCACGGCACGGCGCGCAACCTGGCGCTCGTGCTTGCCGCCCAGGCAATGACGGGCATCGCGACGGTGTACCTGCGCTTCCCGTTGCCCATCGCCGTGCTCCACAACGCGGGGGCGGCGGGCCTCGTCTTGCTGGTGACCATGTTAAACTACAAGATACAGTATCAACTCGAGCTGGCGCTGCGCAGTCCACGACGTGAGGCGGCGACGTCCGCGAGCCACCCATGATTACGCAAACCGCCATCCACAAACCGCCCAGCCGCGTGGCCCAGTACTGGTCGCTGACCAAGCCGCGCGTCACCCAGCTGGCCGTTTTCTGCGCCGTGATCGGCATGTTCCTCGCCACCGACGGTTTCCCCGGCTGGCACGTGCTCGTCTGGGGCACGATCGGCATCTGGCTGCTGGCCGGCGCCGCATTCGCCGTCAACTGCCTGATCGAGGCGGAGGTCGACGCGCGCATGGCCCGCACGGCACGCCGCGCCACGGCGATGGGCGAGCTGTCGCCCACGCAGGTGCTGATCTTTTCCGCCATCATCGGCGGCGCCGGCATGGGCATCCTGTACACGATGGTCAATCCGCTGACGATGTGGCTCACGTTCGTCACGTTCGTCGGCTATGCCCTCATCTACACCGTGCTGCTGAAGCCGAACACGCCGCAGAACATCGTCATCGGCGGCCTGTCCGGCGCGATGCCGCCCGCCCTTGGCTGGGCCGCCGTCGCGGGTGAGGTGCCGATGCAGGCATGGCTGCTCGTCCTCATCATCTTCGTCTGGACGCCGCCGCATTTCTGGGCCCTGGCCATGTACCGTCGCGACGACTACGTCCGTTCCGGCCTGCCCATGCTGCCCGTCACGCACGGCATGCAGTACACGGGCCAGCAGGTGTGGCTGTACTCCGTCGCGCTCGCGGCATGCACGTTGTTCCCGTACGCCGTCGGCATGAGCGGCGTCGTGTACCTCGCGGCCGCCGTCGTGCTAAACGCGATCTTCCTGCGCTACGGCTGGATGATCCACAAGCACTACAGCGACCAGGTCGCGCGCAAGGCGTTCGCCTGGTCCATCGTGTACCTGTCGCTGCTGTTCGCCGCGCTGCTCGTCGACCACTACGTGAAACACTACCTGCCATTCTGATGATGAAAAAACTGCTGCCCGCGCTCGTCGCCGCCTGCGCATTGACCGTCTCCCTCGCCGCATGCGACAAACTGCCGGGCAAGCAGAAAGAGTCCTTCCAGAACACGGACGTCACGGGCCTCGACTACGCGCAAGGCTTCGCGCTGACCGACCACACGGGCAAGCCGCGCACCCTGGCCGACTTCAAGGGTAAGGTCGTCGTCGTCTTCTTCGGCTACACGCAATGCCCGGACGTGTGTCCGACCACGATGGCGGAGATGGCATCCGTCATGCAGAAACTGGGGCCGCTCGCCGACCAGGTGCAGGTCTTGTTCATCACGCTCGACCCCGAGCGCGACACGCAGCAACTGCTGGCGCAGTACGTGCCGGCATTCGACAAGCGCTTCATCGGCCTGCGCGGCACGCCGGAACAGACGGCGAAGACGGCCAAGGATTTCAAGGTGTTCTACTCGAAGGTGCCGGGCACGGAGCCGGGCAGCTACACGATCGACCACACGGCCGGCAGCTACGTCTTCGACCGCGACGGCCGCCTGCGCCTGTTCATCCGCCACGGCCAGGGCGCAGATCCGATCGTGCACGACCTGCGCCAGCTGCTCTCCTGATGGACACGCGGCCAGGCCGGAATTACGCGCGCGCCGGCGCCGTCATCCTGCTGACCGTCGGCTGCCTGTACGTCCTGCAACCATTCCTCGCGGCGATCCTGTTCGCGGCCGCCGTCGTCATCTCGTCCTGGCCCTTGTACCAGAAGCTGCTGCGGCGCCTGCGCGGCCGGCGCACGGCCGCTGCGCTGACGATGACCTTGTCGCTCACGCTGCTCGTGATCATCCCGCTGGCGCTCGTCGCGTACAACCTCGCGGACAACGTTGCCTCGTCGTTCGACCAGATCCGCGCCGCGCTGGACCAGGGCGAGCTGTTACCGCCTGCCTGGGTGCGCGACATCCCGCTCGTCGGCGACCAGCTGGACAACTACCTGCGTCAGCTCGTCGCCAGCCGCGAACGCATGATGGAACTGGCGCGGCGCATGGTCGAACCGGCACGCCACGCGTTGCTGTCCGGCGGGATGATGCTGGGTGCCGGCGTCGCGCAGATGAGCCTCGCCGCATTCGTCAGCTTTTTCTTCTACCGCGACGGCGCCGCATTGATGAACGTGATCGCCGCCGCCATGCGCCGCATCATGGGCGACGATGCGCCGGACGTCACGGACATCGTCGGCCAGACCGTGCGCGGCGTGATGTACGGCCTGCTCGGCACGGCGCTGGCGCAGGCGCTCGTCGCGGCCGCCGGTTTCGCCATCGCGCACGTGCCCGCGGTGGCGCTGCTGTCGGTGCTCGTGTTCGTGTCGTCGCTGATTCCCGTCGGCCCGCCCATCGTGTGGGGCGGCGCGGCGCTGTGGCTGTTCGCGCAGGGCGAGACGGGGTGGGGCATCTTCATGCTCGTGTGGGGCTTCTTCCTGATCAGCGGCGTCGACAACGTCGTGCGTCCGATGCTGATCAGCCGCGGCTCCAGCCTGCCGTTCCTGCTCACGCTGCTGGGCGTGCTGGGCGGCGTGATCGCGTTCGGCTTCGTCGGCATGTTCATCGGTCCCACGCTGCTGGCCGTCGGTTACTCACTGATGAGTGGCTGGACGCACACGCGCGATCCGATCGTGAAGCAGGGCGCCGACGGCACCTGACCCGACGCCGCCACGGTGGTCGCACATCGATAGTTTTGAATAGATTCCGTGTGGAAATGCTCTGATATATTTCATTAATCAGGCTAGTGATTAATGGACTATTAGCACGTGCATCGTCCTTACATAATTGTTTCCGCTCATAAAGTCACTCAGCCCTCGTCCTCGACGACGGGAACAGGCTGGGACCTTCCAAGACTAAAAACGGAGACAACGATGCAATTGAAAAAAACGCTGGCCCTGACCTTGGGCCTGCTGTTCTCGCTGGGCGCGAACGCCGAAACCTATCGCTGGGACAATGTCGCAATGGGCGGCGCCGGTTATGTCATTGGTGTCATCCCAAGCAAGGTCGAGCGCGGCGTGGTGTATGCCCGCACCGACGTGGGCGGTTCCTACCGCTGGGACACCCAGAACAGCCGCTGGATCCCGCTGACGGACTGGATCAGCGAAGCGGATACCGGCCTGATGGGCGTGGAATCGATCGCGGTCGACCCGCGCAACCCGGGCACCGTCTACATGCTGGCAGGGACCAGCTACTTCAGCAACGGCAAGACCGTGATCATGCGCTCGACCGACTATGGCCAGCATTTCGACCTGGTCGACGTGACGTCCCAGTTCAAGGCCCACGGCAATGGCATGGGGCGCCAGAACGGCGAAAAACTGCAGGTCGACCCGGGTTCGAGCAACGTCCTGTTCGTCGGTACCCGCGACAACGGCCTGTTCAAGAGCGTCGATTCGGGCAAGACGTGGACCCACGTGGCCGGACTGGATGTGGGCTCGACGGCGAACGGCAACGGCATCAGCTTCGTGCTGCTCGATCCGACCAGCGTCAGCGGCGGCACGGCCAAGCGCATCTACGTCGGCGTGTCGCGTTACGGTTCGGTGGGACCGAGCCTGTACATGAGCAAGGACGGCGGCGTCACCTTCGCCCCGGTCGCGGGCGCGCCGACCAGCCTGATGCCGCAGCGCGCGGCAATCACGTCCAAGGGACGCCTGTACCTGACCTACGCCAACGGCGCCGGACCGCACGGCCTGAACGACAGCGAACCGATGACCACGGGCCAGGTCTGGGAATACAACACCATCCTCGGCGTGTGGACGAACGTCACGCCGGCCGGCATGACCAATGCGTTCGCCGGCATCAGCGTGGACCCGAACAATCCGAAACACCTGATCACGTCGACCACCAACATGTACCGGCTGCAGCAACAGCAGCTGGGCACCTACGGCGACCACATCTTCACGTCCTACGACGCAGGCCGCACCTGGGTCGACCTGATGCAACGCGGCTTCGAGATCGACCCGAACGGCATCGACTGGGTCAAGTACTCGTCGATCCACTGGGCCGGCGACGTCGAGTTCGACCCCTTCGATTCGAAGAGCGCCTGGGTGATCTCGGGTAACGGCGTGTTCAAGACGAGCGACATCGATGCATCCCTGAGCACGTGGAAGTTCGACGTGCACGGCATCGAAGAGAGCGTGCCGACCGCCGTCGAGAGCATTCCGGGCGGCCCGCTGGTGTCGACCATCGGCGACTATGATGGTTTCGTCAGCACCGATCCGGCCCAGTACGGCGTCCGCCATAACCCGGGCGGTGGCACGAACACCGGCCTCGCCGTGGCGGCGCTGGCGCCGCAAGTGATGGCGCGGGCCGCCTGGGACAAGATCTACGTGTCGACCAATATGGGCGCGAGCTGGCAAGCGGCGCCGTCCATGAACGGCAACTTCGGCAGGCTGGCCCTGTCGGCCGACGGCTTCGTGCTGCTGCACAGCCCGGCAGGCTCGGCCACGACGTACCGTTCGACCGATTTCGGCACCAACTGGACGCCGGTAGCGGGCCTGTCCGTGAAGGACGCCTACCCGGTCGCCGACAAGGTCAACCCGGCCAAGTTCTACGTCTACGACCGGGCGAGCGGCCAGATGCTGGTCAGCACCGATGGCGGCGTGTCGTTCACCGCGAAAGCCAGCCTGCCGGTGGGCGGCAACAGCCTGGTGCGCGCCACGCCCGGCATCGAGGGCGACGTGTGGGCCTGCCTGGACTCCAAAGGCCTGTCCCATTCGGTCGACTCGGGCGCCACTTTCACGAGCGTGGGCGGCATCAGCTCGTGCGGCGCCGTCGGCCTGGGCAAGGAAGCGCCCGGCGCCAACTATCCGACCCTCTACATGTGGGGCACGGTGGGGGCATCGCGTGGCCTGTTGCGGTCGATCGACAAGGGCGCGCACTGGGATCGCGTCAACGACGACGCCCACCAGTACGGCGGCGCGATTCAAGGCTGGGTCAACGGCGACATGAACACCTACGGCACGGTCTACATGAGCACCAACAGCCGCGGCATCGCCTACGGCAAGATCGATGCGAACGGCGACGTGCAAGTGGTGCCGCAAGTGCCGGTCAAGCCGGCACCCACCGCCCTGTGCACGTACCAACTCTCCGGCAGCTGGTGGGGCGGCGGCATGGCCACCGTCTCGATCACCAACCAGGGCACGGAGACGCTGCATGGCTGGCAGGTCTCCTGGACCTACACCGACGGCACGTATGTGTCGGGCAACCCCTGGAACGGCGTCGTGACGGGCACCGCGCCGACGTTCACCGCGTCGGATGGCGGCGGCTGGAACAAGGACATCGCTCCGGGCGGGACGGCCTCGCTCGGTTTCGTCTTCGCAGGCCAGGACGCGATGAACGTGAATATCCCGCAAGTGACCGGCGACATCTGCAAATAACGCACCCTGACACAGCAAAGGACAACATCATGAAAAAGACTCTGTTCGCCCTGATCGCCAGCGCCAGCCTGCTGCTGGCCGGCGCCGCCAACGCCGGTGTCATCGGTTTCGAGGACGTCGCCACGGACGGCGACGCCGCCAGCCTGGCCGATCTCAATCCGTACGCCGGCCTGACCTTCAGCGACTCCTGGTACGCCGGCGACAACACCATCGACGGCTACGGCAACGGTGCCCACGGCGGTACGCACTTCGCCGTGAACGGCTTCAACGACGATGGCGCCACCATCAGCAGCGCCACGCCCTTCAATTTCGCCGGCGCGTGGTTCGCGGCGCCGGTCGGTGGCGCCGACAAGGCGTCGTGGGTCGCCATCTCCGCCTACGACGCCGGCAACAACCTGATCGGCACGACGGGGCACGTCGCGATCGGCGACGCCTACGTGTGGGCGGCCGCGGCGTTCAACAACGTGTCGTCGCTGACCATCACGCGCGACACCGGCTGGTACGTCATGGACGACTTCACCACCGTCGCTGCCGTGCCGCCCGCCGGCCAGGTGCCCGAACCGGCGAATCCGCTGCTGCTGGGCGCCGGCGCGTTCGCCCTGGTGCTGGGCCGGGCGCGCCGCCGCAAGGCGTCCGGCTCGGCAGCCTGACGCCGGCCCGTCCGCCACGCCTGCCTTGCCGGGCAAGACGTGGCGGCGGTCGAGAGCGCGCGCCTGACGTTTCAGACCGGCAGCGCGCGCCGGTTCCACAGATGGCCGCTAAGTAGTGCAAGCACGCCGATCCCCGCCCACGCGAGACTCGATGCGGCCGTCGCATTGCCGTGGAAGCCGACGACGTCGGCCCACGCGCCGCGGCTCACGTTGACGCTCACGTACAGGGTGAGCAGGAACAGCGCGAGGAACGTGCGCGACGTGCCGCTCGTGCGGCCCAGCATGGTCGCGAACGCGGCCAGCGCGAACACGCCGGACAGCAAGGCGGCCGCGCGCACCGGGTCCGTCACCGCGAGGTGCAGCATGGCGACGCCCGTGAACATCAGCCCGAGCACGAGGCTCGCGGCGAACTGGCGCCAATAGCGCCGCGCCGACCCGCCCGGGACGGCCGCACTCATGTCCGCCAGCGCGGCGTCGCCGTCGCGCGTGGCCACATCGCTCACGAGGATGCCCCAGTACGCGACGCACGCGAGCGCGAACGGCGCCAGCGCCTGCGCGTCCAGCACGAGCGCGGGTACCTGCACCACCAGCAGCAGCGCGAGTGCGGAAGGGGATGCGGCCAGCGTCAACGCGACGTCGGCCAGCGCCTGGCCCGCGATGCCGGGTGTGCGCGCGGCGAGGCCGAACAGCGGATCGGCGAGGCGGGCGAGGGGACGCAGCCAGCCGTCGACGACGGCCAGCGGCGAGCGCCGCACGCGCGCCTTGCCCGGCTTGACGCGGTCCGGCGAAAAGCGGTGGAACAGCGGCAGCGCGAGCAGCAGCGGGACCAGCGCCAGCAGCGCCGTCACGCAGCGCGCACCGGCGATGGCCGCCGGCCAGACCCACGTCGGCAGCACGAGCGGCGCCTTGTCGCGCTGGAAGTCGGCGATGCCGAGCGTCAGGCTGTCGCCGAGGTTGATGTGGGCTGCCAGCGTGGCGATGACGGCGCTGGTGCCCGTGAAGTCGAACGGGACGACGGTGGCGGCCCGGTCGCCCGCCACGGTCGGCAGCAGCGCCATCTGGCCGACCCACACGAAGAAATACAGCACGTCGCCCTTCTTGCCCATCAGCGGCGCCCACGCATCGAACAACGTCGCGCAGGCGGCCGTGAACAGGATCATCGGCCCCAGCACGAGCGCATAGGTCTGCAGGTAGACGAGCGGCTGGATCGGACCTTCGCCGCGCACGGCATGGCACAGCAGCACGGTGGCCATGAAGGCGCCGACGAGCGCGGCCAGGTACAGGACGCCGCCGCACCAGCGGCCGAGGACGAACGGCACGCCGCCATTGCGGCTCGCGCCGATCACGGCACCGGCGCCGCCGCGCAGGTCTTCCGCGACTCTTCCGCGCAGCAGGTAGAAGCCGGCCAGCGCCAGCACGAGCGCCGCGAGTGCCGCGCTGCCCAGCGCCAGCGCGGCACTCGTGTACAGCACGCGCGCGCCGCGCACGGCGATCAACGTGAGGCCGTCGGCCGGGTCGGAGATCATGAGCCAGCTGAGCGCCACGACGCCGAGCAGGGTGACGAGCGTCGACAGCCGGCGCAGCCGCACGCGCGCTTCCACCAACGCGAGCGTGCGGATGACGGCGAAGGCCGCGTTCATGCCGCTTCCTTCACGGCGTAGCGCTGCGCCATCAACGCTTCTTCCAGGCTCGGTTCGCACGGCTGCGCGCCGGCGCACGGCAGCGTCGGATGCGCGATGCGCAGGCTGACGCGTTCGCCCTGGCGCAGCGCCTGCAGGACGTGGGTCGTCGTGCGCAGGAATTCGTACTCGTCGGCCGCCACGCTGGCCGACCACACCTGGCCGCGCGCGCGGCCGAGGATGGCGTCCGGCGTATCGCACGCGACGAGGCGGCCGCTGCGCATGATCGCGAGCCGGCCGGCGATGGTCTCGACGTCCGACACGATGTGCGTGGAGATGATCACGAGCTTGTCGGCCCCGAGGTCGGCGAGCAGGTTGCGGAAGCGCAGGCGCTCTTCCGGATCGAGGCCGGCCGTCGGTTCGTCGACGACGAGGACGTCCGGATCGTTCAGCAGCGCCTGCGCGATGCCGAGGCGGCGCAGCATCCCGCCCGAGAAGGTGCTGGCCATGCGGCCCACCTGGTCGTGCAGGTTGACGAGTTCCAGCAGGCGGCGGATGCGGCCCGCGTCGCGCACGCCCTTCAGCGCGGCGAAGTAGCGCATGAATTCGAGCGCCGTCACGTTGCGGTAGACGCCGAAGTCCTGCGGCAGGTAGCCCAGGCGGTTGCGCAACGCGTCGGGCCGCGCCACGACGTCGTCGCCGTCGAACAGGATGCGCCCGGCGCTCGGTCGCGTGAGCGTGGCGATCATCTGCATCAGCGTCGTCTTGCCCGCACCGTTATGGCCGATCAGGCCGACGACGCCGGGTTCGAGGCGCAGCGAGACGTCGGCGACGGCCGTGACGTTCTTGCCGAAAGTCTTGGTGACGTTGTGCAGTTCCAGCATGGCGGCATCCGGTGAGTGGCGATGCGGCCACTCTAGACCGGTCCGGCCTACCGCGTGCCGGCCGTGCGACGGAATGCAGGTTCGGTGGTACGAGCGGTGGCGTGGGCGGCGCTCCAGCGCGCGCGCAGGCGCATGAACGGCGTCTCCACGCAGCGGTACAACACCCAGCCGCCAGTGATGCCCGCGGCCATGACGGCGGCAATGGTGGCGGGCGCGCCCGTATCGACATGCAGACGTTCCAGCTGCGGCCGCAAGACCATGAACACGGGCTTGTGCACGAGGTAGACGGCGTACGACCACAGCGCCAGCGACGCGGCGCCCGGCACGTAAATCCTGTTCAGCACGCAGTGCGGCGCGAGGGACGCGCACACGAGCAGGCTGAAACTCAGCGCCACCAGCGAGAAGCCGAACGTCGAGGTGACCCACGTCGTCGGCCAGTCGAGGTGGATGCACGTGAGGACGCCGACGCTCGCCGCGAGGCCGGCGGCGCACAGCGCGTTCGCGTGGCGCAGCAGGCGCGCGAACGCCTGCGGGTGGAAGTTGCGCAGCAGCGCGATGGCGACGCCGGGCAGCAACTCGTCGGCGCGGCAGAAGCTCGAATAATAGACCTCGGCCATGAACGCATCGTGCCCGTGCAGCAGGAACGCCGCGGCGCGCGTGGCCATGCCGCCCGCGATGGCGCCGACCAGCAAGGTCCACGCGAGCCGCAGGGGAAAGCCGCGGCGGGCCAGCGCCAGCACGGCGAGAGGCAGCAGCAGGTAGAACTGCTCCTCGATGCACAGCGACCACGAATGCGAGAACGTCTGGCCGTACGCGAGCCCGAAGTTCTGCGTGAACGTCAGGAAGCGCCACGCCGCGGGCGCGGTCGGCCCGCCCAGCGGCGGCCCGGGGAACAGCCAGTACACGGCAAGAACGACGTAGTAATTCGGCAGCGTGCGCAGCAGGCGGCGCACGAAGAATGCCTTCAGCGACAAGTCTTCGCCGCGCGCGGCGGGCGCCAGCAGCTGGTTGCCGATCAGGTACCCGCTCAGCACGAAGAACAGGTCGACGCCGGCCCAGCCGACCTGGCCCACGGCGCCGAACGTGGGCGCGCGGTTGACGAAGCCCGAGTAATGCGTCATCAGGACGAGCAGGATGGCGGCGGCGCGCAGCAGATCGAGGCCGCGCAGGCGTTGGGTGGTGACGGGTTCGGTCATGCGATGTGGGCCGGGTTGCTTGATACGGTGGCCGGCACGCCGTTGCGGCGCGCGAGCGCCTCCGTCAGCGCCGGCATGTAGGTGCGGCTCGCGCGCAGCAGCGTGCCGTCGCGCAGGCGCAGCAGCGCGTCGCGGTTGGTCAACGCGCGCAGTTCGGCGATGCGGTCCAGACGCACGATGGCCGAGCGGTGCACGCGCTGGAACACGCTTGGGTCGAGGCGCAGCGCCAGCGCCTGCAGGCGTTCGCGCACGAGATACGTGCGGCTGCCGACGTGCAAAGTGGCGTAGTCGCCGTCGGCCTCGATGCGTTCCACGTCGGTCGCGTCGACGAGCACGGTGCGGGTGCCGACGCGGACGGAGAAGGTGCGCGTCCACGTTTGCACGGGCGTCGACGGGCCCGGACGGCGGTACGGCAACGCGAGCCGGGCGCGGTCCAGCGCTTCGTCCAGGCGGTCGTCGTCGACGGGTTTCAGCAGGTAGTCGAGCGCGGCCAGGTCGAACGCCCGCACGGCGAAGTTGTCGTGCGCGGTGAGGAGGATCGCGAGCGGCCGCTCGGCGCGGGGCAGGGCGGCCAGCATGTCGAGGCCGTTCTGGCCCGGCATCTCGACGTCGACGAACACGAGGTCCGGACGCACGGTCGCGAGGCCGGCCGCGCCCGTGACGCCGTCGCCGTATTCCGCGACGAGTGTGACGTCCGCATGACGCGCCAGCCGCGCCTTCACGGCCAGCCGTGCCAGCGGTTCGTCGTCGACGAGCGCGACGCGGATCATGCGGCCTCCCGCAGCGGCAGCACGAGGGCCACGTGGAAGCGGCCGTCGGCGCGCCAGCCCGCGTCGACGCGCTGGGCATCGCCGTACAGGTGGCGCAGGCGGTGGGCCACGTTGGGCAGGCCGATGCCGCGGCCTGGCGCCGCCGGCTGCGCGCCGTCGTTGTGCACGTCGACATGCAGCGCGGCGCCGTGGCGCGCGATGCGGATGTCGATGCGGCCGGGGGCGCCCAGCGGCGCGATGCCGTGGCGGACCGCGTTCTCCACGATCGGCTGCAGCATCAGGTAGGGGACGGCGGCATCGAGCAGGTCGGGGCCCGCGTGCATCGTCAGTTGCAGGCGGTCGCCCAGGCGCGCCTTCTCGATGTCCAGGTACGCTTCCGTGAGCGCCAGTTCCTCGGCCAGCGAGTGCTCGTGGCGGCCGTCGTGCGCGAGCGTGGCGCGCAGGAAGTCGGACACGCTGGCGAGCATGCGGTTCGCGTCGCGGTTCGCACCGGCCGCGACGAGCGCCGACACGGCGTTCAGCGTGTTGAACAGGAAGTGCGGATTGACCTGCAGCCGCAGCGCGCGCAGCTCGGCGTCGCGCGCGTCCGCGAGCGCCTGCGCGAGGCGCAGCCGGGTGCGCTGCAGCGACACGTAGTACACGGCCACCGCGTGCATGGCGCAGAACGCGATCAGCGCGAGCCAGCAGCTGTCCAGGCCCCGCACCAGGTCACCCCACTGGAAGCCGTGCTCCAGGCCGAGCGCGATCGCCAGGCGCTGGCCCAGCGCGGCGTTCACGACGGACATCGCATACGTGACGGCCAGCAGCGCGAGGGCCATCGTCCACTACGCGCGGCCCTGGCGCCACAGGGCGCGCTGCATCAAGGCCAGCGGCACGGTCCAGACGGCGCAGGCGACGAAGAACAGGATGCGGAACTCGGTCGCGTGGCCGTGGCCGAGTGCCGGCAGGCCGAGGATGACCATGCAGGCGAACACCGGCAGGGCGGCGAACACGGGGATGGCCAGCGGGATGTCGTCTTTCACGGGAGGCTCGTGCGCAAGGAAGCGGTCATTCTAGCCTGCGTCAGTGTCCGATGGAATACAGCATGGCGTTGATTTTCCAGCCGTCGTCCGTACGCACGAGCTGCCACGTCTCGCTGCCGCGGTTCGTGACCTTGCCGTCTTCGAGGAACTCGAAGTCGAACCACACCGACGCGACGGTGCCGTTCGTGTCGATGCGCACGTCGTGGAAGCGTTCCTCGATCGGTTTGGTCGAACGCTGGACGAAGCCGGCGAAGTCCTGCCACGTCGACGGCATCGTCCGCGGCGCGGCCGGGTTGCGGGCTTTCGCGGCGGCGTACGTCGTGTCGTCCAGCGCGGACCGCCAGGCGCCGCCTTCGGGCATGAACAGCGACCCGAGGGTCTTGCCGTCGTGGGCGATGATGGCGGTCTGGAATTGCTGCACGACCTGGCGGATGGCGGCGACGTCGGCGTCGGCATTGGTATTGGCCGCGTGGACCGGCACGGCAATGCTTGCGGCGAGGATGAGCGAGAAAACCGTGCGCATGGCGGACTCCGAAATGGTGGAGGCACCACGATAGCGGCGCACGCTACGCCCGGTCGAGCGGGTTGCGCCGGACCGTGCACGCCGTGCCGCGAACCGGTGATGCTAGATCGCGCCCGCGTCGCGCAGCAAGGCCGCGAGCGTCGCGCACGCGGCCTGCGCGCGTGCGGGCGGCACGTTGGTGACGCCCAGCAGCAGGCCGCCGGCGCCCGCATGGCCAGGTGCGCGCCACCACGACAACGGCGAGGGCGCGAGGCCCGCGGCCCGCGCCCGCGCCGAGAGGGCGGCCTCGTCGAAGCCTTCCGGCAGCGGCACCAGCACGGCCAGGCCGGCTTTGACGTGGGGCACGCCGAGGCCGCGCAGGCAGGCGCACAACGCGGCGCGGCGTTCGGCGTACACGCGCTTCATGTGGCGCAGGTGCCGCAGGTAGTGGCCGTCGCGCAGGAATTCCTCGATCGCGTACTGGATCGCGGGTGCCGGCGCCGCGGCGCGGGCGTCGGCCACCTCCGCCACGCGTGGCGCCAGCGCGGGTGGTACGACGAGGAAGGCGACGCGCAGCGCCGGATTGATGGTCTTGCTGAACGTGCCGATGTGCAGCACGCGCCCGGCGCGGTCGCGCGCGGCCAGCGCCGGCGTCGCGCGGCCCTGCAGCTGCAGCTCGCCCAGGTAGTCGTCCTCGACGATCCAGCCGTCGTGCGCGGCGGCCCAGTCGAGCAGGGCGTGCCGGCGCGCCAGCGACAGCGTCATGCCGAGCGGCGCCTGCTGTCCCGGCGTGACGATGGCAAGCAGAGCATCCGGCGCGCGCTCGATCGCGGCCGCCACGTCGAGGCCTTCGGCATCGACGGGCACCGGTGCAGGCGTCACGCCGTAGTGCGCGAGCACGATGCGCGCCGACGTGTAGCCGGGGTCTTCGATCCACGCCATGCGCCCCTCCAGCCGCAATGCGTGCAGCGCCGTGCCGAGGGCCGCCGCGTAGCCCGCCGTGACGAACACCTGCGACGGATGGCAGGCGATGCCGCGCGCGATGCCGAGGTACGCGGCGATCGCGGTGCGCAGCGGCGCTTCGCCGCGCGGGTCGGGATATGCCAGCGGCTGCGCGGCCGCCGTGCGCGCGGCGCGACCCATGATGCGCGACCACGTCTTGAACGGGAACACGTCCTGCCCGGGCACGCCGACCTGGAACGGGACGGGCTCCACGCGCGGTGCCGGCGCCACGGGCGGGCGCTCCGGCGCAGGCCGCGCGGCCGCGGCGCGCGCGGGCACGGGCTGGCGCGCGACGCGCGTGCCGGCCGCGCCGGCCGTGACGATGAGCTGCTGGTCGCGCAGGCTGTCGTAGGCGGCGCGCACCGTGCCGCGCGCCACGCCCAGCTGCGCGGCCAGGTCGTGCCACGAGGGCAGGCGGGCGCCGGGCGCGAGACGGCCGTCGTGGATGGCGGTGCCGATCGCGGCGGCGATCTGGCCGGCCAGCGGCGTGCGCGCGGCGCGGTCGAGGTGGATGGCAAGGTCGTGGTCCATGCGCGAATGGTACAGGGATTCGTGCAATTCTTGCGTCTTTTGCTTGGTCCAAGTGCCACTTACGATGAAAGCCTCATCACCGTCACCTTGAAGGATTCCATGACCATCCCAAGAATCATCGCATTCGTCGCCGCGGTGCTCGCCTGGACCGGCGCGCAGGCGGCCGACGACGGCGCAACCCGCGCCGCCCGCGCGGGCGAAGTCCTCGTCGGCCAGCCGGCGCCCGCTGCCGTCCTGCGCACGCTCGACGGCGGCACCATCGACTTGGCCGCGCACTACGGCCGCAAGCCCGTCTACCTGAAATTCTGGGCCACGTGGTGCGTGCCGTGCCGCGAACAGATGCCGGGCTTCGAGCGCATCCACCGCCAGTACGGCAAGCGCATCGACGTCGTCGCCGTCAACGTGGGCTTCAACGAGACGGAAGACGGCATCCATGCCTACCGCGCGCAGCACGGCCTCACGATGCCGATCGCGCTGGACGACGGCAGTCTGGGGCGCCGCGTGAACCTGCGCGTGACGCCGCAGCACGTGCTGATCGGCGCCGACGGCCGCATCGCCTATGTCGGCCACCTGGACGACGCCGCGCTGCACGCGGCACTGGACCGCATCGCCGCCGCGCCGCCCGCGGGCGCGCGGCCCGTCGCGCTGGCGCCGCAGGCTGCCGCGCCACGCGTGTTCCGCGCCGGGGACAAGGTCGACGGCGTGACGCTGGCGACGCTCGACGGCGCTCCGGTCGGCGTCGGTGCGCCGGGCAAGCCGCGGGCACTCGTGTTCTTCTCGCCGTGGTGCGAGTCGTACCTGCGTTCGAGCCAGCCGGCCACGGCACAGGCGTGCCGCCGCGTGCGCGAGGACGCGACGCGTCTCGCGAAACAGGGCGGCGTGGACTGGCTCGCCGTCGCGGCGCCGCTGTGGACGTCGCCGGCCGAACTGGCCGACTACGGCAAGACGCATCCGGGTACGCCGCCGCTCGCACTCGACCGCGACGGCGCCGCATTCGCCGCATTCGGCATCCGCGCGATACCCAGCGTCGTTCTGCTCGATGCGGGCGGCCGCGTGGCGCGCGTGCTGGGCCCGGATGACCGGAACCTCGACCAGGCGCTGCGCGCCATCGCCGCACGGTGACCGCCATGACGCGCATCTGGTCCTGGTTCGTGCGTATCGCGCTGCTGGCCATTCTGGCGGGTCGTGCGTGCGCCGCACCCGACGTCCTTGATCCGGAGGACGCCTTCCACATCACCGCGGCGCTGGCCGACGACCACACGGTTGCGGTGACGGCGCAGGTCGCACCCGGCCACGCGCTGTACCGCGACCGCTTCGCCTTCAGCGCGCCGGGCGCGACTTTGGGCACGCCCGCGTTCCCGCCGGGGCAGCGCAAGTTCGACGCGATCCTGCGGCGCGACGTCGAGGTCTACCACGACAAGGTGACGATCCGCGTGCCTGTGCAGGCGCGCGGCGCGTTCACGCTCACCGTGCGCTCGCAGGGCTGCGCCGACGCCGGCCTGTGCTACCTGCCGCAGGACACGGCGTTCGCGCTGCGCACAGTGTCCATCGCCTCGGACACGGCGCCGCCCGACCGCATCGGCAGCGCGCTGGATGGTGCCCGCCTCCCCGTCATCGTCCCGCTGTTCCTCGCCCTCGGCCTGGGCCTCGCGTTCACGCCGTGCATGCTGCCGATGGTGCCGATCCTGTCCGCGCTCGTCGTGGGCGACCGCAGTGCCGGGTCGCGCCGACGCGGCTTGATGCTGTCGGGGGCGTACGCGCTCGGCATGGCGCTGACCTATACGGCGCTGGGCGTGGCGGCCGGCCTGGCCGGCGAATCCATGGCCAATGCGCTGCAGACGCCGTGGGTGCTCGGCACGTTCGGCGCCGTGCTGGCGCTGCTCGCGCTGTCGATGTTCGGCCTGTTCGACCTGCAGCTGCCGTCAGGGTTGCAGGCGCGGCTCGCGGGCATCGCCAACGGCCGCCCGGCCGGCAGGCTCGCGGGCACGTTCGCGGCCGGCGCCGTGTCCGCGCTGATCCTCGGACCCTGCGTGGCGCCGCCGCTCGCGGGGGTGCTGGTGTGGATCGGCCGCACGCGCGACGCGCTGCTGGGCGGCGTCGCGCTGTTCGCGCTGGCGTCCGGCATGAGCATCCCGCTAATGGTCTTCGGCACGTCGGCCGGCAGCCTGCTGCCGCGCGCCGGCGCGTGGATGGGCGCCGTGAAGATCCTGTTCGGCGTCGTGCTGCTGGCGACCGGTTGGTGGATCGTCGCGCCGCTGCTGCCCGCGCGGGTCGCGGCCGCGGGATGGTCGATGCTGGCGATGGGCTGTGCGTTGTACCTCGTGCGCGGCGGACGCTGGGCGCGCCATGCCGCGCTGCTGTTCGCGCTGGCGGCCGCATGGCCCGTGATGGCGGCATTCAAGACGACGCCTGATGCGGCCGCGCCGCGCTTCGAGCCCGTCGCCACGCCGGCCGCGCTGGACGCGGCACTGGCGGACGGTCGGCCGGTGCTGCTCGACTTCTACGCCGACTGGTGCGTGGCGTGCCGCGAGATGGAAGCACGCACGTTCAGCGTGCCCGCCGTGCAGGCGCGGCTCGCGGGTGTGCGCCTGCTGCGCGCCGACGTCACGGCGGCAGGTCCGGCCGAGCGCGCGCTGCTCAAGCGATTCGGCCTGTTCGGGCCGCCGGCCGTGCTGCTGTTCGACGGCCGCGGGCGCGAGGTCGTGGGCGCGCGCGTGATCGGCTTCCAGGATGCACCGGCCTTCCTGCGCACGCTCGACAGCCTGGCCGCGAACGAACCAATGAGGACGACACCATGAAGAAAACAGACCTGGCCAGCCTGACGGCGCTGGCCGCGTTGTGGGGCGCATCGTATCTGTTCATGCGCATGGGCGCCTTTGAATTCGGCCCGGCGACGATGGCTGGGGCGCGCGCCGCGATCGGGGCCGCATTGCTGCTGCCGCTGCTGGCCGCGACGCGCGACGGCGGCGCGCGGGCGCTGCTGCGGCACTGGAAGGCCGTGCTGCTCGTCGGCGTGACGAATTCCGCGCTGCCGTTCGTGCTGTTCGCGCTGGCCGCGCTGGGCATCAACGCGAGCCTGTCCGCCATCTTCAACGCGGCCACGCCGCTGTACGCCGCCGTCATCGGCCGTGTGTGGCTGGGCGAAGCCATCGGCCGCATGCGCGCCGCCGGGCTGGCGCTCGGGTTTTGCGGCGTGCTGTGGCTCGTGGCGGACGGCGCCAGTTTCAAGCCGGGCGCCAGCGCCGTCGCGACGGGATGGGCCGTGCTCGCGTGCGTCGCCGCGACGATGCTGTATGCGTTTTCGGCCCACTTCAGCAAGCGTTATCTCGCGGCCGTGCCGCCGCTCGCCGTCGCCGCCGGCAGCCAGCTCGCGGCGGCGCTCGTGCTGGCGCCGGCCGCTCTGGCCCTGCATCCGGACACGCCCCCGTCCGCGCGCGCGTGGGGCGCGCTGCTGTGTCTGGGCGTGGGGTGCACGGCGCTCGCGTACGTGCTGTTCTTCCGGCTGATCGCCCGCGTGGGCGCGGCGCAGACGATGGCCGTGCCGTTCCTCGTGCCCGCGTTCGGCGTGCTGTGGGGCGTGCTGTTCCTCGGTGAGACGTTCACGGCCCCGATGGCGGCCGGCAGTGCCCTCATCGTGGCGGGCACCGCGCTGGCGACGGGTGTCGTCAACCTTGGGCGGCCGCGAGCTGCGCGTCCGCTTCCGCAGCCCGGCGCGCGGCCGGACGCGAACTGACGCGGTCGATGTACGTCATGACCTCGGGCAGTTCCGGCACGAGCTTGAACATCGTGATCCAGCCGAGGGCCGTGCCCCACAGGACGTCGGCCGCGGAAAAGCGCTCGCCCAGCAGGTAAGGACCCGCGCGCAGCTGGCGCGTCAGCGTGGCCAGCATCGTGTCGAAGTCGCCGTACGGGCACATCATCGGCGGCGCCGGCTCGCGCTTCATCGCGACGTCGTTGATCGCCGGTTCGAACGACGAGCCGTAGAACGCGAGCCAGCGCAGGTAGGGGCCGCGCAGCGGGTCGCCCAGCGCCGGCGCGAGGCCCGCTTCGGGAAACAGGTCGGCGAGGTAGATGAAGATCGCGGGCTGCTCGGTGACGAGAGCGTCGTCGTGCACGATGGCGGGCACCTTGCCCATCGGGTTGACGGCCAGGTAGCTTGGTGCGCGCTGCTCGTTCTTCTTGAGATTCAGCACGTGCAGGTCGTAGGGCGCGCCCAGCTCCTCGAGCAGGATGCGGGTGGCGCCGGAGCGCGAATTCGGCGCGTGGAAGAAGGTCAGGTTCATGGAGTCCTCGTGATGGCGGTGAGTTGCCAGCTTAGGTGCCTTTGCTGCCGCGGTCTTGGAAAAACGCGAATGCTAGAATCGCGGGATTCTCACGACAGCGACGAGACCGGGACCGAGATCGATGAGCACTCTGCCTACCGTTACGGATCGCGCCAAGGGCGTGGTCGCACCGGCGCTCGCCGGAAAGATGTTCCGCCTCGACCGCTACCTGCCTCCGCCCGACCTGGCGCCGTTCCTCGACCATTACTGGATCGTCGAGTGGGACTTGCGGGGCCGTCCCGCGCACACGCAGCGCACCTTGCCTTACCCGTGCGTGCACGTCGTGTTCGACCGCGCCCGCACGGGCATCTGGGGCCTCACGACGGGCCCGTTCGATTATGAATTGAAGGATGCGGGCAAGGTATGCGGCCTGCGTTTCCGGCCCGGCGCGTTCCGCGCCTTCCTCGGCCGGCCGCTGCACACGATCACGGACAAGGTGCTGCCGCTGTCCGCCGTGTTCCCGTGGAACGAGGCGGCCGCGCAGGACGCCGTGCTCGATACGCCCGACGACACGGCGATGGTCGACGCGGCGAACGCGCTGCTGCGCACCGTCCTGCCCGCGCCCGATCCGCAGGTGGACAAGATCGCCGCCATCCTGCGCGCGGTGGAAGCGACGCCCGGCCTGACGCAGGTCGAGGCGCTGGCGGATGTCGCCGGCATGGGCGTGCGCAGCCTGCAGGCGCTGTTCAGCGAGTACGTGGGCGTGAGCCCGAAATGGGTGATCCGGCGCTTCCGCCTGCACGAGGCGGCGGACCAGTTGGCAACCGGCGCCGACGTCGACCTGGCCACGCTGGCGCAAGGCCTCGGCTATTTCGACCAGGCCCATTTCACGTCGGACTTCCGCCGGCTCGTGGGCAAGTCGCCGGGGCGGTATCGCGAGGAAGCGCGGCGGTCGGCCGGCGCGTGACGCGCCACAAGATGATTGACTCACAACGGGTTGGCGGGCGCAGTGCCTGGCTGCGTTGGCGCAACTGTCAACACTTTGTTGGTTCTGCGCAATTTACGTGACATTTTCCGGTGGGAAAATTATTACCCGTGGTAAAATCTGGTTACTACGGGAAAATAATTTTTTGTCGGTATTGCTACCATTGACTCGAGACTACAAATTGAAATCTAAATCCAGCCGCGCAGTAATGTTGACCGCCATCCTCGGTACCGTGGGCACGTTGTCCGCCTGCGGCGGAGGCGGCGGCATGGGTGAACCGGTATCGACGACGGCATCCACGACGTCGACCGCATCGTCCACGCCGTCGACAACCACGGCGACGACGCCGTCCACGACGCCTTCGACGACGACCGAATCCACGACGCCTGCGACGACGACCACGGCGCCCGCACCGGCACCCGCTCCCGCGCCGGCACCGGCTCCGGCGCCCGCGCCGGCGGACGCCGCCTCGACCACGGCGCCGGCCCCGATCACGTCGACGCTGCTCGGGCAGGAAAGCTATTCGCCGGCAACGCAGTACTCGTCCAACTTTTGCCAGGACGGCCAGTATCCGACGGCATGGAATTGGAACCCGGCGTCGATCGTGACGCAGGCCGCGCCCGCGACGTCCGGCACGCCGAAGATCGTGCAGGTGCGCGACGGTGTGGCGATCGCGACCTATACGTCCCTGGGCGGCGACCCGGCCACGCGTTCCAAGCCCAACAGCGAGAACGGCACCGACACGAGCGTCGGTCCGTTCCGCCGGTCGCCGTACCTCCAATGGAAGAGCGGCGACACGTTCCTCGTCTACCCGGCAGTCTATAGCGGCAAGGAGATGCAGATCTACATCGGCCCGAACTTCGCCAACGATGCGGACTTCAAGGCCGGCAAATATGTGGTGCCGAGCAACATCACCATCCGCGGCGTGACGGTCGACGGCAAGCGTCCGGTGATCGTCAATCCGCCGACGGGCGCTTCGAACTCGACCTACGGACAGAGCCTCATCTACATCGACGGTGTGTACGATGCGAACAAGAAGGTCATCGCCTGGGCGAGCAACATCACGCTCGAAAACCTCGACATCGTCGATTCGCCGACCGGCGGCAGGCTCGGCAAGGCGGCGATCTACGTCAACGCGGCCAAGGACCTGACGTTGCGGAATGTCCGCATCGCCGGTTTCAAGCAGCACAGCGCCAACGGCATTTTCTCGACCGGTAACGCGGCGGGCTCGATCGTGTTCGAGAATGTCGAACTCGACAGCAACGGCGGCGGCGGCGGCCCCGAGCACAATGCGTACATCAACGGCAGCGCCACCGATCCGACGTTCACCTTCCGCGTGACGGGTTCGTGGAGCCACGATTCGTACTACGGCCACGAGCTGAAATCGCGTGCGCAGCGGACGATCATCGAAGGCTCGTACCTGACCGGCCACCGGGCCGCTGCGGGCGAGCTGGGCGAGTCCTACCTGCTCGACGTCCCCGATGGCGGCGAACTGACCGTGCGTAACACGATCTTCGTGAAGAATTTTTCCGGCAATGGCTCGAACGGCGCATCGTTGACGTTCGGCGTGGAGTCGGCCCTGGCCACGCGCAGCTGGGGGCTGACCGTCGAACACAATACGTTCGTGGCGCTGTCGCGCTATTACGACGACGCGAAGCACAAGCCGTATCCCTTGTACATCAGCAGCAAGGCGCTGGGTGACAAGAAGATCGACTCGAATGTGTACGTCGGCTACTGCACGGGCGACGTGACGCGCGATGCGCCCGGCACGAATGCGGTGACCCTGAACTTCAACGACATCGACCTGAGCTATCGTCCGCGCCTGCCGCGCTTGACCGGTGACCTGAGCATCATCGGTACCCCGTCGTACTGGCACACGGCACAATCGTCGACGCGCAAGACGAACGCCGTCGGCGCACGCGACTGATCAAGCCCCCTCAGTCGAGGTCATCCTCGTCGGCCCCGCGTTCCAGCTGTGGAATCACTTTCACGAGCAGGATGCGGGGCCCGTTCGTTTTCTTGACGACGACGTCGAACTTCGGGAATTCGATGCGCTGGCCCTGCTTGGGGATGTCGCCCAGCTTCGCCATCAACAGCCCGCCGACGGATTCCACCTCGTCCAGTCCCATCTCTTCGTTATTGATGTCGATGCCGAGCACGCGCTCCAGCGACACGATGGGCAGGCTCGCCTTGCCGATATAAGTGCCGTCGCCCTGCGGCAGCCAGTCGTTTTCGTTGAGGCGGAACTCGTCGCGGATCTCGCCGACGATCGCGCCCAGCAGGTTGTCCAAGGTGATGAAGCCGACGGGCCGCTTGCCCTTTTCGCCGATCAGCGCGAAGTGCGGGGCGCCGCCGCGGAACCGGCGGAACAATTCGATGGCGGGCGTGCGCGCGGAGATCAGGTCGACGGGGCGCAGGTACTCCGTCAGGTCGTCGACGTCCTTGCCGGACTGCTCGGCGAAGAACAAGTCCTTCAGGTGGATCACGCCCAGCACTTCCTCGCCGTCCTCGTCGAAATACGGGTAGCGCGAGAAGCGGTTGCGGCGCATCGTGTCGAGGTTCTGTTCCAGCGTCCGGCTCGCGTACAGCGCGCTCACCTCGTTAATGGGACGCATCAGGTCCGACACCGTGTGCTGGGAAAACTCCAGCGACTGCGCGAGGATGTGGCGCTCGTCGTGCGTGAAGCGCTCGCCCGGCGCGCCCGTGTTGGTGCGCAGGATGATCTTCAATTCGTCGTTCGAATAATGCGTCTCGTGGCTGCCCACGCCCGACAGGCCGGCGACGCGCAGCACGAGGTTCGCGCTTTCGTTCAGGACCCAGATAAACGGGTACATGGCCCAGTAAAAGCCGTACAGCGGCACGGCGCTCCACAGACCCACGGCTTCCGGCACGCGGATCGCGAGCGACTTCGGCGCCAGCTCGCCCACGACGATGTGCAGGAACGAGATCACGCTGAACGCGACGACGAACGACACGCCGTGGATGATCTGCGGGCTCGTGATGCCCAGCAGCGCGAACACGGGCTCCATCAGCTTCGCGAACGCAGGTTCGCCCACCCAGCCCAGGCCCAGCGACGCCAGCGTGATCCCCAGCTGGCAGGCGGAGAGATAGGCGTCCAGCTGGCTGTGGACCTTGAACAGGATGCGTCCGCGCAGGCCGCCCGTCTTGGCGATGGCGCGCACGCGCGTCTTGCGCAGGGTGACGATGCCGAATTCGGCCGCCACGAAGAAGCCGTTCAGCGCGACCAGCAACAGTGCGAGAACGACGAGCAGTACGTTTTGCATAAATAGTAAATTTGTTCAGAAGGCAAAGCCGGGACCATTGTAACGGTCAGGCCGCGGCGCCGCCTTTTTGCGACCCCGCCAGGATGGCCTCGACCGCCGGATGCATGATCTTGCGGTCGCTCGAAATCATGTAGAACTGTTCGCGCACGGTCGGCACGAGGCCCACCTGCACGGCGCCGAACTGCTCGGCCACGTCGTCCGCCAGCGCGGCCGGCGCGAAGAACAGGCCCAGGCCGCGCCGGCCGAACGTGTTGAGGAGGGCGTTGTCCTCGAACTCCCCGACGACGTCCGGCCGGACGTGATGCTGCACGAACCATTCGTCGATCTTGCCGCGCAGGGCATTATTACGTGCCGGCAGCAGGAACGGCGCGCTGTTCAGATTCTGCGGAAAGCCCGCGCCGGCGCCGCCGTAGCGCTGCGCGAGCGCGGGCGCGCCCACGACGACCATCTCGCTGTCGAACAACTGGTGGCTGAACACCTTCAACGTCGCGCCGGCGCGCACTTCGCGGTCCGTCAGCACGACGTCCAGCTTGTGCAGTGCCAGGTCGGCCAGCAGCGCCTCGAACTGGTCCTCGTAGCACACGATGCGCACGGGCCGCTCCATCCGCGTGGCCGCTTCCAGCATGCGGTAGGCCGACAGCTTCGGCAGCGAATCCGAGATGCCCACGGTGAGGCGCGTACGGCCGCTGTCGAATTCGTTCAGGGCTTCCTGCATCTGCTCGCCCAGCAGGAAGATCTGGTCGGCATAACCCAGCGCCAAGCGGCCCGCTTCCGTCAGCACGAGGCGCCGGCCCTGCTGCGCGAACAAGGTCTTGCCCAGCGATTGTTCCAGCAACGTGAGCTGCGAACTGACCGTCTGCACGGCGAGTCCCAGACGTTCGGCCGCCCGCGTGATACCCCCTTCGTTGGCCACGACCCAGAAGTAGTACAGGTGACGGAAATTGATGTCGGTTTTCATTATTGAGTGAATAACGCAGGTTTTTCCGAAGTGATTCTCTCGTTATCTTCGCTTTTTCGATTGGATCATCGCCTCTACACTGCGCCTTGTCAACAACATACATCCCAGAAGGGAGATGAGAATGAAGCATTTCAGAATGTCGTTCATCGTCACCGCGTTGTGCCTGGTGGGCTCCGCGTGGTGGGGCTACTCGCATGCCGGGGTGGCCGGCGCGCTGACGGCAGTGGGTATCGCCGCGATCCTCGCGGTGATGGAAGTCTCGCTGTCGTTCGACAACGCGGTGGTCAACGCCTCCGTGCTGAAGACCTGGGACCCGTTCTGGAAAAAGCTGTTCCTGGGCGTGGGCATCATCATCGCCGTCTTCGGCATGCGTCTGCTGTTCCCGCTCGTGATCGTCGCGGTGGCGGCCGACCTGGGCCTGATGGACGTGTGGAACATGGCGTTGCAGGACCCGAAACAGTACTCGATGCACCTGACGAACCACCACGCGGAAGTGGCGGCGTTCGGCGGCATGTTCCTGCTGCTGGTCTTCCTGAACTTCCTGTTCGATGACGAGAAGGAGCACCACTGGCTCGGCCACTTCGAAGAGAAGCTCGGATCGCTCGGCAAGGTGTCGTCGATCTCCGTGATGATCGCGATCGGCGCGCTGATGGGCAGCCTGGCGCTGGTGCCGGAAGCGCAGAAGATGGTCGTGCTGATGTCGGGCCTGTGGGGCATCCTGATCTACGTCGGCGTGGACGTGCTGTCGAACCTGCTCGAGAAATCGGAAGAGGGCGGCGGTGACGTGGGCGAGATGGTCAAGCGCGGCGGTATCGGCGGCTTCCTGTACCTGGAAGTGCTGGATGCATCGTTCAGCTTCGACGGCGTGATCGGCGCGTTCGCCATCACCAACGACGTCGTGATCATCATGCTGGGCCTCGCGATCGGTGCGATGTTCGTGCGTTCGCTGACGGTGTACCTCGTGGAGAAGGGCACGCTCGACCAGTTCGTGTACCTGGAACACGGCGCTCACTACGCGATCGGCATCCTCGCGCTGATCATGCTGGCCAGTATGAAGTTCCACGTGCCGGAATTGGTCACGGGCCTGGCGGGTGTCGCCTTCATCGGTGCCTCGGTGTGGTCGTCGATCCGGTATCGCAAGAAGCAGGAAGCGCTGGGTGTGCACACGAAGGAATTGGCGCACGCCGAGTGATGCGGCAGCGCGGCGGGTGGTTGGACGCGTGGACGGCAAGCCGTCCACCCTACCCGAGCGCTACGTAGGGTGGACAGCTCCGCTGTCCACGCGTTCAACGAACGTATGAATGACCTTAAACCTGAAGGAGAACCATCATGGCAATCAGCTTGCAAAAAGGCGGCAACGTCAACCTGTCGAAAGAAGCACCGGGCCTGGCCAAACTGAAACTTGGCCTCGGCTGGGACGTGCGCAGCACGGACGGCGCGGCGTTCGACCTGGACGGCGTCGTGTTCCTGCTGAACCAGGCCGGCAAGGTGCGTTCCGACGCCGACTTCATCTTCTACAACAACCTGCGCTCCGCCGACGGTGCAGTCGTCCACTCGGGCGACAACCGCACGGGCGCCGGTGACGGCGACGACGAGACGGTGACCATCGACCTCGCCAAGGTCCCGGCCGACGTCGACCGCGTCGTGCTCGCGGTGACGATCCACGAGGGCGACACGCGCCGCCAGAATTTCGGCCAGGTGAGCCGCGCGTTCATCCGCTGCATCAATGGCGCGAACGACAGCGAGATCGCCCGCTACGACCTGTCCGAAGACGGTTCGACCGAATCCGCGATGATTTTCGGCGAGGTGTATCGTAACGGCGCGGACTGGAAGTTCCGCGCGGTGGGCCAGGGCTTCAACGGCGGCCTCGGCCCCCTTGCCAAGAATTATGGCGTGAGCGTCTGACCACCGTGCCGTCCTGAAAGGAAGCCAAATGCCAGTGTTTACCGTGACCGGGGACGTCGATCCCTTCCTGCATGTGTCGCTCAAGCGCGGCGAGACCATCTACTGCGAATCGGATGCGATGGTCATGATGGAATCGACGCTCGACCTGAAGGGCAAGATGAAGGGTGGCCTGGGCAGCGCGTTGATGCGCACCTTCGCCAACGGCGAGTCGTTCTTCCAGCAGCACATCGAGGCGGCGCGCGGCGACGGCGATTGCCTGCTGTCGCCCACGCTGCCCGGTGCGATGCAGATCGTCGACTGCGGCCCGAACCAGTACATCATCAGCGACGGCGCGTTCGTCGCGGCCGCATCCGGCGTCGACCTGCGCGTGCGTACGCAGAGCCTGGGCAATGCGCTGTTCGCCCAGAGCGGCGGCTTCTTCGTGACGGAGACGGCGGGCAGTGGCCAGGTCGTCGTGTCCGGCTTCGGCTCGATGAGCGTGCTGGACGTGGAACCGGGCAAGGACGCGATCATCGACAACTCGCACGTCGTCGCGTGGGACAGCACCTTGCACTACGAGATCTCGATCACGACCGGCACCAGTGGCGGCTTCCTGGGCAATTTGATCAACAGCCAGACCAGCGGCGAAGGCATCGTCCTGCGCTTCTCCGGTCGCGGCAAGATTTACGTCTGTTCGCGCAACCGCGCCGCGTTCAAAGCGTGGACGCAGGCGCCCGCGCGCTGACGCATGAAAGGAGTCTGAAAAATGGCAGTAAATCTGCAGAAGGGCCAGAAGATCTCGCTGGAGAAGGAAGCCGGCGGCGCCCTGTCGCGTGTGACGATGGGCCTCGGCTGGGACGTCGCGAAGAAGGGCGGCTTCTTCGGCTTCGGCGCGAAGAGCGAATCGATCGACCTCGACGCGTCCGTCGTGATGTTCGACGACACGAACCGTCCCGTCGACGTGGTCTGGTTCCGGCAACTGAAAAGCCGCGATGGCAGCATCACGCACACGGGCGACAACCGCACGGGCGCGGGCGATGGCGACGACGAGCAGATCGTCGTCGACCTGCGCACGGTGCCGCCGAACGTGAGGTCGCTCGTCTTCACCGTCAACAGCTTCACGGGCCAGAATTTCTCGACGGTGCAGAACGCGTTCTGCCGGATCTTCGATACGAACAACGGCAAGGAGATCGCGCGTTACGACCTGTCCGTGCAGGGATCGCACACGGCCCAGATCATGGCCAAGCTGTACCGCCACAACGGCGAGTGGAAGATGCATGCGATCGGCGAGAACGGCACCGGCCGTACGTTCGACGACCTCATGCCGCTGATCGTCCCGCACCTGTAATCGTTGTTTGTCGTCTCCGCGGACCCGTCTCCGTCCGCGGCTTCCCAACGTGGGCGGCTTGGCGCCCACGCCTTTTAACGGCTCCCTCGGGAGCCGTCTTTTTTTGTATTGACCGCGATCAGCCGGCAGCCGTTGTCGCGCGCGTAGATTGTGTTTCCAACCTGGAGAACACATGAGGCGCTACCACATCACGCTTGGCGCGACGACGACCGCAGGAGGCACCGTGACAAGCGCGTCGAGCCTCTCGTCGATCGATGGCGCGCGCATGGCGCTGGAGGGCGATAAGGTCAGCTGTCCGCAGTGTCACAGCGATGGGGTGATCGTTTGCGCCGGCCCCCGGCTCCCCGACAACTGGGAGGGCAGGCGGTACGCATTGCAGGACGATCTTTGCGCGTGCAAGTGCGTCCCTGCGCCGCGTCTGGTCGCAACCCAGACGTTGAGATGCCAGCATGTAGAAAGTCCTTGACCCTGGCGGCTTTTCGTCCTACTGTATTACTCAATTAATACAGTAGACGCCATGCCAACCCATCCTGCCTCCCTGTTTTCGATCGCGACCGGATCGCCGGAACCGATCTACCGCCAGCTCGTCGAGCAGGTCCGGCGCCTGTCGGCCAGCGGCCAGCTCCGGCCCGGCGACGAGATGCCGTCCGTGCGCGAGATCGCCCAGGCGCTCACGTTGAATCCGATGACGGTCTCGAAAGCCTACGGTCTGCTGGAAATGGAAGGCGTGCTGGCGCGCCGGCGCGGGCTCGGCATGGTGGTGGCCGAGTCGGCTGCGCCGGCCGCGAAAGCCGACATCGTCGGCCTGCTCCGTCCCACGCTCGAGCGCGCGGCCGCGGAGGCGCGCCAGCTCGAACTCGATCCCGACACCGTCCTGTCCCTGTTCGCAACCATTCTGAAGGAAACAAAATGAGTGCCCCCATCGTTCGCATGTCTTCGGTCAGCAAGCATTTCGGCAGCCAGCGGGTGCTCGCGGGGCTGGACTGGCAGATCGCGCCCGGCCAGGTGATCGGCCTGCTGGGCCGCAACGGCGCCGGCAAGTCCACGCTGCTCGAGTGCATGCTCGGGCTGCGCGAGGCCGACGCCGGCGGCGTGTCGCTGTTCGGCGAGGACGTGGCCGCGCTGTCGGAGGACGCGCGCGGCCGCATCGGCTACGTCCCGCAGCGGACGGACCTGTTCGACTGGCTGACGCCCGTGCAGATGTTCGACTATTTCCGTGCCATGTACCCGCGCTGGAACGCGGCCAAGGTCGAGGGCCTGCTGTCGCGCTGGGGCTTCGGGCCCGACCTGCGCAACAAGCCGATCAAGCGGCTGTCCGGCGGCGAGCAGCAGAGATTGGCCATCATCCGCGCGCTGGCGCACGATCCGGCTCTGCTGATCCTCGACGAACCCGTGTCCGCGCTGGACCCCGTCGGCCGGCGCGAATTCCTGCGCGAGCTGGTCGACCAGGTGATCGAGCGCGGCACGACGGTCGTGTTCTCGACGCACATCCTGTCCGACCTGGAGCGCGTCGCGTTCGACCTCGCGTTCCTGAAGGATGGCCGCATCGCGCTGCAGGGCCAGACGGACGCGCTGCTGGAAGGCGCGCGCCGCATCGTCGTGCCGGCCGCCACGCTGTCGGTCGCACCGCTGGCCGGAGAAGTGCGCCGGCGCCACGAGGGTGCAATGACGAGCGTGATCGTGCAGGCGCCGGGCGAGGACGTCGCGCGTCTCGCGCGCGAGCCGGGCGTGCGCGTGGAACCTCTCAGCCTGGAAGACCTGTTCATCGAGGTGACACAATGAACGCCGCGCTGCAGGACTATCGCACGATCTGGCGTGCGGCGATCCACGTGCGCGATACGTCGGCGATGCGCACGCTGTACCTGGCGGCCGGCGCCATGGCGGCCTGCGCCGTCATCCTGGCGGTCCTGGGCGACCTGAGCGTGCTGAAGACGCTGCGCTTCATGACCGCCATCGCCTTCATGGCCCTGGCGTTGATCTGGACTTTCCTGTTCATGCCGGGTGCCATCCGCCTGAATTCGCCCATCAACGCGTGGCTGCTGCCGCGCCAGCGTCGCCGCCTGCTGGAGATGACGGCCGCGTACTGGCTCGTCGCCTCGCTCGGCATCACGTTCGGCCTCGGCGACTGGGCCGTGCTGCCGCTCGTCGCGGGCGGGACGCTGGGCCTGGCGTTGCTGATGGCGGGGAACAAGTATGTTTCTTTCTTTCTCATCGTGGGCGGTAACGTCCCCTGGCTGGTGCATTTCCTGGTGCCGCCGGCATGGACCGAACAGGTGACGAGCGGCACCGTCTTCCTGGTGTTGGACATCCTGATCCTGCCCGCCGCGGTGTGGGGCTTGCGCTGGCTGTATCCGGCCGGCGGCGACGCCTATCTCGAGCGGCGCGCCGACCAGATCCAGCGCCTGAACCATTTCTCCTTGCGCAAGGAGGACAAGCAGTCCGTGCCCGAGGGGCCGGCCGTGATGGCCAATCTGCCGTTCTACATCGCCTCGCTGCGCCGCGACGTGAAACGTGCCGACCCCGCCGCCATGCTGATGCACGCACTGGGTCCGGCCGCGCACTGGACCACGTGGATCGGCGGCCTCGTCTCCCTGCTGTTCATGGGCGGCGTTGCCTGGCTCCTGGCGACGCGGTCGCATGACGCGTCGCTCGCCGTTCTGATGACGAACGTTGGCCCAGCCCTGCTCGCGCCGACGATCGCGTTCAGCACGGCGCAGTACGGCCAGCAGATGCGCCGCACGCCGGGCGAGCAGGCCTTGTTGCGCCTGACGCCGCTGGCCGGCGCTGCGAACCTGCTGAACCGGCGCCTTGCCACGCGCGTGCTGCGCCAGGCGCTGAGCTGCTGGGCCGTGCTGACCGTGGCGGTGCTCGGCGTGTCGCTGCTGTTCGATGCCCGTCCGGAGGCGCTGCTGCGCCAGCTCGCCCTGTGCTGCGTTGCCGGCCAGGTGGCGATGATGAGCTTGCTGGGCGATCATGCGGCCGGCCGCGGCGGCTGGGACCTGATGCTGGGCCTGCGCGCCGCCGCCTGCGTTCTCGTGCAAGCGCTCGTCGCCATGGGCCTGAGCCAACTTACCGGCACGACGGCGTGGCCGTGGCTCATCGCCATCTCGCCGGCCGTCTGCGCCGTGCAATTGCGGCTCGACTGGAAGCGCATGCTGGCCGCGCCGCCCGCGTTCCCGGCGGGGCGGATGACGTGATCGGGACGCGGGCTCAGTGCCCGCGCTTCTGCACGAGCGCCGTGCCGATGCCGTGGCGGTGGCCTTCGCTGACGGCCGTCACGGTGCCGTCCGGATTGAACACGATGGCGTTGGCGGCGCCGATTTCTTCCGGGTTCGCTTCCCACTTGTGGCCGAACTGTTCCAGCGCCTGGGCTTGCGGGGTGCCGGTAAAACCTGGTTCGACGGCAGTCTCCTTGGCGTTGCGCTGCGACAGCCGCGGCGCGTCGATGGCCTGGTCCATCGGCATGCCGAGATCGACGTAGTTGACGATCGTCTGCAGCACCGTCGTGATGATCGTGGCGCCGCCCGGGCTGCCGATGGTGAACGCGGGCTTGCCGTCCTTGAACGCGATCGTCGGCGCCATGCTGCTGCGCGGGCGCTTGCCCGCTTCCGGGATGTTGGGTGCCGGGCCCGTGAAGTCGAAGTCCGTCATCTCGTTATTCAGCAGGAAGCCGTAGCCCGGCACGACGATGCCGCTGCCGCCCCATGATTCGATCGTGAACGTGTAGGCGACGACGTTGCCCCATTTGTCCGACACCGTCAGGTGCGTCGTGTGCGTGCCTTCGCGCATGATCAGGTCCTGCTGCGGGCGCAGGGGGAAGCTGCGGTCGTTCTCGTACAGGAAGGCGTCGCCGGCGGGGACGACGCCGGCCGCGCGGTCCGGACGGATCAGCGAGCGGCGCTGCGCCGCGAACTGCTTCGACAGCATGCCTTCGATGGGCGCGTCGACGTATTCCGGGTCGGCGACATAGGCGTTGCGGTCGGCGAAGGCGAGACGGCTCGCTTCCAGGTACAGGTGCTCCGCGTTCGCGCGCGGCATGGACTTCAGGTCGAAGCCTTCGAGGATGTTCAGCGCCTCGGCCACCGTCACGCCGCCGCTGCTGGGCGGCGGCATGCCGTACACGTCGTAGCCGCGGTACGTGGAGCGGATCGGCTGGCGGATGCGCACCTCGTAGTTCGCGAGGTCGGCGAGGCTCATCGTGCCGGGGCGCACCTGATTGCCGGCCGTGACGGGCGGCCGGTTGACGGCGGCGACGACGGCCTGCGCCAGCGGGCCTTCGTAAAACGTTTTATATCCTTTCGCCGCGAGCTCGCGGTAGGCCTTCGCGAGGTCCGGGTTCTTGACGATCGTCCCCGCCGGCAGCGCCTTGCCGTTCTTCAGGTACAGGCGGCTCGTCGTCTCGAACATGCCGAACTTCTTTTCGTTCCCGACGATCAGGCCGTGCATCGTCTCGCTGACGGGGAAGCCCTTCGTCGCCACCTGGATCGCGGGCGCCAGCACCTGCTTGAACGACATCGTGCCGTAGCGCTCCAGCGCCTCGTGCCAGCCGCGCACGGTGCCCGGCACGCCGACGGACGCGCCGCTGGCGACGGCCGTGTCGAAATCGATCGCCTTGCCGTTGTCCTGGAATACGGTCGGGCTGAACGATGCGGGGGCCGTCTCGCGGTGGTCGATCGTGATCACGCGCTTGTCCTTCGCGAGATACACGACCATGAAACCGCCGCCGCCGATGCCGCAGCTGAACGGATCGGTGACGCCCAGCGTGGCCGCCGCCGCGACGGCCGCGTCGACGGCATTGCCGCCCTTGTCGAGGATGGCGATCGCGGCGGCCGACGCCTTTTCGCTGATCGTGGCGACGGCGCCGCCCGTGCCCGTGGCGACGGGCGTCTTGGCGAGGGCGAGCGGCGGCGCAAGGACGATCGAGAGGATCAGTCCGCAGGTGAGGGCTTTGACGGAAGTGGTCATGGCTGGCGCAGGAAGTGGATGTGGGTGGCGGCGCTCATCGGGGCGGGGCCGTGATCTTGAGCGTGACGGGAATGATGTCGCCCGGCCGCATCGTGCCGGCCGCGCGCGCGGGCGGGATCGCGGACGTGTCGAGGACGACGCGGGCGCCGTGCAGCGACGGCGGCGTGGCCGTCGGCTGGTCGGGGCCGAGCGTGAATTCCTCGACGCCGTCCGGGCCGTGGACGACGAAGCGGAAGATCAGCCGTCCGGCCCACACGCAGCGGGTGTTCGCGGGGCAGCGGCTGTCGCTGTAGCTGTCGTACGTGAGGACGAGACCATGCGCGAGGGCGACGCTCTGCTCGGGACGGAGCGGATACACGGCGTCCTGCGGCGGCGCGGCGGCACAGCCCTCGAGCAGGGTAAGCGACGCCGCCACGAGGGTGGCGGCCAGAGCGGCAAGCGGGCGCGGCGGCGTCATGAAGCGTCCTTTGTTTGCGTACAGCCAATCATAGCAAAACCGCCCGCCGAGGCCGGCGCGATTCGGCCGGTGCGGGCCGTTCAATCGATCGGATAGCGGCGGAACACGGGCAGCGCTTCCGCGCGCGCGGTCCACGCGGCCAGGCGCGGGAACGCGTCGCCCGCGACGATCTGCGGCACCATCAGCCGGACGAACGACCATGTGACGGCGGCCGTGACGGCGGCCTGGTCGAGGGCGTCGACGTCGAATGCATCCACCTCGGCCTCGAGCAACTTCAATGCGGCGAGCAATTGTTCCTGCACGCGGTCGAGCCACGGCTGGTGTACTTTTTCTGCCGGTCGCAAGCTGTGTTCGTAGACGATCTGCGCCGTCTTTTCGCACGCGGCCAGCGCCGGGCCGATCGCGCGCAGCGCACGCGCACGCGCGGCCGGGGCGGCGGGCAGCAGGGAGCGGCCCGTCAACGCGTCGGCGTATTCGAGCATCAGGGTGGAATCGATGAGGAACGAGCCGTCGTCCAGCACGAGCGTCGGCGCCTTGACCGTCGGGTTGATGGCCGCGAATTCGTCGAAGTTGCGGAAGACCGACAGCGCCTTGTGTTCAAACGGGATGTCCTGCAGGTCGAACGTGATGGCCACGCGGCGGACGAAGGGCGAATCGAGCATGCCGATGAGTTGCATGGGACCTCCTGTGATGAGTGGTCTTGTATTCTATTGGCTTTCCGGCAACCCTGCCGGCCATGCAACATGACTTGACCGCAGCCAGCCTTCGCCGGATATTTGAAATCGTTTTCATAACGGAGGCGACGATGGGCGAGCCGATGCGTTTCGACGCGGAGAAGCAGGCCGGCATGGCACGGGCGGCAGCGCGGCCGGGCGCGGACACGGGCGCCCGCGCGCCGCGCGTGGTCGCCATCGACCTGCTGCGCGGCCTGGCCGTGATGGGCATGGTGATGGTCGCGTACGCGGGCGGCTGGGACCAGCGCTTCACGTTCCTCACGCATGCGCCGTGGCGCGGGTTCGCCGTCGCCGACATGATCTTCCCGGCGTTCCTGTTCTGCGCGGGCGCCGCGCTGCCGTATGCGCTGCAGCGGCGCGCGGGCCAGGGCAGGGCGGCCCTCGTGGGTCACGTGCTGCGCCGTTCGGCCATCCTCGTCGCCCTGGGCGTCTTCCTGAACCTCCTGCCGGGGTTCGACGTTGCGCACGTCCGGCTGCCGGGCATCCTGCAGCGCATCGGCCTGTGTTATGCGATCGCCGGTACGGGATGCGCGCTGGCCGGCTTGCGCGTGGGCGGGCTCGTCGCGGCCATCGCCGTGCTGCTGGCGGGCTATGGCGCGTTGCTGCTCGCGTGGGACGCGCCCGGCTGCGGCCGTGCGTGCTTCGATTCCGCGCACGCGCTGCCGGCCGTCGTCGACCGCGCCGTGTTCGGCGTCGCGCACCTGTGGCCGTGGGGGCGGACGGGCGACGTCGTCACCTACGACCCGGAAGGTCTTGTGTCCACCTTGGGTGCGCTCGTCAACATGCTGCTGGGCGTCGCCGCGTCCGTGCTGCTGATGCGGTCGCACAGGCGCGCCACCTTGACGGCCCTCGCCGTCGCCGGCGCGGCGTGCCTGCTGGGCGGGCTGCTGCTCGATCCCCTCGTGCCGGTCGTGAAAAAACTGTGGACCCCGAGCTTTGCGCTGCTGTCCGGCGGCTTCACGTTGCTGGCGCTGCTCACGCTGGTGCGGCTCGTGCCGCCCGGCCGCGCAGCCCCGGCATGGACGCGGCCCGTGCTCGCCTTCGGCACCAACGCCACCTTGGCCTTCGTCGGCATCACGCTGATCGATACGGTGATGCAGCTGCCGCTGGGCGGCGCGGCCAGCGCGCACGACCGGCTGGCCGCGCTGCTGGCGCGCGCGATTCCCGAGCCGCGCATCGCGTCGTCCGCGTACTCCGCGCTGCTGCTGGTCGTGCTCGGGGCAGCGCTGTGGCAGTTGTACAAGCGGCGGATCGTCGTCCGGATCTGAAAAAATGGGCGTATGCTTGCGCTCATTTGAACCCGACCGGAGACTGAGATGACGCGTTTGAGCGCAGCGGATTTCGACCCCGAGGTATTACGCCTGTTCGACGGCTATGTGCACGGCCGCGTCTCGCGCCGCGATTTTCTCGCGCGCGCGGGCCGCTACGCCGCCGCCGGCACGACGGCCGCCACCTTGTTGGCGCAACTGTCGCCGTCGTTCGCGGCACCGCTCGTCGCCCCGGCCGACGCGCGCCTGAAGATCAGCCACCTCGACTTTTCCTCGCCTCACGGCTACGGCAAGGTGCACGGTTATCTGGCGCAGCCGGCGAATGCGGCGGGCAAGCTGCCCACGGTCCTCGTCGTGCACGAGAACCGCGGCCTGAACCCGCACATCGAGGACATCGCGCGCCGCATCGCGCTCGACGGCTATATCGCCTACGCACCGGACGCGCTGTACCCGCTGGGCGGCTACCCCGGCGACGAGGACAAGGCGCGCGAGTTGTTCCCCAAGCTGGACCAGGCCAAGACGCGCGCCGACTTCATCGCCGCCGCGCACGGGCTCGCGGCGCTGCCGCAGGGGACGGGCAAGGTCGGCGTCGTGGGCTTCTGCTACGGCGGCGGCATCGCCAACTACCTCGCGACGCAACTGCCCGACCTGGCCGCCGTCGTGCCGTTCTACGGCATGCAGCCGCCGGCGGCCGACGTCGCGCGCATCCGCGCGCCACTGCAGATCCACGACGCCGGCAACGATGAGCGCGTGCTGGCCGGCTGGCCGGCGTACGAGGCGGCGCTGAAGGCGAACCACGTCGACTACCAGCACTTCGTCTACCCCGGCGTCGAGCACGGCTTCAACAACGACACGACGCCCCGCTACGACGAGGCCGCGGCCAAGCTGGCGTGGTCGCGGACGATGGCGTTCTTCAAGGCGAAGCTGGCGTAGTGGAACGGCTGGCCGCGCTGCAGGCGCTGATCGCGTCCGACCAACGGCGCATGGACGTGCTGCGCGCCGTGCGCGATCTCGGCCTGCCGGATTGCTGGGTGGCCGCCGGGTTCGTGCGCAACTGCGTGTGGGATCACGTGCACGGGCTTGCGGCGTCGCCGCTTTCGCAAGATATCGACGTGATCTGGTTCGATGCGGCGCAGTGCGATGCCGACTGCGACGCTGCGCACGAACAGGTGTTGCGGAGCCGGGACGCTAATTTGGACTGGTCCGTCAAGAACCAGGCACGCATGCACGTGCGCAATGGCGACGCGCCGTACGCCTCCGCCGCGGATGCGATGCGGTACTGGCCGGAGACGGCGACGGCCGTCGGTGTCCGGCTCGGCCAGGACGATACCATCGAGGTGGCGGCCCCGTTCGGGCTGGACGACCTGTTCGGGCTGGTTGTCCAGCCGACCCGGCGTTTCGCGGATGAGAAGCGGGCGGTGTACCTGGCGCGCATCCGCGCCAAGGACTGGCCGGGCCGCTGGCCCCGGCTACGAATCGAGACGCCGGCCTGAACCAATAAAAAAAGGCACCCGCAGGTGCCTTTGTCGTTGGCTGGTGGATGGCTTACACGTAAGCCGCCAGCGAGGTTTTCATCTTTTTCAGCGCGGCCGATTCGATCTGGCGGATGCGCTCGGCCGACACGCCGAATTCCTCGGCCAGCGTATGCAGCGTGGCACCGGAGCCGTCGTCGTTGGCGAGCCAGCGCGCTTCCACGATGCGGCGCGAACGCGGATCCAGCTTGGACAGGGCCGTTTCCAGGCCTTCCGACTGCAGGCGCACCTGCTCTTCGCCTTCCAGCACCTTCGTCGGTTCCTGCTGGTCCGAGGACAGGTAGGCGATCGGCGAGAACTTGTCGTCTTCGTCGTCGGTCGGCGCTTCCAGTGCGATGTCGCGGCCGGACAGGCGCGTTTCCATTTCGATCACTTCTTCGCGCTTGACGTCGAGCATCTTGGCCAGGTCGTCGACTTGCTGCGGCGACATGGCGTCCAGGCCCTGCTTGTTGCTGCGCAGATTGAAGAACAGCTTGCGCTGCGCCTTCGTCGTCGCAACCTTGACCAGGCGCCAGTTCTTCAAGATGTATTCGTGCATCTCGGCCTTGATCCAGTGCATGGCATAGGACACCAGGCGCACGCCCTGGTTCGGGTCGAAGCGCTTGACTGCCTTCATCAGGCCGATATTGCCTTCCTGGATCAGGTCGGCGTGCGGCAGGCCGTAGCCCAGGTAGCCGCGTGCGATCGAGACGACCAGGCGCAGGTGAGACATCACCAGTTTCTGGGCCGCATCGAGATCATTCTTTTCCTGCAGGCGCGTTGCCAGCGACACTTCTTCTTCGTGGGTCAGCATCGGCAGGCGGTTCACTGCCGAGATATAGGCGTCGATATTACCGAGATTGCCACTGAAACCCAGCCCCAGAGCACGACTGCCGGCCGGGACCAATGCGGATTGTGCGGACATAGTCACTCCCTCTGTTAAGCTGCTGCATCGTCTCGCCATCTCCAGGGCCCCGGAGGCACCACTGGCTGGCTTGTGTCGGGATGCTGACGGTGCTATCAAAACCATTTCCCGCGATAGTCTGACGTTATATTAGCACTCTCTTGAGGTGAGTGCTAGGCGGCACCATATTCCTGGAGACGGGTTTAAGTTTCGTTAAAGTATTGTCCACAGGAACCAAAAATCGGGGCCGATTCAACTGTAGAGCAGGGCATCGGCGATTCAAATGATGTACGTCAAGCGTGACACTCGTAACGCTTGAAGTTCGTAGGGGACAGGTTAGGCGACTCATGGTGCGTCTTCTGTTTGCTGGCGCACGTTGTCGTGTAGGCGAATGCCTCGTGTCCGCTGCCGGATTAGACTGGCCAGCAGCCGACGAGTTCACAAAACGGCACTATCCGCTGGCAATTATTACTATTGCATATTGGAAATTTCAGTGATTTCGCGCGAGTGCTACTGAAAATCGAAATTGAATTTAAGTCCGCGGCTATGAATGATGAAGGCTTAACCCAAATCAACATAAGGTTCGCCGGATCATGAAAAAAACGCTCGCGTTCATCGCTGCTGCCTTCGCCCTCCATGCCGGTATCGCACAGGCATCGGTCACTTACGATTTCAAATACACCGACACGATTTCCACCGCATATACGCCCGGGATTTCGGTCGGCGATACCGTGACGGTGCACCTGTTCGGGAATAACGGCGGTTCGTCGATCGCCAATCAATCCTTCGCCAACACGGATGTACTGGGCTTTACGATCGACGCAGGTAGCTATCACGGGGCCTACAGCGCGGTGTATCCGATTTTTTCATTGACGACTGACGGTGGCGGAAACGTCTCCGGTATCGGTTTTTATGGGACGGACGACACTTCAGTGAACGTCGACAACGTCGGCTCGTGGACCGGTAACACCGTTTTCGGCGACTTCACGTTCATCGACTCGCTGGGTAACTTCAACGAGGTCGCGGACGGTACGTTGAACACGGTCGGCAACTGGAGCGTGTCCCAAGTCGACAATGCCGTGCCGGAACCCGCTTCGCTGGCACTCGTGGGCATGGGCTTGGTGGGTCTGGCGCTCAGCAAGCGCAAGAAACAGGCTGCCTGATTTTATCGCGCAGATAAAATCCCGCCCCGGCGTTCCCTTGACGGCCCGGTCGCATGTGCGGCCGGGCCGTTCGTCGTTGAGAGACCCGCCAGTCTGCATATCGTGACATTCCGTGATTTTGCATGCCCGATACGGGAAATCGAAATTGAATCCAAGACCGTATCTATCAATGATGACCGCTTCACCCCAAACAACATTGGAGGCAGTGAGATATGCAAAAACAATTCGTTCTAGGTGCGCTGGCAGCTGCGGCCCTGCTCGCGGGCTGCGGCGGCGGTGCCACTGATACTGGCGCCAGCGGGAACGCCCCCCGGTTGCTGGCCGAGATGTCCGGGACGGCCAGTGTCAGTATCGTCAACTCGACCAATGCAGCCTACACGACGCTGTCCACGCTGCATGTGGGCCAGCCGGCCTATTTCCAGGTGCAGGGCACCAATCTGACCAGCAACCTGGCACTGGCCGTGGCCGATTGCGGCGGCATGACGACGCTGTCGGTCAGCGCCACCGAGGCGCATTTCCGCTGCACGCCGGGCACCAAGCCCGGTCTGAAGGCGGTCACGATCACGGACAAGTCGAACGGTACGACGCTGTACGCCGCGTCGGTGAACGTGCAGCTCACGAATCCGCCGCCGCTCATGACGGCGCTGCCGATGCCGACCCGCGGCTTCAATCTGGGTAATTCACTGGAAGCCGTCTGGGGCTATTCGTACCCGAGCCAGGCCGTGTTCACGTCCGCTGCCAACGCCGGTTTCAACGCCGTGCGTGTCCCGTGCGCGTGGGACAAGAATTCCGATTCTTCCGGCAAGATCGATCCCGTCTACATGGCGAAGGTCAAGCAGACCGTCGATTACGCGATCGGAGCCGGCATGTACGTGGTCATCAACGATCATTGGGACGGCGGGTGGTTCGAACAGCCGATGGGTGACACGGTCGACCCGGCCATCGACGCCAAGATGCACAACATCTGGGCGCAGATCGCGACCGCGTTCTCCGGCTACGACAACCACCTGCTGTTCGCGGCCGCAAACGAGCCGAACATCGGCAGGCCTTCGCAGGTAACGACGCTGATGTCGTACTACCAGACTTTCGTCAACACGGTGCGCGGCACCGGCGGCAAGAACACCAACCGCTGGCTCGTGCTGCCGATCCAGGGTGACTCGTCGTGGGTCAAGACGTTGCCGTCCGACTCGACCAAGGGTCGTCTGATGCTGGAATTCCATAACTACTCGCCATCGCTGTTCACGATCATCCACGGGGATCAGTCGTGGGGCAAGGCGATCTACTTCTGGGGGCAGTCCTACCACTATTCGGGCGATCCGAGCCGCAACGCCACGTTTGGCGAGGAAGGCGCCAACGACGCGTTCTACCAGCAGTTGCAGGACCAGTTCGTCAGCAAGGGTGTGCCTGTGATGATCGGTGAATACCAGGCCGCCGGAACGCCTGGCCTGACGGGTGACGAAAAGGCCTGGAACAGCGCCTCCGTGCTCTACTGGAACAAATACCTGAGCGAATCGGCCCGCGCGCACGGCCTGAGCCCGTTCTACTGGAGCACGCCGTGGGCGCCATTTGCCTATGATACGGGCGCCAGCACCAACAATCCCCTGATCACCGTCCTGACCGGCGGCGCCGCGCCGCCGCCGCCGAACGGTGCGCCGTACGCGGTCACCGGCGTCACCGCCACGGCCGGCACCGGCCAGGTCACCGTGTCGTGGAATGCCGTCGGCGGCGCCACCAGCTACCAGCTGTACCGCACGGCGAATTCCGGCAGCGAAGCCGCCACGCCGTCCGTCGCCGGCATCACCGGCACGACGTTCACGGACACGGGTCTGAACCCAGGCACGACGTATTACTACCGTATCGTCGCCGTGAACGGCTCGGGCGCGTCGGGCTACTCGACCGAGGCGAGCGCGACCACGCCGGGCACCAACCCGGACCCGACGAAGTTCCATTTCGAGACCGATACCCAGCAGTGGGCACCGAGCGGCTCGCTGATCAGCGATGTCGCGATCTCCACCGCCCGGCACTACGCGGGGCAGCGTTCGCTGGCCGTGAACTTCAACGGTACGGCGTCGGGTTACTCGTCGGTGGGCTTGAACGGCGTAATCGTGCCGGCCGGCGCGACGATCACCTTCCATGTCTACATCCCGGCCGGCAGCCAGATCACGAAGGTCGAGCCTTATCTCATGGACTACAACTGGCAGTGGACGTCGAACCCGAGCTACAGCTTCACGCCGGATAGCTGGAATACGTTCACCCTGAAGGTGCCGGCGACGGCGATCGCGCCGGTGCAGTACCTCGGGCTGAGTTTCACGACGGGCGCGGCGTGGACGGGTACCGTCTACGTCGATTCGATCAGCTGGTAAGCCGTACGACACGGGCTCGAGGGCCCGTGAGTCGGCAGCACAAAGGCCGCGTGCGAACGCGGCCTTTTTCGTTGGCTGCCGCGAGCACGGCCTCCATGCCGATTTGACGGCGGCTCAGTTGAGCCGCGCCAGATGCCGCTGCACCGACAACATGGCGCCCACGAGCCCGAGCCCGGCGCTGATCGCCAGCAAGCCCGCCATGCCGAGTGGCGGCAGCGGGGCCAGCTGGAATTCCGATGCGTACAGGCGGGCGAACTCGGCGATGGCCGTGTTCAGTGGACGCAGCGCCAACGTGACGGCGCCCAGCGCCACCGCGCCCGCGCACAGGCCCAGCAGCGCGCCCGTGTAGTAGAACGGACGGTGGATGAAGTTGTCGGTCGCGCCCAGCAGCTTCGACACGGCGATCTCCTCGCGCTGCGTCAGCACCTGCAGGCGGATCGTGTTGAACACGACGGCGATCACGACGACGCCCAGCGTCACGGCGAGCAGCAGCAGTGCCAGGCGCAGTACGCCCAGCAGGGCGGCGAGGCGCTTGACCCAGGCCGAGTCCACCTGCACGGAATCGACACCCGGCAGCGCGCGCATCTGCTCGGCGATGCCGTCCACGCGCGCGGCGTCGGCGCGACTCGTAAAACCTTCGAGCTTCATCACATAGCTGTCCGGCAGCGGGTTGTCGCCCAGCGTCTCGATCACGTCCGTGAGGCCGCTTTTTTCCTTCAAGCTCGCGAGCGCCTGCTCGCGCGGCACGAACGTGACTTTCGCGCGGCTGCCGTGCAGGATGCGCTGCAATTGCGGCGCGAGCGCCTGCGCCTGGTCGCGCGGCGTGTCGGCCTTCAGGAACAGGCTGAGTTCCGGGTCGACGGACAATTCTTCCGACAGGGGACGCACGTTGTCGAGCAACGTGACGCCCGCGAACGGCAGCGCCAGCGCGACGGCGACGACGAGCACGTTGAACAGGAAGCTGCCCGGCGCCTTGCGCACGTGCGACAGCGCGGCGCCGAGGGCGAAGCGGTGCTGGCGGAACCAGTTGTTCATGCGGCACCTCCCACCACGTGGCCGTGTTCGAGGCGGATCACGCGTGCCGCCTTGTCCAGGATTTCGTCGTCATGCGAAGAGATGACGCAGGTGACGCCCACGGAATGAAACGCGTGCAGTGCGTCGATGACCTTGTCGGCGGCGGCGCGGTCGAGGTTCGCGGTCGGCTCGTCGGCAAGGATGATCTGTGGACGGTTGACGATGGCGCGAGCGATCGCCACGCGCTGCTGTTCGCCGCCGGACAGCGCCATCGGCAGCGCCAGCGCGCGGTCGAGCAACCCGACCTTGTCCAGCGCCGCGCGGGCGCGCTGCTCGGCCTGCGCGGCGTGCGCGCCGGTGACGAGTAGCGGCAGCATCACGTTGGCCAGGATGTGGCGGTCGTTCAGCAGGCGCTGGTTCTGGAAGATCAGGCCGAGGTTACGGCGCAGGAAAGGAATGCCGGCCTTGCGGATGCGGCCCACGTCCTGCCCGTTCACGATCACGCGGCCCGACGTGGGACGTTCGATCGCGGCGACCATCTTCATCAACGTGGACTTGCCGGCGCCGGATGGACCGGCCAGGTACACCAGCTCGCCCTTGGCGATGTTCAGCGACACGTCCGCCAGCGCGAGCGTGCTGGCGGAATCCGAGTACTTCTTGGAGACGGACTGGAATTCGATCATCGCGTGTTTATCCCAGCAGCGCCTCGGCGAATTCGTCGGCGCTGAAGGGTTGCAGGTCCTCCAGTTTCTCGCCCACGCCGATGAAGTACACCGGCACGGGACGCGTGCGCGCGATGGCGGCCAGGATGCCGCCCTTGGCCGTGCCGTCCAGCTTCGTGATCACGAGGCCCGTCAGCTGCAGCGCGTCGTCGAACGCCTTCACTTGCGCGAGCGCGTTCTGGCCCGTGTTGCCGTCGATGACGAGCAGGATCTCGTGCGGCGCATCGTCCATGCCCTTGCCGATCACGCGCTTGATCTTCTTGAGCTCTTCCATCAGGTGCAGCTGCGTGGGCAGGCGGCCGGCCGTGTCGACCATGACGACGTCCACGCCGCGCGCCTTGCCCGACTGGACGGCGTCGTACGCGACGGCGGCCGGGTCGCCGGACTGCTGCGAGATGACGGTGACGTTGTTCCGCTGGCCCCAGACCATCAGCTGCTCGCGCGCGGCGGCGCGGAACGTGTCGCCGGCGGCCAGCAGCACGGACTGTTCATGGTGCTGCATATGCTTGGCCAGCTTGCCGATCGTGGTCGTCTTGCCGGCGCCGTTGACACCCGCGATCATCATCACGAGCGGCTCGTGGCGGCCCAGTTCGAGCGGCTTTTCGAGAGGGCGCAGCAAGTCGACGAGCAGGCCCTTCAACGCCACCTTGACGGCGGCGGCATCGAGCAATTTGTCTTCCTTGACCTTGCGCCGCAGGTTGTCGAGCAGGTACTGGGTCGCGTCCATGCCGGCGTCCGACATGAGCAGGGCGGATTCGAGTTCCTCGTACAGGTCTTCGTCGATGCGCGCGCCGACGAACAGCAGCGACAGGTTGCTCGACGTCTTCGCCAGGCCGGCCTTCAGGCGCGACATCCACGAACGCTTGGCTTCCGCTTCGCTGACGGGGCGTTCGGCCGTTTCGGGGAACAGCTGGCCATCGTAGGCGGACGATGCGGTTTCTACCGGCGCGGTATCGACCGCCGCATCGTCGCCACCGCCGAACAAGCGGCGCAGGAAACCCGGCTGCTCGGCCGATGGCTCGGGCTGCGCGTCGGCGGCGGGCGCTGCGGGTTCGACCGCGGCCGGCGTCTCGGCTTCAGGTTTTTTCTTTTTGAAGAAACTAAACATTGTGTAATTCGGGAGGGCGGCAAGTGCCGAAAGGGTCGCGCGTATTCTACCAGAGCGGGCCCGGTTCCCCTTGTCGGGTAACCGGAAAGCAATCGGGCACGTCAAGACCACGGCAGGCCACGGCACTGGTATCCTGTCATTTCCGAAAGACCACTGGCCGCTCCCGGCGGCGCGGCCCTCGCCATGAAACACCGTCTCTTCCTGTTCGACCTCGACGACACCCTGCTCGACTTCAAGGCGTCCGAACGCCTGTCGTTCGACCGCACGATGCGCGCGCTGGGCCTGGCCGCGCTGCCGGACGGCCTGTTCGCCCGCTACCAGGCGATCAATATGGCGCTCTGGAAGCGTTTCGAGACGGGCTCCGTCGCCAAGGACGTGCTGAAAGTCGAGCGGTTCCGCCAGACCTTCGACGCGACGGGCCTCGACCTCGACCCGGAAGCCGCCAGCCGCCTTTACCTGGAATCGCTGTCGGACACGGTCGTGCTGATCGACGGCGCGCGCGAGCTGTGCGAGACGCTGGCCGCCATCGGCGAAGTGGGCATCATCACGAACGGCGTGGAGCACATCCAGCATCGCCGCATCGCCAGCTCGGGCTTGCGCGACCACGTGTCGTTCGTGGCGACGTCCGAAGCGTGCGGCCACGCCAAGCCCGACGGCCGCTTCTTCGATTACACCGTGAACATGGCGCGCGCGTTCAAGCACGCGGAGACGGTCATCGTCGGCGACCGGCTCGACGCCGACATCCTCGGCGCGAACCGGTTCGGCATCGAAAGCTGCTGGTTCAATCCCGGCGGCCTCGCCAACGACACGGAGGCGCTGCCCACCGTCGAAGTGGCGCGCCTGCACGACGTCGTGCCCGCGTTGCGCGGGCTCGTCGTCGCCTGACGACGCGTCAGCCGGCCTTCGCCGCTTGCGCGTTGCGGCGGATCGTGTCCAGCGTGGCGCCCGGCGTGATCAGGTTGCCGTCGTAGCGCAGCTCGATCAGCGCCGGCAGGTTTTGCGTGCGCGTGAACGCGATGGCGCGCGCGAGGGCCGGGCCGAAATCGGCCGTCGTCTCGACCGCCTCGCCGTGGCCGCCGTAGGCCTGCGCCAGCGCGGCGAAGTCGGGATTGTGCAGCTGCGTGCCCGACACACGGCCCGGATAGGTGCGCTCCTGGTGCATGCGGATCGTGCCGAACATGCCGTTGTTGAAGACCAGGAAGATGACGCCGGCGCCATACTGCACGGCGGTCGCCAGCTCCTGGCCCGTCATCATGAATTCGCCGTCGCCGGCAAAGCACACGACGGTGCGCTCCGGCCGGACGATCTTCGCGGCGACGGCCGACGGCACGCCATAGCCCATCGCACCGCTCGTCGGCGCGAGCTGCGTGCGCATCGCGCCGTAGCGCCAGAAGCGGTGTGCCCACGTCGCGTAGTTGCCGGCGCCGTTCGTGATGATCGTGTCGCGGGGCAGCGCGGATTGCAGGTCCTGCACCATCTGCCACAGGTCCAGCGGTGCCGTGCCGTCCTTGAAGATGGCGGGGCGTTCCTGCCACGCGCGCAGCTCGGCCTTCGCGTCTTCGACCGTGTGGCGCCACGCCGACGCATCGACCGGCTCCATCGCCGCGAGCATGGCCGCCGCTTGCGGCGCACCGCTCGCGATCATCAACTCGGCCTGGTAGACGCTGCCCAGTTCTTCCGGATCGGGGTGAATGTGCACGAGGCGCTGGCGCGGCACGGGCGACTCCAGCAGCGAGTAGCCGCTCGTCGTCATCTCGCCCAGGCGCGGGCCGAACGCGATCAGCACGTCGGCCTCTTTGACGCGCGCCGCGAGCTTCGGATTGATGCCGATGCCGACGTCGCCCACGTAATGCGGGTGCTCGTTGTCCAGCAGGTCCTGGAAGCGGAACGCGCAGGCGACGGGCAGGGCGTTCGCCTCGGCGAACTTCTGTACGTCGGCGCAGGCTTCGTCCGTCCAGGTGCCGCCACCCAGCAGCAGCAGCGGCTTTTTCGCCTGCGCCAGCATCGTGCGCAGCTGCGCGATCTGGCCGGCGGACGGCGCGCCTTGCGTGGGCTGGTAGCAGCGCGTGTCCGCGACTTCCGCGCGCGCGACGAGCATGTCTTCGGGCAGCGCGAGGACGACGGGGCCGGGACGGCCGCTCGTCGCGACCTGGAACGCGCGCGCCATGTATTCGGGGATGCGCTCGGCGCGGTCGATCTGCGCGACCCATTTCGCCATCTGGCCGTACATGCGGCGGTAGTCGATTTCCTGGAATGCTTCGCGGTCCATGAAGTCGGTGCCGACCTGGCCGATGAACAGGATCATCGGCGTGGAATCCTGGTACGCCGTGTGCACGCCGATGGAGGCGTTCGTCGCGCCGGGACCGCGCGTGACGAAGCAGATGCCGGGCTTGCCCGTCAGCTTGCCGTAGGCCTCGGCCATGAACGCGGCGCCGCCTTCCTGGCGGTTGATGACGAAGCGGATGTCCGAATCGTGCAGCGCGTCCAGCACGTCGAGATAGCTTTCGCCGGGCACGCCGAAGGCGGTGTCCACGCCGTGGACCTGGAGCGCATCGACCAGGATCTGGCCGCCGCTGCGGGAGGGGTGCGTCATGGTGAGGTCGTCCTTATCACGATGGAATCCGGGCATTCTATGCAACTCGTCCGGCACTGGCTTTTGAAATAGCGACACGAGCTTTCACAAAAGGCAGCGGCGCATGGAGTACAATGGCGGCCGTGAAGCAGGCCAGACAGCCGCTGGTCCACGCCGCAAGGTCGTGGGCGGGAGGAAGGTCCGGACTCCACAGAGCGGGGTGACGGTTAACGGCCGTCCGCCGAAAGCCAGGCGCAAGCCGGGTATAAGGCGAGGAATAGGGCCACAGAGACGAGCGTATTAAGTTACGGTGAAACGCGGTAACCTCCACCTGGAGCAATTCCAAATAGGCACGCGTTGAGGTTGCTCGCGGAGCGTGCGGGTAGGAAGCTTGAGCGCCGGAGTAATTCGGCGCCTAGAGGAATGGCTGTCATAGCGTCCGCAAGGGCGTTACACAGAATCCGGCCTATCGGCCTGCTTTACACATATTCATGGCCCGGGGAGCTCGACGACGATGCGTTACATCCTCGCCCTCGACCAGGGCACCACCAGTTCGCGCGCCATCCTGTTCGACCGCCAGGGCCAGCCCGTGCGCATCGCCCAACAGGAATATCCCCAGCATTTTCCGCAGCCCGGCTGGGTCGAGCACGACCCGCTCGACATCTGGCGCAGCCAGCTCGCGTGTGCGCGCCGGGTACTCGCGGACAGTGGCGTCGCTGCGGCCGACGTCGCCGCCATCGGCATCACGAACCAGCGAGAAACGACGGTCGTGTGGGACCGCGCGACGGGCGAACCGCTGTGCCATGCCATCGTCTGGCAGGACCGCCGCACGGCCGAACTCTGCGACGACTTGCGCGCCGCGGGCAAGGCCCCGCTCATCGCCCGCAAGACGGGCCTCGAGCTGGACGCCTATTTTTCCGCGACCAAGCTGCAATGGCTGCTCACGCACGTGCCGGGCGCGCGCGCGCGCGCGGAGCGGGGCGAGCTCGCGTTCGGCACCGTCGACAGCTGGCTCACCTATAAACTGACGGGGCGCCACGTCACGGACGCGAGCAATGCGTCGCGCACGATGCTCTTCAATATCAACAGCCTGCGCTGGGACCCGGAACTATTGGCGCTGTTCGGTGTGCCGGAATCCATGCTGCCGGAAGTCGTGCCCAGTTCGGGCATCGTCGCGGAGGCCGACCCCGCGTGGTTCGGCCGCGCGATCCCCATCGCCGGCATCGCGGGCGACCAGCAGGCGGCCACGTTCGGCCAGGCCTGCCACCGGCGCGGCATGGTCAAGAATACGTACGGCACCGGCTGTTTCATGCTGATGCACGCGGGCGACACGCCCCCGCAATCGCACAACCGCCTGCTGGCCACCGTCGGCTGGACCATCGCCGGCCACACCGACTACCTGCTGGAAGGCAGCGTGTTCATGGGCGGCGCCACCGTGCAATGGCTGCGCGACGGTCTCGGCATCATCAAGCAGTCCGCCGACGTCGAGGCGCTCGCCTTGTCCGTGCCGGACAGCGGCGGCGTGATGCTCGTGCCGGCCTTCGTCGGTCTCGGCGCGCCGCACTGGGACGCGTATGCGCGCGGCACCATCGTCGGCATGTCGCGCGGGACGACGGCCGCCCATGTCGCGCGCGCCGCCGTCGAGGCCATCGCCTACCAGAGCGCGGAACTGCTGGCCGCCATGCAGAAGGACGCCGACTGCGCCGTGCACGAAGTGCGCGCGGACGGCGGCGCCGCGCGCAACGACCTCTTGATGCAATTCCAGGCCGACCTGCTGGGCGTGCCCGTCGTGCGCCCGCAGGTGACGGAGACGACGGCGCTCGGCGCCGCCTGCCTCGCGGGCCTGGCCGTCGGCTTCTGGTCGTCGCGCGACGAGATCGCGGCCGAATGGAAGAGCGAACGCCGGTTCGAGCCGCAATTGCCGGCCGCCCGGCGCGCCGAGATGATGGCGCGCTGGTCGCGCGCGGTCGCGCATGCACGCGCGTGGGCCGCGCCCGACCCGCACTGAAGCGTCGCGTGCGGCCGCGCCCGGGCGGATCGGGCACAATCGGCTCGACATCGTCGTCGATTCGTTGCGACCGGAGGCGTCTTGAAATTCCTGAAGATTTTCTTTTCGAGCGCGCATGCGATGCTCGGGTTCCTGTTCGTGCTCGTCTCCGTGCTGATCACGGTGCTGGCCGTGCAGACGGGCTGGCGCGCCATCGGCGCCGATCTTGAAGAGAGCGCCGAGATGGCCATCGAGGCGATCGGTCTGCTGGCCATCGCCGTCGTGTCGCTGCAGATCGCCCAGACCATCACCGAGGAAGAAGTCGTGCGCGACGCCCACATCAGCGCGCCCACGCGCGTGCGGCGCTACCTGTCGCGCTTCATGGTGGTCGTCGTGGTCGCGCTGTCGATCGAGGGCCTCGTCGGCACGTTCAAGGCCCTGCACGAGGAACCGGAGCTGCTGCCGCACGCGGCGTCCGTGCTGATCGCGGCCGGCGTGCTGCTGTCCGGCTGGGGCGTGTTCATTCGCATGAACAAGGCCGCCGAGGAGCTGGAGCCCGAAGCGATGAAGGCCGCGAAGAGCGAGGACGCGAAGGTCGACGAGTAGTCACGTGCCGCCGCGCGCCCGCGCGAACCGGCGCAGCGCTGTCGCCTGGGCACGGTCCAGGCAGCGGTACGGAATCGGGATCGCGCCCTGCGCATACATCAGCAGGAAACCGCGCCGATAGCGGCGTACGCCGCGGATGTCGGCCCAACTGCGCACCAGCGTGCCGGCTTGCGTCGTGCGTTCGATGCCGGTGGCGTCGATGCGGAAGACGCAGTGCGGCATGCGGCGTTTCTTGTACAGGAACACGGGTGTGCCGATGAGCACGACCCAGGCGCCGACGGCGGCCGGCAGGCACGCGAGCGCCAGGCCCCCGCACGCGAGCAGCGCCGTCCTGGTCCAGCCGGGCCCGATCATCCAGGCGATGGCGAGGGCAGCGATGGCGAAGGCAAGAGGCACGAGCGTGTGCCGCAGGCGCTGCGCGGGCGCCATCCGGCGCACTGTCGACGTCAGGTGGTCGTGCACGAAGCCGAGGTACTCGGGCAGCGTGTAGACGACGTCGAACCGGATCGCCGGCGCCACCGGCGGTGCGGCCGCGTCGCGCCCGTCCGGCGGGTCGACCGTCAGGGTCTGGCCGGCCGTCTCGCGCGCGGCGTGCCGGACGACCTGCATGGCCACTTCCTTGCGGTGCAGCGGGCGTGGATGGCCGGTGCCGAACATGATGTCTCCTGATCGTGAACGATGCCGGCCATATGGCGACCGCTGGGGTTATTGCAATAGTCGCAACAGAGTAGGCGCGCAAAAAATTCCTGGCGTCATCTGCTCAATGTGAAATTGTGAGAGCTTTCCGTTGACTTTCGTCGATATACTGCCGGGCAAGAGTCTTTCCTTTTTAATCATCAAGGGTATCCGGCGCGATGCCGTTCCTTTTGCAGATCGCACGGCATTGGCATACATATGCTATCGCGCCGGGGTTTATCGAGAGTTTTATGTTTGTTGGGCAAATCATCCTCCCCGAAAATGCCGACTTCGACTGCCTGTTGAACCAGGTATTGATGTGGTGGCCGGAAGAACTGGTGGGCGACGACGGCGACGCCGGGGCCCGGCAATCATCGGTCGCCCATCTGTACGAAGCGAGCATCGCGCCGCGGGCGATCCAGTCCGCCAGCATGCTGCTCGTGCAGCTCGACTGGGTGCTGTACGGCATCGTCATGGAGTTGTCGCGCAAGGTCTCGCGCGTGCGCGTGAAAGACATCCGGCCGCAGCTCATCAAGGACCGATTCCACGCATTGCTGACCCATAGCGCGCTGCCGCAACTGCTCGGCGAGCGGGACTGGGACGGCTCGTTCGAGCGTGATGAGCTCGTGAATTATTTGCGCACCGAAGACATGGCGATCGTTTGACCATCATATAACTAGCTTTCTATCAATAAATATGTCCATTGTGACAATTAGAGAGTTTGTACATACCCATCCGATGGCATGATGCGCCGTTGCGGGCTGGTCCGTATCTGTCCGCGCAGCAAATACCACGACAACGATAAACCGCATGCATCGCAAGACGTCGAGCATGCGCGGCCACTAGGAATATGATGAAAAAGACAATGGAACTGGCCCTCCTGGGCCGGACTGCGATCGGCCTCGCCTGCCTGGCCCTGACCGCCTGCGGCGGCGGCAGCGATGGCGGCAACACCGGCAGCAATGGCGGCAGCACTGGCGGCACGCCGCCGCCGCCGCCCGTGGTCGCCGCGCCGGAGGTCAAGCTCCTGTCCGGCGGCGTCACGCGCTACGCCGCCCAGAGCGCCCCGGTGGCGTTCGACGTGCAGATCAAGCCGAGTTTCACGCCGGCCGGCACGCTCGTCGTCACCGCCAGCGACAAGGCGGGCGTGATCGGCCCGCAGGTCGGCGTCACGGCGGGCACGGACGGCAGCTATGTGCTCTCGCTGGCGACTGTCACCGACACGCCGCCTGGTCACTATACCGGCGACATCACGCTGAAGCTGTGCGCCGATCAGGCCTGCGCCACGCCGCAGACGGTGCCTTCGATGACGGTGCCTTATGACGTGACCGTATTGGGATCCGGGACGGCCTGGCCGGGCGACCACCTGACTGCGCTGACGCCCTGGACCGATGTGCCGGACTGGAGCAATTTCCAGGGCAACGCTGCCCATACCGGTTATGTGCCGGTGGACATCAAGCCGGAACAGCTGCTGCCGCGCTGGAAGATGGGCGCGCTCAGTCAGCCCAGCAACTATTACTCAGCCTACACGGCGACGCTGGTCGCTGCCGACGGCATCTTCTATGCGGCCGGGAACAACCAGCTCAAGGCACGCAAGGAATATGACGGCAGCACCGTCTGGTCGTACGACGTCAGCACGATGGCGAACCCGTCGGTCAATCCGCCTGCGGTCGCCAACGGTATCGTCTACATGGGCGCCGGCCAGCAGCCGACGACGGTGTTCGGCTTCGATGCCGCCAGCGGTGCGGTGCGGTTCCGCGCGCCTGTCGGTTCGCAGTGGGGGTACGGTTCCATGACAGCGGTAGCGGTGGATGATGCCGCCTACACGAACGGCACCTATGGCGGGCTGTATGGCATCTCTGCGGTCGGGGAGCCGATGTTCGTCGCGAACGTCAGCCAGAACGCGTTGTCGATCCCGGCCGTGGACGCGAATGCGGCCTATCTCTTCGATGGCACGCTGCAGGTCATCGACCGCAAGACCGGGAAGCTTCTGAGCTCCGCGCGCGATGGCAGCAATGCCTATACGTTCCAGATGGGCGGTGCACCCGTGCTGGGCGCCCCGGGCAGCCTGTTCGTGGCGCGTTACGGCAATGCGTCGACGTATGGCGGCACGAACGGCAATGAACTGCTCCGGTTTAACATCGCCAAGAGCTATGTCGACTGGCGCATCCCGGGCAACTATGCGCTCACGCCGGCTTATGCTTCCGGTGTCGTGTACGCGCCGAACACCAATCCGTACCGCGTCGAAGCCCGGGGCGAGACCGATGGCGCGCTGCAATGGTCGTGGACCCCGCCGCAAGCCGCGGAAGTGAGCTGGGTGGCTGAGCCGCTCGTCACGAAGAATCTGCTGTTCGTCAGCACCAACGTGGCGACCTACGCGATCGACCTGCGCAGCCACAAGACGGTGTGGAGCTATCCGGCGGCGGGCAAGCTCGCGCTGACGCGCAGCGGCGTCCTGTACATCCAGAACGCCGACGCGCTGGTGGCCTTCAACGTCAAGTAAGCATCCAGCGAACGGGGCGGGTCAGAACCCGATCCGCCCCTTGCCCGGCGTCGGCTTGAGCCGGATGTCGTCGACCTTGACGTGCGCCCGCCCGTCCGCGACGGCATAGCCGAGCCCGTCCAGCAAGGTCTTGCGCAGGTCGCGCGGCGACACGCCCGCGAGCCTGTCCAGCACGACGTCGCCCAGCCGCGGATCGAACGCGGATAAATTCAGCTCGCGCAGCAGGCCCGCATACATGCGCTGGGCGATCCCGGCGGCCTGTTCCGGCGTCGGCGCCGGCACTTCGTACACGGCCATCCGGTTCAGCAGCGGATGCGGAATGCCTTCGGTGGAGTTCGCCGTCAGCACCCAGAAAATTTGCGAGGCGTCGATGTCGACGTCGATGAATTCATCGCGGAACGCGCTCGCCGTTTCCGGCTCCAGTAATTGATACAGCGCGGCGAGCGGGTCGGATTGCGAGGAGCCCGTCGCCTTTTCCACCTCGTCCAGCACGATCACCGGGTTCGCGAACTGCCCGCGCACGAGCCGTTCGGCCACCTTGCCGCACTTGGCGCCGCGCCAGCTGGCCGAGCTCCCCGTGATGACGAAGCCTGCCGACAGGGCATTCATGCTGATCAGCTCGCAGTCCGTCTGCATGACCTTCGCCAGGCGCTTGGCGAAGTGCGTCTTGCCCACGCCCGGGCCGCCCAGCAGCAGGATCGGCATGACGTTGAACCCTTTATCGCCGGCATGGGCCAGGCGCAGGTAGCGGGCCAGGTCGTCCAGGACGTCGTCGAAATTGGGACATTCCTCGAACAGCGGGTCGAGCGCGTCGATGGAAGAGGGCGTGGTGACGAAACGTTCGGCCCCGGTCTCGAGCATGCGTTCGTAGAACGCTTCGAGTTCGGGCGAACGTCCGCGGCTGCGGTCGAGCGCGCCTTGGACCTCGTTGAGGTCATAAACGGCGCGGCTCCGGGCCAGTGTGATGCTCATGGCAATCTCCTGCGCGGTAGTACGGACTCACTTATCATACGGGGCTCCCCAGGCCGCCAAGCGAATCGGAAACGGCTGGGTGGTCGCCTTGCGTTTATCCTAACCCGCCCCGCATCGATCCGCAATTTTGACCCATCCGCACCGTCTGTTTTCCGCCGACCGACCGGCGGTTAAAAGTTGTTCTTAATCAAGGGTAAAACACATGTGTGCAGATGAGGTAGCACATGCATTGTTTGACCTAAGTGCCTAATTTTGCTCAACATTTTTACTTGAGGTTCCGTCAAGTAAGTTCGCTAAGTCCTTGGTTTCATTGGCAATTTTCGCGTTTTCTAAACGTGAATTCGCTTGACCACAGACAACGCTTCCTCTAAAGTGGGAAACAGTGGCAAAAAGTGTAGTTTTGTGGGGGATCGGTGGGTCTCCCGGCGCCTAAAAACAACCAGACTGATAACTCTCCAAAACTAGGTACAACGTGTTTCAGGGCGCGTCAGCGATTAATCTCGATGCAAAGGGACGGATGTCAATACCGGCCAAGCATCGTGACGCCTTGATGCAGCAATGCGAAGGCCGTATGACGCTCACCAAACACCCGCATGGTTGCCTGTTGTTCTTCCCGCGCCCGGTGTGGGAAGAACATCGCGAACAGATCGCCGCCTGGCCGATGTCGGCACGGGCGTGGCAACGCATTTTCCTGGGGAACGCCTGCGATGTCGAGATGGACAGCGCGGGCCGGGTGCTCATTTCGCCCGAGCTGCGCAATGCGGTTGGATTGGAGAAGGAAGTGATGATGCTCGGGATGGGCACCCATTTCGAGATCTGGGACGCCGCCAAGCTGGCAGCCGACGAGGCCCTGGCCGTCGCGGGTGGCATGCCCGACGTCCTTTCCAATTTCTCCTTCTAAGGCGCCGATGAACGTGACTCAGCCGGTGCCCGGTTTGCAGCATCGTACGGTGCTGTTGGATGAAGCAGTCGACGCGCTTGCCCTGGAAGGTAAGCGCGCCGCAGGGATTTATATCGACGGTACGTTCGGCCGCGGCGGTCACAGCCGGCTGATCCTGTCGAAGCTGGCGCCCGAGGGCCGCCTGATCGGCTTCGACAAGGATCCCCAGGCGATCGCGACGGCCGAACAGATGAACGATCCGCGCTTTTCGATCGTGCACGACAGCTTCGCGACGATGCGCGAAGCGTTGGCGGCGCGGGGCGTGCACCAGGTCGACGGCATCCTGCTGGACCTGGGCATTTCCTCGCCCCAGGTGGACGATGCGAGCCGCGGGTTCAGCTTCCGCAACGACGGTCCCCTGGACATGCGGATGGATACGACACGGGGCATTTCCGCCGCCGCCTGGCTGGCGGAGGTGCCGGAGAAACAACTGGAAAAGGTGATTCGCGATTATGGGGAAGAACGGTTTGCTTTTCAGATTGCAAAGGCGATTGTTGCTCGCCGGGCAGTCGAGCCAATTTCAAGCACACGACAGCTTGCCGCAATCGTGGCAAACGCGGTCAAAACCCGGGAGAAAGGCAAGGATCCGGCAACCCGCACCTTTCAGGCTGTCCGGATTTTCATCAATCAAGAGCTTGAGGACCTTGAAACAGGTCTGAACGCCGCCTTCGAACTGCTGGCGCCCGGCGGGCGCATGTCCGTGATCAGCTTCCACTCGCTGGAAGACCGCATGGTCAAGCAGTTCCTGGCGTCCAAGGCCAAGGTCGAGCAACCGGATCGCCGGCTGCCGATCCGCGCCGTCGATTTGCCCCAGCCCTTGATGAAGTTGATCAGCAAGACCAAGCCCTCCGGCACCGAAGTCGATGCCAATCCGCGCGCCCGTTCGGCGGTGCTGCGCGTGGCCGAGCGCCTGCCCGGAGGTGCCGCATGAGCGGCAAGCTGAACGTCGTCCTGACCACGTTGCTGGTCGGCTGCGCGCTGTCGGTCGTGAACGCGCGCTACCAGGCGCGCCATTTGTTCATCGACCAGGAAAGGCTGCAACAGCAGCAGCGCCAGCTCGAGATCGACTGGGCCCAGCTCCAGCTCGACCAGTCGACCCTCGGCAAGAACGAGCGCATCGAACAGATCGCGCGCTCGCAGCTGGACATGGCGCCGCTGTCGCCGGCGCGCACCCAATACCTGATGGAAGGCGGTAAATGAAGGCCGGCACCAACGCATCCCGCGTCGCCGCCGCCAAGGGCGTGGCGTTTTCCAAGAGCCCCGTACTGGCCGTGCGCCTGCCGGACTGGCGTTCGCGCGTCGTCCTGTTCGTGCTGTTCTCCGCGTTCCTCGCGCTGGCCGGCCGCGCGCTGTGGCTGCAGGGCGTGTCGAACCGGTTCCTGCAGAAGCAGGGCGCGAGCCGCTACGAGCGCACGCTCGAACTGCCGGCCACGCGCGGCAAGATCTTCGATCGCAACGGCATCGTGCTCGCGTCGTCGCTGCCCGTGAAGGCCGTGTGGGCGATCCCGGACGACGTCAAGGAATCGTCGTCGGCGAAGCTGCGCGAACTGGCGCAGCTGCTCGACATGCCGCAGGCCGAGCTGCTGAAGAAGCTCGATTCCGACCGCACCTTCGTCTACCTGAAGCGCCAGGTCGAGATGGACGTCATCGCCAAGATCGAGAAGCTCGGCATCGACGGCATCGACACGCGCAAGGAATACAAGCGCTACTACCCGCAGGGCGACGTGATGGCGCACATCGTCGGCTTCACGAACGTCGAGGACGTGGGCCAGGAAGGCATCGAGCTCGCGCAGCAGAAGAACCTCGTGGGCCAGACGGGCAGCCGGCGCGTCATCAAGGATCGCCTGGGCCGCATCGTCGAGGACGTGGGCCTGTCGCGCGAACCGCACGACGGCAAGGACATCACGCTGTCGGTCGACTCCAAGCTGCAGTACATCGCCTACAACAGCGTCAAGGACGCCGTCGAGAAATTCCACGCGAAGGCCGGCGCTGCCGTCGTGCTGGACGTGCACACGGGCGAGGTGCTGGCGCTGACCAACTGGCCGACGTATAACCCGAACGACCGCTCGCACCTGACCGGCGAGCAGCTGCGCAACCGCGTCATCACCGACACGTTCGAGCCGGGTTCCACGCTCAAGCCGTTCACCGTCGCGCTGGCGCTGGACAAGGGCCTGATCAAGCCGACCACCCTGTTCGACACGGGCAACGGCCGCTACCAGACGGGCGGCCACACGATCCGCGACACGCACCCGCACGGGGTCATCGACGTCAGCACGATCATCCAGAAGTCGTCCAACATCGGCACGACCAAGATCTCCGAGCTGCTGACGGCCCAGGACATGTGGGAGATGTTCACCAAGGTCGGCTTCGGCCAGGCACCGCGCTACGGTTTCCCCGGCGCCGCGGCCGGCCGCGTGCGTCCGTATAAATCGTGGCCGATCGTCGCCAAGGCCAATATGTCGTTCGGCCAGGGCATTTCGATGTCGCTGCTGCAGCTGGCACACGCCTGGCTGATCTTCGCGCGCGACGGCGACATCATCCCGCTGTCGTTCCAGAAGGTGACGGAGAAGCCGGTCGGCCAGCAGATCATCTCGGCGAAGACGGCCGCGCAGATCCGCACGATGGTGGAGTCGGTGGTGAGCCCGCAAGGCACCGCGGCGCAGGCCCAGGTGGCCGGCTACCGCGTCGGCGGCAAGACCGGCACGGCACAAAAGGTCATCAACGGCCGCTACTCGCAGACGCACTACGTCGGCTCCTTTGCCGGCATCGCGCCGATGAGCAATCCGCGCTTCATCATCGCCGTGATGATCGACGATCCGTCCGGACCGTTCCACACGGGCGGGGCGGTGGCCGCGCCCACATTCGCGGCGCTCGCGGCGAATGCGTTGCGGGCGGCTAACGTACCGCCCGACTCCACGGTCACAGATATCATCATCCCGGAACATCCTCTCGAGGAGAGCAATTGATGGCCGAGACGCCGAACATCACTGGTTGGATCCAGGCCGCCGCACCAGGCGGCCGTCTCGTTTCCGACTCCCGCCGCGTACGTCGCGGCGACGTGTTCTTCGCCTATCCCGGCGAGGCGGCCGACGGCCGCCGCTTCATCGCCTCCGCCATCGAGAACGGCGCCGCCGCCGTCGTGTACGACGACCGCGATTTCGCGTTCGACGACACCCTCGGCGTGCCGCACCTGGCCGTGCCGGACCTGAAGCGCAACGCCGGCCCGATCGCGCATGCGGTCTACGGCGCGCCGGATGCGGCCATGTTCACGGTCGGGATCACGGGCACGAACGGCAAGACGTCGTGCGCGCTGTGGACGGCGCAGGCGCTGGCCTACCTGAACGAGACGGCGGCCGTCATCGGCACGCTCGGCGTCGGCCTCGTGCGCGGCCACGCCGAGCCTGAATTCGATGCGACCGGCTACACGACGCCGGACGCCGTGCTGCTGGCGACGGAACTCGCGCGCCTGCGCGACGCGGGCGCGACGGCGCTCGCAATCGAGGTGTCGTCGATCGGCCTCGTCGAGCATCGCACGGCGGGCATGCATTTCGACGTGGCCGTGTTCACGAACCTCACGCGCGACCACCTCGACTACCACGGCGACATGGCATCGTACGAAGCGGCGAAGCGCCAGCTGTTCGACTGGCCGGGCCTGAAGACGGCCGTCGTGAACCTGGACGATGACGCCGGCGTGCGCATCGCGCAGCACCTGCGCGCGGCGCGTCCGGCTGTCGCCGTCATCGGCTACACCTTGCGCGCCGTGCACGAACAACCCGTGCTGGACGGCGTTGCCGTGCTGCGCGCATCGAACCTGCGCAGCCGCCCGCACGGCAGCGAATTCCACCTCGAGTCGCCGTTCGGCAGCGCCACCGCGCGCACGCACATGGTCGGCCACTTCAACGCCAGCAACGTGCTGGCCGTGCTCGGCGCGCTGCTGGCGAAAGGCGTGGAACTGCGCGCCGCGCTCGACGCCGTCGAGACGCTCGTGCCGGCGCCGGGCCGCATGCAGCAGGTCGGCGGCCAGGACGCGCCGATGGTCGTGATCGACTACGCGCACACGCCGGACGCGCTCGAAAAGACGTTGGAAGCGCTGCGCCAGGTCGCGCAGGAGCGGGGCGGGCAGCTGTGGTGCGTGTTCGGCTGCGGCGGCGACCGCGATCCGGGCAAGCGCCCGCAGATGGGCCGCATCGCGCAGATGGCCGAGCACGTGCTCGTCACGAGCGACAACCCGAGGAGCGAGGAACCGCGCGCCATCATCGACCAGATCGTGGCCGGCATGGACCCGCACCACCCGACGTCGACCTACCAGGCCATCGAGGACCGCGCCGCGGCGATCCTCTCGGCCGTCAAGCATGCCGCCAAGCCGGACGTGATCCTGCTGGCGGGGAAGGGGCATGAGCCCTACCAGGAAATCAAAGGCCGGAAAATGCCGTTTTCCGATGCCGACCACGCCGCGCTGGCACTGACCGCGCGGCTCACGATGATGAGGACTGTCTGATGATTCGCGGCTCGCTGGAACAACTCGTGGGATCGATCGAAGGTGCGCACGTCACGCGCGACGCTTATTTCCAGGGCGTGTCGACCGACAGCCGGCAGGTGATGCCGGGGTCGCTGTTCGTCGCGCTGCGCGGCGAACGCTTCGATGCCCACGACTTCCTCGGCCAGCTGGTCGGCAACCCGGTAGCGGCCGTCGTCGTCGAGCGCCTGCCGGACAACTATCCGCTGCCGGCCGTCGTCGTGCCGGACACCCTGGCCGCGCTGGGCCGCATCGGCAACTTCTGGCGCCGCCGCTTCGCCATCCCCGTCATCGGCGTCACCGGGAGCAACGGCAAGACGACGGTCAAGGAAATGATCTCCGCGATTCTCGTCGCCGCGTTCGGCGCGGAAGGCCGCCTGGCCACGCAGGGTAACCTGAACAACGAGATCGGCGTGCCGCTGACCGTGACGCGCCTCACGACCGCGCACCAGGCGGCCGTCGTGGAACTCGGCATGAACCACCCGGGCGAGATCGCGCGCCTGGCCGCCATCGCCGAGCCCACCGTCGCCCTCGTCAACAATGCGCAGCGCGAGCACCAGGAATTCATGCACACGGTGGAAGCCGTGGCGCGCGAGAACGGCGCCGTGCTGCAGGCGCTGCCGGCGGATGGCGTCGCCGTGTTCCCCGGCGACGACGAGTACACGGCGCTGTGGCGCGAACTGGCCGGCGACCGCAAGGTCATGACCTTCGGCCTGGACGCCGCATGCGACGTGCGCGCGACGTACACGGCGACCGGTTTCGGCAGCGAACTCGCCGTGCAAGCCGGTGTCGAACGCTTCACGATTCAATTGGCCGCCGCAGGCGTCCACAACGTGCGCAATGCGCTCGCCGCCATCGCCTGCGCGCGCGCGGCCGGCATTCCCGCCGATGCCATCGTGCGCGGCCTCGAAGCGTTCGCGCCCGTCAGCGGCCGGCTGCAGCGCAAGCAGGCGACGTGCGGCGCCACCGTCATCGACGACAGCTACAACGCCAACCCCGACTCCGTGCGCGCTGCCATCGACGTGCTCGCGCAATACCCGGCGCCGCGCATCCTCGTGCTGGGCGACATGGGCGAGGTGGGCACGCAAGGACCTGAGTTTCACCAGGAAATCGGTGCGTATGCCGCAAGCCGCGGCATCGACACCGTGCTCGCGACCGGCGACCTGGCTCGCCACATGACCGGATCGGGAGCGCAACACTACGAGCAGTTCGACGAATTATTGGCAGCACTGGATCAAAGACTGGGCAGCAAATCTGACGCAACTGTGTTGGTGAAGGGCTCGCGCTTCATGAAGATGGAACGTGTAGTTCAACACCTGATCGCAACAACCAACACCGGCAAGGAAGCCCACTAGACTTATGCTGCTCTGGCTCGCACAATATTTTCGGGACTACATCGGTCCGCTGCGCGTTTTCAACTACATCACGTTCCGCGCCGTGTTCGCGACGATCACCGCCATCAGCATCGGCATGCTGTGCGGTCCCGCCGTGATCCGCAAGCTGACCGAGTTGAAAGTCGGCCAGGCCGTGCGCACGTACGGTCCGCAGACGCACCTGACCAAGCACGGCACCCCGACCATGGGCGGCGTGCTCGTGCTGATCGCCATCGGCGTTTCGACCTTGCTGTGGTGCGACCTGTCGAACCGCCTGATCTGGCCCGTGCTCGTCGTCACCTTGGGCTTCGGCGCCATCGGCTGGGTCGACGACTACCGCAAGGTCGTCTACAAAGACCCGGAAGGCATGCGCTCGGGCGAAAAGTATTTCTGGATGTCGCTGATCGGCATCACGTCGTCGCTGTACCTCGCGTTCTCCGTCTCGGCCGCGACGCCGTGGGAAGTGTGGCAGCTGTTCTTCGCGTGGGTGCAGTCGGGCTTCTCGATGGACCTGCCGCCGAAGGCCGACCTGATCGTCCCGTTCTTCAAGACCATCAGCTATCCGCTGGGCGTGTGGGGCTTCATCGCGCTCACGTATTGCGTGATCGTGGGCGCGTCGAATGCCGTCAACTTCACCGATGGCCTCGACGGCCTCGCCATCATGCCGACCGTGATGGTGGGCGGCGCGCTGGGCCTGTTCGCGTACCTGACCGGTAACGCGACCTACTCGAAATACCTGTTCATCCCGCACATCCCGGGCGCCGGCGAACTGCTGATCTTCTGCGGCGCGATGGCCGGTGCGGGCCTCGCGTTCCTTTGGTATAACGCGCACCCCGCGCAGATGTTCATGGGCGACGTGGGCGCGCTGGCGCTGGGCGGCGCGCTCGGCACCATCGCCGTCATCGTGCGCCAGGAAATCGTCCTGTTCATCATGGGCGGCGTGTTCGTCGCCGAGACGCTGTCCGTCATCATCCAGGTCAGCTGGTTCAAGTACACGAAGAAAAAATATGGCCAGGGACGCCGCGTGTTCCTGATGGCGCCGCTGCACCACCATTTCGAACAGAAGGGCTGGAAGGAGACGAAGGTCGTCGTGCGTTTCTGGATCGTGACGATGATCCTCGTCCTGATCGGCATCTCCACCCTCAAACTGCGCTGATGGGCGAACGATGAACTACGAAGGCAAAACCGCACTGGTACTGGGGCTCGGCGAATCGGGCCTGGCGATCGCGCTGTGGCTCGCGCGCTCGGGTGCCCGCGTGCGCGTGGCCGACACGCGCGCCGAGCCCGCGCGCCTGCCCGCATTGCGTACGGCCGTGCCCGATGCGGACTTCGTCGCCGGCCCGTTCGTGGCGAGCCTGCTGGACGGCGTCGACTTCGTCGCGGTCAGCCCGGGCCTCGCACCGGACCGCGAACTCGCGGAGATCGCGCCGGCCGCCGCCGCGCGCCACGTGCCGTTGTGGGGCGAGATCGAGCTGTTCGCGCAAGCCTTGTCCGCACTGAAGGCGGAGCAGGGCTATGCGCCGAAAGTCATCGCCATCACGGGCACGAACGGCAAGACGACGGTCACGAGCCTCACGGGCCTGCTGTGCCGCCGCGCGGGCCTGACGACGAAGGTCGCCGGTAACATCAGCCCCGCGGCGCTGGACGTATTGCGCGAAGTGATCGATGCCGGCGAACTCCCGCAGGCCTGGGTGCTGGAACTCTCGAGCTTCCAGCTGCACACGACGTACAGCCTGAATCCGGACGCGGCGACCGTCCTGAACATCACGCAGGACCACCTCGACTGGCACGGCAGCATGGCCGCGTATGCGGCCGACAAGGCCCGCATCTTCGGCGCGGATACCGTGCGCGTGCTGAACCGCGACGACGCCGTCGTGATGGCCATGACGGCACCTGGCGCCGCCGTGACGACGTTCGGCACGGGCGAGCCGGACGCGCCGGGCAGCTTCGGCCTCGTGAGCGAGCGGGGCGTGCTGTGGCTCGCGAACGCGAATCCGGCCGAAGAACCCGAAAAGAAGAAAAAGAAAAACGAGCCGGCGGAGCCCGTCGAGATCACGGTGAACCGCCTGATGCCGGCCGATGCGCTGCATATCCGCGGCCTGCACAATGCGTCGAACGCGCTGGCGGCGCTCGCGCTGTGCCGGTCCGTCGGCCTGCCGCTCGCGCCGCTGCTGCACGGCCTGCGCGAGTACCAGGGCGAGCCGCACCGCGTGGAACTCGTCACGAGCATCGACAACGTCGAGTACTACGACGACTCGAAAGGCACCAACGTGGGCGCCACCGTCGCCGCGCTGGAAGGCCTGGGCAAGACGTTCGGCGAGACGGACCGCCAGATCCTCCTCATCGCCGGCGGCGACGGCAAAGGGCAGGACTTCGGCCCGCTGGCGGGCCCGTGCTCGCGCTACGTGCGCGCCGTGCTGCTGATCGGCCGCGACGGCCCCGCGATCCGCGCCGCGCTGGAACCGTCCGGCGTGCCGTGCTTCGACCTGCCGGGCCTGCCGGAAGCCGTGCGCCGCGCCAGCGGTCTCGCGAAGTCCGGCGACGTCGTGCTGCTGTCGCCCGCGTGCGCGAGCCTGGACATGTTCACGAACTACGCGCACCGTGCGCAGGTGTTCGTCGACGCCGTGCGCGACATCGCACTCGAGAAGGGACAGGAGATCTGATGGCGTTCCAGATTCCCTTCAAGTTCGGCGGCAGCGCCGCCGACGCGACGATCGCGACGCGCGCGCGGCCGTCGCGGATGATGGAGTACGACCAGCCGCTCGTGTGGGTCGTGATCCTGATGATGCTGTTCGGGATGGTGATGGTGTATTCCGCATCGATCGCGCTGCCGGATTCGCCCAAGTTCGCCTACCTGGCCGGCAAGAACAATTATTTCCTCGTGCGCCAGGCCATGTTCATCGCGATCTCGATGGTGGCCGGCCTGTTCGTATTCCGCATTCCCGTCGCGACGTGGCAGAAGCTCGCACCGCTGATGTTCGTCGCCACGCTCGTGCTGCTGGCGCTCGTGCTGGTGCCGGGCGTGGGCACGTCCGTCAACGGCGCGCGGCGCTGGCTGTCGCTGAAGGTGTTCAACCTGCAGCCGTCCGAAATCATGAAGGTGGTGTCCGTGCTGTACGCGGCCGACTTCACGGTGCGCAAGCAGCAGTTCATGCACAAGCTGACGAAAGGTTTCATGCCGATGGCGGCCGCGATGGGCCTCGTCGGCGCCTTGCTGATGCTGGAGCCCGACCTGGGCGCGTTCGGCGTCGTCGTCTGCATCTCGATGGGCATCCTGTTCCTGGGCGGCTTCAACATGATCTGGTTCGGCGGCATCGGCGCCGTCCTCGTGCTCGTGTTCTCGACCATCATCGCGTTCTCGCCGTTCCGCCGCGCGCGCATGTTCGCGTACATGAACCCGTGGGAAGAGGGCAATGCGCTGGACAAGGCCTACCAGCTGACGCACTCGCTGATCGCATTCGGCCGCGGCGAGATCTTCGGCGTGGGCCTGGGCGGCAGCATCGAGAAACTGCACTACCTGCCGGAAGCGCACACGGACTTCATCATGGCCGTCATCGGCGAGGAACTGGGCCTGGCCGGCGTGCTCGTCGTGATCGGCCTGTTCTACTGGCTCGTCAAGCGCGCGTTCGACATCGGCCGCCAGGCCATCGCGCTGGAACAGCATTTTGCCGGTCTTGCCGCGAAAGGCATCGGCATCTGGGTCGGCGTGCAGGTGTTCATCAATATGGGCGTGAACCTCGGGCTGCTGCCCACGAAAGGCCTCACGTTGCCCTTGATGAGCTATGGCGGTTCCGGCGTGCTGTTCAACTGCGTCGGCCTCGCGATCCTGCTGCGCATCGATTACGAAAACCGGGTACGGATGCGGGGAGGCCGCCAATGAGCAAACGCCTGATGATCATGGCGGCCGGCACCGGCGGCCACATCTTCCCCGGCATCGCCATCGCGCAGACGATGCGCGAGCGCGGCTGGGACGTGTCGTGGCTGGGCACGATGCACGGCATGGAAAAGGACATCGTGCCGAAGCACGGCATCGCGATGGATTCGATCGACTTCGCCGGCATGCGCGGCAAGGGCCTCGCGCACACCGTGTCCGGCGCGTTCAAGCTCGTCGCCAGCTTCGCCTCGGTGCGCAAATACCTGGTATTGCGCCGCCCGGACGTCGTGCTGGGCATGGGCGGCTACGTGACGGTGCCTGGCGGGATGATGGCGCGGTCGCGCGGCATTCCGCTCGCGCTCGTGAACGCGGATGCCGCGTTGCTGTTGTCGAACAAGACCCTGACCCCGCTCGCGCAGCGCGTGCTGTTCGGCTTCCCCGCGGATTTCGGCAAGGCTGCAGGCAAGGCCGTCGTCACCGGCAACCCGGTGCGCAAGGAAATCCTGGAGATGCCGTCGCCGGGCCACCGCTTCGCCAATCGCAGCGGCCCGTTGAACATCCTCGTCGTCGGCGGCAGCCTCGGTGCGAAGGTCCTGAACGACAGCGTGCCCGCGGCACTCGCGCTGATTCCGGCAGGACTGCGGCCGACGGTGACCCACCAGTCGGGCAAGAAGAACATCGATGCGCTGCGCGCCGCGTACGCGCAGGCAGGCGTGCAGGCGAACGTCGTCGACTTCATCGACGACATGGCGGCGGAATATGCGAACGCCGACCTCGTGATCTGCCGCGCGGGCGCGATCACCGTGTCGGAACTGACGGCGGCCGGCGTCGCGAGCGTGCTCGTGCCGTTCGTCGCCAGCACGACGAGCCACCAGCGCGACAACGCGGCCTGGATGGCGGGGCAGAAGGCCGCGGTGCACCTGCCGCAAGGCGAATTGAATCCGCAGCGGCTCGCGCAGCTGCTGCAAACGACCACGCGCGACGACTGCCTGGCGATGGCCGAGGCGGCGCAGGCGGTGGGACGGCGCGACGCCAATGCGGCGATCGCGCGCGTACTCGAAGAACTGGCAAACGGCGGACAATGAAACACAAGATCAAACACATTCACTTCGTGGGCATCGGCGGCAGCGGCATGAGCGGCATCGCGGAAGTGCTGCTGAACCTCGGCTATAAAGTGTCCGGCTCGGACCTCGCGTCGAACGCAGCCAGCCAGCGCCTGCAAAGCCTCGGCGCCGACGTGCGCATCGGCCACGCGGCGGAGAACATCGCCGGCGCGGACGCCGTCGTCACGTCGACCGCCGTCAACGAAGCGAATCCGGAAGTCGTCGCCGCGCGCGCCGCGAAGGTGCCCATCGTCCCGCGCGCCATCATGCTCGGTGAGCTGATGCGCCTGAAGCGCGGCATCGCCATCGCCGGCACGCACGGCAAGACCACGACGACGAGCCTCGTCGCATCCGTGCTCGCGCAGGGCGGCCTCGACCCCACGTTCGTCATCGGCGGCCGCCTGAACAGCGCCGGCGCCAACGCGAAGCTGGGCAGCGGCGAATACATCGTGGCCGAAGCGGACGAATCGGACGCGTCGTTCCTGAACCTGTCGCCGATGATCGAAGTGATCACCAACATCGACGCCGACCACATGGAGACGTACGAGCACGACTTCGAAAAGCTGAAGGGCGCGTTCGTCAACTTCACGCACCGCCTGCCGTTCTATGGCCGCGCGATGATGTGCATCGACGACGCGAACGTGCGGGCCATCCTGCCGCAGGTGACGAAACCCGTGACGACGTACGGCTTCTCGGAAGACGCGGAAGTGCGCGCCCTGAACGCGCGCGCCGAGGGCATCCAGATGCATTTCACCGTGCGCCAGCAGGGCTATCCGGACACGGACTTCGTGCTGAACCAGCCGGGCATGCACAACGTGCTGAACGCGTGCTCCGCGATCGCGATCGCGCGCGAGATCGGCGTGCCGGACGCCGCGACGGCGCAGGGCCTGCGCGAATTCAACGGCGTGGGCCGGCGCTTCACGCGCTACGGCGAGGTCGCGCTGCCTGACGGCGGCAGCTTCACGCTCGTCGACGACTACGGCCACCACCCTGTGGAAGCCCAGGTCACGCTGGCCGCCGCGCGCGCCGCGTATCCGGGCCGCCGCCTCGTCCTCGCATTCCAGCCGCACCGCTATTCGCGCACCCGCGACTTGTTCGAGGACTTCGTCAAGGTGCTGGCCGCGCCGGACGTGCTGCTGCTGGCGGAGGTCTATCCGGCCGGCGAAGCGCCGATCGTGGCCGCCGACGGCCGCGCGCTCGCGCGTGCGCTGCGCGCGGGCGGCCAGGTCGAACCGATTTTCGTGGAAGCGATCGCCGACATGCCGGCGACGATCTTCAAGGTGGCGCGCGATGGTGACGTCGTGCTGACCATGGGCGCCGGCTCCATCGGTGGCGTCCCCCATCAACTGACTTCGAATCAAAAGGTAGCATCGTGAGCATCTCTGAAACGGACGCAAAAGCCCTGGGCAAGGTCGGGGTGTTGTTCGGCGGCCGGTCCGCCGAGCGCGAGATTTCGCTGATCTCGGGCAGCGGCGTGCTGCAGGCGCTGCGCTCGAAGGGCATCGACGCCCATCCGTTCGACCCGGCCGAGCGCTCGCTGGCCGAACTGGCCGCGGAACAATTCGACCGCGTGTTCATCGCACTGCACGGCCGCTACGGCGAGGACGGCACCCTGCAGGGCGCGCTGGAACTGCTGGGCATTCCCTACACGGGCAGCGGCGTGATGGCGTCCTCCGTCGGCATGGACAAGGTCACGACGAAGATCGTGTGGCTGGCGGCCGGCGTGCCGACGCCGACGTACGTCACCATCGCCGCCAACGATGCCGTCGACGCCGATGCGATCGTCGCCGAGCTGGGCCTGCCGCTGATCGTCAAGCCGCCGCTGGAAGGTTCCACGATCGGCATCACGAAGGTCACGGACGCCGCCGGCCTGCAGGCCGCCGTCGACCTGGCGCGCCAGTACGACAAGGTGGTGCTGGTCGAGCAGTTCATCCAGGGCCGCGAGTTCTCCGTGCCGGTGCTGGGCACGGGCCCCACGGCACGCGCGCTCCCGATCGTGGAGATCGTCGCGCCGGAAGGCAATTACGACTACCAGAACAAGTACTTCACGGACGATACGCAATACCACTGCCCGGCGCCGCTCAACGCGGAGACGACGGCCGCGATCCAGGCGCACGTGGTGAACGCGTACCGCGCGCTCGGCTGCGAAGGCTGGAGCCGCATCGACGTGCTGCTGCGCGCCTCGGACAACGCGCCGTTCCTGCTGGAGGTGAACACCTCGCCGGGGATGACGACGCACTCGCTCGTGCCGATGGCGGCGCGCGCCGAGGGCACGAGTTACGAAGACCTGTGCGTGGATATCCTGCGCTCCGCCAGCCTCAAGGCCGGCCAGGTGAAGAAGTAAAGGACTAGGGAATAAAGATGTGGCATGACGTGCGAGCTCTGAACGCAATCGCCAGCGCGCTCACCGCGCTGGTGGTGCTCGCCTGCGTGGCGTCGGGTGTGTGGTGGCTGTCGCAGCGCCCGATGTTCACCTTGCGCGCGGTGCGGGTCGAGAGCATGTACGGGCTGGACCTGCAGCACGTGAACGAACTGACGGTGCGTAACGGCGTGATCGGGAAGATCAGCGGTAACTTCTTCACGACCGACCTGGAACAGGTGCGCACCACGTTCGAAGCCGTGCCGTGGGTGCGCAAGGCCAGCGTGCGGCGCGAGTGGCCGAACCAGCTGATCGTGCAGGTGGAAGAGCACGAGGCGCTGGGCACGTGGGGCGAGGACGGCAAGCTGCTGTCCGTGAAGGGTGACGTGTTCACGGCCAACCTGGCCGAGGCCGACGAGGACCACGAACTGCCTGCGTTCGAGGGCCCCGCCGGCAGCGAGAAGGAAGTGCTGACGCGCTTCGCGGAACTGCGCGGCTGGTTCGCGCCGATCCGCCTCGTGCCGGAGTCGATCAGCCTGTCGAACCGGTACGCGTGGACCGTCAAGTTGAACAACGGGATGAGCGTCGAGCTGGGACGCGAGAAGGACAACGACACGCTGCATGCGCGGGTGCAGCGGCTGGTGAGCATTTATCCCCAGCTGGTCGCGAGGTTGCAGGAAGGGCGCATCGACACGATCGACATGCGCTATCCGAACGGCCTGGCCCTGTCGTCGGCAGCACTGAGCATCCCCGCGGATGCGACCAAGCCAGTCAAGGCGGCTAAGAAAAAAACGACTACCAAAACAACGAAGCAGATCTAACTAAGCAGGCGACAGCAAACATGACAAAAGACGCGAAGAACCTGATCGTCGGCCTCGACATCGGCACCTCGAAAGTGGTGGCGGTGGTGGCCGAGGTGATGGCCGATGGGCGCCATGAAGTGATCGGACTCGGTCAGCACGAGTCCAAGGGTTTGAAGAAGGGCGTTGTCGTCAACATCGAAGCGACCGTCGAATCCATCCAGCGCGCCCTCGAGGAAGCGGAGCTGATGGCCGACTGCAAGATCCGCAACGTGTATGCAGGGATCGCCGGCAGCCATATCCGCTCGTTCAATTCGAGCGGCATGGTCGCCATCAAGGACAAGGAAGTGACGGCCACGGACGTGGCCCGCGTGATCGAGACGGCGAAGGCCGTGAACATCCCGACCGACCAGCAACTGCTGCACACGGTGCCGCAGGAATTCATCGTCGACAACCAGGAAGACGTGCGCGAGCCGATCGGCATGAGCGGCATCCGCCTCGAGGTGCGCGTGCACATCGTCACCGGTGCGGTGTCCGCCGTGCAGAATATTGTAAAGTGCGTGCGCCGCTGCGGGCTCGAGGTCTCGGACCTGATCCTGCAGCCGATGGCGTCGGCCGATTCCGTGCTGACGAACGACGAGAAGGAACTGGGCGTCGTCCTCATCGACATCGGCGGCGGCACCACCGACATCGCGGTCTTTTCTGACGGCGCGATCCGCCACACGGCCGTGATCCCCATCGCCGGCGACCAGATCACGAGCGACATCGCGATGGCCCTGCGCACGCCGACGGGCGAGGCGGAAGAGATCAAGATCCGCTACGGCGTGGCCAAGCAGGTGCTGGCCGATCCGGGCGAGACGCTGGAAGTGCCGGGCCTCGGCGACCGCGGTCCCCGTTCGCTGTCGCGCCAGGCGCTGGCTGCCGTGATCGAGCCGCGCGTCGAAGAACTGTTCGCGATGGTGCACCAGGTCGTGCGCGAATCCGGCTACGAAGGCGTGCTGTCGTCGGGCATCGTGCTGACGGGCGGCTCGTCGATCATGCCGGGCATGATCGAGATGGCGGAAGACATATTCCTCAAGCCGGCGCGCCTCGGCACGCCGGAATACCGCGGCCAACTGGCGGACGTCGTGCGCAGCCCGCGCTATGCGACGGTCCTCGGTCTGCTGCTGGAAGCGAAAAAGCAGTACCTGCGCGGTCACATCGTCACGCGTCAGGATGGTTCGGTGAAGGCGGTGTGGCAGCGAATGAAAGAGTGGTTCCTCGGGAATTTCTGAGGCGGCGAAGGACCGCAGCGCGCGTGAGCCAGGATGGGAACAACGTAAACGCAACGCGTGGCGGGTTTTTCGAGGTTTAGTAACAGCTAGTAGCAGATTTGCTTGGTAACGGACACGAAACATTTTTAAAATAGTGGCGCGTTTCCAATCTCGAGTCCTGGCGATGTTCGCGAGGATTCGGGCTTGGAAACGGCTCATCGAGATTAGGAGTTCATCATGGAGTTCGATATGGTCGATAACGCAGCATTGGGCACGGTCATCAAGGTCGTCGGCGTTGGCGGCGCGGGTGGTAATGCGGTTCAACATATGATCAACAAGGGCGTGGCGGGCGTGGAATTCATCGCGGCCAACACCGACGCCCAGGCGCTGGCCGCATCCGGCGCCCACAACATCATCCAGATCGGCGAGTCCGGCCTGGGTGCGGGCATGCGTCCGGAAATCGGCCGCCAGCTGGCCGAGCAATCGCGCATGCGCATCGAAGACGCGCTGCGCGGTGCGCACATGGTCTTCATCGCCGCCGGCATGGGTGGCGGTACGGGCACGGGCGCCGCGCCGATCGTCGCGGAAGTCGCCAAGAGCCTGGGCGCGCTGACCGTGGCCGTCGTCTCGAAGCCGTTCTCGTACGAAGGCGCGAAGTGCATGGACGTCGCGGAAAACGGCCTGGCCGAACTGACCAAGCACGTCGACTCGCTGATCGTCATCCTGAACGAGAAGCTGGAAGACATCTACGAAGACGAATCGATGCTGGACTGGATGAAGCATGCGGACGACGTGCTGAACAACGCCGTCGCCGGTATCGCCGAGATCATCAACGTCCCGGGCCACATCAACGTCGACTTCAACGACGTGAAGACCATCATGAGCGAGCAGGGCAAGGCCATGATGGGCACGGCGACCGCGTCGGGCGTCGACCGCGCGCGCATCGCCGCCGAACAGGCCGTCGCATCGCCGCTGTTGGACGGCATCGACCTGTCGGGTGCGAAGGGCGTGCTGGTGAACGTCACCGCCTCGCGCGGCCTGAAAGGCAAGGAGATCAAGGAAGTCATGGCTGCCGTGCGCGCGTTCGCCGCACCGGACGCCGCGATCGCACAAGGCATCGCCTACGACGACGAGATGGGCGACGAACTGCGCGTGACCGTCGTCGCGACTGGCCTGGGCAAGAACAAGGCCAGCATCTCGCTGGTGCAGCCGCAGCAAGTGCTGCGCACCGGCACGTACGGCGCACCGATGATGTCCGGCACCCCGGGCGTGACGGGCGGCGTGACGATGGGTTCGGCCACCGGCGCCGGCGCGATGGACGGCATGAAGCAGCCGGCCGTGTGGCGCCGCGAGCAGGCGTCCGAGCAGGTGCGCGCGATGCAGAACAACGGCGTCGAAACCTACGACATCCCGGCGTTCCTGCGCAAGCAAGCCGACTAAAGTAGTACGCTCCAACGCCGGCTGACCACCGGCGCTCCATGATGCGGGGCCAGGCTGTTCCAAGCAGCCTGGCCTTTCGTTTTGGACGGCCCGCCACGCGTTTCTTGTGGATCGGGCATACTTGCGGATTCTTTAACTTGAAAGGAATCCCATCATGACCATCCAGATCGGCGACCGCCTGCCGGAAGGCACCCTGCAAGAATTCATCGACGTCGAAACCGAAGGCTGCGCGCTCGGTCCGAACACGTTCAACGTGTCCGACCTCGTGAAAGGCAAGACCATCGCCATCTTCGGCCTGCCGGGCGCCTTCACGCCGACGTGCTCCGCCCAGCACCTGCCGGGCTACATCAAGCTCGCGGACCAGCTGAAAGCCAAGGGCGTCGACGAGATCTGGTGCATCTCCGTCAACGACGCGTTCGTGATGGGCGCGTGGGGCCGCGACCAGAAGGCCACCGGCATCGTGCGCATGATGGCCGACGGCAGCGCCGCGTTCACGAAAGCCCTGGGCCTGGAATTCGACCTCGTCGCCAAGGGCTTCGGCGTGCGCTCCCAGCGCTACTCGATGCTCGTGCAGGATGGCGTCGTCAAGCAGCTGAACGTGGAAACCGGCGGCTTCGACGTGTCGTCGGCCGAGACGCTGCTGAAGCAACTGGGCTGATCGACACTTGATCGTCAACACCGAAACGCCGGACCAGCCCGAGGTGCGCGACATGCTCGCGCGTCTCGACGCGTATTGCGCCGCGCTGTATCCGGCCGAGAGCAACCACCTGCTGGACATCGCGTCGCTGATGCAGGGCGACGTGCTGTTCCTCGTCGCGCGCGACATCGACGGTGGCGCGGTCGGCTGCGCGGCGCTCATCAACAAGCAGCACTATGGCGAAGTCAAACGCATGTTCGTGGACGAGCGCAAGCGCGGCCTCGGCACGGGCCGCAAGCTGCTCGAGCATCTCGTGATGTTCGCGCGGATGTCCGGCCTGTCGGTGTTGCGCCTGGAGACCGGCATTCATCAGCCGGAAGCGATCGGCCTGTATGAGCGTCTGGGCTTCGCGCGGTGCGAACCGTTCGGCGAGTACCGGGACGACCCGCTGTCGCTGTTCATGGAGAAGCCGCTGTGAGAGATGCTTCCGTGAGCCGCCTCGCGGGGAATATGCGCAGCATCCGCGCGATGCTGGTCTGCGTCGCCATGTTCTCGATCATGGACATGACGATGAAGCTGCTGTCCGCGCACTTCCCCGCGATGCAGGTGGCAGCAATCCGCGCGTTGTCGGCGCTGCCGCTCGTCGGCGCCTATCTGTTCTGGCGCGGCGGCCAGCGCTCGCTCCTGCGCATCCGCTGGTCGCTGCACCTGCTGCGCGGCGCCATCGGCATCGCGATGCTGGCGCTGTTCACGTACGGCCTCAAGACCCTGTCGCTGGCCGAAGCCTATTCGATCTTCTTCATCGGCCCGATCCTCATCACGGCGCTGTCCGTCGTCGTGTTGGGCGAGCGCGTGAACGGCGCGCGCTGGATCGCGATCGGCGTCGGCATGGCCGGCGTGCTCGTGATCCTGCGTCCGACCGGCGCCGGCTTCTTTTCGCTGGGCGGGCTGGCCGTGCTGGCCGCGGCCGTGTGCTATGCCGTGTCGGCCGTGGCGGGCCGCGTGCTCGCGCGAACGGACCGGGGCGAGCACATGATGTTCTGGCTGATGGTGTTGATGGCCGCGGGCGCGACGCCGCTCGCCGCACCCGGCTGGGTGTCCGTGCAGGCGGAGCACTGGGTCCTGATCCTGTCGCTGGCCGTCAGCGGCTTCTTCGGCCAGCTGGCGCTCACGGAAGCGTTCAGCCATGGCGAGGCGTCCGTGGTGGCGCCGTTCGAGTACACGGCGCTCGCGTGGGGCGTGGCGATCGATTGGCTCATGTGGAAAACCTTGCCGGATGCATATACCTTGCTGGGCGGCGCCATCATCATCGGCAGCGGGTTGTACCTGATCCGCCACGAAACCGTGCATGCCGAGGCCGAGCATCCCTGAAAACGTGGTGTTCCTGCCACCGGTCCGAGGGGCCCGCCGGCGCGTCCGAAAGCCCTACGATATAATCGAACGATGCTCAAACAACGAACCATCAAACAGCTCGTGCGTACGACAGGTGTCGGCCTGCACTCCGGGACCAAGGTCGAGCTGACCCTGCGCCCCGCGGCCATCGATACGGGCATCGTGTTCCGCCGGGTCGACCTCGACCCCGTCGTCGAGTTCCCGTCGAATGCCGACATCGTGGGCGACACCCGCATGGCGTCCGTGCTCACGCAGGGCAATGCGCGCGTCTCGACCGTCGAACACCTGATGTCGGCCTGCGCCGGCCTCGGTATCGACAACCTGTACGTGGACGTCACGGCCGAAGAGATCCCGATCATGGACGGATCCGCGTCGTCGTTCGTGTTCCTGCTGCAGCAGGCGGGCGTGCAGGAGCAGGCCGCTGCGAAGAAATTCATCCGCGTGTTGAAGCCGGTCGAAGTCCGCCAGGGCAGCGGCGCCAACGAGAAATGGGCGCGCCTGACGCCTTACGACGGCTTCAAGCTCGACTTCTTCATCGAATTCAACCACCCGGCCGTGGACGGCACGACGCAGCGCGCCGTCGTCGACTTCGGCAAGGTCTCATACGTGCACGACGTCGCGCGCGCCCGCACGTTCGGCTTCATGCAGGACGTGGAAAGCCTGCGCGGCATGGGCCTGGCGCGCGGCGGCTCGCTGGAAAACGCGATCGTGATGGACGAGTACCGCATCCTCAACGCGGACGGGCTGCGCTACGAAGACGAGTTCGTGCGCCACAAGATCCTCGACGCGATCGGCGACCTGTACCTCGTCGGCGCGCCGCTGCTGGCCAGCTACGAGGCGCACAAATCGGGCCACGGCCTGAACAACCTGCTGCTGCGCGAGCTGCTGGCGCAGCCGGAATCGTACGAGATCGTTTCTTTCGACGCGTCGGAAACGGCGCCCGTGTCGTATGGCGCGCAGATGGAGCGGGAGTGGGCGCTGACGTAAGCGCGGTGCTTACTTCTTCCGCCGCTCCGCCAACCGCTTGATCGCCGCGATGAGCGTCGCATTCTGCGGCGTCTCCGGCAAACTCTCTCCCAATTCCTCGAACGCTTCCACCGCCGTCGGCGGCAACGTCAGCGAGGACGGTTTCAGCTCCTCGCGCACGGGCACGTTCGGCCGCATCTGGATCTTGATGCGCACGTTGTCCACCTGCCATCCCTTCTTCTGCAAGCTCGCCTGCAGCTTCGGCAGCTGCTGCTTGAGCTTGGCCGCCACGGCCGAGGAGGGCACGGCGAGGGTCAGCACGGCATCCTGGAACGACAGCACGTCGCAGCCGGCGTACATCGGCGGCAGGATGTTCTTGACGTCGCGCTGCAGGTTACCCACGCGCAGGGCGGTCGGCATCAGCGCGGCGAGCCGGTCGTTGGCGCGCAGGAAGTCGGTGGCGCCGAACGACGTCTTGCGGTCGCGGGTGCCGTAGATGTGGAAAGGACGCTGATTGTTCGGGGACTGCATGCTCGGAACATACCACAGGGAGCCTCCAAAACCTACTGCGCGTCGCATTTTCGGTCTCCGATGCTCGCTGTACTCTCGTACAGCTGCGCTTCTCAACCGAAACTGCTTCCGCTCGTGACGGTTTTGGAAGGACCCTGATGCCGCACACCCTGCCGCGAAGAATCGTGCGCGCCGTGTGAAATCGAATGCAGTTTGATAACATTTTTTGCCAGCCGCACTTGTGATACGCCGGGCGACCCCCAAGTGTGGCCGGATCGCATGATAAAATCGGTGGCTTTTTGCCATTGGCGCTCTCAGGAGGATATGTTTTTGCTATCATCCTGGGCTCCTCGGACCTTTTTCGCGGCGTACTTTTGAAGAACACAGCATGTCATTCCTGACCAAGATTTTCGGCAGCCGTAACCAGCGTCTGCTCAAGCAATACCAAAAATCCGTGCGCGACATCAACGCGCTCGAGCCGCAGATGGAAGCGCTGTCCGACGCCGATCTCCAGGCAAAGACGAACGAATTCAAGCAACGCCTGGCCGGGGGCGCGACGCTGGACGACATCCTGGTGGAAGCGTTCGCCGTCTGCCGCGAAGCCGCGAAGCGCGTCATGAAGATGCGCCACTTCGACGTGCAGCTGATCGGCGGCATGGTCCTCCATTACGGCAAGATCGCCGAGATGGGCACGGGCGAAGGCAAGACGCTGATGGCCACGCTGCCCGTGTACCTGAACGCGCTGTCCGGCAAGGGCGTGCACGTCGTGACGGTCAACGATTACCTGGCCCAGCGCGACGCCGAGCAGATGGGCCGCCTGTACGGCTGGCTCGGTTTGACGACGGGCGTGAACCTGTCGCAGATGGACCACGACAGCAAGCAGAAGGCGTACGCGTCCGACATCACCTACGGCACCAACAACGAGTACGGCTTCGACTACCTGCGCGACAACATGGTTTACGAGATGCGCGAGCGCGTGCAGCGTGGCCTGAACTTCGCCGTGGTCGACGAAGTGGACTCGATCCTCATCGACGAGGCGCGTACCCCGCTGATCATTTCCGGCCAGGCCGAGAACCACACGGAGCTGTACCACAAGATCAACGAAGTCCCGCCGCTGCTCACGTTGCAGATCGGCGAAGAGACGCCGGACGGCAAGGGCCAGGTCGAAGTGCCGGGCGACTACACGAAGGACGAGAAGGCGCACACCGTGCTGCTGACGGAGGCCGGCCACGAGAAGGCCGAAGCCATCCTGACGAAGATGGGCCTGCTGCCGGAAGGCGCGTCGCTGTACGACGCCGCCAACATCACGCTGATCCACCACCTGTACGCCGCGCTGCGCGCACACGTCCTGTACCACAAGGACCAGCACTACGTCGTGCAGAACAACGAAGTGGTGATCGTCGACGAATTCACGGGCCGCCTGATGACGGGCCGCCGCTGGTCCGACGGCCTGCACCAGGCCGTGGAAGCGAAGGAAAACGTCCGCATCCAGAACGAGAACCAGACGCTCGCGTCGATCACGTTCCAGAACTACTTCCGCATGTACGGCAAGCTGTCCGGCATGACGGGTACGGCCGACACGGAAGCGTACGAATTCCAGGAGATCTACGGCCTGGAGACCGTCGTCGTCCCGCCGAACAAGCCGTCGCAGCGCAAGGACCGCCAGGACCAGGTCTACAAGACGGCGCAGGAAAAATACCAGGCCATGCTGGTCGACATCCGCGACTGCTACGAGCGCGGACAGCCGGTCCTCGTGGGCACGACGTCGATCGAGAACTCGGAACTGCTGTCGGGCATCCTGACGAAGGCGGGCCTGCCGCACAACGTGCTGAACGCGAAGCAGCACGCACGCGAGGCGGAGATCATCGCGCAGGCGGGTCGTCCGAAGATGATCACCATCGCCACCAACATGGCGGGCCGCGGTACCGACATCGTCCTGGGCGGCAACGTCGAGAAGCAGATCCAGTTCATCGAAGCCGACGAAGCGCTGGCGCCGGAGCAGAAGGCCGAGCAATCGGCCAAGCTGCGCGAGGAATGGCAGTCGCTGCACGACCACGTCGTCGCGCAGGGCGGCCTGCACATCATCGGTACCGAACGCCACGAGTCGCGCCGCGTCGACAACCAGCTGCGCGGTCGTTCGGGGCGCCAGGGCGACCCGGGCTCGTCGCGCTTCTACCTGTCGCTGGACGACCCCTTGCTGCGCATCTTCGCGGGCGACCGCGTGCGCGCCGTGATGGACCGCCTCAAGATGCCGGAAGGCGAACCGATCGAGGCGGGCATCGTCACGCGCTCCATCGAAGGCGCCCAGCGCAAGGTCGAGGCCCGCAACTTCGACATCCGCAAGCAGCTGCTCGAATACGACGACGTCGCCAACGACCAGCGCAAGGTGATCTACACCCAGCGTAACGAGCTGCTGGAAGCGGCCGACATCTCCGAGCTGATCGCATCGCTGCGCACGGGTGTCTTCACGGACGTCGTGCGCACGCACGTGCCGGCGGAATCGGTGGAAGAGCAGTGGGACATCCCGACGCTGGAGCGCGTGCTGGCCGACGAATGGGCGCTGCAGGTGCCGCTGGCGAAGATGCTGGAGGACGAGCCGAACCTGAACGACGACGACATCCTCGAGCGCGTGCTGGCCGCGGCCGAAGCGTCGTACGAGGCAAAGGTCGGCATCGTCGGCAAGGAAGCGTTCGGCGGCTTCGAGCGCAACGTCATGCTGCAGAACATCGACACGCACTGGCGCGAGCACCTGGCCGCGCTGGACCACCTGCGCCAGGGCATCCACCTGCGCGGCTATGCGCAGAAGAACCCGAAGCAGGAATACAAGCGCGAAGCGTTCGAGCTGTTCGGCGCCATGCTGGACCAGATCAAGAACGAAGTGATCCGCACCATCATGACCGTCCGCATCCAGACCCGCGAGGAAGTCGAGGCGGCGGAAGCCGCGATGCAGGCGGCCGCCGCGCACCTGGAAAACATCAACTACCAGCACGCCGACTTCGACCCGACGGCGGCGCCGGAAGAACTGATGGCGCCCCTCGCGGCGACGCCGGGCACCACGGCGATGGCGGACGATCCGGCCACCACTTACATGGGCGTGAAGGTCGGCCGCAACGACCCGTGCCCGTGCGGCAGCGGCAAGAAGTTCAAGGCTTGCCACGGCAAGCTGGCGTGATGCCGTAGCACCCGACGAAAAGCACCCTGCGGGGTGCTTTTTTTTCGTCCCGGCCGCACTGTCGGATTTGATAAACCGGATAAACGATATTCATGATTTTTCCGGCGCGGCGAGCCGGGTAACATCGAGGATCCGCGTTGAACGAGGACCGACCATGTTGACCGATGCCGCCGCACCGCCGCTACCACCGCGCCGCGCGTTCGCGCCCAACCACCCGGCCGACGGCGTGCTCATTCTCATCTATGTCGCGCTGATCTGGCTCGGCATGATCCTCGGCTTCGGCGGCGAGATCGCGCGCCACGTCGGCAACGGCGACCCGCCTTACCCGGCTATCCTGCACGTGCATTCCGCCGTGTTCGTCGGCTGGCTGGTCGGGTACACGGCGCAAGTCCTGCTGGTACGGTCGGCGCGGCCGGCGCTGCATCGGCGCCTCGGCGTGGCGATGGGGTGGTGGATCGTCGTGATGGCCATCGTCGGCACGGCGACGGCGTACACGATCCAGAACCGGAATTTCGGCACGGACCACAGCGACCCCGCGTTTTTCAGTGTCCAGATGGGTGACCTGATCGGCTTCGTGGGCCTGAGCGTGGCAGGTATCGTGTATCGCAAGCGGCCGGCGGCCCACCGGCGGCTGATGCTGCTGGCGATCCTGCAATTGAGCACGGCGGGCTTCGCGCGCTGGCTCGGCGGGGCGATCGGCGCCGCCTACCCGTTCGGCCACTGGGGCCAGAGTTTCTGGGCGACGTTCCTGACCCTGCACTTGACGAACGACGTCATGGTGCTCGGCATCGGCGCCTGCGACCTCGTCACGCGGGGCCGCCTGCACCCCGCCTACGTGGCGGGCGTGATCTGGAGCTTCGGAGTGCAGGTCACGCACGTCAGCCTGTACCTGTGGCCGGCCTGGCTGCCCGTCGCAAAAATGCTGCTCGGGCATGGATAACGGCCCGCGGCGGCGGGCCGTGCGGGCTCAAGGCGTCATCGCCTTGCGCAGCCAGGCGATCGTCGCATCGCCGATGCCCGGACCCATGCGCAGAAGGGGATCCGTCGCGGTGGCCTTGCGGAAGGCGTCGACGTCGTGCGGATCGTTGCCGACCATGTCGTGGAACAGCGCGAGCCACTGGCGTCCGAGGTCGCGCGCACGCGTGCCCGTTGCTTCCGGATCGGCTTTGATCTCGGCCTGGACCTGCGCGATCAGCGGTGTCCACTCGTGGCCGCGCGCGGCGAAGTGGCGGCGCATGCGTTCGACGACTTCGGGCCGCATGTATTTCGACCACGCGTCGAATTTCAGTTCGCCGATCGCCGCCTTCACGTAATTGAAAACCTCCTCGGGCATGCCGACGGCTTCCTTCTCGCGCTCCGCCATCATGTTCATCTTCGCCTGCACCGCCGCGTCGCCGCCCGTGTCGCGCTCGAAGACCTGCAGCCAGCGCAGGGCGAAGGCCTTCGCGGCATCCGCGTTCGGCGGCACTTGCGATTCGATCAGCCCGCGCGCCTGCTCGACCATCCCTTGCCACTCGGCCTGGGCGGTATCGTTGCGGAGCAGCGGCATGCGCTCCAGTTCCTCTTTGGTGAAATAGCGTTCGTACACGTTCGTCATGTCCATGGTGTTCTCCAGTGTGGTGAGCCACGTGGACAGGTCCGGCGCGGTGCCGCGCACGAGTTGTTCGCGCACGCGCAGCAGCTGGTCGCGCAGGCGCCGGGCTTCCGCCATGCGCACTTCGAGCGATTCCAGCTGGCGGTCGACGATCGCCAAGGGCGAACCGGCCGGACTGTCCAGCGTGAGGCCGATGTCGGACAAGCTCATGCCGAATGCGCGCAGGGCCTGGATACGGTGCAGGCGCGCCACGTCATCGCGGTCGTAGAGCCGGTAGCCGGCATCGGAACGCGCCGAAGGACGCAGCAGCCCGATGCTGTCGTAGTGGTGCAGGGTACGCACCGTCAGGTTGGCCAGCGCGGCCAGCTCTCCCACTTTCAGCATCGTGTCTCTCCGTTCTTCAGCGTGATGCCATGGTCAGGCCTCACGTGGCGTGAGGGTCAAGGGGTTCCGGCGCCGGAAAGCAAATAATGCGTGTCCAGGTCTTTTGCGCCCCCGACGCAAGTCGAGACAGATAATGAGATAAACCTGTTTTGCCATCAGGTTTATCCGTTCGTATCAGTGGGGCCAAGCCGGTTGCACAGTATCGCACAACCTCTACAATTCACGCGATATATGTTACCCTTGCGCAAAATACGCCGACATGTCGGCCATTTAAAAAGAAGCCTCGCCATGAATAAAATCGATTTCCCCGAATTGTCCCAACTGGCCGCCGCATCGGCTGCCGTGACGGCGATCTGCACATGCAGTGCCGTTCCATTGCTGGCTTGGCAAAAACTGCCGCTTTCACTCGATCTGGACGATCTTGAGGAAATCGGAACCCTTGTCGATGATCCTTACGATGAGCCGACGTTCAGTGAATATCATCCGCAAGGCACGCGGTATGAGAGCGAAGACGCGCCCATTGCGCCGTGTTATTTCCCTTGCAATCGTAGTCAAGTATTACGTTGCCAGGCATGTGGACGTCATTTCCTGCAATATAACGAGGCAGGCGGCTATTTCACTGAACTGCGCGTCCGGGCCTTGAGACCGGAGTTGCTGATCGATGCTCCGCTATAAGCCGGTGTTTTGATCATATCGACATGCCACCGCCTCGGTGGCAGTGTGTCGCTCCTCCGCTCTGCCCTGACACACCGATTCGCTTGTCCCCGCGCCACTCGCGCACTTCCCGCTCCAACCCGTTCACGATCTTCATCACTGGTAGTCGGTCCAGGCCGATGGCAGCTGGCACAGCCACACAATAAAGCCATTAAAAGCCACGGCAATTCAAGGTTTTATTCTGATTGAACAAATAATTGGAAAATAGATCTCGCTGATGTCTGATTTATTGGAAATATCGGTGCGCCGCGAATATTGGAAATCTTGAGGGTCATGGGATTATCGCGAATACACACTCAGAAAATTCCTATTATCTACAGTCCATTTCATTTGATATTGACACTGTAATTATCAAACAAGATAATTCCGCCGCTAAAGAATGAGTCTGCGATGTCTGTGCGGTGCCTTCAGCGCGCAATCAATTGTTCGTGGAGTCTTTTCAATTTCTCATATTGGCCCCGGTACGTCATTCCAATTATCTGGATTCATGTGCGTCATGTATTCACCCGAAGCACGTAGAACATCACCAAAAAATGAATAATACTTGTCTTTTCAAACTCACCGACACCGAACGAGATCGCCTTGGTAACGCGTTAAACAACATCGCCTATGATCCGAGCGGCTCCCTGGCCTACATCACGGACCTGCGCATGACGGCGATTTCGACTTTGCCGCGGCGTATTATCGACGCGCTGTCGGAACAGCGCGCCTCCATCCAGCCGAGGTCGCATCTTGTTTTTGAAAACCTGCCGACGGACGAACAGGTCTTTACGACGCCCGATCCGGACGTCTTCACGCCTGCATTCAAGAGCGGGCACGTCAGCGAAAACTTGATCATGGCGTTTGCATCGCTGATCGGCGAACCGTATTCGATCCTGTTCGAAGGGGGAGACATCGTGAACAATCTCATCCCGACCAAGCGCGCGAAACGTGAATACACCGGCCTTGGTTCCGAAGTGGAACTCGATTTTCACATCGAGAATGCCGCATTGAAGTTCATGGGGGACTTCAATTTCTCGCCGTTGGGACTGTTGCTGACCGGCGTACGTCACGACCCCGAGGGGCCGATGACCCGTCTGGCGGATGCGCGTCTCGCCCTGCAGAACCTGAGTGCGGAAGACATCGAATGTCTGCGCATGCCGCTGTACCGCATCAAGGTCCCTTATCGCTGGCGTCGAGGCAATATTGTTCAGACCGAACCTGTGGCTCTCGTACGCGGCAGCGCGAGCCTGCCCGAGGTCAGCGCAGTGTTCTATCCGGACATGGTGGAACCTCAATCGAGTGCCGCTGCAGCCGCGATGGAGAATTTTTACGCGGCGATACGCGAAAGTTCATTCGCCGTCGACGTGACGCCCGGCCGCCTGGTGTATATCGACAACCGCTTCACCTTGCATTCCCGTGACAAGTTCAGCGGCACGAACGACGAGTTCGACAACCCGATGCGCTGGGTGCAGCGTGTCTTCGTTGCGGCCAACCTGTGGAACCACCGAAATCTCAATCCTGTGAAGTCCCGTGTGTTCCAGCCGGGAGAAACAGTCGAATGCTGAACATCTTTTTGTCGGTGTTGCCGATCTTCCTGCTCATCACGGCAGGTTATCTGGTCAAGAACCGCTTCGTGCGCGACGACGGCTTCTGGAAAGCGGCGGACAAGCTTGTCTATTACGTTTTTTTTCCGGCACTGCTGCTGCTTGACGTAAGCGATGCAAACTTCGCCAGTGCCAACACGTCCAGTTCGATCCTGGCGACCGTGGGCGGCACGCTGCTGGTCGCGATCTTCATCCTCGTTGCCCAGCGTGTGGTCACCGTGCGCAACGATCTGTTCACGTCCATTTTCCAGGGCGGCGTACGCTACAACTCCTACGTGTTCGTCGCACTGGCACAGTCGCTGTCCGGAGCGGAAGGCGTGGCGATATCGGGCGTGTTCGTCGCCTATATGATCGTGCTGACGAACGTGATGAGTGTGCTCGTCATGAACCATTACGGCACTGGCGGCAAGAAATCCTTCAAGGGCACCGTGGCCGCAATGGTGCAGAATCCGCTGATCATCGGCGCCATGCTCGGGCTCGCGCTCAACGTGGCCGACCTGCATATTGCTGGCGCCGCGAGGCAGTTCCTGACGTATCTCGGCAACGCGGCGACGCCGCTCAGTTTGATGTCGGTGGGTGCGGGCCTGATGCTGGTCATGCAAGCTCGCCAGGCAATCGCCACCGGTTATGCCGTCGGTCTCAAACTCCTGGTCATGCCGCTGTGCACCCTGACGCTGTTGAAGGTGCAGGGGGCGTCGGGAACGCCTGCCCACATTGCGTTGTTGTACTCATCGGTGCCGTGCGCCGGCAATGCGTACATCATGGCGCGTCAAATGGGAGGCGATGCCGAAACCATGGCATCCATCATCACCTGGACGACGCTTTTGTCGGCAGCCACGATTACCGTCATCATCGGTACGATCACCCAGCTGTAGCAAGCCTCACGTCGGGTCGAGGTCCAGCGGTTGCGCTTCGCGCAGCGCGCGGGCCTCGTGCCACAACGTGACGAACAAGGTCATGACGACGGGACCGATGAACAGGCCGATCAGGCCCAGCGTCTCGACGCCGCCCAGGATGCCCAGCAGGACGGCGAGGAAGGGCAGTTGCGTGGCGTTGCCGATCATGGCGGGACGCACGAAATGGTCGGCCACGAACAGCACGACGACGCCGAGGACGACGATCGCGATCGCGGCGATCGTCGCGCCCTGCCACGCCAGCAGCGCGGCGGCGGCGCCGAAGGCGAGGGGAGCGCCGAACGGGATGATGGCGAGGATGCCCGTGACGGCGGCCCACAGCATGGCCGACGGCACGCCCGCGAACTGGTAGCCGATGCCCAGCAGGACGCCTTCCGCGAGGCCGACGAGCACGAGGCCATTGACGGTGGCGCGCACGGCGACGGGCACCTTCAGCGAGAACAGCGTCCAGCGCCGGGTGCCGATCAGGTGGGCGCCGATGGCGTCCGTCTGGCGCTGCAGGGCGGCGCCGTCCTTGTAGAAGAAGAACAGGCACAGGAAGGCGAACAGGATGTCGACGAGGCGGTGCATGACGCCGCTGCCCACGCGCTTGAGGACTTCGCTCGCGGTCTGCATGCGCCCGACGGAGCCGTCCTGCAGCAGGTGCGCGAGGCCGTGCGGCTGGCCCAGGGTCGCGAGCCACCAGTTGTAGATGGCGTCGCCGGCGAACGGGATGCGGTGCAGCCACTCGGGCGCCGCGAGGCCTTCGGTGTTGGCGTTGGCGACGACTTGCGCCAGCGCGGGCGCCTGGCGCGCGGCCTGCGTGACACCCAGCGTGAGCGGCGTGATGAAGACGATGGCCATCGCGATGGTGACAAGGGCCGCGGCGAGGATAGCGCGCCCTTTCAACGCCGTGCGCACGCGCACGTACAGCGGCCAGGTGGCGATGCACAGGATGGCCGCCCACAGCAACGGCAGGATGAAGCGCTGCGTCAGGAACAGGGCGAACACCACGATCGCCAGCGAAAAGCCGGCGCTCACTACGTCGCGTTGGTTGTCGGTCATCGGTCCTCCGGGAGATGGGGCATCTTACCAAAGAGGCATGCCCCCGTTCGAGATGTTTCCGATTATCAAGTGGCGGACTTAAGCATGTATTAACACCGGCTGCTCACCGGTGTGCTCGCCGATGAGGCGTTACAATACCGGACCTTCTTTCCATCTTTTCATTAGAGAACGCCATGGCCGTCAATTCCCCCCTGCCCGTCGCCGCCGAACTGAAACCCGTCACCGGCATCGAACTCGGTTACGCCGAAGCCGGCATCAAGAAGCCGAACCGCAAGGACGTGCTGGTGATGAAGCTCGCCGAAGGCGCGACCGTCGCCGGCGTGTTCACGAAGAACCGCTTCTGCGCGGCGCCGGTCCAGGTGAGCAAGGCGAATCTCGACGCCGTGAAGGGCGGCGGCAAGCCGATCCGCGCCCTGGTCGTCAACACGGGCAACGCGAATGCGGGCACGGGCGAACCGGGCCTCGCGAACGCGCAGGCCACGTGCGCGGAAGTCGCGCGCCTGCTGGGCCTCGAGGCGCAGCAGGTGCTGCCGTTCTCCACGGGCGTGATCCTGGAACCGCTGCCCGTGCAAAAGATCGTCGCGGGCCTGCCGGCCGCCATCGCGAACCTGAAGGCGGATAACTGGTTCAACGCGGCGGAAGCCATCATGACGACGGACACGCAGCCGAAGGCGGCGTCGCTGACGACGACGATCGGCGGCCACACGGTCACGATGACGGGCATCAGCAAGGGCGCCGGCATGATCAAGCCGAATATGGCGACGATGCTGGGCTACCTGGCATTCGACGCGAAGGTCGCGCAGCCCGTGCTGGACGAACTCGTGAAGTACGCGGCCGACCGCTCGTTCAACAGCATCACGATCGACGGCGACACGTCGACCAACGACTCGTTCATCCTCGTCGCGACGGGCGCCGGTTCGCTCGTCGTCGATTCGACCGACAGCCCGGACTACGCGGCCTTGCGCGACGCCGTCACCGGCATCTCGCGCCACCTGGCGCAGCAGATCATCCGCGACGGCGAAGGCGCCACCAAGTTCATCACGATCACGGTGGAGCAGGGCCGCGACATGGACGAGTGCCGCAAGATCGCCTACGCCATCGCCCACTCGCCGCTCGTGAAGACGGCGTTCTTCGCGTCCGACCCGAACCTGGGCCGCATCCTCGCCGCCATCGGTTACGCGGGCGTCGACGACCTCGATACGTCCAAGCTCGACCTGTACCTGGACGACGTCCTCGTCGCGAAGGCCGGCGGCCGCAATCCGGCGTACAAGGAAGAAGATGGCCAGCGCGTGATGAAGAAGGCCGAGATCCTCGTGCGCGTCGTGCTCGCGCGCGGCGACGCGGATGCCACCGTGTGGACCTGCGACCTGTCGCACGACTACGTCTCGATCAACGCCGACTACCGTTCCTGATTCGATGAACCAGCTGGAGAATTTCCTGCACCGCGCCGAGGCCCTTCTGGCGCGCGTGGAGGCGTTATTGCCGCCCGCCGCGCCGCGCGACCCGGATTTCCGCCACGGCTACGCGTACCGCTGGCGCAAGCGCCCGGGCGCGGGCAACGTCAAGTATCTGCAGGCCGTGACGCACGCATCGCACATCCGCCTCGACGACCTGCAGCACATCGGCCAACAGAAAGAACAGATCGAGCAGAACACGCGCCAGTTCGTGGGCAAGCGCCCCGCCAACAACGTGCTGTTGACGGGCGCGCGCGGCACGGGCAAATCGTCGCTGATCAAGGCATGCCTGAACCAGTTCGCGCCGCAGGGCCTGCGCCTGATCGAAGTGGACAAGGCGGACCTCGCGGACCTGCCGGACATCGTCGACCTCGTCGCGGGCCGGCCGGAGCGTTTCGTCATCTTCTGCGACGACCTCAGTTTCGAAGAGGGCGAAGCGGGTTACAAGGCGCTGAAGGTGGCGCTGGACGGCAGCATCGCGGCGCAGTCGGACAATGTGCTGATCTACGCGACGTCGAACCGCCGGCACCTGATGCCGGAAAAATTCTCGGACAACGACGGCTACAAGCACGTGGCCGACGACGACCTGCACCCGGCCGAGACGGTCGAGGAAAAGATCTCGCTGTCGGAGCGCTTCGGCCTGTGGCTGTCGTTCTATCCGTTCCGCCAGGACGACTACCTGGACATCGTCGGCCACTGGCTGACGAGCTTCGGCTGCACGCCGGAGCAGATCGCGGCCGCGCGCGGCGACGCGCTGCGCTGGGCGCTGGGCCGCGGCTCGCGCTCGGGCCGCGTGGCGTGGCAGTTCGCGAAGGACTATGCGGGCAAGCTGCCGCCCGCGCCTTCACAGGAACAGGTCGATGTCTGAGAAGCCGGTCGATGTGGCGGTGGGCGTGCTGATGCGCCCGAACGGCGACGTGCTCCTCGGCCAGCGTCCGGACGGCAAGCCGTACGCCGGCTACTGGGAATTCCCGGGCGGGAAAGTCGAGCCGGGCGAGGACATCTTCCACGCGCTGCAGCGCGAGTTCGTCGAGGAACTGGGCGTGAAGGTGATCTCCGCCGAGCCCTGGTGCTGCGTCGAGCACGTGTACGAGCACGCGCACGTGCGCCTGTACTTCTACATCAGCCGCGAATGGGAAGGCGAGCCGCAAAGCCTGGAAGGGCAGGCCTTTGCGTGGCAGGGCGCGTATGCCGTGAGTCCGCTGCTGCCGGCGACGATTCCGTTGCTGGCGTGGCTGGACCAGGTGCGGTACGCGGGGCGCGGCGAGGCTGCTTGAGCCTCGTGCGCCGACACGGCACGATCAAGTCAGGCAGTGAATCACGACGTCACCGCGCGCGGCCGCGTCCGTATAAAACTGTTGCAACGCCGAGTAGTAACCGAGCAGATACTCGAGCGCCTCGTCGCCTTCCTCTGCCCAGATGGCCGGATAGACATTCTTCTCTTCCATATCGTGCGGATCGTACCGTTGGGCCAAAGCGTCGGGCGTGAGTGCCTGGAGCGCTTGCGCGACGGTTCTGACTTCGTCGACGCTCAAGTAGCGTGCTGGTCCATAATCGAGTTCCGGTCCGATCTCGCTCCCATCGAGAATCGCCAGCGACAACGGCGGTTCGCCGCCCGTTGGGTCACCCGTCAGCAGGTAATGCAGGCCATGCCAGGCTTTGTCCAGACCCATGGAATTCGGCGGCTCGCTGCCGTCTTCCGGATACAGCAACGCCTCGACCTTGTCGGGGTCTTCCAGAAATTGTCCCAGCGTTTGCGGTGTAATCGAAGCAAAGAAAGCGCGAATGCCCACGGATGGCTCCTTGTTAATTGACTGGAAACTTCGTCGGCAGTGTACGCAGGCGGTCGCAGTTTGACAATCTGTCTTCCTGCCATGCGGGGCGCGACAAAGTTTCCTGAAAACGCCTAACAAAACCGGCAGGTTGCCATCTGCGGGCCTGCTTCCTACACTGGACCCTCGTGTCCGTTCACTCCCGTCCGGGTAACGGCACTTCGACTTGCCGTCGCCATGGCACGCCCCACGTCGGGGCTGCTCAGACAAGGCAGAACCAGCAGTGCATGCGTTCGTACCGATATCGCACGGTAAGGGATTTTTACGTCAATCCATTCACCAGGAGAATTCGATGTCACGCATTCCTTTCGTACTTGCCGCCTTGCTGGCCGCGTCCGCGGCGCAGGCAGCGCCACAGGTGGATGTGATTGCCACCGGGCTGAACAATCCACGCGGACTCGCATTCGCTCCCGATGGCCAGCTGTACGTGACGGAGGCCGGCAGCGGCGGCCACGGGCGCTGCGTGGTGCTGGCCGACCACAGGACCGTGTGCTACGGAGAAACGGGAGCCGTCACCCGCGTCGACCCGCGCGGCATCGCGCCGCCCAAGCGCATCATCACGGGCCTGCCGTCGCTGGCCCAGCCGAGCGGCTTCGGTGGCGGCGGGCCGCAGAACATCGCGTTCCATGGCGGTACCGCAAGAATCGTGATGGGCCTCGGCGCGGAAGCCACCGTGCGCAATGGCGTCGGGCCGAAGTCCGAGCTGTTCGGCAGGGTCTTGCAGATGAACCTGATCGGGCACTTCAAGGTCGGTGCCGACATCGCGACCTTTGAATTGATCCACAATCCCGTGCCCGGCGGCGCGGACAGCAATCCTTATGGCGTGGCGGCATTGCCGGCCCGGTACGTGGTCGCCGACGCGGGCGCCAATGCGCTGTTCAGCGTTGGCACCCACCAGGCGGTCACGACGCTGGCCACGTTCCCGACGCGGATGGTCGTCGGGCCTGCCGGCACGATGATGCCGATGCAGTCTGTCCCGACCACCGTCGTCGACGGCAAGGACGGTTGGCTCTACGTCGGCGAATTGACGGGTTTTCCATTCCCTGTCGGTGGCGCCAACGTGTACCGGGTATTGAGTGACGGCGGCCTGATGCAGACCTATGCCACCGGTTTTACCAACATCATCGCGCTGGCGTTCGACGCATGGCACCGGTTGTATGTGCTGGAAGTCGGTCACGGCCCGTCCTTCGGCTCGCCCCCGCTGAAGTCGCCCGGCCGGCTGCTCAGGGTGAACCCCGATGGAAGCCGGACCGTGATCTACGACCAGTTGTTCTATCCGAGCGGCCTCGTGATCGGCGATGACGGTGCGGCCTATGTGACGAACAATGGCGTCGTGCCCGGTCGGATTCCTGGCGGCCCGTTCGCCGACGGCGGGACGGTGTTGCGTATCCGGCTCGACTAGCTTCCTTGGCGACCCCTGGCCGCGCGCATCGTGCGCGCGGCTAGTCGCGTCCAGCGCGGTGGCCGCTCTCTAGGAAGACGACTACCTGCGAGCGGCCGTGTCCCGATTCACATGCATCCGTTTCGAGCGTGAACGCGTCCATCGTGACAGTCCGTGAATTTTTCTGTCTCTGCAACATGATATGCTGGTTCAACGGCCGGGTTCGGCCGCGTGAGTCCCTGGGCGCCCGATTACGATCGCCCTGAACGGTATTCATGCACATCGAGATGGAACGGAATGTGCGGCCTTATGTCGATGTCGAAGGCGCGGGCTTGGTGCCGGACGGGCCGGCCATGCGCGACGCGCCGGCGGCGGCCTTTGCCCGGCTGCGTCAATTCATCGCCACCTAGACAGATCATGACACTTCATCGACCGATTGGAATTTTCGACGCCGGCATCGGCAGCTACGCGATTGTCGAGCGGGTGAGGGCGACATTCCCCTCGCAAGACATCCTCTACTTCGCCGACCGCGCGAGTTTTCCCTATGGCGGCAAGACGCCCGCCGAATTGCTAGCCGTGGTGCGGCGCGCCGCATCGTATCTGTGCGAGCAGGGATGCGAGGCGGTGGTACTGGCCTCGAACGCGCCGAGCGTGGTCGTGCTGGACGACTTGCGCGCCGCCGTCCCCGTCCCGGTCTTCGGCATATTCCCGCCATTGCGCGAGGCCATTGCGCGCTCGGCGAGCAAGCAGGTCGCGGTGCTCGGCGTTGCCTCGCTGGTCAACAGCGACGCCATGAAGGCCTATGTGGACAAGCATGCCGTGCCCGGCAGCGACGTGTTGCTCGTCAACGCGTCGGCGCTCGTCGATATCGTCGAGCGCTTCGGTTTCCTGAGCGATCCCGCAGCGACCGGAAAAGCGGTCAAGCGATTCATCGACGATCTCCGGCGTCGCGCACCTGCCCTCGACGTCATCACGATGTCGTCGACGCATTTGCCGTGGCTGAGGCCTTTCTTCGAGGCGGCAGCGAGCGATGTGCTGTTCCTCGATCCCGCCGATTCGGTGCTGGAACAATTGCGGCCGCATGCCAGCGCAGGCTCGGGACGAACGTACTGTGTCGCTACCGAGACGGGCGAACTGAGCCTGGAACGATTCAATGACGCGTTGCGGGCGCTGGGGACGCCGCACAGGGCGGTGCCGGCCCCGCTTGCTGCGGACGCCTGCCCAGGCTGAGGCCTGACAGGAACCGCTCAGTGGCGCTCTCTGCACAACGTCGACGACGGTCGGCTGTCCTGGCTGGACAGCGTCGACCATCATTGACGTCGTGGCTTGCCGGACAAAGCCCTGTGGCTTGACCACAGCCGTAAAACATCACTGATGGCGCTCAGCCGTCCCGGGAACATGCCATTTATTTCAACGCCGTTCATGACCAGCCTCGGACTCACCCAACCCATCGTGCTGGGGCCGATGAACAATGCTTCATCCGCCGAGCTTGCAGCCGCGGTCAGCAATGCCGGAGGACTCGGATCGTTTGCAGCGGCCCTGCTCTCGCCCGATGCGATCGTGGACGCGGTCGGCCGGATCAGGAAGCTCACGGCCAAGCCCTTCAACGTCAACCTCTTCGTCCTCGACAAGCCGAGGCCGGATGCAGATGCGCTGAACAGCAGTATGGCGCGGCTTCAACTTTATCGCGACGCGCTGGGTCTTGGCGCAGCCCCCGTGCCAGAGAAATTTTGCGAGGACTTTTCCGGCCAGCTCGATGCACTCCTGAGCGCAGCGCCACCCGTCGTCAGTTTTACGTTCGGGATCTTGCCTGCCGAAGTTGTCGGGCGTTTCAAGCGCGCCGGCTGCCGTGTCATCGGCACTGCGACGACGGTCGCGGAAGCCAGAGCGTGGGAGGCGGTGGGGGCGGACTTCATTTGCGCACAAGGCAGTGAGGCCGGCGGACATCGGGGAACGTTCCTCAAGGACTTCGAGCAATCGTCGATCGGGCTCATGGCCCTGGTGCCGCAAATCGCGGCGGCCGTGTCATTGCCGGTGATCGCCGCCGGCGGCATCATGAACGGACAAGGTATCGCAGCGGCCTTGATGCTGGGCGCACAGGCTGCACAGCTGGGAACGGCATTCCTGTCATGCCCGGAATGTCCGATTCCCGCTCCCTGGCGCGATGCGCTGCTCGAAGCGACTGACGACAGCACGCGGCTCACCCGCACCTTTTCCGGCAGATACGCTCGCGGCATCGTCAATGCATTCATGGAGCAGATGCGGCCTTACGAACATGTCGTGCCGCCGTATCCTATCCAGAACGCACTGACCGCCCCCATTCGGCAAGCGGCCGGCAAGTCCGGCCAGGCCGGGTTGATGTCGCTATGGGCCGGTCAAGGCGTCGGGTTATCGCGCAGGCTGCCGGCGGCGGAACTGGTCGAGGTACTGGCCACCGAGATGGCGACCGCGGCACGCGCATTGTCTGCGCCGCGTCCGTAGAAAACTGTTGCGGCGTCTGGACCTCACCACGCGCGAAGTGCTGGTCGGACGTGGCGACCTACAACGACACGCTGCTGTACCCGCAAGTGGCGCCGGCACCGGGCACGACCTGCGTGAACGACACGCGGGACATCCACAGCTTCCCATGGAACCCGAACTGTAATGCGCTGATCGGCGGCTGAGGTCCGGCCGCCATTCTTTACGCGACGGTGAGCACGAGCTTGCCCTGAAGGTTGCCGCGTGCGGCCCGTTCATGCGCCTGGCGCGTATCGGCAAGCGGATAGGTGCTGTCGATGACGACGCGGATCGTTCCGGCGTCGAGCAAGGGCGCGAGTTCCGCGAGTTGCGCGCCGCTGGAGCGCACCTGCGTGTACGAGACCGTCACGCCCCGGTCGGCGGCTTTCTCCGCTCCCGCAAAGCCCAGGGGGAAAATCGGGAAGAGGGCGCCACCGCGCTTGAGCGTCCGCAGGAAGCGTTGCGCGCCCGCGCCCCCGACGGTGTCGACGACGAGGTCGACGTCACGGACGATGTCCTCGGGAGCGGTCCGGGTGTAGTCGATGAATTCGTCGACACCGAGGTCGCGCAGCAGCGCCTCGTGCCGGCCCGACGCGACGGCGATGACGCGCGCGCCCTTCCACTTGGCGATCTGCACCACGAGGTGGCCCACGCCACCCGCCGCCCCGTTGACGAGGACGGTCTTGCCGTCGAGCGGCACCGGCGCGTGCTTGTTGGGCTGCAGCGGATTCGGCGCATCGTGTCCCACGTCGACCAGGAACTGCCAGGCAGTCAGCAGCGACATCGGCGCGGCGGCGGCATGAATGTGATCGATGCCGGCCGGCTTCCGTGCGATTTCCGCCGCCGGCACGCAGACATATTCCGCGTAGGCCCTGCTGTCGCCGGCAAGCCCGGCTGGAAAGCGAACCATCGCGTACACCGCGTCGCCGACGGCGACGTTCTCGACGTCGGGGGCGACCGCTTCAGCGACACCCGATACGTCCGTGCCGGGAATGACGGGCAGGGCGATCTGCGGTTGCCACTCCGGAGGCAGCATCTTGTAGCCTTCGCGCAGGTACCAGTCGGGGGGATTGATGCCGACCGCGTGCACGCGGACAAGCACCTCGCCAGGGCCGGGTTCGGGTCGCGGCGCATCTTCATATCGCAGCACATCGGGGCCGCCGAATGCGTGCAGCCGGACGGCTTTCATTGTCTTGGTTGACATTGCTTGTTCCTTGATCAGGGTGGATAATCTTTAACGGAGCACAGCTCCAAATAAATGGAGCATCGCTCCGTTTTCATCCAATATACGGAGCAGGGCTCCGCTTGTCAAGGGATTGCATGCGGTCTGACGCGAAGAAGAATTACGATCTCATCCTCGAGATCGGACGCGAGGTGGTTGCGGAGCAGGGTACGGAAGCCTCCCTGCGTGATGTGGCGCGCAGGGCGGGCGTCGGCATCGGGACGTTGTACCGTCATTTCCCGACGCGGGAGGCGTTGCTCGAGGCCGTGCTGCGGGAAGGTTTCGATCAGGTGACGGTCCGGGCCGCGGAACTCGAAAAATCGGGTTCGGCCGACGAAGCGCTCGTGTCGTGGCTGCGTGACATGGTCGCGCTGACGCATCATCACCGGGGCCTGATCGCATCGATGACGGCCGCCATCGCGGACGAGGATTCCGCACTCCACGCCTCGTGTGTGATGTTGCGCGGATCGGGCGCGCGGCTGCTCGCGCGCGCCCAGGAAAAGGGCCGGGCGCGCCGCGACATCGACGGCACCGACCTGCTGGCCCTGGTGTCCGCACTCGCCTGGCTCAACGATCAACCGTCGTTCGCGGCGCGCGTCGATCACCTGCTCGACGTCATCGCCAACGCGATCCTCGCGGTGCCTGGCCGAGCGGAGGTGTAGTCGAGCGTTGCGGATGGGAGTGAGACGGGCGGCCCGCCTGGTATGGCGGCGTCGGTCCCTGTCGTCGCTGGCCATGCAATATCATGCAGTGCACGTCAAACCATTACATGGAGGAGTGCCGGACCAGAATAGGTCACTGGACGGTAGTAACCGGCCAAGAGCGGGCATTTATGTGACCGCTGGCTGCTCGTTGCAGTGGACTGGATCAGATTTCAAGATGACAAATTCAGACGAGATCGAGGCTTGGATAGTCGCCTACATTGACGCCCAACCACTGGAGAAAGTCATAGGTCCAGACCATCAATGTTGGTGGGCCGTAGAACGATTTATGGACATGAAAACCCTTGAGGAAGCCGAGGCAGGATGGTGTGCAATCCTCGGCATCCTTCACCGCCAGCCGCCGCAACAAGTATTAGATGTGCTGGCGGCGGGTCCGTTAGAGGACCTAATTCGCTATTGGGGGCCAGACTTTATCGACGGTATCGAACAAACAGCATGGGACGACATTCAGTTTCGAAACCTACTAAATGGGGTCTGGGAAAGTAGCAGTGCCGAGATCTGGAGCCGTGTTCAGCTAGCTGCATCAGGGCGCCGACCGATACGCAGGTAACAGCGAAGAAATGTCTGCAATGTGTCGGTTCCTGCCTGTCGCGACAGGCCGTGATTACTGAGGATCGACAACATGTTGTGCTGAGTTAGAGGCCAAGGCTGGCCAGAAGATGTCACGCGCGAACGTTTGCTTCTGGAGACTTTAGGATGAATGAGGTAAAGCTTTTCGCATTACATGATCGCGTCATCGTGTCGTCCAGCGGTGGCTGGAAAAGGACGTCGTCCGCAACCGTCGTCAGCGAGCCCGAGCCCGTTCAGACGCTACAGGGTCCCGAGTTCTACTACTGGGTGAGCTTCGACGAACCTCAGGAGACGATTGATGGTGACGATGCGTACTACAAGGCTCAGGTACTTAGCCGCTATCTTGATCGCGATCTCTTCGACCACACTAAAATTTGAATCCACTTCATGGTAGCTGTCGATGCAAGAAACCGCGCCAAAAGACTAGCTCAAGCACGAGGCTTGGGGGCCATGGCTAACGATACAAAATGGCGAGAATTCTTCAGTCATGTTATCGCGCAAAATATCCCGATGGAGGTAAAGCTTCTCTACGAAGAATTACCGTTCGAGTGCGAGCGTATCTGGTCTCCCACAAAAAACTACATTGAGGGTCGAGGTGGCATGGGGCCAGAACTCTTCATTTTCATCGAGTGGGTTCGATCAACTGAAGCGATGAAGGTCCGCGTTGCAGCTGCGGCGGTAGGACTTGAATGCAATGTCCATGATGGCCTAGCCACGGTCTATGGCTATCGCCAGCTCTAGACGTTAAAGTGGATGCCAGCGCCGTCCTGTGGAACGTCTGCTTCGGGTCGGAAGCGGTCTCAGCTGAAGGGCCATAAGCTGCTACGGGCGGGCCAATGTTGCAACCAAACGGGGAAAGGCCATGGCACTGTACAAAGGCGAAGTGGTCGTTAAAAGCGGAACTTTCTTATATGACGGGACAGTCACATGCGACTTGCGAATAGTCCGAAGTCAGGTACGTCCGGGGTCTGGGGACTGGGAAGATCCACCCGAACTAGCTGATGACAAAGAAGGTGAATTCTTCTACGTGCAGTTTGGGAGCACGACCGAGCGAGGACGCTTCAATGCGTCTGGAGGTGGCGGCCCAACGATGGACGAAGCGATCGCCGCGGCTGAATCTGCTTCGGGCATCGGCAAGACAATTCAATGGATCGACTAACGACGATGGCGACAGCGAACGGCCGCTGTATCAGCGATCCTGTTCCTCCCTGATCCTCGCTTGCTGCCGCCTGACCCGCTCCGCCGCTGCATCCAGTTCCTCACTGCTGCGCGCCCGTTGGAGACGCCCCGTGCGCGAGGGCTGACAGCAGTCGCTCGCATCGAACACGCAGCTTGCCGCGTCGACGATGGTATCGGCGGACGCGCAGTGTCCGGGCCCGTCACATGGCAGGTCGCACGGCGCGTCGCAAAAGCCCCGTTGGTACTTCAGCCGCAGATGTAGCGGCGGACACGCGTGCGCGCGCCGGTACACATGCCCGCACAATTCGAAACGCCGCTGCAGCAATCCGAGCCCGCGCAAGAGCCCGAAACGTGCGATGACGGCGTGACCATAGGCCGAGCAACTGGCGCCGCCCGTGGCCACGCGCAGCGCGCAGGAAAAGCCCTTGTACGGCGAGACGAAACGTTGGTAGAAGCGGATCGCGGCCAGCGCCAGCGCGGCAACAACCCTCACGTGTGGAGCAGCCGCCCACCCGCGAACGACCAGTTCTCCCAGCTCGTTTCCTTAAACACGACCAGCACGTTCTCGGGATCGAACCCGTCCGCGCGCAGGCGGTCCATCAGGTCGGCCAGCAGCTTCTTCTTGACCTTCACGCTGCGCCCGACGGACCAGACGATCTCGATCAGCACGAAGTCGTCCGTGCGCGTCGTCTGGACGTCAGGGTAGTGGGTGTCGTAGCGGAAGTCGGCCGCGTCGAGCTCGAGCACGCGCTGGAACCGGTCCGTGTCGGGCACGCCAGTCGCGACGAGCGCGGCGTGGACGGCTGCCAGCACCTTGTCCTTGAACTCGGCGGTCTTCGGCTTGCGGACGGTGAGCGTGACGAACGGCATGCGGACTCCTCGCGTTGGTTATTCCTTCGAGACGGCATCCTCATCGGCGTCGCCGGGCGGCGCGCCGGGGATCGTGTATTTCTCTTCGGCCCAGGCGCCCAGGTCGATTTGCTTGCAGCGTTCGGAACAGAACGGGCGGAACTTGTTGGCTTCCGTCCATTCGACCTTCTTGCCGCAGGTGGGGCAGGAGACGACGGTCATGGTGTGTTTCTAAAAAACGGTATCAAAAATTGCACAGCGTGAGTTCGAACGGCACGTCTTCTTCCAGCGGTTTCGGCTTCAGGTCGCCGCCCTGCGTGGTGAAGCGCACCCACAGCATGTATTTGTTGGCGGAGATCTCGGGGATGGCACCCAGCGCCTCGTCGACGGACAAGCGCAGCATCTGGTAGACCTTCCCCTGCAGCATCTGCTGGTAGCTGCCGGACGAGGCGATCATCTTGACGGGGCCGCCGGAGTCGCGCAGCAGGCGCAGCACGAGGGCCAGCGCGTCGAACAGCGGGGCCAGCGGGGTGAACCAACCCATGATGTCGGTGTAGCGCTGCTCGGCCGAGCGGCGCTGCCAGGCGTGATAGGACGGCAAGTCGAATTCGCAGGCGCCGCCGGGGATGATCGTGCGGCCGCGGATGCTCATCAGCCATTCGTTGTCGCGCACGTTCTGGCCTGTCTTGCCCTGAGCGTTGACGAGGGCGTTGCTGACGGTGTCGAGCTCGGCCAGCACGGCGTCGAGCGCGTCCTTGGCGACGGCCGGGTTGCTGCGGTAGCTCAGCAGGCTTTGCCGCTGGCGCTCCAGTTCCTGCAGCAGGTCGGACTTGAGGTCGGCACGGCCCGCCACTTCCAGCATGTCGAAGATCGTCGCGAGCGCGACATGATGCTGCAGAGGATGTTCCTGCGCTACAAAGAATTTGAACTTCTCGTACAGGTCCTCCAGCCGCAACAACGTGCGAATCCGCTCGTTGAATGGGTATTCATAGACGATCAAAATGACATTCCTCTCATTCCTCTGAATGTAGGCTGGCGGGCAACCTCGTGATTCTGAACCATCATGCACAAAATTACAAACGCTGGCTTGGTTGCTCTGCCAATCTTGCCGCTTCGTCAAGATAAAACCGGTGCAGGCGCTCGACCTGCGGCAGCAGGGCGTCGATGCCGGCGTCGTTGACGATCACGTCGTCCGCTTCGTCCAGGCGGCGCACGCGCGTCACCTGCGCGGCCATGATCGCGCGCACCTGTTCTTCCGCCAAGCCATTGCGCGCCATCACGCGTGCGACCTGCGTCGCTTCCGAGCAATCGATCGCGAGCACGCGCGCGACGCGCTCGCGCCACGTGCCCGATTCGATCAGCAGCGGTACGACGAAGATCGTGTACGGGCCGTCCGCGAGCAACGCCGCGGCCGCCGTCGCGTCGCGGATGCGCGGGTGCAGGATGGCTTCCAGGCGGGCGCGCGCGCCGGGATCGGAGAACACGAGGGCGCGCATGCGGGCGCGGTCGAGCGCGCCGTCGGCGGTGGCGTAGTCGGGACCGAACGCGTCGATCAGCGCCGGCATCGCGGCGCCGTGCGGGGCGGTCAGGCTGTGGGCGATCTGGTCGGTGTCGATGACGGCTGCGCCGCGCGCGGCGAACAGGTCGGCCACGGTCGTCTTGCCGCAGCCGATGCCGCCGGTGAGGCCCACCGCGAAGCGGGGACCGAGGTGAGATGTGGACACTGTCTGGCCGGAAGATTCCATGCGATCGTCGGGCCCGGCCGTGACTAGGCGGCCAGGAAGCCCTGCGCGTAGCGGGTGAGCGGGATGCCGTACAACAGCGCGATCATACCAGCCGCCGCGAGATACGGTCCGAACGGGATCGGATTGTTGCGGTCGCGCCGCGCGAACACGATCAGGCTGATGCCGACGATGGCGCCCACGACGGACGACAGGATGATGATCGTCGGCAGCATCGCCCAGCCCATCCACGCGCCCAGCGCGGCCAAGAGCTTGAAGTCGCCGTAGCCCATGCCTTCCTTGCCAGTGGCCAGCTTGAACAGCCAGTACACGGCCCACAGCGACATGTAGCCGGCCATCGCGCCGATGACGGCGTCGCGCAGCGGGACGATCGTGCCGTCCAGGTTGATGAGCAGGCCGAGCCACAGCAGGGGGAAGGTGAGGTCGTCCGGCAGCGTCTTCGTGTCGTAGTCGATCAGGGTCATCGCGATGAGGAAGTACGCGAACACGAGGCTGGCCAGGCCCAGCCAGCCGCTGCCGAAATGCCAGACCAGCACGGCCGACAGCAGGCCCGTGACGCCTTCCACGATCGGATAGCGGGGCGAGATCGGCGCCTTGCACGCGCTGCACTTGCCGCGCAAGAACAGCCAGCTGACGATGGGAATGTTTTCCAGCGCCGTGATCTGGTGGCCGCAGTGCGGGCAGGCGGAGCGGGGCACCATCAGGTTGAAGCGGTCCTGGTGCGGCAAGTCCTTGCCCGCTTCGTGCGCGATGTAGTTGTCGAGCTCGCGCTGCGCCATGACGGGCAGGCGGTACACGACCACGTTCAGGAAGCTGCCGATCAACAGGCCGAACAGAAGGGCGGCGAGGGTGGCGGCGAGCGTCGCAGGGGCGGCGAAGAGCAGGAAATCCGGTGACATGATGTTCCGATGGGTGGCTGATTCCGTGAATCAACTATTCTAGGGGTTTTCCCGTCCTTTGGGCAGCACCATGAGGCGCCGGCGCAACCGTGGCCGAAAGTGTGGTATTCCTGGCCCTATGCGTTCTGTGGTTTGACGGCGTACTTACGCCCGCTAGACTGGGCTGGCGCGGTGGTGCCTGCCAGTTGTTCCGTGCTTCCCTCCGGCCGGATGGTGGGCGCCGCGCTGCCTTCCGTCGTTCCCCCGTCCACGATAACGAAAGGAACATCATGAAGATCCAGCACTGCCTGGGCATTGCCCTTGTCGCATCGTTGCCGCTCGGTGCGGCCCATGGCGCGACGTCCGTCCCGCAGAAAGAAGTGGTCGCGAGCAAGGACGCGCCGGCCGCCGTCGGCCCGTATTCGCAGGCGATACGGGCCGGCAGCATGGTGTTCCTGGCCGGCCAGATCCCCATCGATCCGAAGACGGGACAGACGAACCTCGGCACCATCGAGGAGCAGACGGCGCAGGTGTTCGAGAACCTGAAGGCCGTGCTCGCCGCCGCCGGCATGACGCTCGATAACGTCGTGTCGACGACCGTCTACGTGAAGGACTTGAACGACTTCGCCAAGCTGAACGCCGTCTACGGCACGTATTTCAAGGACAAGCCGCCGGCCCGCGCCACCGTGCAGGTCCAGCGCCTGCCGAAGGACGCGGCCGTCGAGATCTCCGCCATCGCCGTGCACTGACGGCGCCCGTGCTCACGCGGCCTGCGGCTGCGCGATCAGGTCGAACAGGCGCGCCAGCGGCACGGGCCGGCCCGGCAGCCAGCCCTGCACGAGCGGACAGCCGAACTGGCGCAGATAGCCCAGCTGGGCGTCCGTCTCGACGCCCTCGGCCACGACCTGCAGCTTCATGTGCCGGCCCAGGTCGAGGATCGAGCGGACGATGGCGCAATCGTTCCGGTCGTAGGGCACGCCGGCCATGAACAGGCGGTCGATCTTCAGGGACCCGATCGGCAGGTTCTTCAGCAGCGACAGCGACGAATAGCCCATGCCGAAGTCGTCCAGGCCGATGCCGAAGCCGCGCCGGCGCAGCTCGCGCATGATCGCGATCGACTTGTCCGCATGCTTCATGACGACGCCTTCCGTCAGCTCGAGGCAGATGCGGCGCGGATCGACGCCGGCCGCCGCGGCCAGCCCGGAGAGCCGCTCGGGCAGTTCCGCGTCGATGAATTCCGGCGCCGCCATGTTGACGTGCACGCGCACGCCGTCCAGGCCGGCCGCGCGCAGGCGCGCGAGGTCGTGGCACGCCTGGCGCACGACCCAGTTGCCGATGTCGACGATCAGCCGGCTCTGTTCCGCGAGCGGGATGAACACGTTCGGCGGCACGATCTCGCCGTTCGGCCGGCGCCAGCGGATCAGCGCTTCCACGGCGTCGATCTCCATGTCCGTGCTCGTGCGGATCGGCTGGTATTCGAGGAAGAATTCGCCGCGCCGGATCGCGTAATGCAAGTCGGTCAGCAGGCTGATGCGTTGCCCCGCGTCAGCCGGCGTGCCGTCGACGCTGAAGTGGCTGGCCAGGTTGCGGCCATTGCGCTTGCTCGCATACATGGCCGCATCGGCCGCGTGCAGCAGTTCGCGCGTGCAGGTGCCGTGCTCGGGATACGTGCTGATGCCGATGCTGGCCGATATCGCCAGCCGGTGCTCGCCGTAGACGAAGCGGCGCCGCGCCGCGTCCAGCACGGTCTCGGCCACGTGCGCCAGTTCGTCCGCCGTCGCGCCCGGTGCGGACAGCAGCGCGAATTCGTCGCCGCCGAGCCGGCCGATGCGCCAGCCCGGCGGCGCCAGCGTGCGCAGGCGCTGCGCGAACGCCGTCAGCACGACGTTGCCCGCGTCGTGGCCGAACGCGTCGTTGATGGGCTTGAACTGGTCGAGGTCGACGAACAGCACGCCGAACGTCTGGCCGGCCGGCACGTCGCGGCACAGGCGGTCGAGCTGGTCGTAGAAATGGGCGCGGTTCGCGAGGCCCGTCATCTCGTCGGTCTGGGCGCGCACGCGGATGCGCTCCTGCTGCGTCATGCGTTCGATGGCCTGGGCGATCATCGCCGAGATCGACTTGGCGAGGCCCGGCAGCTGGGCGTCGGGCTGGCGCTGCAGCACGCTGAAGAATTCCAGCACGCCGGGCCGCATGAGGCGCCCGTCGGACGCGACGAAGGTCACGGGAAAGAAGTACGCCGATTGCAGGCCGCACGCGCGTGCCGCATCCGCGCGCAGCAGGTCGGCCGCGCTGCTCGCGTCCTCGATCCAGCGTGCCTCGCCGCTGGCCCAGACGGTGCCGATCAGGCCTTCGCCGGGCGCCATCCCGAGCCGCGCGCTCGCACGGCGGAACGGCGCCAGCGCCTGCCGCGGCGCGTGCCACGCATAGCGGCAGCGCAGCATCGCCTGCGCGCCCGCATCGTCCTCGATCGCCCAGAACGCGCCCCATTCCCAGCCCAGTTCTTCGCACACGAGCTGCAGGATGCCGGCGACGGCGTCGTCGATGCTGTCGGTGCCGACGAGGTATTGGGTCAGCGCGAAGTTGAAGCGCTCGCGCGCGGCGGCCTGCTTGGCGGCCGTGATGTCGACGAGGATGCCGCTGGCGACGGTGCCCGGCAGCGCGACCTGTTGCAGGCGCAGCCAGCGCAGGCCTTGCCCGTCCGTGCGCACGCGGAATTCGCATTCGGCGCCGCCGTCGCCGGCCACGATGCGGTCGAGGACGGTGCGCACTGCGTCCCGGTCTTCGCTTTCGATGCGGGCCAGGCAGGCAGCTGGGCTCGGATGGCGGTCGGTGCCGAAGAAGCGCGCGGCCACGGCCGACAGTGCGACGCGGCCGCCGGCGCGGTCGAGCCACCAGCGGCCGAGGCCGGCTGCATGGTCGCCCGTGTCGAAGCGTTCGGCCGCGGCCAGGGCGCGGCGCCAGCGGGCGCGCGCGGGAAGGGAGGTGATCTTGATGTTCTGGATGTCCATGAATGCCACGAATGTTCGACAGATTTGCACCAGAACCGGACGGGTGGGTCCGATTTGCACCGAAAGTTCGTCACGTCCGCACGCAGGTTGTGCCGGACGGCTGGTCGTTATCGCAAGATTGCGTTGCAAAGAGTCAATGCAATTTGCGTGCCGGTCATTCGCTGGAGCACGTGGCGGCGCCGGGCGGACGCCGGAACAGCCAGAAGTGTTCGTCGTGGTCCGCGGGGCGGGCGCCGTCCCAGACGGGCTGCCACGACGCGTCGTCGCTGCAGCGGGGCAGCCGGCCGCTCGGGTCTTCCAGCAGGATCAAGGTGCAGGCGGACGACGGCCGCGTCTCGAGCCGTTCCGTGACGATGCCTTCGTAGTAGTGCAGCATCGCGCGCTCGCTTTCGGCCAGCCCGTAGCTGGCCACGCAGCCCGCGCCGGGGCCGCGCGCGGCCTGCAGCGAACGGAATACGTGCTGGTACGATTTCACCGCGTCGACCCACGGCATGAACAAGGTGGCGGCCAGCAACCAGCACAGCGTGAGGCCCACGACCCACGTCTGCAGCGCCGCCTGGCGCCGTGGATACAGCACCATGCACCACGCCGCGGCCGCCGTCGCGGCCAGCGCGCAGGCGAGGCGCAGGATGCCGAGGTGGCGGTCGGGCTCGGGCGGCAGCAGGCGGTACAGTGCGTGCAGGTGCAGCGGATCGTGCGTGAACATGACGTAGGCCCAGATGCACCAGAACGCCAGCGCGATGCTGCCGAACAGGTCCCGCGCGCCGGCGCGCCAGACGCGCTCGATGATTGGGGGGAGCGTCAACGTCGTGCGCGCGCCGAGCAGGGAGAGCGGCAGCAGCAGCGGCAGCGCATAGCCGTCGCGCGCGGAGGCCGATGCGACGAGCACGCCCAGGATGACGACCGCGAATACGGCGGCCGACTGCATGCATTCGTCCGTGGCCAGCAGCGCGCGGTCGCGCCACAGGGCGGCAACGGCGAGCGGCGCGGCGGGGAACGTGAGCCACCACAGGTTCTTGGCCCAGAAGCCGGGATCGTTCGCCGCGCCCAGCACGGGCACGGCGAAGCCGACGAAGCGCCCGATATTGTTCATCCAGAACCAGTCGTGGAACAGCGCCGGCGACCGCGACCACAGCACGGCCGGCCACACCGTCAGCCATGGCAGCGCGGCCAGCAGCGCGACGAGGACAGTCTGCGCATACGCACGCGCACGCCAGCGCGCAAAGCACAGCGGGAGCAGCAAGGCGGCCAGGCCGAACACGCCGGGCGCGAGCAGGCCCTTGGCGAGGAAGCCGATGCCGATGCCGGTGCCCACCTGCAGCCCGCTGGCGATCGGGCGCGTGCGCCAGCGCGGCAGGCCCGCCATGCCCAGCGCGATGCCGGCGAGCAGGGCCGTGTCCGTCAGCATCAGGTGCGCGTACGCGGCGAGGCCGAAGCAGGCGAGCAGCACGAACACGGTCGTGCGGCCGAACTGCGCGTCGACCCAGCGCCGGCCGCACTGCGCCATCGCCGCGCAGGCCAGCAGCAGGAAGGCGCCCGTGGCCAGGCGCGCGCCGTCGTGCAGGGCGAGCACGGGTGACGTCAGCGACGCCAGCGCCCCCGCGACCCAGTAGAACAGCGGCGGCTTTTCCATGAACGCTTCGCCCGCCATGCGGGGCACGACGGCGTCCCCCGTCGCCAGCATGGTGCGCACGATGTCGGCGATGTACGTCTCGTCCTGTTTCCACGGCTGGTGGCCGACGAGGCCGGGCCCAAAGTACAGCGCGAGCAGGACGAGCAGAGCCCACGTGCGGGTGCCCAGCATGAAGCGGCGCGACAGGAATGCATCGGCGGCGCCCGCCTCGTCGCGCACCGTCCCCGCGGCGTCGGCGCGCAGCAGCGGGGCGATCTCGTCGAGCTCGGGCGGCGGTTTGGACATGGCGGCCTAGGGCGATCCGGGCGGCAAGGGGGCCGTGGACACGACACGGCCCAGCCGCACGTCTGCCATATGCTCGCGCAGTCCGGGCCGCTCGTCCAGCAATTGTCGGGCGGCAAAATGATCGGCGTTGTCCATGGGCTCCCCGTTCGGAATGAACAAGCGGTATTTACAATGAATAAAATGTTAGCTCGGCGCCAGGCGCGCACACGTTACGGTTTGGTTATTTTCCCGTTCGACATGTTGTCTGCGAATATGATGCGAACGCCGGCCGAGTCCGGTACATCAGCACAACCACATGGAGCGATCATGAAAAAATATCTCGTAGGCCTGTTGGGCGCATTGACGGCCGTCGCGGCCTTTGCCCAGACGACCGTACCGAATCCGCTCGGTCCGAGCGCCGGCCCGGCGACGGCGACGCAGGGCGCGCCGGCGGCCGGCAAGGCGTCGAAAGCGGCTGCGGCGCAAAAAGAACAGGCGCCGGGCGGTGGCGCCGGCAAGGTCTGGGCGAACAGCTCGAGCAAGGTCTATCACTGCGAAGGCGACAAGTACTACGGCAAGACCAAGAAGGGCGAGTACATGACGGAGGCCGACGCGAAGGCGAAGGGTTTCCACGGCGTGGGCGGGAAGATGTGCACCAAGTGACGGTGTCGCTGATGGGGTGAGCACGTTCGCGCCGCCGAAGGTGGCGGCGCGCGACGGCAGCGAGCGCGCGTGCGGGTGCGGAAATGGAGGCGCGGCGCGCTCAGGACGAGCGTTGACGTTCGGGGATGATGCGCGCGACGCCGCTGCTGTCCGGCAAACGCTTCAGGAATTGGTGGATGTTCGGGTGGCGCGCGACGAACTTGCGCAATTTCGGGAACACGAGGGAGCGTGCGCCGCAATCGCTGCACAGCAGGCGCTCGCTGCCCCACAGCAGGCGCATCGAGGGCGTGCGCGCGACCCGGCGCACGCAGGTGGAACCACATTCGGGACAAGAGGGCATGATAAACCGATCAGTTGAAAACAAGCTGTCCGAACTTATCAGTTATTGCCCCATTGCACTGTGCGGTAACGCACACTTGTACCCGTGGAGGATGGGGTAGCCGGGCTGCGCCCGGCATGCCCACGGTGTCAGACCACCGACCCCAGCTTGAAGATAGGCAGGTACATGGCGACGACGAGGCCGCCGATCAGCACGCCCAGCACCACCATGATCATCGGTTCCATCAACGATGACAGCGTCTTGACGGCCTCGTCGACTTCTTCCTCGTAGAAGTCGGCCACCTTGCCCAGCATGCCGTCCAGCGCGCCGGATTCCTCGCCGATGGAGACCATTTGCGTCACCATATTCGGGAAGACATTAGCGTTCTGCATGGCGACCGTCAGGCTCGTACCGGTGCTCACTTCCGTCTGGATCTTCTTCGTCGCTTCCAGGTAGACGTTGTTGCCGGACGCGCCGCCGACGGAGTCGAGTGCTTCCACGAGCGGCACGCCGGCCGCGAACATCGTCGACAGGGTGCGGGTCCAGCGGGCAATCGTCGCCTTGCGGATCACGTCGCCGAACACGGGGAGGCGCAGCAGGATGCGGTCCATCGCCTGCTGCATCTTCAGCGACCTGCGCCAGGTCTGGAAGAAGAAGTACAACGCCGCGAAGATCGACGGGAAGATAATCCACGCCCATTGCACGACGAAGTCGGAAATGCCCATCACGATCAGCGTAGGGGCCGGCAGGTTGGCGCCGAAGCTGGAGAACACCGACTTGAACGCGGGCACGACCCAGATCATGATGACCGCGGTGACGATGAACGCGATGGCCATGATGGCGCACGGGTACATCAGCGCGCCCTTGATCTTGCTCTTCAGCGCGAGCGTCTTTTCCTTGTAGATCGCCAGGCGCGTCAGCAGGTCTTCCAGGATACCGGCCTGCTCGCCGGCGCCCACGAGGTTGCAGAACAGCGGGTCGAAGTACAGCGGGTATTTGCGGAAGGCGTTGTTCAGGCTCGTGCCCGTCTCGATGTCGGCGCGCAGGTCCATGATCAGCTTCGACATCGACGGGTTCGCATGGCCCTTGCCGACGATGTCGAACGATTGCAGCAGCGGCACGCCGGCCTTCATCATCGTGGCCAGCTGGCGCGTGAACAAGGTCAGGTCCTTGTCCTGGATCTTCTTGCCGCTGCGATAAACCTTTTTCTTGACCTTCGTGACCATGATGCCCTGGCGCCGCAGGGTCACGTTCACGATGGTCTCGCCGCCGGCGCGCATTTCGCCGCGCACGGTCTTGCCGGTCTTGTCCTTGCCTTCCCAGGCAAAGATGTGTTCCTTGACCTGGTTGCCGACGGCGCGGCGCGCCGGGACGGATGTCGTTGCCATAGTGGTTCCTTAATCGTTCGTGCAGCCGAGCACTTCCTCGAGGCTCGTGAGCCCTTGCTTCACTTTTAACAGGCCGGACCGGCGCAGCGAGTTCACGCCGTCGGCCTCGGCCTGGGCGGCAATCTGCATCGCGTTGCCGTGCGCCAGGATCAACGCTTCGATCGCGGACGAGATCGGCATGATCTGGTAAATGCCCACGCGCCCCTTGTAGCCGGAGCCGAGGCAGCGTTCGCAGCCGATCGGGCCGTAGGGCTTCCAGTCGCCGTCGAGGTCGCTGTCGCGGAAGCCGGCCGCCTTCAGCGTGTCGCGCCCGATCTCGAGCGGCTGCTTGCACGTGCACAGGCGGCGCGCGAGGCGTTGCGCGGTGATCAGGATGACGGACGACGCGATGTTGAACGGCGCCACGCCCATGTTCATCAGGCGGGTCAGCGTGGACGGCGCATCGTTCGTGTGCAAGGTGGAAAACACCATGTGGCCCGTCTGCGCTGCCTTGATGGCGATGTCGGCCGTTTCCAGGTCGCGGATCTCGCCGACCATGATGATGTCCGGATCCTGGCGCAGGAACGCCTTCAGCGCGACGGGGAACGTGAGGCCCGCCTTGTCGTTGACGTTGACCTGGTTCACGCCCGGCAAGTTGATCTCGGCCGGGTCTTCCGCCGTCGAGATGTTGATGCCCGGCTTGTTCAGCAGGTTCAGGCAGCTGTACAGCGACACCGTCTTGCCGGAACCCGTCGGGCCCGTCACGAGCACCATGCCGTACGGGCGCGTGATGGCGTCGATCAGCTGCGCTTTCTGGTCGGGGTCGTAGCCGAGCGCGTCGATGCCCATCTGGGCCTGCGTCGCGTCGAGGATACGCATCACGGTCTTTTCGCCGAACAGCGTGGGCAAGGTGCTGACGCGGAAGTCGATGGTCTTCGTGGGCGACAGCACGAGGCGCATGCGGCCGTCCTGCGGGACGCGCTTTTCCGAGATGTCGAGCTTGGCCAGCACCTTGATGCGCGAGACGAGCTTGTCGCGGATCGACAGCGGCGGGGCCAGGTGGTCGCGCAGCACGCCGTCCACGCGCAGGCGGATGCGGTACTGCTTTTCGTACGGTTCGAAGTGGATGTCCGACGCGCCCAGGTTGATCGCATCCATCAAGACCTTGTTCAGGAAGCGCACGATGGGCGCGTCCTCGACTTCGGCGGCGGCCGCGGCCGCTTCCTGGCCCTGCGGCTGCGGTTCCTCGTCGGCGAATTCGATGTCGCCTTCTTCGCCGACGAGCTCGCTCAAGTCCTGGTCGGCGGTCTTGGCGATGGTCGCCAGCAGCGCGAGCAGCGCGTCGTGCGCGACGATCACCGGTTCGACCGTCGATTCGCTCTGGAACTTGATCTGGTCGAGTGCCTGCGTGTTCGTCGGGTCGGACAGCGCCACCGACATCTTGTTGCCGCGCCGCGCCAGCGCCACGACGCGCTGGGCCTGCATCAGCTTCGGGTCGATCGCGTTGACGGGCAGGCAGTCGGGGCTGAACGACGCGAGGTCGAGCAGCGGATAGCCGAACGTCTCGGCGCAGAAGGCGGCCAGGGAGCGGGGATCGATGGTGCCGCTGCCGAGCAAGGTATCGATGAAGCCAACCTTGTCGGCGGACGCCTTCTTTTGCAGCACGTCCGCTTGTGGAGGCGTGAGCCGTCCGGCCTGCAGCAGGGCACGCGCCAGCCCGGGCAACGCGGTGCCAGGGGTGGTGTTGGGGAGGACTGCTGCCATATGGTTAAGGTCGGAAGGACGACAAGAAGCCGGACCGGGAAGACGGTCCCGGCGGATGTTCTCGATGATGCCCGCAGGCATCAAATCGGTCAAGAGTTTGTCGTGGGGGAAGAGGTATACATACCACGTGGACGAAGTGGCATGTAACCGACACGCAATGCCGGGTCGATAACATCGTTATTCCTCGTGCAAGAACAAGGGCTTACCGCCGGATCGTGTCCGGCGGCGCTGGGCCGATGCAGCCCGATCAGGCTGCGAGCCAGCGTTTGACCGCGACCGGCCGCAACAGTTTCACGACCTTGATGGCCTGGTTCTGCACTTGCACGACTTCGATCACACAGTTGCCGATCTTGAGGGCGATGGGGAATTCCGGAATCTCCTGCAACTGTTCCAGCAGCAGGCCGTTGACGGTCTTCGGGCCGTCGAGGGGGAGGTCGAGGCCGAGCTTCTTGTTGATGTCGCGCAGCGGCGTCGTCCCTTCGAGCAGCACGTCGCCCTGGGCACTCCACGCCATCGCGTCGCTGCGCGCCGCGCCCGGGGTGGACGTCGTGAAATCGCCGATCATTTCCTCGATGATGTCTTCGAGCGTGACGAGACCCTGCACCTCGCCGTACTCGTCGACGATGATGCCCAGGCGCTCCTTGTTTTCCTGAAAATACTGGAGCTGCGTGAAGACGCCCGTGTCTTGCGGGATGAAATAGGGCTCCGTCAACAGTTCGCGGAAGTGTTCGGTCGTCAGGTCGTCTTCCTCGTTCAGCAGCGCGACGGCCTTGCGCACGTGCAGGATGCCGACGATGCGGTTGATCTCGCCTTCGTACACGGGCAGCTTGTTGTGGTAGCAGGTGGTCAGCTCGGCCTTCAATTCGTCGACGGGCAGCGCGAGGTTCAGCGCCTCGATCTGGCTGCGGGGCGTCATGATGTCTTCGACGGAGATCTTTTCCAGCTCGAACAGGTTCAGCAGGATGCTCTTGTGCTTTTGCGGGATGTAGCTGCCGGCCTCCAGCACGACGGACCGCAATTCTTCCGGCGACAGGCGCTGCTGGGCCTCCGCATGCCCGACGCCCGCGCCGCGGATGCGCAGCAGGCGCAACAGGCCGTTGACGAACAGGTTGACGAACCAGATGGCGGGCTTGGCCACTTTCATCAGCGGCCGCAGCACGTAGCTGGACCCGAGCGAGATCCGCTCGGGGTACGTGGCGCCGATGATCTTCGGCGAGATCTCCGCGAACACGATCAGCAGGAAGGCGACGACGGCCGTCGCGATCGTGATCACGCTTTCCTCGTGGCCGAAGAACAGGATGGCGATCGCGGTGACGAGCGCCGTCGCCATCGCATTGATCAAGGTGTTGGCGATGAGGACGAGCGACAGCAGCTTGTCCGTGCGGTCCAGCAGCCACAAGGTGGTGATGGCGCCGCGGTTGCCCCGTTTCGCGAGATGGCGCAGGCGATATTTATTGGCCGCCATCAGGGCGGTTTCCGCCATCGCGAAGAAGGCCGAGCAGAGGATCAGCAGCGCGAGTGCGAGGATGAGCACCCAGAGTGGTACGGTTTCCAAGGATCACCGTCAAGAATCGTCGGGAAACTGGCGAGGCCAGCGCGGTGCGGGCCGCCGGGCGGTCACGCAGAGGCCGATTCTAAGTCAAGGGGAGGGGGCTTGCAAGTTTGGCCAGACCGGCGCCGCGGACGGGTTCAGGCTGTCGATCATCGAACTCGGGATCAGGATCGTGGCGCCGCGCTCTTTCGTCGTTTCGTAGATGATGTTCATCGCCCGCAGCTGCAAGGCCGCCGGATGGCCCGCGTACATGCCGGCCGCCTCGACGAACTTCCCCGCGATGGCGGCTTCGGCGGAGCCGAGGATGACCCGTGCCTGCTTCTCCCGTTCGGCCTGCGCTTGCCTTGACATGGCATCCTGCAGGACGACGGGGATGGCGACGTCGCGGATTTCCACCGACCCGACGGTGATACCCCACGGCGCCGTCTTGCGGCCGATCGATTCCTTCAGTTGCGCGTCCGCCTCCTTGCGCTCGGACAGCAGCGCCGCCAGCATCGACATGCCGATCATTTCGCGCAGCGACGTCTGGGCCACCCGGTCGATCGCCTCGCGGTAGTTCGTGATCGCCAGCGCGGCTTTCTCGGCATCGTGCACGTGCCAGAAGATGATGGCGTCGACGTTGACGGGGACGGTATCCTTCGTCAACGCCTGCTCGGCATTGAAGGCCGTCGTCTGGATGCGCCCGTCGATGACGGCCACGACGTTGTCGATGACGGGCACGATGGCGAACAGCCCGGCACCCTTGACGCTGTGGAGTTTCCCCAGTCTCAAGATGACGAATTTTTGCCACGTGTTGGCCATCTTCAGCGAGAACGCGAGGAGCACGGCCAGCACGACGAACGGCAATCCGAGCAGCGGACTGCCCCAGTAGACGAGGGCTGCGCCAACGCCGAGGCTGACGCTGACCAGGAACGATGTGACGGGGTTCATGATGGATCGTCGCGGACACGCACGATCGTCAATGCCTTGTCCGCTCCCAGCCATGGCGCACGGCCATCTTGACCTTGTCCCATGCCGCCGCCGCACTGTCGCCGTGCCTGCGTTCCCAGTCGCTCTTCAGGACGGGCTCGACGTCTTCCCATGCCTGTCCGGCGCCGCCTTCGCTCGCAAGCATGGCGTCGGCGCGGGGCGCGTCAGGCGGCGGGGCCGGAATATAGGCAAGGGGATCGTCCTCGTCCGGGTCGCTCCATTGCGCGATCGAACCCAGCGATTCCCGGAACGTGTTGCCGGCCGGTGGCGCCGACGCGTTCTGGGTGCCGAAATAATGGCTGTCCTCGTGCGGATGGTGTTGCAGGGCGCCCGGCGCGGTGCCGGGCGGATAGCGCCGCCGGATCGATGCACTGTCCGGTGCGGGACGCGGCGCGGGCTCGTCACGGATGTCTTCGAGTCCGGCCGGATGGTAATGCGCGATGATGCCGGCGGCGCGTTCGGCTGCCGGATCGGATTCGGTGGTGAGCGTGACGACGTGGCGCTGTGTCCCGGCATCCTGGTGACGCAGGGCGCCGAGCAGTCGCGTGGCCGTGTGCCGGAGCGACGTGGCAAGGCCTGCTGCGTGGTCGTCGTCGGCGATGTCCGACAGCGCCAAGTCGGTACTTGGATAGCCCGAAGCGAGCAATTCGTCCAGCACGTGCTGGGCATCGCTGCGGTGATCGAAGACTGCTTTCAAAGTGTGTCGCATGATGAACCCCCCGAGGTCTCGTGGCGAAGGGGATCAGCGAGCTGGGCGCTTCAGGCTGCGATCTCGCACGGTACCCTGTACCACGCGCGCCGTGCCGGCGAGTGGCCGTCACCGACGGCCGGGTTCCGTGCGTTGCCGTTGAATCAGCGCGACCAGGCAATGGGTCACTGCGTGCAGTACGGCGCTTGATGATTCAAGCATACTCCGAACAGCGACGGAGTGCTTGGTTTCCGTCGCCCGGGAAGGAGCGGCACCCGCGCCGGGGTGCCGCTACCGTCAGCCGCGGGCCAGCGCCAGGCGCGCGTGGCCGGCGGACGGGGCCAGCGTGGGGCTGGAGGCCAGCTTGAACTGCGCCAGCGCGCCGGACAACTGCTCCGTCTGCTCCGCCAGCGATTCCGCCGCGGCCGACGCTTCCTCGACGAGCGCCGAGTTCTGCTGCGTCATCTGGTCCATGTCGTCGATGGCGCGGCCGATCTGCTCGATGCCTTCGGCCTGGCGCTGGCCGGCCACACTGATCTCGGCCATGATGTCGTGCACCTTGCGCACGGACGCGACGATCTGTTCCATCGTGGCGCCCGCTTCGTCGACGAGCGCGCTGCCGGCGTCGACCTTCGCGACGGAATCGCCGATCAGCTGCTTGATCTCCTTGGCGGCGGCGGCCGAGCGCTGCGCCAGGCTGCGCACCTCGCCCGCGACGACGGCGAAGCCGCGGCCCTGTTCGCCCGCGCGCGCCGCTTCGACGGCCGCGTTCAGCGCCAGGATGTTCGTCTGGAAGGCGATGCCGTCGATGACGGAAATGATTTCCACGATCTGCTTCGCGGACGCGTTGATGGCGCCCATCGTGGTCACGACGTTGCCCACCACTTCGCCGCCGCGGGTGGCGATGTCGGTGGCGGACACGACGAGGGCGTTCGCCTGGTTCGTGTTGGCGGCGTTCGTCTTGACGGTGTCCGTCAGCGATTCGACGGCGCGCGTCGTGTGTTCCAGGCTGCCTGCCTGCGATTCCGTGCGGCCGGCCAGATCGGCGTTGCCGCTGGCGATCTCGGCGCTGGCCGTCGCGATGGTCTCGGCCGACGTCTTGATGCCGGCCACCATCGTCGCGAGGCGCGTGCGCATTTCCTGCAGCGCGACGAGCAGGCTGTGCTCGTCGCCCTTCTCGAGGCGGATCTCCATCGACAGGTCACCGGCCGCGACGGCACGCGTGATCTCGCGGGCATACTCGGGCTCGCCGCCCAGCTGGTGCCAGATGGTGCGGATGACGAACCACGACACGCCGATGAGGGTCGCGATCACGATCAGTGCCGTGAGGATGGTGACGGACAACACGCGATTCACGCTCGAGGCGCTGCGCGCGATGCCGTCCTTGAAATTCTGCTGGGCCTGCTCATTGAACTTCGCGACGTCGGCATTCAGCACCGTCAGCGCGCTTTGCATGCGCTGCACGGTGGCCTGCGGATCGCCTTGCTCGAGTTCGAGCATGATCTTGGCCGACGACAGGGCCGGCGCATAGTAATCTTCGAATTCTTTCGTGAGGCGCTTGCCCGTGGCATCCATGCCCGGGATCTTGGCGACTTCGGCCAGCTTGGCGCGGACCTTGTTCGCCTGGTCGCCGATCTGGGCGACACGGCTCTTGTCGCCTTCGGACACGGCATCGCGCAGGCCGTCGGTGATCCCCTGCAGGTCGGCCGTCAGCGCCTTCGCCGTGCCGAGCGCAGGATAGTCGACGGCTTCGGTCGTATGGATCGAGTTCAGGGCGCCGTTCGCGATGCTGGCGGACACCGCCACGCCGAGGCCGAAGATGATGGTGGAGATGACGGGGAGTGCCCAGATCTTGCGCTTGATGCTCATGATGCCGTTTCCTCTAAATTCAAAATCCCTCCACCCGGCGGACCGGGGGGAGGGAGGTTGCGGGGACGCTTACGGTGTGTAAATCACTTTCACCGAGGCGTCGACCGCGCTCTTTTCGATGTAGCCGATGGCTTTCGGGTCGCTGGCCACCATCTTCTTGACGGCGGCGCTGTCCGCGGCTTCCTTCGGCATCGTGGCCTTGCCGGTGAACACCAGCTTGGACCACAAGGCCTTGACCTGCGACGCTTCCTTGTCCGTCACCTTCTTGTAGAACTCAGCGCGGATCGGGGCGCTTTCCGGCTGGTCGACGGGGCTCATCGCCGTCGATTTGCCGAGGAAGAACTGGGCGACCTGGTCCTTCGTCATCGACGACTCGGCGGCTTTCGGGTTCACCACGACCACCACGTCCGCCATGGCGGGCAGGGCGAGGAGCAGTACGGCGGCGGCGATGCCGCTCTTGATCAGATGTTTCATCGACATCCCTTTCAGAACACGAAGTCGAGCGCGACGGCGCCGACGTTGACGGGGCCATGGAAGCCAGGCTGCGCATTGATCAGCAGGCCGCCCTTCTGGCTCGGACGCACGTGGTCGAACTGCACCTTCAGCGCCAGCGAACGGTAGAAGTCCCAACGGACGCCGATCGAATCGGTCTGCTGCTCGCCCTGGCTCACGCCGGTGTAGCGCAGGCCGGCGACGAAGCCGGACAGTGCGGCGATCGTCGGCGTGCAGGCGGCCGGGTAGCCGGCCGGGCAGGCTGCAGGCATGCCGTTGTGCACGGAGTCGTCGATGGTCAGCTTCGCGTGGCTGTAGTACGGCAGGATCTTGCCGAAACGGTAGCCGCCCATCACGTACCACGACGTCGTGTCGTTGACGTAGCTGTCCGTCTTGCGCTTCGCGTACTCGCTCTGCACGAGGACGTTGTTCCAGTCCAGCGTGGCGCCGAGCGAGGTGAACGACGCTTTCTTGTCGTGCACGTCGACGTCCGTCGCAAGCTGGTTTGCCTGCGGGATGTGGTAGCCGGTGCCGAACGTGTTCAGCGACGTCAGCAGCGTCGTCAGCGACGGCGAGCCGGTCAGGTTCAGGTGACCGTCGACGCGGCCGAAGCGCACCGTCAGCGGGCCGTGCTCGGCCACGAGGTTCACGGCGGTCAGGCGGCGGCCTGCGAGTTTCGGGCCGCCGGCGATGTCGACGTCGCTCTTGCCCACGGCGAATTGCGCGGTGTACGTCGTGTCGCCATAGCTGTGCTGCCAGGTGATGTCGGCGCCGTCGACCGTGTTGAACAGCATCTGCGCATACATCTCGGCCGGCGGACGCAGCATCGTGTTGGCATAGCCCACGTTGCGGTAGTCGGAAATCATGAACGCCGGAACGCCCATGCGGCCCACGCGGATGGCGACGTCATCCGAGACCTTGGCCTTGGCGAACGCCCAGGCCAGTTCGGCGCCGAAGTCGTCCTGCGCGTCCTTGCGCACGAGGCCCTGGCCCGTGACGGACAGCCAGCTGTTGACGGCATAGTCGGCCTGCACGCCGAAGTTGGAATCGACACCGGTGGTGACGTCCTTCTTGGCGCCGCTGGCCTGGTTCGGACGGCCGAACTCGGCTTTGTCCGTGTTGGTCCAGGTGAGGGCGCCGGTACCGAAGCCGCTGATGCGCACGGCGGAAGCGTCCTGCGCGAATGCGCAAGGCACGGCAAAAGACATAGCGAGCGCACTCGCGATGATGCGTTTTTTCATGGGATTTACCTGCTGAAGACTGCGGGTGGACGATTTTTGTTATAGAGACACTGCCGTGGCGTTTGTTTGGGCCGGGTAACGAATCTGTAATAAATTGTAGAGCGTCAGGAAAATTTGCCGCAAGGAAAATGCGCGAATAATCACTCTAGTTCGGCACGTTAGGGCTAACTCTGTTGTTACAAACCGACACTACGTACTGTCAGTTTTGAATGACGTTCTTAATTCCACCAGTGCGACGTCGTGCCCGCTTCCGGCAGCCGCGCCTGGCGCGCGGCGTGGACGATGCCGGCCTCGACCGCCTGCTCGGCCGTGTAGATGCGGGAGCAAGCCGTGAGGTACGTGCGGATGTCGTGGGCGCCGGGCGCGCCGCGGGTCGCGTCTTCGTAGATGGCGGCGTAGCGCTCGGCGTCGAAGTCGAGGCAGTCGCGCCATTCCGAGATGCGGGAATGGTCCGCCGCGACGAGGTTGCCGAAACCCCAGTGCAGCGGATGGATGAGGAAGCGCGTGCCGGGACAGGCGTAGCGCTTGCCGCCGGCGAGGAAGATGGCGACGCCGACGGATTCCACGCTGCCCACGTTCCACGTCGTCAGCGGCAGCGGCAGCGATTTCAGGAAGTAGTACAGGGCGAAGCCGGCCGTCATGTTGCCGCCCTCCGTCGACATGTGCAGTTCGAGCTCCGTCGCGCCGCTTTGCAGGGCCTGCAGGCACAGGTTGCGCACGGTGCACGCGGAATTCGCGTTGATCGGTCCGATGAAATGAACGATGTGCAATGCCATGAAGCCTCCCGGTGACAGCCCAAGGATAGCAAGTTTCGCAACTCGGCCGCGTCCAGGATGGATTGCGTGCCGCCTCCAACAGGGGCATGCTGGAGCGTGCGGGCGCAACGCGCCCTTCGATATTGAAAATATCTGATATTCAAAATCGGCATCCCAATATATAAGGCCTGACCCCCGGTGCTACTCTTGCATCCAGTCAGCACACTTTCACCGTCCGAGGCAACGATGTCCACACCGATCCGATTTTTCTACCGCGGCGCCGTCCATGAAGTGAACGACGTCGCGCCGACGCAGACCGTCCTGCAGCATCTGCGCGAGGACCTGCACTGCACCGGCACCAAGGAAGGCTGCGCCGAAGGCGACTGCGGTGCCTGCACCGTCGTCATCGGATCGCTGGAGAACGGCGAGTTGCAGATGCGCTCCGTCAATTCCTGCATCCAGTTCACGCCCACCCTGGACGGCAAGGCGCTGTTCACCGTCGAAGACCTGGCGCAGCAGGACGGCAACCTGCACCCCGTGCAGCAAGCGCTCGTCGAATGCCACGGCTCGCAATGCGGCTTCTGCACGCCGGGCTTCGCGATGTCGCTGTGGGGCATGTACCTGAAGCAGGAAGGCCGCGAGCCGAGCCGCTGCGAAATCGACGACGCCCTGTCCGGCAACCTGTGCCGCTGCACCGGCTACCGCCCCATCATCGACGCCGCCAAGCGCATGGTCACGTTGCCGCGCGTCGAATTCGACCGTGCCGCCGTCGCCGAGCAATTGCGCGCGCTGCAGCGCGACGCGGGCGCCACCTACGCATACGACGGCCAGACGTTCCACGCCCCGCGCACCCTGGACGAACTGGTCGCCGCGCGTGCCGCGCATCCGAAGGCGACGATCCTGGCCGGCTCCACGGACGTGGGCCTGTGGGTCACGAAGCAGATGCGCGAACTCACGGACATCATCTACCTGGGCCACGTGGCCGAACTGAAAACCGTGCGCGAGCAGGACGGCTTCCTGCAGATCGGCGCCGGCGTCTCCCTGGAAGAGGCGTATGGCGCCGTCTGCAAGCATTACGAAGCGGAGTTGGGCGAGCTGTGGCAGCGCTTCGCCTCGCTGCCGATCCGCAATGCGGGTACGCTGGGCGGCAACGTCGCGAACGGTTCGCCGATCGGCGACTCGATGCCATGGCTGATCGCGCTCGGCAGCGAACTCGTGCTGCGCGGACCCGCAGGCGAGCGGACGATACCGCTCGAAAGCTTTTATCTCGGCTACCAGGTCAAGGACTGGCGCGACGGCGAGTTCGTGCAAGCCGTGCGCGTGCCGCTGCCGCGCAAGAACGTGGCGTTCCGCACCTATAAACTGGCCAAGCGCTTCGACCAGGACATCTCGGCCGTCTGCGCCGCCTTCGCCTTTACCCTTGAAGACGGCATCGTCGTCGACGCCCGCATCGCGTTCGGCGGCATGGCCGCGACGCCGAAGCGCGCGGCACAAGCGGAAAGTGTGCTGAACGGCCGCGCGTGGGACGAAGCGGCCGTCACGGAAGCGATGGCCGCGCTGGCCAAAGACTACGCACCGCTGTCCGACATGCGCGCGTCGAGCGCCTACCGCATGAAGACGGCGCAGAACCTGCTGCGTCGCTACTGGCTCGAAACGCGCAAGGACAACCCGTTGCCGACCAGCGCAGTCAACCCGTTCGCAAACAAAGTACCGACTGCCCTGGCTTGAGGAGAACACCATGAACGACGCAGGATCCCCCGCACTGACCAAGGCCGAATGGAAGCAGGTCGGCCTCGGCAAAGCCCATGAATCGGCACGGCTGCACGTGCTGGGCCAGGCCGACTACACGGACGACATCGCCGAGGTGCGCGGCACGTTGCACGCCGCGCTGGGCCTGTCCAGCAAGGCGCACGCCCGCATCCTCGACATCGATTTTGCGGACGTGCTGTCCAGCCGCGGCGTGCGCGCCGTGCTGACGGCGAAGGACATCCCCGGCACCAACGACTGCGGCCCGATCATCCACGACGACCCGATCCTCGCGGACGGTCTCGTGCAATACATCGGCCAGCCGATCTTCGTCGTCGTCGCGGACAGCCACGACCTGGCCCGCCGCGCCGCGAAGAAGGCGAAGGTCACTTATGAAGAGCTGCCCGCGATCCTCACGCCGCAGGCCGCCCGCGCCGCCGGCTCGTACGTGCTGCCGCCGATGCGCCTGACGCGCGGCGATGCGGAGACGGCGTTCGAGCGCGCGCCGCTGCGCGTGAAGGGCGAGTTGTACGTGGGCGGCCAGGAGCAGTTTTACCTGGAAGGCCAGATTTCGTACGCGATCCCGCAGGAAAACGACGGCATGCTCGTGCTGTGCTCCACGCAGCACCCGAGCGAGATGCAGCACGTCGTCGCGCACGCGCTGGGCCTCCATTCGCACAACATCGTCGTCGAGTGCCGCCGCATGGGCGGTGGCTTCGGCGGCAAGGAATCGCAGTCGGCGCTGTGGGCCGCCGCGGCATCGATCGCCGCGAAACGCCTGGGCCGCGCGGTGAAACTGCGCGCGGACCGCGACGACGACATGATGGTCACCGGCAAGCGCCACTGCTTCCACTACCTGTACGAAGTGGGTTACGACGATGCGGGCCGCATCCTCGCGGCGAAGGTCGACATGGTGAGCCGTGCGGGCTATTCCGCCGACCTGTCCGGCCCCGTCGCGACGCGCGCCGTCTGCCACTTCGACAACACCTATTACCTGTCCGACTGCGACATCCGCGCGGCGGCCGGCAAGACGAACACGCAGTCGAACACGGCGTTCCGCGGCTTCGGCGGCCCGCAGGGCGCCATCGCGATCGAGTACATCATCGACGAAATCGCGCGCAACCTCGGCAAGGACTCGCTCGACATCCGCAAGCTGAATTTCTACGACAAGATCGACCGCAACGTCACGCCGTACGGCCAGCCCGTCGTCGACAACGTGATCCACGAACTGGTGGGCGAGCTGGAGACGACGAGCGAATACCGCGCGCGCCGCGACGCGATCAACGCGTACAACGCGACGAGTCCCGTGCTGAAGAAAGGGCTCGCGCTGACGCCCGTGAAATTCGGCATCGCCTTCAACGTGACGCACTTGAACCAGGCCGGCGCACTCGTGCACGTGTACGTGGACGGTTCCATCCTCGTCAACCACGGCGGCACGGAGATGGGGCAGGGCGTCAACACGAAAGTGATGCAGGTCGTCGCGCACGAGCTGGGCGTGGACTTGACCCGCGTGCGCATCGCCGCGACGAACACGAGCAAGGTCGCGAACACGTCGGCGACCGCCGCATCGACGGGCGCGGACTTGAACGGCAAGGCCGCGCAGGATGCGGCGCGCCAGATCCGCGACCGTCTCGCCGCGTTCGCCGCCAAGCAGTACGGCGGTGACGTCGCCGACGTGCGCTTCGTCGCCGACACCGTGTTCGCGAACGGCCACGAGGTCCCGTTCAGCGAACTGGTGGCGAAAGCGTACCTGTCGCGCGTGCAGCTGTGGTCGGACGGCTTCTATGCGACGCCGAACCTGCACTGGGATCCGAAGACGATGACGGGCAACCCGTTCTTCTACTTCGCGTACGGCGCGGCGGTGGCGGAAGTCGTCATCGACACGTTGACGGGCGAATGGAAGCTGCTGCGCGCGGACGCGCTGTACGACGCCGGCAATTCGCTGAACCCCGCCATCGACATCGGCCAGGTCGAGGGCGCGTTCATCCAGGGCATGGGCTGGCTGACGACGGAAGAACTGTGGTGGAATGCGCAGGGCAAGCTGATGACGCATGCGCCCTCGACGTACAAGATCCCCGGTGTGTCCGACTGCCCGGACGCGTTCACGGTGAAGCTCTTCAACAACCGCAACGTGGCCGATTCGATCCACCGCTCGAAGGCCGTCGGCGAGCCGCCGCTGCTGCTGCCGTTCTCCGTGTTCCTCGCGATCCGCGACGCCATCTCGGCCGTCGGCGACCACAAGGTCAACCCGCCGCTGCGCGCGCCCGCGACGAGCGAGGCGATCCTCGACGCCGTGTCCTTCGTCGAACAGGCCGTGCAGGAACACAAGGCAGCCTGACATGGACACCTGGCAGATCCCCACCGACCAGCCGGCCGTGCTGATCACGGTCGCGAAGGTCGACGGCTCCGTGCCGCGCGAACCGGGCGCCCGCATGCTCGTCGATGCCCAGGGTCAGTGGGGCACCGTCGGCGGCGGCCACCTGGAGCTGCGCGGCGTCGAGACGGCACGCGCGATGCTCGCGAGCGGCGAAGCGCGCCGCCTGGAGCGCTTCCCGCTCGGTCCCAGCCTCGGCCAGTGCTGCGGCGGCGTCGTGCACCTCGCGTTCGAGCTGGCCGACCGCGACCATTGCGCCGAGCTGGCCGCGCGCCGCCATGAAGACGTGTGGCGCGCCGTCGCGCTGGACGGCGCACCCGACCTCGCGCTCGTCGACGCGCTGGGCCACACGATCCTGCGCCGCGGCGGCCGCTGGCCCGACTTTGCGCGCAGCGGCGGCACGCGTGTGCTGCTCGATGCCGCGGGCCGGCGCTGGCTCGTCGACCACGTCCCCGCGCCGCGCGCGCACGTGATGCTGTTCGGCGCGGGCCACGTGGGCGCAGCCATCGTGCGCCTGCTGGCCGACCTGCCGTGCACAGTGACGTGGGTCGACGAAAGGGAAGAGCTGTTCCCGTCCGTCGTGCCGGCCAACGTCGTCGTGGAAGCGACGGACATGCCCGAAGTCCTGGCACGCCAGGCCGCACGCGGCACGAGCTTCCTCGTCATGACGCACAACCATGCGCTGGACCAGCGCCTGACCGAAGCGATCCTCCGGCGGCCCGCCGGCCAGGACTGGTTCGGCCTGATCGGATCCGACACGAAACGCAAGCAATTCGAGCACCGCCTGCGCGACCGCGGCATGTCCCGCGCCCGCCTGGACGACATGGTGTGCCCGATCGGCATCCCCGGCATCGAGGGCAAGGAGCCCGCCGTGATCGCCGTCGCCGTCGTCGCGCAACTGCTGATGGTCTGGGAGGCGGTGGCCATCGCTGCGACTTCCGCGACCGCAACCGAAGTCCCACTGGAACAAGACTGAGATGTCCAACGATACCCGCACCGTGCAGGCCTACCGAGCGAGCCTGCTGCACTTCCACGCCGATCCGGCGCTGGCCGACAACGCTCACGCCTGGCACAAGGACGGTCTGCTCGTCGTCGAAAACGGCCGCGTGCTCGCCGCTGGCGACTACGACAAGCTCGTGTCCACGCTGCCACCCGACACGCCCGTCGTCGACTACCGCGGCCAGATCATCACGCCCGGCTTCATCGACACGCACCTGCACTTCCCGCAGACGGACATGATCGGTTCGCCCGCGCCGGACCTGCTGCCCTGGCTGGAGAACTACACGTTCCCGACCGAGCGCCAGTTCAAGGACCCGGTGCACGCGCGCACCGTCGCGGAATTCTTCCTCGACGAGCTGCTGCGCAACGGCACGACGACGGCGCTCGTGTACTGCACGGTGCACAAGGAATCCGTCGATGCGTTCTTCGAGGCCAGCGCCGCGCGCAACCTGCGCATGGCCGGCGGCAAGGTGCTGATGGACCGGAACTGCCCGGACTTCCTGCGCGACACGGCCGACCTGCGCGACAGCGAAGACCTGATCCGCCGCTGGCACAACAATGGCCGCGCGCTGTATGCGATCACGCCGCGTTTCGCGCCCACGTCCACGGCGGCCCAGCTGGGCGCCGCGGGCGAGCTGGCGCGCGCGTTCCCGACGACGTACATCCAGACGCACGTGTCGGAAAGTCGCGACGAATGCGCATGGGTGAAGAGCCTGTACCCGGACAACCGCAGCTACCTGCAGGTGTATGAACACTATGGCCTGATGCGGCCGCGCGCCATGTTCGGCCACTGCATCTGGCTCGACGACGTCGACTTCGCGCTGATGGCCGATACCGGCGCCGCGATCTCGCATTGCCCCACGTCGAACCTGTTCCTCGGCAGCGGCCTGTTCGACGTGGCGAAGGCCGACAGCGTGCGTGCGCACGTGTCGCTCGGGACGGACGTCGGCGCCGGTACGTCGTTCTCGATGTTGCAAACAATGAATGAAGCGTATAAAGTTGCGCGACTAAAAGGCAGCTATCTCCCGGCCCTGCGCATGTTTTATCTGGCCACGCTGGGCGCCGCACGCAGCATGCAGCTCGAAGGGACGATCGGCAATTTTGCCGCCGGCACCGAGGCAGACTTCATCGTCCTCGACCCGAAGGCGACGCCCTTGCTGGCGCGCCGCACGGCGAACGGCGACTCGCTCGAGGAAACCCTGTTCGCGCTGGCGCTGCTGGGCGACGACCGCGCGATCCGCGCCACGTACGCGGCCGGGAAGCAGGTGCACGAGCGGGCGCGCTGAGGCCCGGCGTCCCGGCTGCCTGAACGAATTCCTTTCACAGCCGAGACGATGATGACCAAAACCCTGAGCAGCAGCCTGCTGATCACCCTGGCGGCCCTCGCGGCCGCCGCTTCCGCGCGCACCCCGGCGTCCGGCCCCAACGAGGCGGCCGCCGCCCGCCACTACGCCGCCCTGATCGCCGGCAACGAGCCGAAGACGGCGGAACTGGTGCTGTTCTTCTCGCAGATGCCCAAGGGCGGTGACCTGCACCACCATTATTCCGGCGCGATCTATGCGGAGACCTATGTCGACTGGCTCGACAAGCAGGGCGCCTGCGTCAACAAGGTCACGTACCGCATCGAGACGGAGAAGAGCGCCGTCGACAGCGAGCGCGCCAAGGCGGCGAAGGACCGTACGTGCCTGTCGTCGGCCGACGTGTACGCGGACGATGCCGTGTGGCGCGAGCTGCTGCAACGCTGGTCCAGCAAGGACTTCAACAACCACGGCGCGATCCAGCCGCCGCCGGACCGCCAGTTCTTCCAGACCTTCGGCTACTTCGGCCCCGTCTCCGACCACAATTTCCATGAGGGCCTGCTCGAACTGAAGAACCGCGCGCTGGCCGAGAACGTGAGCTATATCGAGACGATGTTCAAGAGCCCGGACACGGTGTCCGACCCCGAGTTCGACAAGCGCGCGTGGGACAGCGCGCGCGACGAGGCGAAGTTCGCGCAGCTGCTGGAGGCGGCCCGCCAGAAGCTCGACGCGACGCCGACGTTCAAGGCGTCCGTCGACACGTTCGTGAAAACCGTCGACGATGCGTCGCGGGGCATCGACGACGAGAACTTCACGATGCGCTACCAGACCTATGTCGTGCGCCTGTTCTCGCCGTCGCGCGTGTTCTCGTCGATGCTCGCGGCGTTCGAGGCGGCGGCGCGGGGCGGCAAGATCGTCGGCGTGAACATCGTGGGCCAGGAAAGCCAGATGGTCTCGATGCGCGACTACACGCTGCACATGCAGATGTTCCGCTTCCTGAAGAAAGCGTACCCGAAGGTCAACGTCGCGATGCACGCGGGCGAGCTGGCGCTGGGCGACGTGCCGCCGGAAGACCTCAAGTACCACATCGACCAGGCGCTGAATGTGGCGGGCGCGCAGCGCATCGGCCACGGCATCGACCTCGCGCACGAGACGAACGCCGTCGGCATCATGAAGACGATGAAGGCGAAGGACATCCCCGTCGAGATCAACCTGACGTCCAATGCGTTCATCGAGGGCGTGCAGGGCGAGAACCACCCGATCACCTTGTACCGCAAATACGGCGTGCCGTACGTGATCTCGACGGACGACGCCGGCGTCACGCGCCACAACCTGGCGAACGAGTACGTGCTGTTCGCCAGCCGCTACAAGCCGACCTATGCGGAAATCAAGAAGGCGTCGTACAACGGCATCCGCTACAGCTTCCTGCCGGAAGCCGACAAGGCGCGCCTGACGCACCAGCTGGACGCCCGCTATGCGCGTTTCGAGGCGAACATCGCGGCGCTCGACCGCACCACCGTGAAGCACTGACCACAGCCGCGCCGTCTCTCCAGCCGGCGGCGGCCCCGCCGCCGGCGTTTCCCCTCCTGCCGACCTGCGCCCGCCCGGGCGCGCCGAAACCGTCCATGCATATGGGGCGGCTGTGGCCAACTCGCTACAGAATCCGCGAATTCGCATCCTGTTTGCTCAAAAAACAAGCGAATGAATTTCATTATGGAATGCCGCATTTATAATCCGCCCGTGTCCGTTCCGTAGGGAACAGGCAACTTGCACGCGACTCCATGCATGATTTTTAAGCGACTTATACGCGCAAGCTATAAATTCCAAAAAGAAAACGTATTTGTCTGGAAAAGAGCCTTCATGCATATTGGTCTTTTAATAAGCCAACGTCGGATAAAAAGAGCGGATTTTGGGTGTAACAGCCTGGAAACAATTAACCGCTAGACTCGCCTGCGCTGCTTTTTGCCGGTGCATTCTTATCAACGACCGCACCACGAAACAGCAGATTGACCGAATGAGAACAGGCCGCCACAAGCGCGCCCGTTGAGTGTTTGCAGTACTAAGAGAGGGGAACGTCCGTTCCCGACCATAACATCAAGTCTATTTGGGGTTTCCAATGATCTATCAAAAACGGATTCAGCTGACCAAGCTGGCGCTGGCTCTGTCGATCGCGCTCGCCGGGGCACCGGCGCTCGCGCAGAACACGACCTCGGCAGTCGGCGGTCGTATCACGAGCGCTGACGGCCGGCCGGCAGCCGGGGCATCGGTGCAAATCGTCCACACCGAATCCGGTTCGGTCAGCAACGTCGTCACCGACGCGGAAGGCCGCTACGTCGCGCGCGGCCTGCGTACGGGCGGTCCGTACACGATCATTATCACCAAGGACGGCGTCACGGAAAAACGTGAAGGCATCTACCTGCAACTGGCGGAAACCGCCACCGTCGACGCCACCGTCGGCGCGCCGATGCAGACCGTGACCATCGCCGGCAACCGCGCCCGCTCCGAGATTTTCAACCGCACCAATATGGGCGCGGGCACCGCGATCAGCAACGCGCAGCTGCAGATCCAGGCGTCGGTCAACCGCAACCTGCAGGACTACGCCCGTGCCGACCCGCGCGTGTCGCAGACCGACAAGGAACGCGGCGAACTGTCCGTCGCGGGCCAGAACTCGCGCTACAACTCCATCACCATCGACGGCGTGAACGTGAACGACACGTTCGGCCTGGAAGCCAACGGCAGCCCGACGACGCGCCAGCCGATCTCGATCGAGGCGATCCAGTCGACGCAGGTGAACGTCGCCAACTACGACGTCACGCAGAAGGGCTACACGGGCGGTAACATCAACGCCGTCACCAAGTCGGGCACGAACCAGTGGAAGGGCGGCCTGTACTACGTGTACCGCGACGACCGCCTGGCCGGCCAGCGCTACAACGCGGCCAACGACACGTATTCGGATCCGGTGCCGTTCAAGGAAACGACCAAGGGCGTGTGGGCGAGCGGCCCGCTCATCGAGGACAAGCTGTTCCTGTACGCGCTGTCGGAAGAAACGAATTCCTCGCGCAACGCGCCGGACTTCGGCCCGATCGGTTCCAGCAACGGCACGACGGTCGCCATCACCCCGGCCGAGATCGCCGCGGTGCAGGACATCATGAAGAGCCGGTACGGCGTCAACGCCGGCAACCTGGCGCAAGGCGGCGGCAACTTCGTGTCGCGCGAGCAGATGCTGAAGGTCGACTGGAACATCAGCGACAACCACCGCGCGAACGTCCGCTACCAGCGCACCACCCAAGCCGAACCGCAGTATTCGCTCTTCAGCGGCACCGGCCTGAGCCTGGATTCGGCGTACTACTCGCAGGGCAAGCAGATCGAGACGACGGTGGCCCAGCTGTTCTCGGACTGGACCCCGACCTTCTCGACCGAACTGAAGGCGTCGTCGCGCAACTACGACTCCGTCCCGACCAATAACACGACCTTGCCGACGATCGGCGTCCAGTTCCCCGGTGCGCTGCCGCCCGGCACGCCGAGCAACGTGGCCACCGGTGCGCGCACGATCAACCTGGGCACCGACAACTCGCGCCACATGAACCTGCTGCACACGCGCACGCAGGACTACTACGCGGGCGGCAACTGGACGCTGGGCGATCATGAAATCAAGTTCGGCACTGACTACCAGAAGAACAAGATCTACAACGCGTTCCTGCAGAACGTGTACGGCAACTACACCTTCGGTTGCGACAACAACCTGACGTACTCGTTCGGCAAGGTCGACTGCAACAAGGGGTCCCAGGCGCAAGTGGAAGCCGCCGTGCTGGAAAACCTGCGCACGGGCCGCTACACGTCGTACACGCTGCAGGTCGCTGCTCCGGGCTTCACGCTGAACGACGCCGTCGCGCAATTCAACATGACGAACACGGGCCTGTTCCTGCAGGACACGTGGAACGTCAATCGCCGGCTGACGCTGAACTACGGCGTCCGCGTGGACCAGGTGGGCGTGGGCGGCCAGCCGGTCGCCAACCCGAAAGTGGCGCAGGCCGTGGTGTTGAACCCGAACGCTCGCCAGACCGGCGGCTTCGGCTACAACAACCAGCAGACGATCGACGGCACCAAGCTGTTCCAGCCGCGCTTCGGCTTCAACTACAACTTCGACACGCCCCGCCGCATGCAGTTGCGCGGTGGCGCCGGCCTGTTCCAGGGCGCCGCGATGTCCGTCTGGCTCGCGAACCCGTACCAGAACACGGGCATGACGACGCAGCAGATCACCTGCTCGGCCACGGGCAACACGAAGTGCCCGTCGACGGCGAACACGGCGAACGGTACGTTCAGCACGGACGTCAACAACCAACCGAAGCTGGGCGGTTCGACGCCGCCGATCGCCAGCGTTGACCTGCTGGATCCGAACGTCAAGCAGCCGTCCGTATGGAAAGCCAACCTCGGCTTCGAGATGGAACTGCCGTGGTATGGCCTCGTCGCGAGCGCCGAAGTGCTGTACGCCCACACCAAGGACGCGATCTTCTTCCAGAACCTGAACCTGGGCCAGCCGACCAAGATCGGCACGGATGGCCGTCCGCTGTTCTGGAACGCCAGCGGCCTCGACATGACGCACTGGAGCGTGGGTAACAACGGCGTCTCCACCGCGAGCGGCTTCACCAACACGACGAAGGCATTGTCCAACTCCTCGTTCGGTAACGTCATCAAGGTGACGAACACCGACAAGGGCGAGAACCGCGTGTCGACGCTGTCGCTGTCGTATCCGATGACGAAGGGCTTCGGCTGGTCGGTCGCGGCGAGCCACACCTACGCGACGGAAGTGTCGAACCTGACCTCGTCGACGTCGGGCTCGAACTACGGTGCCCGTTCCGCCTTCAATCCGAACGAGAACGTGGCGGCCAATTCGGCTTACCTGGTCAAGAACCGCATCAACGCGCTCCTGAACTTCGAGAAGGCCTTCTTCGGCACGTACAAGACCCGCTTCGGCGTGTTCTACGAAGGCCGTACCGGCAAGCCGTACAGCTGGACCTTCAAGAACGACATGAACGGCGACGGCACCAGCAGCAACGACCTGATGTACATCCCGAAAGCGTTCGGTTCGGGCGAGGTCGTGTTCGCGGGCGATACGGCAACGAACCACGCCAACGAGCAGCGCTTCTGGGACATCGTCAATGCCAACAAGTCGCTGCGCCAGGCAGCTGGCGGCACCGTGGCCCGCTACGGCGACTTCTCGCCGTGGACCAACAGCTTCGACCTGCGCATCAGCCAGGAAATCCCGGGCATGTTCAAGCGTAACAAGGCATCGATCTCGTTCGACGTCCTGAACTTCGGCAACCTGCTGAACAAGAAGTGGGGCCATATCTACGAGGCGCCGTTCTTCTCGGCGGGCGGCCAGACCCGCGGCTTCGTCGACTATGCCGGCCTGGATCCGAGCGGTCGCTACGTGTACGCCGTGCGCTCGACCGTCGACCCGCTGCAGATCCGCCAGGTCAAGGGCGAGTCGCAGTGGGCGGCACAGGTCACCGTCAAGTACGAGTTCTGATCGTTTCGATCTGAACGCCGTCGCATGACGTGACGAAACGGCCGGTGGCGACACCGGCCGTTTTTTCGTTGTTGTTTCGCCGTCCGTAAAGACCCGAGGCAGAAGCGCCGATGCCATAATCGGCGACTGCTGTCCGCATTCAAAAAGGCTACCCATGATCGTCTTCCGTCCGTCCCTGCTGGCCCTCGCCACGGCGCTGCTGCTGGCCGGCTGCGCCGGCACGCCGGCCCGGCCGCCAGGTCCGCTCGAGATCAACCTCGTCGCGCTGAACGACTTCCACGGCAACCTCGAACCCAGCAAGTACACGTACACGCCGCCCGGCGCGAGCGCGCCGCGCACGATCCAGGCCGGCGGCATCGACGTGCTGAAAGGCGCACTCGATTCGTTCCGCAAGGACGACCCCGACCTGCTGTTCGTCGCCGCCGGCGACCTCGTCGGCGCGAGCCCCGCCGTGTCGTCGATGTTCGCCGATGAGCCGAGCATCGAGGCGCTGAACCGCATGGGCCTCGTCGCCAGCTCGCTCGGCAACCATGAATTCGACCAGGGCCCGCAGGAGCTGCTGCGCCAGCAGCACGGCGGCTGCGATTCGCCGCGCCCCGCGAAGGCCTGCCGCTACGCGCCGGACTTCAAGGGCGCGGGCTTCACGTACCTGGCCGCCAACGTCGTCGACGCGCGCACGGGCAAGAACCTCGTGCCCGGCTCGCGCGTCGTCGACGTCAAGGGCGTCAAGGTCGGCCTGATCGGCGCCGTGCTGCACGACCTCGCGTCCGTGACCGTGCCCGCGGCGATCCAGGGCCTGGACGTGCGCGACGAAGCGGCCGCTATCAACGCCCAGCTGCCCGCGTTGCGCGCGCAAGGCGCCCAGGTGTTCGTCGTGCTGATCCACGAAGGCGGCTTCGCCGACCAGCCGTACGACAAGGCCGATTGCAATACGCTGCACGGTCCCATCGTCGCCATCGCGAAGAAGCTCGACCCGGCCATTCGCCTCGTCATCAGCGGCCATTCGCACACGGGCTATCTGTGCAAGGTGGACGGCAAGGTGGTCACGCAGGCCGACGCCTACGGCCACCTGCTGTCGCGCATCAAGCTCACCCTGGATCCCGTCACGAAGGCCGTCGAGGACATCCAGGTTCGCAACGTCGTGATGGCGCCGGACGCGTTCACGCCGGACGCCGGCCTGTCCGCCTACCTGGCCGACGTGCGCGCGAAGAGCCGCGCGGAGCTGGGCAAGCCGGTGGCGCGCATCGCGGGGGCGTTGTCCCGCCACGAGGCGCCGTCGGGCGAATCGCCGCTGGGCGATGCGATCGCCGACGCGGCCGTCGCCGCCACGCGCGAGCAGGGCGTGCAGATCGGCTTCATGAACGCGGGCGGCATCCGCAAGGACCTGGAGTCGGGCGAGGGCGGCGTGGTCACGTTCGGCCAGGCCCAGGCCGTGCTCCCGTTCGGGAACACGCTCGTCGTGATGGACCTCACGGGCGCGCAGCTGCGCGCCGTGCTGGAACAGCAGTGGGACCGGCCCGCATCGTCCGGCGCGTCGATCCTCGCCGTGTCGGGCAACCTCGCGTACGACTGGGACGGCACGCAGCCGCCGGGCCGGCGCGTCGTGCCGGGCAGCGTGAAAGTCGATGGCGCGCCGCTCGCCGACGACAAGGTCTATCGCGTCGTGGCCAACAACTTCCTCGCGGGCGGCGGCGACAACTTCCCCGCGTTCGCGCAGGGCGCGCGCCGCGCCGACACGGGCGTGCGCGATCTCGACGCATTGATCGGCTACCTGCAGAAGCACCCGGAAGCGGGCACCGCGGGTATGGCCGCGCCGCAGCGCATCCGCAAAATCCGATAACGATATAAACGGTATGAAACGAAATATTCTGACCAAAACGATCGCCTGCGCGCTGCTGCTCGCAGGTACCTCCGTGTCGCTGGACGCGGCCGCGTGGGGCACGGACGGCCACCGCGCCGTCGGCGCCATCGCCGACCAGCTGCTCAAGGGCACCCGGGCCGAGCGCCACGTCCAGGCGATGCTGCTGCCGGGCGAATCGCTGGAAGCCGTGTCCACGTGGCCCGACTGCGTGAAGGGCAACTGGTGCGGTCCGCAGACGCCGGACATGATCGCGTACGTGGCCGCCAATCCGAAGCACAGCGAATACCACTACACGGACGTGCCGTTCCAGCTCGACCACTACCACGACGGCGCGCCCGGCACGGCCGACGACGACATCGTGCAGACCCTGAAGGAGTGCATCGCGGTCCTGCGCGGCAACGACACGCCGGTGACGAACCCGCACAACTTCACGCAGCGCCAGGCACTGATCCTCGTCACCCACCTGGCCGGCGACATCGTCCAGCCGTTGCACGTCGGCGCCGCGTTCGTCGACAAGGACGGGCATTTCGTCGTGCCGACGACGAAGGCCGAGATCGACGAGACCGCGGTCTTCGATTCGCGCGGCGGTAACAACTTCCTGCTGGACGACGCGAAGATCGAGCAGATGTCCGCCAACCTGATCCCGGCGGGCGAACCGAAGCCGGAGAAGCCGGGCGTGCCGAAGGCGCTGACGAAGCCGTTCCACTCGTACTGGGACAGCACGACGGTCGACTATGCGTTCCGCCGCATCCGCACGAAGACCCCTGAGCAGTTCGCCCAGGCCGTCATCGCCGCCAGGCCCGCGGTCGCGAAGAGCGTCGGTGACCCGGCGACGTGGCCTTACCAGTGGGCCGACGACACGCTCGCGGTGTCGAAGACGGCGTTCGCCGGCGTCACGGCGGGCGCCATCGTGCCGCAGGTCGACAAGAAAGGCGCGACGTATTACACGTGGAGCCTGGAAGTGCCGGGCGATTATCCGGTGCCCAGCTCCGCGCTGGCGAAGACGCAGATCATCAAGGGCGGCTACCGCCTGGCCGCGCTGCTGAAGGCGATCTGGCCGTAAGCTGGTCGTAATGCGCACGGCCGTCCTGCGCGAGCCGCCGCGTGCCCACGAGGCCGCGGCGGCTTTTTCATGCGCGCTCCGTTAGAATGGGCGTCCCATCGTTCCGGACCGTATCCATGCCCGCCTTGCTTCGTCTCGCCCTCCCTCTACCCCTGTTGATCGCACTGCCGGCCGTCGCCGCCGATGGCGACGCGCGTAACCTGCCCTTGTGGGAGGCGGGCGTGGGCGCCGCCGTGTTCAGCACGCCCGCGTATCCGGCCTCGTCGGACCGCAGCACACGCGGCATTGCGCTGCCTTTCCTGCTGTACCGCGGCAAGGTGCTGCGCGTCGACCAGGGTGGCGTGGGCGCGCGCCTGCTGAACACGGACCGCGTGGAATTCGACGTCGGCTTCGCCGCCGCGCTGCCGGCACACTCGAAGGACGTGGAGGCGCGGCGCGGCATGCCGGATCTCGGCACGCTCGTCGAATTCGGTCCGCGCGTGAAATACAAGTTCGCCGACCTGGGCGATGCGGGACGGCTGCGCGCGGAGCTGCCCGTGCGCGCCGTCATCGAAGGCCGCGGCGGCTTCCGGCGCCAGGGCTGGACGACGGAGCCGCGCCTCGTGTGGGAACAGCGGGGCGACGGCGGCCGCTGGACATTGGAGACCCAGCTCGGTGCAGTGTTCGGCGACCGCCGCATCCACCGCTATTTCTACGAAGTGGCACCGCAGTACGCGACGGCGGACCGGCCGGCGTACCGCGCGGACGGCGGCTTGATGCTCGTGCGGACGGGCGTGTTCGGCACGCTGCGCGTCAACCCGGACGTGCGCGTGTTCGGGTTCGTGCGGCTGGACAGCTATGCGGGGAATGCGAACCAGGACAGTCCGCTGTTCGAGAAGAAGGCCGGGGTGTCGGCCGGGGTCGGGTTCGCGTGGACGCTGGCGCGGTCGGCGCGCAGCGCGAACGAATGAAACGTTGGGTGGGCACGTTGTGCCCACCTTTGCATTACCGCGACTTGACGAACGGCTTGCCGATCGCTTTCGGCGCCACCGACTTGGCCATCAAGCCGGCCAGCACGACCACCGTGACGACGTAAGGAATCGCCTGGATCAGCGACCCCGGCAAGCGCCCCACGACAGGCAGGTCGACGCCTTCGAGCTGGATCTGGATCGCGCCGAACAGGCCGAACATCAGGCAGCCGAGCACCGTGTGCAGCGGGCGCCAGTTGCCGAACACGAGCGCGGTCAGCGCCAGGTAGCCGGCGCCGGCCGACATGTCGCGCAGGAAGAAGCCGCTCTGGACCAGCGTGAGGTAGGCGCCCGAGAACGAGCACAGCACGCCCGCCACGAGCATGGCGAGATAGCGCGTGCGCTCGACGGAGACGCCGGCCGCGTCGGCCGCATGCGGGTTCTCGCCGCAGGCGCGCAGGCGCAGGCCGAAGCGGCTGTGGTACACGACCCAGTGCACGATCGGCAGCAGCAGGAACGCGACGTACACGAGCACCGACTGGCCGCCGATCACGTGGCCGTACAGCCAGCCGATGACGGGGATGTTGTCCAGCGCGGCGGTGCCGGGCAGGATCACGTCCAGCAGGCGCGCGTTGCGCAGGTCCGGCGTGCGGCCGCCTTGCTGGAAGAAGAATTGCGCGAGCACGAACGTCAGGCCGCTCATCGCGATGTTGATGGCGATGCCGCACACGAGCTGGTTGCCCTTCTGCGTGATCGACACGAACGCCTGCACCATCGCGAGGGCGACGGAGACGCCCATGCCGGCGAGGATGCCGTACCACGGGTTCTGCGTGGCGTAGGCGACGGCGGCCGACGCGAACGCCGATGCGAGGATCTTGCCTTCGAGGCCGATGTCGACGACGCCGGAACGCTCGGCGAACAGGCCGCCCAGCGCGGCGAACATCAGCACGGGCGCGTTGCGGATCGTCGAGACGATGATGCTGGCGATGTGGAAGTCTTCCATTCAAGCCTCCTTGGTGGTGCGGGTGACGTTGATCAGTTTCAGGATCGCGGGGGCGTAGAAGTTTTCCATCGCGCCGCAGAACAGGATGATCAGGCCCTGGATGAAGATGAACGTCTCCTGCGGGATGTTGGGCTTTTCCAGTGACAGGTCGAAGCCGCCCTGGATCAGCGCGCCGAACAGCACGGACGACAGGAAGATGCCGACCGGGTGCTGGCGGCCCATCAGCGCGATGGCGATGCCCACGAAGCCCGCGCCCGCCGGGAAGTTCAGCGACAGGTAGTGCGTGGAACCCATCACGGAGTTGACGGCGCCAAGGCCCGCCAGCGCGCCCGAGACGAGCATCGTGACGATGATCGTGCGGCTGATCTTCACGCCCGCGTAGTGCGCGGCGTGCGCGTTCAGGCCCGTCGCGCGCAGCTGGTAACCCCACGACGAACGCCACACGACGACGCCGTAGACAACGAGGGCGACGATGGCGAGGATGAAGCTGATGTTCAGCGGCGCATCGCCCAGCACGGGCAGCACCTTGTTCAGCAGGGGCAGGGCGGCGCTGTCGGCGAACACGCGCGACGCCGGATTCTGCTGGCCTTCCGGAATCAGCTTCAGGATCAGCCAGTTCATCACGTTCGCGGCGATGAAGTTGAACATGATCGTCGTGACGACGACGTGGCTGCCGCGCTTCGCCTGCAGGTAGCCGGGGATGAACGCCCACAGCGCGCCGAAGACGGCCGCGCCGATCATCGCGAGCGGGATCATCAGGATGCCGGGCAGGTGGGTGTCGAGCGCCAGCACGGCCCACGTCAGGCCCAGGCCGCCGATATACATCTGGCCTTCGGCGCCGATGTTGAAGAGGCCCGCCTGCATCGCGATCGACACGGCGAGACCGGCGAAGATGAAGGTACTCGCGTAGAACAGCGTGTACGCGAGGCCCTCGGGATCGAGGATCGCGCTGTCGACGAGGATGTGGAGCGATTCCGACGGGCTCTCGCCCAGCAGGTGGATCACGAGCGCCGCGACGAGCAGCGCCGACATCAGGTTCAGGACGGGCAGCACGAAAGCCGTGGCCCAGCGTGGGAGTTCGGTTTTTTTCATGGCATCAGGACTTGTGCATGCCGCCCATCAGCAGGCCGATGCGGGTGGTGTCGAATTCGTCGATGGGGAGGATGCCGGCGATGCGGCCGCCGCACATCACGATGATGCGGTCGGCGAGCGCGCGCACCTCTTCCAGTTCCACGGACGACAGCAGGATTGCCACGCCTTCGTCGCGCAGGCGCAGCAGCTGCGTGTGGATGCTTTCGATGGTGCCGATGTCGACGCCGCGCGTCGGTTGGCCGACGAGCATCAGCTTCGGCTGCGCCGCCACTTCGCGCGCGATCACGACCTTCTGCTGGTTGCCGCCCGAGAGGAGGCCGATGCGCAGGTCCGGATTGTTCGGCCGTACGTCGAACGCCGTCATCAGGTGCGCGCAGCGCGCCGCGATTTTCCTGTAGTCGAACAGGCCCCAGCGGTTCTTGACCTTGTCCTGGTAGCCGAACACCGTGTTCTGCATGACGGAGAAATCCTTGATCACGCCGTCGCGCAGGCGGTCTTCCGGCACGTGGCCGATGCCCAGTTCGCGGAACGTCGCCGGCAGGCCGTCCGCGTTCGTGCGGTCCGCGTACGGAAGCGGCTGGCCGAGGAAATCGACGCTGCCGGACGTCGGCAAGCGCATGCCGGACAGGATCTCCAGCAGCTCGCTCTGGCCATTTCCCGACACGCCCGCGATGGCGACGACCTCGCCCGCGCGCACGGTGAAGTCGATGTCCGACAGGAGAGAAACGCCGTTCGCGTCCTTCAACTGCACGTTCGACACCCTCAGCACCTCGGCGCCCGGATTGTACGGCGCGCGCGGCAGCTCGCTCTGGATCGGACGGCCGACCATCATGTTCGCCAGCTGTTCCTTCGACGTCTCCGCCGTTTTGACCGCACCGACGACGCGGCCGGCGCGCATCACCGTCACCTCGTCCGTGATTTCCATGATCTCCTGCAGCTTGTGCGTGATCAGGATGATGGTCTTGCCCTGGTCCTTGAACAGCCGCAGGATCTCGAACAGCGACGCCGTCTCCTGCGCCGTGAGCACGGCGGTCGGCTCGTCGAGGATCAGGATGTTGGCGCTGCGGTAGATCTGCTTCAGGATCTCCACGCGCTGCTGCGCGCCCACGGAAAGGTCGTGGATCGTCGCGAGCGGGTCGACGTCGAGGCGGTAGCGGTCGCAAATCTCGCGCAGCTTCGCTTCGACGGCGCCGCGCGTGGCGGCCAGCTTGAAGCCGCCTTCGTTGCCCAGCATGACGTTGTCGAGGACCGTCATGTTCTCGACGAGCATGAAGTGCTGGTGCACCATGCCGATGCCGAGCGCGATCGCTTCGTGGCTCGTGCGGATGTCGCGCGGCTGGCCGTCGATCAGCACCTGGCCGCTGTCGGCGTTGTAGTAGCCGTACAGGATGCTCATCAGGGTCGATTTGCCGGCGCCGTTCTCGCCGATCACGCCGTGGATCGAGCCCTTGGCGATGGCGAAGCTGACGTCGGCATTCGCCTGCACCGCCCCGAAGGCTTTGCTAATGTTGCGAAATTCTACGGCTGACTGCATAGCGGTCCGTTTTCGGTAGACAGAATAAAAGGGGCATTCATTTGAAAGCGCGCCGCGCCGGCATGCATCCGGCGCGGCGCGCTTGGCGCTTTATGGCATTCGATACGTTACTGCGGGCAGGAACCGGCCGCGCGATAATCGACCACCTTGATCTTGTCGGCGATGATGTCGGCCCGCGCCGCCAGCACGCGTTTTTCGATCTCGGGGGTGACGACCATGCGGTTGTCCTTGTCGAGCACCCAGTCCACGCCGCCTTCCTTCAGGCCCAGGTACGTGATGCCCGACGTGAACTGGCCGTTGCGGGCTTTCATGAAGGCGTCGTAGGCGGCGTTGTCGACGCGCTTGACCATCGACGTCAGCATGGTGCCCGGGTACAGGTAGTTCTGGTTGGAGTCGACGCCGATCGCCAGCTTGCCTTTTTCCTTGGCCATCTGCAGCGCGCCCATGCCGGAGCCGCCGGCGACGGCGAACACGACGTCCGAGCCGCGGTCGAATTGCGCGCGTGCCAGCTCGCCGCCCTTGGCCGGGTCGTTCCATGCCGCGCTCGTCGTGCCGACCATGTTCTGCAAGACTTGCACCTTCGGGTAGATCGCCTTCGCGCCCTGCGTGTAGCCGCAGGCGAATGCGCGGATCAGCGGAATGTCCATGCCGCCGACGAAGCTGATCGTCTTGGTCTTCGACGCCATCACGGCGGCCACGCCGACGAGGTAGGAGCCTTCCTGTTCCTTGAACAGCACGGAGTTGACGTTCTTGCCCTGGGCATTGCCGTCGATGATGACGAAGTGCACGTTCGGGTACTCGGCCGCGATCTTTTGCACGGGCTGCGTCTGCGAAAAGCCGATGGAGACGATCAGCTTCAGCTTCTTGCGGGCGAGGGCGCGCAGCACCTGCTCGGCCTGCGTGTCGTAATTGGCCTGGGCTTCAAACACTTTGACGCCGGTTTCCTTCGTGAACCGTGCGACGCCTTCGGCGGCGGACTGGTTGAAGGACTTGTCGAACTTGCCGCCGGCATCGTAGACGATCGCGAGCTTGGCGCCGGCCATGTCGGCACGGGCAGCGGTGCTGAGGCATAACGCCGCGATCGTCATGCAAATATGCTTGAATTTCATCGATTGGCTCCTGAATCCCGTATTGTACCGGCGCAACGGCTGTGCTGGGAGGGGAATGATTGCGCCTGGCCGGCCGCGCGCTGTCGTGTCGTCGCAACAAGCTCGGCAGGCGTCTGGACCATGATGCTGTGCGGGAATGTGGTGACCTTCGCAACCCATCTTGGCACTATGCATCAGCCCGTTTATTCGTGGCAAATACGATTTTGCTTAGCGATTTATTTGCTCGGCATATAAATCGACGCGCATCCGCAGGGGTTTCTTGCAGACTGCCGAGGTGTTGCGTTTATGGCTCGGCGAGGGGGGCGGGAATGGCCGCGGCCGCGACCACGGCGGCGGCCGTCGTGGCGGGTGCGACGACGATCTCCGTCGGGGCCGGCGCGGGGATGGACGCCGTCGACGGCAGCCCGGCGGCCTCGACCGGGTTGGCGAATTGCGACGTGAGGAAGCGGGCGATGCGGGCCTGGGTATCTTCCAGGTAGGGGATGTTCATATGGTCGGACTCGGGCACCGTCTCGTCGCCGATCAGCTGGGCCAGCTTGGAAACGAGCTGGTCGGTGTGCGAATGGGGCACGATGTCGTCGCTGGCCGCGCGCAGCACGAACGTGGGCGCCTTCAACGTGGGCGCGTACTTGATCGACTCGAAGCGGTGGCGCAGCATGTATTCGATCGGCATCACGCGGAACTTGCGCTTGGCGAGCGCCAGGATCGAATCGTATGGCGTGATCAGTACGACGGAGTGCACGGGGCGTTCCTTCGCCACCTGCACGGCGACGCCGGAACCGAGGCTGCGGCCGACGACGGCGATGCGGCGCGGGTCGACGTGGTGGTGCGCGGCCATCCAGTCGAACAGCATGCAGGCGTCGTCGATCATGTGCGCCTCGGCCGGATCGCCTTGCGAATCGCCGTAGCCGCGGTAATTCACGGCCAGCACGGTCATGCCGGGAAAGAGCTTGCCGGCATCGCGCACGACCCAGGAGACTTCCTCGGAGCGGCCGCCGAAATAAATGACGGCGGGACGCAAGCCGGGCGTGCGCGGCGTCATCAGCCAGCCGGACAGCCGCGTGCCGTCCTTCGCGCGCAGCACGACGGGGCGGGTGCGGTGGCCGCTGCTGCGCGGATGCGCCACTTCGCGCTCGACGGTGGGATTGAACACGAGGCGGCGCTGGTTCGCCGCGACCGCGGCCGTGAGGCCCAGCCACAACATGCTGGCAAACCCAGCCATACCTGCCGCCAATTTTTTGTTTGTGCTCATGATTACAGTCTACCCCCGGGTGCCGGACAATTCTGTGCGCTGCCCATCAAATACGGCTTGATTATGGCTCGGATTCTTGAACAGTAGCTTTGCCGCAACATCCTGTTACAGCATCGGCGTTGCCGTGGTGGTGACGGCTTTGTTAGGCTGTTAATGAACGAAGAACGCAGGAGGCGAGGTGAAGTGGAGAACGGTCGTGCCGGCATGTGCGGCACTGGGCCTGGTGGTGGTGCTGGTGGCGCCGGCGTGGCGGGCGCCGCAGCCGGCCCCGACCGCACCGGTACTTGTGCCTGCTGAGGCCCCGCCCGCGGACCGGGCGCCCGCGTGGCTGTCCGACGTGCCCGCGCCGCTCGCGCCCACGCCTGCGCCCGCTGAGCCGCTGGCGCAGCGCATCGACCGCCTGGTCGCGAGCGGTGACGCGCGTGACGCTTACCGCGCGTGGTGGCTGCTGCACGCCTGCGTCGTGTTCGGGCGCACGGGCCGGCTACCGGAGCGGGACGGCAACGAGCCGGACACGCTCGCCGATCCCGCGCACGCCTGCGCCACGCTGAACGAAAGAACGAAGATGGCGCGCATCGACCACCTCGAGCGCGCCGCGCGCGCGGGCGTGGACGGCGCGCTGGCGGAACTGGTCGAGGAGGGCCCGTTCGGCGACCCGACCGCGCTGATGACGCGCCCCGACGATCCGCTCGTCAAGGAGTGGAAGGCGCGTGTCAACGGCATGCTGAGCGCGCAGGCGGAGGATGGCTACTGGTCGAGCCTGTACCAGTTGTTCACCGGATTCTGGTTCGGACACCCGGCGATCGCCGCCGACCGCCAGAGCGCGCTCGCATACGGCATCGCGCTGCGCGACATCATGGTCAAGCTGGACGGCGTGCCGGAACCGCAGGCAATCCCGTTCAACGGGCCATTCCTCGACGAGATCGGCACCGGCCTGACACAAGCCGAAAAAGCCCAGGCGCAGGCGCGCGCGGACGCGATCGTGTCGCGTGCGGCGGACCAGCGGGGGCGGCACGGTTCAGCCATTGCAAATCCGGTATCGGTCGAAGCAAAAAAGTAATTGGTTCAGCGGGTGGCATCGACCCTATGATGGGAGGTTTATAGGATATCGATAACATCCCATGCTGAAATTTGCCACCCGCCTGGCGATCGCGCTGGCGCTGCTGATGGGTAGTCTGCCGGCGTGGGCATCCACGCAACCGGTCCGGCCCGAGGGCCCTTGCGATGTCTACGCCAAGGCGGGTGCAGCGTGCGTGGCCGCGCACAGCACGACGCGCGCGCTCTACGCCGCGTACGACGGCCCCCTGTACCAGGTGATGCGCCAGTCGGACGGCAAGACGCTCGACATCGGTGTCGTGCCACCGGCGCGCGGACCGGTTCCCGACGCGGGCGGCTACGCGAACGCGAAGGCGCAGGACGCCTTTTGCGCCAATACTTATTGCTGGATCACGATCCTGTACGACCAGTCGGGCAAGCGCAACCACCTCGTGCAGGCGCCGCGCGGCACGTGGACGGGGCCCGCGCTGGGCGGCATGGACAATCTGCCGCTCGCCGACCTGGCGCCCGTCACCGTCATGGGCCACAAGGTGTATGGCGTGTACATCGCGCCCGGCATGGGCCTGCGCCTGAACGATACGCACGGTGTGCCCGTCGACGACCAGGCGGGCGGCCAGTATGCCGTCATCAATGGCCAGCACTACGACGAGGGCTGCTGCTTCGACTACGGCAACGGCGAGATCGACAGCATCGACGACGACAACGGCACGATGGAAGCGATCTATTTCGGCAATGCGAAAAGCTGGTATCACGGCAGCGGGCCGGGGCCGTGGGTGATGGCTGACCACGAGAACAACCTCGTCGGGTGCGTCAACGACGACAAGTCGAAGCTGTGCGCGAACCTGCCCACGCTGGCGACGCGCTTCGTCACCGCCGTCACGAAAGGCAAGCCCGGACATTGGGCGACACTCGGCGGCGATGCCCAGCGGGGACAGTTGGTCGTCATGTACGAGGGCCGCCGCATCGATGCCTCGTACGATCCGATGCGCAAGCAGGGCGCCGTCATCCTCGGCAATGGCGGCGACAACAGCACGGCGTCGCAAGGCACATTCTACGAAGGCGCGATGACGGCGCCGCGCACCTATCCGTCGAACGAGACGGACCAGCTGGTCGCGCAGAACGTGGCCGCTGCCCGCTATGACGTGGCGGCGGTCAGTATCGGGTCCGCGCCGGACACGCCGTCCGGCCTGCACACGTTCGCGCCGCGCGAGTCCCGGGACATGACGGTCACGTTCACGAACACGACGGGCGGGAGCGTACGCGGCGTCACGTTGTCGCTGGACGTGCCGCAGGGCTGGCGCGCCGGGGCAGCAAAGACCTTCGCCGACGCGATCGCGCCCGGCGCCAGCGTGCATGCCGTATTCAAGGTGACGTCGGGCGCAGCGGCGCTGAATGCCGACGTGAACGGCGTCGCGACGTGGACGGATGCCGCGACGCGCGCGCGCCGCGTCGAATCGGCCGCGGCGAAGGTGCGCAACGTCGCGTCCGTGAAGATCAACGAATTCCGCCTGAGCGACGGCGCGCGCAGCAACGCGACCAATGCCTTCATCGAGTTGTATAACGCGGGCGACAGCCCGGTCGACATCTCGCACTGGACCTTTACGCAGCACGCAGCGCGCGAGCCCGTGTTCTCCACGGTGAAGATGCCGGCCCACACCACGCTGGCACCGCATGGCTTCTATGTGCTGGGCTTGTCCAATTCGGGTCTCGTGCTGCCCGCCGCGCCCGGCGACGCGACCATCCACGTGCGCAATATCGACGGCATCCGGCCGGGCGACACGATCGTCGTCGGCAACGGTGCGGACGGCGAAACCCGCAAGGTCGTCCGCGTCGGTACGGCAGCCGGCCAGGCGACACCGCTGTGGCAACCCCTGCCCGATGGCCCCATCATCACGATCCCGGCCGGTGCCACGAGCGTCCCCGTGACCACCACCGAGGGCTTTGCCGTCGGCGACACGCTCGCGCTGGGCTACGGCACCACGTATCCCGTCGTCGGGCGCACGACGGAACACTACGAGAAAGTGACCATCACGGGCGTCGGCACGGCGGGCAACCAGGCGTGGCTCGGTCTCGACGCGGCAGCCGGGGCCACACGGATCCAGGTGACGTCGACCGATGGCATCGTCGCCGGCGATACGATCCGCCTCGACATCGACAGCGTCGACCACGGCATCGACACGGTCACCGTCAAGAACGTGGGCACGGCCGCGCGCCGCACGAGCCTCGCGCGCGCTGCCGCCGCCGGCGCGACGATGATCGTCGTGCATGGCGCGACTGGCTTCCCCACGCCGAAGCACGTCGCATACACGCCGGGGACCGCCGTGATCGGCGCACCCGGCAGCCTCGAAACGGTGGAAATCGTCAAGGTCGAGGGCCAGCCCGGCACCGACCTCACGCTGACGATTACGCCGGCGCTCGCGCAAAACCACGTGGCCAGCGAACCGTTCGTGCAGCCGGGCACCGGTGTCGAACTGGCGGCACCGTTGAAGTACGACCATGCCGCCAACCTGCCGTTCAGTGTGCGCGGCACGGGCATCCGGTTCACGCCCGCCACCCGTCACGCCCATGCGAGCAACGAACCGGTGCGTCCGGCCGGCAGCGGGATCGTGCTCGATCGCCCCTTGCGTCGCGCGCACGACACGGATGACGTGGTGCGGGTCGCGACCGTGACGACGGCCGGCTTCCAGGGCACGCCGGACCAGTGGTTCGGCGGCCCGGCCGTCTCGCGCGAGGCGGGCAGCATGGTGCTGCGCGATGCGGCGGGCCACCTCGTCGACAGCCTGAATTACGGCGACGTCGTCGATCCGTGGGCGTCCGGCGGCTTCCGCGGCGCGGCCGGCAAGACTGCCACCTGTCACGCCGACGCGCCGGGCATCCCCGCCGCGCGGTCGTGGGAACAGCCACTCGCCGGCATCCCGTTCAGCGGCGCCGTCGCGCAAGTCGATGCGACGCAGGGCAGCACGAGCCGTTATCCGGACGGCCAGGACAGCGACAACGATTGTACCGATTTCGTGACGGCGGCTTCGATCAGGACGGGCGGTGCCGCGGCAGGTGCGACGCGCGTCAACGTGGGCACGACAGGGCACTTCTCGCCCGGCCAGACCGTCGTCCTCGATGCGGGCGCCGATGCGGAGGCGTTGACCGTCGCAACGGTCGGTTCGCACGGGATCACGCGCGCGTCGGCGCCGGTGGACAAGGGCGCCACGGTCGTCCGCGTCGACGACCCGCATCCGTTCGCCGTCGGCCAGGCGCTCGTCATCGGCAGCGGCGCGGACGAGGAGACGGGTGTCGTCGCCGCGGTGGACACGGCCTGGCGGGCGGGCAAGCTGACGCTCGCGGCGCCGCTGGCGCGCGCGCATGACGCGGGCGCGAGCGTGGCGGGGACGGGCATCACCTTCACCGGGCCACTCGCCAAATCGCATCCCGCGGGCACGGTGATGACGGCGACGGGCGACGTGGCGACGCCGGGCGCTCCGAACCGCCATGTCCGCCCCGCAGCGGGCAACGTGTCAGTGCATTAGTGCAGCCTGGGCGCGGCGGACGGGCGCGGCACGGTCCGCCGTCGGTTACACTCGTCGTCGACCGATGTCGCAACCACGTCCAAGGAGAACGAAGTGCACTTTCTGCTGATGTATGAGCTGGCGCCCGACTATCTGGCGCGCCGCGGTGAATTCCGCGATGAACACCTGAAACTCGCCTGGGCGGCGCAGCAGAGGGGCGAGATCGTCATCGCGGGTGCCCTGGCCGATCCGGCCGACCAGGCCGTCCTGCTGTTCACCGGCGACTCGCCGGACGCGGCCGAGCGCTTCGCCCGCGCCGATCCGTACGTGGTGCACGGCCTCGTGACGCAGTGGCGCGTACGGCCGTGGACGACCGTGGTCGGCAAGGATGCCGCCAACCCGGTCCGTCCGGACTGAGGGCGCTCAGAACGCCCAGTACGGCCGGCTCGTGCTCGTCGCCATGCCCACGTAGACCGGGCGCCCGAAGAAGAACGGGAGGCCCCAGTCGAAGGCGTTGCCGCTGCGCTTCTTCGTGTCGTACTGGCCGCCGACCCAGCCCGCCACCGTGCCGCGCGGCAGGCGGTCGATGTCCGTGATGGTGAACGCGACAATGCTCGATGCGCTGCCGTCGTAGGCCATCACCGTCGCGTTCAGGCTCTGGGGGCTCGTCGGGCAATAGAAGTCCGTGCTCAACGTGCAGGCCGGCAGGCTCGTGTCGTCGAAGTACAGGCCGTTCGACCCGCTGTCGATGAAGCTGGCGGTCATCGTCGTGCCGTTGTACACGGTCGTGAAGTCGCCGCGGGAATTGGCGACGTAGCGCGTTGCCGTGCCGAGCCCGTTGTTCGGCTGCGTGCCGATGCCGAACGTGAGCGTCCCCTTGAGCGACGTCGCGCCGGACGGGCCGACGGCCGGCAGCGACACGACGACACCGTTATTGTCGCCGGCAAAGGCGCCGACCGGATTCGCCACCTGCTTGTCCAGCGCCAGCGCCGTCGACGTGCACGTGCCGCTCGCGCAGGCGTAATACGTCGCGCTGATGGCGCTGCTCGCGCACGCCTGGCCGCAATCTTCCTTGAACAGCCCGACACCGAGGATGCCGTTGGCGCCCAGCGTCGCGACGGTGTTCATGCTGCTGCCGGTGCTGCTGCACGACGTCGGTGCCGTCGCCACGCCGCCCGGCGCCTGGCCGATGAGCTGGATCGATTGCGCCGCGGCCGTCTCGCCGGCCAGCTTGATGTCGGCCTGCACGATGGCGCCCCATGTGTAGCCGCTCACGAACTGGCCGCATTCGCCGACGGCCGCGCCGGTGCTCGACGTGACGGTCGGCAGTGCCAACGCGCCGTCGAGCGGGGCGATCAGGCGGAGGCCGTAGGAGCCCGTGTCGAGCAGCACATGGTCGATCGTCTGGCACACCGTCGTGCCGGGGCGGCACACGGTGACGCTCACGAACGGCGCGTTGAACGGGCCGCCCGCGCCCGCGGGGCCGTTGTCGACGACGATCGGGATCGCGTTCGCGGGCGGCGCCACCGTCACGGCGACGCTGTTGCTTGCCTGGCCACACGTGATTGTATAGGTGGCCGTGTAGGTGCTTGCCTGCGCGTCCGGCGTCACCTGCTGGCTGCCGCTCGTGGCGACCTGGCCGGTCCAGGCGCCGGACGCCGCGCACGCCGTCGCGCCCGTGTCCTGCGAGTTCCACGTCAAGGTCAGCGGCTGGCCGGCCGTGATGCTCGCGGTGGAGGCGGAGATCGTGGCCGTCGGCTGGACGGGGGCCGGCGCGGATGGGCTCGCCACGGACGCGGCGGTCGAGCCGGTGCTGCCGGTGCTGCCGCCACCGCCACCGCCGCCGCACGCGGTCAGGATCAAACAGGCGCACGTGGTCGCCAGCGCCGCGAGGCCGCGGCGTACATCGAGCATCGTCGTCATTCGAGGGTATCCGTGTCAAAGCCGGCCGGCAGCAGGCTGCGCACCCAGGCGCGGCCCGTGTAGGCGCGCATGTGGCCGGTCGATTCGATCGTCACGTCCGGGGTCGCGGCGCGGACCCGGTTGCGGCCCGCCTTCGGGTGGCGTGCGCTTTCGTTCGTGAGCGTGGTGAAATGCTGGCCCAGCAGGTCGCGCAGGTCGGGCAGGAACGGGCCGTTCCAGGTGACGGCGAACACGACGCCGTTCTTGCCCACGTATTCGCGCACCGTCGTGCCCGTCTCCAGCACCGTCGTGTTGACGGTGTAGCCGGCGACCGCGGTGTTGCCGGCCGCCGCCAGCGTCCTCGCCTGGTGCCCGCTCGCCGTGGCGGGCAGCGCGCTCGGCGCACGGCCCAGCGACGCGAAGCACGGCTGCGCGGCCAGTCCGGCGACGAGGCCGGCGGTTGTCAAGAAGGCAAGGTAGAAGGGGAAACGAGCGTGGACAGCGGGAACCGGAGAGGAAGAAGTGGCGGGGCCGCGCGGTGCGACGCCGCCGGAAAACCGAGGCATGCAAACTCCTGTGTGCAGGGATAGCTTGCAGTGTAGCGGTGTGACCGGTTGGGTCGGTACGAAACTTTACAAGCACTTACAACATCTGTTGCGTTGCGGCAACGGATTCGCTGATTCATTATTCCTGCACTAACGACTTTACGACGCCGGGCGTCGGCTTGTCCGTAGGGTAAGATTCCGCACGCAACCACAACCGCTGGAGGACCATGCACACCGCCGTCAACCTGTGGCCGCTGCTCGGCATCGCCGTCGTCACCGCCGGATTCCTGTTGCGTCTCCATCCCGTGCTCGTCGTGATCGCCGCCTGCGCCGTGACCGGGTGGGCCGCGCAGATGCCGGTCATGCATATGCTGGAATCGCTCGGCCGCGCGTTCATCAAGACCCGCAACCTGCCGCTGATCCTGCTGCTGCCGCTGGCCGCGATCGGCCTCCTGGAGCGCTTCGGCCTGAAGGAGCATGCGCAGGCCAGCGTCGCGCGCATCCGCTCGGCGACGACGGGGCGGCTGCTGACGGTGTACCTGCTGGCGCGCGAAGTCGCGGCCGCGTTCGGCCTGACGAGCCTCGGCGGCCACCCGAACATGGTGCGTCCGCTCGTCGCGCCGATGGCCGAGGCGGCGGCCGAGGCGCGCCACGGCACGCTGCCGGAGCCCCTGCGCCGGCACATCCGGGCGATGAGCGCGGCCACGGACAACGTCGGCCTGTTCTTCGGCGAGGACATCTTCGTCGCGTTCGGCGCCATCGTCCTGATGCAGACGATCCTGAAGACCGAGGGCCTGGACGTCGATCCGATCCGCATGGCCCTGTGGGGCATCCCGACGGCGGTGACGGCGTTCGTCATCCACGCGTGGAACTTGCGCCGGCTCGACGCGCGCATCCGGCGCGAGACCGCGCGATGATCGTTTCGCTCGACGTCTTTTATATCCTGGTCGGCCTGCTGTTCGCGGCGACGGCCGTCATGACCGTGCGCGACGCAACGAATCCGCGGCGCATGACGACGGCGCTGTTCTGGGGCCTGTATGCGCTCGTCTATTTGCTGGGCGAGCGGTTGCCGCCGGCCGTCGCGGGCGTGCTGATGATCGTGATGGCGCTCGTCGCCGGCGCGGGCCTCGTGCGGCCTGGCCGCGCCGCCGTCGTGCCGGAGACGGAACGACAAGCCAGCGCCGTGCGGCTGGGCCACCGGCTGCTCGTGCCGGCGCTGGCGATTCCCGCCGTCACGATGCTGGGTTCCGTCGCGCTGAAGGACGTCCACATCGGCGCGCGCCTCCTGCTCGACCCGAACAACGTGACGCTCGTCAGCATGGGCTGCGGCAGCGTCGCCGCGCTGGCGCTCGCGTGCGCGCTCACGCGCGCGACGCCGCTGCAGGGCGTGCGCGAAGCGCGCCGGCTGATCGATGCGATGAGCTGGGCCGTCGTGCTGCCGCACATGCTCGCGGTGCTCGGGCTGCTGTTTGCCGAGGCGGGCGTGGGCAAGGCGGTGGCGCACGTCGCGACGACGTACCTGCCGCTCGATTCGCGCCTGCTCGCCTGCGCCGCGTTCTGCGTGGGCATGGCATTATTTACCGTCGTGATGGGCAATGGCTTCGCTGCGTTTCCCGTCATCGCGGGCGGCATCGGGATTCCCGTGCTGGTCGGCGTCTACCATGCGAATCCTGCCGTGATGGCGGCGATCGGCATGTTCAGCGCCTATTGCGGTACCCTGATGACGCCGATGGCTGCGAATTTCAACGTCGTGCCGGTGCTGCTGCTCGACCTGCCCGACAAGAATGCCGTGATCAAGGCCCAGCTGCCGACCGCGCTGCCGCTGCTGGGCGCGAATATCGTCCTGCTGTATTGTTTGATGTATCGATGAGGCGACCATGACCGCATCCACACCCGCTCCCGTCAAGACCGTGCTGCTGACCGGCTTCGAGCCGTTCAATGGCACCACCATCAACCCGTCGTGGGAAGCCGCGCGCGCGCTGGACGGCTGGTCCGGTCCCGGCTTCACCGTCGCGGCGCGCCAGCTGCCGTGCGAATTCGGCCGCGCCACCGACGTCCTGCGCGACGCCGTGGCGAACGTGAAGCCCGACGTCGTGATCGCCGTCGGGCAGGCCGGCGGCCGGTCCGAGATCTCGCTGGAACGCGTGGCCATCAACATCGACGACGCGTCCATCCGCGACAACGCGGGCGCGCAACCCGTCGACACGCCCATCGTGGCCGACGGCCCGCCCGCGTATTTCAGCACCTTGCCCGTCAAGGCGATCATGAAGGCGCTGCGCCTGCGCGGCTTTCCGGCCAGCGTGTCGCAGACGGCGGGCACGTTCGTCTGCAACCACGTTTTCTACGGCCTGATGCACCATGCCGTCGGGCAGCCGCTGAGGGCAGGCTTCATCCACGTGCCGTTCCTGCCCGAGCAGGCGGCCGACCGGCCGGAGCGGCCGCCGTCGATGGCGTTGCGCGACATCGTCGATGCGCTGCGCATTGCGGTGGAGGTGGCGGTCGTCATGGAGACCGATACGCGCGAAGTGGGCGGCGCCACGCATTGACGCTGCCGGTCACGGGACGGCACGCGCCACCTCGTCGATCACGCCCATCAACCAGTGCAGCGCGGCGTCGTCGTCGCGCCGCGCATGCCACCCCATCGAGACGGTGAAACGTTCCAGCGCGACGGGCACCGCGCTCGACGCGAGCTGGCCCGCCGCGGCCCAGCGGTCGGCCAGCACCTCCGGCACCGTCGCCAGGATGGCGCTCGCAGCGAGCACGCCGGGCACCGACGAGAAGCGCGGTGTCGTGTAGCGCACCTCGCGGCGCAGCCCGAGCCCGGCCAGCACCGCATCGGTCGGGCCCTCGACGGCGCCCCGGTAGCTCACCAGCAGGTGCGGTACCGCGACATACTGCGCCAGCGTCACCTCTCCGTTGAACGGCAGCTGGTGCGGGTCGTAGACGCAGCGGAAACCCATCGTGCGCAGCGGCTGCAGGCGCTGCCAGCGCGGGCCGGGACGCATCGCTGCCACGCCCAGTTCGATCTCGTCCTTGTCCAGCATGTCGCTGACGGCGAACGGATTGCTTTCCTTGAGCACGATGCGCACGTGCGGCGCCTGCGCACGCACGCGTGCGAGCAGGGCGGGCATCAGCCAATGCTCGACCCAGTCCGGCATGCCGACGACGAACAGCCGCTCGGCGCTGGCCGGGTCGAAGGCCGGCGGTACGGCGATCGCCTGCTGCAGCATCGTCAGCGCGGGCGCGATGGCGGCTTCCAGTTCCAGCGCACGCGGCGTCGGCTCCATGCCGCGCGTGCCGCGCACGAGCAACTCGTCGCTGAACAACTGGCGCAGGCGCGCCAGCGCACCGCTGACGGCCGGCTGGCCGAGGAACAGTTTATGCGCGGCGGCCGACACGCTGCGCTCGCGCATCAGGACGAGGAACGTCACCATCAGGTTCAGGTCGACGCCTCTAAAATCATTTTCGCTGATTCCCATAATCTTGATAATCGATTTGATTGATGTGATGCGCTATTGGATCATGGATGCATCGTTCAACACCAGAGGAGTCCACCATGACCAAGCTGCCAAACATCCTGCCACCCCTGTTCCTGACCGCCTCGGCGCTGATGGCGACGCCTGCCTGGCTCCCGGCGGCGCACGCGGCGGCGCCCCAGGTGCGTACCCAGGCGCCGGGGTTTTATCGCGTCCTGCTCGGCGACGTCGAGATCACCGCGCTGTCGGACGGCACCGTGACCATCCCGCTCGACACGCTGCTGACGAACACCGGCGCGGCCCACGTGAAAAACGTGCTGGCCACCCACCATCTGGGCACGCAGGTCGAGACGTCGATCAATGCCTATCTCGTCAACACCGGCAAGCGGCTGGTACTCATCGACACGGGCGCCGGCAGCAGCTTCGGGACGCACGGCGGCCACCTGGCCGACAGCATCCGCGCCGCCGGCTACCGGCCGGAAGACGTCGACACCGTGCTGCTCACGCACATCCACGGCGACCACTCGAACGGCCTGACGATAGCCGGCAAGGCCGTGCTCCCGAATGCGGAAGTGGTCGTGGCGAAGCACGAAGCCGACGCCTGGCTCGATCCGGCCAACCGCACCAGGGTGCGTCCGGACAGCGTCCACGTCATCGACGAAGCGTTGGCAGCGTTCGCGCCTTACCGGCAGGCGGGCCGGGTCCGCACGTTCGACGGTCCCGGCGAGGTGGTACCCGGCATCCGCGCCGTGCCGGCACCGGGGCATACGCCGGGCCATACCGTGTACGAATTGACGGGCGGCGGTCAGACGATCCGCTTCGTGGGCGACACGCTGCATGCGAAGGACGTGCAGATGGCCGAGCCGCAGGTGACGATCCAGTTCGACGAAGACCCGAACGCGGCGCGGCGCCAGCGCGAGGCCTTGTTCGCGGATGCGGCCGCACGCGGGATCATCGTGGCCGCGGCCCACACGCCGTTCCCCGGCATGGGCTACATCGAGCGCAGCGGCAGCGGCTATGCCTGGGCGCCGCTGAACTACAGCTCCCTGCGCTGACGGCTTACTCGCCTGCCGGATTCAGGATGTTGAGGAACGCCCGCACGACGGGCGCATCGTCCTGCGTCGGGTAGGTGATGTAGAGATTGGCCGACGGCGGATTCGTGCGGATGGGCAGGAAACGCACGCCCGGCCAGCCGATGCGGCTCGTTGTCGACGGCATCAGCGCCACGCCCAGGCCCGCGCCCACCATCGCGAGCAAAGTCTGCGGCTCGGCCGCTTCCTGGAAGATCGTCGGCTGGAAGCCCGCGTTGACGCAGCACTGGATCAGGTAGCGCGGCTCGGCCGACTGGTCCAGGTGCAGCGTGAGCATCGGCTCGTGGGCGATGTCGATCAGTTCGATGGCGCTCTGCTGCGCGAGCGGGTGCTGGTCGTTGATGGCGACGCACACGTCCTCGCGGAAGCACAGTTCCTGGCGCAGGCCCGCATTCCTCAGCATGTCCTCGTCGATCTTCGGTTCGCGCCAGAAGCCGACGTCGATCTGCTTGCCGCGCAGCGCGTCCCACTGGTCGTTCGGACCCAGTTCGTGGATGGTCCACGTCACGCGCGGGAACTGGCTCTGGAACTGTTCCAGCAGGCCGGGGATCGGCCCCCACATCGCCGAGCCGACGATGCCCACGCGCAGCCGTCCCACTTCGCCGCGGTCGATCTGGCGGATGGTGTCGATGGTCATGCGCATGCGGCCCAGCAGGTCGGCCGCCTCGTGCATCAGCGCCTTGCCCGCGACGGTCAGCTCGAAGCTGCGCGTCGTGCGCGCGAACAGGCGCACGCCAAGCTCGCTCTCCAGCTTCATGATCTGCTGCGACAGCGGGGGCTGCGAGATGTGCAGGCGCTCGGCCGCGCGCGAAAAGCTTTTTTCCTCGGCCACCGCCAGGAAGTATTTCAGCTGCTTCAGGTCGATCGACATGATGGTCTCACACGTGGGCGGCCGCGTGCAGCGCCACCGCGAGGCGCGCGCCGACGAGCGCGTTGTTCTTCACGAGCGCGATGTTGGTGGCGAGGCTGCGGCCACCCGTCAGGTCCTTGATGCGGGCGAGCAGGAACGGCGTCACGGCCTTGCCCTTGACGCCTTGCGCATCGGCCTCGCGCAGCGCCTGGGCGATGATGCCGTCGATCTCGTCGTTCCGCATCGCCGATTCCACGGGCACCGGATTGCTGACGACGACGCCGCCCGTGAGTCCCAGCTGCCACTTGGTGCGGATGAAGCGGGCCTGCTGCGCGGGCGTGTCGAGCTGGAAGTCCGCGTTGAAACCGGATTCGCGCGTGAAGAACGCGGGGAAGCCCGGCTGGCCGACACTCACCACCGGGACGCCGTGCGTTTCCAGGTATTCCAGCGTGAGGCCGATGTCGAGGATCGATTTCACGCCCGCGCACACGACCGCGACGTTCGTCCGTGCCAGTTCCTGCAGGTCGGCCGAGATGTCGAAGCTCGTCTCGGCGCCGCGGTGCACGCCGCCGATGCCGCCCGTGACGAACACCTCGATGCCGGCGAGGGCGGCGCAGATCATCGTCGCCGCGACCGTCGTCGCGCCCAGCTTCTTTTCGGCCAGCACGTAGGCGAGGTCGCGCCGGCTGACCTTCAGCGCGTCCTGCGCGTTGCCCAGCTGTTCGAGCTGGGCGTCGGCGAGGCCCACGCAGATCTTGCCGTCGATGAGGGCGATCGTGGCCGGCACGGCGCCCGCATCGCGGATCACCTGCTCGACCTCGCGCGCCGTCTGCACGTTCTGCGGATATGGCATGCCGTGCGAGATGATCGTCGACTCGAGCGCGACGACGGGCTTGCCGGCCGCGCGCGCGGCCGCCACTTCGGGAGAAAACTGGAGGAAGGCTTGCATGTTCAGTCCTGTGAAAGCAAAGGATGTTCGGTGGCGAGGCTGTCCGGCCCCAGGCCCGGGTGCACGGTCTCCGGCACACCCAGGGTGAGCGACGACAGATGCAGGCCGCGCCGGCACGCGAGCACGAGGTCGTCCGCGCCGTCGCCCTGGACGAGCGACCAGCAGACGGCCGCGGCGAACGCGTCGCCGGCGCCCGTCACGTCGACGACGCTTGCTGCCGGCGCGGGCAGGTCGACGATGCCGTCGCCCGTGGTGACAAGCACGCCACGCGCGCCGCGCGTGACGATCACGTCGCGCGCGCCCTGCGCCTGCACGTCGCGCATGGCGGCTTTGATCGCATCGTCGTCCGGCAGCGGGCGCGCGACTCTAGCCGCCAGTTCGCCGGCATTCAGGATCATGAGGCGCACGCCGGCGAGGTCGAGGGGCAGGCGCGCCATCTTCGGTTCGGACACGGCGACGAGTACGAGCGGCGTGCCGGCGCGGTGCGCCTGCGCGGCGAGGGCGGCGACCGTGTCCTGCGGCAGGTTCAGGTCGGCCACGAGGAGGCCCGCGCCCGCGAGTTGCGCCTGGCGCGCGTCGATGAAAGCAGGTTCCATCCGGTCGTACAATGCCATGTCGGCCAATGCGACGACCATTTCGCCGTCCCGGTCCAGCACGGCCGTGTACGTGCCGCTGCAGCAGCCTTCGAGGCGCAGCGCGCCGCGCACGTCGATGCCGACGCTTTCCGCATGGGCGAGCAGGGCGGCGCCAGACGAATCGGCCCCGATGGCCGTCAGCAGCGCGACCGTCGTGCCGAGGCGCGCGAGGTTTTCCGCGATATTGCGCGCCACGCCGCCGAACGATTCGCTCTGGCTCGCAGGGTTCGACGTACGGAGCGCGATGGCATCGACGGAACGGAGCTTGCGGTCGAGGTTCGCCGCGCCCACGCAGACGACGGGGCGGTGGTCCGGCAGTACATAGGCGCGTCCCAGCAGCTTGCGCTCGCGAATCAGCCCCGCGATATAGCCGGCGACGGCCGAGCGCGACAGCCCCAGCTGGTTCGCGAGCTCCTGCTGCGAGATGAACGGGTTCGCGCGGATGGCCTCGTACAGCTGTTGTTTCTTTGAGGGTTCGGTCACGGTTCAAGATGGGTTAAACTTTTGTTTTTCATCTTAAACATTTGTTTGGCCGCGGTCAACGCATCCGCATCCAGTCTAGCGCGAATTTATACTGTGAAGATATAAATCGACCAGAAAAATGGTATTTGCCATACCAATCGACAATCATGCATAGTTGCCACATTTCGGTGCACCGCCGCGCCTCATCCTCGACCCGACCGCGACAATGACTACTCACCTGTTCAGCAATTCCCCCTTCGAAGCCGCCGACGTCATCCGCGCCCGCAAGCCGGGCTTCACGCCGCGCGTGGCCTTGATCCTCGGTTCCGGCCTCGGCGTGCTGGCCGATCAGATGACGGACGCGGTGTCGATCAGCTATGCCGACCTGCCGGGCTTCCCCATCAGCACCGTGCATGGCCACGCCGGCGAGCTGGTGCTGGGGACGCTGGCGGGCGTCCCCGTCGCGTGCATGAAGGGCCGCGGTCACTTCTACGAAGGCTACGGCCCGGGCGTGATGACGTCGGCCGTGCGCACGTTTAAATTGATCGGCTGCGAACTGCTGTTCGTGACGAATGCCGCGGGCTCGCTGCGGCCGGAAGTGGATGCGGGCAGCGTCGTCGTGCTGACGGACCACATCAACCTGCTGCCGGGCAGCCCGATGGCGGGCCCGAACGACGACCGCTTCGGCCCGCGCTTCTTCAGCATGGCCAACGCGTACGACGCCGGCATGCGCGACCTCGTCAAGGCGACGGCGGCCGAGAAGAGCATCACCCTGCACGAAGGCGTGTACCTGGCGTGCCCGGGCCCGAACTTCGAGACGGCCGCCGAGATCCGCGCATTCAAGGCGCTGGGTGCGGACGTCGTCGGCATGTCCGTCGTGCCCGAGGTGATCGCGGCGCGCCACTGCGGCCTGAAGGTCGCGGGCATGTCCGCCATCACCAACCTGGCCGAAGGCCTGACGCCGTTCCCGCTGTCGCACGAGCAGACGCTGAAGTATGCTGCCATTGCGGCCAAGGACATGGTCACGCTGATCCACGGCTTCATCGAACGGCTGGGCAAGACGGCCTGAGTACGGGAATAAACGGAATAAGGAAGGGATAACATGTCACGCGCATTCATCCTCCTGCTGGACTCCTTCGGCCTGGGCGCCTTGCCCGACGCCGACAAATACGGCGACACGGGCGCCAACACGCTCGGCCATATCGCCAAGTGGGCGGCGGACGCCGGCACGCCGATGTCTCTGCCGAACCTGGAAAAGATCGGCCTCGGCGCCGCCGCGCACAAAGCGAGCGGCGAGTGGCCCGCTGGCTTCGCAAAGCGCGACGGTTTCACAGGCGCCTGGGGCGTCGCGCGCGAGCGCTCGACCGGCAAGGACACGCAGAGCGGCCACTGGGAAATCGCCGGCGTGCCCGTGCTGTTCGATTGGGGCTACTTCCCGAAGACCGTCCCCACGTTCCCCCAAGAGCTGACCGACAAACTGGCCGAGATCACGAACGTGCCGGGCTGGCTCGGCAACTGCCACGCGTCCGGCACGACGATCATCACGGAGCTGGGCGACGAGCACGTCGCCACAGGCAAACCGATCATCTACACGTCGGCCGACTCCGTGATGCAGATCGCCGCGCACGAAGAGCATTTCGGCCTCGAGCGCCTGTATCAAGTGTGCGAAGCGGCATATGAACTGGTCAAGCCGTACAACATCGGCCGCGTGATCGCGCGTCCGTTCACGGGCGCGAACGGCAACTACAAGCGCACGAGCAACCGCCACGACTACGCCGTACCCCCGGTCGCTCCGACGTTGCTGGACCACGTGAAGGATGCCGGCGGCGAGGTGATCGCGCTGGGCAAGATCAGCGACATCTTCGCGGGCCAGGGCGTCACGCAACTGATCAAGGGCGCCGACAACATGGCGCTGTTCGACCGCCTGCTGGAAGTGACCGATACGGCACCGGACAAGTCGCTGACGTTCGTGAACTTCGTCGACTTCGACATGCACTTCGGCCACCGCCGCGACGTCGCCGGTTATTCAAACGCGCTGCACGAGCTGGACGCGCGCCTGCCGGACTTCATCGCGAAGCTGAAAGAGGGCGACCTCGTCGTCATCACGGCGGACCACGGCTGCGACCCGACGTGGCCCGGTTCCGACCACACGCGCGAACACATCCCGATGCTGTTCTTCGGCCCGGCCGCGCCCGCGCGCGAGCTGCCCGTGTCCGACACGTTCTCCGACATCGGCGCCACCTTGGCGCACCACCTCGGCGTCAAACCTACTGCCAACGGAACCGCATTGTTATGAGCCCGAACCTCGATTTCAAACGTAATACCGCGATCGATCTCGACCTCGGGTGGATCAATCACCTGAAGGTCAACCGCAACGCCGCCGACCGCCGCGCCGCGAGCCTCGCGAACCGTCGCACGGTCAAGAAGGAATACCAGGCCGCGTGGCTGATCCGCGCGATCGAGTGCATCGACCTGACCACGTTGTCGGGCGACGATACGCCGGGCCGCGTCGAGCGCCTGTGCCGCAAGGCCATGCGTCCGCTGCGCGCGGACCTGATGCAGGCGCTGGGCATCGACTCCCTGACGACGGGCGCCGTGTGCGTGTACCACGAGATGATCCAGCCGGCCGTGCACGTGCTGCAGGGCCGCTTGCCGATCGCCGCCGTGTCGACGGCATTCCCGGCCGGCCTGTCGAGCATGGAAACGAAGATCCGCGAGATCGAGCTGTCCGTCGCGGCCGGCGCCACCGAGATCGACATCGTCATCACGCGCCAGCACGTCCTGACGGGCAACTGGCAAGCGCTGTACGACGAGATGGTCGCGTACCGCCAGGCGTGCGGCGACGCGCACGTGAAGGCGATCCTCGCGACGGGCGATCTCGTCACCTTAGAGAACGTAGCAAAAGCATCGTGGGTCTGCATGATGGCAGGCGCCGATTTCATCAAGACATCGACCGGCAAGGAAGGTGTGAACGCGACCATTCCCGTGTCGCTGGTGATGGTACGAGCGATCCGCGAGTACTATGAACGCACCGGCTACAAGGTCGGCTACAAGCCGGCCGGGGGTGTGTCCTCCGCCAAGACCGCACTGCAATACCTGACCGTGATGAAGGAAGAGCTGGGCAACGAATGGCTGCAACCGCATCTGTTCCGCATCGGTGCCTCCAGCCTCCTGACCGACATCGAGCGCCAGCTCGAGCATTACGTCACCGGCAGCTATTCCGCGGCACATCGCCACGCGCAACCTTGAACCGACAACGGATGATTCGCCATGCCCACAATTAAAGAGATTCTTCAGACTATGGATTACGGCCCCGCACCCGAGAGCACCAAGGAAGCGCAAGCGTGGCTGGAAGCCCATGGCCGCCGTTTCGGCCTGTTCGTCGACGGCGCCTGGACGGATGCGAACGAAACCTTTGGCTCGTTCAACCCGGCCGACGGCAGCGAACTGGCGCAAGTGACGCAAGCGTCGCAGGCTGATATCGACCGCGCCGTCGACGCCGCGCGCCGCGCGCAGCCGGGCTGGGTCGCCCTGGGTGGCCACGGCCGCGCGAAAGTGCTGTATTCGCTGGCGCGCCTGCTGCAAAAGCACTCGCGCCTGTTCGCCGTTTTGGAAACGCTGGACAACGGCAAGACGATCCGCGAAACGCGCGACGCCGACCTGCCGCTGGCCGCCCGTCATTTCTATCACCACGCCGGCTGGGCCCAGCTGCAATCGGAAGAATTCGCGGACTACCGCGCCGTCGGCGTCGTCGGCCAGATCGTGCCGTGGAACTTCCCGCTGCTGATGTTGGCGTGGAAGATCGCTCCCGCACTCGCCGCCGGCAACACGGTCGTGTTCAAGCCGGCCGAGTTCACGTCGCTGACCGCGCTGCTGTTCGCCGAGATCTGCCAGCAGGCCGGCGTGCCCGCCGGTGTCGTCAACATCGTCACGGGCGATGGTCGCGTGGGCGAGGCGATCGTCAACCACCCCGGTATCGACAAGCTCGCGTTCACCGGCTCGACGGAAGTGGGCCGCCTCATTCGCAAGGCCACGGCCGGCACGGGTAAAAAGCTGTCGCTGGAACTGGGCGGCAAGTCGCCGTTCATCGTGTTCGACGACGCCGACCTCGATGCGGCCGTCGAAGGCCTCGTCGACTCGATCTGGTTCAACCAGGGCCAGGTCTGCTGCGCCGGCTCGCGCCTGCTCGTGCAGGAAAGCGTCTACCCGCGCTTCATCGAGAAGGTCAAGGCACGCATGCGCAACCTGCGCGTCGGCTCGCCGCTCGACAAATCGAATGACATCGGCGCGCTCGTCGACCCCGTGCAGCAGCAGCGCATCCACGGCCTCGTGGAATCGGCGCGCGCGGAAGGATGCGAGATCTGGCAGCCGGAAGCCGAGACGCCGCAAGCGGGCGCCTGGTACCTGCCCACGTTGATCACGGGCGCGTCGACGTCCGCCGTCGTGGCGCAGACGGAAATCTTCGGACCCGTGCTCGTCGCGTCGAGCTTCCGCACGCCGGGCGAAGCCGTGCAACTCGCGAACAACACCGTGTACGGCCTCGCGGCCTGCGTGTGGAGCGAGTCGATCAGCCTCGCGCTGGACGTCGCCCCGCAGATCAAGGCCGGCGTCGTGTGGATCAACACGGCGAACCAGTTCGATGCCGCATGCGGCTTCGGTGGCTACAAGGAATCCGGTTTCGGCCGCGAGGGCGGCAAGGAAGGCATGACGGAATACCTGGTGCCGCTGGCGGAAGATGCGCGTCCGGCAGCCCCGGTCATCGCGGAAAAAGGTAAGGTCAAGCTGGCAAGCGGCGACAGCCCGTTCGCCGTCGACCGCACCGCGAAGCTGTACATCGGCGGCAAGCAGGCGCGCCCGGACGGCGCGTACAGCCGCGCGATCCACGGCAGCAGCGGCGAGTTCCTGGCCGACGTGGGCGAGGGCAACCGCAAGGACATCCGCAACGCCGTCGAGGCCGCGCACAAGGCGTCCGGCTGGGCGAAGGCGACGGCGCACAACCGCGCGCAGGTGCTGTACTACATCGCCGAGAACCTGGCGATCCGCGCCGACGAATTCACGGCGCGCATCGCCGCGCAGACCGGTGCCAAGGATGCGGCACGCGAAGTGCAGGCATCGATCGAGCGCCTGTTCTACTGGGCCGCATGGGCCGACAAATACGACGGCCTCGCGCACCAGCCGCCGATGCACGGCATCACCGTCGCGCTGAACGAACCGGTGGGCGTGATCGGCATCGTGTGCCCGAACGAGAACCCGCTGCTGGGCTTCATCTCGCTCGTGGCGCCCGCGCTGGCACTGGGCAACCGCGTGATCGCGGTGCCGTCGGAAGCGCATCCGTTGTCCGCGCTGGATCTGTACCAGGTGCTCGACACGTCCGACCTGCCGGGCGGCGCGCTGAACATCGTCACGGGCAGCCACGACGAGCTGGCGCGCACGTTGGCGTCGCACTTCGACGTGGATGCCGTGTGGCGCCACGACGGTTCTGCCGAGGGCTGCGCGGAAGTGGAGAAGCTGTCGGCGGAGTCGCTGAAGCGCACGTGGACGGGTGGTGCGAAAGGGCGCGACTGGTTCGATGCGAAGCAGGCGGGTGGCCGTGCGGTATTGCAGCATGCGAGCCAGGTGAAAAACGTGTGGATTCCGTACGGCGTCTGATCATTGAATGAATGTGGCGCGGCATGCGTCAACGTAGGGTGGGCACCCTGTGCCCACGCGAAAGCCAGCACAGAGCCGGCTTCCGCGTGGGCACGTTTTCATTTGAGGCCCCCGGCCTCAAATGCCCACCCTACGGCTTTATGAACCGATTGTTTAAAGCGAGAACGTTATGTTCCTCCCCCAAGAAATCGTCCGCAAAAAACGCGACGGCGGCACCCTGACCGCCGAAGAGATCCGCTTCTTCGTGCGCGGCATCCCCGACGGCAGCGTCACGGAAGGCCAGATCGCCGCGCTCGCGATGGCCGTCTACTTCAACGACATGACGATGGACGAGCGCGTGGCCTTCACGCTCGCGATGCGCGATTCCGGCCAGGTGATGGAATGGAAATCGCTGGGCCTCCCGGGCCCCGTCGTCGACAAGCATTCGACGGGCGGCGTCGGCGACGTCGTCTCGCTGATGCTCGGTCCAATGATCGCCGCGTGCGGCGGCTACGTGCCGATGATTTCCGGCCGCGGCCTCGGTCACACGGGCGGCACGCTCGACAAATTCGATTCGATCCCCGGCTATTGCACGGTGCCGGACCCCGACCTGTTCCGCAAGATCGTCAAGGACGTAGGCGTCGCCATCATCGGCCAGACCGCGCAACTGGCGCCGGCCGACAAGCGTTTCTACAGCATCCGCGACACGACGGCCACCGTCGAATCCGTCGCCATGATCACGGGCTCGATTCTGTCGAAGAAACTGGCGGCGGGCCTCGATGCCCTCGTCATGGACGTCAAGGTCGGCAGCGGCGCGTTCATGCCGACGTATGACAAATCCGTCGAATTGGCCGAGTCCATCGTCCACGTCGGCAATGGCGCGGGCACGCGCACGTCCGCGATCCTGACGGGCATGAACGAGTCGCTGTGCCCGGCGGCCGGCAATGCCGTCGAGGTGCGCGTCGCGATCGATTACCTGACCGGCGCAGCGCGTCCGGCCCGCCTGCACGAAGTGACGATGGCGCTGTGCGCCGAGATGCTCGTCATCTCCGGCCTCGCCGCGACCGACGAGGAAGCACGCGCGAAGCTGCAGCACGCGCTGGATTCCGGCGAGGCGGCCGAGCGCTTCGCGCGCATGGTCACGGCACTGGGCGGCCCGGCCGACCTGATGGAGAATCCCGATGCCCACCTCGCGAAAGCGCCGATCGTCGTGCCGGTGCCGGCGCTGGCATCCGGCTACGCGAACGCGACGGATTGCCGCGGCCTGGGCCTGGCCGTCGTCGGCCTGGGCGGTGGACGCATCCGTCCGCAAGACCCGATCGACTTCGCCGTCGGCCTGACGGACCTCGTCGAGCTGGGCACGAAGATCGAAGCGGGCCAGCCGCTCGCGCTCGTGCACGCGCGCACGCAGGACGCGGCCGAGCGCGCCGTGCGCGAAGTGCAGGCGGCGTACCGCATCGCGCTCGAGCAGCCTGCCGCGCAGCCGATGATCTACAAGACCATTCGCCCATGAAATACGCAAAATTGATCGAAGAAGCGCGCGCCGCGCGCGACGTCGCGTACACGCCGTACTCCCGCTTCAAGGTCGGCGCCGCGCTGGAAACGAAGGACGGTCGCGTGTTCCGCGGCTGTAACGTCGAGAATGCGTCCTACGGCCTGTGCAACTGCGCGGAGCGGACGGCGTTCTTTTCCGCCATCGCCCACGGCTACACGCCGGGCGACTTCGCGGCGCTGGCCGTGATCGGCGACACGGACGGGCCCATCGCGCCGTGCGGCGCCTGCCGCCAGGTGATCCTGGAACTGGGCGGCAACGAGCTGCCCGTCGTGCTCGCGAACCTGAAGGGCGACGTGATGGAAACGACGGCCGCAGCGCAACTGCCGAACGCATTCGGCGGCTGGGACCTGAAGCCGTAAGCACAGGCCGCACGGTTCAGCGCCGTTTAAGGCAGGCGGGCCGCGATGGTGTCAAACTTGAATTCAGGGACAGCCCCACAACATGGGGGCTATCCATCCATTCAAAGGAGCAGACGTCATGAGCCCGCAAGATTCGCAGATGTTGAACGACTTCCTGAACCAGCTGGTCCAGGCCCATGGCATCCAGAAGGATGCCGAGGCGGATGCCCTGATCCAGCGCGCGGTGGCCCAGCAGCCGGACGCTGCCTACCTGCTCGTGCAACGCGCGTTGCTGCTCGACCAGGCGCTGAAGAATGCGAAGCAGCGCATCGCCGGCCTGGAAAGCCAGCTCGACCAGCAACATGCCGGCCAGCAAGGCGGCGGACAATTCCTCGACGCTAATACCTGGGGCAATAGCGGCCGGTCGCAGCCGGCGCAGTCGTACCAGCGCGACGTCCAGCAACCGTACCAGTCGCAACCGCAGTATCAGCCACAATATCAGCCGCAATACCAGAGCGCCCCGTCGTCGGGCTTCCTGCGCGGCGGCCTCGGCAGCACGCTGGGCTCCATCGCGGCGACGGCGGCCGGCGTGGCGGCAGGCGGCTTCCTGTTCCAGGGCCTGGAAAACATGTTCGGCCACCACGGCGGCGGCAACCGGCTGCTGAACAGCGACGATCCCGCGAACAACCTGTTCAGCGACCAGTCCGGCAGCTCGCTGGCAGACCAGGCGGGCCTGGGTGACGTCGACCGCGTGCTGGACAATGGCTCGTCGTCGGAGGGCTTGTTCGACAGCAGTGTCGACACCGACAACCTCGATGGCGGCCAGGGTTTCTTCGACGGCGACGGTTCCGACGAAGGCCTGTTCAGCTGATCAGCGGTTGGGCAGGAAAAGATCATCCGGCTTCCACGGATCGTACGTGCCGACGTTCCACACATGCCCTTCGAAGTCGCGGCACATGAAGCCGCGGCTGCCGAATTCCGTGTCGGCCGGTTCCTGCAGGATGATGGCGCCGGCGTTGCGCGCGCGTTCGCACACGCGGTCGGCGTCGTTCACCTTCAGGTAGACGGTCTGGGTCTCTCGGCCGCGGATCTCGTCCGGCTGCACGAGCACCTTGCCGTACTCCCCCTCGGTGCTGACGGACCCCAGCATGATCATGCCGTCGCCCAACGTGAGTTGCGCGTGGGCGATGGCGCCGTCGATGCCGGGCACGGCGACCTGGCAGGCGAAGCCGAAGACTTCGCAGAGCCAGTCGATGGCGGCCGGGGTGTCGCGGTAGCGCAGGCAGGGAATGGCAACGGATGGCATGGCGGGCTCCTGTCGGGATTCACATCTGCTGGAAAAGATAGCTGTGATTGCGGCTCACTTCAAGCTCGCCCGGCCAGCCGCGCACCTTCAGCATCTGGCGCCCGCGCAGGTCGCGCTTGACCTCGGCGATGGCGTCCACGCGCACGAGCGTCGAGCGGTGGATGCGCCAGAACTCGTCCGGGTCGAGCTCGTCCAGCAATTCCTTCAAGGTCTTGCGGATCAGGAATTCCGCGCCGACCGTCTGCACGCGCGTGTATTTTTCGTCCGATTGGAAGAACAGGATCTCGCGCGTGCTCACCATGCGCAGGCTCGAGCCGACCTGGGCCTGGATCCAGCGCAGGTACGCCGGCTTCTCCGGCTTGCCGCGGTTTTCCAGCAAGGTCGTCAGCTTCGCCAGTTGCTGCCCGATGTCCTGCGGTGCGGCGGCCGCGCCTTGCTCGCGCGTGCGCAGGCGCGCCTGCAGTCGCGCGCACGTGGTCGCCAGGCGTTCCGCCGACACGGGCTTCAGCAGATAGTCGAGCGCGCCCTGTTCGAACGCGTCCAGCGCGTACTGGTCGTAGGCGGTCGCGAACACGATGTGCGAGCGCTCGTACAGCCGCCGCGCCGCCTCGATGCCGGACAGGCCCGGCATCCGGATGTCGAGGAAGGCGATGTCGGGGCGCAGCTTCTCGCCCAGCTCGACGGCTTCCACGCCGTTCGCGGCCTCGGCGACGATCTGCAGATCCGGCCACGCCTGCTTCAAGCGTGCACGCAGCAGGTCGCGCATCGGGGCTTCGTCGTCGGCGATCAGGGCGGTCAGCGGGTGAGCGTCGGGGTTCATGCATCCTCCATCATCTTGTACGGAAGCCGGATCGTGGCGCAGGCGCCGCCGCCCGGCGGCGTGCTGATGTCCAGCGAGGCGCTCGCGCCGTACAGCAGCGCGAGGCGCTCGCGGATGTTGGCGAGGCCCACGCCGTCGTCCGCGTGCGGGTCGATGCCGACGCCATCGTCGCACACTTCCACGTGCAGGTCCGCATCGACGACGTGGGCGCGCACCGCGACGGTGCCGCCTTCGATCTTCGGTTCCAGGCCGTGCTTGATGGCGTTCTCGATCAGCGTCTGCAGCATCATCGGCGGGAACGGGGCGCTGCCGAGGAAGTCGGGCACGTCGAAGCGCACGTGCAGGCGTTCCTTCATCCGCGCCTGCATGATGGCCAGGTAGGCGCGCGACAGCTCGACCTGCTTGCCGAGCGTGGCGCCGCCGCGCTGGCGCATCTGCGGCAGCGTCGAGCGCAGGTAGTCGATCAGGTGGGCGTGCACGCGCGCCGCCTCCGGCGGATCCGTCTCGATCAGCTGGCCGATCAGCGCCAGCGTGTTGAACAGGAAGTGCGGCTCGACCTGGGCCTGCAGCGCCGCCATCTGCGCCTCCATCAGGCGGCGTTCCAGGGTGGCCACGTTGGCCTGCGTCGTCGCTTCGCGCGCCATCAGCTCGGCGCGGCGCTTGCCGCCGGCCAGCACCTTCACTGCGAACGAGATGAAGATGTACCACAGCGCCGGCTCCGGCGTGTGCACGATGGCGAAGAAGACGAGGACGAAGAACCACGTGAGGAACAACTGGCGCCATTCGACGACGGCGAGCCAGTCGAAGAAGCGCCACCATACCTTGCTGGCTTCGTTGAAGGCGTCGCGAACGAAGTCGAGCACCTGGTTGATGTCGCTGGCGCGCATGGCGTCCTCCTGCTTATTGCTTGCCGTACGGGTCGTCGAATGGTTCCCGATGCGCGCGCCGGCGGTCGACGATGAACGCACCCGCGATGACCTTGAGGCCCATGAACAGCACGAACAGGCACAGCGCGAGCGGCAGGATGCTGATCACGAAGGCGAGGGCGATGCAGCAGGCCAGCATGGCGGGCCACGGCATCACGGCGATGGCGCGCGCGGCGCGGCGGCAGGCGTCGACGATGTCGCGGGCGAGGTCGTCCAGCGTGGCGCCGAAGCTGCGGGAATGGGTCCTGGTCATGGTGGCTCCTTGCGATGATGTGTTGCGATGGAGTCACTCTACATCCACGAGGGCAAGGCGGCTACGGCATGCCGACGAACTGCCGGAAATGCGGGATGACTGGTCGTGCGGCCGGATGGACGGGACCGTCTGGACCCGGCGGGTCCGGCGTACTATGATGTCGTCCGTGAAACATTTCAACTTCCTGCCGAGACGCCCGACACCATGAGCCGCACCGGACGCCTGTTCCAGCTGATGGATGCCCTGCGCGGCCATCGCCGCCCCGTGACGGCCGCCACGCTGGCCGAACGCCTCGGCGTGTCCGAGCGCACCATCTACCGCGACATCCAGACGCTCGCCCAGCTGGGCGCGCCCGTCGACGGCTCGGCGGGCGTCGGCTACGTGCTGCGCACGGGGTTCTTCCTGCCGCCGCTGATGTTCGACGCGGACGAGCTGGAAGCCCTCGTGCTGGGCGCGCGCTGGGTGCGCCAGCAGGGCGATCCGGCGCTGTCCGACGCCGCCGACCGCACGCTGGCCAAGATCGCGACCGCGACGCCGCGCGACCTGCGCGACCACATGGCCGAGACGAGCCTGTGGGTGCCCGCGTTTCCCGCCGCGGTCCCGGTCGAGGCTTACATCCAGCCCACGCGCGAGGCGATCCGGCGCCAGTGCAAGCTGCGCATCGCTTACCGCGACGAGCGCGAGACGCCGACGGAGCGCGTCGTGTGGCCGTTCGCGCTCGCGTTCTTCGAGGGCAAGCGGGTGATGGCCGCCTGGTGCGAGCTGCGCGACGCGATCCGCCACTTCCGCATGGACCGCATCGTCAGTGCCGAGGCGAGCACCGAACGCTATCCGGCACCGCGTCATCAGCTGCTGCGGCAGTGGCGCCAGGCGTACGACATTCCCGAGTACTCCTGACACTCCTGACAGGATTTGTCAGTACCCGGGCTTAACATGGTTCCATCTGCCAACCAACCAGGAGACGACACATGCAGCTCTACTACAATCCGTACTCGTCCAATACCCGCCGCGTCCTGCTGGCGGCCGACCACCTCGGCGTCCACTTCGACCTCGTCAAGATCGACCTGGCCAGCCAGGACGACCGCCGCCGTCTCGGGGAGATCAACGACAACGGCAAGCTGCCCGTGCTCATCGACGGCGATTTCGTCCTGTGGGAATCGTGCGCGATCATGCAATACCTGGCCGATGGCACGCCGGGCCAGACCGTGTGGCCGCAGGAGCGCCGCGCGCGCGCGGACGTGAGCCGCTGGATGTTCTGGGCATGCCAGCATTTCGCGCCGGCCATCGGCATACTCACGTGGGAACACCTCTGGAAGAAATTCGTGACGGGCCAGGATGCGGACCCGAAAGAAGTGGCGCGCGGCGAGGCCGACCTGGCGGAAGCGGCCCGTGTGCTGGACAAGCACCTGGCCACGCGCCAGTGGCTCGTCGGCGACAGCGTCACGCTGGCCGACTACGCCGTCGTGGGGCCGCTCATGTACAAAGAGAGGGCGCATTTGCCGCTGGATGCCTATCCGCACCTGCTGGCCTGGTTCGAGCGCATCCGCGCACTGCCGGCATGGCAGCGGACGGACCACGACTGGTGATCGTCGTCTAGCCGTTCCAGTGCCGGCGCAGCAGGCCGTAATACACCGTATCGGCCGGCTCGCCTTGCACGATCCAGCGCTCGGGCATGAAGCCCTCTTTTTGAAACCCGAGCTTTTCCAGCACCCGCGCCGATGCCCCGTTGCGCGGGTCGACGTCGGCCTCGATGCGGTTCAGGTCGAGCGCCGTGAACCCGAAGTTCAACAGCGCGCGCAGCGCTTCGCTGACGTAGCCGCCGCCCCAGTGGGCGCGTGCCAGCGCGTAGCCCATCTCGCAGCGCCGGCTCGCGTCGACGAAGCGGTGCAGGCTCACGCTGCCGATCAGTTCTCCCGTTTCGATCAGTTCCATCCCCAGGCGCATGCCGCTGCCGTCCGCGTACGCGGCCTGCGCGGCGGCGATGTGCTCGCGCGCCTGGGCTAGCGACGTCCACGGACCGCTGCTCCAGTAGCGCGTCACCTCGGGATCGGAGAACACGGCGTAGTGGGCGTCGACGTCGCGTTCATCCATCCAGCGCAGCTTCAGCCGTGGCGTGAACAATTCGATGGGGCTCAGGACTGGCATGGGGTCTCCTTCAGGCCGACGGCGGCGAGCACCATGCCCGTGATCAGGCGCTCGGCGTCGTCGAAATCGGATGGCAGCAGCTGCTCGCGGTCGAGCACGAGCGTCATCTGGGCGGCGAAGTCGGCGTACGACTGCGTCATGGCCCAGACGGCGAACAGCAGGTGGGTGGCGTTGACAGGGGCGATCTTCCCGTCCGCGATCCAGCGCTCGAACACGGCGATGTCGGCGCGCAGCAGCGGGATCACGCGGCGGCGGATCCGCTCGGCGTACAGCTTGGCGCCGCCGATCACTTCCATCGCGTACACGCGCGACGCGAGCGGCTGCTCGCGCGAGAACTGCAGCTTCGCGCGCACGTAGCCGCGCAGGACGTCGCCCGGCTCCTGCGTCGGGTCGGACAGGCTCGCCATGCGCGCCAGCCAGTCGTCCAGCACGTTGTCGAGCACCCGTTCGTACAAGGCCTGCTTGGTCGGGAAGTAGTACATCAGGTTCTGCTTCGACAGGCCCGCGCGCTCGGCGACCGTGGCGATCGACGTGCCTTCGTAGCCGCATTCGGCGAACTGGCGCACGGCCTCGCCCAAAATCGCGGCTTCGACCTTGTCGCGGTTCACGGCGCGGCGCTTGACGGTGGCGGTGGTCATGGCATATCTCCTTGGATCGAACGCAGGAAGTCGAGCAGCGCGGGCTCGTAGGCATAGGCGACGTTGAAGCGGAACCACGCGGTCGCGGGCGGCTGCAGCGCAAAGAACTCGCCCGGCGCCAGCAGGATGCCGGCCCGCAGCGCGCGCTCGGCGATGGCGCGGCCGTTGCGGCCCGGCTCCGGCCACCCGGCGCTGACGAACATGCCGCCGCGCGGCCGCGCGAGCGGCACGAGGCCCGCGTCGCCCAGGCGTTCGAGCGCCAGTTCGCGCGCGCCGTCCAGCTGCAGCACGAGGCGCTCGACCTGCTTGCGGTAGGCGCGGCTGCTGATGGCATCGTACACGGCGCGCTCGTTCACTTCCGACGTCGTGAGGCCCGTCAGCATCTTGACGCGCACGAGTTCCGGTATCAGGGAACCCGACGCGCAAATGGAGCCCACGCGCAGCACGGGCGACAGGGTCTTGGAAAAGCTGCCGATGCGGATCACGCGGCGCAGCCCGTCCATCGCGGCCAGCGACGAGTCGCCGCGCGCGGCCAGTTCGCGGTAGATGTCGTCCTCGACGAGCCAGAAATCGAATTGCTCGGACAGCGCCAGCAGCCGGTGCGCCTGCGCCTGCGACAGCGACGTGCCGAGGGGATTCTGCAGCACCGTGTTGACGAACATGAGCTTCGGCTGGCGCGCCTGCGCCTCGCGCGCGAGCACGTCCATGTCGAGGCCCTGCGCGCCGCGCGGAATGCCGACGGGGATGCAGCCGTGGTGCCGCACGAGCGCGAGCAGGTTGCTGTAGCCGGGGTCTTCGACGAACACGACGTCGCCCGGCCGCGTCAGTGTGCGCAGCACGAGGTCGAACGCATGCGTGGCGCCGTGCGTGAGCAGGATCTGCTCGGGCTCCACGGCGCACAGGTCGGCCGACAGCGTGGTGGCCAGATGCTGGCGCAGGCTGGGAAAGCCGAGCGGATGGCCGTAGCCGCGCAGGCGGCCCGCGGGGATCTTCATCGCGTGGCGCACGGCGTCGAGGATCGTCGATTCGCCATACCACTCGGGCGGCAGCCAGCCGGCGCCGACGGGCAGCGCGTCCGACTGGCCGGAATACAGGTCGGGCGTCAGCGTGTCGACGACATTGGCGGAGACGGGCAGGGCGGCCGGTTGCGCGGGCGCCTCGCCGCGCGCGACGAAGAAGCCCGATCCGCGCCGCGACGACAACAGGCCCAGGTGCAGCAGGCGGTCGTACGATTCGACGACCGTGAACGTGGACACGCCGTTCACTTTTGCGAATTGTCGCACGGACGGCATCTTCGTCCCGGCCGGCAGGGTACGCCGATTGACCATCTCGGCGATGGCCGCGACGATCTGGTCGACCAGGCTGCCGCGGCGCTGGCGGTCGATCGCCAGCACGGGCCATGCGCCACTGTCGTTCTTCTCCATTGTCTCCATTGCGATTCCATCGGCGCGACGCCGGCAACTGTACAGGCTATGCTACCAGTACGGTTGGACGTTTTTGCAGATTGTGTATATGTGCCACTGTTGTCCTGCTGTCTATTATTGCATCATTGTTTTTGCCAGTTGGTAAATTTTGCGTGTGTTCGGTGGGCACGGGGTGCCCACCCTACGGCCTGTGCATTCGTAGGGTGGGCGGCCTCCGCCCACCATAACGCCAGCGCACCATTGGCCATTGAATTCAAAAGGGGAGTCGCATGAACGAGTCTAGACCCGAATCGATGTCGTCCTTCTGGATGCCATTCACGAACAACCGCGACTTCAAGGCGCACCCGCGCCTGCTCGTCTCGGCCGAAGGGATGTATTACAAGGACGTCGACGGCAACGCCGTGCTGGACGGCACCGCAGGCCTGTGGTGCGTCCCATGCGGCCATGCGCAGCCGAAGATCGTCGCCGCCGTGCGCGAGATGGTCGGGCAGCTCGACTTCGCACCCACGTTCCAGATGGGCCACCCGGCCGCGTTCGACCTGGCCGAACGCCTGATGGACTACACGAACCATAAATTCGGCCACGTGTTCTACACGAACTCTGGCTCGGAAAGCGTCGACACCGCTCTCAAGATGGCGCTCGCGTACCACAAGGCGCGCGGCGACGCGGGCCGCACGCGGCTGATCGGGCGCGAGCGCGGGTACCACGGCGTCGGCTTCGGCGGCCTCTCCGTCGGCGGCATCGGCCCGAACCGCAAGGCCTTCGGCCCGCTGCTCCCCGGCGTCGACCACCTGCCGCACACGCACAACCTCGCGAAGAACGCCTACTCGCGGGGCGAGCCGGAACACGGCGCCGAGCTCGCGGACGAACTGGAACGTATCGTCGCGCTGCACGACCCGTCGACGATCGCCGCCGTCATCGTCGAACCCGTGGCCGGATCGACGGGCGTGCTGATCCCGCCGAAGGGCTATCTGAAGCGCCTGCGTGAGCTGTGCACGAAGTACGGCATCCTGCTGATCTTCGATGAAGTGATCACGGGCTTCGGCCGCCTGACGACGCCGTTCGCCGTCGACTACTTCGACGTCGAGCCCGACATGATGACGACGGCGAAAGGCCTCACGAACGGCACCGTGCCGATGGGCGCCGTGTTCTCGAAAAAATTCATCCACGACGCGTTCATGGACGCGCCGGCGGGCATCGAGCTGTTCCACGGCTACACGTATTCCGGCCATCCGCTCGCGTGCGCCGCGTCGCTCGCCACGCTCGAGGTGTTCCAGGAGCAGGGCATCCTCGACCACGCGCGCGCCATGCAGCCGTACTGGGAAGACGCCGTGCACAGCCTGCGCGGGCTGCCGCACGTGATCGACATCCGCACCATCGGCCTCGTCGCCGGCATCGAGCTGGCGAGCATCCCCGGCAAGGTGGGCGCGCGCGCGTTCGCCGCGTTCAAGCAGGCCTTCGCCGACGGCATCCTGATCCGCACGACGGGCGACATCATCGCCCTGTCGCCGCCGCTCGTGCTGGAGAAGAAGCACATCGACGAATTGTTCGGCAAGCTGGCCACCGTCCTCAAGAACCTCGACTGAAAGCGACCATGGAAACGATCCACCATTTCATCAACGGCAGCGCGCACGACGGCAGCGGCGGACGCTACGCCGACGTCTACAACCCGGCGCTGGGCGAGCCCTGCGCGCGCGTGGCACTGGCGAGCGGTGACGACGTGAACGCGGCCGTCGCCGCCGCAAGCGCCGCATTCCCCGCGTGGGCCGCGACGCCGCCGCTGGCGCGCGCCCGCGTGCTGTTCACCTACCTGCAGCTGTGCCAGCGCCACGCGGACGAATTCGCGGCGATGGTCGTGCGCGAGCACGGCAAGACGTTCGCCGATGCGAAAGGCGAAGTCGCACGCGGCATCGAAGTCGTCGAATTCGCCGTCGGCATCCCGCAGCTGCTTAAGGGCGAGTTCACGGACCAGATCGCGCGCGGCATCGATGCATGGTCGATGCGCCAGCCGCTGGGCGTCGTCGCGGGCATCACGCCGTTCAACTTCCCCGTGATGGTGCCGATGTGGATGTTCCCCGTCGCCATCGCGTGCGGCAACACGTTCGTGCTGAAGCCGTCCGAGCGCGATCCGTCGGCGTCGCTGCTGCATGCGCAGCTGCTGAAGGAAGCGGGCCTGCCGGACGGCGTGTTCAACGTCGTGCAGGGCGACAAAACGGCCGTCGACGCGCTGCTCGACCACCCGGACGTCCAGGCCATCAGCTTCGTCGGCTCCACGCCGATCGCCGAATACATCTATGCGCGCGGCTCGGCAGCGGGCAAGCGCGTGCAGGCGCTGGGCGGCGCGAAGAACCACATGGTCGTGATGCCGGACGCCGACATGGACATGGCCGTCGACGCGCTGATCGGCGCCGCGTACGGTTCGGCCGGCGAGCGCTGCATGGCGATCTCGGTGGCCGTCGCCGTCGGCGACGCGGGCGATGCGCTCGTCGCGCGGCTGGCCGAACGGACGCGCGCCTTGAAGATCGCGGATGGCATGACGGACGGCGCCGAGATGGGCCCGGTCGTCACGCAGGCGGCCAAGCAGCGCATCGAAAAGCTGATCGGCGAAGGCGTGGAGCAGGGCGCGACGCTCGTCGTGGACGGCCGCGGCTTCAAGGTGCCCGGCCGCGACAACGGCTTCTTCGTCGGCGGCACCTTGTTCGACCACGTGCAGCCGTCGATGTCGATCTACCGCGAAGAAATCTTCGGCCCCGTGCTGTGCGTCGTGCGCCAGCCGGACGTGGGCAGCGCGCTGGAGCTCATCAACCGCAACGAGTACGGCAACGGCGTCGCCGTGTTCACGCGCGACGGCGGCGTGGCGCGCGAATTCGTGCGGCAGGTGCAGGTGGGCATGGTCGGCGTGAACGTGCCGCTGCCCGTGCCGATGGCGTTCAGCAGCTTCGGCGGGTGGAAGAAGAGCCTGTTCGGCGACCACCACGCGTACGGGCCGGAAGGCGTTCGCTTTTACACGCGGCACAAGGCCGTCATGCAGCGGTGGCCGAACACGGCGAGCAGTGGTGCCGAGTTCGCGTTCCCGCAGATGAAGTGACGGCGACGTAGAAAAAAGAAAGGGATGCCATGATCGAGTCACTCAACCACCTGCCGCACGCGGCCGGCACGCACGACGCGTTGTCCGAGCACTTCACGGACCTCGCGCCGGCGCTGACGGCGCGCCAGGCCGCCATCGAAAGCGCCCGCTGCCTGTACTGCTACGACGCGCCGTGCACCCGCGCGTGCCCGACGGGCATCGACGTGGCGAGCTTCATCCGCAACATCCACGACGGTAACGTCGAGGGCGCGGCCGTCAACATCCTCAAGCAGAACATCTTCGGCGGCGCCTGTTCCCGCGTCTGCCCGACGGAGATCCTGTGCGAGGACGCGTGCGTGCGCAATCACGATGCCGAGGGCCAGCCGGTGAAGATCGGCCTGCTGCAGCGCCACGCCATCGACAACGCGCACTTCACCAGCCACCCGTTCCAGCGCGCGCCGGCAACGGGCAAGACGATCGCCGTCGTGGGCGCGGGCCCGGCCGGGCTGTCGTGCGCGCACCGGCTGGCGATGCTGGGTCACGACGTCGTCGTGTTCGAGGCACGCGAGAAGGCCGGAGGCCTCAACGAATACGGCATCGCGAAATACAAACTGCCCGGCGACTTCGCCCAGCAGGAAGTCGACTTCCTGCTGTCGATCGGCGGGATCGAGATCCAGCATGGCCGCACCCTCGGCAGCAACCTGCACCTGCAGGACCTGCACACGCGCTACGACGCCGTGTTCCTCGGCCTGGGCCTCGGCGCCAGCCGCCGCCTCGGCCTCACGGGCGAGGACGCGCCGGGCCTGATGGCCGCCGTCGACTACATCGCCACGCTGCGCCAGGCGCAAGACCTGACGACGCTGCCCGTGCCGCAACGCGCCGTCGTGATCGGTGCCGGCAATACCGCGGTCGATATGGCCGTGCAGATCGGCCGGCTGGGCGCGGACGAGGTGACGCTCGTGTACCGCCGCGGCGTCGATGCGATGAGCGCGACGGGCCACGAGATCGAGATCGCGAAAATGAACGGGGTGCGCATCCGCACCTGGGCCGCGCCGCATGAGGTGCTGCTGGACGAAGCGGGCCGCGTGCGCGGCATGCGCTTCGAGGAGACGCGGCTGGAAGACGGCCGCCTCGCCGGCACCGGCACCTTCGTCGACATCGCCGCCGACGCCGTATTCAAGGCCATCGGCCAGCACATGGACAACGAGGCGCTGTCCGACCCGCTCGCGCGCGAGCTCGAACGCGCGGGCGACAAGATCAATGTGGATGCTCGCTTCCGCACCAGGCTGCCGGGCGTGTACGCGGGCGGCGACTGCGTGGCGCCGGGGCAGGACCTGACGGTGCAGGCCGTCCAGCACGGCAAGCTGGCCGCGCTGGCGATCCACGACGACATCCTTTCCAAAACGGAGGCATGATGGCCGACCTGAGCATCGATTTTTGCGGCATCAAGTCGCCGAACCCTTTCTGGCTGGCGTCCGCACCGCCGACCGATAAGGCCTATAACGTCGTGCGCGCCTTCGAGGCGGGGTGGGGCGGCGTCGTGTGGAAGACGCTCGGAGAAGACCCGCCCGCCGTCAACGTGTCGTCGCGCTACTCCGCGCTGCATGGCAAGAACCGTGAAGTCCTCGGCTTCAACAACATCGAGCTGATCACGGACCGCAGCCTGGAGATCAACCTGCGCGAGATCACGGCGGTCAAGAAGGCGTGGCCGGACCGCGCGCTCGTCGTGTCGATGATGCTGCCGTGCGAGGAAGCGCCGTGGCGCGAGATCCTGCCGCTCGTCGAGGCGACGGGGGCGGACGGCATCGAACTGAATTTCGGCTGCCCGCACGGCATGCCGGAGCGCGGCATGGGCGCCGCGGTGGGCCAGCAGCCGGACCTGATCGAGCAGGTCACGCGCTGGTGCAAGACGTACACGCGGCTGCCGGTGATCGTGAAACTGACGCCGAACATCACGGACGTGCGCGCCCCCGCGCGTGCGGCGCTCGCGGGCGGGGCGGATGCCGTCTCCCTGATCAACACGATCAATTCGATCACGCACCTGGACCTCGACCGCATGGTGGCGTTCCCCGCCGTCGGCAACGCCAGCACGCACGGCGGCTATTGCGGCACGGCGGTGAAGCCGATCGCGCTGAACATGGTGGCCGAGATCGCGCGCGATCCGATGACGAAGGGCTTGCCGATCTCCGGCATCGGCGGCATCGGCAATTGGCGCGACGCGGCCGAGTTCATCGCACTGGGCGCCGGATCGGTGCAAGTGTGCACCGCCGCGATGCTGCACGGCTTCCGTATCGTCGAGGAGATGAAGGACGGCCTGTCGCGCTGGATGGACAGCAAGGGGTACGACAACATCGCCGCGTTCTCGCGCAAGGCCGTGCCGAACACGACGGACTGGAAATACCTGGACATGAATTACCAGGTGATCGCGCACATCGACCAGGACAAGTGCATCCAGTGCGGCCGCTGCCACGTGGCGTGCGAGGACACGTCGCACCAGGCCATCGCGCGGCTCGTCGACGGCAATGCGCGCAAGTACGAGGTGATCGACCAGGAATGCGTCGGATGCAACCTGTGCGAGATCACCTGTCCGGTCGAGGGCTGCATCACGATGGTGCCGCAGCAGACGGGCAAGCCGTACATGAACTGGACGCAGGACCCACGGAATCCGCGGGCGGAGGTAACATTGGACGAGGCGTAAGGCGGGTAGCCGTCCGGTGGGCACGGGGTGTCCACCGGACGGTGGCATCGCTCTTGCTAATAATTCCTATATCGCAACCGATGGAGACCGCCCGATGAGCCTCGACCCCGCAACGAACCACGACCTGTGGAACGAAGACCTGGCGCCGACAAGCGCCGCGCAGCGCACGTGGCGCTGGTATCACTTCGCCGCGCTGTGGGTCGGCATGGTGATGTGCATCCCCGCGTACACGCTGTCGGCCAGCCTGATCGAAGGCGGCATGTCCGCCTACCAGGCCGTGTTCACCGTGTTCCTCGCGAACGCCATCGTGCTGCTGCCGATGCTCCTGATCGGCCACGCCGGCACGAAGTACGGCATCCCGTACGCCGTGCTCGCGCGCGCCGCGTTCGGCACGCGCGGCGCGCGGCTGCCGGCGCTGATGCGCGCCATCGTCGCCTGCGGCTGGTATGGCATCCAGACGTGGTTCGGCGGCAGCATGATCTACACGTTGCTGGGCGTGCTGGCCGGCCACGAGATCGGCGGTGCAAAGTTCGCCGGCCTCGGCATCAACGGCGCCCAGCTGCTGTGCTTCATCGTGTTCTGGGCGATCCAGTTCTGGTTCATCGTGCACGGCATGGACGCCATCCGCAAGCTGGAGACGTACACCGCGCCATTGAAAATCGTGATCTGCTTCGTGCTGCTCGGCTGGGTCTACGAGAAGGCCGGCGGCTTCGGCCCGTTGCTGGACGCGCCATCGCAATTCGTCGACGGCGGCAAGAAGGCCGGCCAGTTCTGGCCCACGTTCTGGCCGTCGCTGACGGCGATGGTCGGCTTCTGGGCCACGCTCGCGCTGAACATCCCCGACTTCACCCGCTTCGCGCGCACGCAGCGCGACCAGATCCTCGGCCAGTCCGTCGGCCTGCCCGTGCCGATGGGCCTCCTCGCCGCGCTCGCCGTGATCGTCACGTCGGCCACCGTCGTCCTGTACGGCAAGGCGCTGTGGGACCCCGTCGACCTCGCGAGCCGCATGACGGGTGCCGCCGTGCTGGTCGCGTTGATCGTCCTGCTCGTCGACACCGTCAGCGTCAACCTCGCCGCGAACCTCGTCGGTCCCGCATACGATTTTTCCGCGCTGGCGCCGCGCCTGATCTCATACCGGACGGGTGGCTACATCACGGCGGGCATCGCGCTCGTGATGATGCCGTGGAAGATTCTGGAGTCGACGCAGGGCTATATTTTCACGTGGCTGATCGGGTACTCCGCGCTGCTGGGCCCCATCGCGGGCGTGCTGATCGTCGACTACTACCTGATCCGCCGCACGGAGCTCGACGTCGCCCAGCTGTATCGCGACGATGGCATCTACGGTTATAAAAACGGCTGGAACCCGGTCGCCATCGTCGCTTTCGTGGCCGGCGTCCTGCCGAACATCCCGGGCTTCCTGAACGCCGCGTTTCCCGCGTCGTTCCCGGACGTGGGCGCGGGCTTCAAGACCCTGTACACGTATGCGTGGTTCGTGGGGATCGCGATCTCCGCGCTCGTGTACGGCGTCATGATGAAGGGCAGGGCGGCGCCCGCGCTGCGCCCGGCCCGTTCGCTCGACTGAACGCAGTTCGCACAAGGGGAACACAATGACCATCCTGATCCGTGGCGGTACCGTCGTGAACGCGGACCGCGCGTTCCGCGCCGACGTCCTCACCGAGGGCGGCAAGATCGTCGCCGTCGGCGAGAACCTCGAGGCGCCCGCGCATGCGACCGTCGTCGACGCGGGCGGCCAGTACGTGATGCCGGGCGGGATCGATCCGCACACGCACATGCAATTGCCGTTCATGGGCACCGTCACCGCCGACGATTTTTATACCGGTACGGCCGCGGGCCTCGCGGGCGGCACGACGACGATCATCGACTTCGTCATCCCCGACCCGAAGCAGCGCCTGATGGACGCGTTCCACACATGGCGCGGCTGGGCCGAGAAGGCGGCGGCCGACTACACGTTCCACGTCGCCGTCACATGGTGGGACGATTCCGTCCACGAGGACATGGGCACGCTCGTGAAGGAACACGGCGTGAACAGCTTCAAGCACTTCATGGCGTACAAGAACGCGATCATGGCCGACGACGAGACGCTCGTGAAGAGCTTCCGCCGCGCGCTCGAACTGGGCGCGATCCCGACCGTGCACGCGGAGAACGGAGAGCTCGTGTACCAGTTGCAGCGCGAGCTGGTGGCGAAAGGCATCCGCGGGCCGGAAGCGCATCCGTTATCGCGGCCGCCGGAAGTCGAGGCCGAGGCGGCGAACCGCGCGATTGCCATCGCTGGCGTCCTCGGCACGCCCGTCTACATCGTGCACGTGTCGTGCGCCGAATCGCTCGAGGCCATCACGCGTGCCCGCGCGCGCGGCCAGCGCGTGTACGGCGAGGCGCTGGCCGGGCACCTCGTCATCGACGACAGCGTGTACCGCCATCCCGATCCGGAAGTCGCGCGCGCCTACGTGATGAGTCCCCCGTTCCGCTCCAGCCACCACCAGACGGCGCTGTGGCAGGGCCTGCAGGGCGGTAACCTGCACACGACGGCGACGGACCACTGCACGTTCTGCGCCGGCCAGAAGGCGATGGGTGCGGACGATTTCACGCGCATCCCGAACGGCTGCGGCGGCGTCGAGGAACGCATGGCAGTCGTGTGGGATGCCGGCGTGAACACCGGGCGCCTGACGCCGTCCGAATTCGTGCGGATCACGTCGACGAACGCGGCGCAGATCTTCAACATCTACCCACGCAAGGGCTCCGTGTCCGTCGGTGCGGATGCGGACATCGTCGTGTGGGACCCGCACGGCACCCGCACCTTGTCGGCGGCCACGCAGCATTCGAAGGGCGACTTCAACGTGTTCGAAGGCCGCACGGTGCGCGGCATCCCCACGCACACGGTGGCGGCCGGGAAGCTCGTGTATGCGAACGGCGACCTGCGCGCGGAACGCGGCGCGGGACGCTATGTGGAACGGCCGGCGTTCGGCACAACCCCCTGAACGGAGAACGAGATGAACGACCTGCGCATCAACGGCAAGCGCCTGTGGAACTCGCTGATGGAACTGGCGCGCATCGGCGCCACCGACAAGGGCGGCGTGAAGCGGCTCGCGCTGACGGACCTCGACCGCCAGGGGCGCGACCTCGTCGTGCAGTGGGCGAAGGCCGAGGGTCTGGCCGTCACCGTCGACGCGATCGGCAACGTGTTCATGCGGCGCGAAGGGACGAATCCCACGCTGCGGCCCATCGTCACGGGCAGCCACATCGACACGCAGCCGACGGGCGGCAAGTTCGACGGCAACTACGGCGTGCTGGCCGGCCTCGAAGTCGTGCGCACCCTGAACGAGCGCGGCATCCGCACGGAGGCGCCGATCGAAGTCGCGTTCTGGACCAACGAGGAAGGCTCGCGCTTCGTGCCCGTCATGATGGGCTCAGGCGTGTTCTGCGGCGCTTTCAGCCTGGAGACGGCGTACGCGGCGCGCGACGTCGACGGCAAGTCCGTCGGCGACGAACTGAAACGGATCGGCTACCAGGGCGACCAGGTGCCGGGCGACCACCCGATCGGCGCCTATTTCGAGGCGCACATCGAGCAGGGGCCCGTGCTGGAAGATGCGAACAAGGTGATCGGCGTCGTGCCCGCCGTGATGGGCCTGTCGTGGTACGACTGCACCGTGACGGGCATGGAGGCGCATGCGGGCCCCACGCCGATGCACCTGCGCCGCGACGCGCTGCAGGTGGCGACGACCATCATGCAGGAGACGGTCGCCATCGCGAACCGCTATCCGCCGTACGGCCGCGGCACCGTCGGGATGGTGCAGGTGTTCCCGAACAGCCGCAACGTGATTCCGGGTCAGGTCAAGTTCAGCATCGACCTGCGCAACGTGACGGACGACCTGCTCAACACGATGCACGGCGAGATCGAGGCGTTCGTCGAGCGCACGCGGCGCGAGACGGGCCTGGGCATCGTGCTGGAACGCGTGTCGTACTACCCGCCGTGCCCGTTCCACCCGGATTGCGTGGGCGCCGTGCGGGCCGCCACGGAAAAGCTGGGCTATTCGACGATGGACGTCGTATCGGGTGCCGGCCACGACGCCATCTACGTCGCGCGGCTGGCGCCCGCCGGCATGATCTTCGTGCCGTGCAAGGACGGCATCAGCCACAACGAAATCGAGGATGCCCAGCCGGGGCACCTCGAGGCTGGCTGCAACGTGCTGCTGCACGCGATGCTGGAGCGGGCCGGTATCGTCGGCGCCGCCGTGCCTGAGCCGGAGGCGATTGTTGTGCAAAAGTAACAACGTGTGAATTCCTGTTACCATGCTGGCTGAACGCGTGCGCCGGTAGCATACTGTGAGTTGGCGCCGGTCCGATGCGCCACCAACGTGTGCTGGTCCGCGAACGTTTGGTGGGCACGGGGTGCCCACCCTACGACTTTGCCCCCACCGAGCCTCGCCGATGCTGACAGGATTTTACGAGACCCCGCTGGTCCTGGTGTCGATTCTCGTCGCGATCGTCGCGTCGTATTCGGCACTGAGCCTGGCCGGCCGCGTGACGGAAGCGGCGGGCCGTTCCCGGTTCGCCTGGATCCTGGGCGGCGCGATCGCGATGGGCTCCGGCATCTGGGCCATGCATTTCGTCGGGATGCTGGCGTTCCGCCTGCCGATCCCGATCGCCTTCGACATTCCCATCACCTTCGCGTCGCTCGTGCTGGCGATCGGCGCATCGGGCCTCGCGCTGTGGCAGGTCAGCCGTGCGGACCTCGGCGCCGTGCGCCTCGGCGTGAGCGCCCTGATCATGGGCGCCGGCATCAACGCGATGCACTACACGGGCATGGCCGCCATGCGCATGCAGCCGGGGATCGTGTACGACCCGCTGCTGTTCGCGCTCTCGGTGCTGATCGCCATCGTCGCGTCGGCGCTCGCATTGTGGATCGCATTCCGCCTGCGCCGCAGCACGCCGGACGTATTGCTGCCCCGCGTGGGCGCCGCCGTCGTGATGGGCTTCGCCATCGTGGGCATGCACTACACGGGCATGGCGGCCGCGAACTTCCCCGCCGACAGCGTGTGCATGGCCGCGCGCGAGGGCGTGCAGCGCGACGGCCTCGCGTCGCTGATCGTGCTCGCGACGTTCTGCGTGCTGGGGCTCGCCCTCATCGCATCCGTGTTCGACGCCCGGCTGGAAGCGAACGCGCGCATCCTCGCGATGTCGCAGGCGACGGCCGCCGAGCGCCAGCAACTGCTCGAACGGGAGCGCGTCGCGCGCGACCAGGCCGAGCGCCTGTCCGCGCTGAAGGACGAATTCCTGGCCACCTTGTCGCACGAACTGCGCACGCCGCTGAATGCCATGCTGGGCTGGGCCGGCATGCTGCAGCGGGGCGTGAAGGACGAGGCCACGTTCAAGCGCGGGCTCGAGACGATCGAACGCAACGCGCGCGCCCAGGGCCAGCTGATCGACGACCTGCTCGACATGAGCCGCATCATCGCCGGCACCGTGCGCCTGGACGTGCAGACGGTCGATCCGGCCCGGATCGTCGAAGCTGCCGTGGGCACCGTGCACCCGGCCGCGGCGGCCAAGACGATCACCCTGCGCACCGACCTCGGTCGCGACGGCAGCGCGCTGCCGCTCGAAGTGCGCGCCGATCCGGGCCGGCTGCAGCAGGTGCTGTGGAATCTGCTGGCGAATGCCGTCAAGTTCACGCCGCCGGGCGGCACCGTGCAGGTGCTGCTGGGCCGCGACGGCGGTGACGCCGTGATCCGCGTGATCGATTCCGGCATCGGCATCGCGCCCGACTTCCTGCCGTATGTGTTCGACCGCTTCCGCCAGCAGGACGCGTCGATCTCGCGCCAGCACGGCGGCCTGGGGCTGGGCCTGTCGATCGCCAAGCAGCTCGTCGAGCTGCACGGCGGGACCATCTCCGCGGACAGCGCCGGTCCCCACACGGGCACGACGTTCACCGTGCGGCTGCCGCTGACGCACGAGCCCGCGATCTTGGCGGCGGTGGCGGGCGTGCGCGCGCCCGTGCCGGCTGCGCAGGGCGAGCTGGCCGAGCTGGTCGACCTGACCGGCGTGCGGGTGCTCGTGATCGACGATGCGCCCGACACGCTCGACGTGCTGGAGCAGATCCTCGCGTACAGCGGCGCCGCCACGATGACGGCGCCGGGCGCCGGCGCCGCGCTGGCCTTGCTGGAACACGAGGTGCCCGACGTGATCGTCAGCGACGTCGGGATGCCGGACGTCGACGGCTTCGAACTGATGCGCCGCATTCGCCGGCGCGCGGCCACGGCGGGCATTCCCGCCATCGCGCTGACGGCGTTCACGCGCCAGGACGATCGCGTCAAGGCGCTGCAGGCCGGCTTCACGGACTATCTCGCCAAACCGGTCGAGCCGGCGGCGCTGGCGGACGCCATCCGGCGTGCGGTGGCGCGCGGCGACGCTGCCGCGGCCGCACAAGGGGTGTGACGCCTACTGGAACGTGGTTTCGCGTTCCGGCGTGGCGCTGATGCGGTGGATGGCGAGGTCGGCGCCGTCGAATTCTTCCTCGGCGTCCAGGCGCAGCCCGACGGTGGCCTTCAGCAGGCCGTAGACGATGATGCCGCCGCCCGCCGCGATGACGATGCCCAGCACGGTGCCGATCAGCTGCGACGCGAACGATACGCCGCCGAGTCCTCCCAGCGCCTGACTGCCGAAGATGCCCGCGGCGATGCCGCCCCACGCGCCGCACAGGCCGTGCAGGGGCCACACGCCCAGCACGTCGTCGATCTTCCAGCGGTTCTGCGCCAGGGTGAACATGACGACGAAGATGGCGCCGGCAATCGCGCCCGTCACGAGGGCGCCCATCGGGTGCATGATGTCGGAGCCGGCGCACACGGCGACGAGACCGGCCAGCGGGCCGTTGTAGACGAAGCCCGGGTCGTTCTTGCCCATCACGAACGCGACGAGCGTGCCGCCCACGAGGGCCATCAGCGAATTGACGGCGACGAGGCCGTTCATCTTGTCCAGCGTCTGCGCGCTCATCACGTTGAAGCCGAACCAGCCGACGGTGAGGATCCACGCGCCCAGCGCGAGGAACGGAATGTTCGACGGCGGGTGCGCGGAGATGCGGCCGTCCTTCGTGTAGCGGCCACGGCGCGCGCCTAGCAGCAGCACGGCCGGCAGCGCCGCCCAGCCGCCCACGGCGTGCACGACGACGGAGCCGGCGAAGTCGTGGAAGCCCGCGCCGAAGGCGGCCGCGAGCCAGTCCTGGATGCCGAAGCGGTTGTTCCAGGCGATGCCTTCGAACAGCGGATAGACGAAGCCCACGAGCAGGGCGGTCGCGGCCATCTGCGGGTGGAACTTCGCGCGCTCCGCGATGCCGCCCGAGATGATGGCGGGGATCGCGGCGGCGAACGTCAGCAGGAAGAAGAATTTCACGAGCTCGTAGCCGTTCTTCGCGACGAGGGTGCTCGTGGCGCCCATGAAGTGGATGCCGTAGGCGATGCCATAGCCGACGAAGAAGTAGGCGATGGTGGAGACGGCGAAGTCGATCAGGATCTTGACCAGCGCGTTCACCTGATTCTTGCGGCGTACCGTGCCCAGCTCGAGGAAGGCGAAGCCGGCGTGCATCGCCAGGATCATGATCCCGCCGAGCAAGATGAAGAGCGCATCCGCGCCGCTTTTATATGGATCCATGCGTTACTACTCCAAAAAAGTGCAAGTTGGTCGAATTAGCACTTCTGGGTAGCAATAAACGTTCCAATTTGGTGAAAATGCGCACTCCCAGTGAGCATGCACGATCGGTTGCTCCCAAAACGTGCGCAAGCACCGTTGAGGTGCGCTCGTGCGCCAAAATGGGGCTCGGCGATGGTGTGGTCGATCGGGCAACCCGTAGTATCCTTGCGGAAGCACCTTACAAAGGAGACCCATGAACCGCACCCTGAACGCCGCCATCCTCGCGGCCCTGTTGTCGGCCGGCGCGCCTATCCTGTCCGCCCAGGCCGCGACGGCCCCCGCCACCCCGTCCGCATCCGCCTCCGAGCGTCAAGTGGACAGCATCGCCGCCCGTTTCTACGACGCGCGCGCCCGTTTCGACCCGATGCTGTACGCCACCGCCAACGGCGACAGCCGCTACGACGACCAGTTGGGCATGGCGATCGCGCCCCAGGTCCGCGCCCGCTACTTCGCCGCGAACCACAAGATGCTGGACGAGTTACGCAAGATCGACCGCGCGCGCCTGTCGGACAAGGCGCGCCTGAACTACGACATCCTCGCTTTCGAGATCCGCGCCCAGCTCGACCTCGAACGCTTCCCCGAGCACCTGCTGCCGCTGAACCACTTCGACAACGTGCCGAGCAACCTGGCGAACTACGCGAGCGGCACGGGCTCGCAGCCGCTGGCGACGCCGGCCCAGTACCGCGCCTACCTCGCGCGCCTGCAGCAACTACCCGCGTGGATCGACCAGGCCATCGCCAACATGAAAGAGGGCGTCAGGAAGGGCGTCGTGCAGCCGAAGGCCATCACGGCGTCGATGCTGCCGCAGTTCCGCCAGTTGGCCGCCACCGATCCGGAAGCGAGCATTTTCTACACGCCGATCAAGAACCTGCCGGCCGGTTTCTCCGACCAGGACAAGAAGACGCTGACGGCCGGCTACCGCGACGCCGCGCAAAAGATCGATGCCGCGCTTGGCCGCCTGAACACCTACCTCGAGAAGGACTACCTGCCGGCGGGCCGCACGACGGCGGGCTACGGCGCGCTGCCGGACGGCGCCGCGTGGTATCAGGCCCGCATCCGCAACAACACGAACCTCGACCAGACGCCGGCGGAGATCCACGCGCTGGGCGAGCGCGAAGTGGCGCGCATCCAGCACGAGATGGCGGCGCTGGCGCCGAAGCTGGGCTATGACGGCCCGCTCAAGACGTTCCCGCAATGGGTCGCCGCCCAGCCGCGCTTCAAGCCGTTCAAGAGCGACCGCGAAGTGCTGGACCGCTACCGCGCGATCTACGCGACCGTCGAGGCGAAGCTGCCGCAGTATTTCTCCTTGCTGCCGAAGGCGAAGCTCGACATCCAGCTGGAGCCCGAGCTGACGCGCGCGACGGCGTCCGACCACTACACGCCCGTCGCCGCGGACGGTTCGCACCCGGGCGTGTTCTGGGCCGTCGTCAACGATCCGAAGGACTACAGCACGGTGGGCATGACCACGTTGTTCCTGCACGAGGGCGTGCCGGGCCACCACCTGCACGCGGCGCTGCTGAAGGAATTGCCGCTGCCGGACTTCCGCAAGTTCTTCACCGAGCACCCGAGCGCCGCCGCGTACGGGGAAGGCTGGGCGCTGTACTGCGAGACGCTGGGCCACGAATTCGGCCTGTACGACGACCCGGCCGCGTACTACGGCCACCTGAACGACGAGCTGCTGCGTGCCGTGCGGCTCGTCGTCGACACGGGGATGCACGCGCAGGGCTGGTCGCGCGAGAAGGCGATCGCGTACATGATGGACAACCTCGGCTACAGCGAGGCGCGCGCCGCGAACCAGGTCGAGCGCTACATGGTGTGGCCGGGCCAGGCGCTGGCGTACAAGACCGGTGCGCTGAAGATCCTCGAGCTGCGCGCGCGGGCGCAGAAGGAACTGGGGCCGAAGTTCACCTACGCGAAGTTCCACGCCGTCGTGCTGGGCGACGGCACGCTGCCGCTGCCGATCCTGCAGGCGCAGGTGGAGAAGTGGATCGCGGCGGAGAAGTGACGCCCTGCTGATCATTACGGGCCGTGCACTGTGTGCGCAGGCGTACATATCGCTTGCGTGCACGGGTGCATGATGGCCTCATGGACAAGCATGACAACAAGGATGCCGACGGCACGATCGCGGCGCCGTCGCCGGAAGCCTCGACCTGGCTGTCGAAACTGGGCCCCGGCCTGATCACGGGCGCCGCGGACGACGACCCGAGCGGCATCGCCACCTATTCGCAGGCCGGCGCGCAGTTCGGATTCAACCTGTTGTGGACCCTGTTGCTGACGTATCCGCTGATGGCCGCCATCCAGGTCATCAGCGCGAACATCGGCCGCGTGACGGGGCGGGGCCTCGCGACGAACCTGCAGCGCTACGCGCCGCGCCAGGTGGTGTGGGCGATCGTCGGCCTGCTGCTCATCGCGAACATCATCAACATCGCGGCCGACGTGGCGGCGATGGGTGAGGCGATGGCGCTCGTCGCGCCCGGCCGCGCGCACTGGTACGCCGTCGGTTTCGGCGTGCTGTCCGTGCTGCTGCAGGTGTTCGTGCCTTACCAGCGCTATGTGAACCTGCTCAAGTGGCTCACGCTCGTGCTACTCGCGTACGTGGCCACCGTGTTCGTCGTCCACGTGCCGTGGCACGACGTGCTGAAGTCCACCGTGTGGCCGCACATCGCGTGGAACAAGGACTATCTGACCACCATCGTCGCCGTGTTCGGCACGACGATCAGCCCCTACCTGTTCTTCTGGCAGGCGTCGCAGGAAGTCGAGGAGCTGCGCGCGGACGATGCCGCCCAGCCGCTGCGCAAGGCGCCCGAACAGGCCGTGCGCCAGTTCAAGCGCATCCGCTTCGACACGTGGGTGGGCATGGGCGTGTCGAACGCCGTCGCCTTCTTCATCATGCTGACGACGGCCGCCACCTTGCACACGCAGGGCGTGCGCGACCTGCAGTCGGCCGCGCAGGCCGCGTCGGCACTGAAGCCCGTCGCGGGCGAGTTCGCGTTCATCCTGTTCGCGCTGGGCATCGTCGGCACGGGCTTGCTGGCGATCCCCGTACTCGCGGGATCGGCCGCGTACGCGATGGCCGGCACGTTCCACTGGAAGAGCAGCCTCGGTGCCGAATTCTCGGCCGCGCGCAAGTTCTACGCGATCATCATCGTCGCCACCCTGGCCGGCGTCGGCATCAACTTCATGCCGATCGACCCCATCAAGGCACTGTACTGGAGCGCCGTGCTGAACGGCGTCATCGCCGTGCCCGTGATGGCGATCATGATGCTCGTCGCGATGAGCAAGCGCATCATGGGCGACCTCACGATCGTGCCGCGCCTGTCCGTGCTGGGCTGGTTGTGCACGGGCGTGATGGCGGCGGCGACGATCGCGATGTTCGCGTCCTTCCTGCCGGGCTGACCCCTTACTGCAGGTCGATGCGCCCGTACAGGCCGTGCGCCTCGTCGCCCGGCCCGGCCGTGTAGAACAGCGTGTTGGTCGGCTGGTTGTTCACGCCGTTGCCGAACGCGATGCCCCACAGACCGTCGATGACGATGGGCGTCTTGTCGGCCTTGGACAGGGTGCCGACGAACGCGCCCGTGGTCGGGTTGTACGCGTTGATCTTGCCGTCGCCAAAGTTGGCGACGAGGATGTCGTTGCTGAAATCGCCGAAGTTCGCCGGTGCCATCGCGATGCCCCACGGTGCGTTCAGCGCGCCGCCGCTCGTCAGGCGCTTGACCATCGTGCCGCCCGTGTCGTACACGTCGACGACACCCAGGCCCGCGCCCTTGACTTCATCGTTGCCGGCCGTTTCGCGCTGCGCGTACGCCACGTAGATGCGGTCGCCGATGGCCTGGATGCCGAACGGCGCATAGCCGGCGGGCAGGCCCGGATCGGTGAAGCTGCCGGGCAGCGTGGCCTTTTGCCAGTTGGCGTCGTAGACGTCGACCTTGTTGTTGTGGAAGTCCGCGGCGTACAGGTAGTTTGCGCCCGCGTAGCTGTTGATCGCGAGGCCCTTGTAGACCGAGTTGCCGCCCGTGTCGACGGCGATCACGGCGTTCGTGCGGTTGACGGTGGGCGACCAGCCCGACACGGTGCCGGCCTCGCCGACGAAGATGAACGGGCTGGCGCCCGTCACGCCGTTCTGCGTGACCTTGAAGTCGGTGCTGCCGTTGTAGACGATTCCTGTCGGGGCAGCGGCGCCACCGGTGCCGGCCGGAATCGCGACGATGAGCGTCTGCGGCACGCCGTTGCCGTCGTACAGCGTCGACGTCGAGGTGCCGTTGTTCGCGACCCAGACGAACGCGGTCGGGTTGAACGCGAGGCCCCAGGCGTTCACGAGATTCGTGTCGGTGTGCGCGGCGCCCGCCGTGCTCTGGTCGGACACGAGTGCCGTCGTCGCATAGGCACTCGTCATCGTCGGTGGCGGGGTCATCGAATGGTCGCTGCCGCCGCCGCACGAGGCGACGAAGGCGCCCAGCACGATGCTGGACAGGCCGGCCGCGAGCATGCGCACGGCCGCTTTCGGTTGCAGGTTCATGATTGCTCCTCTATGGACGCGTCGAAGGGACGACGTTAATGCCCCCGTCCGCGTGCAAGGTTCAATCGAATCGCGGGTCGTTTCAGAAGCGCAGGCTGGCGCTGGCGAACAGGGCGCGGGCGCGCGGCCGTTCGTAGTCGGACGCGTGCATGAGCGTCTGCCAGCCGGCCTGCAGGCGCCAGTCGGACGTGTCGTACGCGAGCGCGGCGCGCAGGTCGGTGCGGTCGGGGCCGCTGCGGCGGACATCGGCAAACGGGTGCAGGATGCCGCCGTGCAGCGCCAGCGAGACCCGCTCGCCCAGCGGCACCCCTGTGTTCACGTCGAGATAGGCGGTGCGGCCGCCGCCGAAATAGGCGGGCGAATAGGACAGGCGCGCACTGACGCGGTCCAGGGTCAGGCCGGCATAGAATTCGTGGTAGTCGACCTCGTGGTTGCGCAGGTAGATCGTGCGCGACACGCCCGCGTCCCACGACAGCCGCGACGTCAGCGGCGCCGCGCGCCCGCCGTAGACGATCAGCAGGCCCTGGCCGCGGCCGTACAGCTTGATGGGCGAGGCGAAGGCGCCCGTGTACCAGCCGCCGGCGGCGTCATGGTCGACGCGCAGCTGCAGGGCGGGATCGGGGTTCAGCGAGATGCCGCGCATCGCATATTCCGACACGAGGGTGAGGTCGGCGCTGGTCTGGGCACAGGCGCCGCGCGCCAGCATGGCGGCGGCAAGGAAGAGGGTACGCGCGCCCGTCAATGCGGGTGCGGGGCGGGAAGGCTGGCGGTCGTGGCAGTCGAAGGGCATAGGCAGAGACAGGTTCCGGCGGCGCGCGCAACGGCCGCGCAGGCGTCTATGCTACCAGCTTGTCGAGCTCCCGACGCCAGCGCGGCAGGCAGGATGCGCGCGCCGCCCGCGAGGTCGGCCTTCAACCGGGCCGGGGAAGTGTCCGGGCGCAGCTCCAGCATCAGCGCGGCGAGGCCCGCCACGTGGGCCGCGGCGTACGACGAACCGGACACCATCCCCCAGCGCGCGCCCGGCACGGACGTGGGCACGTCCGTCCCCGGCGCCCGCAGCGATCCGGGTGGCGGAGCGCGCTGCGTGTCCGACGCGACCGCGATCACGCCCGGATGCGACGCGGGGAAGCCGCCGTCCGGCTGGTTCGGATCGGCCGCGCCGACGAGCGTCACGCCGCGCGCGAGGGCGGCGTCGAGCAGCGCCTGCAGCAGCCGGTCGCGCGGTCCGCCGAGACTCATGTTGATGACGCGCGCATCGCTCATCAGCGCGAAGTTGATTGCCTTGCCGAGCGTGAAGCTGTTGCAGCGCGCAGGCGGTCCTTCCGTTTCCCAGCAGGCGCGCAGGGCCAGCAGGCGCGCGTCCGGCGCGATGCCCGCGATGCCCAGGCCATTGCCTTCGCGCGCGACGATGATGCCGGCGACGGCCGTGCCGTGGGCCTCGGCCGCATCGGGGTAGGTGTCGACGAAGTTGCGGCGCAGCTTGACCTGGCCGGCGAGGTCGGGGTGCTTCTCGTCGATGCCGCTGTCGACGACGGCCACCGTGACGCCGCGTCCCGTGCTGGCGCGGTGCAGCGACGTCAGCTGCCACGCGCGCGCGGCCGGTTGCACGGGGAGCAGCGGGTCGCCGGCGTCGAGGCCCCGGTATTCCTGGATCGCCTGGGCCCATTCGACGCGCGGGTCGTGCGCCAGCGCGTCGAGCAGCCGGTCGACGGGACCGGCACGTCCCGCCTGCGCTTCCTCCATCACGAAGCAGTCGATGCCGATGGCGGGCATGGGCCAGTCGTCGACGACGCGCAGCCCGTACGCGGCCGCGAGCTCGCGCGCGACGCGGCGGCGCGCGGTGCGCGTGCCGTCGTCCGTGTAGCCGCCGCCGTAGGCACCGTCGGGACGGAAGTGCGGCGACGGCATGCGCAGCATGACGAGCACCTGGCGCCCGGACTGTGCGGCCGGGCGGGCGTCGGGCGCGTCCGCGCTCGCGCGCGGCACCACGCACGCGAGCGCGCACAGGGCGGCGCACAGCGCGAGGAGGCGGGCGAGGACGCCGGCATGTCGCTGGTTCACGGCCGGCCGTCCATGGACAAGGGTTCGGCCAGGGTGACGGCCGGTTCCGCGCGCAGCCGGGCCAGCACGGGAGCGGCCTGGCCGTCCGCGCCGACCAGCCACGCATCCGTCACCGTCGGCCCGCCGACGATGCGGCCGCCGCTGGCGCGCACGATGCGGCGCAGTTCGCGCTCCGGCGTGTCGGGGCGGAAGGTGACGACGAGCCGCGCCGCGCCGTTCGCGCCGCCGGCGCCAAGCAAGCGGTAAGCATCCGCCGTATCGGTGTGGGCGGCCGGCCGTGCCAGCAGCACCGCGAGCACGGCGATCACGCCGCATTGCGCCGCCACGGCTGCGCGCAGCCAGGCGCCGTCGTTGGCGGCGAAGCGTTCGCGCCAGCGTTGCAGCAGGCCGGGTGCGGCGGCGATCGGCGCCGCGCTTGGCGCCGCGACCGGGGTGCACGCCGGCAGCGCGCCGTCGTCGTCCACGGGGGCCACATCATCGAGACGCGGCAGCAGGCGCGCCAGCGCGCGGTTTGGATCGAAATCGAGGTCAGGGTCGAGTTGGAGCGCTGGACCGGCCGCGCGCACGGTGCGCAACGCGGCGAGGTCGGCGCGGCAGTCGGCGCACGTCTCCACGTGGGCCTGCACGCGTTCCAGTTCGGGGCCCGCGAGGGTGCCGTTGGCGAGCCAGGGCAGGACGTCCTGGGCTTCGGCGTGGCGCGCGGTGGCGCGGTTGCTGTGCGGGTTCATGGCCGGACCTCCAGCTGGTCTTCCAGCAGCGTTGCCAGGCGGCGGCGCGCGTGGAACAGGCGCGTCTTGACGGTGTTGACGGGACATTCCATGATTTCTGCGATTTCTGCGTAACCCATGTCGTGATAGAAGGTCAGCTGGAACGCCGCGCGCTGCGCCAGCGGCAAGGTGGCGACGGCCGCGTCGACGGCATGCGCGAGGCGCTGCTGCTCGAAGCGCCAGTCGGGCCGGCCGGCGTCGTCGCCCGCGTACTCGTCGGCCGTGTCGGCCGTCGGCTCGTCGAGCGCGTGCAGCGCCTTGCAGGCCTTGCGGTACGCGATCGCGAACACCCACGTCGACACCTTGCAGCTGCCGTCGAACGTGGCGGCCTTCTGCCACACGACGAGCAACGTGTCGTTGACGATTTCCTCGATCAGCGGCACGCTGCGCGTCATGCGCTGGAGGAAGCGCGCCAGCCGCGGGAAATACATGCGGTACAACGTCTCGAAGGCGTGCCGGTCCCCGGCGGCCACGCGGCCGACCAGGCTGGCTTCGCCCTCGGCCGCGCCGGCCGCAGGCGGCGATCCTTCAGTATGTCTGTCCACCCATGCGCTCTCTGCTGTTTTGCCGTGAATACCTGCCGGCCGCGCGAAGGTTCATGCGCGGCGCAAATATTTTTTGCCGCACGTTGATTCTCACACGGATCGGCGCCTGCGGGGCCGCGCGAATCGTGTTGCCGCGATCCGCCGCCCATGTCACGATGTCGCTATGACAACCCGATATTGCCCCATGAAACGATTTGCACTGTCTTTCCTCGCCGCCGCGCTGGTCCTGGCCGGCCCTGCCCATGCCCAGGACAAGCCCCGCCCGCTCGGCTACACGAAAGTCGCCGATGCGCTGGCCGCGCTGGAAAAGAACCCGGACGCGAAGTTCAGCCATCCGGACGGCTGGACCGTCGTCACCGTCCAGAAACCGGAACTGGCCGTGTGGTCGTTCGTGCCGAAGGGGCACGACGCGTATCCGGCCGTCGTCCGGCGCCTGGTCCGCAAGACGGACAAGGGGACGTTCGTCGAGATGAAAGTGCTGTGTGAAGCTAAGCAGGAACCGTGCCGGCGATTGGCGCTGCAGTTCCAGCAGTTGACGGCGCAGATGCAGCAGTAGCGTGGACGGCTTCGCCGTCCACGCGTTCAACGATTGTCGGCACAGCCGCGATATATCGAAAGGCGCGTATCACCGCGTGGACGGCAAGCCGTCCACCCTACCGGTTAACGACGACCTTGGCCGCGGCCGTCACCTGATCGCGCAGCCATTTGTGCTCGGGCGACTGGTGCACGCGTTGGTGCCACAGCTGGTAGAAGCGCATCGGCGGGAACTTGATCGGCACCGTGAAATTCTTCAGCGGCAGCGTCTTTTCGTAGAAGCGGATGAACTGGCGGCCCGTCGTCAGCACGAGGTCCGTCTGCGTGAGCATGTACGGGATCAGTCCGAAATAGGGCGATTCCACGGCCACCTTGCGGTGCAGGCCCTGGCGTTCGAGGAAGGCGTCGATGACGCCGTGGTAGCCCGGCAGCATCGCGGTCGGCGCGACGTGGGGCAGGGTGAGGTAGTCCTCGACCGTCATCGCGTCGGACGCCGTGCGCTTGGCGTAGGCGCTGTCGGCGCGCATCGTGCAGATGATCGGGTCTTCGAACAGCTTGGAGATGTGCAGGTGCGGCGGCGGCTCGTCCCAGTTGGCGATGACGAGGTCCATCTCGCCGTCGGACAGCATGCGCAGGTAGTCCGTGCCCGGCCCGAGGTGGTGGATCGTCACGCGGCTGTTCGGCGCGCCGCGCCGGATCGACGCGACGACGCCGGGCAGGAATTGCGTGTCGAGGTAGTCGGGCGCGGCGATGTGGAACGTGCGGTCCGCCTGTTCCGGCACGAATGGCGTCCGGCGCACGAACAGGCCTTCCGTCTCGTCGAGGATGCGCTTGGCGGGCTTGAGCAGGCTTTCGCCGTGCTGCGTGGGCACCATGCCGCGCGCGCCGCGCACGAGCAGCGGGTCGCCCGTCAGCTCGCGCAGCTTGCGCAGCGAGGCCGAGATCGACGGCTGCGGCTGGTTCAGCTTCAGGGCGACGCGCGAAACGTTCTTCTCGACGAGCAGCAGATACAGGATGCGGATCAGGTGCAGGTCGAGGTGCTGGGGCAGGCTGGACATGGGGCTTGCTTGGTATGATTGTTATATACGTAGTCTGATTTTAAATATACGTTATTTTTCATGTTCCAGAAAATATATCGGCGGTGGTGTCGCCTGCCGGTCACGCTGAGGAGTCCCGATGGAATACCTGGTCCCGTACGTACTCGAATGGATGAACATGCTCGTGCGCTGGCTGCACGTCATCACCGGCATCGCCTGGATCGGCGCCTCGTTCTACTTCGTCTGGCTGGATAATTCGCTGCGCCCGCCCGCGCCCGGCTCCGACCTCGCCGACAAGGGCGTCGCGGGCGAGCTGTGGGCCGTGCACGGGGGCGGCTTCTACAACCCGCAGAAATACCTCGTCGCGCCGGCCGAGCTGCCGGCGGAGCTGCACTGGTTCAAATGGGAGGCGTATTCGACGTGGCTGTCGGGCTTCGCGCTGCTCGTCATCGTGTACTGGCTTAACGCGCAGGCGATGATGGTCGACCGCGCCGTGGCCGACCTCGCGCCCTGGCAGGCCGTCGGCGTCGGGCTGGGCTGCATCGTCGCGGGCTGGATCGTGTACGACCTGCTGTGCCGCTCGCCGCTCGGCAAACACGATCTCGCGTTCGGCGTCGTCGTGTTCGCGCTGCTGGTCGGCGCGGCGTGGCTGCTGACGCATGTGCTCAGCGGCCGCGCCGCGTACATCCACGTGGGCGCGATGATCGGCACGATCATGGTCGCGAACGTGGCGATGGTGATCATTCCCGGCCAGCGCAGGATGGTGGAGGCGATGCGCGCCGGGCAGAAGCCCGATCCGGTCTACGGCATCCGCGGCAAGCAGCGCAGCGTCCACAACAACTACTTCACGTTGCCGGTGCTGTTCATCATGATCAGCAACCACTTCGCGATGACCTACCGTCATCCGCACGCGTGGGCCGTGCTGGGCGTGATCATGGCGGCGGGCGTCTTCATCCGCCACTTCTTCAATCTGCGCCACAAGGGACGCGTCGAGTGGGTGTATCCGGCCATCGGCGTGGCGCTGCTGCTGGGGCTCGCGGTGGCGCTGGCGCCGCCGCGGCCCGTGGCGGCAAAGGGGACGGTCGATTTCGCGCGCGTGCAGGCGATCGTCGCCCAGCGCTGCGTGTCGTGCCACGCGGCGCACCCGACGCAGCCGGGCTTCGCGAGCGCGCCCGCGGGCGTGATGCTGGACGACGCGCACGGCATCGCGCAGAACGCGCCCCGCATCTACCAGCAGGCCGTGCAATTGAAGGCGATGCCGCTGGCGAACATGACCAATATGACGGATGCGGAGCGGGCCGAGATCGGCGCGTGGTTCGAGGCCGGCGCGCCGACCAGATAACGATTATTTCAACGTGCGCTCGAACAGCTGGAAGATGCGCCGGTACTCGTCATACCAGCTCTCCGGCTGCACGAACGAATGCTTCTCGAGCGGATACGGCGCCAGCTCCCAGTGGTCCTTCTTCAATTCGATCAGGCGTTCGGCCATGCGCACGGAGTCCTGGAAGAACACGTTGTCGTCGACCATGCCGTGCGCGATCAGCAGATGGCCCTTGAGGTTCTGTGCATACTCGATCGGCGATGACGTCTTGTACGCTTCCGGATCGACGTCCGGCGTATTCAGGATGTTCGACGTGTACTCGTGGTTGTACGAGGTCCAGTCGGACACGGGACGCAGCGCGGCGCCGGCCTTGAAGACGTCGGGCGCGCGCAGCATGCCCATCAAGGTCATGAAGCCGCCGTAGCTGCCGCCGTAGATGCCCACGCGGGCCGGGTCGCCCTGTTCGTTGGCGACCATCCAGTTCACGCCGTCGAGATAATCGTCCAGCTCCGGGTGGCCCATCTGGCGGTAGATCGCCGTGCGCCACTTGACGCCATAGCCTTTCGACGCGCGGTAGTCCATGTCGAGGACGACGTAGCCGTTCTGCACGAGCAGGTTGTGGAACATCTGCTCGCGGAAGTACGGCGTGTAGCGCTGCGTGACGTTCTGCAGATAGCCCGCGCCGTGCACGAACATCACGACCGGATATTTTTTGCCGGGCTCCAGCTGCGCGGGGCGGTACAGCTTGGCCCAGATCGGCGCGCCGCCGTGCGTCGACGGCACCGTCACGAACTGCGGCTGGATCCACTCGTGCGCCTTGAATTCCGGCGTGCGCGTGTCGGTCAGGCGGACCGCGTCGCCGCCCGACGCTGGCAAGGTCGCGATCTGCGCCGGCACGTACGGGCCGGAATAATGGACGAGCAGCTTCTTCTGGTCCGGCGACAGGCGGAAGTCCTGCACGCCGGCCAGGCTGCTCACTTCGCGCGTGGCGCCGGACGCGGCGTCGACGGCGCAGACTTCGTACGTGTGCGGCGCCTTGCGGTTGCACATCAGCCAGGCCGTGCGGCCGTCGGCGGACCACGCCACGTCCGTCGCCTCCCACGCGCCTTGCGTGAGCGCGCGCGTGCGGCCGGCCGCGTCGCGCACGTACAGGTGCGAATACCCGGTTTCCTCGGACAGATACCACAGCGTGGTGCCGTCCGGCAGCCAGCCGAAATCGTTGTTGTCGTAGTTGATCCAGGCTTCGTCCGTCAGGCGGTGCACGGGTTTGAGTGCGGCGTGCGGCAGGTCGACGGTGGCGATCCAGCGGTCCTTGTTGTCGACGGCGCGCAGTTGCACGGCCGCGTTGCTGCCGTCCTGGCTCCACACGATGCCTTCGCCCTCGGAGCCGATCGTCACGGGCCGCGGGCCCTTCAGCGGCTCGAGCTTGTGCGCCGCGCGCAGCTGCGCCAGCGGGTCCGTCGCGATGCCGGGCAGGACGTCCAGCGCCAGGTCCTTCACGTCGTGCGTCGCCAGGTTGACGAGCTTGAGGCCCTGGCCCGCGGGCGCGTTGCGGCCCACGCGCGTGCGCTCCTCCGAGAATTCCTCGTAGCCGCTTTCCGTCACGTAGCGCGGCATCTTGCCCGCGCGGCCCTTGGGCGCATCCTTCGGACCCGTGACGACGAGCAGCCAGCGGCCGTCCGGCGACAGCGCGGTGTTCACGATGGCGATCCTGTCGCCGAGGTAGATCGGGGCCGGGGCGCGGGTCGGGTCGGCGCGGCGTTCCTGCTCGGCCTGGGCGCGCGTCGCGTCGCGCTCGTCCTTCTGGCGCTTCAGGATCGTGGACAGCCGCAGCTGCATGTCGCGCAGCGCATCCGGTTCCGGCGCGTTCGGGTCCTTGGCGGCGCGGGGCAGGGCGATCGGTGCCAGCACGCGCTCGTTGCGGTCCCACCCGAACCAGTCGTCGCCGATGCGGAACTGCACGCTGCGCTCGTCGGCCGAATACTGAACGGCCTGCACGGCCTGCGCCGCGCCGCCATGGCTGCGCGTGATCTGCACGAGCGCGCCGTTCTTCAAGTCGCGCTCGAACAGGTCGCCGTTGCGCACGACGATGGCGCGGGTGCGTGCACGGTTGTACAGCGTTTCCGGGGTGTCGAGCTTCGGGAGGTCGGCGTCTGCCACCTGCGCCGCGCGGCCGCCCCGGGCCGCATCGAGGCCCCACGTGTCGCGCAGCGGCGAGCCCGTGCGCTTCTGTTTGTAGAACACCTGCTTGCCGTCCCAGCTCCACCACGCCGCTTCGACGGGCGTGCCGATCCAGTCGGGGTTGGCCATCGCGTCGTCGAGGGTCACGGGTGTCGCGGCAAGAACAGGGGGCGCCAGCAGGGCGGCGAGAACGGCAAGAGAGGGAAGTCGCATCATCAGTCGGGTGGATAAATGAGGAACAGTGTGCTTTTCTTGGTCAGAAATTGCAAAAAAGCATTCTATCTCAGCCGACAACGGTGCTGGGCGGAATCGCAACAGCGCGTGGTGCGCGTGCGTAAGTACCAACTATCAGTGCGCCGCACAAAAGACAACGCCCGGCCAATGCCGGGCGTCGGGAGACGTCATTGCGCTGCCGTCGATCAGGCGGCGTGTTTCGGGCGGGCATATTCGCCCATCCACAGTTCGGTCGGCGCGTTCGCCAGCCACAGGTCGGCAGGGGCGGTGACGGTCGGGTTGCGCACGAAGATCACGATGCGGGTGATGACGGCGGCGGCTGCGATGGCGACGGTGACGTATTCGATGGGGGTCATGATTTATCCTTGGATGATGGTATTAGTGGGTCGACGATTTGCGTGCCATGTCGGCGGTCAGCGCGGAGGCGCAGAACGGGCCCAGGATCACGCGGTCCGCCACGGTGCGGTTGCGGGCGAAAGCGCCGCTGGCCGGCTGGGCGGCGTCATGGGCGAACCAGCCGCCGTGCGCCGTGTACAGCTCGATCGCGAAAGCGCGGATCTTGCCGAATGCGTCTGCGAGGTGGTGGCGCAGACCCTTGTCTGCCTGGGTGATCGTTGCTGTCGTCATGGTCATCTCCGGTGAGAAATCTGTCGTGTTGCGATGCAGTATAGGGAGAACCGCGTCATAAATGAACTTTTGATTTGTGATGCTCCCCATCCGTTTTGTGAATATTTTCTGCGCGACAACTATTGCGAATGTGCACTTCCGCGATTCGATCCGTGAATATCTGACGCCAACCTCATCGCCGTACTCTGCAGTTCTGGCCCGAAACTTGCATACCCCAAGGGCATGAAACCGCCTTCCAAGGTCCAGCGCACTTTGCGCATCGTCGTTGTCACCACCGTGCCGGAGCACGTCACGGACGAGTCCGCACGTGCCACGCAGGCTCGGCGCAACACCGCGCTGCGCATCGGCCTGCTGGAATCCGGCTACGACATCGTCGCATCGCTGCCGGCCGACATCTTCCTGCCCGAGCGGATCGCGCAGATCCAGCCGGACATGATCATCATCGACAGCGAATCCGATGCGCGCGACGTGCTCGAGCACATCGTGATCGCCACGCGCGACGAGCCGCGTCCGATCGTGCTGTTCACGGACGACCAGACGCCGTCCAGCATGGACGCCGCGATCGACGCGGGCGTGACGGCGTACATCGTCGATGGCCTGCAGGCCGAGCGCGTGAAACCCGTGCTGGACGTGGCGCTGAAGCGCTTCCGGCGCGAGCAGAAGCTGCTGGACGAGTTGTCGGACACGCGCCGCCAGCTGGCCGACCGCAAGCTGATCGAGCGCGCCAAGGGCGTCCTGATGGCGCGCAACAAGCTGACGGAAGAAGAGGCCTACCAGCGGCTGCGCACGATGGCGATGAACAAGAAACTCAGGCTGGCCGAAGTGGCCCAGCGCATCCTGGATGTCGAGGATCTCCTCGGGTAAGAATAAGGAACAGCATGGCACATGCTTTCGTGTCCGGATCGGACCGGCCGGAAAAGACCGTGATCAGGGCCGGCTTCATGCCCCTGACGGATTGCGCGCCCCTCGTGATGGCGTCCGTGCTGGGGCTGGACGACAAATACGGCATCAAGCTGGACCTGTGCCGTCAGCACTCGTGGTCGGGCATGCGCGACCGCCTGCTGCAGGGCGAGATCGACGTGGCGCACGTCTTGTACGGCATGCTGTACGGCGTGGAGAACGGCATCGGCGGCGTGACCCGGCGCATGGCCGTGCTGATGAATTTGTCGCGCAACGGCCAGTCCATCACCCTCTCTCGCGCGCTCGCGCGCCAGGGCATCGCCGACCTCCCGCAACTGGCCGCCGCCGTCCGCAAGGGCGCGCGCCGCTTCGCGTTCGCGCACACCTTCCCCACGGGGAACCACGCGATGTTCCTCTATTACTGGCTGGCCGCCGGCGGCATCGATCCGCTGCGCGACGTGCAGGCCGTGACCGTGCCGCCCAGCCAGATGGCCGTGAACCTCGCGGCGGGCCACATGGACGGCTTCTGCGCCGGCGAGCCGTGGAGCACCCGCGCGCTGCTGGACGGCAGCGGCTTCACGGCCGCCACGAGCCAGGACATCTGGCCCGACCACCCCGGCAAGGCGCTGGGCGCGACCGCGGCCTTCGTCGACGCCAATCCGCATGCGTGCCGCTCGCTGATTGCGGCCGTGCTGGAAGCGGCGCGCTGGCTCGACGCGGCGGGCGAGAATCGCGACGCGGCCGCCGAGGTGCTGTCGAGCCCCGGCTACGTGAATGCCGACCGTCACGCCATCGCCGCGCGCCTGCACGGCGAGTACGAGAACGGCCTGGGACGGCGCTGGATCGACCCCGACCCCGTCCGCTTCCACTCGGACGGCGAGGCCAACTTCCCCTACCTGTCCGACGGCATGTGGTTCATGACCCAGCACCGGCGCTGGGGCCTGCTGCGCGACGACGTCGACTACGCGGCCGTGGCCGCGCGCGTGAACCGCGTGGGCCTGTACCGCGAGGCCGCCGTGCTGGCCGGCGTGCCCGCACCTTCGAGCCTGACCCGCCGCTCCGTGCTCATGGACGGCAAGGTCTGGGACGGCAGCGCGCCGGCCGCGTACGCCGCCGCGTTTCCCATCCGCCGCGTCGCCCTCGCCGGCGCCTAGCGCCTGCACCATGCCAAACGGGTGCGTCACCCCGTGCCTCATTTGCGTGCGTTATTCCCGTGCATGGTGCACTGCAATGAAGCGGAAGGCCCCGGTAAATACGGTCTTTCGAGGGGAAACCATCTGGCACGGGTCTTGCACGTAGGGAGGTAAGGGGTCAAAGGCGACCTCCCATCACAGCGCTGTCCCAACGGAGGGGCGGCAACAGGACAACGGCGTCCGCTGCACCGCACACGCGATTCCCATCTCGCGCCCAGCGGTACGCAGCGGGCGCCTTTTCGTTTTTAAGAAGGGAAGAAAAACATGGCCGGCAAAGCAAACAGCATCAAGCTATTCTCCTTTGATACGCCCCCGATGCGCGCATTCCACCTGACCTGGGTGGCCTTCTTCGTCTGCTTTTTCGCCTGGTTTGCCTGCGCGCCGCTGATGCCGGTGATTAAAGGCGAGTTCCACCTGTCCGTCGGCCAGATCGCCGACATCAACATCGCGGCCGTCGCCATCACGATCATCGTGCGCCTGATCGTCGGCCCGCTGTGCGACCGCTTCGGCCCGCGCAAGACCTACACCGGCCTGCTGGCGCTGGGCGCGATCCCCGTGCTGGGCGTCGCCATGTCGCAGAGCTATGAAAGCTTCCTGCTGTTCCGCCTCGGCATCGGTGCCGTCGGCGCCAGCTTCGTGATCACCCAGTACCACACCTCCGTGATGTTCGGCCCGAAAGTCGTCGGCACCGCGAACGCGGCGTCGGCCGGCTGGGGCAACAGCGGCGGCGGCGTCGCGCAAGCCACGATGCCGCTGCTGATGGGCGCCGTGATCATGCTGGGCGTGAACGAAACGATGGGCTGGCGCGTCGCGCTGCTGGTGCCGGGCGTGCTGATGCTGATCATGTCCGTCGTCTACTACAAATTCACGCAGGACTGCCCGGAAGGTAACTTCACGGAACTGCGCGCCGCCGGCGTGCCGTTCGAATCGGGCGGCAAGGGCGGCTGGGCGAGCTTCTTCGAAGCCTGCCGCAACTACCGCGCCTGGCTGCTGTTCATCACCTACGGCGCCTGCTTCGGCATCGAACTGTTCATCCACAACGTCGCCGCCACCTATTACGTCGACCACTTCGGCCTGTCGCTGAAAGGCGCAGGCATGGCCGCCGGCAGCTTCGGCCTGCTGGCCCTGTTCGCCCGTGCCCTCGGCGGCTGGATCTCGGACAAGGCGGCTGCCCGCGGCGACCTGAATTCCCGCGTGAACCTGCTGTTCATCCTGATGATCGGCGAGGGCCTCGGCCTGCTGTGGTTCTCGCAGACCACCAGCGTCACGATGGCCATCGTCGCCATGCTGGCCTTCGGCCTGTGCACCCACATGGCTTGCGGTTCGACCTATGCGCTGGTGCCGTTCGTCAGCCGCAAGGCGCTGGGCGGCGTGGCCGGCATCGTCGGCGCGGGCGGCAACGTCGGCGCCGTGCTGGCCGGCTTCCTGATGAAGGCGACCGGAGACGTGCGCCAGACCCTGATGATCCTCGGCGGCGCCGTCCTCGTCGCGGCGCTGTGCGCGATCGGCGTGCGCTTCTCGCTCACCGCCCCCGAAACGCCGGCACCCGCAGCCGCCTGAACCAATACACGTCGTAGCAAGCAAGGAGTCGCAACATGAAACTGATCGTCATCGGCCACGGCATGGTGGGCCACAAATTCCTCGAAACCCTGTTCGCGGAGGCCGCGCAGTCGGCGCACTTCCACGTCACCGTGCTGTGCGAGGAACCGCGTCCGGCCTATGACCGCGTGCACCTGTCCTCGTACTTCTCGGGCACGACGGCCGACCAGCTGTCGCTCGTCGCACCGGGCTTCTTCGAGAAGCATGCGGGCCAGATCGATCTGAAGCTGAACGCGCAGGCCGTGGCGGTCGATCGTGATGCGAAGACCGTGACCCTGGCCGACGGCGCCGTGCTGGCCTACGACAAGCTCGTGTTCGCGACCGGCTCCTATCCGTTCGTGCCGCCCGTCCCCGGCAAGGAACGCGACGACATCTTTGTCTACCGCACCATCGAAGACCTGGAAAAAATGACGGAATGCGGCGCCCGCTCGAAATCCGGCGTCGTCGTGGGCGGCGGCCTGCTCGGTCTCGAGTGCGCCAAGGCCCTGCGCGACATGAGCCTCGACACGCACGTCGTCGAATTCGCACCGCGCCTGATGGCCGTGCAGGTCGACGACCTGGGCGGCCGCGTCCTGCGCAACAAGATCGAAGCGCTGGACGTCAAGGTGCACACGCAGAAGAACACGCTGCGCATCGTGGACGGCGAGTCGGCCAAGCACCGCATGGAATTCGCGGACGGCAGCTTCCTCGAGACGGACATGATCGTGTTCTCGGCCGGCATCCGCCCGCGCGACGAACTGGCGAAGGCCGCCGGCCTGGAACTGGGCCCGCGCGGCGGCGTCGCCATCGACGCTTCTTGCCTCGCGTCGGACCCGCACATCTACGCCATCGGCGAGTGCGCATCGTGGGGCGGCCAGACGTTCGGCCTCGTCGCGCCGGGTTATGAAATGGCCCGCATCGTCGCGCGCGCGCTGATCGGCCAGGAAGCCGAGTTCGCCGGCGCCGACATGAGCACGAAGCTGAAGCTGATGGGCGTGGACGTCGCGTCGATCGGCGACGCCCACGGCAATACGCCGGGCGCGCGCAGCTTCCAGTTCACGGACGAGCGCAAGCAGGTCTACAAGAAGATCGTCGTCTCCGACGACGGCAAGAAGCTGCTGGGCGCCGTGCTGATCGGCGACGCGGCCGAATACGGCAGCCTGCTGCAGATGATGCTCAACGATATGGAGCTGCCGGAGTCGCCGGAATTCCTGATCCTGCCGCAACTTGAGGGCGGTGCGCGTCCGGCGCTGGGCGTCGACGCGCTGCCGGCATCCGCGCAAGTCTGCTCGTGCAATGCCGTCAGCAAGGGCACCATCGCCGACGCGGTCGCGGGCGGCGCCTGCGACATCGGCGCGATCAAGTCGTGCACGAACGCGGGCACGTCGTGCGGCGGCTGCGTGCCGCTCGTCACGCAGATCATGAAGTCCGAGATGGCGAAGGCCGGCATGGCCGTCAACAACCACCTGTGCGAACACTTCCCGTACTCGCGCCAGGAAATCCACCACCTGGTGCGCGTGGGCGGCATCAAGACGTTCGGCGAGCTGCTGCACAAGCACGGCAAGGGCCTGGGCTGCGACATCTGCAAGCCGGTCGCCGCCAGCGTCCTCGCGTCGACGTGGAACGACTTCGTGCTGAAGCCCGAGCACGCGAGCCTGCAGGATTCGAACGACTACTTCCTCGGCAACATCCAGAAGGACGGCACGTATTCCGTCGTCCCCCGGATGCCGGGCGGCGAGGTGACCCCGGAAGGCCTGATCGCCGTGGGCCAAGTGGCCAAGAAATACGGCCTGTACACGAAGATCACGGGCGGCCAGCGCGTCGACCTGTTCGGCGCCCGCGTGGACCAGCTGCCGGCGATCTGGGAAGAGCTGATCGCGGCCGGCTTCGAGTCGGGCCATGCGTACGGCAAGTCGCTGCGCACGGTGAAATCGTGCGTGGGCTCCACGTGGTGCCGCTACGGCGTGGGCGATTCCGTCGGCTTCGCCATCGCGCTGGAAAACCGCTACAAGGGTCTGCGCGCGCCGCACAAGATCAAGTTCGGCGTGTCGGGCTGCACCCGCGAATGCGCCGAGGCGCAGGGCAAGGACGTGGGCCTGATCGCGACGGAGAAGGGCTGGAACCTGTACGTGTGCGGCAACGGCGGCATGAAGCCCCGTCACGCGGAACTGATCGCGTCGGACCTGGACGAAGCGACCGTCGTCAAACTGGTCGACCGCTTCCTCATGTTCTACGTGCGCACCGCGGACCGCCTGCAGCGCACGAGCACGTGGCGCGAGAACCTCGAAGGCGGCCTGGATTACCTGAAGCAGGTCGTCATCGACGACAAGCTGGGCATCGCCGCGGAACTGGAAGCGGACATGCAGCGCGTCGTCGACACGTATGCCGACGAGTGGAAGAACGCCGTCGAAGACCCGGCCGTGCGCCAGCGTTTCCGCAGCTTCGTCAACACGGACGGCACGGACGACAACATCGTGTTCATGCCGGAGCGCGGCCAGATCCGTCCGGCCACCGTGGAAGAACGCCGCCGCACCATCCCCATTGCCGTCGCCTGATCGATAGACCCGAACCGAACCAAGGAGAACACCATGCATCGCGATATCCAACTGAACCAGTGGAATGCCGTCTGCTCGCTCGACCAGATCGTCCCGGACACGGGCGTCGCCGCCCTGCTCAACGGACGCCAGGTGGCCGTGTTCCGCGTGGGCGCCGCGGAGCCGCGCCTGTTCGCCATCGATAACTACGATCCGAACTCGGACGCGGCCGTCCTGTCGCGCGGCATCGTCGGCAGCATCGGCGAGCGCGTCGTTGTCGCGTCGCCGATCTACAAGCAGCACTTCGACCTGCAGACGGGTGAATGCCTGGAGGCGCCGCATCACTCGGTGACCAGCTACCCCGTGCGCGTCGAGGACGGCAAGGTCTGGGTGGGGGCGTAAATGAAAGCCTCGCATGCGCATCCGCGGTTGGTCGTCATCGGCAACGGTATGGCGGGCATGCGCACGGTCGAAGAGCTGTTGAAGCTCGCGCCCGACATGTACCGCATCACCGTGTTCGGCGCCGAGCCGCACGGGAATTACAACCGCATCTTGCTGTCTCCGGTGCTCGCCGGCGAAAAGACCGTCGACGACATCATGCTCAACACGCGCGAGTGGTATGACGCCAACGGCATCACCCTGCACGCGGGCGACCCCGTCGTGCGCATCGATCGCAAGAAGCGTGTCGTGCACGCCGCGTCGGGCCTCGCCGTACCGTACGATCGCCTGTTGATCGCCACCGGCTCGAAGCCGTTCATCGTGCCGGTGCCGGGCCACCAGCTGCCGGGCGTGATCGGCTTCCGCGACATCAGCGACGTCGACACGATGCTCGCGGCCGCGCGCGCGGGCGGGAAGGCCGTCGTCATCGGCGGCGGCCTGCTCGGCCTGGAAGCGGCGAACGGCCTGCTGCGCCAGGGGATGGAAGTGGCCGTCGTGCACGTGATGGGCAGCCTGATGAACCAGCAGCTCGATCCGCCCGCCGCGGAACTGCTGCGCGCGAGCCTGGAACAGCGCGGCCTGCGCATTCTGCTGAACCGCCAGACCGTCGCCATCGAAGGGACGGATCGCGTCACGTCCGTGCGCTTCGAGGACGGCGAGACCGTCGACGCCGATCTCGTCGTGATGGCGGCCGGCGTGCGCCCGAACGTCGAGCTGGCGAAGGCCGCAGGGTTGCACTGCGAGCGCGCCATCGTTGTCGACGACACGCTGCAGACCTACGACCCGCGCGTGTACGCCGTCGGCGAATGCGTGCAGCACCGCCGCGCCACGTTCGGCCTCGTGGCGCCGATCTGGGACCAGGCGCGCGTCGCCGCCGCCCACCTCGCGGGCGCCGGCCACCGGCGCTACGTGCAGCAGGCCACGGCGACGAAGCTGAAGGTGACGGGTGTCGACCTGTACTCGGCCGGCGACATCGTCGGCGGCGAGGGCAGCGAAGACCTCGTGCTGCGCGACCGCCGCAGCGGCATCTACAAGCGCCTCGTCGTCGCGGGCAACCGCCTGACGGGCGCCGTGCTGTACGGGGACGTCGCGGACGGTCCCTGGTATTTCGACCTGATTCAACAGCGGACGGACATCTCGTCCATCCGCGACCAGTTGCTGTTCGGCCGCGCGCATTCGGATGACGTCGCAGCGCAGGCGGCCTGACGAGGAGTTTCACATGGAGTTGTCCGCGCAGTTTCCCATTGCTTCCACCACGGTCCGTACGACGTGCCCGTATTGCGGCGTCGGTTGCGGCGTCAATGCCAAGGTCGGGCAGGACGGCGCGCTCGCGATCGCCGGCGACACGGCGCACCCGGCCAGCCAGGGTCGCCTTTGCGTCAAGGGTTCCGCGCTCGGCGAAACGCTCGGCAACCACGGCCGGCTCTTGTCGCCGATGCTGCGCGAAGCGGGCGGCCTGCGCCCCGCGACCTGGGACGAGGCCTTGGACAAGGTCGCGCAAGGCTTCGCGCGCGTCATCGCCGAGCACGGGCCGGACGCCGTCGCGCTGTACGTCTCCGGCCAGCTGCTGACCGAGGATTACTACGTCGCCAACAAGTTCATGAAGGGCTATGTCGGCAGCGCGAACATCGACACCAATTCCCGGCTGTGCATGTCGTCCGCGGTGGCCGGCCACAAGCGCGCGTTCGGCGAGGACGTCGTGCCGGGCAGCTACGAGGATTTCGAGCTGGCCGACCTCGTCGTGCTCGTCGGCTCGAACGCCGCCTGGTGCCACCCGACCTTGTACCAGCGCATCGCGCGCGCGAAGCAGGATCGGCCGGAGATGAAGGTCGTCGTGATCGACCCGCGCCGCACCGCGACGTGCGACATCGCCGACCTGCACCTGCCCGTCAAGCCGGGCACGGACGTGTGGCTGTTCGACGGCTTGCTCGCCCACCTGGCAGAGCATGCGGCCGACGACGCATTCATCGACGCCCATACGACGGGCCTGGCCGATGCGCTGGACGCGGCCGGCAAGGCGGGTTCGCCGGCCGACGTTGCCAAGGCCTGCCGCCTCGATCCGCACGACCTGGAGCGCTTTTATGCGCTGTTCGCGCAGACGGAAAAGGTCGTGACGGCGTTCACGATGGGCGTGAACCAGTCGACCGCCGGCGCCGACAAGGTCAACGCCATCATCAACTGCCACCTGATCACGGGTCGCATCGGCCGCCCCGGCATGGGACCGTTCTCGCTGACGGGTCAGCCGAACGCGATGGGCGGCCGCGAAGTGGGCGGCCTCGCGAACATGCTGGCCGCGCACATGGACCTCGACGATGCGGCGCAGCGCGCGGCATTGCAGGAATTCTGGGGCTCGCCGCACGTGGCGGACAAGCCGGGCCTGAAGGCCGTCGACCTGTTTCGCGCCATCGAGGACGGCAAGATCAAGGCCGTGTGGATCATGGCGACGAACCCGCTCGTGAGCCTGCCCGACGCCGACCAGGCACGCCGCGCGCTGGAAAAATGCGAGCTGGTGGTGGCAAGCGACATCGTCCTCGGCACCGACACGAACGAGGCGGCGCACGTGCTGCTGCCGGCGCTCGGCTGGGGCGAGAAAGACGGCACCGTCACCAATTCCGAGCGCTGCATCTCGCGCCAGCGCGCGTTCCTGGCCGCGCCGGGCAGCGCGCGCGCCGACTGGGACATCATGTGCGACGTCGCGCGCCGCATGGGTTTCGAAGGCTTCGCGTTCAAGGGCCCGCACGAGATCTTCGACGAGCACGCACGCCTGTCCGGCTGGAAGAATGGCACCGAGGGCCAGCGCCGTCGCGTGTTCGATATCACGGGCCTGGCCGGCATGACGCGCGCCGACTACGACGCGCTCGACCCCGTCCAGTGGCCCGTGCGCACACCGGAGGAGCGCACGGCACGTGTATTCGGCGACGGCCATTTCGCCCACGGCGACGGCCGCGCGCGCTTCGTGCCGACGGTGCCGCGCGCGCCCGCGCACCTGCCGGGCGGCGAGTATCCGCTCGTGCTGAACACGGGCCGCGTGCGCGACCAGTGGCACACGATGACGCGCACGGGCCGCTCGCAGAAACTGGCCGAGCACATCCCGGAACCGTATATCGACATGCACCCGCAGGACGCGCTGCTGTCCGGCGTGAAGGCGGGCGAACTGGCGCGCGTGACGAGCGACTGGGGCGCCGTCGTGGCGCGCGTGCAGCACGGCGGCGGCATCGCGCGCGGCAGCGTGTTCATGCCGATACACTGGAGCGGCCAGACGGCGTCGGACGCGCGCGTGGGCACCGTCGTGAACCCGGCCGTCGACCCGGTGTCGGGCGAGCCGGAATTCAAGCACACGCCCGTGCGCATCGAACCTTTCGGCGTCACGTGGTACGGCTTCATCCTGTCGCGCACGGACCTGCCGCTGCGCGAGGCCGTCAACTGGACGCGCGTGCAGGGCAAGGACTTCGTGCGCTACGAACTGGCCGGCCGCAAGCCGTTCGCCAACGCGGCCGTGTGGGCCCGCGGCCTGCTGGACGTGCATGACGACGACGCCGACTGGATCGAGGTCGAGGACAAGAACGGCGGCATGTACCGTGCCGTGCACCTTGTCGATGGCCGCATCGAGGCCTGCCTGTTCGTCGCCCAGCGCGCCGACCTGCCGGCCCGCGCCTGGCTCGCGAGCATGTTCGGCAAGGAGCAGCTGGAGCCGGCCGACCGCATGAGCCTTCTCGCGGGCCGCGCGAAAGAGCCGGCCTTCGACGCGGGGCCGACCGTGTGCTCGTGCTTCGGCGTGGGCCGCAAGACGATCGAGATCGCGATTCGCCGCGACAACCTGTGCGACGCGGCCGCCGTCACGGCGTGCACGAAGGCGGGTGGCAACTGCGGGTCGTGCATTCCCGAGATCCGCTCGCTGCTGGCCGAAGCGCAGGCGCAGGCGGCCGAGGCCTGAAGGAACGCCAACACATCGCCGGCGTCCGGTGGGCTCGGGGAGCCCACCCTACGCACGGCAGAATATCGTAGGGTGGGCACCCCGTGCCCACCAAGCGCTCAGCGCAGTGGCGCCACGACGCCGAACGCCTGCGGCACCGCCACCCGCATGATGTCGATGAAGCGCCGCAGCCGCGCCGGATAGAAGCGCGCGGGCGGATAGATCAGCCAGATCGGCAGCGGCGACGCCTGCCATTCCGGCACCAGTTGCACCAGGCGCCCCGCCTCCAGCTCTTCGCGTAGCGCCCAGCGCGAGCCGATCGCGGCGCCGACGCCCAGCACGACGGCATTGCGCATCGCGTACAGATTGTCCGTGTACAGGCGCGGCTGGATGGGCAGCCGCACCGTCTCCCCGCGCGCCGCGTGCGTGAGCGCCACCTCGTCCCGATAGAAATGGCTCACCGCGATCCACGGCAGCCGCGCCAGTTCGTCCGGATGGGCGGGCAGGGCACCGCCGTCCAGCAGGGCGGGCGAGCCGACGACGATGCGCGGCACGTCGCCCAGCCGGATCGCCACGACGGACGGATCGGGGATGTCGCCCACGCGGATCGCGCAGTCGATGCCCTCGCCGATGAAGTCCGGCGTGCGGTCGTGCAGGGTCCAGTCCACCGTCATGCGCGGATAGCGCGCCAGGTATTCCGCCAGCGGCGCCACTAGCTGCTGCTGCCCGAACGCGTGCGGCGCCACGACGCGCAGCATGCCTACTGGCTCGTCCACCGCGCCCCGGATCTCGCTCTCGAATTCCTGCCACCCCGCGATCAGTTCCTTCGCGCGGGTGTAGCAGCGCATGCCGTCGTCCGTCAGCTTCATCGCGTGCGTGGAGCGCTGCAGCAGCCGCACCCCCAGCGATTTCTCCAGCGCCTTCAGGCGGCGGCTGATCGTCGGCTGCGTCGTCGCCAGCGCCCGCGCCGCGGCGGACAGGCTGCCGGCATCCACGATGCGGACGAACGTCTCGACCAGCATCATACGATCGGCAGATGGATTCATGGATGAAAAGTCTGTGTTCATACGTGTATCGTATAACAGTTTGACGCCGGCTGCTGCTACCCGGCCGTGGCGCGCCTCCGCATAATGCGATGCAACAACTCACCACTCAGGAGCCCACCATGAACATCGCAACCACGACGGCGACCGTCATCCCGATCCGGCCGCGGCTGACCTCGCCGCTGATCTTCCTGCTGGCCGCCAGCACGGGGCTGTCGGTCGCCGCGTTGTACTACAGCCAGCCCATCCTGGGCACGCTCGCGGGCGACCTGCACGCCAGCAACCGGGCGGTCGGCTGGATTCCCACGCTGACGCAACTCGGCTACGCCCTCGGCCTGCTGTTTCTCGCGCCGTTGGGCGACCGCTTCGACCGCCGCACGATCATCGTCGTGAAGTCGCTGCTGTTGGCCGTCGCGCTGGTCGCGATCGCCGCCGCGCCGAGCTTGTCCGTGCTGCTCGCCGGCAGCCTCGCCGTCGGCCTGCTGGCGACCGTCGCGCAAGACATCGTCCCGGCCGCCGCCACGCTGGCGCCGCCCGAGCACCGTGGCCGCATCGTCGGCACCGTCATGACGGGCCTGCTGCTGGGCATCCTGTTGTCGCGCGTCGTCGGTGGCCTCGTCGCCGAAGCGCTCGGGTGGCGCGCCGTGTTCGGCGGCGCGGCCGTCGTCGCCGCGTTCATGACGGCGATCCTCGCCCGCGGCCTGCCGGGCTTCAAGCCGACGAGCACCGTCGCGTATCCCGCGCTGCTGGCGTCGCTGGCCGCGTTGTGGAAGCAGCACCGGGCGTTGCGTCTCGCCGCGCTGGCCCAGGGCCTGCTGGCGGTCGGGTTCTCCGCCTTCTGGTCGACGTTGGCCGTGATGCTGCACGGCGCCCCGTTCCACCTCGGTTCGGCCGCCGCCGGTTCGTTCGGCCTGGCCGGTGCCGTCGGCGCGCTGGCCGCCCCGTTCGCCGGCCGCCTGGCCGACCGTCGCGGTCCCCAATGGGTGACGCGCCTCGGCGCCACGTTGAGCGTCGCGTCGTTCGCCGTGATGTTCGCGCTGCCGTCGCTGTCGCCGCAGGCGCAGCTCGTGCTGCTGGCGCTGGCCACCGTCGGCTTCGACCTGGGCGTGCAGGCGAGCCTCATTGCGCACCAGACCATCGTCTACGGCATCGCGCCGGAAGCCCGCAGCCGCCTCAACGCGATCCTGATGACGACGATGTTCGTGGGCATGGCGACGGGCGGTGCGCTGGGTGCCCAGGCGCTGGCCGCGTGGGGCTGGAATGGTGTCGTGGCGCTGGCCGTCGTGGCGAGCGTTGCTGCGCTGGCGGTGCGGATGCGGGCGTCGCGCACCTGAATCCTGCGCCGCAGCTACGCCAGACGAATCTCTTGTGCCAGATGCTGGAATACCGTCGCCACTCGCCTGAGGTGGCGGCTTTCCGGATGGGTGAGCAGCCACAGCTGGGTGACGCATTCCTCGATCTCGGCACCGACCTGGCGCAGGTCGGCACGCGGCGCCGCAAGAAACAGCGGCAGCACCGCGACGCCCAGGCCGAGCGCGACGCACTCCGCCGCCGACAGGATGCTGCTCACCCGGTACGCCGGCGAAATCTTCGGAAAGTGGCGGCGGCGCCAGAGCACGGACGGATGGTCGGGCAGGGCGTCGTCCGGCGCGATCCAGGCGATGCCGCGCTCGATCGCGTCGTCGAGGGAGCGCAGCCGGCTCCTGCGCGGCGCGAACAAGGCCACCCGGATCGGCCCGAGGTGGCGGCCCACCAGGTGCTCCGGCGGTTCGCGCGTGGCACGCACGGCGATGTCGGCATCGCGCCGCCCCAGGTTGACGGGGACGTTGCGGGCATCGAGATCGAAGTCCAGCAGAGGATGGCGCGCGCGCAAGGCGGTCAGCGACGGCGCCACCAGGGCGTGCAGGATGGTGTCCGTCGTGGTGATGCGGACTTGTCCGGACACCTGGTCCGGGCGGGTCTGCACGAGCGAGCGGGCCGCCTCCAGCTCGCTCTCCTGCCGCTCCGCGTGGCGCGCGAGGGCCAGCGCGAGTTCGCCCGGCAGGTAGCCGGAGCGGGTGCGCTCGAACAGCGCCTGGCCCAGGCCGCGCTCGATGCGCTGCAGGTTGCGGAAGACCGTCGAGCCATCGACGCCCAGGCGTTCTCCCGCCTGGGCCAGGGTGCCCGCGCGGACGAGGGCCAGCAAGGTCTCGAGATCGGCGCTGCCGAGCCGATACGGTGGCGATTGCGTTTTTGCAGTCATTCCGTGCGATTACGCTTATTTCCATTGTAGTCATGCAATCATAGACTGGGCGCTCAACGTCATCAAGGAGGTCGTCGTGAGTTCGTCCATCACCTATACCCATGTGGTACCCGCATCTTCCGCCGGCACGCGCGCGCGCGCCTACGGGATCACCCTGTTGCGCGCGGCCCTGGGCATCATGTGGATCGCGCACGCATTGCTCAAGCTGTTCGTGTTCACGTTGCCCGGCACCGCGCGGTTCTTCGCCAGCGTCGGCTTTCCCGCGTGGCTCGCATATCCGGTGTTCGCGGCCGAACTGGCCGGCGGTTGCGCGCTGTTGCTTGGCCTGTATCCGCGCCAGGTCGCCTTGTTCCTCGTCCCCGTCATGGCCGGTGCGGCCTGGGTGCACCTGCCGAACGGGTGGGTGCACACGAGTCCGGGCGGCGGCTGGGAGTATCCCGTGTTTCTGGTCGTGGCGTCGGTGGCGCTCTGGCTCATCGGGGACGGCGCCTGGACGTTGCGCCGCAGCGCACGCTTCGTGCCCGCGCGCTGACAGGGGAGGTTGCCATGACCGCATCCCTCGTTCTCGTCAGTCATGCCTTGTGCCCGTATGTGCAGCGCGCCGCCATCGTCCTGCACGAGAAGGGTGTGCCGTTCGAGCGGCGCGACGTCGACCTGGCGCACAAGCCCGCGTGGTTTCTCGAGGTGTCGCCGCTCGCGAAGACGCCCGTGCTGCTGGCCAGCGGCGCAGCGATCTTCGAGTCGGCCGTCATCTGCGAATACCTCGACGACACCGTGGCGCCTCGCCTGCACCCGGCCGACCCGCTGCGCCGGGCGCGCCACCGGGGCTGGATGGAATTCGGCTCGGCGCTGCTGAACGCCATCGCAAGTTTCTACAACGCGCCCGACGACGCGGCGTTGCTGCGTGCTGCCGCCGACATCCGGCGGCGCTTCGGCCAGGTCGAGCAGGTGCTGGACGCGCCGCCGTATTTCGACGGCGCCGGCTTCTGTATCGTCGACGCTGTGTTCGCGCCGGTCTTCCGTTACCTGGACGTGTTCGAGCGCATCGGCGATTTCGGCATGCTCGAGGGACTCCCGAAGGCAGCGGCGTGGCGCGCGGCGCTGGCGCAGCGGCCGTCGGTGCGGGCCGCGGCCAGCCCGCACTATCCGGCGTTGTTGATGGCTTTCCTGGCGCGGCGCGAGTCGGCGCTCAGCCTGCGCGTGCCGCCGCCGGAGCGTTAATCCGGCGCCAGGAACGGCGCCAACGCCTGCTCGGCCGCGGTCCGGTCGAGGGCTCGTGCCTGCAGCGCATGCAGGGCGGCGGCGACGTCGGCCTGGCGGCGGCCGTCGTGCAGCAAGGCCTGGTTGTCGGCCATGGAGCGCAGCAGTTGGGTGGTCAGGCGGTCCAACTGCGGACGGATGGTCTGCGCGAGGTCGGGCGCGTCCTCGAAGCGGCCGATGCCTTCCGCTTCCCAGCGGCGGTACAGCGCGCGCTGCACCGTCTTGGACGCTTCGATCTGCGCGCGGAATACGGTGCGCACCCATGCCTCCGGCAGGCCCAGTGTGGCGCCCTGGCGCACCGCCGCGGCGATGACTTGCTCTTCGCGCGGCAGGTCTTCGATGGCCGCCTTCGCATTCCATTTGGCGCGCGCCACGTCCTGCGCCAGCAGCAGGCGCTGGTCGATCGCCTGGCGCAACGGCTCCAGGCCCCAGGGGAACGCCAGCCAGCGATCGAGGCGCGCTTGCATGCCGCCATCGTTCAGGCGCGGCTGCAGCCAGCGGTCGACATACGCCTTCAGCGCCGGGTCGCGCGGCAGCAGGATGGCCTTGTCGATCGAGTCGAACGGCGCGTCCGGATGCACGGCGCACAGCTGCGGATGCAGGCGCTGCTGCAAACGGGTTTCGATGGCGTCGGTGATCATCAGGTCGGCCGCACCGTCGACGAGTTGGCCGAAGATTGTCACGTTGTCCGGGTACACGGTCAGCTGCGCGTGCGGCGCGCGGGCGCGGGCGAAGCGTTCGTTGGTGCCGCCCGGATTGACGATCAGCCGCACCTCGGGCCGGTCGATCTGCGCCAGCGTCTGGAAGCGAGACACGTTTTCGCAGCGTGTGATCGGCGTCTTGCCGTCGTGCAGATAGGGCACCGAGAACAGCGCCTGCTTTTGTCGCTCGGCCGTCACCGACACGCCGCTCAGGGCGACATCGAACTTGTCCGCATCCAGGTCGGCCATCAGCGTCGACCAGCTGGTGGGCACCAATTGCAGCCGCACGCCGAGCGAGCGCGCCAGCTCGCCCGCCAGTTCCACGTCCATGCCGACGAATTCGCCATCCGCGTAACGGTAGCTGAAGGGCTTGTAGTCGCCGGTCCCGCCTACGCGCAGCACGCCGCGCGCGGCGATGTCGTCCAGGCGGCTCGCTTGCGCCGGCGCCAGTGCGGTTGCCAGCAGGCCGGCCACGGCGACGGGCCGCAGCCAGATTCTGCAAAAGGTCGGTACGCGCATGGGTTCCCTTCGTCTGTCGATAGCGGCGGGAGCGTAGGATACGAGAGGGTGCCTGTCAAGCAGGCCGGCACAGCGGAGGGGGCGAAAAGGGGAGTGGTCGGGGTGAGAGGATTCGAACCTCCGGCCTCTACGTCCCGAACGTAGCGCTCTACCGGGCTAAGCTACACCCCGACTGGTAAGGATACTGCTGAGGGAGAAAAACAGATGGTCGGGGTGAGAGGATTCGAACCTCCGGCCTCTACGTCCCGAACGTAGCGCTCTACCGGGCTAAGCTACACCCCGACTGTTTGAGACTTCGTCACCGAAATCTCGGGAAGGCATTACTATAGTTGTCTCAATGGTTTCTGTCAACAGCGAAGGCGCATAACTGCAGCAGGCTGGCCTTGTATTCGCTGTCCGGCAAGTCGGCGATCGACGCTGCCGCGCGGCGTGCCGCCGTCTCCGCTTCGCGCCGCGTATAGTCCAGCGCGCCGCTGCTCGTGACGGCCGCCAGCACGGCGTCGAAATGGGTTTCGTCGCCCTGTTCGATGCAGGTGCGGATCAGTTCGCGCTGTTCCGGCGTGCCATTTTCCATCACATAAATCAGCGGCAACGTGGGCTTGCCTTCGCGCAGGTCGTCGCCCACGTTCTTGCCGATCTCGGCGGCGTCGCCCGCGTAGTCGAGCACGTCGTCGATGAGCTGGAACGCGGTGCCCAGCGAGCGGCCGTATTCGCCGGCCGCGTCGATCTGCGCGTCGTTCGCGCCGGCCACGAGGGCGCCGAGCTGCGCGGCCGCCTCGAACAGCTTCGCCGTCTTGGAGCGGATCACGCGCAGGTAGCTGTCCTGCGTGACGTCCGGATCGTGCATGTTCAAGAGCTGCAGCACTTCGCCTTCCGCGATGACGGTCGTGGCGCGCGACAGGATCTGCATGATCCGCATGTTGTCCAGGCTCGTCATCATCTCGAACGAGCGCGAATACAGGTAGTCGCCGACGAGCACGGAGGCCGCGTTGCCGAACATGGCATTCGCCGTCTGGCGGCCGCGGCGCATCGACGATTCGTCGACGACGTCGTCGTGCAGCAGGGTGGCCGTGTGGATGAATTCGACGACGGCCGCCAGCTCGTGGTGGCCCGTGCCCTTGTAGCCGTAGGCGTTCGCCAGCAGCAGCACGAGCACAGGACGGATCCGCTTGCCGCCGGCGCTGATGATGTACTCGGCGATCTGGTTCACCAGCGCGACTTCGGACTGCAACCGCTCGCGGATCACCGTGTTGACGGCCTCCATGTCAGCTGCGATCGTGCGGGTGATGGGGTTCTGTTGTGCGTTTTGGGTAGCGGCGGACAAGGCGGACCTGCTGACGTTGGATGCGGATAGATTTTGTTGAGTCGCGATTATACGACATGCAATCAATTCCCGCCCCCAAATCCCGACCCTTTTCCCGTGGCGCCAGAGGCCAGGCGGTAAGGCCTGCCGCGCCACCACAACCGTTTTGACGCTGCGCACCATTCCATGTATAATCCTCTGTTCCCCGAATCCCCGGCTGTTTACCTCGCCTGGATGCAGGGAATATTTCTTAACAATCAATGAGGTTTCAAATCATGTACGCGGTCATAAAAACCGGTGGCAAGCAATATAAAGTTGTCGCTGGCGAAAAACTCAAAGTAGAACAGATACCGGCAGACATTGGTTCCGAACTCACTATCGATCAGGTTCTCGCCGTCGGCGAGGGCGAGAGCATCAAGTTTGGTGCTCCGCTGGTGGAAGGTGCTTCGGTTCGCGTGACTGTTGTGTCGCATGGTCGTCACGACAAAGTGCGCATTTTCAAGATGCGTCGTCGTAAGCACTACCAGAAGCGTCAGGGCCATCGCCAGAACTACACCGAAATCCAAGTGGTTGCGATCAACGGCTAATCGCCGCGCGTCCCTTCTTCAGTCATCAAGGAGCATTTGAAATGGCACACAAAAAAGGCGGCGGCACTACGCGAAACGGCCGTGACTCAGAAAGCAAACGCCTCGGCGTGAAAGTCTACGGCGGCCAGTCGATCAACGCAGGCGGCATCATCATGCGCCAGCGCGGCACCACGATCCGTCCTGGTACCAACGTCGGCCTCGGCAAGGACCACACCCTGTTCGCCCTGGTGAACGGCACGGTCAAGTTCGTCAAGCAAGGCGTCGGTTCCAAGCAGTACGTGACCGTCATCGCTGCAGAAGCAGCAGCTGCTTAAATCAGGCAGCGGCGGGATCGCGCCAAGGCGAGGTCCCGCGCAGTAAGGCGTCCAGCCTTGCAATCGATAGGCTCTGCCCTCCGGTAGGGCCTTTTTAATTTTCGGCGTTGTCACCGTTAAGCGCGGATCGTTCCGCGGCCTTCGTCTATCATGGATGCCTGGCCCGTTTAACAGTGACACAGCCTCTCGTTTTTGGTGGTCCCATCATGAAGTTTATCGACGAAGCACGCATCGAAGTCATCGCCGGCGACGGCGGCAACGGCTGCGCCTCGTTCCGGCGCGAGAAATTCCGCCCGTTCGGCGGCCCGGATGGCGGCGACGGCGGTCGCGGCGGCTCGATCTACGCCGTCGCCGACCGCAACATCAACACGCTGGTCGACTTCCGCTTTTCCAAGGTGCACACGGCACGCAACGGCGAACCGGGCCGCGGCTCCGACTGCTACGGCAAGGGCGCGGAAGACGTTTACCTGCGCATGCCGGTCGGCACCCTGATCGTCGACGACGTCAATGGCGAGATCATCGCCGACCTCACGGAGCACGACCAGGTCGAGCTGCTGGCCAAGGGCGGCGAGGGCGGCTGGGGCAACATCCACTTCAAGACGTCGACGAACCGCGCACCGCGCCAGAAGACGGACGGCAAGGACGGCGAGCGCCGCGAACTGCGCCTCGAACTGAAGGTGCTGGCCGACGTGGGCCTGCTGGGCATGCCGAACGCCGGCAAGTCGACGTTCATCACGGCCGTCTCGAACGCGCGCCCGAAGATCGCGGACTATCCGTTCACCACCTTGCACCCGAACCTCGGTGTCGTGCGCGTCTCGCATGCGAAGAGCTTCGTCATCGCCGACATCCCCGGCCTGATCGAAGGCGCGGCGGAAGGCGCCGGCCTCGGTCACCAGTTCCTGCGCCACCTGAGCCGCACGGGCCTGCTGCTGCACATCGTCGACCTCGCGCCGATGGACGGCAAGACCGATCCCGTCAAGGAAGCGAAGGCGCTCGTGAAGGAACTCGAGAAGTACGACGAGGAACTGCTCAACAAGCCGCGCTGGCTCGTGCTGAACAAGCTCGACGTCGTGCCGGAAGACGAGCGCAAGAAGGTCGTCAAGGACTTCATCAAGCGCATGGCCTGGAAGGGCCCCGTCTTCGAGATTTCGGCGCTGAACCGCGAAGGCTGCGAAGACCTCGTGCACGCGATCTACAAGCATCTCGAAGAGACGCGCCACAGCGTGCAGCGCTCGGAAGAGACGCAGATGACCGAGGAAGCGCGCGGCATCTCGTCGATCGATCCGGACGATCCCCGCTTCAAGATCCTCGAAGATTAAGCGTTGGCAGTCTCCATCGCCCACATCGCCAACGCGGCCCTGCGCGCGCGCCTGCGCGGACGGCTGCTGTCGGTGGCTGCCACCGCGCAGTCGCTGGCCGCGCTCGCGGCGCTGCTGAATCCCGACCGCGTGGCGGAGGCGATGGGACTGTTCCTCGTGGGCGTGAACGGCTACAGCCAGTTCTACGCCCTCTACGTCGGAGTGCGCCTCGCTACCGCGGGGCTGGCTCTGCTGGCAGCCAGGCAGGGCGACCAGCCCATCCTCGGTGACCTCGCCGCATTGTCCATCCTGGCGCAGCCGCTCGGCCGCATCGTCGCGGCCTTCGCGATCGGCCTGCCCCAGGGCTTATTGTTCGTCGTCAGCGGGATCGAGCTGGCGGTCGGCCTGGCGCTGATCGGCCTGCGCCCGCGAGGACGCTTCCTGTCTATCCGACCGTCGCCATGAACTCCGTCCTCCAGTCATCCAGCCGCATCATCGTCAAGGTCGGCTCCTCGCTCGTCACCAATGAAGGCCGTGGTCTCGACCACGAGGCCATCGCGCGCTGGGCCGCGCAGATCTCGTCGCTCCGTTCGCTCGGCAAGGAAGTCGTGCTCGTGTCGTCGGGCGCCATCGCCGAAGGCATGCTGCGCCTGGGCTTCACGTCGCGCCCGACCGATATCCACGAACTGCAGGCCTGCGCCGCCTGCGGCCAGATGGGCCTCGCGCAGATCTACGAAACGAGCTTCCGCAGCCACGGCGTCAAAACGGCGCAGGTGCTGCTCACGCACGCCGACCTCGCCGACCGCGAACGCTACCTGAACGCGCGCTCCACGCTCACCACCTTGCTGGGCCTCGGCGTCGTCCCGATCATCAACGAGAACGACACCGTCGTCACGGACGAGATCAAGTTCGGCGACAACGACACGCTGGGTGCGCTCGTCGCGAACCTGATCGAGGCGGACGTCCTCGTGATCCTCACGGACCAGAAGGGCCTGTATTCGGCCGATCCGCGCAAGGACCCGGCCGCGCGCCTGATCGAAGAGGCGCAGGCGGGCGACACGTCGCTGGAAGCGATGGCCGGCGGCGCCGGCAGCAGCATCGGCCGCGGCGGCATGTTGACGAAGGTATTGGCCGCGAAGCGCGCGGCGCGTTCCGGCGCCCATACGGTGATCGCCTGGGGCCGCGAAGACAACGTCCTCACGCGCCTCGCGCACGGCGAAGCGATCGGCACGCAGCTGACGGCGCCGACCGCGCGCCTGACGGCACGCCGCCAGTGGATGGTCGACCACCTGCACACGGTGGGCCAGCTCGTGCTGGACGCCGGCGCCGTGCAGAAGCTGGCGAAGGAAGGCAAATCGCTGCTGCCGATCGGCGTCACCGCGGTGCGCGGCGAATTCGGCCGCGGCGCCCTCGTGGGCTGCGTGGACGAAGCGGGCCACGAGATCGCGCGCGGCCTCACCAACTACACGAGCGGCGAAGTCAAACGCATCATGCGCCACGCGTCCAGCGAGATCGAAGGCATCCTCGGCTACGTCGAGGCGCCCGAGCTCGTGCATCGGGATAACCTCGTCCTGCTCTGATGTTCTCCGGGCCGGCGTTCAGTCGGCCTTCAGCACGCTCACGTCGGCGACGTTCATCGTTACGGAGGCACCCGCCGTACGGAGGGTGACGCGCAGCGCGGCGACGTCGCGCTCGCCCGACGCGAATGTCTGAGCGAGCTGCACCACGTCGCAGCCTGCCGGGGCGTCGGCTTGCGTGCCGGTCCATGCGATGCTCCAGTTGCCCTGTGCGTCGCGGCTTTCCACTTTGTCGAGGTTGTGCAGGGCGCTCGGGTTCAGCGCGACGCGGAAGGCGTGCGTGCGGATGGGGGCGTCGAACGTGAACAGCATGGCGGCAGGGACATTGGGAACGGGGGCGGCCTGCGGCGCGGCGATCCAGGAACCCGGCGCGGCGGCGGCATCGCCGATCGCGCATTGAGGTGGCAGCACCTTCAGCTTCGCCTGCATCTCGTTGAGGTTGCGCGTCACCGTGTCCGTGCACCCCGACAACGCGGCGCAGACGCTGCAGAGGGCGACGAGGGACGGGATGGATCGGGTCATGGCATCTCGCGGTAATGATGGGGGCACGACTGTAGCACGCCCCATGCCGCGATAAATACGCGCATTGTCACCCCGGCGTCAGCGCGCCTGGCTCGCGATCAGCATGCGCACGCCCGCGTACGCGAACACGCCGGCCAGCACGCCGTTCACCCAGCGCTCGCCCGCGTAATAGGCGCGCCGCGCCGTGCGTGTGGAAAACGCCAGCGCATAGCAGCACATGATCGATCCGCTGATCGTCGCGCAGGAGACGACGAACGCCAGCGCATCGGCCTGTTGCGCGCCGGCGGGCAAGGCCAGCGATACCACCGACATCCAGACGACGACCGACTTGGGATTCGTCAGGTGCATGGCAAGGCCGCGCGCGCACGTGCGCGCATAACCCTCGAGCACCGGCTGCGCCGCTGCCGCGCGCGCCGTGCCGCGCACCTTCTGCGCCGCCTTCCATGCCATCCACAGCAGGTACGCGCCACCGATCGCCTTGACGACGGCCAGCGCACCGGACCAGCGCGCCATCAGGGCGGCCAGTCCGAAGGCGGCGCACAGCCCCCAGAACAGCGACCCGCAGACGACGCCCGACGCCAGCGCGAGCGCCCGCACGCGACCTTGTGCCATCGCCGTGCCCATGACGGCAAGGACGCTGGGGCCGGGGCTCGCGACGCCGATCACGAACGTCGTGTACGCGAGCACCACATTGGCGCCGGTGAGGTGGGGAAGCGGCATGTCGTCGTCCTTTATGTTGTCGATTGCGGGTCATGGCACACCACGCACAGCTTGTTGCCGTCCGGGTCGCGCACATAGGCGCCGTAGTAATGGGCGTGGTATTCCGGGCGCAGCGCGGGCGGTCCCGCGTCGCTGCCGCCGTGTGCCAGCGCGAGCGCGTAGGCCTGGTCGACGGCCGCGTGGTCGGGCGCGAGGAAGGCCGTCATCTGGCCGTTGCCCGGCGCATGGGGCGCGCCGTCGTACGGGGCGCCGATCAGGAACAGCGGACGCGGCTGGCCCGGTACCTGCCAGCCTGCCCACGGGCGCGAGGGGTCGCAGAAGCGCTGCTCCATGCCGAGTGCCGCCATCAGCGGCCCGTAGAACGCGAGCGCCCGGTCGAAATCGGTAATGCCGATGAATACGTGGGAATACATCGTTGTCGCCTCCGCATACTCTGTGTTGCCAGAAATTTTATAACGTTTGGAAACATTCTTTTTTGTGGTATCCGCGCATTCTAGGACATGGTAGTAAACATTGCCATTAAAAAGAATAAAACATTGCAGTTTTGCGAATTTCTTGTGCTACATTGGCGGGCACTAACACGTTTCCACGAGAGGAAGACGATGTCCCGACTGCCACGCTTCGGCCTGCTTTGCCTGTCCCTGTCCACATTGCCGGCCCATGCCCAGGACCTGCATCTCGGTGCCGAACTGGCCCACGGCGGCGCGGGCATCGTCGCGATCGGCTTGCTGTCCGTGTTGGCACTGGCGGTGACGCTCGAACGGCTCGTGAACTTGCGGCTGGCGAAGGTGGCGCCGCCCGCCCTGGCCGAGGAGGCGGAAAACTTGTGGCGCACCGGGCGCTTCGACCAGTTGCGCGCGCGCGTGGCGGACGGCGACAGCAGCCTCGCGCGCATCCTCGGCTGGATGGTCGAGCAGCGCCACCTGCCCGCCGAGAAGCTGGCCGTACGCGTGGCCGAGATGGCGGGCGTCGAATTGCGCCTGCAACAGCACAAGGCGTATGCGCTGAACGTCGTCGCGACCGTCGCGCCCATCGTCGGCCTGCTGGGCACCGTCGTCGGCATGATCGAATCGTTCCACGTGATCGCGTTCAACGGCATGGGCGATCCGACCTTGCTGGCGGGCGGCATCTCGAAAGCCCTCGTCAACACGGCGGCCGGCCTGTCGGTGGCGCTGCCGTCGCTGGCCATGCACCACGTCTTCCGCAATCGCATGGTCGGCATCGGCATCGCGCTGGAGCGCCAGCTGAACCGCGTGCTGGACGGCATGCCGGCGCGTACGCTGGAGGTCGTCCATGCGCATTGATCCCGGTGACGACGAGCAGCCGGAGATCGGCCTGATCGCGCTGATCGACTGCATCTTCTTCCTGCTGATGTACTTCATGGTGGCGACGTCGTTCCGGCACCCGGACGGCGAGAAGCCGGAGAAGGACATGCCCATCGTGCTGCCGACGTCGCAGGTCACCCTCGACCGCGCGACGGCGAGTCCGGCGCCGCTCGTCATCGGCGTCGACGTCAATGGCGCGTTCTACATCGACCGCAAGGCGGTGTCGACGCAGGCGCTGCACGACCTGCTCAAGCGCGAAGCGGCGCGCGACCCGGCGCATCCGGTGCGCATCGACGGCGACCGGTCCGCGCGCTACGAGGACATCGTGCACGTGCTCGAACTGTGCCAGTTCGAGGGCCTCACGCACGTGTCGATGCACACGCGTTGACGATGGTCCTCGACGACGCCCCGGCTCCCCGCACGCCGCTGCTTGCGCACGTGCGGCGGCATCCGTTCCTGCTCGCGTCGATCGTGCTGCATGCGGTGCCGCTCGCCGTGCTGGTCCACCTGGGCAGCCGGCACATCGAACATGTGCGTCTCGAGCGGCAGCAACGGCAGGTCGAAGCGGGCGCGCGCCTGACGGCACAGGCCCGCCTCGACAAGCGCGTGCACGACATGGAGCGGATCAAGTCGCTGCTCGAACAAAGCGCGGCCGCGCATCCTGCTCCCGCCAAGGAGGACGAGGTGCAATTCAGCGCGCAGCCGAAAGCGCCAGGTGAGTTGCTGAAACAGGCGAAGGAATTGTCGCGCAAGATCGATGCGCTGGAGCGCGACGCGAAGGCCGAACGGCTGGCGCAACTGCTCGACATCCCGAAGGAAAAGGCGCTGGAGCATATCGCGAAGACGCCCGCGGCAGACGAGCCGCCCGCGCCTGAACCGAAAGATGCCGCCGACGCGGCGGCCCAGATCGAGAAGTTGGAAGCGAAGGCGCGCGGCGTGCTCGAACAGCGTCGCCAGCAACTGGAACAGCAGCAGAACGGCGTGCAGGTCGCCGCAGGCGCGCCGGGCGCAGCGCAACGTGGTGCCGGGAAAGGCAACGGCAACCCCAATGGCAATGCCGATGGCCGCGGCCGCGGCAAGCTTGGAAAAGGCATCGGGGACGGAACCGCCACTGGCGCGGGCACCGTCATGCTGGACCGGATCGCCGCATTCAAGAACCCCGACCTGCCGGACCGCGCGACGCAGGCATACGCCGGCGACGGCCTGCGTCCCTTTTTTGACGACGGCGTCGGCCACGTTCCCGAGGTCGACGCGGCCACCATGGTCAAGGGCGCGGGCCGGATCATCGGTCCCGGCGGCACGTATGCGAACCGCGTCTGGGTCAACCGCTGGTACGTGATCGGGCCGTTCGACGGGCGCCATGGCGAAGGGCTGTTTGCCAACTACCGCCATCCGCCCGAGCAGGGCGTCGTGCTGGACGCCGCCTACCGCGGCAAGGGCGGGCGCCTCGTCACATGGGATTACGTCGACATGGCGCGCTATCCGTTGATGCCGCCCGTACACGCGGAAGACGCCGTGTATTACGGCTATACGGAGCTGAGGATCGACGCGGAACAGGACCTGACGATCTGGGTCGGCGCCGACGACGATGCGCAGCTGTGGCTCAACGACAGGCTGGTATGGGCAGGCGGGAACGTCCACAAGGACTGGTTCTTCAACCAGGTCTACGAGACGCGGAATACCCTCGTGCGCGACTACAACCTGAGCGAAGGCAAGCGCAGAGTGCACTTCCGGAAGGGCCGCAACAAGCTGTTCTTCAAGCTGTCGAACGGGCCGACGCGGATCTTCTTTTCGCTGGTCCTGACGAAGTGACGGGCGTCACGCGCCGGCCGGCGCCGGCGTCTTGTCCTTGTACTCGCACAGGTCGTTGATGATGCAGTTCCAGCACTTGGGCTTGCGCGCCACGCACGTGTAGCGGCCGTGCAGGATCAGCCAGTGGTGGGCGTCGTGCAGGAATTCCTTCGGCACGAATTTCAGCAGCTTCATCTCCACTTCGTCGACGTTCTTGCCGGGCGCGATCTTCGTGCGGTTCGCAACGCGGAAGATGTGCGTGTCGACGGCCATCGTCGGCTCGCCGAACGCCGTGTTCAGCACGACGTTCGCCGTCTTGCGGCCCACGCCGGGCAGCGCTTCCAGCGCCTCGCGCGAGCGGGGCACTTCGCCGCCGTACTGGTTCACGAGGATCTCGCACGTGGCGATGACGTTCTTCGCCTTGTTGTTGTACAGGCCGATCGTCGAGATGTACGTCTTGAGTTCGTCGAGGCCCAGGTCGAGGATCGCCTGCGGCGTGTTCGCTACCGGGTACAGCTTGCGCGTGGCCTTGTTGACGCCCACGTCCGTCGACTGCGCGGACAGCAGCACGGCGATCAGCAGTTCGAACGGCGTCGTGTATTCGAGTTCGGTGGTGGGATGCGGATTGGCGTCGCGGAAGCGCGTGAAGATGGCGAGGCGTTTGGCGGGATTCATCGATGCGTCAGTCTTTCTTGTCCGAGGCGGCTTTCTGTTTCGCGCGTTCGATGGCGGCCGCGATGATCGCCCGCTTGCGTTCCTTTTCCGCCAGCTCTTCCGCCGTATTCGTCTCTTCCGCCGTCACGGCACGCATCTTCTCGACGGCCTTGGCGGCCAGGCGCGCGTCGTTCTCTTCCTTTTCGCGGCGCAGGCGCTCCGCGCGGAAATCGTGGCGGGCGCGCGCCGCGTCGGCCTCTTGCTGCGACCAGGCGGCCCAGCCGGTGGGCTCGCTCGCCGGGTCGTCCGTGCGCGGGATCATCGCGATGCAGTCGACGGGGCAGGGCGCCACGCACAGGTCGCAACCCGTGCACAGGCTGGGCAGGATCGTGTGCATCTGCTTGGCCGCGCCGAGGATCGCGTCGACGGGGCAGGCCTGGATGCACAGGGTGCAGCCAATGCACAGGCTTTCGTCGATGAACGCGACGGGGCGCGGGCGCTCGACGCCGTTGGCCGGATTGATCGGGATGATGGGCCGTCCCGTCGCGCGCGCGAGCCGCGCCACGCCTTCCATGCCGCCGGGCGGGCACTGGTTGATCTCGGCCTCGCCGCGCGCGATCGCTTCCGCGTACGGGCGGCAGGCGGGGTAGCCGCATTTGGTGCACTGGGTCTGCGGCAGCAGGTCTTCGATCTGGTCGGCGAGCGTCTTGGTCACGGCGGTCTGGCGTTGGTGAAGCGGAGTTTAGCGTTTGCTAAACCGTCATTATCCGCTAAAAGCATGTTGCCGTCGAAGATGCCCCGGTTGCGGCCGGGGGCATGCGTTGCTGCCGGTTCATCCGTTTTGCATGGATGCGTGCAGCAACGTACGGAGTGCGGCCGAGCCCGGTGGTCTACTGGAGTCCAGGCAATGAAACCATGGAGGGTCTCATGAACAGGAAGCATCTCGCGATGTCCACGTTGCTGGCCGCGCTGCTAAGCGCGGCCGCTGCATCGAGTCTTGCCCAGGATCGCTACCACGGCGACCGTGACGACCGCCGCGCCGACGGCCAGTACAGCCAGCGCGACAATGACCGCCGCGCCGACGACCGCTCCGACCGTCACCGCGACGATCGCCGCGACGGCTACCAGGCGCGCGGCGGTGGCCGCTACGGCGACGAGGGCTATGGTGGCGACCGTCGCTGGGACGGCGCCGGGCCCAACCACGATATCCGCCGCGGCGGGCAGCTCCCGTCCCGCTACCGGAACCACCAGTATGTCGTGAGCAACTGGCGCGAACACCATCTGCGGCCGCCGCCACGGGGCTACCACTGGGTGCAGACGGGTGGCGATTACGTGCTCGTGGCCATCGCCAGCGGCGTTATCGCGGACCTCATCATCAATCACTGATCCGTGGGCTGTCCTTGGGGCGGCCCCGGCAAGTGCTTCACCGGCCGTTCCCGCCGACGCGGGACGGCCGTGCGGCGGCATGTCTTGAGCCGGGCAGGAATCTGCTCTACACTTGCCGCACCAATCACCGAAGAAAGGAGGGCCATCGTGAACACCGCATTCCCGCCGAGCGCACACGAGGCCCGACAGTCGTCATGTTGACCGCATGATGCCGCTCGGTGGGCCAGCTGACCCATCATCGAGCGAGCAACCATGCAAGCGATACCTACCTTGTATTTCCCGGGCGCCTGCGAAGCGGCCCTGTCTTTCTACCGCGACGCCGTCGGCGCCGACATCCTGTTCCACCACCGCGTCGGCGACATCGTCGACGCTGCCCACGTCAAGCCCGGCACCACGCACCGCACGTTGCGCGCGGGTCTCGTCATCGGCGGCGTCCGTTTTTATCTTGCCGATGGCCACGGCGTCAGTCCCGGTTTCCAGGGCATCTCGTTGACGTTGTCCTGCGCGTCGGCGCTTGATGCCGAGCGGACCTTGGCCGCGCTGGCCGACGGCGGCACCGTGCAGATCCCGCTGCGCGCAACCGCCTGGGCCGAGGTGTTCGGCACCGTCGTCGACCGCTTCGGCCTGCACTGGACGATCGAGGCCGGCAAGCGGCACGACGCGGCCTGATCGCTTACACTGGGCGGGTGAACAACCCGCCCATTTTTAAGCGATGACATCGAAGCTGCCGATCCTGACCCTTCTCGCGGCGCTGGCCGCCGGCCCGTCCGCGTTCGCGGCCGAAGACGCGCACACGCGCGACGAAGTCGCCCACCTGCTCGACTACCTGGGCCATTCCGGCTGCCAGTTCAACCGCAACGGCACGTGGTACGACGCGCAGAAGGCCCGCGCCCACCTCGAGGAAAAATACGCCTACCTGCAAAAGCGCGACCTCGTGCCGGACGCCCAGGCGTTCATCACGCGGGCGGCCACCGCGAGCAGCATGAGCGGCAAGGCCTACGAGGTGCGTTGCGGGACGGCCCAGCCGGTGCCCAGCGCCCGGTGGCTGGGCGATGAGCTGCAGCGGTATCGCGCCGCGCATCCCGCCGCCAAATAAAAAAAGCCGCGCACGCCGCGGGCAGTAAAAAAAACGCCGGGCACGCCGCGGCCGAATAAAAAAAATGCCGCGGCACGGGCCGCGGCATCGTCGGGGATCCGCCGGGCGGATCAGGCGTTCTTGCGGATGAACTGGCCGATCATCGGGCAGATGATCTCGCGCCAGCGGCGGCCGGAGAAGATGCCGTAGTGGCCGCACTTCGGCGCCGTGAACTGTTGCTGCTTGTCGGCCGGGATGCTCGAGCACAGGTCGTGCGCGGCATGGGTCTGGCCGGCGCCGGAAATGTCGTCCAGTTCGCCTTCGATCGTGAACAGCGCGACGTCCTTGATGTCCTGCGGACGCACGAGCTGGCCGCCGACTTCCCACGTGCCTTTCGGCAGGCGGGTTTCCTGGAATACGGTTTTAATCGTTTCAAGGTAGTACTCGGCCGGCATGTCGAGGACGGCGTTGTACTCGTCGTAGAACTTGCGGTGCGCTTCCGCCGAATCGTCGTCGCCGCGCACCAGGTGCTGGTAGAACTCGCGGTGGCTCTGGGCGTGGCGGCCCGGGTTCATCGCGATGAAGCCGGCGTGCTGCAGGAAGCCCGGGTACACCTTGCGGCCGAAGCCCGGGTAATTGCCCGGCACGGCATAGATCACCGTGTTCTCGAACCACGAGTACGGCTTTTCGACGGCCAGGTCGTTGACCGCGGTCGGCGATTTGCGCGGGTCGATCGGGCCGCCCATCATGACCATCGACTTCGGCAGCTTCGGATCCTTGTTCGTCGCCATCAGCGAGATCGCGGCCAGCACGGGCACGGTCGGCTGGCACACGGAGATCACGTGGACGTCCGGACCGAGGTGGCGGATGAAGTCCTGCACGTAATAGATGTAGTCGTCCAGGTGGAACGGACCGTCCGACAGCGGCACCATGCGCGCATCGACCCAGTCGGTGATGAAAACGTCCTGTTCCGGCAGCAGCGCCCGGACGGTGTCGCGCAACAAGGTCGCATGGTGGCCCGACAGCGGGGCCACGACGAGCACCGTCGGTTGCTTGAGGGCGGCGAAGTCGCCGTCGCTCATGTCTTTCTTGAAATGCATCAGCTTGCAGAACGGCTTGCTGACGACAGCGCGTTCCATGATGCCGACCGTCTTCCCGTCGATGATGGTCGAAGTCAGGCCGAAAGCAGGTTTCTCATAGTCCTTGCCGAGGCGGTACATCAACTCGTAGCCGGCAGCGATACGCTGCGAGAACGGGGTGTGCGCGAACGGCGAGACTGGATTCGAAAACAGTTTGGCAGAGGCATCGGCCCACTGCATCAGCGGGTTCAGGAAGGAGCGTTGCATCTCGTGCAGTTGGTAAAGCATAATTATTTTCCTTCATGACTCTGGGCGCAATTGCAAACGTTTGCGCTACGTGTTCGGTCAATTATAGGCTCATTCCGCTTGGCTTGGGGCAACAAAGATTTGAGTCACAATTGTTCATTTACTGCATTGCACAATATGTATCACAGTTGTACGGGGCCAGTTCGTTAAGTGCACTACATAAGAAAAATGCCCCGCGTCGGCGGGGCATTTTCGTGGTGTAACGCTTACGGAACGGTCAGTCGAACACAGGCGTTTCAACGCCGAGGATCTTGTGCAGCTTCGGCGACGTGGTCGTGTACTGCATGTGGATCTTCTTGTCCGGGAAGATGTACGGCGCGGCGCCGAAGGCGGCCAGCGCGGCTTCGTGGAAGCCCGACAGGATCAGCTTCTTCTTGCCCGGGTAGGTGTTGATGTCGCCCACGGCGAAGATGCCCGGCACGTTCGTCTCGAACTTTTCCGTGTCCATGACCTTCAGCTGGCGGCGCTCGATGTCGAGGCCCCATTCGGCGATCGGGCCCAGCTTCGGCGACAGGCCGAAGAACACCATCAGCATGTCCAGCGGGACGCGGCGCGTGACGCCGTCGGCGCCGGTGACCTTGACTTCGGACAGCTGGCCGTCCTTCTCGTCGAAGCCGGTGACCTGGCCGGTGATCAGCTGCATTTCATAGTCTTCGCACAGCTGTTTCATCTTGGCGACGGAAGCCGGTGCGGCGCGGAAGTCTTCGCGGCGGTGCACGAGCACGACCGACTCGGCCTTGCCGACGAAGTTCAGCGCCCAGTCCAGCGCGGAGTCGCCGCCGCCGCAGATGACGAGGTTCTTGCCTTCAAACAGGCTCGGGTCCTTGACGCGGTAGAACAGCTGGCTGTTCTCGAACTTGTCGATGCCGTCGACCTTGATCGTGCGCGCCTGGAACGAACCGACGCCGGCCGCGATGAAGATCGTCTTGGTGATGAAGCGGGTGCCCGTCGACGTCTCGACGTTGAAGCGGTGGTCTTCACGGCGCTGGACGGTCGTGACTTCCTGGCCCAGGTGGAAGGTCGGCTCGAACGGCTCGATCTGCTTGAGCAGATTGTCGGTCAGTTCCTGGCCCGTGCAGACGGGCACGGCCGGGATGTCGTAGATGGGCTTGTCCGGATACAGCTCCACGCACTGGCCGCCGACGGCCGGCAGCGAATCGATCACGTGGGCTTTGATCTCCAGCAGGCCCAGCTCGAACACCTGGAACAGGCCGACCGGGCCCGCGCCGATGATCACGGCATCGGCTTCGATGGCGCCGGCAAAGGAGCTGTTGGGAGCGATGGTGCCCACTTCGGGGGTCGTAGTCATGCTGTTTTCCTGAAAATTATGTGCTGTAGGTAAGGCGAGGGCGAATAGTGTGCCATGAACGGCGCACGCCTGCAGGGGCCGGCAAAAGACGCTGGCCGTGGCGGCCGGCGCTCACGAACGTATTAGCGGGCCAGCTGGTCCAGCTTGCTCTTGACGTCTTTCCACTCGTCCGCGTCGGGCAGGGCCGGCTTCGTCTTGGTGATCGACGGCCAGTTGCGCGACAGGTCGGCGTTGATCTTGATGAATTGCTGCTGGTCCGACGGCACGTCCTCTTCCGCGTAGATCGCATTGACCGGGCATTCCGCCACGCACACGGCGCAGTCGATGCACTCGTCCGGGTCAATCGCGAGGAAATTCGGGCCTTCCCGGAAACAATCTACCGGGCATACATCCACGCAATCGGTATAGCGACAACGGATGCACGATTCGGTGACAACGTGGGTCATAACAGTCCTATCAATGAGTGGAAGCGGCGGCGTGTGATTTTCTACAGAGCGTTCGCCGGACGCGGCAAAGCACTGTATTTTAGGGCAATTCTGCTTCTACGACAAATCAGGCTTATACACAATACACATAAGCAAATGTGCCCGGCGCCCCCGTGCCGGCCGCGAAACGGGGCCTCTGCGGGCCCGTCCGGGCAGGCGCCGGCACCGACGCGCGGGGTTACGGCGTAGCCGGCTGGGGACCGTCCGGCAGCGGCTGCGCCGGATGCGCGGCGCGCTTGTCCGGCGCCGGCAGGCGCACGACGGCCGTGGTGCCGACGGCGGCGCCGGCGTCGTCCGTCACCGTGACCGTCGCCAGCGCAAGGGGGGCTGCAGGGGCGGCGCCCGGACGGCCGTGCTCCGCGCACCAGCGCGCCAGCGCATCCGCTTCGGCCTGCAGCACCCGTTCGACGTCGTAGTATTCGGCCAGGTTCATCGTGCCGCAGCAGGCGCGCCGGTCCTGGCGGGCGCCCGGCGCGTCCGTCACGAGCGGCGCCAGCCGGAGGCCCGCCGGGTGGTCGCCCGTGAAGCCGATGGGGACGGCGAACACTTCGCGCTGGGCGAAGCGGTCGCGGATGGCGTTGACGACGGCCTGCGGCTTGCCGTCTTCAGCGGCGATGCGCAGCATCTCGTTGGCCACGTCGGCGAAACTCGCGGCCGCATCCGGCGCGGCGATCAGGGCGCGCAGCAGGAGCCCGCGCAGCCAGCCGGCCACGCGGTGCAGCACGCTGGCGCAATCCTCCAACGCCGGATCGCGCTCGAGGGCGAACACGTCCGCGAGGATGTCGTAGACCGCGCCCGTGAACACCTGCGAGATCGCGTGCACCTCGGTGCCGGCCTGCGACAAGGTGAGGTCGTTGTCGGCATTGCGCAGGCCCGTCGTGCTGCCGAGGGCGAGGCCGAACTGCTCCGCGATGTCGGCCAGGAACGTCTTGTCGTGCAGGCGCGCCTTCGTCTGGGCGATGACGGCCTCGCACTGGTCGAGCTGGGACAGCGCGAGGAAGATCGCCGTCAGGTCGCCGAACGATTCGTGCAGGCCGCCCGTCTGCGGCGGATTGCCGGCATGCAGCCATTGCGGCTTGAGGCCGTCCAGCACGGCGTGGCCCGTCTCGTGCGAGACGATGTCGAACGAGCGGCACGTGTAGACGCGCGCCGTCGCGCCATTCGGCACGAAGTCGCCGAATTTCAGGCAGGCCTGGGTGCGGCTGTAATAAGCGTTCATCACGTTCGGCAGGCCGTACGGCCAGACCTGCAGCGGCGCCGTGTCCGTGGCGCTGTTCCAGTGCCAGGGCAGGGGCATCGGGCTGCCGGCCGTGGACAGCGCGCGCTGGTACATCGTCAGCGTCTGGCGCACGACGGCAAACGTGTGGACGGCGTCGAACTGCGGCGTGTCCGGCATCGTCACGAAGTCGCCGAACGCGTTCGGTTCGACCGGCGGTATGCCGGACTCGCTCGATGCCAGCACGATGCGCGCGTCGCGCGGCCCCGCCAGCACGACGCCGGGCAGGAAGGCCTTGCGCGTGCCGATCTCGTCCACCGACGGGTCCTGCTTCCACATCAGCACGCGCGCGCCCGCCGCGTAGGGCAGGGGCACGTCGGCGGGCACACCCGCCTCGGACGGCGACGCGCTGCCGGGGCCGGCCAGCGGCCGCGGGCGGCCCGGCTGGTCAAGCAGTTGCGCGGCCTTGCGGTGCTGGCGGTAAGGGGCGCTAGGCGTCGGCACGAAACCGACGGGCGGCTGCGGGTGTTTGGCGGGGGCGGATGAGTCCATGGTCGCTTCCTCCTTGGGTGGTACGAGGAATGGTCGTCCCTGCCCCGATGAGGGCATTGAGGCTCATCAATTGATTATTCTCTAGGCAAGCGCTGGCCTTTGCGCCCGCCAACTGGCATCATGGTGGGCTTGTTTGATTTGAATCAGTAAGGAAAGCCGAATGCCGGACATCCGCATCACCCAGCCGCACAGCCTGAGCCAGACCGACGCACGCGCCGCCGCCCAGAAGGTCGCCGACAAGCTGGCCCGCGAATATGGATTGCAGTGCAAGTGGGAAGGGGACGTGCTGCGTTTCGCACGCAGCGGCGTGGAGGGGGCGCTCACCCTCGGCGAGCGCCAGGCCGCCTTGCGCATCCAGCTGGGCTTCCTGATGAGTGCTTTCGCGTCCACCATCGAGCAGAAGGTGGCGGAAAGCATGCGCAAGACGTTTACGGTTGCCTGATCAGGCGTCCTTCAGTTCTTCGATCAGGTCGACGTACTGCTGCATCGCGTCGTCCTGCGAGGTGCCTTTCAGCGCGGCCCACGCGTCGTACTTGGCGCGGCCGACCATGTCGGTGAAGCCGGGACGCTCGCCCGTGACGTCGCCGCTCGAACCCTGCTTGAACAGGGCGTAGATCTTCAGCAGGGTCATGTTGTCCGGGCGCTCGGGCAGGTTCTTCGAATCGAGTTGGGCCTGGGCGAATTGGTCTTGCAAACTCATGGTGATTCCTTTCGACGGATGCGTGGTCTTGCCGTGTATGGAAGGCAATACTTCGCGCATCTTAGCGCATCGTGTGCGGAATCACGGGTGATTTGAGGGGATTTTAGAGGTGGTGCTCGGTCGGCATGGTGGGCTCGGGGAGCCCACCCTACAGGTGGCGTCGCGGTAGGGTGGGCACCCCGTGCCCACCACATCACCGGCGACACTTATACGTCGAGCAGCTCGACGTCGAAGATCAAGGTCGCGTTCGGCGGAATCACGCCGCCGGCGCCGCGTGCGCCATAGCCCAGGCTCGCCGGGATGATCAGGCGGCGCGCACCGCCCACCTTCATGCCCTGCACGCCTTCGTCCCAGCCGCGGATCACGTGGCCCGCGCCCAGCGGGAACTGGAACGGATCGTTGCGGTCCTTGCTGGAATCGAACTTGACGCCCTGGCTGCCGTCGTCGTTCTGCAGCCAGCCGGTGTAGTGCACGGTCACGTAGTTGCCGGCCTTCGCTTCGGCGCCGCTGCCGACGACGGTGTCTTCATATTGCAGGCCGGAATTCGTGGTGGTGATGGACATGGGTTTTCCCTTGTTGTTCAGAGTGAAAGGCGATTGTAGTGCATGACCTGACAATCTGCCATTGACGTCCTGTCCACTGTGTTGCGGCGGCGCGCCGCTCGTGTGCGATTGTTTCGTCCGACGCTACGGCCTGTTCAAGTTTCCTCGTAGAATAAAACTTTCCTTTCTCGGACATTTGCCCGTTCCATGCTGCGCCGCTTCCGCAAGTCTCTCATCTCCGGTTTCGTATTGCTTTCGGCCATCCAGGCTGCCCAGGCAAATGTTGTCGTCGTGCTCAATTCGAAAGACGCCACCGTCCAGCTGCTCGACCAGGCGACGGGGGCCGACAACGGCACGTTTGCCGTCGGCAAGGAGCCGCACCACCTGATGGCCACGCCGGACAACAAGTCCGTGATCGTCGCCAGCTCCGCCGGCAACGAGCTGATCTTCCTCGACCCCATCACGGGCAAGGTGCAGCGTCGCCTGGCGGACGTGCTCGACCCGTACCAGATCGGCTTCTCGCCGGACCAGAAGTGGTTCGTGTCGGCGGCGCTGCGCCTGGACCGCGTCGACGTCTACAAATACGATGGCGGCAACCTCGTGCTCAGCAAGCGCCTGCCGCTCGCGCGCATGCCCAGCCACATCGCGTTCGACGCGGCCAGCACGACGGCGTTCGTCACGCAGCAGGGCAGCGACCAGATCAGCGCCATCGACCTCAAGACGCAGGCGGTCAAGTGGACGCTGCCGGTCGGCAAGCTCCCGGCCGGCATCACGATGACGCCGGACGACAAATACCTGCTCGTCGGGATCATGGGCAGCAACTACGTCGAGGTGATCGACTGGCGCGCGCAGAAGACCGTCAAGCGCATCAAGACGGGCGACGGCGCCCACAACTTCCGCGCCGCCGGTGACCGCCGCCACGTGTTCGTGTCGAACCGCACGCAGAACTCGATCACCGTCATCGACCAGGTCACGCTGGAGAACGTCGGCATGATCCCCGTGCCGGGCGGTCCGGACTGCATGGAATTGACGAACGACGGCAAGACGTTGTGGGTCACGCTCCGCTGGATCAAGAAGGTGGCCGTCATCGACGTCGCCAGCCGCAAGGTGGTCAAGCTGATTCCCGTGGGCCGCTCGCCGCACGGCGTCTTCTTCGCCAACTCGGCGCCGCGGCTTTGATGGTGCGCGCGTCGCATGCCGCCGCCATCGTGTTGCTGGCGGCTACGTCGGTTGCTCAGGTCGGAGCACATGCTGGCGATGCGCCGGCGTGCCGCGGCACGATCTACCTGACGTTCGACACGGGCAGCCAGTCGCAGGCCGAGCTGATCGCGGACACGCTGCGCCGCCACCACATCCAGGCCACGTTCTTCCTCGCCAACGAGAAGACGGTGCGCGGCGACTGGTCGCTCGATCCGTCGTGGGCCGATTTCTGGAAGGCGCGCGTCGCGGAAGGCCATGCGTTCGGCAGCCATACGTTCGACCACGTGTACTTCCAGCGCGACGAGGCGGATGGCCGCATCGTCGTCAAGCCGCAGTTCGGCGCGCATGCGGGCCAGCGCCTGACGTGGACGCAGCAGCAGTATTGCGACGAGCTGCGCCGCGTCGACACGCGGTTCCAGCAACTGACGGGCCGCCACCTCGATCCGATCTTCCGCACGCCCGGCGGCCACAGCTCGCCCAACATCCTCGCCGCCGCGCAGGCGTGCGGCTACCGGCACGTGGGCTGGGCGCCCGCGGGCTTCTCGGGCGACGAGACGTCGAGCGAAAAATTCCCCAATGCGCTGCTGCTGAAGCGCGCGCTGGACAACCTGAAGGACGGCGACATCTTCATGGCCCACATGGGGATCTGGTCGCGCAAGGACCCGTGGATGCCGGCCAACCTGGAGCCGCTGCTCACGGGACTCGAGCATAAAGGCTTCTGTTTCGCTACACTGAAGGCGCACCCGGATTACCGCGCGCATTGATTCCGTCACCAACAACGACATGATCCAGCACTTCCTCGATTGGTTCGCCGTCCTGCAGGGATGGCTGTTCGAGCACGCGGTGGAGCCCGCGATGTTCGCCCTGGGCCTCGGCGAATACGTCGAAGACGCGTTCGACGGCGTCGAATGGTTCCTGGCCGGACTTTGCGAAGTGGCCGCGCTGTACCTCGTGCTGCGGCCGCTGGAAGCTGTCATCCCCGCGCAGGCGATGACGGACCGCCGCGCGCGCCTGAACGACTTCGTCTACACGCTGATCCACCGCCTCGGCTTCTTCAGCATGGCCGTGTTCTTCACGCTCGACCCCGTCATGGACAGTATCGCCGCGGCGCTGCGCATGGAGGGCGTGCACCCGTTCAACCTCGAGAACCTGATGGCGGGTTTCCATCCGCTCGCGAGCTTCCTGCTGTACCTCGTCGTGCTGGACCTCTTCGATTACTGGTTCCACCGCGGCCAGCACAAATTCCGCTGGTGGTGGGCGTTGCACAGCCTGCACCACAGCCAGCCGAACATGAATCTGTGGAGCGACGACCGCAACCACCTGCTCGACGACCTGCTGCGCGACGTCTACATGGCCGTGCTGGCCCTCGCGATCGGCGTGGCGCCGAGCCAGTACGTGCTGCTCGTCTCCGTGTCGCGCGCGCTGCAAAGCCTGCAGCACGCGAACGTGCGCATCCACTTCGGCCGCCTGGGCGAACGCCTGCTCGTGTCGCCGCGCTTCCACCGCACGCACCACGCTGTCGGCATCGGCCACGAATCGCGCGGGAGCGAGCTGGGTGGCTGCAATTTCGGCGTGCTGCTGCCCGTGTGGGACCAGCTCTTCGGCACCGCCAACTTCGCCACCGGCTGGCCCGGCACGGGCGTGCGCGACCAGTTCCCGCGCACCAATCCGGACGGTACGATCCGCCCGGGACGCGACTACGGCCGCGGGTTCTGGCGCCAGCAATGGCTCGGCCTCGTGCGCCTCGTGGAAGCCGGCCGCCGGCGCGGCGCCGCATGATACGCCCCGTCGCCATCGCCTACGGCCGCGCGCTGCGCTCGCAGTTCTCGGCGCGGATGCTGCTGCTGTCCGTCGTGCCGCTGCTGCTGTCGCTCGCGCTGTGGGGCGGCCTGTTGTACGCGGGCATGCAGCCGCTGCTCGACTGGCTGCAGGCGCTGTTCGCCGACTACGGCCTGTTCGAGACGAGCGGCAGCATCCTCGCCACCCTGGGCCTGGGCTTCCTGAAGACGCTCGTGATCCCGCTCGTCGCGATGCTCGTGCTGCTGCCGCTGATGATCATCACGTCGCTGCTGTTCATCGGCGTGGGCGCGATGCCCGCGATCGCGCGCCACGTCAGCCGCGTGCAATTCCCGACGCTCGAGCGCAAGGAGGGCGGCAGCTTCCTGGGTAGCCTCGGCGTCAACCTGTCCGCCATCGTCGTGTTCGCGCTGTTGTGGCTCGTCACGTTGCCGCTGTACGCGCTGGCGCCGCTGGCGCTCGTCGTGCAGGCGGTGCTGTGGGGCTGGCTGACGGCACGCGTGATGACGTACGACGCGCTCGCCATCCACGCGAGCCTCGAGGAGCGCCGCACGATCGTGCACACGCACCGGCGCTCGCTGCTGTTGATCGGCACCGTGTCCGGCCTGCTCGGCGCCTTGCCCGGCGTGGCGTGGATCGGCGGCGCGCTGTTCTCGGTGGTGCTGTTTCCCTTCCTGGCCGTGCTGTCGATCTGGCTGTACCTCGTGATCTTCATCTTCACGGGCCTGTGGTTCCAGTACTTCTGCCTGCAGGCGCTGGCCGACCTGCGCGCCGCGTCCTGAACGCAACCGTACGGCGCGGCAGTCTCCGGCACAGTGTGGCACACTGGAGTCGAAGGAGGTATGCATGTCCATCGGCCTCATCATCATCGGCGACGAGATCCTGTCCGGAAAGCGGCGCGACCAGCACCTGCCCAAGGTGATCGACCTGCTGCGCGAGCGCGGCCTGCGGCTGTCCTGGGCCGAGATCGTCGGCGACGAACCCGAGCGCATCACCGCGCTGCTGGCGCGCACGTTCGCCGGCCCCGACATCGTGTTTTCCTGCGGCGGCATCGGCGCGACGCCCGACGACCACACGCGCCAGTGCGCGGCCGCGGCGCTGGGCGTGCCGCTCGAACTCCATCCGGAAGGACGCTTGCTGGTCGAGGCGCGCATCCGCGAGACGGCCGGGCCGGACGCCGACCTGAACGCGCCCGACAACCTGCAGCGCCTCAAGATGGCTGAATTCCCCGCGGGCGCGCAGCTGATCCCGAATCCGTACAACCGCATCCCCGGCTTCACGGTTGCCCACCACCATTTCGTGCCCGGTTTTCCCGTGATGGCGTGGCCGATGATCGCGTGGGTGCTCGACACGCTGTATGCCGACCGCTTCCACCGCGAACCGCAGGCGGAACAGGCGTTGCTCGTGTACGGCCAGGCCGAGGCCGTGCTCACGCCGCTGATGGAAACGCTGGAAGCGCGCTATCCCGGCGTGCGCGTGTTCAGCCTGCCCAGTGTGGGCGATGCGCACACGCGGCGCCACATCGAACTGGGGGTGAAAGGCGAACCCGCGCAGGTCGCCGCGGCGTGGGCCGCCATGTGCGCGGAACTGGAACGTATGGAAGTGGAAACACAGCCGTTGCGGCCCGTCGACAGTAGGGCAAACTGAGCCGTTGTTTTTTTGCGAAAATACAGGGGTGGCGCCAAAAATCTGCGTGAGCGGTTCCTGCATGTCACATTGATGTGGTGGAATGGTGTCTGTGAGCAGGGGCGATCCGGAGTGAGGTCGCCGTAGCTTTGTGAACTTTTACGACCTGGATCACTCGAACCGACCGGCAGCAAGATGGCGAGCAGGTTGACGGGATTCGCAGGCGTGTTTCAAACCGGTTGAGCCATCATGGATAGTATTCGCCGTCAACGACGGCCCCGCATCATCGCCCGCGCATTGCACCGTTTCTTTGGTGGTGCAGCGCCCGTGCAACCCTCCCTCGCCGGCGTGCCTGTCATGGCCGCCATGCAGGATGTCTCCGTCCGTACCGCGCCGACGCGCATCGAGCCCAATCTCGAGCCCGGTCGCGACCCCGGTGCGCCCGAAGACGCCGCCGCGCCCGATCCGCAGCCCGCCAAGCCCAAGAAGCGCTGGCGCAAGACCAAGCGCACCTTCCTCGTGCTGCTCCTGCTCCTCGTCGCCGGCGCGTCCGCCGTCGGCGTGTACGAGAGCCGCACGTCGGCGCTGGAGGCGCGCTTCTTCGCCGGTCTGACGAAGAAGCTCACGTACCGCGTCGAGAAGGGCCCCAGCGACGCGATCCGATTCCCGCAGGCGAGCCCGTACGACGAGCGTCTCGGCTACTCGAACCTGCCCAACTACCTGGCCAAGCTGAAGACGCGCGACTACGTCGTCGTCGAACAGGCGCGCATGTCGCCGAAGATGCTGAAGCTGGCCGACATGGGCATCTTCGCCACGTACCACGAAAAGACGCGCGCCGGCCTCGACATCCTCGACTACAGCGGCGAGCCGCTGTTCTCCGCGCGCTTCCCCGAGCGCCTGTACGACCAGTTCGACGCGGCGCCGTCGCTGCTCGTGAAGAGCCTGCTGTTCATCGAGAATCGCGAGCTGCTCGACACGACCTATCCGAGACGCAATCCGGCCGTCGAATGGGACCGCTTCTCGAAAGCCGTGTTCGACAAGACGGTGCATGCCGTGGGCCTGGGCGGCGGCGGCCGCGTCGCCGGCGGCAGCACGCTCGCCACCCAGATCGAGAAGTACCGCCATTCGCCGGAAGGGCGTACGGCGTCGCTGGGCGACAAGCTGCGCCAGATGGCATCGGCCACCTTGCGTTCCTACCTGGACGGCGAGGACACGAGCAAGACGCGCCGCCGCATCGTGCTCGAATACCTGAACACCGTGCCGTTGTCGGCCAAGCTCGGCTACGGCGAAGTGAACGGCATCGGCGACGGCATGTGGGTCTGGTACGGCCGCGACTTCGCCGACGTCAACCGCATCCTCAAGGGCAACCAGGTCACGCCGGAATACGCTCTCGTGTACAAGGAAGCCCTGTCGCTGATGATCGCGCAGCGCCGCCCCGCGTACTACCTGGGCGCCGGCGAGAAGGACCTGGAAATCCTCACGAATTCGCACCTGCGCGTGCTGGCGCAGGCCGGCATCATCTCGCCGCAACTGCGCGATGCGGCAGTGGCCACCGTGCTGCACCCGGCGCTCGGGTCGGGCGTCGCGCCGCCGCCCGCGAACACGTTTGTCACGCGCAAGGCCGCCAACGCCGTGCGCAACCACCTGGCTAACCTGCTGGGCGACTCGCGCCTGTACAACCTCGACCGCCTCGACCTGTCCGTCGTGACCACGCTGAACGCCGACGCGCAGAAGGCCGTCACGGCCACGCTGCGCAAGCTGACGGACAACGCAGCCGCGGCCGAAGCGGGCCTGACGGGCAAGGGCATGCTGGGCAACGGCGACCCGTCGAAAGTCGTGTACAGCTTCACGCTGATGGAGCGGGGCGACAAGGTGAACTACCTGCGCGTCCAGACCGACAACTACGACCAGCCGCTCGACATCAACGAGGGCGCCAAGCTCGACCTCGGTTCGACGGCGAAGCTGCGCACCCTGACGACCTATCTCGACATCGTCGACCAGCTGCACCAGCGCTACGAGCCGATGAGCAAGGCGGAACTGGCGAAGGTCCGCATCGATCCGAAAGACCGCCTGTCGCAGTGGGCCGTCGAGTACTTCCAGGCCCTGCCGGAAGGCGCCGACCGCGGCCTCGTGCCGATGCTGGGCGCGGCGATGGAGCGCAAGTACTCGGGTAATCCGGGCGAGGCGTTCTTCACGGGCGGCGGCGTGCACATCTTCGGCAACTTCAGCAAGCTGGACGACAGCCGCATCCTCACCGTGCAGGAAGCGCTGCAGCACTCGACGAACCTCGTGTTCGTGCGCCTGATGCGCGACGTCGTGCGCTACTACATGTTCCAGTTGCCCGGCTCGTCCGCGCAACTGCTGGCCGACGCCGACGATCCACGCCGCGCCGAATACCTGTCGCGCTTCGCCGACCGCGAAGGCAAGGACTTCCTGGCCCGCTTCTGGAACAAGTACCGCGGCAAGAACTGGGACGAGGTCCAGACGGCGCTGATGCAGGGCGTGCGCATCAAGGCGTCGAAGATCGCCGCCGTGCACCGCACGATCTACCCGGATGCGTCGCCGGCCGAGTTTGCCAAGTTCGTCCACACGTATTTGCCGGCCGAGGCCGAAGTCGACGACGAGCACATCGCCAAGATGTACGACCAGTACTCGGTCGCCAACATGTCGCTGGCCGACCGCGGCTATGTCGCGTCCGTGCACCCGCTCGAGCTGTGGCTCGTGGGCTACCTGCGTACCCATCCGAAAGCGGGCTGGGACGAGGTCGTCGGCGCGTCGACGAAGGAACGCCAGGAAGTGTATTCGTGGCTGTTCAAGACGCACCGCAAGCACGCGCAGGACAAGCGCATCGCCGGCCTGATCGAGGTCGAGGCCTTCCTCAAGATCCACGCGCAGTGGAAGAAGATGGGCTATCCGTTCGACTCGCTCGTGCCGTCGTACGCGACCACGCTGGGCGCGTCGGCCGACCGTCCGATCGCGCTGGCCGAGCTGATGGGCATCCTCGTCAACGGCGGCGTCCGCAAGCCCACGCAGCGCATCGATTCGCTGCACTTCGCCAAGGACACGCCGTATGAGACGCTCGTCAAGCGCGGCAACGCGGAGAAGAGCGAGCGGGTGCTGAACCCCGACGTGGCGCGCGCCGTCGTCAACGCCATCCGCGGCGTCGTGCAGGACGGCACCGCGAAGCGCGCCAAGACGGCGTTCGTCAAGGACGACGGCAGCGTGATCGCGCTGGGCGGCAAGACGGGTACCGGCGACCAGCGCTTCGACGTGTTCGGCGCCGGCCACCGCCTGATCGAATCGCGCTACGTGAACCGCTCGGCCACGTTCGTCTTCAACATCGGCGAGCGCTTCTTCGGCAGCATGACAGCGTACGTCCACGGTCCGGATTCCGCCCACTACGACTTCACGAGCGCGCTGCCCGTGCAGTTGCTCGTGAAGCTGGCGCCGAGCCTGATGCCGATGATCGCGCACCAGGACACCGTGACGATCCCCGGCCTGCACGTCGAACGTGCGGCGCCCGCGCCGGCCGGTCCGACGGATGCCGTCGCCCGCGATACCGAGCAGGCGGCGCCGGCCGATGCTGCGCCTGCGGATGCTGCGCCGGTCGATGCCAAAGCTGCCGATGCCAAGGTGCCGGCCGCCAAGGCCGCCGCCGAACCGGCTGTCAAACCGGCCGAGAAGCCGGCCGCGAAGTCCGCTGCGGAACCGGCCGCAAAGCCGGCCACAAAGGCTGCCGAGAAACCCGCCGCGAAAGGGGCCGCCGAGACGCATCCGAAGGCGGCCGCCGAGACCGCACACGCCGCGCCGCACAAGCCGGCTGCCGACGAGCATCCCGCCGCCAAGCCTCCGGTCGCCCGCAAGGCCGACGGGGAAGGGCAGCCGAAGCCGGCCACCCGCAAGCCGGACGCCGACGCCCAGGCGAAGGCGAAGCCGGCGCCGCACAAGCCGGCCGTGAAAGCCGATGCCGACGCGGAGGCGCCGGCGCCGAAGGCCCAGCATGCGAAGCCGCCCGCCGTCGAAGAAGTGCTGCAGTGAGCGCGGGCCGGCCTGATCGAAGCGGAGCCGCATGAGGCGGCTCCCACTGCGTAAATTCAGCCTCGTCTCCTTGCGCGACCTCCTCGTGGCGGTCGCGCCCACGGCCGTGCTCGTGCTGGCCGCGTGCATCGTCGCGTACATCGTCGTCGACCCCGCACCACCGCGTCACGTCGTGCTCGCGACGGGGCAGGAGAACAGCGCCTACGAGGAATTCGGCCGCAAGTATGCCGCGAGCCTCGCGCGCGACGGCATCAAGGTCGAGCTGCAGCGGTCGCCCGGTTCGGCGGACAACCTGCAGCGCCTCATCGACGGCAAGGCCGACATCGCCTTCGTGCAGAGCGGTTCGACGAGCGAGGCGCAGGCGGAAGGACGCGGCCTCGTGTCGCTCGGCAGCCTGTTCACGGAACCCGTCTGGCTGTTCCTGCGCGAGCGCGACGCGCGCGGGCGCAAGCTCGACGTGCGCAGCCTCACGCAGTTGCGCGGCCTGCGCATCAACCTCGGTCCGGAAGGGACGGGCGTGCCGAAGCTGTTCCGCCAGGTCCTCGCCGTGAACGGCCTGGAGCCGGGCCAGCTGACGATCTCCGCGCTGGAAAACACGCCCGCCACGATGGAATTGCTGGCGGGACGCATCGACGGTCTCGTGTTCAGTTCCGCGCCGGAAGCCCCGCTGATCCAGATGCTGCTGCAGACGCCGGGTATCCGGCTGTTCAACTTCCACCAGGCGGAGGCATACACGCGCCGGCTGCCGTTCCTCACGCACGTCGTGCTGCCGCGCGGGATCGTCGACCTCGGGCGCGACATCCCGTCCCAGGATTTTCACCTGATCGCGCCGACGGCCACGCTGGTGGCGCGCAACGACCTGCACCCGGCGCTGGTCGACCTGTTCGTGAAGGCGGCGACCGAGATCCACGGCGGCACCGGATGGTTCCAGCAGCAGGGTCAGTTCCCGTCGCCGCGCTACACGGAGATCCCGGTGGCGCGCGAGGCGGCGAAATACTATCGGGACGGTCCGCCGTTCCTGCAGCGCTACCTGTCGTTCTGGCTGGCGAACCTGTTCGACCGGCTGTGGGTCGTCGTCGTGGCGCTGGCCGCGCTGATCATCCCGCTGTCGAAGATCGTGCCGCCGCTGTACGTGTGGCGCATCCGCTCACGCGTGTACCGCTGGTACGGCCAGTTGCGCGCCGTCGAGCAGGCGCTGGAAAACGCTGCGGACGAGCACCGCGACGAGGCGCGGGCCGAGTTGCTGCGCCGCCTCGACGACATCGAGCTGCGCGTCAACCACATCTCGATCCCGCTCGCCTACGCGGACGCGTTGTACGGCTTGCGCAGCCACATCAACTTCGTGCGCCAGCGCGTGCGCGCGACCCTGGGACCGGCCGGCGACAAGGCCTGACGGCCGCGCGGATCAGGGCAGGACGATCTTCACGACGGCGTTGCCCGACGCGGCATACAGCGTGCCGTCGGCCCCGACGGCGATGCCGCGCAACGTGGCGAAGCTGCCGGGCAGCCGGCCCGCGCGCAACGTGGTCGCGCCGATCGTGCCGGCCGGCGTCGTCACCGTCGCATTCGTCGTGATCTTGCGGACCACGTTGGTGACGGCGTCCGCCGCGTACAGGTTGCCGTCCTTGTCGGCGGCCATTGCCGCCAGTTGCTGGAAGCGCGCCGTATTGGCGTTGCCGTCGTCGTTGCCGACCAGGCCCGGCGTGCCGGCGAAGCGCGACAGGCTCGTCGCGCCGGACGTGGCGCGGCTGATCGTGCGCTGCAGGTCGGCCACGTACGCGGTGTTGTCGTCGCGGACGGCGACGCCGCGCGTGATCATGTCGATTGCGCCCGGCAGGATGTCGACGGCGCCCTGTTCCAGGCGCGTCCAGCGGCCCGGGTTCGACAGCGGGATGCGCCGTGTGTCGACGCCGGACGTGACGACCAGGTTGCCGGCGCCGTCCGCGGCGATCCCGCCGGGGTAGAGACGGGTATCGCCGCCGAAGTCGCCCACGGGGAACGTGACGACGGTGCTGACGTTGGCGTCCGGCGTGATCTTGCGGATCGCGGTGGCATCCGTGACGTACAGGTTGCCGCTGCCGTCGATCGTGATCGCGGTGGGCATGCTGAAGCGGGCGCTATTGCCGTTGGCGTCGCGCGTGCCGCTCGTGCCGCGCTGGCCCGCGAACGTGGACACGGTGCCGTCCGGCGTGATCTTGCGGATCGCGAAATTCGCCTGGTCCGCCACGTACACATTGCCGTTCGTGTCGACGGCGACGCCGCGCGGCATATTGAAACGGGCGGATGCGCCCTTGTTGTCGACGCTGCCGGCGGTGGCCGCGTCGCCGGCCAGCAGGGTGATGCCGGGGCTGGGGCCGCTATCGCCGCCGCCGCTGCCGCCCGTGTCCCGCTTGGGTCCGCCGGGGCCGCACGCGCACAGCAGGGCGGCGATGCCTGCGCACAGCAGGCGCGCGCGCAGGCGGGCGGATGGGACGGGTTCGATGATCATGCGGGTCTCCGGGTGAGTGCTACGGTAACGGTGGAAGGCCGCATGCTAGCACGCGCGCACCGCCCACAATCTCAGCGATTGTCACGCCCGGGGAGAACGGGGACGGCTCAGGCGCCGATCCAGGGCAGGCCGGCCTTGCACCAGCCGGCGACCGTCTTGCGGTGACCTTCCGCGTCGCGATCGCCTTCGAAGCCTTCCAGGATGTCGAAGGCATTCTTGTAGCCCAGCTCCGTCGCGGTGCGCGCGGCGTGGCGCGAGCGCACGCCGGAGCGGCACAGGAACAGGACGACGTCGTCCGGGGCGGCGACGTTCTGCAGCTGTGTCGCGAAATCGGGATTCGGCGCACCACCGGGGTACAGCGACCATTGCACGGCGCCGTGCTGCGCGTCCGCGACGGCGGGGCGGCCCACCCAGTCGCGCTCCGCATTCGTGCGCACGTCGACCAGCTTGACGCGCGGGTCCGACTGCAGCAGCGCGAACGCTTCCTGGGGCGTGACGGCACCCGCGTACGGTTGGCCGGGCGTGCGGGTCCGGGCGTTGGCGAGGATCTCGTCGGTCGTGCTCATGTCATCTTCTCCATCTAAGCTGGGTGGACGGCGCACCGCAGCGGACCGCGGCAAGCGCCGGCTCTCGCTTTTGGTGCAAATTGCATCAAGTTGGTGCATACTCAATAAATTGCACTTGTTTGGTGCGTATGCTTGAGATTGCATCAAATCCGTGCACACATACCGTGTCATTGATTTTAAGGGGCAAATTGAGTGACCTCAAAGTATCCATTATTTATTTGCTCATGGAAAAAAGCTGGCATAATTTCTGCTTAGAAGGAAACGCGCCTGTCGCACGCCCGGTTGGCGTCGACACCCCTTTTTGACTTAGGAGATACGAATGGCAAGGACCGCCGCAGATGTAATGCAGATGCTGAAGGACAACGAAGTCAAGTTCGTTGATTTGCGCTTCGCCGATACCCGCGGCAAGGAACAGCACGTGACCGTTCCCATCTCGCACTTTGACGAAGACAAGTTCGAATCCGGCCACGCATTCGACGGCTCGTCGATCGCCGGCTGGAAAGGCATCGAAGCATCCGACATGCTGCTGATCCCTGACCCGAACACCGCGAACATCGACCCGTTCTTTGAAGAGACCACCGTGTTCATGCAGTGCGACGTGATCGAACCGTCGGACGGCAAGGGCTACGACCGCGACCCGCGTTCCATCGCCAAGCGCGCCGAAGCGTACCTGAAGTCGTCGGGCATCGGCGACACCGCCTACTTCGGCCCGGAACCGGAATTCTTCATTTTCGACTCCGTCCGTTGGAAAGTCGACATGTCGGGCTGCTTCGTCAAGATCGATTCGGAAGAAGCTTCCTGGTCGACCGAAAAAGAATTTGAAGGCGGCAACAGCGGCCACCGTCCGACCGTCAAGGGCGGCTACTTCCCGGTCCCGCCGGTCGACAGCTTCCAGGACATGCGTTCGGAAATCTCGCTGATCCTCGAATCGATGGGCATCCCCGTCGAAGTGCACCACCACGAAGTGGCCGGCGCCGGCCAGAACGAACTGGGCACCAAGTTCTCGACGCTGGTCGAGCGCGCCGACTGGACCCAGAACCTGAAGTACGTGATCTGGAACGTGGCCCACAGCTACGGCAAGACCGCGACCTTCATGCCGAAGCCGATGAACGGCGACAACGGCTCGGGCATGCACGTGCACCAGTCGATCTGGAAAGACGGCAAGAACCTGTTCGCAGGCGACGGCTATGCCGGCCTGTCGGAAACGGCGCTGTACTACATCGGCGGCATCATCAAGCACGCCCGCGCCCTGAACGCCATCACCAACCCGGGCACGAACTCGTACAAGCGCCTGGTGCCGGGCTATGAAGCCCCGGTCAAGCTGGCTTACTCGGCCAAGAACCGTTCGGCATCGATCCGTATCCCGCACGTGGCGAACCCGAAAGGCCGCCGCATCGAGACGCGCTTCCCGGACCCGCTGGCCAACGTCTACCTGTGCTTCGCCGCACTGCTGATGGCCGGTCTGGACGGTATCCAGAACAAGATCCACCCGGGCGAAGCGGCAACGAAGGACCTGTACCACCTGCCGCCGGAAGAAGACAAGCTGATCCCGACGGTCTGCTCGTCGCTGGAAGAAGCACTGGACGCCCTGAACAAGGACCGCGAATTCCTGACCCGCGGCGGCGTGTTCAGCGACAGCATGATCGACGCCTACATCGACCTGAAGATGCAGGAAGTCCAGCGTCTGCGCATGGTCCCGCACCCGGCCGAATTCGACATGTACTACTCGTCGTAATCGACTGATAATGCGTTGCGCCAAAGCATCATTGGTCGTGACGCAGTTATAACAAACGCGGGGAAAGGCGAAGCCTGACCCCGCGTTTTTTTATCGGTTGCGGTATAGTCGGCCAGGTATACATGCATGCGCGGAACGCCGCGCGGTCGAACTGATGCGAATGACAACGAGTGTGATGAAGCTGGGTGCGTTGGCGTTGCTGGCGCTCGCCGGGCTGCAGGCGCAGGCGCAGACGACGGTCTATAAATGCGTCGAGAATGGCCGCGTCCTGTACACCGACACGGCCAGCCAGCCCAACTGCAAGGCGATCGATACGCAGGGCGCGATTCCCGCGCCGCCCCGCGCACCGGCTCCGGCCGCGACGGTGCGGCAGGGCGCAGCGCGCGCACCGGCGGCAGCCGCGCCGAGTAATTTTCCGCGCGTGGACAACGCCACGCAGCGCGCGCGCGACGACGACCGGCGCGCGATCCTCCAGGACGAGTTGCAGTCCGAGGAGAAGAAGCTGGCCGACCTGAAGCGCGACTTCAACAACGGCGAGCCGGAACGCCAGGGCAACGAAAAGAATTACGCGAAGTACCAGGAGCGCGTGGCCCAGATGCGCGACGACATCGGCCGCAGCGAAAAGAACATCGAAGCGCTCAAGCGCGAGCTCGCCAACATACGATAAGGACATCTCTCTGCGATGAACGGTACCCCGGATCTTCCTTCCCAGAACGACCGTTTCGCAGGCCTCGACATGCTCGCTTCCGCCGTGCTGGTGGCGGATGCCGACGGGCTGGTGCGCTACGCCAATCCCGCCGCCGAGCACCTGCTCGACATCTCCGCGAAGGCGCTGTCGCGCCAGAAGCTGGTCGCGCTGTTCACCAACGGGGAAGAGCTGGGCGCCCTGTGCGAGCAGGCGATCGCCCACAAATACGCCGACCTGCGCCAGGATCTTACGTTGTTCCGTCCGGCGCGCGAGCCGCTGCACGTGCACAGCATCGTCAGCGCGGCCGGCGAGGCCGAGGTCGTGGTCGAGCTGCGCGAGAACGTGCAGCAATTGAAGCTGGACCGCGAGGAGCGCCTGCTCGACCAGAGCCTCGCCAACAAGGAACTCATCCGCAACCTCGCGCACGAGATCAAGAACCCGCTCGGCGGCATCCGCGGCGCGGCGCAGTTGCTGGAGCTCGAGTTGCCGGACGTGCACCTGAGTTCGCTGCGCGAATACACGCAGGTGATCATCAAGGAAGCCGACCGCCTGCAGACCCTCGTCGACCGCCTGCTGGCGCCGCACCGCCGGCCGCACATCGTGGGCGACGTCAACATCCACGAGGTGTGCGAGCGCGTGCGCAGCCTCGTGCTGGCCGAGTTCCCGTCCGGGCTCGCGATCCGGCGCGACTACGATGCGTCGATTCCGGAATTCCGCGGCGACAAGGAACAGCTGATCCAGACCGTCCTGAACATCGTCCACAACGCGGCTCAGGCCCTGCGCTCGCGGATCGCGGCGGGCGACGCCGAGATCGTCCTGCGCACCCGCGTGGCGCGCCAGGTGACGTTGGCGAAGGTTCGTTACGGCCTGGCATTAGACTTGCATATCATCGACAACGGACCGGGCATCGCCCCCGACATCCGCGACCGCATCTTCTATCCGCTCGTCTCCGGGCGCGAAGGCGGCAGCGGCCTCGGACTCACGCTGGCGCAGACTTTCGTGCAGCAGCACATGGGATTGATCGAGTGCGAAAGCCGGCCTGGACTGACGGATTTCCGCATCCTGATTCCCCTGCCATAAGCAGGCGACATCGAGGGCGGCTTCGCGGTCCCCCTTGAACCTTCGCGGGAACTAGAACTACATGAAACCAATCTGGATTGTCGACGATGACGCATCGATCCGCTGGGTGCTGGAAAAGGCCCTGGCGCGCGAGAACCTCGCCACCCGGAGTTTTGCCAGCGGACGCGAAGCGCTGGCCGCTTTCGAGACGGACACGCCGCAAGTGCTGGTGTCGGACATCCGCATGCCGGGCGAATCGGGCCTGGACCTGCTGGCGGCCGTCAAGGAGCGCCATCCCGGCCTGCCGGTCATCGTCATCACCGCGTTTTCCGACCTCGACTCCGCCGTCGCCTCGTTCCAGGGCGGCGCCTTCGAATACCTGGCCAAGCCGTTCGACATCGACAAGGCCGTCGCCCTGATCCGCCGTGCCCTCGAGGAAAGCCTGCGCGACGCGAGCGTCGATATCGCACCCTCCGAGACGCCCGAGATCCTCGGCCAGGCGCCCGCCATGCAGGAAGTCTTCCGTGCCATCGGCCGCCTGTCGCAATCAAACGTGACCGTCCTGATCACGGGCGAATCGGGCACCGGCAAGGAACTCGTCGCGCGCGCGCTGCACAAGCACAGCCCGCGCGCGCAGCAGCCGTTCATCGCGCTGAACACGGCCGCGATCCCGAAGGACTTGCTGGAATCCGAACTGTTCGGCCACGAACGCGGCGCCTTCACGGGCGCGCAGGCGATGCGGCGCGGCCGCTTCGAGCAGGCCGAGAACGGCACCTTGTTCCTGGACGAGATCGGCGACATGCCGTTCGACCTGCAGACGCGTTTGCTGCGCGTGCTGTCCGACGGCCATTTCTACCGCGTGGGCGGCCACCAGCCCGTGAAGGCCAATGTGCGCGTGATCGCGGCCACGCACCAGAACCTGGAGCAGCGCGTGCGCGACGGCCTGTTCCGCGAGGACTTGTACCACCGCCTGAACGTGATCCGCCTGCGGCTGCCGTCGTTGCGCGAGCGGCGCGAAGATATCCCCATTCTGGTGCGCCACTTCTTGGTGCAGAGTGCACGCCAATTGGGCGTCGAGACCAAGCGCATGAGCGAGGACGCGCTGCGCTTCCTCACCGGCCTGGAACTGCCGGGCAACGTCCGCCAGCTGGAAAACCTGTGCAACTGGATCACCGTGATGGCGCCGGGCCAGACGGTCGAGGTGAAGGACCTGCCGCGCGACCTGACCCAGGCCCAGCCGGTGCCGGCCGGTGCGAACAGCCTGGCCGTGGGTATCAGCACGGGCGTCGGCGGTTCGTATGCGTCGACGGCGCCCGGCATCGGTGCGCTGCATGGCCTGGACGGCGCCGGCAACGGCGTGGGCAACGGCGTGCTGGCGAACGGGACCGACGGCTGGATCGGCCTGCTGGAACTGCAGGCCGCGCGCATGCTGTCGGAAGGGCAGGTCGAGGTGATGGACGTGCTGGGCCGCCAGTTCGAATCGGCGCTGATCCGCACGGCGCTGAAGCACACGCACGGGCGCAAGAACGACGCGGCGATCCGGCTCGGGATCGGGCGCAACACCATCACGCGCAAGATTGCCGAGCTCGGTATCGACGGGGCTAAAGACGAATAACGCACACGCCGGTTGAACGCGTGGGTACACCATCGGCGCCGCGCCGATGGTGTAAGCTCTGTCATCTTTGCAACAACACCCGATGACATGCTGATCAACTGTGTCGCCTACCAGGAAGGCAAGAAGCTGTGCGACATCTCCGTCGAGGCCATCAGCGACTACCTGGACAAACCCGGCTGCTTCGTCTGGGTTGCCCTGCGCGACGCCACCGACGCCGAGATGGCGCAAATGAAGGAAGAGTTCAACCTCCACGAACTCGCCGTCGAGGACGCCGCGCGCGGCCACCAGCGTCCCAAGATCGAGGAATACGGTGACTGCCTGTTCACCGTCGTGCACACGGTCGACCTCGTCGACGGCGACCGCCTCGCCACCGGCGAGCTGGCGATCTTCGCCGGCAAGAACTACGTGCTGTCCGTGCGGCGCGATTCCGCCAAGGGGTTCCTCGGCGTGCGCGCGCGTGCGGAGCGCGAGCCGCACCTGCTCAAGATGGGCTCCGCGTTCGTCATGTATGCGCTGATGGACGCCGTCGTCGACCGCTACTTCCCCATCGTCGACATGCTCGAATCGGAACTCGAGACCGTCGAGGACCGCATCTTCACGCACGGCGCCCAGCGCGAGAACGTCGAGCGGCTGTACCAGTTGAAGCGCCGGGGCCTCGTGCTGCGCCACGCCGTGTTCCCGCTGCTGGAAGCCATCGGACGCCTGCACGGCGGGCGTGTGCCGCCACTCGTGGCGGGCACCGAGGATTATTTCCGCGACGTGCACGACCACCTGATCCGTATCGGCGGCCGCATGGACGCGATCCGCGACACGATCAGCACGGCGATCCAGGTGAACTTGTCGATGGTCTCGATCGACGAGAGCGAAGTCAACAAGCGCCTGGCCGCCTGGGCCGCGATCTTCGCCGTGTTCACGGCGTTCGCCGGCGTGTGGGGCATGAATTTCAAGTACATGCCGGAACTGGAATGGAAGTGGAGCTACCCGACGGCGCTCGCCATCATGGTCGCGGTGGGCTACTACATGTACCGCAAGTTCAAGAAGTCCGGCTGGCTCTAGTTTTTCCTCGAATGTGACAATTGGTAGTGAATCCGGCTTTTGATCGGGCCGAATACTCTATGCCAAGTGAACATTTGTTTCTAAATGTAATGTTGTATATCGACGTAATTACCTGCGTAAATATTGACCAAGGTGTAATCCGGCGATCATTATTCGTGGTCTGTTCTGGGCCGGCGTCGAATCTCCGGCCACTCGATAGACCTGATTAATTTACATTTGGAAGTTAAATGCTCAAGGAAACAGTTATCTCGCGTTCCGTCCGCGTGATGTTCGCGGGCGGCCTCGTGGCGGGCTCGACCCTCTTCGCGCAGGCCGCGCTGGCGCAGGACGCGCAACAGCCGATCGCCCGCGTGGAAGTGACGGGTTCGTCGATCAAGCGTGCCGACGTCGAAGGCTCGCTGCCGGTCCAGATGGTGACCCGCGACGACATCAAGCGCAGCGGCGCGACCAATACCGCCGAACTGCTCACGACGCTGACCGCGAACTCGATGGTCGGCGCGACGAACCAGGCCGAAGGCGCGGGCCTGTCGACCTACGGCGAATCGACGGCCAGCCTGCGCGGCCTCGGCGCCAGCAAGACGCTGGTGCTGGTCAACGGCCGCCGTCTCGGCAACTACGCGACCGACGGCACCGCGGTCGACGTCAACTCGATCCCGCTCGCGTCGATCGACCACGTCGAAGTGCTGAAGGACGGCGCGTCGGGCGTGTACGGTTCCGACGCCATCGGCGGCGTCATCAACTTCATCACCCGCAACAACTACCAGGGCGTGGAGCTGAACGGCTACGCCAGCGTCAGCCGCTATGGCGGCGGCCAGACCAAGAAGGCCAGCATCCTCGCGGGCTGGGGCGACATCGACGCCGACCGCTACAACTTCACCGTGTCGGCCGACGTCAGCAAGGACGACGCCATCTTCGGCCGCCAGCGCAGCTATGCACAGAACGCATGGCGCGACGACGGCTTCCGCGACGCCAGCGCGACCCCGAGCGGCGCGCTGACCACGTTCCTGCCGACGACCACCCCGAACGCGAACGGCGTTATCCCGAACACGCTGACGTCGACGGGTTCGGGCCTCGGCAATCCGCTGGCGCCGAACAACTGCGCCAACAACGGCAGCGGCTACGACGCGAACTTCGGCACCTGCCGCTTCAACAGCTCGCCGTACGTGAACCTCGTACCGCAAGTGAAGCGCGCCAACGTGGGCGGCAGCTTCCGCTTCAAGCTGAACGACAACGCCGAATTCTTCACCGAAGGCTTCGTGTCGCGTAACGTGACCCTGCAGCAGTCGCAACCTTCGCCGTACAGCAACGCCTTCCTGTCGACCGACCCGGCGTTCGCGCAGCAGAACGTGTACCCGTCGATCGTCATTTCGCCATTGAGCCCGTACTATCCGTCCGCATGGCTCGCCGCGAACGCGCCGGACGTCGCCGGCCAGCCGGTGAGCGTCAGCTACCGCGCCTTCGACGGCGGCGACCGCAAGGCGGAAGACACCGCGACCAGCTCGCACCTGGTGCTCGGCTTCCGCGGCAACGTCAAGGGCTACGACTACGACGTCGCCTACACGCACAACTCGAGCGACGTGACGGAACGCACGCTGAGCGGCTACCAGAACCAGGTCCAGCTGATCAACCTGCTGAGCAACAACAACGCCTTCAACCCGTTCACGCAATACCAGGACCCGGCGCTGGCCGCGAAGATCCGCGCCACGAACTACGTTGGCCCGATCATCAACGCCGTGCTGCGCAACGACGCGCTGAACGCGCGCGTGTCGGGCGAGCTGTTCCAGTTGCCGGCCGGCGCCGTCAGCTTCGCCGTGGGCGCGTCGATGGTCGACGAGAACCTGTCCGTCAACCCGAGCACCGCGTACCAGAGCGGCGACGTGTCGGGCTACGGCTCCGCCGTGCTGCCGCTGTCGGCATCGCGCAATTCGTCGGCCGTGTTCGCCGAAACGATCATCCCGATCATCAAGCACCTGGAAGCCGACGTGGCTGTCCGCACGGACCGCTATCCGAACGCGACCGCGACGAATCCGAAGGTCAGCTTCCGCTACCAGCCGTTCTCGCAACTGCTGGTGCGCGCATCGTACGGCAAGGGCTTCCGCGAGCCGTCGCTGCCCGAGCTGTACACGCAGCAGACGCTGGGCACCAGCGGCACGTTCACCGACCCGGTCACCAAGCAGGCGGGCCAGTTCAACGTGATGTACGGCGGTAACCCGAACCTGAAGCCGGAGAAGTCGGAGCAGTCGTCGTTCGGCGTCGTCGTCGACCCGGTCAAGGGCCTGTCGATCGCCGTCGACTACTGGAAGATCAACGTCAACAACCTCGTGACGTCGCTGGCACCGGCGTTCGTCGTCGGCCAGGCCGCGACCGGCAATCCGCAGTACACGGGCCTCGTCGCGCGTGACCCGCTGAACAACATCACCTCGATCGTCGGCACCAACATCAACGCCGGCGGCGTGAAGACGGCCGGCATCGACGTCGACGCGCGCTGGGCGATCCTGAAGAGCCCGACCTACGGCAACTTCAACCTGCGCCTGAACGGCACCTACACGACGAAGTACGACCTCACGCTGCCGGACGGCACCGTGCAGCAGAGCGTGGCACGCACCGTCGATGGCGGCGGCAACCTGCTGAACGCCGTGTCGAACTCGGGCGCCGGCGTCGTCATGCGCTGGCGCGACCAGCTCACTCTGGACTGGAAATTCCAGAAGTGGGGCGCGTCGCTGACGAACAACTTCCAGTCGGGCTACTACGATAACGTGCGCGCAGACACGCCGTCGGAAGGGCCGTTCATCGCCCAGCGCGTGGGCGCGTTCTCGACGTGGGATGCACAGGCCAGCTACGCGGGCTTCCGCAACCTGACCTTGACGGCCGGTGTGAAGAACCTGTTCAACCGCAAGCCGACGGACGTCATCACGGGCGGTTCGTACTTCCAGACGGGCTACGATCCGAGCTGGTACGACCCGCACGGCCAGACCGCTTACGTGAGCGCGAACTACAAGTTCTAAGCTCCAAGCCAGGCATTACGCGAGCGCGGACCATGAGTCGTCAGCCGCTCGCGCCAATGCGAAGGGCCGGGTTCCGTATCCACGGGGCCCGGCCCTTTTTTCGTGCTGCGGTGCCCGGCGTCAGCCGACCATCGCGAGCGCGACGGCCTCCGCGACGCGGATGCCGTCGATGGCGGCCGACATGATGCCGCCCGCGTAGCCGGCCCCTTCGCCCGCAGGGTACAGCCCGCGCGTGTTCAGGCTTTGCAGGCTGTCGTCGTGGCGCTTGATGCGGATCGGCGACGACGTGCGCGTCTCGACGCCCGTCAGCACGGCGTCTTCCTTGTAATAGCCCTTGATCTGCTTGTCGAACGCGACGAAGGCTTCGCGCAGCGCGACGATCGCGTAGTCGGGCAGGGAAGAGGCGAGGTCGGTCAGGTGCACGGCCGGCTTGAACGACGGGACCACGGACCCGAATTCCTTCGACGGCACGCCACGCACGAAATCGCCCATCAGCTGGCCCGGCGCATCGTAGGTGCTCCCGCCGAGCACGAACGCACGCGATTCCAGTTCGCGCTGGAACGCGATACCCGCGAGCGGATGGCCCGGGTAGTCGGCCGGCGTGATGCCGACGACGATCGCGCTGTTGGCATTGCGTTCCGCGCGCGAGTACTGGCTCATGCCGTTCGTGACGACGCGGCCTTCCTCGGACGATGCCGCGACGACGGTCCCGCCCGGGCACATGCAGAAGCTGTACACGCTGCGGCCGTTCGAGGCGTGGTGCACGATCTTGTAGTCAGCCGCGCCGAGGATCTCGTTGCCTGCGTTCGGGCCGAAGCGGCACACGTCGATCAGCGACTGCGGGTGTTCCACGCGGAAGCCGATCGAGAACGGTTTCGCCTCGACGTACACGCCGCGGTCGTACAGCATCTGGAACGTGTCGCGCGCGCTGTGGCCGACGGCCATCACGAGGTGGCGCGTGGGTATGACTTCACCCGTGTGCAGCTTGACGCCGACCACTTGCCGGCCCGAAAGTGCGCCTTCGCCTTCGATCAGCACGTCCTCCACGCGCGTCTGGAAGCGGATCTCGCCGCCAAGCGCGAGGATCTCGGCACGCATCTGCTCGACCATCTTGACGAGGCGGAACGTACCGATGTGCGGCTTGCTGACGTACAGGATTTCTTCCGGCGCGCCCGATTTCACGAACTCATTCAGGACCTTGCGGCCATAGTGCTTCGGGTCCTTCACCTGGCTGTACAGCTTGCCGTCGGAGAAGGTGCCGGCGCCGCCTTCGCCGAATTGCACGTTCGATTCCGTGTTCAGCTTGCGCTTGCGCCAGAAGCCGAACGTGTCGACCGTGCGTTCGCGCACGATCTTGCCGCGCTCCAGCACGAGCGGCTTGAAGCCCATCTGCGCGAGGATCAGCGCGACGAACAGCCCGCACGGCCCCATGCCCACGACGACGGGGCGCGGCGTGTCCGGCGCCGGCAGCGCGGTCGTCACGAACTTGTAGCCCGTGTCGGGTGAGGGAACCACGTGCGGATCGCGTGCCAGCCGGGCCAGCACCGCCGCTTCGTCGCGCACGGTGACGTCGAGCGCGTAGATCAGGACGATGGCGCTCTTCTTGCGCGCGTCGTAGCTGCGCTTGTAGACCGTGAAATCGATCAGGTCGTCGCTTGCGATGCCAAGCCGGCCGACAATGGCGTCGCGCAGGGCGTGGTCGGGATGGTTCAGGGGCAGTTTGAGTTCGTTAATTCGCAGCATGATGAGTGGTAGGCCGCGCGCGGCGGCACCAGGCGGCGCCGTGCCGGCGGCGGCAGGTCGAGACAGGCGCCAGTATAAGGCATCGGCCACCCCGGCCGGCAGGAAAGGCGGCGGCCGCCGACCGGGCACAGACGAACCGTTGTGTTGTAGCCGAGCAACCGATGTTGGTTGTCTCGACAACTGCCGCAACCCCGGCTTCGCGCCGTTGGATCGGGGGATTCGATCCAATATGCATGTGTTCAAAAAAAATCGTGTTGCGGTGCGTCGAAACACGATTTCGGGTGATTCATCGGTCTTCCCTGCACAAGTCCATTGGGATGGCGGTAATGGTGCATAACCCACGGAAATCAGCAGCGTTTTGGTGCTGCATTGCACCAGCGACAGGCATTGTCAGATTCGTTCTCAAAATGTGTTGTTTCTACACATTTCGCTAATTGTGTTTTATTGACACTTTCGCTTTTGCTATGGTTTTATCGTCTAGTCAGTAACGTTTGATATCTATGAAACGTTAATTGAGAGGGTTCGTCCTACAGGACGAATAACGAAAATACACGGCAATTTAGTGTGACAGTCCGCAGTAGTTTAAACGCACCAGGCCAAAAGCCTTTGCAGGCGACGGCAGTGCACGCGGGGGGCGGCGCAGCTTGGCCGCCCCCGCGCGTAAGCGCCGTTCTGCATGTGGTGATCGTAAGAAACCACTTTGAGAGATTCGAGAAGGAGAAGTATTCATGACGTTTAAATTGAAGTCGATGCCCTTTGCGGTTTCGTGTGCCATTGCCAGCGGTGCCTTGTTCGCCGCACCGGCAATGGCCCAGACGCAAGATGCGGTCAGTGCCCAAACCCCGCAGCGCGTGGTGGTGACCGGCTCGCTGATCAGCCGCACCGACACCGAGACCCCGGCTCCCGTCCAAGTGCTGACGGCACAGGATATCCAACGCAGCGGCAAGACCTCGATCGGCGAACTGCTCAACGACCTCGCCGCCAACGGCCAGGGTACGCTGGGCTCCGGCTTCTCCGGCGCGTTCGCCAACGGCGCACAAGGCGTCTCGCTGCGCGGCCTGACCGTGGGCGCGACCCTCGTGCTGATCGACGGCCACCGCGTCGCCCCGTATCCCCTTTCGGACGACTCGCAGCGCTCCTTCGTCGACGTCTCCAACATCCCGTTCGACGCCATCGACAGCATCGAGGTGCTGAAAGCCGGCGCGTCGTCGACCTACGGTTCGGACGCGATCGCCGGCGTGGTCAACATCAAGCTGAAGAAAAACATCACCGGCACCCGCATGAGTGCCGAAACGGGCCGCACCCAGCACGGCGGCGGCGAAACGCACAAGGCGTCGTTCAGCACCGGTATCGGCGACCTGGACAACGATGGCTACAATGCCTTCATCACGGCCGAATGGCGTCGCCAGGGCGACATCAAGGTGGCCGACCGCGACAAGTTCGCCTGGGACAATGCCGACTGGCGTTCGCGCGGCGGCAACGACTTGCGCATGGGTGTGCCGAACAGCATCAACAGCTTCCTGACCGCCACCAACAGCCCGTTCCTGTACAACCCGGCCGGCACCGGCGGCGTCAACAACGCAGCGAACTTCCAGTTCCTGGATCCGACGAAGTGTAACTACGCCAAGTACATGTCGGGCGGTTGCGCCGTGCGCGACACCACCTCGTTCATCCAGCCGGCGACCGAGAACGTCAACGTGATGATCGGCCTGACCAAGAAGCTGAACAACGACTGGGAACTGGCCTTCAAGGGCTCGATGTTCCAGCGTAACAGCATCAACAACCGCGGCAGCGACTACCCGCGCCCGGGCACGATCGCAGCGTTCATACCGAGCTATTCGCCGACGACCTTCGCCGGCAATACGTCGCTGAACGATGGCGTGCTGGTGTCGAACATCGGCCGCGTGCCGAGCACCCTGATCCCGGCCACGGCGTCGTTCAACGGACTGGGTGCACCGGCCCGCCTGTACGGCTTCATCCCGGGCGTGGATCCGGGCCAGACGATCGACAACACGGCCAAGACGACCCGCTTCGCGCTCGACCTGCACGGCAGCGCGTACGGTTGGGACATCAACGCCGCGGGCGGCATCACCGAAACGAAACTCGACCTGAAATACAGCGGCTACATCGATCGCCTGGCGCTGTACAACGCGATCTTCAACGGTACCTGGAACCCGGTCGGCGGCAACTCGCCGGCGCTGATCGAGGCAGTCTCGCCGCATTTCTCCAACTCGCTCGATTCGAAGCTGAACTATTTCGACGTGGTGGGTTCGCGTGAACTGTTCCAGTTCGGTGCAGGCCCCGTGGCCCTGGGTGCCGGCGTTCACTGGCACAAGCGCGAGCAAAACGCCCCGGCATCCCCGCTGACCGCCAATGGCCAGGTGGCAAGCACGAGCGCCTTCGTGATGGGTAACGAAACGAACACCGCCGTGTTCGCCGAGCTGCAGGCCACGCCGATCAAAGGCCTGGAGGCCAGCATCTCGAGCCGCTATGACCACTTCGACACCTACGGCAACTCGTTCACGCCGGCGGCCAAGTTCAAGTGGGCGCCGACCAACACGTTCGCCGTGCGCGGCACGTTCGCCCGTGGCTTCCGCGCGCCGAACCCGGCCGAGGTGGGCAATGCCGGTTCGTTCTTCACGTTCAACGCGATCAACGACCCGATCCTGTGCAAGGACGGCAAACTGACCACCGCCGGCAACGTGCCTTCGGCCTGCGGCATCAACCCGCCGTACGTCCAGGTCACCAGCAAGGATCTGTCGCCTGAGAAATCGAAGTCGTACACCCTCGGCATCATCGTCGAGCCGGTCAAGGGCCTGAACGCGACCCTCGATTACTACAAGATCGAAGTGCGCAACCAGATCGTGACGGCAGCCGGCAACGACCCGAGCTTCTTCCCGGACTTCGTGCGCGGCCCGGTCACCCCGACCGACATCGCGACCGGCGTCGGCACCGGCACCGTGGTCGGTACCCCGTCCGTGGGTCCGGTCATCTACGCCAAGTCGCCGTACATCAACCTGGGCGGCACCAAGACGTCGGGTATCGAGGCTGACATCGGCTACCGCTGGCGTCTGCCGAGCGACATGGGCAGCCTGCGCGCCAACCTGAGCGCGGCCCACACGTTCAGCTACCTGACGGAAGCCGCCGGCGGCGTGACCTACCAGCTGGCCGGCACCCAGGGCCCGTCGGTGGTCTCGGGCGCAACCGGTTCGCCGAAGGATCGTGCCCAGTTCACGCTGGGCTGGAGCCGCGGCCCGCTGGACGTGACCGCGACGATGAACTACACGAGCGCGTTCTCGACCAAGGATCCGTCGCTGGAAGCCACCGACTGCGCATCCACCGGCCTGGACGTCGGCGGCCGCCGCTACTTCCAGGGCACGACCCAGCCGAACGTGTACTGCGAAGTGTCGTCGTTCACCACGACGAACCTGAACGTCGTGTACAAGCTCTCGCCTAACCTGAGCCTGAAGGGCGCGATCCTGAACGTGTTCGACCGTCAGCCCCCGATCGACGTCGCCACCTACGGCAACGCCGGTACGCAGACCGCCTACAACGCGTCGCTGCACCAGGCAGGCGCCGTCGGCCGGTTCTTCAGCGTCGGCCTGAACTACGTGTTCTAAGTCCAACGCGTCGTTCGTACAACCCCGTCCGCAGTCCGCTGCGGACGGGGTTTTTCATTTATATCCCGCCCCAGCCCGCAGCCAGGATGGCCAGCGCCGCGAGACCTGCCGTCTCCGTGCGCAGCACGCGCGGTCCCATCGACAGCGCCAGCGCGCCGGCCGCGCGCGCCGCGTCTTCTTCCTGGTCCGTGAAGCCGCCTTCCGGGCCGACGAGCACCGTGACGTCCCGCGCGGGCGTCGCACGCGCCCATTGCGCGAGCGACGCGTCCGCGCGCGGGGACAGCAGGATGCGCACGCCGCCGTCCGCGTCCTGGCCGAGCCAGCGGTGGAAATCCTGCACGGGCGCGACGTCGGCCAGCCGGTTGCGCCCGCACTGCTCGGACGCGCTGACGACGACGCCCTGCCAGTGCGCGAGGCGCTTGTCGGCGCGCTCGCCGGACAGCCGGACGACGGAGCGTTGCGCGGCGAGCGGCACGATGGCGGCCGCGCCCAGCTCGACGGCCTTTTCGACGATCCAGTCCATCTTGCTGCCCTCGGGCAGGCCCTGGGCCAGCGTGACGCGGAAGGGGAGTTCCACGTCGACGGCGTCGAGCGCGAGGACCTCGGCGCTGGCCCGGCGCTTGCCGATCTCGACGAGGCGCGCGCGCGCCTGGCCGCCGTCGCCATTGAACAGCACGAGTTCGTCGCCGGCCTGCTGGCGTACGACGTGCAGGTGGTGGGCGACGGCGTCCGGCAGGTCGACGACGCTGCCGGGGACGAGCGGCTGGGGGCAGTAAAAACGTGGCATGGATGGCAATCGGAACCGTTAACGAGCCGGCATTTTAAAGCGAGGCGGTCATGCTCTGGTAAAATACCCGGTTAAGGCCAGCTTGACCGCCACCGCTTTCCAATCCTCAGACCTTCACATCCATGAAATCTCTGCAAACCACCACCCTGATGGCCAACGCGATCCGCGCGCTGGCGATGGACGCCGTCCAGAAGGCGAATTCCGGCCACCCCGGCATGCCGATGGGCATGGCCGAGATCGCCGTTGCCCTGTGGGATGGCCACTATCGCCACAACCCGGCCAATCCGGGCTGGATGAACCGCGACCGTTTCCTGCTGTCGAACGGCCACGGCTCGATGCTGCACTACGCGCTGCTGCACCTGTCGGGCTACGACCTGTCGATGGACGACATCCGCAACTTCCGCCAGATGCACAGCAAGACCCCGGGCCACCCGGAAGTCGGCATCACGCCGGGCGTGGAAACGACGACGGGCCCGCTGGGCCAGGGCATCGCCAACGCCGTCGGCATGGCCCTCGCGGAGTGGCTGCTGGCCAAGGAATTCAACCGTCCGGGCTTCGACATCGTCGACCACTACACGTACGCGTTCGTCGGTGACGGCTGCCTGATGGAAGGCATCTCGCACGAAGTCGCGTCGCTGGCCGGCACGCTGCGCCTGAACAAGATGATCTGGCTGTACGACGACAACGGCATCTCGATCGACGGCAAGGTCGAAGGCTGGTTCACGGACGACACGCCGAAGCGCTTCGAAGCGTACGGCTGGAACGTGATCCCGCACGTGGACGGCCACGACGTTGCCGCGGTCGATGCCGCCATCGCCCAGGCCAAGCAGTCGGACCGTCCGACGCTGATCTGCTGCAAGACCATCATCGGCAAGGGCTCGCCGAACCTGCAGGGCGGCGACAAGGTGCACGGCGCCGCGCTGGGCGAGAAGGAAGTCGCCGCCGTGCGCGAGCACCTGATCTGGGACGCCATCCCGTTCGACATCCCGGCCCCGATCTACGACGCGTGGGACCAGAAGCAGAAGGGCGCAGCCGCTGAAGGTGCGTGGAACGAGGTGTTCGCCGGCTACCGCGCGCAATACCCGGAACTGGCCGCCGAATTCGAGCGCCGCATGAAGGGCGAACTGCCGGGCAAATTCGAAGAGACGCTGGCCGCCGCCATCGCGTCCACGATCGACAAGAAGGAAACGATCGCCACCCGCAAGGCGAGCCAGAACGCGATCCAGGCGCTGGCGCCCGTGCTGCCGGAATTCCTGGGCGGCTCGGCCGACCTGACCGGTTCGAACCTGACCAACTGGAAGGAATCGATCCCGCTGCGTTCGGGCACGCCGGGCAACCACGTCAACTACGGCGTGCGCGAGTTCGGCATGTCGGCCATCATGAACGGCATCGCCCTGCACGGCGGCTTCATCCCGTTCGGCGCCACGTTCCTGACGTTCTCGGACTACAGCCGCAACGCGCTGCGCATGGCCGCGCTGATGAAGATCCGTTCGCTGTTCGTGTTCACGCACGACTCGATCGGCCTCGGTGAAGACGGCCCGACGCACCAGTCGGTCGAGCACGTCTCGTCGCTGCGCCTGATCCCGAACCTGGACAACTGGCGTCCGTGCGACACGACGGAATCGACCGTCGCCTGGGGCGAGGCCGTCAAGCGCAAGGACGGTCCGTCCACGCTGATCTTCTCGCGCCAGAACCTGCCGTTCATGGAACGCGACGCGGCCACGGTCGCCAACGTCGCGAAGGGCGGCTACGTGCTGCGCGAAGTGCAGAACCCGGCCGCCGTGCTGATCGCGACGGGTTCGGAAGTGGAACTGGCGGTGAAAGCCGCCGAAACCCTGGCGGGCCAGGGTGTCCAGGTGCGTGTGGTGTCGATGCCGTCGACCGATGTGTTCGAGCGCCAGGACGCGGCCTACAAGGCTGCCGTGCTGGGCCGCGGCATCCCGCGCGTGGCCGTCGAGGCCGGTGTGACGGACTTCTGGTACAAGTACGTCGGCCTGGAAGGTGCCGTGGTGGGCATCGATACCTTCGGCGAATCGGCCCCGGCCGGCGTGCTGTTCAAGCACTTCGGCTTCACGGTCGAGAATGTCGTCGCCAAAGTGAAATCGGTCCTTCCGGCCTGATGGATTGCACCTGCCGTGCGGACTGGAGACTGTCCGTACGGCGGGTTTCACGCTATGCTTCGGTGTTAGGATTTTTTTAATCAGGAGTGAATAAATGACGATCAAAGTAGCAATCAACGGTTATGGCCGTATCGGCCGCAACGTGCTGCGCGCTTTCTACGAAGGCGGCAAGAAGCAGGACATCCAGATCGTGGCGATCAACGACCTCGGCAACGCCGAGCACAACGCCCATCTGACCCGTTACGACACCACGCACGGCAAGTTCCCGGGCACCGTCGTGGTCGAAGGCGACACCATGATCGTCAATGGCGACAAGATCCGCGTGTTCGCGCAGCGTAACCCGGCGGAAATCCCGTGGGGCGAGCTGGGCGTTGACGTCGTGCTGGAATGCACCGGCTTCTTCACCACCAAGGAAAAAGCCTCGGCCCACCTGAAGGGCGGCGCCAAGAAAGTCATCATCTCGGCACCGGGCGGCAAGGACGTCGATGCGACCATCGTGTTCGGCGTGAACCAGAACGTGCTGAAGTCGACCGACACCGTGATCTCGAACGCCTCGTGCACCACCAACTGCCTGGCCCCGCTGGTCAAGCCGCTGAACGACGCCATCGGCCTGGAAAACGGCCTGATGACCACCGTGCACGCCTACACCAACGACCAGGTGCTGACGGACGTGATGCACGAAGACCTGCGCCGCGCCCGTTCGGCCACGCAGTCGATGATCCCGACCAAGACCGGCGCCGCCGCCGCCGTCGGCCTCGTGCTGCCGGAACTGAACGGCAAGCTGGACGGCTACGCGATCCGCGTGCCGACCATCAACGTGTCGATCGTCGACCTGTCGTTCATCGCCAAGCGCGACACGACCGTCGAAGAGATCAACAAGCTGATGAAGGATGCATCGGAAGGCGCGCTGAAAGGCATCCTGACGTACAACACCGAGCCGCTGGTCTCGGTCGACTTCAACCACAACCCGGCATCGTCGAACTTCGACGCCACGCTGACCAAAGTGTCGGGCCGCCTGGTGAAGGTGTCGTCCTGGTACGACAACGAGTGGGGCTTCAGCAACCGCATGCTGGACACCACCGTCGCACTGATGAACGCGAAGTAATCCGCGAAGCGATGGCGGGCGCACGACGCCTGCCATCGCTTTTTTGTGACTTGTTATGTATGTAATATATATAAAACTGTCTGTTTGGCAATAGACTGCGCAAATGCAGCGGGCTGGGCGGATCGGGAGATGGAGGAGAGACATGGGAACGGCTTACCAACGCATCGTGATCGTCGGCGGCGGGACTGCTGGCTGGATGACCGCGACGGCGGTGAAAGCCGCGCTGCCCGGCAGCACGGTGGAACTGGTCGAATCGGACGAGATCGGGATCGTCGGTGTCGGCGAGGCTACGTTGCCGTCGATCCGCGACTTTCATGCGCAGGTCGGCATCAACGAGGTCGAGTTCCTGCGCGCCACCAACGCCACATTTAAGCTGGGCGCCGAGTTCCGCGACTGGCGCGGCCTCGGACAACGCTATTTCCACACGTTCGGCAACTACGCCGACGTGGCCGGTCCCGCCTGCCTGTGGGGCCAGTACCGCCGGGTCGGCGATCCGGCGCTGGGCGAGCTCGGCGACCAGTGCGTGCCGACGGTGATGTCGATGCAGGGCCGTTTTGCCAGGCCGCCGAAGGAACAGGCGGACATGTACAGCTACGCCTACCATTTCGACGCCAGCCTGTACGCGGGGTTCCTGCGCACGACGGCGCTCAAGCGGGGCGTGCGGCGCACGGAAGGGCGCATCGTGGAGGTCACGCGCCGCGCCGACGGCGGCGTCGACCAGTTGAAGCTGGCCGATGGCCGCACGGTGTCCGGCGACCTGTTCGTCGACTGTTCCGGCTTCGCCTCGCTGCTGCTGGGGCGCACGCTCGAAGAACCGTGGGTCGATTTCAGCCACTGGTTGCCGGCGGACCGCGCCTGGGCCGTGCCCAGCGCGCCCAGCGGGTCATCCATCACGCCCTATACCCGATCGACCGCGCTCGAAGCGGGCTGGGCGTGGCGCATCCCGCTCACCGACCGCGTCGGCAACGGTCACGTGTTTTCCACCCGCTACATCGATGAGGAACGCGCACGCGAGCAACTGCTCGAGCAGCTGGACGGCCCCGCGCTGGCCGAGCCGCGGCTGCTCCGCTTCACCACGGGCCACCGCGAGCGCTTCTGGGTGCACAACGTGGTGGCGCTCGGTCTGGCATCGGGCTTCCTGGAACCCCTCGAATCGACGAGCATCATGCTGATCCAGCGCGGCCTGCTCAAGATGGTCGACCTGCTGAAGCCCGGCGTGCCCCTCACGGCGCCCGCCGTGGCCGCGTACAACAGGGGCATGACCAATGTGTTTGCGCGCATCCGCGACTTCGTCGTCCTGCATTACTGCCTCACCGCGCGCCGCGACAGCCAGCTGTGGCGCGACATGACCGCCATGGACTTGCCGGATACGCTGGCCTTCAGGCTGCACGTCTGGCGCCAGACAGGTGTCCTGAGGCAGTACGGGGAAGAGGGGTTCGAGCCCGCCAGCTGGCTGGCGATCCACTCCGGCAACGGCAACTGGCCGGAACACCTCGACCCGGTGTTCAACGAGGTGCCGCTGGACGAAGCGCGGCAGGCATTGCGCCAGCGGCGCGACCAGATCGCCGCGATGGTGGCGACGATGCCGCTGCACGACGACTACCTGCGCGGCATCCTGGGCAAATAAGTCCGGCGGGCGCTCAGCCCTTGCGCGGCCAGGGCGTGAGGATTTCGAAGCCGTTCTTCGTCACGGCGATCATGTGTTCCCACTGGGCGGACAGCGACCGGTCGCGCGTGACGACGGTCCAGCCGTCGTCGAGCTGTTCGACGTCGGCATCGCCCAGGTTGATCATGGGTTCCACCGTGAAGGTCATGCCCTCCTTGAGGAGGAGGCCCGTGTTCGGGCGGCCGTAGTGCAGGACCTGCGGGTCTTCGTGGTAGACCTTGCCGATGCCGTGCCCGCAGTACTCGCGCACGACGGAATAGCCCTGGGCTTCCGCCAGCTTCTGGATCGCGTGGCCGACGTCGCCCAGCCGGGCGCCCGGGCGCACGGCGCGGATGCCGGCCATCATGGCGTCGTACGTCGTGTCGACGAGCTTCTTCGCTTCCGGACTCGGCGTGCCGACGAAGTACATGCGGCTCGTGTCGCCGTGCCAGCCGTCCTTGATCACGGTGACGTCGATGTTGACGATGTCGCCGTCCTGCAGCACCTCGGCGGGATTGGGAATGCCGTGGCAGACGACGCTGTTGACGGACGTGCACAGGGTCTTCGGGAAGCCATGGTAGCCGACGTTGGCCGGCGTGGCCTTCTGCACCTTGCGGATGTATTCGTTGCAGCGCCGGTCGAGTTCTTCCGTGGAGACGCCGGGGACGACGTATTCCCCGATCATCTCGAGCACCTCGGCCGCCAGCCGGCCCGCTACGCGCATTTTCGCGATGTCTTTGTCTGTCTTGAGTTTGATAGCCATGTTCACTTTCGTTGGGCCGCGCCGCCGTATTGCCGGGCCGGCCGATGCCGCATGATACCGCCAAGCGGCCGGCAGTGTGTTCGTGAACGCGTCCGCCGAAAAAAAAAGCCGCCCGCGCGGGGCGGGCGGCTTTGGCGCTTCCGGCACGCGGACGTGCCGGAGAGGCGTGGATCAGAGCTTGACGCGGATACCTGCGTACCAGCGGCGGCCGATCGGGTCGTAGGTGCCGCCATCGGTCTCGGTGCCCGTCACGTCGCCCGGCAGGCCGGAGATGATCGGCGGCGCCTTGACGTCGAACGCGTTGTCGAGGCCGAAGTACAGCTCGGTCTTCTTCATCAGCTGGTACGACACCTGCATGTTCGTGTAGGTGCGCGAACCCACCTGCAGCGAGTGCGGCGGCAGGTCGAAGCCCGACAGGAACTGGTCGTCCAGCGACGAACGGCCGATGTAGTCGAACGTCGTGTTGATGTTCAGGTCCTTCCAGCGGTAGGCCAGATTCAGGTTCGCCTTGTTCTTGGCGTAGCCAACTTCACCTGCGAACGGATCGCGGTCCGCGCCAGGCAGCGGGACGTCGTAGCCCGTCCTCACGTACGTGTACGCGAAGTGGGTCGACAAGGTGCCCGGACCGACGCGGTCTTTCCAGGCCGCGGTCAGGTCGATACCGGACGTGGCCTTGCCGCCGCTGTTCGACACGGCGGTGTCGATGTAGCGCAGTGCGCCGGCGCTGCTGGCGCCGTTTTCCTGCGGCCAACGGGTGATGAACTGGCACATGGCCGGGTTCGTGCCGCTGTAGCAGCTGGTCAGCGCGAACTGGCGCGGGGTCGACACGATCGCGTCGGCGATCTTGATGTTGAAGTAGTCAGCCGTGAAGGTGAAACGATTCAGCATCGGGATCGAACGCGGGGTCCACACGACGCCCAGCGTGGTCGAACGGCCTTTTTCCGCGTGCAGGTTCGGATTGCCGCGGTTGTAGCCGCTGACACCTTGCTGGTCGGCCAGGGTGTTGACGAACTTGCCGTTCTTGGCGATGTTCGCGGCCACGCCCGGATCGGCGCGGCAGCGTGCATCGTACACGCCTTGCGACGTGGCGGTCACGCCTTCGCACGGGTCGGTCAGGCCGGTCGGGAAGTCCTGGCTCGGCGCCTGGTACAGTTCGTTGATGTCCGGTGCGCGCGTCGACAGCGAGCGGGTGCCGCGCAGCTTGACGTCGTTGACGACGGTCCATTCGAAGCCGGCGTTCCAGCTGTTCGTGCTGCCCACCGACGAGTAGTCGCCGTGGCGGAAGGCGATCGGCAGGCTCAGTTCCTTGATGAACGGCAGATCCTTCAGGACCGGGATGTGCGCTTCGACGAAGGCTTCGCGCACGCTGAACTCGCCCTGCGTCGGCGGGGTCGCGTTGCCGGCGTTGAGGCCGGCCTGGGTCAGCGCATCAGGCGTCGATTCCGAGTATTCCTTGCGGAACTCGACACCGGCGGCGACACCCAGCGGACCAGCCGGCAGGTTGAAGATTTCGCCGTCGATATGGGCGCCAGCCAGCTTCTGCGTGGTCCGGGTCGTCAGCGAGCCCGGCGCGTTCACGTAGGCCAGCGCTTCCTTGCTGATCGTGTTGAAGCCGAAGATGTTGATCGGCACGCAACCCTGTGCGACCGCGTTGGCGTCCGCGCAGACCGGGTTGCCGTTCGCATCAGGAATGGCGGTCAGGGCGTTGCGGAAGTTCAGGACGTTGACCTGGCCGCTCGACTGCTGGGCTTCCTTGGTCTGGCCGTACGCGACGTATGCTTCGTAGTTCCAGTCCTTCCATGCGTGGAAGTCGCCTTTCACGCCAGTCGCCAGGCGGAAGGTGTCGCGGTCGACGCTGTTGTGGCGGGTGCCGACTTCGGCCATGCGGCGCGTGAACGAGTAGTCGGGGACGCCGTCGCCGTCGGTGTCGGAGATGCGGTCGTAGAGGTATTGCGGTACCAGCGGGTTCTTCACCAGCTTGCCGTTGACGATGGCGCCTGCCGGCACCTGGGCGTTGCTGAAGATGTCAGCCGAGCTCAGTGCGAACGGCTCGATGACGCTGCCTGAACGTGCCGACACGTAAGTGCCTTCGACGAAGGCGCTGTTGTGCTCGTCCAGCTTGCGTTCGCCGCTCAGGGCCAGCACGAAGCGGTCCACGGGCACGGCGATCGAGCGGTAGTACGAACGGTTGAAGCCGGAGACCGACGAGACGAACGGAATCGGGTTGCCGTTCGCGTCGTAGGTGTAGCTGCCTTTGCCGAGATTGCCGTTGTAGGTGAAGCGGCCTTGCGGCGCGTAGCTCGAGTAGGTTGGACGCACGGCGACGAAGGCGTCGGCAGGATCCCCGGTGTCGACGACCATCTTCGACGACTGGTCGACCGCCGATGCGGCGCGGTCGCGCGACCACACCTGGCCGTCGCGCGTGAAGCCGATGTGGCCCATCAGGAAGCCGTTGTCGTTGCTGCTGCCGTAGGTGATCGACAGCTTGCGCTTCTCGCTGTCGCCCTTCGAGCTTTCGCCGCCCTGGGCGTCGATCAGCAGGCCGTCGAAGTTGCGCTTGGTGATGATGTTGACCACACCCGCCACGGCGTCCGAGCCGTAGGCGGCCGATGCGCCGCCCGTCAGCAGTTCGACGCGTTCGACGAAGTCGGTCGGGATCGAGTTCAGGTCGACCGCGGCGCTGCCCGGCACGCCGGACACGAAGCGGCGGCCGTTGACCAGCACGAGGGTACGCGCGGTGCCCAGGTTACGCAGGTCGACGGTGGCCACGCCCGCGCCGGACGTCAGGAATGCCGTGTTCGTGCGGCTGTAGGTCGGCGTACCGAGGGTCGGGTTTTGCAGCAGCAGGTCTTGCAGGTTGTTGGCACCCGAGGCGGCGATGTCCTGCGCGGTCAGCACTTGCAGCGGCGACGGCGATTCCGCGTTCGGCGAGGCGATGCGCGAACCGGTGATCTCGACGCGCTGCATCGGTGCAGGCTGCGTGTCCTGTGCGTACGCGCCTTGCACGGCAAGGGCGACACCGCCAAGGCAGATCATCCGGATCGAACGGGCCAGATTTTTCTCTCTCATATTTTTAAAACTCCCAGGGTTTAAAAACGGCAGGCTGGATCGCAGCGCTGCCGTTGGCGTCGCCGAGCGACGGGTTTTTGGTCGACGCGGGTTGCACTTGCTCGATGCATACGTTTTTCCAAGATGCCAATAAAATCATCCGACATAGCTTGGTGTCAACACGTGTAACGATGTGTATCCCGGCTTGTCACCCTGGGAATTCTCCTCGGCGCGCGGAGAGCAGCCAATGATTGACAGTTGTGCTTATCGTATTGTCGAATTTTCGTTGGTAATGGAGAGAAATTTCCATCGAATATGGATGCTATCGCGCAAAATTTGATTTTGATCAACTTGTAATTGGCGCCTGAGCAACACAAAGCGTGTATTGCCGGGGTCGTGAAAAGTAAAATAAATGTAACAATCAACCGATGTCGTGATATTGGCAGTCTGTTGTAAATTCGCAAAAGCGAATGTCGTCCGCCGTGCGATCGACGGATGGGCGTGCGCAACCGGCGACGGGCGATGCCGCCGGCAACGGGGAAAAGAAGGGATGGGGTCGTCAGCCGCCCGCGGGGCCGAAGCAGAGCCGCCACAGCGCGACGACCCTGTCCGGATGGCCGTCGACCAGGTGCCGGTCGACGCGCGTGTTGTCGTGGCCCTGCAGCCGGACCTGGTGCTGCAGGCGGCGCAGGGCGCGGTACGCGGCGGCGACGTCGTCGGCCAGGCCGGCGTCGATGAGGCCCAGCGTGCCGCACAGCTTCAGCAGCGCGATATTGCCCACGTTGGCCGTCAGCTGCGGATACGCGCACGCATGGCGCAGTACCAGGTATTGCACGATGAATTCGATGTCGATCATGCCGCCTTCGTCGTGCTTCAGGTCGAAGCGCTCGTCGCGCGGCGGGTGCGCATCGCGCATGCGCTGGCGCATCTTGACGACTTCAATGCGCAGCTCGGCCTCGCGGCCGGACCGGTCCTGGCGCAGCACCTGTTCGCGGATCGCCTCGAAGCGCGCGCCGATCCCGGTGTCGCCCGCGCAGAAGCGCGCACGCGTGAGGGCCTGGTGTTCCCACAGCCAGGCGGACGATTGCTGGTAGCGTTCAAACGCGGCCACGGACGACACGAGCATGCCCGAGGCGCCGTCCGGCCGCAGCGCCGTGTCGATGTCGAACAGGATGCCGGCCGGCGTATGCGTCGTCATCCACGTGATGAAGCGCTGTGCCAGCTTGGCGTAGTTCGAGGCCGCCATGTCGTCCTCGTCGTCGAACAGGAAGATCACGTCCAGGTCGGACACATAGCCCAGTTCCTTGCCGCCCAGCTTGCCGTACGCGATGACGGCGAACTGCGGCACCTCGCGGTGGCGCGACGCGATGGTGCGCCAGGCGCGGCGCACGACTTCGCACACGATCAGGTCGGCCAGCGCGGACAGGTGGTCGGCCAGGCGCTCGACGGACAACTCGCCTGCGAGGTCCAGCGCGAGCAGGCGGAACATTTGCGCGTGGTGGGCTTCGCGCAGGATGTCGAGCTGGCGTTCCGTGTCGCCCGTGGCCGCGTCGAGCTGGGCCGCGAGGCTGGCGGCCAGCGCGGGCAGGTCCTCGGCCGCGTTGCCGCGGTCGTCCAGCAATTCGTCCAGCAGGATCGGGTGCTGGGTGAGGAACGTCGCGGCCCAGCCGGACGCGTTGATCATCCGGAGCACCCGCTCCAGCGTGTGCGGGTATTCGGTCAGCAGCGACAGGTAGGCGGAGCGCCGCGCGATCGCTTCAAAGAAATCGAGCAGGCGGCCCAAGGTGGCCGCGTGGCTGCCGAGGCCGGCTTGCGTGACGACGTCCGGGATCTGCGTCAGCGCCGTGTTGACGAGGGCGACGAGGCGGTGCCTGCTCGCTTCCGGCAAGGTCTGCAGCCGGGGCGCCTGCCACGTCGCGACGAGGCGGCTCGCGGCCGCCTGCGCGTCGTCGAAGCCGAGGCTTGCCAGGCGGTCGGCGATGGCGTCGCGGTTGTCCGGGTCGGTGAGCAGCGCGTCCGGATCGACGGGCTCGGCGCCGGCCGCCTTGTCGGCGAAGATCGCGTCGAACTGGGCGGCGACGAACGCGCGCCACGCGTCCAGGCGGGCCAGCAGGGCGGCCTCGTCGGCCATGCCCATCATCCGCGCGACGGTCAGCCTGTCTTCCGGGGCGACGGGCATCGTGTGGGTCTGGGCATCTTCCAGGTACTGCAGCCGGTGCTCCAGGTTGCGCAGGAATTCATACGCTTCGAGCAATTGCTCGACGGTGTCGTCGGCCAGCAGTTCGCGCTCGGCCAGCAGGCGCAAGGTCTTGCGCGTGGAACGCTCGCGCAGCGCCGGGTCGCGCCCGCCGCGGATCAGTTGGAACACTTGCGCGAGAAACTCGATCTCGCGGATGCCGCCGCGGCCCAGCTTGACGTTCTGGTTGCGCTCGGGATGCAGGCGCTCCTGGCGGTTGACCTCGGCGCGGATCTGCGCGTGCATGGTGCGGATGGCGTCGATCACGCCGAAGTCGAGGTAGCGCCGGAACACGAACGGGCGCACGATGGCGTCGAGCGCGGCGATGTCGGCCGGATCGCCCGTGACGGCGCGCGCCTTGACCCATGCATACCGCTCCCATTCGCGGCCTTGCACGATCAGGTAGTCCTCGACCATGTTCAGGCTCGCCACGAGCGGGCCCGACTTGCCGTTCGGCCGCAGCGCCATGTCGACGCGGAACGTGAAGCCGTCTTCCGTCACTTCGGACAGCGCGGCGATCAGCTTGCGGCCCAGCCGCACGAAGAATTCGTGGTTCGACAGCGATTTCTGGCCGGCACCGGCACGGGTGTCGCCATCCTCCGGGTAGACGAAGATGAGATCGATGTCGGACGAGACGTTCAGCTCGCCGCCGCCGTGCTTGCCCATCGCCAGCACCATCATCTGCTGGGGCCGGCCCGAGTCGGCACCGATGGGCTCGCCGTGCAGTGCCGTCATCTCGGTCATCAGCTCGGCCAGGTGGGTCTGGACGGCGAAATCGGCGAAGCGGCTCATCGCAGTGACGACTTCGTCCAGGTCGGCCTGGCCGTCGAGGTCGCGGCGGATGATGGTGCAGATCAGGAGGTTGCGCAGCCGGCGCATGGCTCTTGCCGTCGGCAGCACCGCGCCGGCCGGCCCTGGCGCGGCCTCGGACTTCAGCGCTGCGCCAAAATCGAGGGAGGCCAGCGATAATGCGGCCAGGGTAGCGACGCGCCCGGCGCGGGCAGGGTCGGCACCGAGCCACCGCTGGTAAAAGCGCGACAGGTGCGCCAGGGAGGGGAAAGCTTGGAGCATGGGGCGGATTCCAGACGAGTTTGTGCGTTCCGGGACGCTTGCTATGCGGTAAAATTGCCCGCCATGCTGCCCTGGGTCAGCGTGATGGTAAGGTAGACGCCGCGGATGTTGCAAGCGCTCTCTTATTGACGATTACATACAAGGCTTCGGTACACCGGCGCAGTCAGCGCAGGGCGGCCGAGCAGATTTGACGGCGAGCTTTTGAGCATTTTGATGCACAACCCGGAACCGCAGGCGCAGCGCGAACACGACGCGCACGAGCAGGCGCACCTTCTGGCGCACGAGCATGTGCCGCTGGCGGTGCGCTGGGCCCGTGTGCGCGCCTGCTACCGCTATGCCAACCTGGCGTCGCACCACGTGCTCGGCTTCACGATCAAGGCCGTGCTGCTCGTGTACTTCGCGTTCATGGCGCTGTTCCTCGTGCTGCGCTATGCCGTCCTGCCGAACATCGACATCTACAAACCCGACATCGAACGGGCCGCCAGCCGCGCGCTGGGCAACCAGGTGACCATCGCCCGCGTGTACGCGTCGTGGCGCGGCCTGCATCCGAACCTGTACCTCGGCGACCTGCGCCTGCACGACCGCGCCGGGCGCCAGCTGCTGGCCCTGCCGTCGGTGTCGGCCACGTTGTCGTGGTGGTCGGTGGTGGCGGCCGAGCCCCGCTTTGAGGCGCTGGAAATCAACCGGCCGGAACTGGACGTGCGCCGCGGCGCCGACGGCGTCATCTTCGTCGCTGGCGTGCGCATCGACCCGAACAAGAAGGAAGAGGGCGGCGGGGCCGACTGGCTGCTGCGCCAGCACGAGATCGTCATCCGCGAAGGCCGCCTGACCTGGACCGACGAGCGGCGCGGCGCACCCACGCTGGCGCTGTCGGACGTGACGCTCGTGCTGCAGAACCGCTGGACGACGCACCGCTTCGCGCTGAAGGCCGCGCCGCCGCAGGGTACCGGCGAACCGCTCGACTTGCGTGCCCGCTTCACGCATCCCCCGTTCGGCGCCAAGCCGTCCGACGCGCGGCGCTGGAAGGGCCAGGTCTATGCCGACCTGCGCAACACCGACCTCGCCGCCTGGAAGCCGTATGTCGATTATCCGTTCGCGTTGCAGCAGGGCCGCGGCTCCGTGCGTGCCTGGCTCGACGTCGACCACGCGCGCCTGGCCGGCTTCACGGCCGACCTGGCGCTGGCCGGCGTCAGCGCCCGCCTCGGACCGGACGTGCCGCCGCTCGCGCTGGCGCGCGTGTCGGGCCGGCTGTCGGCGTCGGAAACCATCGCGCCGAACGTGGACGACGGCAAGCCGACGTTCGGCGCGCTCGGTCACGCGATCGGCCTGGAAAATTTCGCCGTCGTCATGGAAGGCGGCACGGTGCTGCCGCCGGCCACGCTGACGGAATCGTGGCATCCGGCCAGCCGCACGCAGCCCGAGCGCTTCGAAGTGCGCGCCCGCCAGCTGGACGTGGGCGCGCTGGCCGCGCTGGCGGTGCAACTGCCCATCGCACCCCTGCAGCGCCAGCTGCTGACGGAACTGGCGCCGCACGGCCGCATCGACGACGCCGTCATCGAATGGCAGGGCCGTTTCCCGAACGTTTCCGCCTACCGCGTGCGCGGGGAAGTGGCGAACCTCGGCATGAATCCGCTGGCGGCCCGCGCGGCGCAGGCCGAGGCGGACGGTCAGCCGGCCCAGCCGGCGCGTCCCGCGCTGCCGGGCTTTACGAACCTGTCCGGCCGCATCGACGCGAGCGACCACGGCGGCAGTGTCGACATCGATTCCGACAAGCTCGTGCTGGCGCTGCCTGCGTGGTTCGCCGAACCGGAGATGCCGTTCGACCAGCTGGCGCTGCATGCGCGCTGGACGCGCCTCGCCGGCGACCAGCTGGCCGTCGACGTCGACAACCTGAACCTCACGCAGGGCGCGCTGAAGGCCACGCTGACGGGCCGCCACGTGCTGCCGTTGACGCCGGGGCATGGGCCGGGCACCGCGGATTTCACGGGCACGCTGGACAACGTCGAGATCGGCAGCGTGGGCCGCTGGTTGCCGCTGGCGACGCCGGAAGGCTTGCGTGAATGGCTGACGGGCGCACTGCAGGGCGGCACCCTGCACGACGCGCGCCTGCGCCTGCGCGGCGACCTCGCTCACTTCCCGTTCCGCGCCGAGAATGCCGCCCAGCGTGCCCGCGGCGAGTTCCGCGTCGGCGGCCGCATCGAGGACGGCAAGCTCGAGTACGCGCCCGGCCACAAGGCGGCCGACGGCAAGGCGCCGCTGTGGCCGCTGCTGGAAAACATCAACGGTGCCATCGTGTTCGACCGCGCGCGCATGGACATCCAGGCCGACACGGCGCGTACGCAGGGCATCGCGCTGACCAACGTGCACGCCGTGATCCCCGAGCTGGGCGTGCACGAGATGATGCTCGACATCGACGGCACGGCCGCCGCGCCGCTGCCCGACTTCCTGCACTACGTGGCGGCGAGCCCCGTGCTCGACTGGATCGGCCGCTTCACCGAGGACACCCGCGCGACCGGCCCCGCCAGGCTGGGCCTGAAGCTGCACCTGCCGCTCGCGAGCTTGCACGACGCGAAGGTCCAGGGCGCGCTGCAATTGCAGAACAACGATGTCGTGCTGTTCCCGGAACTGCCGCCCATCGAAGCCGCGCTGGGCCGCATCGAATTTTCCGAGCACGGCGTGAACCTGAACGGCGTGGGCGCGAGCTTCCTGGGCGGTCCGCTGCAATTGTCCGGCGGCACCCAGCGCGACGGTTCGATCCAGATCCGCATGGCCGGCAGCGCGACGGCCGACGGCATGCGCCACACGGGTTCGCTGCCGGCGCTGCAGCGGCTGGGCACGAAGCTGTCCGGCGGCGCGCGCTTCGCCGGCACCGTCACCGTCAAGGACCGCCAGAGCCAGGTCGTCCTCGATTCGAACCTGGCCGGCCTCGGCATCGAGCTGCCGGCGCCGCTGAACAAGCCGGCCGCCGAGGCGCTGCCGCTGCACTTCGTGCTGGCGGGCCAGCCGACCGGCGCGGATGGCGTCGGCCGCGACGACATCCGCATCACCCTCGGCAATATCGCCGCCGCGAAATACGTGCGCGAGCGCCAGCCGCACGGCCCGTGGATCGTCAAGCGGGGCGGCATCGGCGTCAACGTGCCGGCACCGGAGCCCGACAGCGGCATGATGATCAACGTGAACATGAAGGCGCTCAACGTCGATCGCTGGCTCGCGGTGGCCGGCGATATCGCGGGGCCTGCCGAGGCCGCGCCGGCCGCGTCGGCGGAGAACGGCGGCGGCATGGCCCAGTACGTCATGCCGGACACGATCGGCGCGCGCGCCGGCGAACTGGTCATCGGCGAGCGGGCGCTGCGCGACGTCGTCGTCGGGGCCACGCACCAGAACAATATGTGGCAGGCCAGTATCGATTCGCGCCAGGTGATCGGCTACGTCACGTGGAACGAGTCGCCGACGGGCCAGGGCCTGGGCAAGGTGACGGCGCGCCTCGCGTCGCTCGTGATTCCCGAGTCGTCCGCGAACGAAGTGAAGGACTTGCTGGAATCGAACAAGGGCGCCACGGCCAGCATCCCCGGCCTCGACATCGTGGCCGACCGCTTCGAGCTGTCGGGCAAGCAGTTCGGCCGCCTGGAACTGGTGGCCAGCAATGCGCAGGCGCTGGCCGGGCGCGAGTGGCGCATCGAGCGCCTGGCACTGACGAATCCGGACGGCCAGCTGAAGGCGAACGGCCGCTGGCTGACGCGCGACGGCAAGAGCAACACGGCGCTGAATTTCACGCTCGACATCAGCGACGCGGGTCGCCTGCTGGACCGCCTCGGCTTCCCGGAAACCCTGCGCCACGGCAAGGGCTCGCTGTCCGGCGACATTTCCTGGGCCGGCCTGCCGTACTCGCTCGACATCCCGAGCCTGTCGGGCCAGATCCAGATGAACGTCGAGGATGGGCAATTCCTCAAGCAGGACCCGGGCGCTGCGAAACTGCTGGGCGTGCTGAGCCTGCAGATGCTGCCGCGCATGCTCAAGCTCGACTTCCACGACGTGTTCTCGGAAGGCCTCGCGTTCGACGGCATCACGGCGAACGCGATGATCACGCGCGGCGTCGTGCACACCGACAACCTCAAGATGCACGGCGTCGCGGCGACGGTGCTGATGGACGGCACGGCCGACATCGCCAACGAATCGACGAATCTGCACGTCGTCGTGATCCCGGAATTCAACCTCGGTACCAGCTCGCTCGTGTACGGCCTCGCCGTGAACCCCGTGATCGGCCTGGGCAGTTTCCTCGCCCAGCTGTTCCTGCGCGCGCCCGTGATGAAGGCGCTCACTTACCACATGCAGGTGACGGGACCGTGGAAGGCGCCGCACATCGTGAAACTGGACAATTCGGCCGCCGTGACGGCCGCCGCGGCCGCGGCGGCGGCCCAGGACCGCAACAAGAAGGGAGCCAAATGAAGACGACGAAGTGCACGGTGGCCGCCGTACAGATGGTGTCCACGCCGGACGTCGACGAGAACATCGCCACCGCACGCCGCCTGGTCGGCGAGGCCGCCGCGCGCGGCGCCACGCTGGTTACCTTGCCGGAATACTGGCCCATCATGGGCATGACGGACCGGGACAAGGTCGCGCACGCGGAACAGCCGGGCGACGGCCCGATCCAGGATGCGCTGGCAGGGCTGGCGCGCGAACACGGCATCTGGCTCATCGGCGGCACCTTGCCGCTCGTGTCCGGTGACGCCGGCCGCGTGCTGAACACGACGCTCGTCTACGATCCGCAAGGGCGGCACGTCGGCCGCTACGACAAGATCCACCTGTTCGGGTTCAGCAAGGGCGACGAGTCGTACGACGAAGCGCGCACCATCGTGCCGGGCGAAACGATCGGCAGCTTCGACGCGCCGTTCGGCAAGGTCGGCCTGGCGATCTGCTACGACCTGCGTTTCCCGGAACTGTTCCGCGCGATGGGCGAGTGCGCGCTGATCGTCGTGCCGGCCGCGTTCACGCACACGACGGGCCTCGCGCACTGGGAAGTCCTGCTGCGCGCCCGCGCGATCGAGAACCAGTGCTATGTGCTCGCGTCGGCCCAGGGCGGCACGCACCGCAACGGCCGCCGCACGTTCGGCCACAGCATGCTCATCGATCCGTGGGGCGAAGTGAAGGACGTGTTGCCGGAAGGCGAGGGCGTCGTCAGCGGCGACATCGACCCGGCGTATATCGCCTCGGTGCGCGAGAGCTTGCCGGCGCTGAAACACCGCAAACTCTGACGTATGGCACAATGCCCTATCACTATTTGAAAGACCCGACGCAATGACTCCATTCGAACCGAATCTCTCTTCCCTCGCCGTCGCGCGCGACGTCCTGTTGACGCCCTTCGGCCTCGACGAAGGCAAGCTGATCACGACGCTGGGGACCATGTTCACGCACAAGGTCGACTACGCGGACCTGTATTTCCAGTTCACCAAGAGCGAAGGCTGGAGCCTGGAAGAAGGCATCGTCAAGAGCGGCAGCTTCTCGATCGACCAGGGTGTCGGCGTGCGCGCCGTGTCGGGCGACAAGACCGCGTTCTCGTATTCCGACGAGATTTCGCAGGCCGCGCTGCTGGACGCCGCCGCCGCCACGCGCACGATCGCGCGCGCTGGCGCGGGACGCGTGAAGGTCGCCTCGAGCATCCAGCCGAGCGGCGGCCGTGCGCTGTACCTGCCGAACGATCCGCTGGCTTCGCTCGACGCGACGGCGAAAGTCGCGTTGCTGGAGCGCGTGGAAAAGATCGCGCGCGCGAAGGACCCGCGCGTCGTGCAAGTAATGGCCGGCCTGGCCGGCGAGTATGACGTCGTGCTCGTCGTGCGCAGCGACGGCGTGCTGGCGGCCGATATCCGTCCGCTCGTGCGCGTGTCCGTCACCGTCATCGCCGAGCAGAACGGCCGGCGCGAGATGGGCTCGTCGGGCGGCGGCGGCCGCTACGACTACGGCTATTTCAGCGACGCGCTGCTGGAACAATACGCGAACGAAGCCGTGCAGGCGGCCCTCGTGAACCTGGAAGCGCGTCCGGCCCCCGCGGGCCCGATGACCATCGTGCTCGGCCCGGGCTGGCCCGGTGTGCTGCTGCACGAAGCGGTCGGCCACGGCCTCGAAGGCGACTTCAACCGCAAGGGCTCGTCCGCCTACGCCGGCATGATCGGCCAGCGCGTCGCGGCCAAGGGGGTGACGGTCGTCGACGACGGCACGCTGAAAGACCGCCGCGGCTCCCTCAACATGGACGACGAGGGCAACGCCACGCAGTGCACGACGCTGATCGAGGACGGCATCCTGAAGGGCTATATCCAGGACACGATGAACGCGCGCCTGATGAAGATGCCGGTGACGGGCAATGCCCGCCGCGAATCGTTCGCGCACCTGCCGATGCCGCGCATGACGAACACGTACATGCTCGCGGGCGACAAGGACCCGGCCGAGATCCTCGCCTCCGTCAAGAACGGCCTGTACGCGGTGAACTTCGGCGGCGGCCAGGTCGACATCACGAACGGCAAGTTCGTGTTCTCGGCCAGCGAAGCCTATATGATCGAGAACGGCAAGGTCACGTATCCGGTGAAGGGCGCCACCTTGATCGGCAACGGTCCGGACACGATGAACCGCATCTCGATGATCGGCAACGACATGCGCCTGGACTCGGGCGTGGGCGTGTGCGGCAAGGAAGGGCAGAGCGTCCCGGTGGGCGTGGGCCAGCCCACGCTGCGCATCGACGGCGTGACCGTCGGCGGCACGGCCTGACCACGGCCCCCCGCGCGATGGCATCCGCCTTCGCCAGCTCGACGCCCGCCGCGTGCGGGCGTTTGTTCATCCGCTGCGCGACCTCGCTGCTTGGCGCGCTGCTCGCGGTGCCGACCGCAGCCTGGTGCCAGGCCGAACGCACGAGCGTGGCCACGCGCTTCGGCCCCGTCGACGTGCAGGCGCTTCCGCCCGCCGACGCCGGCCCTGTTCGCTCCGACATCCGCTTGCGTGGTGCCTCGCTCGGCCAGGTCGATGGTGACGCCGGCCTCGTCAAGCTGTCCGTGCACGACGATGCCGACTACGTGCTCGTCGACGCCGTGCAGCCCGATCCGCAGTGCCGCCACCGCTTCACCGTGCTCCAGATCGGGCCCGGCGACGAAGCGACGATGTCGCAACCGTTCGGCGATTGCCTCGTCGGGTTCGGCGCACGACGCGCGACTGACAATCTCGTCATTCAACTCGTGCAGGAAGGTGCCGCGCAGCCGCAGACCGACCCCGTCGTGCACGAGTTCGTCTGGATGCAGGACCGCGTGAAGGAACTCACGAACGTGCTCACCCGCTGCGGCGCAGCCCAGGCAACCGCCGCGTCGCGCTGGACGCCCGTCGCGAGCGAGCAGTCTGCGCGTGTCGTCACCGGCACGGGCCGTGCCTGGTTCCACACGGCGCCGCTGGACGAGTGCAAGCTCCCGTCGCTGTTCGTGATTCCCGGCGATGCGCTGACCGTCCTCCATGTCTACGGCGATTATGCCGACGTTGCGTACCGCAACCCGCGCACGGGCCGCGAAGCCACGGGTTGGCTCCGACTCGACCGTCTATCTGCCGGTGCGCCCGCGCCTGACGCGCAACTGGCCGACCCTGAGCGGCACTGATCCGCGCCGGTACGCCCTCGCCGGTGTGCCCTCGCCGGTACGCCCTCGCCGGTATGCCCTCGCTTGCACTCGATACGGACGCCATCGGATACCGCGCTGTGCCACACTGACTTCACCGGATCCATTTGCCGTAAGGAGCAGAACATGGCCAACGATCAAGTGAAACAGACAGGCACGCAGCCGCCGCAAACGAACGTGCAGCCCACCCGCACCCCGGCCACGCCGCCGCCACCCGCGCAGGCCCAGGCGCAGCAAGGCACGCCGCAGCCCGCCGAAGACTTCGACGGCCTCGAGGGCAAGAAGCCGGACGAGCTGACGCCGGAAGAGCTGCGGCTGATGGCCGACACGATGCCGGGCGAAGGCCCCGGCGATTAGCGGGTACGCCCTCGCCGGTATGCCCGCGCCGGTACGCCCGCGCCGGTACGCCGTCGCCAGTCTGCCCACGATCGCTCAGAACGAATAGCGCGCGCCCAGCGAGTAATAGCGGCCGCGCGCGCCCTCGTAGTCGAGCGGGTTGTACGACTGGGCACCGTAGGTCAGCGGATCGAGGGGCGCGATCTTGTCGAGCAGGTTCTGCACGGAGCCGAACAGCTCCCAGCGCTCTTGCGGCTTCCAGCGGACCACCAGGTCGACCGTCGTGAACGATGCCAGTTCGCAGCCGTTCGGTGCGTCTGCACCGTTGGCGAACGTCACGGCGCAACCGCTCGGATCGCCCTTGAAGAAGCGGTTCTCGAGTTTGCCCCGGTAGTTCACGTTGGCCGACACGCGCCAGTTCTCGCGGTCCCAGCCGAGCCGCAGGTTGACGCGGTTGGACGGCGTGCCCGTGCAGTTGGTGACGTCGCAGTTGCCGTGCGTGCCGGCGAAGTCGCGCGACGTGCCGTCCTGTTCCGTACGCAGCCATTCGTAGATGTGTGTGTACTTGACGTCGAACGTGGCGTTGCCCCATGCGTCCGGCAGGCGGTGGTTGTAGCGCGCGTCGACGTCGACGCCGCGCACGGTGCTTTGTGCCGAGTTGACGTAGCGCGTGAGCACGGCCGTGATGGCGCCCGGATCGCCCGGAATCGCGCTCACGCTCGTGGGGTCGCGCACGACGTGGCCGGCGGCGATGGCGGCGTCGACCTGTTCCTGGTTGATCTCGTTCTTGCGCTTGATCTTCCAGTAGTCGACGGAGATGCTCGTGCGCGGCAGCGGGTCCCAGATGGCGCCCAATGTGTAGCTCTTCGACCGTTCCGGCGACAGGGCCGGATTCGGCGACGTGATCAGCGCGATGGATGCCGGGTTGCAGCTGCTGACGACGCCCAGTGCGCAACGCACGGGGTCGGACGCGGTCGAGAAGGCGGCGAGGCCGCCCACGCCGTTCTCGGCCGGACTCGGTGCGCGGAACCCGCGCGCGAACGTGCCGCGCAGGGCAAAGGCGCGGGTGGGAGTCCACTTCAGGCCGAACTTCGGTGTCCAGGAATTGCCCACATCCGTGAAGTGGTCGTAGCGCAGGGCGGCCGACGCTTCGATGTTGTAGGCGAACGGCGCCAGCGCCTCGCCGTACAGCGCGAACACGTTGCGCGCGCCGCTGTAGGCCGAATAACCCAGGCCGATGATGTTGCCGCGCTCCGTGCCCGTCGTGGGTTGCAGTTGCGTCATCTCGTGGCGGAATTCGGTGCCCACGGCCAGGCCCAGGTTGCCGGCCAGGTAGGGCATGCCGCCGAATTCGCGCGTGGCCTTGAAGTCGATCTGGGCGACCTTCGTCCTGGCTGCGTTGGTGAGGGGTGGCGACAGGGCGGCGTACAAGGCCGGCGAATTCAGGCTGGCGTTCTCGGCGATGCGCCAGACGGTGCCCGGCGGCAGCGCCGCATAGGCCGGGTTGAGCATTGCCGCCGCCACGTTCTCCGCCGACGGATTGAGCAGCGCGAACGCGACGTCGCGCTGCAGATAGCCGGTCGCGTGGTTGCTCACGTGGTTTTGCGAGAACAGCAGGGCCGAGTCCCAGTCCCAGCCGTACTGCGTGCCCTTGGCGCCGCCGAGCCAGCGGATGAAGTTGGAATCGATGTTCGACACGCGCGGGCCCACGTCGGCCGCCAGGTAGCGCACGCGCGCGGCCGTGCCGAAATACGGGTTGTCGGGGTGCGTCGGGCCCAGCTGGACGACGGCATTGTTGACGGGCCCGCCGGGGTAGCCGACCGAGGCGCTGACGGTCGATGGCGTCGTCGAGGAATCCGTCTGGCTCGTGTACCAGTTGAGCTCGCTGTACAGCTGGACGGCCGGGTTCAGCTGCCAGGTGCCGCGCAGGAAGAAGCTCAGGTTTTCCTGCTTCGGTTCGATCTGGTTGTAGAGCTGGGCCGCGTCGACCAGGCAGCCGCCGCCGGGGTCGCCCTGCGGGTGGTTCGTGAAGTTCGAGCACGCCGCGCCGGGGAACAGGCGGGTGAAGCCGGGGGCGGCGAGGTTGCCGCGGTTGTAGTAATTGGTCGGGTCGGCGGGATTGCGCACGTTGCCGTTGATGGCGCTGCCGGCCGTGCCGGTGCCGGGCAGGATCGCGCCGGTACCGCCCAGCGCCTGGTCGGCCGAATAGCCCCACGGGCGCAGGTCGTTGCGGCCGATCCAGTCGCGGTCGGTGCGGTCGCGGTACCAGATCTCGTCGAATTTCTTGTACTCGAGGCTGAACAGGACGTTGTAGCGGTCGGCGTCGAGGCTGCCGATGCCCTTCGTGAACGCGACGTTGGTGCGGTTGCCGATCCAGTCGCGGCCGGCGCTGCGCTGCACGCGCACCGTGTTGCCCTGGAAGTCGCGGCGCAGGATGATGTTCACGACGCCCGCGATCGCATCCGAGCCGTAGATGGCGGAGGCGCCGTCCTTCAGGATCTCGACGCGCTCGACGGCATCCGTCGGGATCACGTTCAGGTCGGTGAACTGCTTCTGGCCGTCGTCGGCGAGACCGTACGGCGCCATGCGGCGCCCGTTCATCAGCACCAGGGTGGACGCCGCGCCCAGCCCGCGCAGCGAGATGCCGGACGCGCCCGCGGCGAAGCCGTTGCCGAACGTCGTCGGCACCGAGCCCTGGTTGTCGACGGCCAGCGTCTGCAGCAGCTCGGCAACGGTGGCCTTGCCAGAGCGTTCGATGTCGGCCCGGTTGACGGTGATGACGGAAGAGGCCGTCTCGGCTTCGGAGCGGCGGATGTTCGAGCCGGTGATCTCGACGCGCGGCACGGGCTTCGGCGCCGCTTCCTGCGCCGCTTCCTGGGCCGATACGGGCAATGCCAGGATCGCCATGCCGATGGCGCCCCCGCCCGCGAACAGGCGTCGGATCGATCGGGATATCGAGGTTTCAGTCATGTCCAGACTCCATTGCGTTGAGGGATGATCGACCCGGTGTGCATGGCCGGGACTCGCTGCGACTTTTGCATCCCGTTCGCATAGGCGACTGATATCTCTCAAGTGTGTTCGGAACGCGGGCAAAAGCTGTCAGATTGACGCAACCGATCGCCTGTATAGGCAACCGTAACCGGCAGATCACAGCACAAATAAAGTCTTGCCAACGTCGCTGCAATGTTGTTATAGTCAATCGACTATTTCGGAACCTCTCATGCGCAACGCCGTTTTCTTTACCTTTCATTTTTGGTTTAGCCATTCCAGCCCAACGGCGGTGGAGTAGCGGCAGGTTCACGCAGTAACAGAACAGAGTCCGACACAAGAATCCAGAAGACCGCCGAGCAGGCGGTCTTTTTTTTTACGCCCCAGAATCAATCAGATCAGAACGGAGAACAGCAATGCCTCGCACCGACGACTTACGCATCCGCGAAATGAAGGAATTGACGCCGCCCTCGCACCTGATCCGCGAATTCCCGGTGACGCCGGAGGCGGAACAGACCGCGTCGCAGGCGCGCGTGGCGCTGCATCGCATCCTGCACGGCCAGGACGACCGTGTGATGGTCGTGATCGGCCCGTGCTCGATCCACGATCCGAAAGCCGCGATGGAGTACGCCCGCCGCCTCGTCGAGCAGCGCCACCGCTTCGCGGGCGAGCTGGAAATCGTCATGCGCGTCTACTTCGAGAAGCCGCGCACGACGGTCGGCTGGAAGGGCCTGATCAACGACCCGTACATGGACAACAGCTTCCGCATCAACGACGGCCTGCGCATGGCGCGCGAGCTGCTGCGCGACATCAATGAACTGGGCCTGCCGGCCGGCACCGAATTCCTCGACGTGATCAGCCCGCAATACATTGCCGACCTGATCAGCTGGGGCGCGATCGGTGCTCGCACGACGGAATCGCAAGTGCACCGCGAGCTGGCGTCGGGCCTGTCGTGCCCGGTCGGCTTCAAGAACGGCACGGACGGCAACCTCAAGATCGCGGCCGATGCGATCAAGGCGGCGTCGCAGCCGCACCACTTCCTGTCCGTGACGAAGGGTGGCCACTCGGCGATCGTGTCGACCGCGGGCAACGAGGATTGCCATATCATCCTGCGCGGCGGCAAGACGCCGAACTACGACGCCGCCAGCGTCGAGGACGCATGCAAGCAGCTGGCCGCGAACGGCCTCGCGAGCCGCCTGATGATCGACGCGTCGCACGCGAACAGCAGCAAGAATCCGCAGAACCAGGTGCCCGTGTGCGCGGACATCGGCAACCAGATCGCGGCGGGCGATACGCGCATCGTCGGCGTGATGGTCGAGTCGCACCTCGTCGGCGGCCGCCAGGACCTGGTGCCGGGCAAGGAGCTGACGTACGGCCAGTCCGTCACCGACGGCTGCATCGACTGGGAGACGAGCGTCGCCGTGCTGGAAAACCTCGCGGACAGCGTGCGCCGTCGGCGCCTGCGCGACGACGCCTGAACGCCGGCGTAACGTGACGTAAAAAAAACCGCCGCCGGCCTCGCAGCCGGCGGCGGTTTTTTCATGATGCGCGTTCAGCCGATCAGAACTGGTAACGCACGCCCGCCTTGAAGAAGCGGCCGATGGCGCCGCTGGCGTCCATCGGGTTGTAGCTCATGCCGCCGTAGGTCAGCGGATCCAGCGGTGCGATCTTGTCGAACAGGTTCGAGATCGAGCCGTAGACCTGCAGCTGCGGGGTCACCTGGTAGCGTGCCGACAGGTCGATCGTCGTGAACGACGCCAGGCGGCAGTTGCCCGGTGCCGGCGAGCCGTCCGCGAACTGCGAGGCGCACTTGTCGCCGGCGAAGGCCACGTTCTGCATGTCGGCGCGGTAGTTCGCGGTGGCCGTCACGTTCAGGTTCTGGCGGTCCCACGACACGGTCGCGCTGATCTTGTCCTTCGGCGTGCCGGCGCAGTCCGACGTGTCGCAGTTGCCGTGCGTGCCGGCGTACTGGTAGCGCGTGCCGTTCTTCTCGGCGCGCACCCACGACGCGACGTGCGTCCAGGTCATGCCCACGGTGGCGCGGCCGTAGTCGCCCAGGCGGAAGCGCTGCTTGACGTCCAGGTCGACACCCTTGACTTCGGTGAAGCTCGAGTTCTGGTACGGTGCCTTAGACAGCAGCAGCGTGCCCGAGTTCGGGATCACGACGCCGTTCACGACGAGGTTGTTGTCGTTGCGGATCGCGGTCGGCAGGGCGGCAGCTTCCACGTACGACAGCGGGTTGATCTCGTTGGAACGCTTGATCTTGAAGGCGTCCAGCGACAGCGCGGTGCCGTCGAACGGATCCCACACCATGCCCAGCGTGTAGCCCTTCGACTTCTCCGGCTGCAGGTTCGGGTTGCCGATCTTGACGGCGCCGATCGTGGTCTGGCAGTCGGCCTGGGTGGCGCCGCCGGCGGCCGGCACGCCGCCCGGGCAGCGGATCGGGTCACGCACGGCCGAGTTGCCGGTGCTCTGGCTGGACGGGCTGAATTCGGCCGGGCCCGGTGCGCGGAAACCTTCCGTGTACGTCGTGCGCAGCGCGAACGTCTTCAGCGGCGTCCACTTCGCGCCGAACTTCGGCGTCGTCGACGAGAAGTCCTTGTACTTGTCGTAGCGCACGGCGGCGTTCAGCTCGACCGTCTTGATGATCGGCGCAGCCACTTCGAAGAACACGGCCGACACGTTCTGCGAGCCTTCGGCCGCCACGTACGACGAGTTGATCGAGCCGTCCGACGTGCCCGACAGCGACGGGTTGTGCAGCGACTGGTGGCGGTATTCCGCACCGGCAGCGAGGCCCAGCGCGCCGCCCGGCAGCTGCATCAGTTCGCGCGATGCCTTGAAGTCGGCGACGTCGAGCTGCGTGGTCGAGTGCGACGTGGCGTTCGTCACCATCGCGGCATACAGCGAGGCCGGGTTCTTCGATGCCTGCGTGCCGATGTAGTACGGGAAGTAGGCGCTCTTCGGATCGCCCAGCGCGGCCTGCAGCACCTTCATGTTGATCATGTTGCTGTAGTTCAGGTCCAGGCCCGACTGCGAGTGGACGAGGCCGGTGTCGAAGTCCCAGCCCGCCATCGTGCCTTTCACGCCGACCACGAAGCGCTTGAATTCGTTGTCGGCCGAGCGGGTGCTGGGGCCGACGTCGAACATCGAGTAGCGCACGCGCACGGCGGCGCCGTACGGGTTCTGCGGGTGGTTCGCGGCCATCAGGATCGCGTTGCCGTAGTTGATGATGCCGGTCGGGTTGGCGGCGTTCGGCGGAAACGCGATGGTGCCGCTGGTCGACGGCGGGGTCAGCGTGAATTCGGTGTCGCGCTTCGAGTAACCGGCTTCGGCGTAGAACTGCATGTCGCCGCTCAGGTTCTTCGTGAAGCGGGTGTAGAAGTTCATGCCGCCGATCTTCGGCTGCATCGAACGGAACTGGTCCTGGTACCACAGGCAGCCGCCGGCCGGGTCCTGCGCCGTCGTGACGGAGAACTGCGAGCAGCCCGGCAGCGAGACGTAGTTGCCCGTCTTCGGATCGCGCAGGGCGCCGGTCGGGGTCGGGCTCGATGCGCCCGGGGTGATGTAGCCTGCGCCGAACTGCGTGTTGGCGGCATAGCCCCAAGGACGGATGTCGCCGTGGCCGATCCAGGCGCGGTCGGCGCGATCCTTGTTCAGCAGCGACTCGTTGCCGTAGAACTCGGCGTTGACCATGACGTTGTAGCCGTCTTCGTCCAGGCGGCCCTTGCCCCAGGTGAGGGCGGCCTTGCCGTTGCCGGCGTCGTGGTAGCGCGATTCGCCCGCCTCGGCCTTGAACACGGTGCCGACGAAGTCCTTGCGCAGGATGATGTTGACGACGCCCGCGATCGCGTCGGCGCCGTAGGTCGACGAGGCGCCGTCCTTCAGGATCTCGATGCGCTCGACGGCTTCCATCGGCACGGTCGACAGGTCGGTGAAGCTCTTCTGGCCGTCGTCGGCGCGCGCGAACGGTGCCATGCGGCGGCCGTTCAGCAGCACGAGCGTCGACGTGGCGCCCAGGCCGCGCAGCGAAATGGCGGTCGAGCCGGCGGCAAAGCCGTTGCCGAAACCGGTCGGCAGCGAACCGGCGCCGTCCGACGTCAGCGTCTGCAGGTATTCGGCGACGGTACCTTTGCCGGACTTGGCGAGGTCGTCACGGCTGACGACCTGCACGGGCGATGCCGTTTCGGTGCTCGCGCGCTTGATGCTGGAACCCGTGATTTCCACACGCTGGATCGGACCTTGGGCGTCTTGCGCCATGGCCGGTGCAGCGCCCAGCGCCGCATAGGCGAGGGCGAGCGTGACTGCTTGTGCGATAGCTTTCTTTTGATGCATTACAACTCCAAATAGGGCTTCGATGGCAAGGCTAATCATCGACGGCGTTCCAGATTCCGAACATTCATGGTATGTATATGCCGGCCCCGGAAAACTCTTGATTTAGTCTCTCTCGGTTTGTCCAAAAAGTTAAAATTTTTTTTTGGCAACGCATCAGACCATTGGAAATGCAATATGTCAATACGATGACAACGCATATTGCGTAAATGCCACACTTGACCATCCATTTAGTTATGGCCCCATGACATCTTTTCCCGGCCGGGGCGGGGCAATCTGGTCTATAGTGCGAACTCGCCGCGCGGCGGCGCGTTCGACGAACCACCCCGAAAAAATCCGATGCTTGCTTATATCCTGCGGCGCCTGTGGCAGATGGTCCCCACGATGGCCGGCGTCGTCGTGCTCGTGTTCATCCTGTTCAACTGGGTCGGCGGCGATCCGTCCTATCTGTTGGCGGGCAAGATGGCCGACGCCCGCGCCATCGCGAACATCCGCGCCCAGCTGGGCCTGGACGAGCCGTGGTACGTCCAGCTGGCCATCTTCGCGCGCCAGATCGTGACGTTCGACTTCGGCAATGCGTGGGCGACGGGCGAGCCCGTGTCGCACATCATCCAGACCCGCCTGGGCCCGTCGCTGACGGTGCTCGTGCCGCTGACGGTGCTGGAGACAACCATCGGCATCGCGCTGGCGCTCGCCGTCGCATTCGTGCGCGGCTCGCTGACGGACCGCCTCGTGATGGTCGCGTGCACGGTCGGCATGTCGATCTCGATCCTCGTCTACATCATCGTGTTCCAGTACGGCCTCGCGTACAAGCTCGGGCTGTTCCCCGTGCAGGGCTGGGGCGAGCACTTCACGGAAAACCTGCTGCGCTACGCGACGTTGCCCATCCTGATCGGCCTCGCCGTGTCGCTGGCGCCCACGTTGCGCCTGTTCCGCAGCTTCGTGCTGGACGAGGTCGGCCAGGACTACGTGCGAACGGCGCGCGCGAAGGGCCTGGCGGAACGCCGCATCGTCTGGGTGCACGTGTTGCGCAATGCCGCGATCCCCATCATCACGTACGTCATGGCGAACCTGCCGGCCCTGCTGATCGGCGCGTTCCTGCTCGAGCGCTTCTTCGGCATCCCCGGCATCGGGCGCGAAGTGATCCTCGCCGTCGAGCGCAGCGACTTCCCCGTCATCAAGGCAATCACGGTGTACGTCGCTGCCGCCACGATGGTGTTCAACCTGCTGGCCGACCTGATGTACCAAGCCGTCGACCCGCGCGTGCAGCTCACATGACGGCGCCGTTCGTGCACCATCCCGCCGTCTCGCCCGGCCTGTGGACGCTGGCCTGGCGCCGTCTGCGCGCCGACCGCGTGGCGATGGCGTCCCTCGCCGTCGTGTGCGTGTTCCTGCTGTCCGTCGTGCTGTCGGCCACCGGCGTCGTCGCGGCCGACTGGGAAGACGAGGTCGCCGTCAACTATGCGCCGCCGACGTTCGTCGGTCCCGACCCCGCGCTGGCCGCGCTGGCGCAGCCGCCGCGCCCCGTGCCGCCGAACGCATTCGATCCGCTCGCGGCCGACATCGCGGCGCTGCAGGCGCAGCTGGCGCACCAGGGGCACGCGGCGCATGCGGTCAAGCGGACGACCTTGCCGTTCGGCGCCGACAAATGGGGGCACGACGTCGTCAGGAAGACGATCAAGGGCGGGCAGACGTCGATCGTCGTCGGCCTCGTCGCCGCGTTCCTCGCCGTGCTGCTGGGCACCCTGTTCGGTGCCTTGTCCGGCTTCTACGGCGGGCGCGTCGACGATTTCTTCAACTGGTTCTACAGCGTGTTCACGGCGATTCCTTCGATCCTCATGATCCTCACGGTGGCCGCCGTGCTGCAGACGAAGGGCGTGCTGACGATCGTGCTGATCCTCGGCCTCACCGGGTGGACGGGGCCGTACCGGCTGATGCGCGCGGAGTACATCAAGCACAAGGCGAGGGAGTACGTCATGGCGGCCGACGCCATCGGCGCGTCGAGCTCGCGCAAGATGTTCGTGCACATCTTCCCGAACGTGTCGCACGTGGCGCTCGTGCAGATGTCGATCCTCGTCGTCGGCTTCATCAAGGCCGAAGTGATCCTGTCGTTCCTCGGCTTCGGCGTGCCGGTGGGCGTCGTCTCGTGGGGCAGCATGCTGAACGAGGCGCAGAACGAACTCCTCCTCGGCAAATGGTGGCAGCTGACCGCGGCCGCGACTGCCATGGCCGTCCTCGTGACGGCGTTCTCGCTGTTCGCCGACGCGCTGCGCGATGCGCTGGACCCGAAACTGAAATGACATGATGAGCGACGCGAACCTCCTCGATATCCGCGACCTGCGCGTGTCCTTCAAGACCGGCAAGACGACGACGTTCGACGCGGTGAAAGGCATCTCGTTCAGCGTGCCGCTGGATGCCACCGTGGCCCTCGTCGGCGAGTCGGGCAGCGGCAAGTCCGTCAGCTCGCTCGCCGTGATGGGCCTGCTGCCGGGTGAAACCACGATCATCCACCCGGGCGCGTCGATCCGCTTCGAGGGCCGCGAATTGCTCGGCCTGCCCGTCGCCGAGCGGCGCCGCCTGTGCGGCAAGGACATCGCGATGATCTTCCAGGAGCCGATGTCGTCGCTGAACCCCGTGTTCACGGTCGGCTTCCAGATCGGCGAAGTGCTGCGCCTGCACCTCGGCATGGACAAGCGCCAGGCGCGCGCGCGCACGCTCGAACTGCTGGAAGAGGTGGGTATTCCCGATCCAGCGCACAAGATCGATGCGTATCCGAGCCAGATGTCGGGTGGCCAGCAGCAGCGCGTGATGATCGCGATGGCCATCGCGTGCGAGCCGAAGCTCCTCATCGCGGACGAGCCGACGACGGCGCTGGACGTGACGATCCAGAAGCAGATCATCGAGTTGATTGCCGCGCTGCAGAAGCGGCGCCGCATGGCCGTGCTGTTCATCACGCACGACCTGGGCCTGGTCGGCGAGATCGCGGACCGCGTGATCGTCATGCGCCACGGCGAGGTGCGCGAGGAGGGCGATGCCGCGCAGGTGCTCGGTGCCCCGCGCGACGCGTACACGCGCGCGCTGCTGCACTGCCGTCCCCCGCTGGACGCGCGGCCCGTGCGGCTGCCCGTCATCGACGACTACATGAGCGGGCGCGCGCAGCCGGACGACGTGCTGCCCCAGCGCACGCGCGGTTACGCGTCGGGCGATGACGACATCCTCGTCGTGAACGGTCTCGCCAAGAGTTTCTACGTGCGCGAAGGCCTGTTCGGCAAGCGCGAATTCAAGGCCGTGAAGGACGTGTCGTTCACGCTCCCGCGCGGCAAGACGCTGGGCGTCGTCGGCGAGTCGGGCTCGGGCAAGACGACGGTCGGCCTCACCTTGCTGCGGCTGCACCGCGCGACGGGCGGCAGCGCGCTGTTCGGCGGGCGCGACCTCGTCACGATGAGCGACGCCGAGTTCCAGGCGTATAAACGGCGTATCCAGATCGTGTTCCAGAATCCGTACGCGTCGCTGAACCCGCGCTTCACGGTCGGCCAGATCCTGCTGGAACCGATGCGCATCCACCGCATCGGTGCGAACGATGCCGAACGGACCGAGCACGCGCGCTACCTGCTGGAGCGGGTCGGCCTGCCGCAGCATGCCTTCGACCGCTATCCGCACGAGTTCTCCGGCGGCCAGCGCCAGCGCATCGCCATCGCGCGCTGCCTGACGATGAAGCCGGAGATCCTCGTGTGCGACGAATCCGTGTCGGCGCTGGACGTGTCCGTGCAGGCGCAGGTGCTGAACCTGCTGCAGGACCTGCAGGACGAGTACGGGATGAGCTACATCTTCATCTCGCACGATCTGTCGGTCGTGAAATACATCTCCGACCGCGTGATGGTGATGCACCACGGCAGCGTCGTCGAGATCGCGGACTCGGACGAGCTCTACCGCAACCCGCAGCATCCGTACACGCGCCAACTGTTGGCAGCAATTCCCCGCGGCGCCTGAATCCACGAAGGTGTTGCGCACGGGCTGCGCGCGTTGTCCCTTTCGCCACGCCGGGACGGCTTTTCCGCTACCATACGGGGATGTCCCAGCTCTCGCACCTGATCCACGTGTATGGCGTCCTGATCGTGTTCGGCACCGTGTTGCTCGAGCAGATCGGGCTGCCCATTCCCGCGTTTCCCGTGCTGATCATCGCCGGGGCGCTCGCGGTCGACGGCGGCGCCAACTGGCCGCTGTACCTGGCCGTGTCGGTGCTGGCCTGCCTGATCAGCGATTATTTCTGGTTCCGCGCCGGCCGCTTCTACGGCAAGCGCATCCTGCGCCTGCTGTGCAAGATTTCGCTGTCGCCCGATTCCTGCGTCAGCCAGACCGAGGACAATTTCAGCCGCTGGGGCGCGAAATCCCTCGTCGTCGCCAAGTTCATCCCCGGCTTCAACACGATCGCGCCGCCGCTCGCGGGCGCCATGGGCACGACGACCTCGCGCTTCGTCTGGCTGTCGATCGCCGGCGGCCTGCTGTGGAGCGCCGTGGGCATGGGGCTCGGTGCCTGGTTCCACGGCAGCGTGGACGACGTCATCGCCTGGTTCGAGACCCTGGGCAGCACGGCGCTGATGGTCGTCGGCGTCCTGCTCGCGCTGTTCGTGGCGTTTAAGTACATCGAGCGCAAGCGCAACCTGGGCGCCGCCGACCTGCCGCGCATCACCATGGACGAGCTCAAGGCCCTGGTGGAAGGCGGGCACGACCCGTTGATCGTCGATGCCCGCGGCGTCACGGCGCGCCAGCTGGAAGAGGGTATTCCCGGCGCGCTCGTGTATGGCGACACGGCGCCGGAGCGCCTGATGGCCGCGCTCGACAAGGACCGCCACATCGTCATCTACTGCTCGTGCCCGAACGACGTGACGGCCGCCCAGGTGGCCAAGGCATTCCTCAAGAACGGCTTCCACCGCGCGCGTCCCCTGCGCGGCGGCCTGGACGCCTGGAACGACCACTGCGCAGCCGGCCGCGCCGACGCCACGCTCACGCCCAAGGCCGGCTGAGTCACCGCTTTTCCTCCCGTTGACGTTCCACTCCCGCGGCGCCGGCCCTGGCGCCGCGCTGGCCCTCATTCATCCTCGTCATGATTGGTAGCTCGACTACTTGGTCAGCTATGGGGGCTTTGCGCAAATTCCCCCTTGTTTGCGACACGATGTACCTAAACTACAATAAAAGCTTGCGCTGAAGCCAAGAAATCCTTAAGCTTCGAGGAATCTGTTTCCTACGGCCTGCCATGATCGTTTCGCCCGTCGCCATCGTCGATCCGTCCACCGAACCGCGCCTGGACAGCGCGCGCCACGCGAGCCCGCGCCTGCTGGCCGACGTCGGCGGCACCAATGCGCGCTTCGCGCTGGAAACCGGTCCCGGCACGATCGCGGCGATCGAGGTGCTGCCCTGTGCCGCCTACGCCACACTTGCCGACGCATTGCGCGCCTACCTCGCGCTGCCGGCCGTCGCGGCCATCGTGGCCGGCGGCGCCGTGCGTCACGGTGCGATCGCGATCGCGAATCCCGTCGTCGGCGATTTCGTGCGCATGACCAACCACCACTGGGAATTCTCGATCGACGCGCTGCGCCGCGAATGCGGGTTCGACGAGCTCGCGGTCGTCAACGATTTCTACGCGCTGGCCATGGCCCTGCCGCACCTGGCGGACGGCGACAAGCGCCAGATCGGCAGCGGCGTGCCCGTCGCCGGGACGCCCATCGCCCTGCTCGGCGCCGGGACGGGCCTGGGCGTGTCGGGCCTCGTGCCGGCGGAAAATACGCCGGCGGGCGCCAAGCCGTCCTGGACGGCGCTGCGCAGCGAAGGCGGCCACGTGACCTTCTCGCCTGCCAACGAGACGGAAGTCGCGATCCTGCAATTCGCCTGGCGCGAATTCGAGCACGTGTCGGCGGAGCGTTTCCTGTCCGGTTCCGGCATCGAACTCATCTACCGCGCGCTGGCGAACCTGCGCGGCGGCGCCGTCGAGGCGCTGGACGCGCCCGAGATCACGCGCCGCGGCCTGGCGGGCACGTGCGCGCTGTGCGACGAAGTCATCGAGGTGTTCTGCGGCATGCTGGGCACCATCGCCGGCAACCTGGCCATCACCTTGGGTGCCCAGGGCGGCGTGTACATCGGCGGCGGCATCGTCCCGCGCCTGGGCGAGCGCTTTGCCGCCTCGTGCTTCCGCGCCCGCTTCGAGCGGAAGGGCCGCTTCGTGGGCTATCTGGCGCAGGTGCCGACCTATGTGATCACCGCCGACTATCCCGCGTTCGTGGGCGTATCGGCCATCCTGGCGGACCGTACCGGACCGTGATTTTGCCGGCCGCGGCGGGGTCCAACCCCGTCGCCGCCGCGTTCCTTCGCATGGCAATGTTCTTTTCCCGGTTTTATCGGGTACAATGGCAGCCAGTTGGAAGAAACGATGTCGTTCGCTCAGCCCAGCGCGCCAGGAGCCTCGCCTCCAGAGCCCAGTCTCCCGATGGTGCCGGCAGCCCCGTTTCTTTGAAATTCGACCGTTCGCGGTCCACTTGCCGGTGGGCCGCCCCGTGCCGGGATGCAAATCCCCACGGTATCCCGCCCGGTGTGCCAAGCCGGGCGATGGAACCCCGTTTCAAAGCGTGAGTCTCAGCCAGGCGGCCAGTGGCCGGCCGCGTTGAACGGGTTATGTTTGATGGTTCTTAGCATCCAGAGTTGCTCACTCCGCTGACGACATCGTTATGAACAATGATGAGGCCAAGAAGGTCCTCGAGACCGCCTTGCTGTGCGCGCGCGAGCCGATGACGATCCACGCCATGAAGAAGCTGTTCGTCGACGTGGACAGGAACGGCCAGCCGATCGGCGCCGGCGTCGGGTCGGATACGATCAAGATCCTGCTCGAGGAATTGCGCCAGGATTGGCAGGATCGCGGCATCGAGATCGTCAGCCTGGCATCGGGCTGGCGCTTCCAGAGCCGCCCTGAAATGAAGCCTTACCTGGACCGCATCGCACCGGAAAAGCCGCCGAAATACTCGCGGGCGACGCTGGAAACGCTGGCGATCATCGCCTACCGCCAGCCGGTGACGCGCGGCGACATCGAGGAAATCCGCGGCGTGGCCGTGAATTCGCAGACGATCAAGATGCTGGAAGACCGCGGCTGGATCGATGTGGTGGGCCACCGCGAAGTGCCCGGGCGGCCGGCGCTGCTGGGCACGACGAAGCAGTTCCTCGACGACCTGGGGCTCGCCGCGCTGTCCCAGCTGCCGCCGCTGCAGCAGGTGGCCGACATCGGCGCCGGGCGCAGCCTGGAGGCGCTGGAAGCGGCGCTGCAACAATTTGACGACACTTCACCCGTTGAAGTCCCGATACACGACCAAGCGCTCGCGTCCAACGACTGATCGTCGCGCCAGGTCAGCAAAACCAAGAAACGAATGATGAATCCAACTGACATGAACGAGACGATCCCTGCTGAGGCAGGACAGGAGACGGCCGCCAAGCCGAAGCGCCGCACGAAGCCCAAGGCGGAGGCGGCGCCCGCCGCCCCCGAGGGCGCGCAGCCGGACGCCGCAACGAAACCCAAGCGCACGCGCAAGACGGCCGCACAGAAGGCGGCCGAGGCCGCCGGCGGCGCGGAGAGCGGCACCGCAGCCGCCCCAGCCGCAGCCGAGCCGGCTGCCGCACCGGCGGCGCGCAAGCCGCGCGCGCGCAAGGTCGCGGACGCGGCACCCGCAGCCGCCGAGTCCGCGCCGGCACAGGCGCCGGCCGCCGCCGCATCCGTGCCTGCTGCACCTGCGCCCGCTGCACCTGCGGCCGCCGCATCCGCGCCCGCGGGCGACGACGCCGGCAACCAGCGCAAGCCGCGCGGCCCGCGCCAGATGCGTGAACAGCGCCAGCAGCGCGACGCCCGCCAGCCGGTGCGCGCCGACGCCGACGTCGTCACCGATGCCGCGCCCGCCGTGGCCGGCGCCGCAGCGCCTGAAGCGGGCCGCAACGAAGCAGGCCGCAACGAACAGCGCCGCGACCAGCGCGGCGGCAAGCAGCAGAAGAAGAAAGGCCAGCAGCGCGGCCAGCAGGCGCAAGGCGGGCAGCAGCAGGGCGCACAAGCGGCCGGCCAGCAACAGGGGCAGCAGCAGGGCCAGAAGCAGCAGGGCAAGAACAGGAACGCGAAGAACAACGCCAAGCCGGCCAAGGGCGGCAAGGGCAACGACGCGGATGACGTGTTCTCGTTCGTCACGTCGGACGCGTTCGACGCGAACGAGGGCGGCCGCGGCCAGGCCCAGCCGGCCAAGGCGCGCCGCGACCTGACGGCCGACGACGACGCACCGAAGCTGCACAAGGTGCTGGCGGAGGCGGGCCTCGGCTCGCGCCGCGACATGGAAGAGCTGATCATCGCGGGCCGCGTGTCGGTCAACGGCGAGCCGGCGCACATCGGCCAGCGCATCCTGCCGACCGACGCCGTGCGCATCAACGGCAAGCTGCTGCAGCGCCGCGTGTCCAACAAGCCGCCGCGCGTGCTCGTGTACCACAAGCCGGCCGGCGAGATCGTCAGCGCGGACGATCCGGAAGGCCGTCCGTCCGTGTTCGACCGCCTGCCGACGATGAAGACCGGCAAATGGCTGGCCGTCGGCCGCCTCGACTTCAACACCGAAGGCCTGCTGCTGTTCACGAATTCCGGCGACCTGGCGAACCGCCTGATGCACCCGCGCTACAACATCGACCGCGAATACGCCGTGCGCACGCTGGGCGAGCTGGAAGAGGGCATGCGCCAGAAGCTGCTGGCCGGCGTGGAACTCGATGACGGCACCGCGTCGTTCACGAAGATCGTGGATGGCGGCGGCGAGGGCGTGAACCGCTGGTACCGCGTCGTCATCGGCGAAGGCCGCAACCGCGAGGTGCGCCGCATGTTCGAGGCCGTCGGCCTGACGGTGTCGCGCCTCATCCGTACCCGCTACGGCGCCATGACCTTGCCGTCGGGCCTGAAGCGCGGCCGCTGGGAAGAGCTGGAAGAAAACGACGTGCGCCGCTTCCTCGACGCGTTCGGCGTCGAGAAGAAAGGCGGCGGCCAGGGTAAGAGCGCTCCGGCCGGCGGCAAAGGGCCGGGCAAGGGCCAGGGCGGCGGCAAGGAGCGTGGCAACGATGCGGGCCGTTCGAACGGCAACCGCATCGACCGCGCCGACGCCAACCGCAACGTCGACCCGTTCGGCCCGCCCGTCGTGCGCGTCGGCGCGGGCCGCGAAGAGGCGGGCATCCTGGGCGGCCGTGGCGGGCAGGGTGGTCGCGGCGGATCGTCCGGCCAGGCGCGCGGCGCCGGGCAGGGCCGCAGCGGCGGTCAAGGCCAGGGTCAAGGCCAGGGCCGGAGCAGCAAGGGCCCGCGCCAGCCGGACCCGCTGCAGACGACGTTCGGCTTCGCCGGCGGCGGCCAGACCCGTCGTGGCCAGGGTCCGCGCGTGAGCGACCACGGCATGCCGCGCCGCGGTCGCCGCGGCTGATTTCAGAGGTTTCGTCGGGCGGAATTTGAGGCCCCCAGCCTCAAATTCCGCCCGACGTGCCGCGCGAAAATGAACCGCGCGCAGCGCTACCTTGACCAAAAGAGTAGACTGTTGCATAGCTGTTCATTTTGCAGTGCGGCGATTGCGGCCGACCCTGTATCGGGTTATAATGTGTGTCTAACCCGAGTGCTTCCCAATATTGTTTTGGCGAACAAGCTCCAGTTGGGAATACAAAAGATGGGCAGTTGCCCATTTTTTTTTTGTTGAATCGTTTTAAGGGTCCGGCACCGGACCGTGGAGAAACCTGTGCAGTTGTTTGATTTGATTGCCAAGACAGTCAGCGGACTGGGCTACGAACTCGTCGATATCGAACGAGCGGAGCGAGGCATCCTGCGCGTGTTTATCGACTTCCCGGCGGCAGTGTCGGATGAAAAGGGACCGATCTCGGTCGAGGATTGCGCCACGGTGAGCCACCAGTTGTCGCACGTGTTGACGGTCGAAAACGTCGACTACGAGCGCCTGGAAGTGTCGTCGCCCGGACTGGACCGTCCGGTGCGCACCCTGGCCGACTTCGAACGCTTTGCCGGCAGCGAATGCACGGTCAAGTTGCGCGTCGCGATGCCCGGCACCGCGAACCGCAAGACCTACACGGGCATCCTGCATGCACCGCAAGGCGAGACGATCGGGTTGGAATTTGAAAGCAAGGACGGACCGGCGTTGCTGGAATTTACGCTGGCCGAACTGGACAAGGCACGCCTCGTGCCAAAGGTGGATTTTAGGAGTCGCAAAGCATGAGTCGCGAAATTTTGTTACTGGTTGATGCGCTCGCGCGCGAAAAGAACGTCGATAAGGAAGTGGTCTTCGGGGCGCTCGAGTTCGCCCTGGCGCAAGCAACGAAAAAGCGCTACGAAGGCGAGGTCGACATTCGCGTGTCCATCGACCGCGACACTGGCGAATTCGAAACGTTCCGCCGCTGGCACGTCGTGCCGGACGAAGCGGGCCTGCAACTGCCCGACCAGGAAATCCTGCACTTCGAAGCGAAAGAGCAGATCCCGGACATCGAAGTCGACGAATACATCGAAGAGCCGATCGAGTCGGTCGAGTTCGGCCGCCGCTTCGCGCAGGACACCAAGCAGGTCGTGCTGCAGCGCGTGCGCGATGCCGAGCGCGAGCAGATCCTGCAGGACTTCCTGGAGCGCGGCGACGCCCTCGTCACCGGCACCATCAAGCGCATGGAGCGCGGCGATGCGATCGTCGAATCGGGCAAGATCGAGGCGCGCCTGCCGCGCGACCAGATGATCCCGAAGGAAAACCTGCGCATCGGCGACCGCGTCCGCGCCTACATCCTGCGCGTCGACCGCAATATGCGCGGCCCGCAGGTGATCCTGTCGCGCACGGCACCGGAATTCATCATGAAGCTGTTCGAACTCGAAGTACCCGAGATCGAGCAGGGCCTCCTGCAGATCAAGTCGGCCGCCCGCGACCCGGGCGTGCGCGCGAAGATCGCTGTCTTTACCGCGGACAAGCGCATCGACCCGATCGGCACCTGCGTCGGCATGCGCGGTTCGCGCGTGCAGGCCGTGACCGGCGAGCTGGGCGGCGAGCGCGTGGACATCGTGCTGTGGTCGGAAGATCCGGCGCAGTTCGTGATCGGCGCGCTGGCCCCGGCCAACGTGTCGTCGATCATGGTGGATGAAGAGAAGCACGCGATGGACGTCGTCGTCGACGAGGAAAACCTCGCGATCGCGATCGGCCGTTCCGGCCAGAACGTACGCCTGGCGTCCGAGCTGACCGGCTGGAAGATCAACATCATGACCGCCGAAGAGTCCGCGAACAAGGCCGAGCAGGAAACGGCTGCCGTGCGTGCGCTGTTCATGGCAAAGCTGGACGTGGACGAGGAAGTGGCGAACATCCTGGTCGAGGAAGGTTTCTCGAGCCTTGAAGAAGTCGCGTACGTGCCCATCTCGGAAATGCTGGAGATCGAATCGTTCGACGAAGACACCGTCAACGAACTGCGTACCCGCGCACGCGACGCGCTGGTGACCGAGGCGATCGCTTCCGAGGAAGGCCTCGAGGGCATGGAAGAGGCGCTGGCCAACCTGGACGGCATGGACCGTACCACGGCGGGCAAGCTGGGCCTCGCCGGCATCAAGACCCTGGAACAATTCGCGGGTCTGGCGTACGACGAGTTCGCCGCCATCCTGGCGCTGCCGACCGACCGTGCCCGTGAACTGATCAAGAACGAATTTAATGATGTGACCGACGATGAGATGAAACTGGTCGACGCCAAGTACGACGACCGGGCCAAGGCCCTGCAGGCGAAAGCCTGGGGCCAGGTAGAAACGGCCAAGGCATAAGAAGGAGCGAAGACCGGAGCGACATGCCACCGGTCTTCGCGCTTTCTTAAGCAAGCAAAATTCTTTATCATCTCGCGACACATAGAAAAGAGGACTGAATGGCGAGTAACAACGTAGCCCAATTTGCCACCGAACTGAAGATGCCTGCAGATTTGCTGCTGACGCAGCTGCGTTCTGCCGGCGTCGAGAAAAGTTCGACGTCAGATCCCTTGTCCAAGGATGATAAGGATAAGCTGCTGAACCATCTGCGCCGTACCCACGGTGCCGCCGAATCGGGCGAAAAGAAGAAGATCACGGTGACCCGCAAGGAAACCTCCGAGATCAAGCAGGCTGACGCAAGCGGCAAATCGCGCACGATCCAGGTCGAAGTGCGCAAGAAGCGCACCTTCGTGCAGCGTGACGACCTCGTCACGCCGAAAGCGGCTGCCCAGCAGTCGCCCGTCGTCGACGCCGCCGAGCAGGCGCGCCGCGACGAAGACGCGCGCCGCCAGGCCGAGCTGATCGCGCGCCAGGAAGCGGAACTGCGCGAGAAGCAGGAACGCCTGGCCAAGCTCGAATCCGAGAAGGCCGAGCTGGCCAAGGTGGCCGAGGAACAAGCCAAGCGCGACGCTGAAGAGCGTGCCAAGCGTGAAGCGGCCGAAGCCGCGGAAGCGGCAGCGGAAAAGGCGGCTGCGTCCGTCCAGGCATCGGCTGGTGCCGCCAGCGCCGCCGAGGAAGCCAAGCGCGCCGCGGCCGACGAAGCCAAGAAGGCAGCTGCCGAGGAATCCAAGCGCAAGGCCGACGAAGCCGCCAAGGAAGCCGCCGAGCGTTCCGCCGCCACCGAGCGCGCGCGCAAGGCAGTCGCCGACGAAGTCGCGCAGATCAAGGCCATGATGGCCCAGCCGCGCCGCGTGATCAAGGCACCGGAAGTGGTGCCGGCTGCGAAGCCGAAGGCCGCCGAACCGAGCACGCTGCACAAGCCTGCGACGACGGCCAAGCCGGGCGACGCGAAGCCGGCCGACGCGACCGGTGCGCGTGCCAAGCCGGGCGACAAGAAGTCGATCAAGTCGGCCAATGTCGCGTCGACGTGGTCGGACGAGAAGAAGCGCGGCGGTCCGGGCGCCGGCACGAAGGGTCGCGGCAACGCGGCGCCGACGGGCCGCGACGGCTGGCGTGCGGGCGGTGGCCGTGGCGGCCGTCGTGGCGGTCACGACGATCGTGAATCGAATTTCCAGGCGCCGACGGAAGCCATCGTGCGCGACGTGCACGTGCCGGAAACCATCACCGTGGCCGAACTGGCGCACAAGATGTCCGTGAAGGCATCGGAAGTCATCAAGCAGCTGATGAAGCTGGGCCAGATGTGCACCATCAACCAGGTGCTGGACCAGGAAACGGCGATGATCGTCGTCGAAGAGATGGGCCACAAGGCGCACGCCGCCGCCGTGGACGATCCGGAAGCCGTGCTGGCCGACCAGGGCGAGCACCACGAGTTCGAATCGAAGCCGCGTGCACCGGTCGTCACCGTCATGGGTCACGTCGACCACGGTAAGACGTCGCTGCTGGACTACATCCGCCGTGCGAAAGTGGCGGCGGGCGAGGCCGGCGGCATCACGCAGCACATCGGTGCGTATCACGTGGACACCCCGCGCGGCATGGTCACGTTCCTCGACACCCCGGGTCACGAAGCCTTCACGGCGATGCGTGCCCGCGGCGCCAAGGCGACCGACATCGTCATCCTCGTGGTGGCGGCCGACGACGGTGTGATGCCGCAGACGAAGGAAGCGATCGCCCACGCGAAAGCGGCCGGCGTGCCCCTCGTCGTGGCGATCAACAAGATCGACAAGCAGGGTGCGAATACCGACCGCGTGACGCAGGAACTGGTCGCGGAAGGCGTCGTGCCGGAAGAATACGGCGGCGAGTCGCCGTTCGTCCCGGTGTCGGCCAAGACCGGCCAGGGCATCGACGACCTGCTGGAAAACGTGCTGCTGCAGGCCGAAGTGCTGGAACTGAAGGCACCGGTCGAGTCGCCGGCACGCGGCCTGGTCGTCGAGGCCCGTCTGGACAAGGGCCGCGGCCCGGTCGCGACGATCCTCGTGCAGTCGGGTACCCTGAAGCGCGGCGACGTCGTGCTGGCGGGTTCCTCGTTCGGCCGCGTCCGTGCGATGCTGGACGAGAACGGCAAGTCGGTGACCGAAGCGGGTCCGTCGATCCCGGTCGAAATCCAGGGCCTGACGGAAGTGCCGAGCGCCGGCGAGGAAGCCATGGTCATGGCCGACGAGCGCAAGGCGCGCGAGATCGCCCTGTTCCGTCAAGGTAAGTTCCGCGACGTGAAGCTGGCGAAGCAGCAGGCCGCGAAGCTGGAAAACATGTTCGACCAGATGGCCGAAGGCGAAGTCAAGAACCTGCCGCTCATCATCAAGACGGACGTGCAGGGTTCGCAGGAAGCGCTGGTCGGTTCGCTGCAGAAGCTGTCGACGTCGGAAGTGCGTGTGCAGATCGTGCACGCGGCCGTCGGCGGCATCACGGAATCGGACGTCAACCTGGCGACCGCATCGAAGGCAGTCATCATCGGCTTCAACGCCCGTGCCGACGCCCAGGCGCGCAAGCTGGCCGAGACGAACGGTGTCGACATCCGTTACTACAGCATCATTTACGATGCGATCGACGAGATCAAGACCGCACTGTCGGGCATGCTGGCGCCGGAGAAGCGCGAGCACGTCACGGGCCAGGTGGAAATCCGCCAGGTCATCCTCGTGTCGAAAGTCGGCGCGATCGCGGGCTGCCTCGTTACCGATGGCGTCGTCAAGCGTACCTCGTCGGTCCGCCTGCTGCGCAACAACATCGTCGTGTGGACGGGCGAGATCGACTCGCTCAAGCGCTTCAAGGACGATGCGAAGGAAGTGCGCGCCGGTCTCGAGTGCGGTCTGTCGCTGAAGAACTACAACGACATCCAGGTCGGCGACGTCCTGGAAGTGTTCGAAGTTCAGGAAGTGGCACGTACGCTGTAAATCGGACGCTCCGTCATTAGGAGTAGCATTGGGGCTGGTAGGCCTGCGCCATGGCGCGGGCCGCTGGCCCCAAGTTTTTTATAAGCAGTCAAGAACATGGCAAAACACAGCAAAAGCATTCCCCAGCGCGGCCTGCGCGTCGCCGACCAGATCCAGAAGGACTTGTCGGAACTGATCGCCTTCGAACTGAAGGATCCGCGCGTCGGCATGGTCACCATCAGCGAAGTCAAGCTGACCCCGGACTACGCGCACGCGAAGATCTATTTCACCTTGCTCAAGGACAGCCCGGAAGAGATCAAGCAGACGCTGGAAGGCCTGACGAAAGCGTCCGGCTACCTGCGCAACCTGCTCGGCAAGCGCCTGCACATCCACACCTTGCCGCAACTTCACTTCGTGCACGACACGTCGACGAGCCGCGGCCTCGCGATGTCCGCGCTGATCGACCAGGCCAATGCGACGCGCGCCAAGGACGACGACGAGGTCGTCGGCAAGACTGAAGAAGATTCGGACTCCGAGTGAACGCACGTCCCCCGAAAAAGCCCCGCGACCTCGTCGACGGGGTGCTCCTCATCGACAAGCCCGTCGGCCTGTCGTCGAACGATGCGCTGACGAAGGTGAAACGCATCGTCAACGCGAAGAAGGCGGGTCACACGGGCACGCTCGACCCGTTCGCCACGGGCCTGTTGCCGCTGTGCTTCGGCGAGGCGACCAAGTTCTCGCAAGACCTGCTGGAAGCGGACAAGACGTATGATGCCGTCGTCCACCTGGGCGTCACCACGACGACGGGCGACACGGAAGGGGAGGTCGTCGAGACGCGTCCCGTCGACGTGACGGTCGAACAGATCGAAGCGGCGCTCGCCAGGTTCCGCGGCCCCATCCTGCAGGTCCCGCCGATGTACTCGGCCCTGAAGCGCGACGGCAAGGCGTTGTACGAGTACGCGCGCGAGGGGATTACCCTGGAACGTGAAGCCCGTCCCGTGACGATCCACAAGCTCGAGATGCTGGCGTACGAGGCGCCGATGCTCACGATCCGCGTCACGTGCAGCAAGGGCACGTACGTGCGCGTGCTGGGCGAGGACATCGGCTCTGCGCTCGGCTGTGGCGCGCACCTGAACGCGCTGCGCCGCATCGAGGTCGGCGCGCTGACGGTGGCGGGCATGGTGACCCTGGAACAATTGCAGGCGCATGACAATCCGCTGTCGCTGCTGGCGCCCGTCGATGCCCTGTTGTCGAGCTTCCCGCGCGTCGACCTGACCCAAGAGCTGGCCGCACGCTTCCTCAACGGCCAGCGCCTCGCGCTGAACCGCGAACCCGTCGCGCTGCCGGCGACGACCGGCAGGGTGCGCGTGTACCACGACGGAAAATTGCTGGGCACGGCCATCCTGCAGGACTATGGCGTGCTGGCACCCGAACGGTTGATCGCGCGGCCGCAAGGCTGAAAAGCTTGCTGCGGCATCGACGCTGCGCCAGACCGGGTGCGGCCTCTTGAAAACGCGGCGCCGCGCGCCACATGGGGCTCGTCCCCACGTCATCGCCATTCAACATTTCGCCGTTATTCTGGCCAAAAGGCCTGTTAAACGGGCAAATCGTTGAAATCCAAGGCTTTTTCCCCCGCTGCGCCGCAGCAGTGGGGCGTAAGCGTGCTATACTAGTGGGTTCCGGAAGTCGGAAGTCTCGAGTTCTTCCGCCCATCACGCAACATTTACTGTTGAAAACGCATATGTCAGACACCAAACGCGCGATTCGTAATATCGCAATCATCGCCCACGTTGACCACGGCAAGACCACCCTCGTGGACCAGCTGCTGCGCCAATCCGGCACTTTCCGTGAAAACCAGGCGGTCGACACCCGCGTGATGGACTCGAACGATCTCGAGAAGGAACGCGGCATCACCATTCTGTCGAAGAACTGCGCCGTCGAGTACGAAGGCACGCACATCAACATCGTCGACACCCCGGGCCACGCCGACTTCGGCGGCGAGGTCGAGCGCGTGCTGTCGATGGTCGACTCCGTGCTGCTGCTGGTCGACGCGCAGGAAGGCCCGATGCCGCAGACCCGCTTCGTCACGCGCAAGGCGCTGGCGCTGGGCCTGAAGCCGATCGTCGTCGTCAACAAGATCGACCGTCCGGGCGCGCGCGCCGACTGGGCGATCAACCAGACGTTCGAACTGTTCGACAAGCTGGGCGCCACCGACGAGCAGCTGGACTTCCCGATCGTCTACGCCTCGGGCCTGAACGGCTACGCCGGCATGGACGAAAGCGTGCGTGGCGGCGACATGAAGCCGCTGTTCGACGCCATCCTGAAATACGTGCCGGTGCGTGACGACAACCCGGACGGCCCGCTGCAGATGCAGATCACGTCGCTCGACTACTCGTCGTACGTGGGCAAGATCGGCATCGGCCGCATCAACCGCGGCCGCATCAAGCCGGGCATGGACGTGCTGGTCGTGAACGGCCAGGACGACAAGTCGCCGATCAAGGGCCGCATCAACCAGGTGCTGAACTTCAAGGGCCTGGAGCGCGTGCAGGTGGAAGAAGCCGTCGCCGGCGACATCGTGCTGATCAACGGTATCGAAGACATCGGCATCGGCGTGACCGTGACCGCCGTGGATACCCCGGAAGCGCTGCCGATGCTGACCGTCGACGAGCCGACGCTGACGATGAACTTCATGGTCAACACGTCGCCGCTGGCCGGCCGCGAAGGCAAGTTCGTCACCAGCCGCCAGCTGCGCGACCGCCTCGACCGTGAACTGAAATCGAACGTGGCACTGCGCGTGCTGCCGACCGACGACGACACGATCTTCGAAGTGTCGGGCCGCGGCGAGCTGCACCTGACCATCCTGCTGGAAAACATGCGCCGTGAAGGCTTCGAGCTCGCGGTATCGCGTCCGCGCGTCGTGTTCAAGGAAATCGACGGCGTCAAGTGCGAGCCGTACGAGAACCTGACCGTCGACGTCGAGGAAGTGAACCAGGGCGGCGTGATGGAAGAACTGGGCCGCCGCCGTGGCGACCTGCAGAACATGGAATCGGACGGCAAAGGCCGTGTCCGTCTGGAATACCGCATCCCGGCCCGCGGCCTGATCGGCTTCCAGGGCGACTTCATGACCCTGACGCGCGGCACGGGCCTGATGAGCCACGTGTTCGACGCCTACTCGCCGGTCGACACGGGCAAGGGCGAACTGGCCGGCCGTCGCAACGGCGTGCTGATCTCGCAGGATGACGGCCAGGCCGTCGCCTACGCACTGTGGAAGCTGCAGGACCGCGGCCGCATGTTCGTCGAGCACAACACCCCGGTGTACGAAGGCATGATCATCGGCATCCACTCGCGCGACAACGACCTGGTCGTGAACCCGATCAAGGGCAAGCAGCTGACCAACGTGCGCGCGTCGGGTACCGACGAAGCCGTCCGCTTGGTGCCGCCGATCCAGATGTCGCTGGAATACGCCGTCGAGTTCATCGAGGACGACGAACTGGTCGAGATCACGCCGAAGAGCATCCGCCTGCGCAAGCGCTTCCTGAAGGAGCACGAGCGCAAGAAGGCGAGCCGCGAAGCCGCGTAATCGCGTTTCGCGCCGTACCGAAAAACCCGCTGCCTGCAGCGGGTTTTTTTATGGCTGTGTTCGCGGTAGTTATGTGAACTGAACCGTGTTGCAGCGGTCATACGCATCGTCGAGTTAACTCATGAGGAGTGACGATGCGCGCCGTGCCGTTCGACGATGTGTTTGCTCTATTGACTGCGGTTCAGCTGTCCGCCGTCGACCTGGCTCGGCTGCGGGAATGGATGGCGACCATCGCCCATCCTGCCGAGTGTATCGCCCAGATCGAGCGGGCCGCGCGAGGACGGCCGTGTCCACGCTGCGGTGATCCTCGCGCCCACCGTTGCGGCCAAGCGAGCGGCCTGCAGCGCTTTCGTTGCCTCGGCTGTGGGCGCAGTTACAACGCGTTGACGGGGACGCCGCTCGCAAGATTACGGAAGAAGGAGCATTGGCTGGCCTACCTGCAATGCGTGCTCGAGTCCCGTACCGTGCGCGAGGCGGCGTCCGTCATCGGTGTCCATCGCACGACCAGTTTTCGCTGGCGCCATCGCTTCGTGCCAGGCGCCATGCGCGAGCGGCCGGTAACGTTGTCGGCGATCGTCGAAGCGGACGAGACGTACCGGTTGGAATCGCAGAAGGGCTCGCGCAACATGACGCGCAAGCCGAGGAAGCGCGGCGGTGTGGCGAAAAAGCGCGGCATCAGCGCTGAACTCGACTGCCTTCTCGTCGCGCGTGACCGGAGCGGGCAGACGCTCGACTTTCACACGGGCCGCGGACAAGTGACTGTGGAGCAATTGCACACATCCCTCAAGCCTGTGCTGCCGGCCGACGTTCTTCTGATCAGCGATTCGGCGCTCTCGTACCGTCACTTCGCCAAGCAAGCGGGCATCATGCACGAGATGGTGAACGTGAAGGCAGGCGTTCGCGCGCGCGGTGCGGTTCACCTACAAAACGTCAACGCCTGGCACAGTCGCTTCAAGAGCTGGCTGGTGCGGTTCCGCGGCGTCGCGAGCCGCTACTTGATCAATTACTCGGGCTGGCAACGGGTGCTCGATGCGCGACGGCTGACGACGCCGGCGCATCTGCTGTGCGCTGCTGTTCAGCTCGACTAAATGGCCTAGTCGCCGAACGATCGCGAACACAGCCTTTTTTATGGCTCAAAAAGCCATCGCTTTGGCTCCCCGCGCAAGTCAATACGTAACTGTTTTCAAAAGGAAAGTATTAGCATGGTGTCCACTTAATTGATATTCAATTAAGCCGCCCTAACGAACCAAAACAACCGGAGACTCCATGAAACTGCTGAAACAACTGACCGTCGTCGCTGCCCTGTCCTCGATCGCTTCGTACGCATCGGCGCTGACCCCGATCGCCGACCAGGACCTGTCCACCGTGTCGGGCCGTGACGGCGTGTCGATCGCCGCCGACCTGCATGTCAACATCGGTTCGTTCGTGTACACGGACACCGACGCAGCCGGCGGTTCGGTGAGCTTCAACAACATCAAGATCAACGGCGCGATCGCCGCCACGATCGACATCATCAACAACGCCACGTTCAAGAGCGAAGTCAGCGCCTACAACGCGGACGGTTCGGCCAACACCAACACCACGCTGGGCGTGATCTCGCCGCTGGTCGTTGCCGGCGCCAGCCCGGGCCTGGCCGCCTTCCAGCCGACCGGCGACGTCGTCAAGATCGCCATCCCGAAAGTCGACACCAACAAGAACCTGAGCATGTCGGTCGACTCGATCAAGATGGGCAATTCGACCGCTTCGTTCGGTTCGATGGCCGCCAACGACATCAAGCTGCAGGGCACCACTGTCTACATCTGGGCACACTGATTCGTACTCGGGCGCGCCCAAAAAGCGCGCCCGAATGTGTCATTGGACTGGCTCAGGAATCCATCGATTTGGCTCCATGAGCAAGGACAAAAGGATGTGGTTATTGAAGCGGAAGTAATAACATTGTTTTCACTTAATTGACTTCCGATAAACGGATTCAGTTAAGCCAAGCGGTCCCGACGCTGCCGTCCCGACAGGCCACAAGCCGGAGAGGAACCGAAGCGGACGCGCGGGGAAGCCCCGAAGAGATTCCCGTCGATCACAATAACACTGGAGATACCATGAAACTGCTGAAACAACTGACCGTCGTCGCTGCCCTGTCCTCGATCGCTTCGTACGCATCGGCCCTGACCCCGATCGCCGATTCCGATCTGTCCAAAGTATCGGGCCGTGACGGTGTGTCGATCGCCGCTGACCTGCATGTCAACATCGGTTCGTTCGTGTACACGGACACCGACGCAGCCGGCGGTTCGGTGAGCTTCAACAACATCAAGATGACGGGTGCAATCGCTGCCACGATCGACATCATCAACAACGCCACGTTCCAGGCTGACGCCAGCGCAGCATCGGGCGCATCCAGCGTGCTGGGCGTGACGGGTGGTGCTGGTCTGGCTGCCTTCATGCCGGCTGGCGACGTGGTCAAGATCGCCATCCCGCAAGTCGATACCAACAAGAACCTGAGCATGTCGGTCGACTCCATCAAGATGGGCAACTCGAGCGCTTCCTACGGTTCGTTCGCTGCCAACGACATCAAGCTGCAAGGCACCACGGTCTACATCTGGGCGCACTAAGCGTCGCGGGTTTGGGTGATGGACGGCCCGAGGGTTAACCCCGGGCCGTTTTTTTGACCTCCGTTTTCCCGGGTTCTCTATGCGCACCACCATGTTCCGCTTGAGCGCGCGCCGCGTCCGGACCGCGCTGATGAAGCTCTCATTGGCACCTTTGCTGGCACTGATGCTGCTGCCCGGCGCGGCAAACGCCCAGATGCGCGCGCTGTCCGACACCGAACTGTCCACCGTCAGCGGCCAGGGCCTGTTCACGGTCGGGAACTCCAGCTACAACGGTTTCGATTTCACCCGCATCAGCCTCGATGCGGACGTCACACTGAACGCCAACCTGGCCAATATGCGCCTGGGCGAATACAACTACGCGCCCCGCAACGGCACCGGCGCGGACCTCGACATCGGCGCGCTGCAATTCGGCCGCACCGACGGCACCGCCGCCCAGCGGCTCGTGCAGATCACCAATCCGTATTTCGAATTCGTTTATAAAAATACCGGCGTCAACAACCAGCGCGAGATGGTCGGCATGCGCCTCGGCTTCGACGGCATTTCCGGCGACGTCGGCATGAAGATCGCCACTTTGTCCGGCTCCATGCGCATCGACGCGGGCGCCGGCGGCATCATCGACAGCATGAACGACGCCGGCGGCGGCAAGCGCTGGGACGGCACGTGCTCGGGCTGCACGCCGCTGTCCAGCGTGGGCGGCGTGACGGCCGGCGACGCCAACGGGCCGAGCCGCGATTTCTGGATCTCGATCCTCAAGACGCCCGTCCAATTCCAGGCAGGTTCCGGCATGCCCGCACTGACCGAGGCCCAGGCCGGCATCTGGCTGAACTGGCGCGACAAGCTGACGGCGCTGAACCTCACCGGCACCGTGCCGGTCAATAACCCGACGGGGCATTGATGCGTACCCGGGCCGCCCTCGTCCTGTTGTGCGTGCCGGCCCTCGCGGCCGCGCTGGAGCCGCTGCCGGACACCGCCCTCGCGAAAGTGGCGGGGCGCGACGGCATGAGCTTCAACCTGTCGAACTTCGCCATGTCGGGCAATGCGGAAATGCGCTACTACACGCCCGGCGGCGACAGCTTCAGCATCGGCAACCTGAGTGCGTCGCGTTCCGACAACACGGATGCGCCGTTCGCCGACCCGTACCGCCTCGACGTGATCAGCGGCGGCCCCAGCCGCGCCGACATCATCAACGTCGCGTTCCCGGAGAACGTGGCGGGCCGCGAAGTGTGGCAGATCACCTACGACTTCGGCGTGAACGCGAACGGCTTCGACGTAAAGGGCGGCAGCGTGATCCTGAAGGACCTCGTGTACTACGGCGGCGGCCTGCAGTGGTCGACGCCGACCAACGGCGACGGCCTCGCGTTCGGCCTCGCCAGGCGGCTCGAGCTGGGCAGCCTCACGCTGGCGCCGAACGGGCGCGACGCGACGGGCGAGGCGATGGTGCTGTCGAACGTGAAGATCGGCGCCGCCACCGCGGACGGTTCCGCGCCCACGGCGCCGTGGCATATCGCCGACGTGACGACCCAGCCCGGCATCTTCAACGCGCGCACGGACGAGGCGGGCAAGTCGACCCTGCACCTCGGCGTCAACTGGCCCGAGGCCGGCCAGACGGCGCCCAGCGGCACGCTGCAGATCGGGAACATCAGCTTCCGCAGCGACGCCGGCGTCAGCATGGACCTGGGCAGCTCGCGCATCGGGTCGATCCAGTTGCAGTACCTCGACGTCAAGTTCCACTGATGAGCCCGCGCCTGCGCCTCCTCGCCTTCCTCCTGCCGGCCATGCTGTGCGGGGCAGCCTGGGCGGGGCCGCAGCGGCTCGACGACGACGAACTGGCGCAGGTGCGCGGCGCCGACGGCGTCAGCTTCGCCGTGCGCCTGCAATTGAACCGCCCCGACGACGGCACCGTCGGCGACAGCCGCCTGACGATCGGCCAGACGGTCGACGGCCGCACGACGTACACGGTGCTCAAGAACGTCGGCGGCCTGATCCAGATGGTGGGCTTGAACATCAGCGCGCAGACGGCCGGCGACGGCACGAACTACCTGGCGCTGACCTTGCCGGCGTGGACGAAGTTCACGGACACCGGCTTCGAATCGCTCAGCGTGCAGGCCGATCCGCGCGGACCCGTGACGGACAGCCTGGGCCGGATCACCCTGAACGGCGAGCTCCAGATGCAGGGCCAGTTGCGCCTGTGGTCCCATTGACGGCCGACTGTCCATGCGCGTTCAGCCGGTCCTGCTGGAACTCGCCGGGCGCCTTGCCGAACCAGCGCAGGCAGGCCCGGTGGAAGGCGCTGGGGTCGGCGAAGCCCAGCTTGTAGCTGAGGTTCTTGACGCTGATGCGGTCGCTGCCGAGGTATTGCTGGGCGATCGTGCGCCGCACCTCGTCGACGAGCGTGGAGAAGTCGGTACCCTCGTCGGCCAGGCGGCGCTGCAGGGTGCGCTCGCTGATCGCGAGGCGCCGCGCCACCGCGTCGCGCAGGGCACCGCCCTGGTCGATCATCGCCGGCAGCAGCTCGCGCACGCGCGCGGCCACGCTCGTGCGCTCGGCCTGCGCGAGGCGTTCGTCGAGCAGGCGGAACAGGCCTTCGGCCGCGAGCGGATTCGCGGTCGGAATCGGCGCCGTGATGTCGGCATTGGCGAATTCGAGCGCGTTCGCGGGCGCGCCGAAGCGCACGGGGCAGCCGTATTTTTGCGCGTACGGCGTGACGTCGGCCGGCGCCGGGTAGGCGTATTCGACGAGGACGGGCTTCAGGTCGGGACGGGCGCCGACGAAGCGCATCGTCTCGAGCAGCAGGTTCCAGGTGAAATCGTAGCGCGCCTGCGGCACGGCGCGCGTGCCGCCGACGAGGTTCAGGCCGACGCGCACACGGTCCGCCTTCGGCTCGATCGTGGGGCGCACGACGGGCGACACGAGCGGCATGTAGCGCGCGGCGTTGTCCGCGGCCTGGCGCAGCGTGGGCGATGCCAGCATCAGGTGGCCCAGCACGCCGAGCCAGCTGAGAGGATCGGGCGCGAACACGCGAAAGCCGATCAGCGGATCGCCGCTGGCCGTCACGAGGGCTTCCCACAGGCGGCTGAACTGGTCGGACAACGCGAGCAGGTCGGCCGCGCGCCCGCCCTGCGGGCCGTGCTCGAACCAATCGAGTCCGGCCTGTGCGAACAGGGCGCCGACGTCGATGCCCTCGGCGCCGAGGCAAGCCTTGATGCGTTGCACCACGTCCGTGGCGGACAGGTACTTCACGCTGGCGACCGCGTACGTGCGGACGCGTCCTGCGCTGGTCTCATGCTTGGTCTCCTTACTCGTCGGATGGCCCCGGGTTCTTCGTTTTTGCCCAGGTGCCTTTTTTATTATGTGTGCATGCGAAATCTCAACGCTTCAGAAAATGACCTCGTGTTTATCAAAAATCGCTCATTTTCGATAGGCAAGATTTTTTATTTGACGCAACGCAACGGGGAATTTTCATGAAAACCGGGTGGGTTTTCAGGCGCGCGCCTGCTGGCGCGCACGAGCGGGCGTGATGCCGTACGCGGCCGCAAAACAGGCCGTCATATGACTCTGGCTGTTGAACCCGCATTGCGCCGCAACACGGGCAATGGAGAAGCTCGTCCGGGTGAGTAATTCATGCACGCGTTCGAGGCGTAAACGCAACACATAGCGATGCGGCGTCATGCCCATCGCTTCCTGGAAGATGCGGCGGAAGTGCGATTCCGACACGCCGGCCCGCTCGGCCAGCTCGGCGTTGGACAGCTCGCTCGACAGGTTGTGGCCGATCCATTCCAGCACGCCCTGCAGGCGCCCGAGCTGCAGCGCGTCCGGCGGGAGGTGTCGGCCCGTCTTGCCTTCCAGGACGCGGCAGGCCTGCTCGATCATCAGCGCCGAAGCCCGCTCGACGAAACCCGCGTTCGGCGTACTGCTGCGGGCGATCTCCGCCAGCACCTGCTGGGCGGTCGCGTGCACGAGCTGGTCGGAGAAGGTGGGCGACTTGGCGCGCGCGGCAAGCAGCCGCTGCAGCTGGCGCACCATCTCGTGGTCCGGGTCGAGGAAGTGGAACATCGCCATGTCGATCGCGCCGAAGAACGTCCAGCGGCTGGCGAAGCCGGGCTGGAAGATGGTGGCGGCGCCGGCCAGGAAGTCGAACGAACGGCCCGCACTGCGTCCGGCTGTTGCGCGCGCGCCACCCAGGTGGCAGGCGAGCACCATCGAATCGAGCGGCGGCACTTCGCATCCGCCCAGCTGGAAGATGTAGCGCTCGGCCCGCAGCGGCACGCCGGCGATCTCCACGCTGATCACGGGCTCGCCCAACGCATTGCTGATCCTGTCCCAAGTATGCACGGTGCCTCGAATCCCAATGAGCGGTTTTTTACAAAAACGATAGCGTTTTATAACATCGGCGAGCTCTGCCTGCATCCAGAATATGGAAAAAGTGCAATAAACGTGGCCGAAACACCACGTTGGGCACGCCTAAAAAAACCGCCGTCCGCCCGTCAAGAGGCGAACGGAGCCGGGATACCAGGGGCCGCATGAAGCGCCCCAAGGAGACACCATGTTCACATTCCTGCTGGGGATCGTTGCGGTCCTCGTGGGCGGGGCCGGCGTGCTTGCCAGGCACGAGGCACAGGACCGCCCGCTCGATCATTTCGACCTGCCACCCGCCATGTCCGTGGCCGCCGTCGGCGTGCCGAACATCGCGATGGAGCCGTTCTCCGAGCTCAAGTACAAAAACATCGTCCACCAGGCCTACGACTACAGTTGCGGCTCGGCGGCGCTCGTCACGATCCTCAAGTACCACCTGGGCCTCGACGTCACCGAGCAGCAGTCGATGGAAGGCATGATGGCCTTCGGCGAGAAGGAGAAGATCATCGAGCGGCGCGGCTTTTCGCTGCTCGACATGAAGCGCTACCTCGCTTCCATCAACGTCGACAGCGCGGGCTTCCGCGCCGAGATGTCGGACCTGCTCACGCTCGATTCGCCGGGCATCGTGCCGATCGACTACGCGGGCTTCAAGCACTTCGTCGTGCTGCGCGGCGTGCGCGGCGGCCTCGTGTTCCTGGCCGATCCGTCGGCCGGCAACATCACGTTCTCGGTCGAGGAATTCGCCACCCTGTGGGATCGCAACACGCTGTTCATCGCCTATCCGCAGAAGGGCCATCCGCCCGCCCTCAAACTGGCCCTGGCCGACAACGAGCTCGGTGTGGTCGACATGGACCGCATCCGCGACCGCGGCCTGCAGCGCCCCATCGACACGCAGCTCGGGAACGAGCGCCTGCTGAACGGTTTCGGCGGCATCTCGATCCGCAAACAATAGACCCACCACGAAGGACCACCATGAAGATTTCCACGATGTTGGCGTCGGCGCCGGCGCTGGCTTGCACCTTGCTGTTCGCCGCGCTGCCCGCGCGCGCGCAGGACGAGGCGAGTTCCTCCACCCTGAACACCGCCACGACGGGCACGCCGCCCGCCCCGGCAACGACCGATGCCGTGCGCGACGCGCTGGCGAAGAAGGACACCGATGCCGACAACACTACGCTGCTGAAGGAAACGCTGACCGCCGTCGACAAGCAGTACTCGCTGATCCGCAAGGGCAAGGTGCAGCTGAACTACGAGATGAACTACGCGTACATCGGCCAGGAAAAGATCAACACCGACCTGTCGTCCGGCACGGCCACGCTGTTCTCGATCGAGAACACGAACTCGCACACGATCACGAACACGATCATGGCCGACTACGGCGTGCGCAACAACCTGACGGCCAACCTGACGGTCCCGCTGATCAGCCGCTATTCCGATGGCGCCGGCTTCTCGGGCGTGTCGCACACGATCGGCGACCTGGGCCTCGGCGTGCGCTGGCAGCCGCAGGAGGTCAAGCGCGACGAGATCGCGTACACGATCACGGGCGGCATGCGCCTCGCGACGGGCACGAGCCCGTACAAGGTCGACGTGAACAAGGGGCTGGCCACGGGTTCCGGCGTCAACACGTTCAACGTGGGCGCCAACCTGACGCGCATCGTCGACCCGGTCGCGCTGTTCGGCTCCGTCAACGTGGGCTACAGCATGACGGCCAAGCACCTGAGCCAGCAGCTGTACGGCACCACGTTGCGCCAGGTGAAGCCCGGCGCCAGCTTCGGCTTCGGCCTCGGCTTCGCGTACGCGCTGTCGTACAAGATCACGACGTCGTTCTCGTTCCAGGAATCGATCCAGGCCCGCTCCACGCTCACGTTCGACAACGGCGCGCAAGGGCAGACGCAGACGCAGAGCGCCGGCATCCTGTCGATCGGCGCGGGCTACCGCATGTCGCCCAAGACCACCGTCAACGTGACGGTCGGCGCCGGCCTCACCGCGGCTGCGCCGAACCTGTCGCTGACCGTGAGCCTGCCGTTGTCGCTGTGAGGCCGCTGCCATGACCGTCGCGCCGTCATCGAACGCATACCCTGCGCGCCGCCTCGTGCGCGCGCTCGCCGCGGCCGGCCTGGCCACGGTGCTGGCGCCCCAGGCGCATGCCAGCGTCACCGACAACCTGGTCACGAGCCCCACCGCGATGGCGATGGGGAATGCGGTGACGGCCGACCCGCCCGGCATCGAATCGATCCACTTCAACCCGGCCGGCCTCGCGCGCCTGACGGGCACGCAGAAGATCGATTCCGTGTTCGTCGCGGCGATCCGCAACACGAACCACTTCGTCTCCGCGCCCGACATCGACATTGGCGGTTTCAAGGACGACCCGATCAACGGCAAGTCCAGCGGCCCGGTGCGCCAGGCGCTGGAGATTCCGTTCTACGGCATCCCGAAGTTCCGCTTGCCCGCGGTGCTGGTGCCGAGCCTCGGCGTGTCGTACAACGCGCCCGGCTCGCCCTGGACGTTCGGCACGATGGTCTATCTGTCGGCGGCGATGAGTATCGACCGCACCAAGGACCCGGACGACCCGGCGCGCTTCGACGGCCGCCTCGTGCAGCTGCAGCGCCTCGTGTACCTGTCGCCGGCGGCCGCGTACAAGGTGTCGGACACGCTGAAGATCGGCGTCTCCGTGCCGATCGCGTATTCCGCCTTCGCCATCAACACGGACTTCCGCGCGCCCAACAAGCTGCTCGGCACCGTCGGCCAGTTGCAGAAGGCCGTCTGCCCGGACGGCAACGGCACCGTGATCGACACGCTGACGTTCGGCCTGTGCGGCGGCGGCCCGGAAGGCATGGTCAACCCGTTCAAGCGCGCCGCCAACATCGACTTCGACCTGCGCGCCTCGTTCGACCCGACGATCAACCTGGGCGTGCTGTGGGAACCGAAAAAATGGTTCGCGTTCGGCGTCGTGTACCAGGGCGGCACGCGCACGACCTATACGGGTTCGTACATGTTCCACAGCGACCCGATGCTGCGCAGCTTCGTGCGCGGCCTGAATTCCAGCCTGCTGGGGCCCGTCGTGGGCGCCATCACGGGCATGCCGCAGGAAATCCCGGAATACCAGTCGGGGAACATGACGGCGAAGATCCCGTTCCCCTGGCGCGTGCAGGCCGGCGTGAAGCTGATGCTGACGGACTACGTGCAGGTCAATGCGGACGTCAGCTATGCCGACTGGGCGCAGTGGAACCAGCTGACGTTCCGGTTCGACCGCAGCGTCAAGCTGCTCGAGATGGCGCGCCTGTTCGGCTATGCGAATTCGAGCGAGGCCACGTTCAAGATGGGCTTCAAAAGCGTCGTCAACTACAGCCTCGGCACGCAGCTGAACCTGACGAAGAAGCTCGCGCTGCGCTTCGGCTACGAGCCGCGCAAGAGCTCGATCCCGGGCGACAAGATGAGCCTCCTCGCGCCGCTGCCCGACACGAAGCTCAAGAGCGTGGGCCTGCGCTACCGCTTCGACAACGGCGGTGAAGTGAACGTGACGGCCAGCTACATGAAGGGCACGTACAACATCCCTGCGCGCAGCAACTGCAACCTCAACTGCGACAACTTCTTCAACCTGATCTACAACCCCTATGCGGCCACCGACGTGTCCGGCAGCCTGGTCGTGAAATACGCCGGCGCCTCGTACACGCGGCCGTTCTGACTTTGACGTGGAGATATGACGATGTCCCGAACGATGTATGTGACGATGGTCCTCGGTATGGGCCTCCTGGCCGGCGGCGCGCGCGCCGAAGGCATGAACGGCGTGCCGCCGGCCAAGCAGGCGCTCGTGCAGCGCGTGCTGGACAAGATGGGCCTGGAGTCCGTCGGCCTGCAGATGCTGCAGGCGCCCGTGGCCGACCTGCTGCGCCAGTCGCGCGTGGTGGTGCAGAGCCGCGTGCCGGCCGACAAGCAGGACGCGACGATGAAGGACATCACGGCGGAGGCGACGAAGTTCGTCGAGCAGGAGTCGCCCGCGCTGCGCACGAGCACGCACGCGATCGTGCAGGCCAGCGTGGCACCGCTGCTCGCGCAGAAATTCAGCGAGGACGAGTTGAAGCAGCTGGCCGGCATCCTCGAGTCGCCCGTGCTGGCCAAGTTCGAGACCGTCGTGCCGGAGATGAAGAAGGCCGTCGGCGAGAACGTCGCCAAGGCGAATGCGGCGCAGATCCAGCCGAAGATGACGGACCTGCAGAACCGCGTCGGCCTGAAGCTGCGCGCGGCGGCCGGCCAGTGATGACGATGCGGCGCGGGGGCGCCGCCTGACAGGGGAGGGGAGACCATGAGCGACTGGATGACGAGACGTGCGGACAGGTCCCGGCTGGGCCAGATCCTGATCGAGAAGAAGCTGATCTCGCAGGAACAGCTCGACGCGGCGATCCGCGCGCAGCAGGAGAGCGGGCGCAGGCTGGGCGAGATCCTGGCCGACATGAAGCTGATCACCCAGGCCCAGGTGCGCGGCGCCGTGCGGCGCCAGCGCAGCCTGCGCATGGCGGCCGCGCTGGCGACGGCGCTGCTCGGGCCCTTGCACGCCTACGCCGCGGTGGCGGCGGCGCCGGCGGCCGCGGTGTCCACGCGCTTGCCGGGCGAACGGGAAGGCGGGCGCGAATTTGGCCGCGGCATGCGCGCGCTGAGCGACGCGGAGCTGGGCGACGTGTCGGCCCAGGGCCGCAACGACGACGCCCTGCGCGACCAGGCACGCCAGGCGGAGCTGCGCCTGATCGCGCTGGCCGAGCAGAACGGCCAACAGGGCCTGCAGAAGGCAGCGCAGCATGCGCTGCCGAACGACGGCGTGCGCGTGCTGGGCGAACTGGCGACGGTGCTCAATCCGCTCACGATGCTGTTGTCGGCCGATACGACGGTGCGCGACGTCAGCTACGATCCGGACAACTCGCGCGCGTCGGTGAACAAGGATGGCTCCGTCACCTTGCGCCTGCCCAGCACGATCGGCGAGATCAGCTTCAACAACATCCGCGTGGGCAGCCAGGCGGGGCCGACGTTCGGCAGCGTCGAGATCCACGACATCGACCTGCGCGGGACGACGATCACCGTCAAGCCGATCACGCGCTGAGCGGAGGCGCCATGAAAAACGCCCCGCGGCGAGCGGGGCGTGTGCCGTTGCGTGGGGCGCGTGTCAGCGCAGGCCGAGCAGCGCCAGCACGCGGTCGCGGCTGACGCCGACCAGCGCCGACGTCAGCGCCAGCAGCGACTCGTAGTCCGTGCTGGCCGCGGCCTTGCTGAAGTCCTCGGCGGCGAGCGTCACGTTCGGCGCAGGCGCCTCGGCGGCTGCCACCTGGGCACTGGCGGCGGCCAGGGCGTCGCTGGCGGCGACCTGCGAACGGTGCACGCGTTCGAGCGCCTGCACCACTTCGCGCAGGCTCTGGCGCAGCGCGTCGGGGTTGCCGGTGTCGGTGTTCACGGTCCATTTGTCGGGTGCCAGGTTGGCCGGCACTTCTTCCGTCGTCACGCGCCCGCGGCCGCTCACGCCGATGCTGTCCTTGATGGCCGGCCAGTCCGATTCCGATGCGAGGAAGACGAGTTCGCCCTTGTCGTCCAGGCGCGCCCGCACGCCCATCGGGGCGAGGGTGCGGTCGAGGGCGCGCGCGATGTCCTGGTTCGACTGGTCCGGATCGATGTTGACGGACATCTGCGGCCCGCCGACGCTGCCTACCGAGAACGAGAGCGTCTGCGGGGCGCTCTTCCGCAGCGAGGCGATGTCGAGGCCGCGGATGCGGAAGCGCTGCACCGCCGGCGCCGCCGAGTAATTCAGGTTGCTGTCGATGCTGGCGCCACCGTCCTGCCGGCGCGAGGCCAGCGTCTTGGCCAGCTGGCGCGCCTGGGCTTCGAGCTGCAGGCGGGCGCCGTTGCGGGTGCCGGCCAGCTTGGCGGTCAACTCGCCCTTCAGCGTCTCGAGCTGCGTGGAGACGCGGTCGAGGTAGTCGAGCGCCTGCTGGGCGCGCGCCACCTGGTCCTGCAGGGCGCCGTCGAGCTGCGCGGCGCGGCCGCCGGCGCGCAGCGGCGTCGCCGTCGCCGGGGGCGCGGCGGGAGCGGACGCCGAAGCGCCATCGACGGGCGTCGTGGGCCGCGCGGGAAGCAGCGGGGACGGCGCGTTCGTCCGCGTACCGAGGGTGCCGCCGGTTGCACCGGCGGTCGTGGGTCTGAGCGTGGTATCCATGGCCATCAGAGTGCCGCGAACAGGGACAGGTTGCCGATCTTGCTATAGGCCTTGTAGCTGGCCTGGAGTGCCGTCTGGTAGCCGCTCAGCTCGATGGCGGCGGCGCCGTAGTCGAGCTGGCCGATGTCCGAGATCGCCTTCTGGTTCGACAGGCTGACGTTCTCGTGGTTGGCATCCAGCGTCTTCAGGATGTTCTGCTGGCCGCCGAGGACGGCGATCTTGCCGGTCACGAGGTCCATGGCCTGGTCGAACCCATCCAGGCCGGCCTTCAGGACGGTGCGCACGGCCGGATTGTTGGCGTTGACGCCGCTGGCCGACAAGGTGTTGATCGTTTGGTCGAGCTGGTTCAGCAGCTGTTCCATGCCCTTGACGTTCTGGTTGGCCACCTGCGTGATGCCGTTGCCGACCACGACGAGCTGGTCGTTCGTGTTGCCGGCATAGGTGTAGCGGGAACCGACCGGGGCGGTGGCGTTGTAGGCAATCGGGGCGGTGTCCGTCGCGGTGCCGGAAAAGATGTGGCGGCCTTCCTGGTCGATCGCGTTGGCCGAATACAGCAGGCTGTCGCGCAGCGAGGTCAGCGAGACGACCATCGCGTTCAGGTCGCTCGGCGTGTTCGAGCCGTCCGACGCCCACACGAGCAGGTCGCGCCCGGAGTGCATGTCGTTGACCATGTTCTGCAGCGAACCTTCGTTTTTCGACAGGCGGATCTGGATGGCGGCGATGTTGTTGCGATACTGCTTGACGGACGCTTCTTCGCGATTCAGGCGCGACAGGCGCACGCTGTCGACAGGATCATCGGACGGCGTCTGGATGCGGTTGCCGTTGGCCATCTGCTGCGAGATGTAGCCGACGCGCTCCTGGTTGACCGCGAGCGATTGAGTCATCATCGCCTGGTATTGGCTGGTGGCGATACGCATGCTGTTCTCCCTTAACCCATCATCTGCAAGGTGGCGTCGAACAGCGCGTTCGCGACGGACATCACCTTCATGTTGGCCTGGTACATGTTCTGGTATTCGACGAGGTGTACGGCTTCCTCGTCCTGGTTGACGCCACTCGTCGATTGCCAGTCCGCCTGCGCCTGGTCGCGCATCGTTTGCGTGGTGGCGAGGGCGCTCTTGTTCTGCTGGCTGTCGACGGCGAGGCGGCCGACGAGCTGCGTGTCGGCGTCGCTGATCAGCATGGTGCCGATCTTGGTCACTGTGATCGACTGGCTCTTGATGTCGACGAGTTTCTGCAGGTTGCCGGTGTCGCCGGGCGTGCCGTCGCCGGAAAATGCGAGATCGGACGTCTGGAAGCCGCTCGCCACCTGCAGCATGTTCGACGTGCTCCCCGGGTTGTAGGTGAACAGCGGCTTGCCGGGCGTGCTGCCGTCCATCGCATAGCCGGCCGCGAGCTGGGTGTTGACCTTGGCGGCGATTTGCTGGGCCATGTCGGCCACGCCTTGCTGCAGCGGCAGCAGGGTGTCCTGTTCATACGCCGACAACCCGCCCAGCTGGCCGCCGGCCTTGGTGGTGTCGAGGTCGAAGCTGGTCCCGGCGAACGTCAGGCTGAAGGTCTGCGCGGCGCCGCCGCTGGCGGACAGCTTGCCGGCCACGCCCCCCAGCACCAGCGACTGGCCGGTCTTGAGCGAGACGTTGCGCGTGCCATCGGGCTGGTCGCTGACTTCCAGCCCCATCTGGCTGGCCAGGCTGTCGATGGCCTGGTCGCGTGCGTCCACGAGGGACGAGCTGTTGGTGCCGGACGCGTTGGCGTTGGCGATCTGCGCGTTCAGCGAGGCGATGGACCCGATCGTGCTGTTCGCCGAATCGATGAGCGCGCTACGCTGCTGGCGCACGGATTGCAGCTGGGCGTTGAACACGTTATTCAAGCTGTTGAAGCGCTGGCCCAGCAGGTTTGCCGCCGTCACCACCTGCTGGCGCAGCGGGGTCGACGTCGGGTCGACGCCGGCCACGGCGTTCAGTGCCGAGAAAAAGCCGTCGATGCCGCTCGACAGGCTGGCGCTGTCGTCGCCCATCACCTGTTCCAGCTGCGTGAGGTAAGGCTGGGTCTGCGAATGCGCACCCAGGTCAGACGCACTGCGCCACAGCTGCTGGGTCTTGTAGCTGTCGGAAAACCGCATCAGGTCGGTCACTTGCACGCCGTTGCCTGCCTGGAACGAGCCGGCTGCCGGTGCGACCGCGGACAGCAGGGCCGATTGGCGGGTGTACCCCTTGGTTTGCAGGTTGGCGATGTTCTGGCTGCTGGCCGACAGTGCCAGTTGGGAAGCAAGCGCGCCGGACAGGGCGTTGTTCAAGATGCTCATCGTGCGACTCTCTCTTGTGCGTGATCAGTAATGACAGGCGACCGTTCAGCTCGTTTTATTAAGCGGTGCCGGCAATATCTGCCGCAAAATCGCGTCGGCGACGCCGAACGCGCGCTGGTGTGCCATATTCCCCGCCAGCATGTTGTCCACCATGTCCGTCATGTCCTGGTTGACCTTGTCCTTGGTCGGGCTGTCGTCCGGGGCGATGGTGCGCGTGCTCTCGCGCATCTGGTGCAGCATGTGCGAGATGAAAAAGCTTTCGAACTCGACGGCCGCATTGGTCGCCTTGGCGACGAGCGCCTTGTCCGGTGCGGCCGGCGACGATGCGGCGGGCGCGACCTTGTCGTCGCCCGAGCCCTGGTCCGGCTTGCCCGGATCGATGGATTGGATGTTGTTCAGCATCAGATTACCACCAGTTCGCCTTCGATTGCGCCGGCCTGATCGAGCGCCTGCAGGATGGCCATGATGTCGTCCGGCGACGCGCCGAGACTGTTGACCGTGTCGATGATGGTCTGCAGGCGCGCGCCCGCCGGCCAGTGGAACATCTGGCCCGAGCCCTGGTCGACGGACACCTTCGACTGCGGCGTGACTTGCGTCTGGCCCTTGGAGAACGGCCCGGGCTGGCTCACGGCCGAGCTTTCCGAGATCACGACCTTGAGCGAGCCGTGGGTGACCGCGGCCGATTTCACGCGCAGCCCGTCGGAGATCACGACGGTGCCCGTGCGCGAATTGAAGACGACGCGCGGCACTTCCTCGCCCGCTTCCACGACCATGTTTTCCAGCTTGGCGACGAACGCGACGCGTTCGGTCGGATTCGCCGGCGCGACGACTTCCACGCTCGTGCCGTCGGCCGTCGTGGCGACCTGGCCGAAGCGGCGGTTGATCGCGTTCACGACGTTCGTGGCCGTGTCGAAGTTCGGGTGGCGCAGGCGCAGCAGCACTTGCGGACGGGTGGCGAAATCGGTCGGGATCTCGCGCTCGATCTGGGCGCCGTTCGGGATGCGGCCGCCGGTCGGCGTGTTCACCGTCACCGACGAGCCGCTCTTGCCGGACGCGGCGAGGCCGCCGACGACGAGGTTGCCCTGGGCCAGCGCATACACTTCGTTGTCGGCCGCGCGCAGCTGGGTCAGCAGCAACGTGCCGCCGCGCAGGCTCTTCGCATCGCCCAGCGACGAGACGGTCACGTCGATCTGCTGGCCGCGGCGGTAGCCCGGCGGGAATACGGCCGACACCATGACGGCGGCCACGTTCTTGTTCTTCGCTTCCTCGCCATCCGGCAGCTTGACGCCGAACTGCTTCAGCATGTTGACGACCGACTGGCTCGAGTATTTCACCTGCGTCGAGTCGCCGCTGCCGTTCAGGCCCACGACGAGGCCGTAGCCGACGAGCGGGTTCTCGCGCACGCCTTCGACGCTGACGAGGTTGCGCAGCGGCTGGGTGCGCGCCAGGATGGCCGCGTCGGGGCTTGCCGCCGCGGTCTTCGGCAGCGCGGGGGCCGCGAATGCCGGCAGGGCCAGCAGGGCGGCCATGGCCGCGGAAACGATGCGTTGGAATCGGGTCATGGGGTCGTCAGAACGGCATCAGGGGGCCGGTGAAGAAGCGGGTCAGCCAGCCGGGGCTGTTGGCATCGGCCAGCGAACCCTGGCCGGAATAGGCGATACGGGCATTGGCCACGCGCAGCGACGACACCTGGTTCTCGTTGTCGATGTCGGCGGCGCGCAGATACCCCTTGATGCGCACGTACTCCTCGCCCTGGTTCAGCTGCAGGCGTTTTTCGCCGGCCACGCGCAGCAGGCCGTTCGGCAGCACTTCCTGCACGAGCACGGTGATCGCGCCGGACAGCGCGTTCTGCTGGGTGCTGGTGGCGTCGCCGTTGAAGCTGCGGTCGCCGGAGACGCTCAGGCCCGTGCGGCCGAACGTCTTGCCGAGCGCGCCGATCGGGTTGACGGACGCGGACGAGCCCTTGGAAAAACTGGTCCCGGCCTTCTTGCTGGCCTGGGTCGTTTCCTGCAGCAGGACGGTGACGACGTCGCCCACGCGGAACGCGCGCGCGTCCGACGTCAGCGAGACGGTGTCGGTGGTGAACACGCCGCCCCCGACGCCGCCGCGCGCCGGCTGCGTTTTGGGCAGGGCGAGGGCGTCGTCTTCCGGGACGTTGGTGGGCAGAGGGGTGCGCGTGGCGCATCCGGTCAGCACGAGGCTGGCCGCCATCCCGGCGGCGAGGGCGATACGTTTCATGGTCAGCGGGAAGCCTGGGACAGGTATTGCAGCATGTTGTCGGCGGCCGACAACACCTTCGTGTTCATCTCATAGGTACGCTGGGCGGCGATCATGTCGACCATCTCTTCGACGACCTGCACGTTCGAGCCTTCCAGCGCGCCCTGCTTGATCTTGCCGAAGGCGCCGTCGCCGGCCTTGCCTTCGTTCGGATTGCCGCTGGCGGCCGTTTCCTGGAACAGGTTCTCGCCCAGCGCCTGCAGGCCGGCCGGGTTGACGAACGTGGTCAAGGTCAGCTGGCCCAGTTCCGTCGGCGCGGTGTTGCCGGGAACGGTCGCGCTGACCATGCCGTTTTCGCCGATCGTGAGCGAGGTGGCGTTGTTCGGGATGGTGATCTGCGGCACCAGGGGCAGGCCCTGGGCGTTGACCAGGACGCCGTTCGAATCGACTTGCAGCTGGCCGGCGCGGGTGTAGGCCGGCTGGCCGTCCGGACGGCGCACCTGCAGGAAGCCGTTGCCGGTGATGGCGACGTCGAGCGGCTGGCTCGTCGTCTGGATGCTGCCGTTGGTGAACACCTTCTGGGTGCCGACGATGTTCACGCCGTTGCCGAGCTGGACGCCGTTGCTGACGGTGTTGTCGGCCGTCTGCGCGCCCGGCTGCTTGTCGACCTGGTAGAACAGGTCTTCGAACACGACGCGGTCGCGCTTGAAGCCGACCGTGTTCACGTTGGCCAGGTTGTTGGCGATGGCCTGCAGTTTCGCATCCTGGGCCTGCACACCGGTCTTGCTGATCCACATTGCTGGATTCATGGTTTCACTCCTGTATTCGTAGGTTGGACGTGCGTCAGCCGCTGATCAGCTTGTTGCCCGCTTCATTCATGCTGTCGCTCGCCTTGAACAGGCGCATCTGCACCTCGAAGCTGCGGTTCAGGCTCATGGTGGCGACCATTTCCTCGACGGCCGAGACGTTGCTGCCCTCGAGCGCGCGCGGGCGCACCTTGACGCCCGGGTCGGTCGGCAGGTTGGCGCCGTCGCGGGCGACGACGAGGCCGGCCTCGTTCTTCGTCAGTTCGGCGCCCGTGGCGTTCACGAGGCGCAGCTTGTCGACGACCTGCATCTGCGTGGCGCCTTCGGTCAGCACGGAAATCGTGCCGTCCGTGCCGATCTCGACCGCGGTATTCTGCGGCAGCACGATCGGACCGCCTTCGCCCAGCAGCGGGTGGCCGTGCACCGACAGCGCGCCGTCGGGGCCGACCTCGATCTCGCCCGAGCGCGTATAGGCTTCGCCGTCGCCGTACTGCACGGCCAGGAAGCCCTGGCCGCCCAGTGCCACGTCGAGCGGACGGCCCGTCTCGCGGATGGCGCCGGCGCGGGTCGAGATCATGTCCGACTGCATGACGGACAGATGGCGGTCGTCGAAGCCGTAGCCGCCCAGCTGCTGCTGGCTCGCCACTTCCATGCTGGCGCGGAAGCCGGCCGTGTCGAGGTTGGCCAGGTTGTTCGCGTGCACCTGCTGCGAACGCATCAGGCGCTCGGCGCCGGAGACGGCGGTGAAGATCAGTTTATCCATGGCGTCTCAGGCTTACAGGGCCTGCATCAGGGCCTGCATCATCTGGCTTTCGGTGGTCAGCACCTTCGAGTTCGCCTGGTAGTTCCGCTGCGACGTCATCAGGCCCACGAGCTGCGACGTGATGTCGACGTTCGAACCTTCCAGTGCGCCGGTCGTCAGCTTGCCCGACAGGCCCACGCCCGGCGGGTCGATCAGGGCGGCGCCGGACTCGGCGTTGGCGACCCAGCTGGTATTGCTGATCGACGACAGGGCGCCTTCGTTGGCGAACGTGGCGAGGGCGACGGTGCCGACCACCTGCGACTGGTCGTTGCTGTACTTGGCCACGAGCGAGCCGTCTGCCGCCAGTTCCACGCCGACGAACGACCCGGACGCATAGCCGTCGCTGCGGTTCGTCGTGGTGCTGGCTTCGCCGGCGAAGCGGGTGGTGCCCGTGTAGTCGACGGCGACGCTGCCGGCCGCCGCGCCGTTGGCCGCCGGGACGGTGACCGTGGCGCCGGTCGTGCCGGTCAACTGGCCGGTGGCATCGAACGACAGCACGGCCGGACCCGTGACCGGCGCGCCGTCCAGCGAGTAGTACACGTTGACGGTGTTCGCGTCCTGCTTGGCGAAGTATTGCGACAGCGTGTGCTGGGTACCCAGCGAATCGTACGCGATCGACTGCTTCACCATGTTGTAGGTGTCGCTCTTGGTCATGTCGAAGCTGGCGGCCGGCGTGACAGTCCAGTCGGCCGACAGGTTGCCGACGTACTTGACGCCGGTCGTGGCGACGGCCGGGATCTGGCCGGTCGGGACCTGGATGTTGCCCACGGGGCCGAGCGCGCCGCCCTTGGTCGGCGCGTAGCCCTGGACCTTGTTGCCGTTGCTGTCGATCAGGAGGCCCTTGGTGTCGGTCGAGAAGATGCCGACGCGCGAATACTGCGAGGTGCCCTGGTTGTTGACGCTGACGAAGAAGCCGCGGCCGTCGATGGCGGCGTCGAGGCCGCGGCCGGTGGTCTGCGTGCTGCCGCTCTGGCTGATGTTCTGCGTCACCGAACCGATTTCCACGCCGTTGACCTGGCTGCCGGCCATGACGGACGAGAAGTTGGCGCGGCCTGCCTTGAAGCCGTACGTGGCGGCGTTGGCGATGTTGTTCGAGACGGTATCCAGTTGTTCGTTGATGGCCTGGATGCCGGACAGTGCGATGTCGAAGCTCATGTCGATTCCTTAAATGCGTTGCGGTCGAGGGAGGGCGTCCTGCTTCAGGAGCTGGTCTTGCCGTTGAAACCCGTGACGGACGAGGGGTCGACCTCGCCGACGTTGGCCACCTGGAGCACGACCTTGGTACCGTTCACGTGCACGCTGTTCAGGCGTGCCGCGACTTCGACCGTGGGTGTGCTGCCGTCCGATGGCTTGGCCTGGATCGTGTACGAACCGGGTGCCAGGCCAAGGGCGTCCGGATCGATCGTGAACGGCTGCGCGCCCGTACCGGGGCCCAGGTCGATCGTATGCGGTTTGCCGTCGGCGCCGGTCAGGACGAGCTGCGTGCCGGCCGACAGGCCATTCAATTGCACGGTGCCGGAGACCTTGCTGCCGTCGAGCTTAAGGGTGTTCGTCGCGACCGTGACGTCGGAGCCGACCTGGCCGCCCATCGCGAGCGTCTGCAGGCTTTGCAGCACGGTCGCGCTGGCCGTGCTGGTCGACGACAGGTTCTGCAGCGCTTCCGTCTGCGACAGCTGCGACAGCTGGTTGACGTACGCGGTCGGATCCTGCGGCGACAGCGGGTCCTGGTTCTGGATCTGCGCGACGAGGAGCTTGGTGAACATGTCCTTGTTCGCGCTGGTGGCCGCCTGCGTCGACACCTTGTCGGCGTTCGTGCCCGCGGTGCCGCCGAACTGGCTGTTGGTGGTGGAGTTCGTCGTCACCATGATCAGGATTCTCCCAGCTTGAGCAGCGATTGCTGCATGGATTTGATACGTCCCAGGACTTCGACGTTGGTTTCGAAGGCACGGCTGGCGGACATCATGTCGGCCATTTCGGAGACTTCGTTGACGTTCGTGTAATAGACCATGCCGTCGGCGTCGGCCTTCGGATTGTCCGGCTCGTGCACGCGGCGCAGCGGCTCCGCGCTCTCGACCACGTCGAGCACCTGCACGCCGGCGCTGCCCTCGTTGCCCAGGATGGACGCGAAGACGGGCTTGCGGGCGCGGTAGGCTTCCGCCTCGGAGCCGGCGGCGACGTCGGCGTTGGCCAGGTTGCTGGCGATCGTGTTCAGGCGCACCGACTGCGCCGCCATCGCCGAACCGGCGATCTGAGAAATGTCCTTGAAGCCCATTGTTGACCTGTTATTGACCGTTGATGGCTTTTGCCAGACCGCGCAACTGCATGTTGATGAAGGTCAGGCTCGTATTGAAATCGGAAGAGTTCTGGCCGAACGCTGCCTGCTCGACGCCGATCTCGACGGTGTTGCCGTCGGCGCTCGGGTGGAACGGCACGCGGTACAGGGGCTGGTCGTCGGAGAGGCTGAGCTCGCCGTTCTCCGTGTCGATGCGGTCCTGGAGCATGGCGCCAAAATCGACGTCGCGCGCGGTGTAGCCGGGCGTGCTCTCGTTCGCGATATTCGCCGCCAACACCTTGGTGCGCTCGGCGCGCAATTCCAGCGCGTCGGCGTGCACACCCAGTGCGTCTTTGAAATTAATCGTCATGTCAGGAACTCCTGTCGGTTGAATGTCGGTGTGATTGGTTAGAATCAGTTTTTTTCCGCAGCCACTATTCTCTAATGATTGCTTTCTGTAAGGCAACCCTTGCCGCTTCGTCACTGATGTTTATTTCTGCGTTCGCGCAAGCCGCGGCGCCGTCGATTCCGGTGCAAATTGAACAAGCGGCCCGTGCCGAGCTGGAAAGGCAGATGGCGGCGTCAGGCTTGACCGAACCGCAATTCGAGATCGCCGTCGTGACGCCGCGTCCGGCGCCGCCGTGCAGCCAGCAAGTGGCCATCGAAGCGCTCGATACCCGCTCTCCCCAGCGGATGCGCTTCGTGGCGCGTTGTCCGGACACGCCCGGGTGGCGGTACGAGTACGTCGTCCGCGCCCGCGTGAGTGCCATGGTGGCAATTGCCGCGGCGCCCGTCGCGGCGAATGAAGCCTTGTCCGACGCGCAAGTCACGATCGAGCGCCGTGATATTTCGAACATTGCCGACCCGATCAGTAATCCGGCCGACGCGGTCGGACAAATGTCTCGTCGAATGTTGCGTCCAGGAGACATTTTGCGCAGCGGCCAGCTCAGCAGCCCCGTTTTGGTGAAGCGGGGGGATGCCGTCATGATGGTCGCGCGACGCGAAGGCATCGAAGTCAGCATGGCCGGAGAGGCATTGGATGCGGGCGGGAAAGGCGCGGTCGTGCGCGTGCGCAATGCCGGCAGCGGGCAGGTCGTGCGCATGCGCGTCGCCGGACCGGGCACGGTCGAGCCGATCGATACGGAGCTCAACCGCTGACGTTCTGCAGTTTGCCGGCCAGGCGCGCGAGCTTGGCCGCGTACGCCGGGTCGGTGGCATAGCCGCCCTTGGCCAGGCCGGCGGCGAACGCCTGCGCGTTGTTGCCGGCGCCGAGTGCCGCATGGAAGCGCGGATTGTCGATCAACATCTGCGCATAGTCGCGGAAGGCGCTGGCCTGGTCCGGATAGGCGCGGAATTTCGCGCTCGTCTTGATCGCTGCGCCGCCCACGTATTCGGTCGTGGCCGATTGCGCGACGTCGCCATGCCAGCTGGCGCCGGCCTTGATGCCGAACAGGTTATGGGATGAACTGCCGTCGGCATTGCGCAGCGGACGCTGGCCCCAACCGGATTCCAGCGCCGCGTGCGCGGACACGAGCTCGGGCGCCACGCCCAGCTTGTCGGCCGCTTCCTTGGCCCACGGGGCGATGCTCTGCAGGAAAGCCTGCTGGTCGGGCGACGTGTCGCTGCCGTCGCCCATGACGGCGGCCGTCGCTTCCTGGCTGCGGGCGGCCCACATGCGGCCTTCGGCGCTGAGCTGCGCGCTCGTGGCGAACCCGCCGCCGCCGTTCTGGATGAAGTCGGCCACTTCGCCCTGCACCTCGTTGAAGATGCCGCCGAACTTCCCGCCGCCGTTGCCGAGTGGCGCGGTGGGCGCGGTGGCTGCGGTGGGGGAGAGGGCGGGGATCGACGTCGTGAATTCAGCGTGGCGCATAGGTACCGTCTTCGCCGTGGAGCAGGCGTTGCATGATCGTAAATTGTTCGGCCATCAGGCTGCCGTTGCGGACGGTCGCCTGCTTACAGTCGCGCACGAGTTCTTCCAGGCGGCTCCAGTCGGCCCGGCCGCGCGTGCGCTGCGGCGCGGGCAGGCTGCCCAGCAGGTCGTCCATGGTGGCATTCTGGCCCAGCAGCGCGCGGACGAGCTGCACGCGCTGGCGGCGGCGCTGCTCCATCGCGTCCAGCTCGGGCGTGAGCTGTTCGGCCAGCACGGTCAGCTCGCTGCCGTGGTGGCGCATCGCGGCCTGGAACTGGCGCTCCAGCAGGTCGCGGATCGTGCCGCAGGCGCCGAGGTCGGCCTCGACGCCGTCCAGCAGCCGGGCAACAGCCTGGTCGCGGGTGATGCGTCCCATGGGTCAGCCCTTGCCGCCGCCGTGGAAGCGCTGGATCAGGCCGGCCAGGCGGCCCGCATCGAACGGCAACTCGCCCTTGGCCAGCGCATCGCGCAGCTCGGCCACGCGGGCGGCGTCGAAGTCGGGCAGGTCTTTCATCGCTTTCTGCGCGGGTTGCAGCACGGCGGATTCGAGGGCGTCCGTGCCCGTGGGGGCGCTGGCCGGTGCCGCGGCCGGTGCGGCGGCACCGCCGGCCAGCGGCGCGATCGAGACGGAGGGCGTGGAGCCGCTGGAGATCTTCATGCGTGTTCCTCGGGTTTTCGATTGAATCGTCATGGTTTCTTTACCATCTGGCTGCGCAGCGCCTTCAGCGCCGCATCGTCCGTCCGGGACGTGGACACGTCCTCGGTCAGGGAGTCGGTGGCCGCCGGCGTCCCGAACATGGTCTTGATGGCAGCGGCTTGCTTGCTGGTCAGGATCAACAGTTCGATACGACGGTTGGCCGAAGCGTCCGGATGGGCCGCGTCGATCGGGGCGCGGTCGGCCATGCCGACCAGTTGCAGGATGCTTTCGCTGCGCATGCCGCCGATGAGCAGTTCGGACCGCGCAGCCAGCGCGCGGTTGACCGACAGGCTCCAGTTGGAATAGCTGGTCGGTCCGGCCTTAGTGTACTGCAAGGAATCCGTGTGGCCTACGATCAACATCTGATTTTCCATTTTTTCGAACAAAGGCGCCATCGCACGCAACAGTTTTGCGAAGCGTTCCGTCGGCAGCGGGCTGCCGCGCACGAACATGCCTTGGCGGTCCGTGTCGTGCAACATCACGCGCAGGCCGTCCGGTGTGATCACGGCGGCAAGATTCGATGCAAGGCCGGCATCGGCGCTCATCTGCTCCAACTGGTGCGCCAGCGCCGCCAGTTCGGACGGCGATTCGTAGCGCGTGCGCATCTCGGGCGTGTTCGATTTGTTACCCGTGGCCGGTCCCTGGCTGCCGCCGTTGCTATGGGGAAGCTGGAAGCGTTCGATCAGGCTGCCGGCCGGCGTATCCTTGACCTGGGGCATGCCGCCCGAGCCTTCCATCAGGCCGGCGGCCGTGTTGTCGCGCACGACGGCCTTGGCCTGCTGCGCATCGCGCGCCGCGATCAGCCACAGCACGAGGAACAGCGCCATCAGCGCCATGCAGAAGTCGGCGAACGCCACTTTCCACGCGCCGCCGTGCTCGTCGTCGTGATGCTTGCCGCCGCCCCGCTTGACGATGGTCGCTTCGTGGTGTTTCTCGGCGCCTTTTTTGGTTGCTTGCACTTATTGCTCCAGGTCCGGTCAAGCCTTGCGCTTGGCGCTCGGTTCCTCGCCATCGGCCATTGCGTTGATCCACGCTTCGAGCTGGGCGAAGCTGGGCTTGGTGTTCAGCTGGATCAGGCGGCGGCCCGCGTCGATCGCCAGCAGCGGCGGTTTGCCGGCCACGTGGGTGCACAGCACGACCTTCACCGTTTCCATCGTCGATGCCTCGGAATTGACGAGCTGTTTCATCATGCCGGAGATCGGATCGAGCACGCCGTAGCACATGAAGATACCGATGAACGTACCGACCATCGCGGCGCCCACGCGTTCCGCGATCTCGGCCGTGTCGGCGCCTTCGCCGACGGAGTTCATCGTCATCACGATGCCCAGCACGGCGGCCAGGATGCCGAAGCCCGGCATCGCTTCCGCGATCTTGTGCAGCGATTTCGACGGCTGGGTCAGCTCTTCGTGGATGGCGTCGAGTTCCTGCTCGAGCACGCCTTCCAGCTCGTGCGCGTTGATCTTGCCCATTGCCATCAGGCGGAAGTTGTCGACGATGAACGCCAGCAGTTTCGGCTCTTCCAGGATCAGCGGATAGCGCTGGAACATCGGGCTGTCCTTCGGCGCCTCGACGTGGGCGTCGAGCGCCTTCAGGCCGCCGGCCGCCGTCTGCAGCAGTTCGTACATCAGCAAGAGCAACTGGCGCTGGAATTCGGAGTCGTGCTTGTGCTTGCTCGCGACGCGCTTGAACTGGGAAAAGAGCTCGGCCAGCACGTGCTTGGGGTTGCCCAGCACGAGGGCGCCGGTGGCGGCGCCGCAGATGACGATCAGCTCGGTCGGTTGCCAGATGGCGCCGGCCGTGCCGCCCATCATCGTGAAGCCGCCGAAGACGGCGCCGAGCACGATCAGAATGCCAAGGATTTGCATGATTATTGTTACCTTTCTTGTAATCGGTCAGGCCTGGGCCAGTGCCGCTTTCATCTTGGCCAGCGCACTCTTGTTGAGCTGGCACACGCGGGCATCGGACAGGTCGAGCACGGCAGCGATTTCCTTGTAGCTGAGCTCGAATTCGTAAATCATCTGGATCACGCGCTGCTCCCGTTCGTTCAGCGCGGACAGCGCCTGTTCGAGGCTGCGGCGCACGAGGAACTGGTCTTCCGGTCCCGGCGAGCTGTGCGCGCGCTCCGTTGCTTCCTGCAGGATGTCGTCGAAGCTGAGCAGCTCTTCCGCGCAGTCGTCCAGCAGGAACTGGCGCCACTCTTCCTGGCTGATGCCCAGCGCGTCGGCCGCTTCCTTGTCGTTCGGCTCGCGGCCGAGCTTGCGGGTGAGGGCGCGCACGGCGTCGCGCATCTTGTGGCTGTCCTGGCGCACGGCGCGCGGCCGCCAGTCCTGGCGGCGCAGCTCGTCGAGGATCGCGCCGCGCACGCGCAGCGACGCGTAGCTGCCGAAACCGGTGTCCGGCGTGCCGTAGCGGCGCAGCGCTTCGAGCAGGCCCATCAGTCCGATCTGCTCCATGTCCTCGCGGCCCATCGCACCCGACACCTGCGAGTTGAGCTGGCGCGCGATGCGCTTGACCAGCGGCGCATAGGCGACGAGGTGTTTCTGCTCTTCGGCGGCGCTCATGGCCGCGTGGATCGCGGCATCGGCATATTCGCTGCTGGCGTAGCTGTCGGCGTAGTCGGTCATGTAACCCACATTGTCCCCGATGGTTATTCGATGATCAGCTTGCCGATCATGACTTGCACGAACGGTTTTTCCGTGTGCTCGTGCTCATAATTGGCGTCGAAAGATTTGTTCAGCTGCTCCGCGTACTGCTCGACCGTCATGCCGGACGCTTCCTTCATCGTGTAGGCCGAGAGGGTGCGCACCGCCAGGCTGCGCAGCAGCGGCAGGTTTTCCTTCGTTTCCTTTTCCTTCGACGCTTCCGTCGACAGCACGAGGTCTGTGGACAGGTAGTGCGCGTCGCTGTCGCCCGGACCGCGACGGAGCATCACGATGACCTTGTCCAAGGTCACGTACTTGAGCGGCTTGCCGTCCTTCGGCTTGTCCGGTTCGACCTTCTTGGCCGCGCCGGCTGCCGCCGCGGGCTTGGGCATGAACCACCAGACCGCGCCACCCGCGCCGGCCGCACTCACGATCACGGCGCCGGCGATGGCGATAATCATTTTCATTTTGCTCATGTTGGTACTCGCACCTTGTGGGCGCTATCGATGCATCTATTGCTTACGAGTCGCGGCCGAGGTTGAACACGGACGCGGGGTTGCCGGCCTCGGCCAAACCGCGGCCAGGCTCGTTGTCCTGATCGCGGCCTTGCTGGCGGCCGCGGCCCTGCTGCTGCGGGTCGCCGAACGGCGCCGCATTGTTCTTCGGTGTCGGGGTGACCGTCACGGCCACGTCCGTGTACTGGCGCTGCGACAAATCGTTGCGCAGGTTGTCGCTGACGGTCTGCAACTGGCGCAGCACGTCGCCGTTCGAGGCGGAGATGTTCACTTCCAGCGTGCCGGCGCTGTGGCGGATCGCGATGTCGATGCGGCCCAGCTGCGGCGGCTCGATGCTGATCGTGGCCTGCTGCACGTTGTTCGCGACGTGCACGTTCAGGCGGTCGCCCAGCGTTTCCTGCAAGCTCTGGCGCCATGCGGTCGGCGGACCGGCCAGCTTGACGGTATCGGCGGCCGGCTGGGCCGGCTGCACCGCGACGGTGCCCGGCACGGCCGCGGCGACGTTCGTGCCGGCCGGGACGCCTGGCGTGCCCTGGGCGGCCGCGCCATCCCCGTTCGCGTCCTGGCCGGCGGCGGCGTTGCCGTTGGTGACATTGGCCTGCACGGCCGCAGCCACGGCGGCATGCGTGTCCGCCACCGGTGCCGCCGTCGCGCCAGCGGGCGCCGTCGGCAGCGCCTGTGCGAGCAAGGCTTGCGGCAGGGCAGTGGGTGCACGGCGGTTGTCCTGGCCGGAGACGGCGAGCGCCGGGGCCGGCGTGTCGGCCTTGGCGGTGTCGTCGGTCGCGGCGCGGGTGCCGCCCTGGGCGGCTTGCACGGCCTGGGTGATCTGTTGCGGCGACAGGGGCATCAGCGGCATCGCCATCGCGGCCAGCAGTGCGCTGTCGGGCACGGCGGCGGCGGGCTTGCCGGCATCGGTGCTCTTGTCGTCGGTGGCCGCCGGCGCGGCGCTCGGCGCCGGCGTGCTGCCGTCATCCGCTTCGGGCGCGGCCGGCACGGCGGCCTGCGCCACCGGCACGGCGACGTCGAACTGCTGGCCGAGCCAGCGTGCGAACGGCTGTGCCGGCGCCTGGGCGGCACCGGCGTTGCCGGACGGTGCCGAGGCCGGTGCTGCGTCGTTGGCGGCGGCCGGGGCGCTGGCCTGCTGGGCAGGCTGGGCCGGGGTCGAAGGGGATACGGTGTTGAGCATCATCGTCATTCCTGGATTGGGTCGAGTTCGGTTTCGCTGTACATCGCATAAGCGACCCAGCCCTCTTTGTTGGCGCGCATGTGTTCCAGGCGCGATTCGAGCGCGCGTGTCGCCACTGCGGCTGCCGCTGCCGCTGCCACGTGCTGGGTACGGACCCGCTCCAGCGCCTTGCGTTCCGCGCCAGTCCAGGGTCCCTGCTGGGCCAGCGCGCGCAGCGCCGGGATCAGGGCGCGGACCTGCGTCCCCACCTGGTCCCAGTCGGCGCGCGCGGCGGCGGCCTGCATGGCGTCGCCGAGCTGCGCGAGCTTGGCCCGGCGGTCGAGTGGATCAGCCATTACGCGACCGCACGCCGTCCCAGCCCTGGCGAATCGTCGTCATGATCTTCATGACTTCGTCGACCATCGCCGGATCCTGCTTGATGCCGGCGCCGTGCAGGTGCGTGACGCAGAAGTCGTACAGATTGGCGAGGTTCGCCACGACCTGGCCGCCGCTCTCGAAGTCGAGGGAGCTCGACAGGCCGTTGATGATGTCGACGCACTTGTTGATGCTGTTGGCGCGCTGCTCGTAGCGCTTGGCGACGATGTGCGCGCGCGCACGCGCCAGCTCGTCGATCAGGCCGTCGGTCAGGACCAGCACCAGTTCGACCGGCGAGGCGCGCGACGTCTGCGCGTCGAGACTCGTGGCGTGGTAGCTGCTGTAGGCTTCGTAGGACATGACTTTTCTCTCAGGACTTATTGTCGCCGAACATTGCGTCGAACATGGACAGGTTGCTGTTCATTGCCGATTGCAGGGTTTGCAGGTCAGTAAATTGCTTCAGGTAACGCTGGTAAGCGGAATCGTATTGCGCGCTCAGGTCGGTCTGGCGCTTGCCCAGGTCCGACTGCAACTTCGTGTTGGCATCGGTACGCTGCTGGATCTGGCCCGTGGTGCTGTTGCTCCACAGGTTCAGGTAGGTGTTCAGGCTGCCGGCGATGCCGGTCGGGCTGCTGATGCTGCTCGAGCCGATCAGCTGGTCCAGGCCGTTCGGATTGCTGGCCAGCTGCTTGGTCAGGCGGGTCGAGTCGAGCGCCAGCGTACCGTCGCGGTTGGCCGTGATGCCGTAGGCGGCCAGCGACAGCGTGCCGTTCGGGCGTACCAGGTCGATCAGGCGGGCTTGCAGCGCCTTGATGCCGGAATCGTCGGCGAAGATGCCCGCGGCCTTGTTGCTGCTCGGGCTGCCCGGGTCGACGAGCGAATCGATCGTCGTCTTGAGTTTGTTGTACGCGTCGACGAACGCCTGCACGTTCTTCGTCGTGCCGGCGGTGTCGCTGTTGACCGTCAGCGTGATCGGGTTTTCCGCCGCGCCTTGCGCGCGGGTGAACGTCGCCGATACGCCGCTGATGTTCGTGAAGGTGTTCGACGACTGCTGCATCGGCGTGCCGGCCTTGCCGCCGAACAGGACGATGGCGTCCTGGGCCGCGCTGACGATGGAGCGGGAGCCGAGGCCGGTCTGGAGCGTGGCGTCGGTCACGAGCGACGGGTCGAGCGACACCGTGTTGGCTTCGCCCGTGTTCTTCGCGGTCAGCACGAGGCGGGTGTCGGTGCCGATCGTGACGACGCCGGCCGAGACGAGACCCGTGTTGCCGGCAGAGCGGTTGATCGCTGCGGCCACTTCGTTGATGCTCAGTACGCCGTCGCCGTCGGTATCCGCGGAGGCGGCCGACAGGTCGACGTTGAACGAGGCGGTCGTGGTCGCCGTCGTTTCGTTCGACAGCACCACTTTCAGCGTGCCGCCCGCCGTCCTGCCGTCGGACAGGTTGTTGTACGACACCTGGCTCGCCGTCGCCAGCTGTTGCACGAACAGGCTGTAGGTGCCGGCGGCGGCCAGCGGCTTCGCGGTGGCGCTGCCGACCGACGTGTCGGAGAAGGTGGCGCTCTGCGCCAGCATAGAACTGCCGAGGCCGGTCAGCGAACTCAGGCTCGTCTGGAAGGCGGAGATCGCCGAGCTCAGCGTCGACAGCCCGCTCGCGGTGGCGTTTGCCAGGGCGGTCTGGTTGTTGATCGTCTGCTGGGGTTCCGCGATGGACTTCTGTGCCATCGCGGTCGCCGTGGTGGTCGGATCGTAGGTCGGTGCGGTAATGGTCGACATGTTGGCTCCTTCAGAGTGGTGAGTGGCCCGATCAAGCCTGGCGGGCGAGCCAGGATTGCGTGGCGATTTCGTCTTCGCGCTTGCGCTGCGTGCGTTCCTGCGTGCGCGCGTAAGCGGCCTCGTGCTGCTCCAGCACCTTGCCCAGCAGCTCGCGCCGCGTCCAGGCCTGGGCCAGGTTCTGCTGCGCGACCGCCATGTCGGCTTCGTGCAATTGAAGATCGGTGCGGTGCGTGTCCGCCAGCGCGAACACGGCCTGCTTGTAATTCCCGCAGTTCATCGCGAGCGCCGGCGACAGCGGCCGCGTGCCGGCCGGCTGGCCCGACGGCCCGCTGCCCTCGGCCAGCGCGGTCAGGCGCTCAACGCTCGTCTGGTAGCGTGCGCGCGTCGCTTCCTTGCGGGCCAGCGCCGTCTGCAGGCGCTCGACCTCGGTGCTGCGCACGCGCACGAGGGTGTCCAGGCTGGTGATCGTGTCGCGCTTGCTCATGCCATCATCGCTTTCAGTTGGTCGATACAGCCCGCGAACGGTGCGTCTTCGCGCGTGCCCTGGCACAGGAATGCTTCGATATGCGGCTGCAGCTTGACGGCGCGGTCGGTCTCCGGATCGGCGCCCGGCTGGTACGCGCCGAGCGGGATCAGGTCGCGCACGCGCGCATGCTTGGCCAGCGCCGCCTTCAATTTGCGCGCAGCCAGCGCGTGTTCCGGCGACACCACCTGCGCCATGCAGCGGCTGATGGATTGCGCCACGTCGATCGCCGGGTAGTGGCCGCGTTCCGCCAGTTCGCGCGACAGTACGATGTGGCCGTCGAGGATCGCGCGGGCGCTGTCGACGACGGGGTCCTGCTGGTCGTCGCCTTCCGCCAGCACCGTGTAGATCGCGCTCATGCTGCCGTTCTCGTTTTCGCCGTTGCCGGCCGATTCCACCAGCTGCGGCATGTTCGAGAACACGGACGGCGGGTAGCCGCGCGTGGCTGGCGGTTCGCCCAGCGACAGCGCGACTTCGCGCAGCGCCATCGCGTAGCGCGTCAGCGAATCGCACAGCAGCAGCACGTTCTGGCCGCGGTCGCGGAAGTGGGCCGCGATCGAGTGGCACAGTTCCGTCGCCATCACGCGCATCAGCGGGCTCTCGTCGGCCGGCGCCACGACGACGACGGCGCGTTTCAAGCCTTCCGGGCCCAGCGACTTCTCGATGAACTCGCGCACCTCGCGGTTACGTTCGCCGATCAGGCCCACGACGATCACGTCGGCCACGGTCTGGCGCGTGATCAGGCCGAGCAGCACCGATTTGCCGACGCCGGAGCCGGCCATCAGGCCCACGCGCTGGCCCTTGCCCAAGGTGAGCATCGAGTTGATCGCGCGCACGCCGACGTCCAGCGGCTCTTCCACCGGCGCCTTCTTGAGCGGGTTGACCTTCGGCGGCGTGGTCGACAGCGTTTCTTCGCCGCCGAGCTTGCCGCGGCCGTCGATCGGTTCACCGAGGCCATTCACCATGCGGCCCATCCACGACGGGCCGATCTGGATGCTGGACGGACCCGTGGCCGGCAGCACGCGGGCGCCCGTCACGAGGCCGTCGGCCTGCTTGAACGGCATCAGGTACGTCACCTTGTCGCGGAAGCCCACTACCTGCGCGTCGAGCCAGTTGCCGTCGACCGTCTCGACGCGGCAGCGCTGGCCCGTGTGCAGGCGGCAGCCCACGCTTTCGAGCAGCAGGCCTTGCACGGCCACGAGGCGGCCGGTCGGCGTCGCGACGGGCGGCGCCTTGATCTCGAGGCTGCGCAGGGTGGCGGCCAGGGCGCTCATTCGGCGTCCTCCTTGGCGGATGCGTCCAGGCTGTCGCGTACCTGCGCCATGCAGGCGGTCAGGCGGCCCTGGCAGCCGGCGTCCACTTCATGGTCGCCCGCGCGCACGCGGCACTCGCCGAGTTCCAGGGCAGGATCGGACATCAGGTTCCATTTCTTGGCGCGCTTCGGATCCAGTTCCTGGATGCGCTTGAGTTCTTCCGGATTCATGAACACTTCCACGTCGTCGCGCGTGGGTGGCATCGCGGCCAACGCCTCGTCGACGAGGTTCAGCATCTGCACGGGCTGCAGCGCCAGCTCGGCGCGGATCACCTGGCGGGCGATCTTGCCGACCAGGTCCACGACTTCCTTGCGCTGGGCGTTGCGGAATTCGGTCTTCATCTTCTTCAGGCTGCGCAGCATCGCGTCGACGGGCTTGGCCATCTGTTCCAGCTCGGCCAGCGCCTGCTGGCGGCCTTCGGCGATACCGCGCTCCACGCCTTCCGCGTGGCCCGCGTCGTAGCCGTCGGCGCGTCCTTCGTCCAGGCCGACTTCATAGCCTTCGCGCTGGCCCTGGCGATAGCCGTCGGCCACCGCGCTCTGCCAGTCTTCGGTCGGCGTGGCGGAGGACGACGATTGCGCGCCCTTGGCCGCGCCGGCGGCGATGAACTGCGCCAGCGGCGGGAAGTGGTAAGGCCGGAATTGCTTCATTCCGCGGTCGCCTCGGCAAACAGCTGGACTTCGATCTCACCGTTGTCGACGAGCTCCTTGACCTGCGCCATGATCTCCTGGCGGGTCTGCACGATGCGCGACATCGGCACGGGGCCGGAACGCTTCATGAGATCGTCGAAGCTCTGTGCCTGGCGCTTCGGCATCGCACCCAGCACCGCGTCGCGCAGCGCGGGTTCCGCACCCTTGAGCGCGATCGCCCATTGCTCCAGCGGGATCTCGTCGAGCAGGCGCGTGATCGTCTGTTCGGTCTGCGTCGACAGGATGAAGAAGTCGTACATCGACATCTCGATCTTGGACACGACGTCCGGATCGTGCGCGCGCAGCAGCTCGACCATCGTGGCGCGGTTGTTCGGCAGGCGGTTCAGGATGTCGGCCGCCTGGCGCACGCCTTCCACGGTGGCGCTCTGGGTGTCGAGCGCGGACAGGCAGCGCTGCACCAGCTCTTCCAGCTCGGACAGCAGGTCGCGGTCGATCTCTTCCAGGCGCGCCAGGTTCAGCAGCACCAGTTCGCGGCCGTCTTCCGGCAGCGCGTCGATGATCTGGCCGGCCAGCGCGGGCGGCAGGAAGGCGAGGAACACGGCCTGCATCTGCACGTGCTCGGCGGCGATGTAGTCCGCGAGCCATTTCGGCGACGCGTACTGCAGGCGCGCCATCATCGGGCGGATGGCGTCGCCGTAGATCGTGTTCAGCACGCTGTTCGCGATTTCGCTGCCGAGGGCCAGGTCCAGCGAGCGCTTCAGGTAGCTGCGCGAGGCGCCGTGCAGGCCGCTCTGCTGGCGATAGTCGTCGAAGAACTTCTGGATCGAGTTCTTGACGGCGTCGACCTTGATGCCGCTCATCCGGCTCATCACCTGGGTCAGCTCGATCAATTCCTCGCGCTCGAGGCAGCGCAGCACGGCCGCGGCCGGCTCTTCACCGATGGACAGCAACACGATCGCGGCCTGTTCGACCGGGCTCAGCACTGCTTCCTGCACGTCGTTATTGTTCAGATCCGCCATTTTTCTTTTGCACCCATTGTTTGACCACTTCCGCGACCCGCTCCGGCTCTTTACCCGCCAGTACTTTCAGATGGTCGACCATCACGTCCACGGCCGAACCGGCCGGGGGCAAATCGTATTCCTCGAGCAGCGCCTGGACCGGCAGCGTGCCGCTGGCCGTTGCCGGCTGTGCTGCCGCCGCACCCAGCGCGGCGTTCGCGGCCGGGGCCGGCAGGGCGCCGGTGTTGTGGCCAGCCGCGAGGGCGTTGGCTGCGCCGGCCTGGACGGTCGCCAGGTTCGGGGCCGCCGCTGCCTTCGGTGCCACGCGCTGGTTCAGCATGCGCATCAGCGGACGCAGCACGAGCAGCCAGCCGAGCAGGGCGCCGATCGCGTACATCGCGTAGCCGGCCATGTCGACGATGTTGTCGCGCTCCTGGTACCACGGCTCGCTTGGTGCCGGTGCCGGGAAGCTCAGCGACGATACCGTCAGCACGTCGCCGCGGTTCGTGTCGATGCCCAGGCCGCCGCGCAGGATCTTGTCGATGTTCGCGATCTCGGCCGGGCTCCAGCCCGTCTTCGGCGTCGCGGCCTTGGCGTTGTTCAGCACCACCGCCACCGACAGCTTCTTCAGGCGGCCGCGCGAGCGCTTGATCTGCGTGATCGCGCGGTCGTAGGCGTACTGGCGGGTCGTCGCGTTCTTGCGCGCGCTGCCGTCGTCGGCCTTGGCGTTCGCGTCGCCCGCGGCGTTGGCGGCGTTGGCGGCGTTCGGATCGGCCGGCGGATTGCTCGCGACCGGCGGACGATTCGACAGCGTGCCCGGCACGCCCAGCGCCATGCGGCTCTTTTCCATTTCCTCGCGCATCGCTTCGCTGGTGACCTTGGGATCCGCGCCGTACTTCTCCTGCGTTTCCTCGATCTTGTCGTTGTCGACGTCGGCCGTCACGCTGACCTTGAAGTTGTCGGCACCCAGCACCGGACCGAGCAGGCCGGCCACGTTGGCGCGCACTTCATCCTGGTAGCGCTTGGCGGCGGCATCGCCCTGGGCGGCGCCGTCGAAGCCTTCGGTCAGGTCGACGCGCGACGACAGGTAGTTGCCGCTCTGGTCGACGAGCGACACGCGCGCCGGCGCCAGGCCCGCGACGCTTCCGGCGACCATGTTCACGATCGCGGCGATCTGTTCGTTCGACAGGTTGTGGCCCGGCTTCACGGCGACCACGACGGATGCCGACGACTTGTCGCCGTCGCTCGCGACGAACGACGACGACTTGGCGATGGCCAGGTGCACGCGTGCCGACGCGATGGCGTCCAGCGTAAGGATCGACTGCGCCAGCTCGCCTTCCAGGCCGCGGCGGAAACGCACGTCCTGCACGAACTGCGACACGCCCAGCGGGTCGTTCTTGTCCATCAGCTCCAGGCCGGCCGGCAGCTGCGCGGTCACGCCCTTGGCGGCCAGCAGCATGCGCACCTTGCCCAGCTGGCCCGTCGGGACCATCACCTGGCCGGAATCCGGGTGGATGCGGTAGGGCACGTGCTCTGCGTCGAGCACGCTCATCATGTCGCTGGCGACGACTTTCTCGTGGGCGCCGAACACGGGCTTGTAGCCGGCCTGGTCGTTCCACGTGTACAGCATGACGGCTGCGGTGATGCCGATGGCCAGCACCAGCATCGGGGTCAGGTTCTTGGACAGCGCGGGCGGCAGGGCCAGGCGCTTGCCGCCAAAGGCGGACTTGAGAGTAGCGATCACGGTCAAGGGTCTTCCTGTCAGACGGGCAGCTTGAGCAGCTCGTCGACGGCGCCCATGACTTTGTTACGAACTTGCATGAGCATCGAAAAGGACAGGTTGGCCTGCTGCGACGACAGCATGGCGCCGACCAGGTCGTCGCTCTTGCCGCTGTCCACGGCTTCCATCTTCTGGTTGGCCACCTGCTGGTCCTGGTCCACGCTGGCCAGGGCATTCTTCATGCTCTGCGCGAAGGAGAAGTTGCCGCTGCCATCGCCCAGAGTCGGATGGCCGGCGTCCACTGACGGCGCCACGACGGCAAGTCGGCTGGCGTCGTTGTTAAGGGCTGCCAGGTCGGCCCTGATCAGGCCGGCAAGTTCAGTTCCCATCGTGTTCATCACTCCCATGCTGTAAGGTTGTGGGTTGTAGCTTTTCGTAAATGTTGCTATCCGCTTCGGCTGTTACATTTAATGAAACAGCTGTTGTCATTTAGAAAATTGTTAAATGTTCAGCGGCATACTGTGGCTTGGTTTCTGGCGCGGAACCGAGGACAATAGCATCGGTCTCGTCGAATACCCAGAGTGAGTTTTTGTTTTCCCCAGCGCAGTAACTGCATCTTACCGTAGGGCAATGGCGAATTCAAAGGGGAAAATCAAATAGCGCGACACAATTTCCCAGGTATAATAGTTGCCCAGAGGAATGAAAAGAAAGCATCTCTGCTTATCATTTTTTTAATTTGACCATGCCGATTGCAACCCCCGACACCACCGTGCAGCACCAAGTGCTCGACCCCTCTCTCCTGGGGCGTCCGGTACACCTGCTGCCCCAGTTTGCGACGCGCCTGCAGGATGACCTGGAGGCGGCGATGCAGGGCTATGCCCGTCGCTACTGGGCCGGATGGCGCCTCGACCACGTCGAATTCGGCCGTGCGCCGCAAGACCACAGCCTGCGCTGGATGGCCGTATTGGGTGCGTTGGGCACCGTCGCGGTGACGTTCGAGCGTGGTTTATTACTGACACTGTTGGAGCGGCGCTACGGCGGACGTGGCGCTGGCGCAACTCAGCGGGACCCGCAAACCGAGCGCGTCACGGCCACCGAAGAAAGATTAGGCGTCGTACTGACGCAACAGATGGTGGACCTGTTGTATGCACGCGTCGCTGCCAGTGTGGCAATGGACGTCGCGCCGCGGCCCGTCCAGGCCAACGCCGTGGTGGCTTCGGCAATGCCCGGCGAAAGCAACTGGGCGCTGTGCGTCCACGTACGTGATAACAACGACAACACCGGCCAGTTCTGGATCGCGCCCGACCAGCAACTGATGGCCAGCATCCTGGGCACGCTGCGCCCGGAGAATGGCCGCCAGGCCGCCCCGCGCGGTCCGGCCGAGCCCCTTGCGACCAAGCTCCAGGTGAAGCTGGACGGCCGCCTGGTCAGCAAGGAAATCACCTTGGGCGCACTGTTCGACCTGCGGGTGGGCGACGTGATTCCGGTGAACGTGGGCCGGGCCGACGTCCTGCTCGACGAGGCGCGGTTGTTCACCGCCGCCGTCGCCGAGCACAAAGGCAAGCTGTGTTTAACCTCTTTTGAAGACGCCGAGTAATCAACATGAACCTCAACGATCAATTCGCCGGTGGCGACATCCTCATCGACGACCCGCTGCTGGACGAAGCCGCAGAAGATAAGCAAAGCGCGGCTGCCGCACCGAAAGCCGCGCCGCGCCTGCCCCAGATGATGCGCCGCATCCCGGTGACGCTCACGCTGGAAGTGGGCTCGGCCCGCATCTCGCTGCAGGAACTGATGGCGATCGGGCCGGACAGCGTGCTGCCGCTCGACGTCATGGCGGGCGAGCCGCTCGTCATCAAGGTCAACGGCGCCGCGATCGGCCGCGCCGAAGTGGTCGTCGCGGGCGAGCAGTACGGCCTGAAGGTGATCGACCTGGACGGCCTCAACCTGGACCTGATCACGTCATGACGTTGCAACGCCGCGGCGTTGAGGTGTCGACCAACCTCCGCCGCTTCGCGCCGCTCGCGGGCGGCGCCTTGCTGTTGCTGGCGAGTGCAAGCGTGTGGGCCGCCCCGGCGGGACCGGACGTCCTTCCCGGCGTGATTCCCGGCTCGACCAGCGGACTGACGGTGAAGTCGCAGATCCTGGTCCTGATGACCATCCTCGGGCTGCTGCCCGTGATGGTCATGATGATGACCAGCTTCACGCGCTTCGTGATCGTGCTGTCGCTGCTGCGCCAGGCCCTCGGCCTGCAGCAGGGCCTGCCGAACCGGATCGTCACCGGCGTCGCGCTGATCCTCACCTTGCTCGTCATGCGTCCCGTCGGCATGCAGGTCTGGAACGAGGCGTTCGTCCCTTACGACAAGGACAAGATCTCGCTGGAGCAGGCGCTCAAGATCGCCGAGGTGCCGTTGTCGCGCTTCATGCTCGCGCAGACGAGCAAGACGGCGCTCGCGCAGATCGCGCACCTGTCCGGCGAACCGGCCGAGATGAGGCCGATGGAGCGCGGGTTCACCGTGAAGCTCGCGGCCTTCGTGCTGTCGGAGCTGAAGAGCGCGTTCCAGATCGGCTGCATGTTGTTCATTCCGTTCCTGATCATCGACCTGGTGGTGTCGTCGGTGCTGATGGCCATGGGCATGATGATGCTGTCGCCCCTCGTCATCTCGCTGCCGTTCAAGCTGCTGTTGTTCGTGCTCGTCGATGGCTGGACCTTGACCGTGAATACCCTCGTCGGCAGCATCCACGGCATCTAGCCGGCTGCCGCTATCATTCGTATGACTCCTGATATCGCCGTCGACTTCGTCGTCGAAGCCCTGCAGCTGGTGATGCTGCTCGTGATGGTGCTGGTGGTGCCGGGCCTCGTGGCCGGCATTATCGTCGCCCTCGTGCAGGCCGCCACGCAGATCAACGAGCAGACGCTCTCCTTCCTGCCGCGCCTCCTCGTGACCCTGCTGGCGCTGATCCTGTCTGCCCACTGGATGACGGGCAAACTGATGGACTATTGCGTGAGCGTGTTCCAGCGCGCCGCGACCCTCGTCGGCTGATGCTGGAAGTCTCGCACCTGCTGCTGCCGTTCATCAGCGCGCTGTGGTGGCCGTTCTGCCGCATCATGGCGCTGCTGTCGACGGCCCCCGTCGTCGGCGATGCGCTCGTCCCCGTGCCCGTGCGCGCGCTGCTGTCGCTGGCGCTCGCGTTCCTGATGCTGCCGCTGACGAAGGGCGCCGTGACGCCCGATGCGTTCTCGCTGGCAGGCGTGGTCGTGATGATCGAGCAGGCCGTGATCGGCGCCGTGATCGGCTTCGCGCTGCAACTGACGATGGCCGTCGTGAACATGCTCGGCTTCCTCGTCTCGAGCCAGGTGGGCTTTTCGATGGCGCAGATGAACGACCCCTTGAACGGCCAGCAGTCGGACGTGATCTCGGGCCTGCTCGGCATCGTCGCGATCCTCGTGTTCTTCGGCGTCGACGGCCACCTCGTGCTTGCCGGTGTGCTGGGCCAGAGCTTTCTCGCCTGGCCCGTCGGCGGCGGCTACCAGGGCCTGCTGCTGCAGACGGTCGCGCTGAACGTGGGCTGGGTGTTCTCGGCCGCGATCCTGCTGGCGCTGCCGATCGTGTTCTCGACGATGGTCGTGCAGATCGGCTTCGGCTTCCTGAACCGCGTGGCGCCGGCGCTGAATCTATTCTCGCTGGGCTTTTCGCTGGTGACGCTGTTCGGCCTGATGATGCTCGTGCAGGTCGTGCGCTTCATCCCGGAACACTACGTGCAGATGACCAACCAGGTGCTGGAATTGCTCCAGCAGCAGATGAGGGCGGCGCATGGCTGATACCGGCACCGGCGGCGACAAGACAGAAAAGGCGTCAGCGCAGAAGCTGAAGAAGGCGCGCGAGCAGGGCCACGTCGTCCGCTCGAAGGACCTGGCCACGGCCGTCGGCATCCTCGCGAGCCTGAAGCTGTTCGCGTACCTGCTGCCGGGCTACCTGGAATCGTTCCGCTCGCTGTTCCGGCTCGTGTACGCGCCGCTCGGTGCGGCCGGCTCGATGGAGAACGCGATGTCCGTCGTGTGGAGCGGCGCCGCCGTGCTGCTCGTGAAGATGGTGCTGCCGCTGCTCGGCGTGCCGTTCGCGGTCGTCGTGGCGAGCGTCGTGCCGGGTGGCTTCGTCTTCTCGACGAATAACCTGATGCCGAAGTTCGACCGCTTCTCGCCCATCAAGAACCTGGGCCAGCTGGCGTCGGGCAAACACTGGACGACGTTCGCCACGTCGCTGGCCAAGGCCGCGATGCTGGCGATGGTGCTCGTGCACGTCGTGCGCTCCGCGCTGTCGGCCTGGGTCAACCTGCAGCGCATGCCGCTGTCGGACGCGCTGCTGCACGGCGCCGGCATGATGTTCGACGGCGTGATGGCGCTCGTCGCCGTGTTCGTGCTGTTCGCGCTGATCGACGTCCCGCTGCAGGCGTTCCTGTTCGCCCGCGGCCAGCGCATGAGCAAGCAGGAAGTGAAGGAAGAATACAAGAGCACCGAGGGCAAGCCCGAGATCCGTTCGCGCATCCGCCAGCTGCAGCATCAGATGGCACGCCGCAACGTGAACAAGACGGTGCCGACCGCCGACGTCGTGATCGTGAATCCCGAGCACTACGCGGTCGCGCTGAAGTACGACACCAAGCGTGCGGAAGCGCCCTACGTGGTGGCGAAGGGCATCGACGAGATGGCCTTGTACATCCGCCAGGTCGCGGCGAAGCACCAGATCGAGACGATCGCGCTGCCGCCGCTGGCACGTGCCATCTACAACACGAGCCAGGTGCAGCAGCAGATTCCCGCCGCGCTGTACCAGGCCGTGTCGCAGGTGCTGAACTACGTGCTGCAATTGAACGCTTTCCGTGCGGGCCGGCGCCAGGCCGCCCCCCGGTTCCCGAGTGACGTGGCCGTGCCGGCCGCTTTGAGTGAGGTATCTCCGACATGAATTTCCTGAACAGCTTGATGCTCGAGGTGCGCCGCCAGAAGGTCGCCACGCCGGCGTTCCTGCTGACGCTCCTGGCGATGATCATGCTGCCGCTGGCGCCCGTGGTGCTGGACGTGCTGTTCACGTTCAACATCGTGCTGGCGCTGATCGTGATCCTGACGTCCGTCTCGGCCAAGCGGCCGCTGGACTTCTCGGTCTTCCCGACCGTCATCCTCGGCACCACGTTGCTGCGTCTCGCGCTGAACGTCGCGTCCACGCGCGTCGTGCTGCTGCACGGCCACGAAGGCACGGCGGCCGCGGGCCACGTGATCGAGGCGTTCGGCAACGTCGTCATCGGCGGCAATTTCGTCGTCGGTATCGTCGTCTTCGTGATCCTCATGATCATCAACTTCGTCGTCGTGACGAAGGGTTCCGAGCGTATCTCGGAAGTGTCCGCGCGCTTCACCTTGGATGCGCTGCCCGGCAAGCAGATGGCGATCGACGCCGACCTGAACGCGGGCCTGATCAACCAGGAAAAAGCGCAGCTGCGCCGCAAGGAAGTGGCGGCCGAAGCGGACTTCTACGGCGCGATGGACGGTGCGTCGAAGTTCGTGCGGGGCGATGCGATCGCGTCGATCCTCATCCTCCTGATCAACATGATCGGCGGTGTCGCCATCGGCGCGGTGATGCACGACCTGTCGTTCGCCGACGCGTTCCGCCAGTACGCACTGCTGACCATCGGCGACGGCCTCGTGGCCCAGGTGCCGGCACTGCTGCTGTCGGCGGCCGCGGCAATCCTCGTCACCCGCATCAGCGATTCGGGCGACTTCGAGCAGCAGGTCGGCGGCCAGCTGCTCGCCAACCCCACCGTGCTGTACTCGGCCGCGGGCGTGATGGTGATCCTGGCCCTCGTGCCGGGCATGCCGTGGTTCTTCTTCATGGTGTTCGCCGCGGCGATCGGCTACGTGGGCTTCCGCCTCTCGAAGGAAGAAGTGAAGGCGCCGGACGATTCGGGCGTCGCCGCCATCGAAGCCGCGCTGCGCGACGACCGCGCGCCGGAACTCGACTGGCAACAGCTGCCCGTCGTGCAGCCGATCTCGATCACCGTCGGCTACAAGCTCGTGCACCTCGTCGACAAGGCGCAGGGCGAGGTCCTGCCGAAGCGCATCAAGGGCGTGCGCCAGAGCCTCTCCGAGCAAATGGGCCTGCTGCTGCCGCCGATCGGCGTGCGCGACGACCTCACGTTGCGCCCGAACCAGTACGCGATCGCGATCAACGGCACCGTCGTGGCCGAAGGCGAGGTCGTGGCCGAATGCCTGATGGCGATCCCGTCGCCGAACGTGTACGGCGACATCGACGGCATCCCCGGCATCGAGCCGGCGTTCGGCATGGCCGTCACGTGGATCGAGCCGGACCAGAAGGCGCATGCGCTGGGGCAGGGCTACCAGGTCGTCGAGGTGCCGAGCGTGATCGCCACGCACGCGTCCAAGGTCGCGCGCGACTACCTGGCGGAGCTGTTCCGCCACGAGGACGTGCCGGCGCTGATGGAACGCCTGACGGCGCTGTCGCCGAAGCTGGCAGGCGCGCTGGACAAGGCCCTCACGCACACGCAGCTGCTGCGCGTGTTCCGCGTGCTGCTGGCCGAGAACGTGTCGCTGAAGGACATCGTCGTCATCGCGACGACCTTGCTGGACAGCTCGGAAACGACGAAGGATCCGATCCTGCTCGCGGCCGAGGTGCGCTGCGCGCTGCGCCGCCAGATCGTCTCCGGCCTGTACGGCAAGAAGAAGGACATGCCCGCGTTTAACCTGTCGGGCGAACTGGAAAACATGCTGCTCGGTTCCCTGAACCAGGCGCGCCAGAACAACGGCGGCAAGGTCGTGCTGGACAACTACCCGATCGACCCGCAGCTGCTGTCGCAACTGCAGCTGAACATGCCGGTGGCGCGCGAGCAGATGAAGCAGCAGCACACGCCGCCCTTGCTGCTGGTGCTGCCGCAGATCCGTCCGCTGCTGGCCCGCTACGCGCGCCTGTTCGCGCCGGGGCTGAACGTGCTGTCGTATAACGAGATTCCGGAAAACCGCGAAGTGTCGATCATCGGCACCGTGGGGTGATCGGCGGGGAGAACCGTATGGAACAGCGTATCGCGATCTATGGCGCAGGCGGATTCGGGCGCGAAGTGCTCCAGGTCCTCCGCGATATCAACGCCGTGCAGCCGACCTGGGCGTGCGCCGGATTCCTCGTCGACTCGGGTTTCGACAGCCCCACGCAGGTGGCGGGTCTGCCTGTCCTGGGCGGCGTCGACTGGCTGGTCGCGAACCCGGACGTGTGGGTCGTCGTCGCCATCGGTTCCTCGGCGGGACGGCGCCACGTGGTCGAGCGCATCCGGCAGCGGTGCCCGAACCGCTTCGCGACACTGGTCCATCCGCGCGCCTGGATGGGCGAGGGCGTCCACCTCGGCGAGGGGACGATCTTCTGTGCCGGCGCCCTCGCGACGACCGACATCCGCATCGGCGCGCACGTCCAGGTGCACGTCGGCTGCACCATCGGCCATGACGCCGACTTGCGCGATTTCGTCACGCTGACGCCTCGCGGTTGCGTGTCGGGCAACGTGTTGATCCATGAGGGGACCGACGTGGGGGCGGGCGCCGTCATCCTGCCCAAATGCGTCCTCGGGCACTGGTCCGTCATCGGCGCGGGGACCGTGGTCACGCGCTCGCTGCCGGACAACGTCGTTGCCGTGGGCGCGCCGGCGCGCGTCGCCAAGGAACGCCAGCCGGGCTGGCATCTGCCGGTCTAGGCGGGCAGCAGCAAGGCCAGTTCGGCCATCGCCCGGAACACGGGCAGGCTGAGCGCCGTCGCGGCTTCGGTCGACGGCAGGCGTGCATGGACGGGACCGGCCGGCAAGTCGTCGCGCCAGACCCAGCTCGACACGCGCAGCCGGGCGCGACGCACGGCCGCTTCCAGTTGCGGCTGCAGCTCGCGCAGCCGCTCCAGCGTGGGCAGGTCGGCCGCACACACTTCCATCCTGATGCCGTCGGCGACGGGCGTCGCCTGTAGGGTGACCACGGCGCCGTCGGCCAGCACGAGTTCCAGCCTCAGCGCGGCGCGCGTGCGGCGCCGCCGGTTCTGCTGTTGTTCGGGTTCGCCCTGCACCACGCGCAGGTGCTGGGGCCGGGACGACCCTGCGTGGACCGTGAAGCGCCACGCATCCGGCGGCGGATTCTGCAGCTGGGCCAGCGCGCGCGCGTCCTGGCCGGCCTGCAGCAGTGCCGTCGGCAACTGCCCCGAGCGCATCTGCTGTTCGCGGATGGCTTGCTGGGTGCCGTAGTTGCGCACCATGCCTTGCCAGGAACCGGCCAGCGCGCCGCCGTTGGCGTTCGGCCAGGTCATCTGACGTGCCATCGCCACCTGGTCTGGCCGCATCGCCGCCCCGTCCTGGCCTGCCTCGGCGGCGGACGGCTGTGCCGGCACCGGTTGCGCGGCCGGCAGCGGCACGGACTCGATCTCCGCCTGCAGCAGGGCGGCTGAACCGGCGGCGGCCAACGCCGGACCGATCTGCGACGGTGCCGCGGCCGGAATCACGGGCGCAGGCGGAAGGAGCGGCGGAAAAAGGAGGCTGGCCATGGTATCGGACGGTTAAAAAGTAAAAAGGCCAACCGCGTGGTTGGCCTTCGAGGATTCCCGGCTGGGTTACACCGGGAGAAAGCCCATTACTGGAGCAGCGACATGACCATCGAGGACATGCTGTTGCTCTGCTTGAGCATCGCGGTACCGGCTTGCAGCAGCATCTGGCTGGAGGTCATGTTCGACGATTCCGTCGCGAAGTCGACGTCCATGATACGGCCTTCAGCGGCCTTGCTGTTGGTGCTGATGTTCGACAGGTTGTTGTAGACGTGGCTCAGACGGTTTGCCGCAGCGCCCAGGCCCGAACGCAGCGTGCTGACGTCTGCCAGGGCGGTGGTCAGGGTGCCGATCGTGGCGTTGGCCGACGCGGTCAGTTCGGTGCCGGTCGTGGCGGCGCTGTAGTTGGCCGTTGCGCTCGACACGTCGGTCTGCACCTGGTTCAGGGCGGTGCTCAGGTCGACGCTCATGGTTTCGCTCGACGACGCGCCGATCTGGAAGGTCATTGCGCTGGCCACGGTGCCGCCGATCAGCAGCTTGTTGCCGGCGAACGAGGTGTTCTTCATGACGTTTGCCAGTTCCTTGCCCAGTGCGTCGAATTCCGACTGCATTGCGGTCTTGTCGGCAGCGGTCGACGAGGCGTCGGCAGCCTGGGTTGCCAGGTCTTTCATGCGGGTCAGCATGTTGTTGACTTCATCCAGCGCGCCTTCAGCGGTCTGCAGCATGGAGGTCGAGTTCTGGGTGTTGCGCATTGCGACAGCCATGCCCGAGGTTTGCGCTTGCAGACGCGAAGCGATCTGCAGGCCGGCGGCGTCGTCCATTGCCGAGTTGATGCGGTAACCGGTCGACAGGCGGGTCATCGAGGTCGACAGCGAAGCCTGGGTGCGGTTGATGGAGTTCTGGGCCGACAGTGCGGCGTTGTTGGTGTGAAGGCTCAGCATGGTTGGCTCCTAAGTATTCAGTAAGTGATCGGTTGGCTGCTAGGCTTGTGATTTCGAGTGTTTTGCTCGCTCTCACAAGTACAAGACGACCGGTTTCGCGCCGGCATTAAGTGCCATGCGGAAATTTTTTAAATTTTTTTTGGACTTGGCATTTTGCAAAAGAAAAGGCCGGCGCAAGGCCGGCCCGAGACTCTGGAACGGCGCCGTCAAGCGCCCTGGATCATCGTACGGATCACCTGGGCCACCACGCCGATCTTGTGCGGGTCCATCGTCTGGCCCGTCGGCAGCACGATGACGCTGGCGGCCGCGGCCTCGGTGGCGGGCAACAGCAGCCCGGCATGGGGGAACAGCGAGCGATACGGCTCCATCTTGTGGCAGCCGGGCCAGAAATAGCGGCGCGCCAGGATGTTCTCGGCGCGCAGCGCGTCGATCAGGGCGTCGCGCGACACGGGGCAGTCCGGCGCCACTTCCATGATGATGTATTGGAAATTATTGCGTTCGCGCTCGTCGTACTCCAGCACGCGCACGCCCGGGATGCCGGCCAGCGCCTCGCGGTAGGCCCGGTAGTTGACGCGGTTGGCGGCGATCACGTCGTCGATGGCGTCCAGGTTGACGAGACCCATGGCGGCGGCGATTTCGATCATCTTGCCGTTGGTGCCAGGGTAGCTCACCTGGTCGAGGCCGGAGAAGCCGAAGTTACGCATCAGCCGCATCGTGCGCGCCAGTTCGTCATCGTTGGTGACGACGGCGCCGCCTTCGAAGCTGTTGAAGAACTTGGTCGCGTGGAAGCTCATCACTTCGCAGCGGCCGAAGTTGCCGATCTTGCGTCCGCCGTGGGTGCAGGTGAACGCGTGCGCGGCGTCGAACATCAGCTCGAGGTCGTGTTCGGCAGCCACCGCCTCCAGCGCTTCCACCGGGGCGGCGCGGCCCCACAGGTGCACGCCGATGATGCCGGTCGTGCGCGGGGTGATCATCTTGCGCACCGCCTCGGGCGACAGCGTGTGCGTGGCGGGGTCGATGTCGGCGAACACGGGCGTGATGCCCTGCCATTGCAGTGCGTGCGCCGTGGCGACGAACGTGTAGGCCGGCACGATCACCTCGCCTTCGAGGCCGAGGGCGCGGATCGCGATCTCCAGTGCGATGGTGCCGTTGCACATGGCGACGCAATGTTTGACGTCCAGGTGGGCGGCGACGCGGCGTTCGAATTCCTGCACGAGCGGGCCGTCGTTGCTGAGCCAGCGGCGGTCGAAGATGTCGCCGACGTGGCGCATGAAGGCGTCGCGGTCGCCCATGTTCGGACGGCCGACGTGCAACTGGTCGTCGAAGGCGGGCGCGGCGCCGTTGATGGCCAGGTCGGCCAGGTGGCGAATGGGTTTCATGTCGTTGCCTTATTCAGAAGCGGGGACGAGTTCGGACAGGCGCACTTGCAGCGGTGCCGGTTCCTGTCCGTCGCACCAGCGCTGCCACATTTTGCGAAGGCCCAGTTCAAGGCCGGCCGCGGCGACGTCCGGATACCCGAGGATCGAATCCTGCAGGCGCTGGCGCATCGAGGCGCGCATCAGCGCCAGAGTCTGCGTGTTCTGGGCCAGGAAGACGCCGAGCTTGACGTAGGTATCGTCGTCTTCGGTGATGAACGAGCCCAGGCCCAGGTGCACCATGAAGACGGCCGCCGCGTGGCTCGGGTTCGTGGGGCCGGTGGCGGCCAGAGTCGGTACGCCCATCCACAAGGCGTGACCGATCGTGGTGGAACCGGTGTAGGGGAACGGACTGAGGCACACGTCGACGTCGTAGTGCTGCTTGAGGTATTCGTGGACGGGCGCGCGCGGGCGCAGCAACAGGCGCTCGCGCGGGATGCCTTCCAGTTCGAACCAGTCGATCAGCCTGTCGTCGATCCCGGACTGCAAACCACCCAGCAGCATGCGCGAATCTGGCACGGCGTGCAGCAGTTTGGCCCAGTGCGCGATCACGCCTCGGCTCAGCTTGCTTGCGCGATGGAAGCTGCCGAAGGTCAGGTAGCCGTTCTTCAGTGCCGGCAGATCGTTGACCGGCGGCGCACCCAGGTCGGGCAGGAACAGGGCGCCCGAGGGCAGGCGCACGATCTGTTCGCTGAACTGGTTGTCATAGCGGCCTTCCGGCACGAGGAACTGGTCGCACAGGATGTAGTCCATCGAGCGCATGCCCGTGGTGCCGCCATAGCCGATGTACGTGGCCTGGACGGGCGCCGGCTTGCGTGCGAACAGCGGCAGGCGGTTCCTGGCCGAATGGCCCGACAGGTCGATCAGGATGTCGATGGCGTCCGCGCGGATCAGGCGTTCGGCCGCGTCGTCGTCGAGGTCGATGATCGGGCGCCAGACCGCGACGTTGGCGCGCATCCCGCGCGACGTCTCGTCGTCGATCGTGTTGTTGTAGTAAATGTAAAGGGCGACCGCGGGATTGTCCTTGAGCGACTGGAACAGCGGCGCGATGAAATGCGCTACCGCGTGGTTGTACAAGTCGGCCGACACGAAGCCGACGCGTAACTGGCGCATCGGATCGCGGTCGTTCGGATGCGACTGCCACTGCGTGCGCCAGTCGGCTTCCCACCGTTCGCCAAAGCCGAAGTGTTCCCGCGTGAGCTCGTCCGCGTCCAAACAGCAGTGGCTCAGGATGAACAGCAGCATGCTGTGCGTTTCCGGCGTGGGGCACATGTCCAGCAGGCGCCGGCTCAGGGCGACTGCTTCCTCCCATTCGCCCAGCGTGAAGGCGGTGTGGGCGAGGGCACGGAGGGCGTGCTCGCTGGTCGGGTCGAGCGCGAGCGCCTTGCGCAGGATCGGCGCCGCCTTGTCCAGGTTGCCGTTCATCTGCAAGGTGGCGCCGAGGTCGCACAGGACGCCCACGTTGTCCGGCGCCAGCTCGGCGGCGCGTTCGAGGCAGGCGATCGCCGCAACGTTCTGGCGCAGGTGGCGATGGCTGAGCCCCATGTGGCGATGCGCATTGACATGGCCGGGCCGCCGCGCGACGACGGCACGGTAGCAGTCGACGGCTTCCTCATGACGGTTCAGGCGGTGCAGCATCTCGCCGAGGTCGAATTGCGCGTCGACGTGTTCGGGATCGAGCGCGAGCACCTGGCGGAACACGGCGGCGGTGCCCTCGAAATTCTCCTGGCCATGCAGGGTCGATGCAAGGCACAGCAAGGCGGGAATGCTGTGCGGCGCCAATTCGACCGCGCGCCGAGCACTGGGCTCCGCTTCCTGGGCCCGCTTCAGGCGTACCAGGCTGTTGGCGAGGCCCCGGTGCAGTTCGGCCTCGTCCTCGAAACGCAGCGCTTGCCGATACGCGTCGGCGGCTTCCTCGTTTCGTCCGCATTCAAACAGGGCGGCGGCGAGCAAGCCGCGAAGGTCGCGCAGTTTCGGGTTGAGTTCCAGCGCGCGCCGCAGGCACGCGATGCCTTCGTCGAGTTGGCCGTCCTTCAGCAAGGCCAGTCCCAGCAGCGCATGCGCCTTCGCATCGCGCGGGTTCAGCGATACCGAACGGCGGTGCTGCTTGATGTCGTTCGTCATCGGGGGAGTCAGGACGCCGTTCATGGCCGTGCCTCCGGCCCGGAACAAAGAAGGAACGGCACTGGGCCGAGGGTAGGGATGAAGGTCATGGATATGAGGTCGGCTGCACAGGGCCCGGAGCGTTGCTATTTCTTTAAGGAAACAAATATCTTTGAATTGTAAACCGTCTGTGCATGCTGTGACGATACTTGTTGTATATCTGTGTCGTGATCACCGCAGATTTTTTGACATTGGCCGGTTTCATAAATGTGGTTTAAGAAACCCGGCGGCGGCACTATTGAGGACGCTTCCCGGACATGAGGGAACATTTCGCAGCGACATCGTCTTCGCGTGATCGAGGACGCAGCGCTGGCGCATGGCGCGCGTTACCGTGGCCGCGTGCGGGCAGCCTCGGTGACGCAGCAGGCTTCGGTTTTTATCCCGGGAAGAACGTTGGTACGCTGGGTGGTGGCGGCGCGATCACGACGAACGACGATGCGCTTGCAGAATGGATCTCGTCCCGACGGGAATTGACGCCCGCGACATCGTGCTGGTATTGATCGATGAACCGTAGTTGCGCAGCTTTCGCAGGCGATCCGAGCGCGGACGATGTCGCGCATGTGGCGGCACGGGTGAAGGCCTATTTCGCCTGAGCGCCGCCGCCGAGGCGGACCTCGGAACGGCGGGCGGCGCCAGCGTCAAGGCTGCACGCGGGTCCAGCTGAACGGTCCGAACGCGTTCGCCGCGTTGGCAGCGCTGGTTCCCGGATCGACCGTCAGCTTGAGCCATTCGAGCGGAGCGGTACTGCCATGGACGACGATCCTGTGGAAGTTGGGGACGTCGTAACCATTGGGCTGGTTGGCATAGGCGTCGTCCTTGCACGCGGCGGTCTGCACGCCGGTCCCGGATTCCGTGACACAGGACTGGCCGGCCTTGAGGGGGTTGTCGGAGCGGTACACGTGCGAATCGCCGTTGATCAGCAGGACGGGCTTGCCGAAGGTCTTCGTGTTGCTGGCGATGGCGTCGACGAACTGCTTGTACTGGGCGATATGGCTGGCCGCTTTGCCGTCCAGGTCCCACATGTCGGCCTGCAGCATGATCACCATTGCCGCGTCGCCGTTCGCCGCGGCCGCCTTGAAGGCGCTGGCGAGCCAGCGCAAGTCGGCGGCGCTGCGATTCGCCACCTCCTGCTGCTGGCTGGCGCTCATCGCCGGGCTCCCGTACCACGGATCAGTGTCGTTGTTCGATCCGCCCGGAACATTCATGGTCACAAACATCACGCCGGATTTCTCGAACTGCACGTTTTCCACGTACTCCTTGTCGGCCGGGAAGCTGGCATCGAATGCGGTGGCTTGCGACACGACACCCATCCCGCCCGCGCCCAGCGTCTGGCCGGGGGTGGCGAAGAAGATCTGGCGCACCAGCTTCAGGTTCTCCACCGGATCGCCGCCCTTGTAGTCGACCAGATTGCCGGCGCCGTCCTTGACGAAATCCACGGTGCCGCTCGTCGCGTTGTATGTGCCGCCGCCTTCGCCGGCCTTGTGGCAGTCGGTCCACTCGTTGTCGCCGGGCGTGTACACGAGCGGACGCTTGAACGCCTGCCACTGCGTGAAGATCGAAGCGTCGTACGCCTGGGTGCAGTACTGCTTGCCGGAGTGGATATCGCCCGCATGCATCACCAACGACACGTCCGGATCGCTGTTGATGGCGTTGATGAACGCCGGGTTTGCCTGAAACTGGCTGGTGTCTGCGGCCGTGGTGCCATAGGGTGCGTCGCCGATGACGGCGAGCACCGACTTCGAAGGCGCGTTATCGCCGCCACAGGCGGCGAGCATCAAGGGAAGGCACATGCTGGCGAGGACGGCGGAAGCAATGGAAGGTTTGCGCATGGGGTGGGGCAGGTCAAGTAAGCAAAGAAATAGCGGCATGTGCTGCTTGCCGCAGGGACATGGTTTATTGGCAATACAAAGATTCTTGCTGAGAAGTGTGACGAGGCAATGACGCGTGTGCAGCTGAGTAACCTCTTCGCGCGCACGCGGCGTAGCTGGAACGGCAAGAACTCAACTTGCGATGGCGGCCGAGGCCCGCTTACTGGATAATTCTGCTTTTGAGTGGCGGCCAACCGCTGCGACCGCAGATTTGAGAGATTGATGAATTACCGCAAGCGAACTTTAAGTGTTGCCCCGATGATGGATTGGACAGACCGCCACTGCCGCGTCTTCCACCGCCAGATCACGAAGCACACCTGGCTTTACACCGAAATGGTCACGACGGGCGCCCTGGTCTATGGCGACGTCGAGCGCCATCTGCGGTATGACGACGTCGAGCATCCGATCGCGCTGCAGCTGGGCGGCAGCGACCCGGCCGACCTCGCGAAGAGCGCGAAGCTGGGCGAGCAGTGGGGCTACGACGAGGTCAACCTGAATTGCGGCTGCCCGTCCGAGCGCGTGCAGAAGGGCGCGTTCGGCGCCTGCCTGATGCAGGAGCCGCGGCTCGTCGCCGATTGCGTCAAGGCGATGTGCGACGCCGTCAGCATCGACGTGACCGTCAAGCACCGCATCGGCATCGACCACAACGAGGAATACGGGTTCGTCCGCGATTTCATCGGCACCATCGCCGACGCGGGTTGCCGGACTTTCATCGTGCACGCACGCAATGCGGTGTTAAAAGGGCTGTCGCCGAAGGAAAACCGCGAGATCCCGCCGCTGCGCTACGAGGTCGCATATCAGTTGAAGCGCGAATTCCCGGACCTCGAGATCATCATCAACGGCGGCATCAAGACGGACGACGAGATCGCCACGCACCTGCAGCACGTGGACGGCGTCATGATCGGGCGCGAGGCCTATCACAACCCGTATTCGATGGCCGCGTGGGACGCCCGTTTCTACGGCGACGCGACGCCGCAGAAGTCGCGCGAACAGGTGCTGGAGGCGATGATTCCATATATCCGCGCCGAACTCGACCGCTACGGCCCGCTGGGCCTGCGCCTGAACAGCATCACGCGCCATATGCTGGGCCTGATGGCCGGCCTGCCCGGTGCACGCGGGTATCGCCAGATGCTGTCCGACGCGCGCCGCCTGGCCGAAGGCAATCCCGAACTCCTCCTCGAAGCCGCAGGCCGGCTCCGCTTGGCGGCCTGAACTGTTCCTTTCCTACCCCGGCCGCATGATGCGGCCGGGCTGTTCAAAATCCGCTACAGAAAATGATGCAATTGTGAAATCATTTGCATTGTCTTCCTTGCCGAAAAGCAAGAATGGCCTGATAATGCGGGTTCTTCTCCTTGCACGACATCTAGTCCTGTTGTTGTGATGAAACATAATTACAGTGGTGCATGTTTTCTGTCTGAAAATTCGTCGTTTTGATTTATCCTGACGGAAATACGCAAGTCCACCGGGAAGATGGACTTTCTGTAACAAAAAAGAAAGCCCGGAGCGGGCCGTTCACTTGAAACAGGGAAGATAAGGAATGAATCTTGCAAACATGAAGGTCGGCATGCGTCTGGGCCTGGGTTTTGCGCTTGTGCTCGTGCTGCTGGTCATGGTCACCGTCGTCGGCATTCTGCGCATGGCGCAGATCCAGAACCGGCTCGACCACGTCGTGACCGCCAATAACGTCGTCACGCGCCTGGTCGTCGACATGCGTAACAACGTCAGCGAACGCGTGACGTCGCTGCGCACGCTGACCCTGATGACCGATCCGGCCGACATGGAGCCGGAACTGAACCGCTTCAAGGAACAGACCGCCAAATACGACGCCCTGCAGGGCAAGCTGGCCGCCAAGTTCTCGGAAGAAGCGTCGGCCGAAGAAAAATCCCTGCTGAACCAGGTGAAGGATGCGGAAGGCGCCGCCATGCCGGCCATCGCCAAGGCATCGGCACTGTACCTGGCCAACAACGCGATGGACGCCACCCGCGTGATGGTCAAGGAAATCCGCCCGGCCCAGAAGAAATGGCTGGAGGCGCTCGACCAACTGGGTTCGCTGGAAGACAAGCTGAACGCACAGGCCCAGGTCGATGCGGAAGCTTCCTTTGTCAGCGCCCGTAACTTCATGCTCGTGCTGCTGGGCGTGGCCGTCGCGATGGGTATCGTGGCCGCCACCGTCATCACCCGCGGCCTGCTGAAGCAGCTGGGCGGCGAACCGGGCTATACCGCGAAGATCGCCGGCAGCATCGCCGAGGGTGATCTGTCGATTGGCATCGAGACCAAATCGTCGGATCGCGGCAGCCTGCTCGTGGAAATGAAACAGATGCGCAACAGCCTGGTGGACATCGTCAGTCAGGTGCGTCGCGGTACGCACACGATCACGACCGCATCGCGTGAAATCGCGGCCGGTAACACCGACCTGTCGTCGCGTACGGAACTGCAGGCCAGCTCGCTGGAAAAGACGGCGTCGGCGATGGAAGAACTGACGTCGACCGTGAAGCAGAACGCGGACAATGCCCTCGAAGCCAACCACCTGGCCGCCACCGCATCGGACGTGGCACGCAAGGGCGGCGAAGTGGTGTCGCAAGTCGTCGGCACGATGGGTGAGATCAACAGCTCGGCCAGCAAGATCGCCGACATCATCGGCGTCATCGACGGCATTGCCTTCCAGACGAACATCCTGGCGCTGAACGCGGCCGTCGAGGCGGCCCGTGCCGGCGAGCAGGGCCGCGGCTTCGCCGTCGTCGCGTCGGAAGTGCGCAACCTGGCCCAGCGTTCCGCTGCGGCAGCGAAAGAAATCAAGCAGCTGATCGGCGATTCCGTCGAGAAGATCGGCCGCGGCAGCAAGCTCGTCGGCCAGGCCGGCGAGACGATGGATGAGGTGGTCGCCAGCGTCAAGCGCGTGACCGACATCATGAGCGACATCGCCAGCGCCAGCGCCGAACAGAGCGCCGGCATCGAGCAGGTCAACCTGTCGATCATCGAGATGGATGGCATGACGCAGCAGAACGCCGCGCTCGTCGAACAAGCGGCCGCCGCCTTCCAGAGCCTGCAGGACCAGGCCGCGGAACTGCAGCGCGTCGTCAGCATCTTCAAGCTGGCCGAAGGCGAAGAGCCGGCGGTCGTGGACGCGCCGGCACCGGCCGCCGCAGCCACCCGCGCCGTCGTCATCCGTCCGGCCAAGCCGCAACTGAAGAAGCCGGCGGCGGCAAAGGCACGCGCCGCGGCGCCGGTCCAGGAAGAACGTTCGGCCGATGCGCCGGCGTCGACCGCGAAGAAAGTCGCAGCGGCTGCCGCCAGCGACGATTGGGAAGAATTCTGAGCCAGGACGGCTCGTCCAGCGCCGGCGACAGCGCCGGCTTTAAAAAAAACTTTGTTTTTCGGGGGTAATAAAAATGTCCAACAAGAAATTTGCCGTGAGTTTGGTTGCTCTGCTGGTCTCGGGTATCGCTGGTTCCGCTTTCGCAGGCGAGACGCCGGCAACGTTCGATCCGTCCAAGTGCAAGGTCGAGTATCCGAAGGCCTCGCTGATGAACGAAGAGCAGGGCGTCACGTCGATGTCCTTCCTCGTCAGCGCCGACGGCTCCGTGGCCGACTCGAAGCTGGAAAAATCGAGCGGCTTCAAAGGCCTGGACAAGGCCGCGCTGAAGGGTCTGTCGTCCTGCAAGTTCAAGCCGGGCACGAAGGATGGCGCGCCGGCCCAGACCTGGACCAAGGTCGATTACGCCTGGAAGCTGGACTGATCGCTTTGCGGGTGCCGGCCGGCCAGGCTCGGCGCCCCAGGTGAGGCTCTGCGTCCCCGGCATCTTGGCCGGGTGCGCGCGAGACCTGCGGCCTGGCGGCACCCAACAGTCCGAAAGGGCGTCCCTGCGGGGGCGCCCTTTGTATTTCGGCCCGTGAAAATCTGTTACGGGCTGTGGCGTCATGTTTCGGATGTAAGCGCTTGCTTCAATGCCGTCCACGCGCAGGGTGAATCGCTATAGTGGTCTCACAACGCAACGAAAGGAGAGCCACCATGAAACGCATTCTTTGTGCCGCCGCCATCGCCCTTGCCAGCACCGCCGCCGTCCTGCCGGCGCAGGCGTTCGCGCGCGACGTCGTCGTCCGCGTCGCGCCGCCGGCGCCGCTCGCCGAGGTCGTGCCGGCGCCGCGCCACGGCTATGCATGGGCGCCGGGCTACTGGAACTGGAACGGCCACCGCTACGTGTGGATACGCGGCCACTGGGAGCGCGTGCGCCCGGGCTACGTCTGGCATCGTCCGGAGTGGCGCCAGGGCGACCGCGGCTGGATGCTGGACCGCGGTGGCTGGCGTCACGGCGATCGCGATGGCGACGGCGTGCCGAACCGCGTCGACCGCCGTCCGGACAATCCGAACCGCTCATGACGGTCAGGTCGACGCGGCGCCGTCCTCGAACATCTCGCTGGCCATGCGCGCCAGGTCGTTCATGCCGCCGCCGGCATCGAGGTGGGCGCGCAGCCAGCGTGCCTGGCCGCCGTCCCGCATGAGGTGTTCGATCACGTCGCATGCCTTGACGAAGCCGGGGTCCTGCGAGCGGCGCCGTAGCCGTTCCAGGTCGGCGCGGATCGCCTCCGCGGCCGGCATCGAGACGCCCGTCTCCGGATCGATCCAGGTCGCATCGACGCCGTCGCGGGCCGCGTTGAAGCGGTTCCAGATGTACAGCTCGCGGCTGGTGCTGCCCGGCCAGCGGCCCGGCTGGTCGGCCCATTCGAGGCACAGCTCGCGCGCGTAGCAGGCCAGTGCAGCCGCGTACACGGGCTTCAATGGCGTGTCGAGCACGCGCAGCTCGATCGTCCCGTATTCCGGTTTCGGGCGCACGTCCCAATAAAAATCCTTGATGCTGTTGACGATGCCGTGCGCGGCCAGGCCGTCGAAGTGGGCGCGGAAATCGTCCCAGGTGCGGATGTCGTACGGCAGGATGCCGCTCATCGGGAACGCGCCGACGACGTTGCTGCGCGAGCTGCAGAAGCCCGACACCTCGCCCTGCCAGCACGGCGAATTGGCGGAGAGGGCGATGAACAGCGGGGCGCGCTGCGTGAGCCAGGCGCACAGCCGCATCGCTTCGTCCGGCGTGCCGGCGCCGATGTGCACGTGCATGCCAAACACGGTAAACAGTTTAGCCAGATAACCGAACTTGCGTTCGGACGCAAAGTAGCGTTCCTTCGGGTAGATGCGCTGCTCGTTCCACTTCTGGAACGGGTGCGCGCCGCCGCCGGAGATCGACGCGCCGACGTCGAACGCGGCGCGCTGCACCGTTGTGCGGATGTGTTCCAGCTGCTCCGCGGCCTCGTCGAACGACGTCAGGATGGCGGTCGCCACTTCGAGCATCGACGTCGTGATTTCGGGCGTGTGCACCCATGGCTTGTCGTGCTTGTCGAGCAGGCGCAGGATGTCGGGCGCGGCCGGGAACAGGTCGTAGGTCAGGCGGTCGAGCACCATCAGTTCCAGCTCGATGCCCATCGTGCCGATCGTGGACGGCTTGAAGTCGGGCAGGTATGCGGGCCCTTGTCCCGACACGGCCTGCGCCTGCGCATCCTGTTTCAGCTTGCCCAGCGCTTCATCGTTCATCAATTCGCTCATTGTGTGCTTCCTCGGTAGGTTTCGCCCGCCAGGTGCAGGCCGACCCAGGTCAGACCCGGCGCCAGCAGGACGTTCAGGGCCAGCAGTGCGCCCATCACGGCGGTGGACGTCGCATCGAGCCCCGTATAGGCGTTGAGAGTGTTGTCGACGACGAGGCCGCCGTAGCTCACGAGGGAGCACATCGACAACGCCATCGCATGCTGCTTGCGCGTGTCCCATGCCGTGCCCGGCCACAGCGCCAGGCGCGTCGCCGCGATGCGCACGGCGAACACCGTCACGGCGGCCAGGATCGCCCAGCCGTGCAGCAGCTGCTGCAGGTCGACGAGGGCGGCCGACATCAGGAACAGCAGCACGTAGCCGATGTCCTGCGCCGTCTTCAACTGAGCCTGGAACACGTTGTCGCGCTTCTCGGCATTGCGCAGCAGGACGCCCATCAGCAGCAGCGAGAGCAGGGCGCTCGCGGACATCACGGAGCACAGGCCGAGGTCGATCAGCAGCGCGGCCAGCAGCATCCCGGGACGCAGCGTGGCCGGCACCTTGCATGCCCGCGTGGCGATCGCATACACGCCGTACGACAGCACGGCGATCAGGGCACCCACCACGAGCTTGCCGCCCTGGCGCATCAGCTCCGTCGCGAAGTCGCCGCCGGCGTCGGGGCCGTGGCTGCGCGTCCACGCGAGCGTGACGGCAAGCGCCAGCAGCGCGACGAGGTTCGAGAGGCCGACCATGTTCGACGTGGCGAAGGTGCTCGTGCCGCTCGCGTTTTCGTCCGCCACCATCGAACTGTGGATGACGGGGTTGACGGCGATGAGGATCGATCCGATGAAGATCGCGGCACCCCACGGCAGGCCGAGAAGGCCCAGCGCGACGGCCGCAGCGGCGCCGCGCAGTAGCGTGGCTAGCAACAGGCTTGCGCCCTGGCGTCCGCTGCGCAGCAGCCACGCGAGGTCCATCTTGCGGCCGACCTCGAACAGCACGAGCGCGGCGGCGCCGTTCAGGAGTTCCTGGAACTGGGTCAGCAGCGCGCGGTCGATGAAGCCGCCGCCGGTCGCACCGAGCAGCAGGCCCGCGATCACGGCGCCGTACAGCTTGGGAATGCGGAAGCGCTGCAGCGTGAGGCCGATCACGAGCGCCAGCATCAGGCCGGCGCCCAGCACGGCCAGCGGCGACAGCAGCCACAGGGGCGTGGACAGTTCGTCATTCATGGCGCACCTCCCATGCGTGGGCGAGCGCCGTCAACTCGCGTTCGACGACGGCCGCGCGCTGCTTCGGGTCGGCGGATGCCGCCGTCAGGTCGCTGACGATGCGCGCGCGCACGATGCCCGCGTCGTCGCGCAGCGGGATCCACAGCTGTCCTTTGACGCTGCGGCCTTCCTTCCAGACGGCGATGAATTTGGCGCCCGTGCGCTCGCCGGGTCGAGCCGGGTCCAGCAACGTGAACGGCTGCAGCCATTCGGCGTCGGGCAAACGGCGCGCCAGTTGCACCTGCATGCCGCTGCGCTGCTCGAGCCGCGCGTCGTCACGCGAATAGGGCAGGTGGATGCGCGTCTGGCTGATGCCCGAGGTCTCCAGTCGCAGGCACGTCTTGTCGGACACCCAGCGCCACGTATCGCCGTCCAGCATGCGCGGCTTGCCCTGCGACGCGTCGCGCCACGCGACGAACAGCGGCGAGGGGGCGGGCAGCGGATTGCCCGCGTCGATGGCGTGCGCGGCCTGCGTCACGCCGTCCCAGTGCGCGGCTTGCCAGGTACGCGTGGCAGGCTTGTCGGACGGCCGCCAGCGCCACAGTGTGGCCGACCACTGGCCGTCGCCGCCGCGCCAGACCGCGGCCAACTGCTGCGCGTCCGACGTGCCTGTCGCGATGGTTCTGCCGGACCAGGCGGCGCTCCACGGCGGCGCGTCCGCATGGATGGCTTGCGTGAGGCGGTACCACGCGATCGCGGCCGGCGGCAGGCAGGTGCCCGCCGGGGCGGGGATGCTGCGCCAGTACACCATTTCCACGCGCTGGCTCCAGGCGCAGCGGCGCATGGTCGGCATGCCCATCGTGGACAGCGCGGGATCGGACGGCGCGGCGCAGTCGCCGGGCCGCGCGCCGCTCAACTCGGTGAAGTCGGCGATGGCGGGTGTCGGTGGAAGCGCCGGCGCCGGCTTGCGGCCGGCGGCCTGCACCGGCGCCATCAAGGCGGCGCACAGTGCGCACGCGCCCGCGACAAGGTGGATCGCGACGGAAGATTGGCGCTGCGATGGACGTATTGGGGTCATGCGTGTTTGGCCCTCGATGAAAGACCTCGGCGCGGGCCGGTGCGGGATGGAGGATCCGGTCCGGGGCGCGGAGGCGGGCGGTCACAGCGCGGCCGTGGCGGCCGTCGTCCGGACCCGTTGAAAGAGTGGATGCGGAGCGCATCCGGCGATGCGGCGAGGCCGCAGGGCGGTCAGGTCAACGCAAGGCCTGCCGCCCGGCTTTTTGGATGTTTGCCGGAGTCAAGTATAGGGCAAATAATTCATTTGCTCAAATATGATTGACGTAATTACATTTCTGGCATGCATTTTAATTCATGCGGATGGGATGTGGCGTACGGTTGGGATTGCTGCGGCCGGATGACTTGGGTGGTTCACCGGGGGCCGTCGTCAGTTGCACCGAGTAGATGGCTTCCCATTTGGCGATACTGTAGAGGCGCCAGAGCGTGCCCCTGTCGATCTTGTCGAAGTCCGGCTTGTCCTTGCACATGTGCTGCACGATGGCTGAGCGGCCGATCGCCGCTTTCATGTCGGCGCCGGCGGCCTCGAGCCAGGCCGCGTCGGGCGCTTCGAAGCCGAGTTTGACCTTGCGCCACAAAATATTGTCCGGCACGAGACCGGCCAGCGCGACCCGCAGGATGTGCTTCGTCCAGCCGTTCCTGATCTTGAAGCGGGTGCTGACGGCAAGAGCCGCTTCAACGAGCTGGTGGTCCAGGAAGGGGAGGCGAGCTTCGATCGAATGGCGCATCGAGTTGCGGTCCGCGTACCTGAGCAGATGGGGCAGCTGAAACCGTTCGATTTCCATCGTTTGCAGGGCGCGGACGCTGCGACACGCCGAATTCAGATTCGCGATATTGGGAAACCGGAGCAGATACTCCGGCCTGACGTAGGCGAACTTACGTTTGAGCCACGCGATGCGGATTCTCGACACCGAAAAATACAGCAAATAGCCGAGCACTTCCCTTGGCGAGAGCCGGGAATGGCCTGTGATGGAAAAGAATTCCCGGATCGCGGCGTGCCACGGCAGCGAGCGGAGGTAGGCGGAATAATAGCGCTCGTAGCCGAGCAAGACCTCATCGCCGCCCTGGCCGTCGAGGACGACTTGGCATCCGATCTGTTTCGCTTTCTGGAACACGAAATACTGCATGAAGATGGACGGCGTGGCGAACGGCTCTTCCTGGCAATAGACGACCTCGTCGATGGCATCGATGAAGTCATCGACGCTCGGTTCGATGACGAACAAGTCGATGTCGCACTTGGCGGCGAGGTCGCGGGCAAAGCCGCTTTCGTCGAGCCTGCCGGCGCCGCCTTTGGCGTGAATGGCCTGGAACCGTGTCGACGACGTCGCGCGGCATACGGCTGACGAGAGGGCCGCGATGGCGGAACTGTCGAGCCCGCCGCTCAGGCAGGTGCCGACCTTGACGTCCGATCGCATCCGGTACGCGACCGACCGGTGCAGTTCGACCAGGAAACGTTCGGAGGCGGCCCATTCGTCCAGGGCCGGCACGTCATCCCGCGCCGCCAATATGTAATAGCGGCGTTCCTCGACGCGGTGGGATCGCAGCGAATACACGAGGTTATGACCGGCCGCCAGTGTGGACACGCCATCGAAAAACGTTTCGCGCGTGTGGTCGGAAAAGCCTTCGATCAGAAAATCCCGTACGGCGCGCATATTCGCGACGGCGCGGCCTCCCTTGCCGCACAGGACCTGCTTGATCTCCGAGCCGAAGACGAACCGTTGGGGCGTATCCGAGTAATAAAACGGCTTGATGCCGAATCGATCGCGGCTGCAGAACAGGATGTCCTTTTCCCTGTCATACAGGCAGAAGGCCCACATGCCGTTGAAGCGCTCGACGCATGCCGTGCCCCACTTGTCGTAGGCGCACAGGATGACCTCCGTGTCCGTTTCGGACGAAAAGCGATAGCCGTCGAGAAGCAGCTGCTCGCGGATTTCCAGGTAATTGAAAATCTCGCCGCTGAACGTGATGACGTATTTTTCCTGGTACGCCATCGGCTGATGGCCGTCCCGCGACAAATCCAGGATGGCCAGGCGCCGGTGCCCAAATGCGAATTGCTTGCCGAAGAAGAAGCCTTCGCCGTCCGGTCCGCGATGCGCGACCAGATCGTTGATGGCCTTGATCGCCTTGCGGCTGACGGCCGAAGCATTCTTGTTCACAACTCCGCTGATTCCGCACATCGGGATCGCCTTTCCTATGCACTCAGGACACGCCACGCTCGGGTGACTGCCAAACCCATGTTGAGGCGCGTGATTCGGCCAGGTCTTGCGCCAGGACGAAAAAATCGGGAAAAGATCAGCGCGGGGGCCGGTGGGACCGACTATCCGGCCGGAAAGCGGAAGAGGGGTACGATGAAGGCGGAATGCAAAAAGCCCGGACCGGCCGGGCTTTCGAATTCTTGGGAGCCCCGATCACAGCCGCTTCCGTGCTCGGGGCATCACTCGAATTACTTCTTGTTGAAGCGCTCGTCGACCACGTACTGCGATCCGTTCGGCGCAAGTTCGTACAGCATATTGTTCTGCAGGAACAGTCCGCCCGAGATCCCGCTTTGAGAGGCAAAGGCACCCTCATCCATGATGCAGATTTTGCTGCCAGAGCCATGGTCGATGCACCATTGTGCCTGGCATGATGCGCTGTCATTTTGACAAAAGGCTCACCGATTCCCACTCGAGTGCGGCGCCGGGGCGGCGCTCGGATGGGTTACGAGAGCGCTAGCGGGGTTTGCTGGTAAAAAATGCCGGCATGTGCGGGCATGTTGTCATTACGATCAAGCCTTTTGGCGGCGCGCAAACACGACGCCTGCCAGGCCGAGCCCGAGCAAGGCGAGCGATGCCGGTTCCGGAACATTCGACACGTTTGCCTCAAGGATATTCAGGGCCGGGTCGACCGCCTTACCGCTCGTATAACCCACCTGGAATCCGAGTCCATCTTCATGGAAGTTGTTGATATTGAAGGCGCCAACGAGGTCGTAATGCAGGCTGATCTGGTCACCAAGCACCCAGTTGTCACCGGAAACTGTCCATACAGACTCGCCGAAAATTCCGCTCAAGTCGTAAACCTGAAACACTGACTGCTTGGTCGCGCCGCTGACGGTGACCGATGAGGCGCCACTATTGAACGCTGCGATCCAGTCCAGGTCAGGGTCACTCACGTGGCCAAATCCAAACTGATGCTGGTAACCGTTGCCGATCTTGTCGATCGTTCCGTTCAGATCGAACGAAATATTGGTCCCGCTGACGTTCAAATTGCTGAGTGAGACACTGGCGCTTGCCGTAGCACAAGAGAGGGCGATTGTAGCCAGTCCCAGCAATTTTACGAGCTTGTTCATGGATCCTCCGGAATGGGGTGAGTGAGCATTCGCCGTTTGACGACTTAATGACTTTGAGCAAGTTCTATGCCAGAATTAATTTGCCCATTTGAAACAGAGAGTTATGTTTCAAATGGGATACTCATGTTGAGTGAGTGTAAACTTTTCCGACAGCAATATGTATCTGAAAAGGATTTGTACGCCGAGTACTATGTTGACGCTGCAGATTGCGTCGACGACTTGGTTAGGAGTTTGTTGATGCCGTGCTGGGCAGACCTATGGGTTGTTGCCAATGATCGCCGCATCATCCCCAGCCGACCAAAATCGGATCGCTCCATAGGGGCATATGACTTCGCGATATCGGACTGGAGTACGTAAGACCCTTTCGCTACCAGACTTCAAAGACCCTGCGTGTCTTCTCTTTCTCTACTTTAAAAATCTGGGTTACGCAGCCGTTACGTGGAGCTTGTGTGAGCCCCAAAAAGCAAAAAGCCCAGTTCGAAAACTGGGCTAAGTGCTTGAAATTCTTGGGGTGGCTGATGGGACTCGAACCCACGACAACAGGAATCACAATCCTGGACTCTACCAACTGAGCTACAGCCACCACTGTCTTGCTTCGCGTCCCGTTGTTGCCGAGACAGAACAAGATTATATAGGGTCATTCGCATTCTGGCAAATCGAGTTTTCCCAGCAGTGCGACGGGCGATCAGGCCGCGCCGAACGTCGTCTCGTGCACGGGCGGATCGATGCCGATCAGGCTGTTGAACGCGGCCGACAACGCTGTGGCGCTCGCGCTCGTGTAGGCCTCCAGCGTGGCCGGCGCGTCCGGCCGTGCGGTGCGCAGCAGGTGGCCGGCATCGAGCAGGCGGACAAGCTGGCGCGTCACCGCGTCGCCCGTGTCGACGAGCGCGACGTCGTGCGCGCCCGCGGATGCGATCACGTCTTCGATGGAAGCGCGCACGAGCGGGTAGTGCGTGCAGCCCAGCACGAGGGTGTCGGCACCTTGCTCGAGCAGCGGCGTCACGTAACGCACCAGCAGCTCGCGGGTGCCGGCCGTGTCGCCCAGTTCGATGCGGTCGACGAGGCCGCGGCACGGCTGCAGCAGGAATGCTGCGCCGGTCGCTTCCGTGATCTGGTCGCGCAGTTGCAGGAATTTCGCACCCGCCAGCGTGCGCGCCGTCGCCAGCACGCCGACCTTGCCGCTGCGCGTGACGGCAGCCGCCGGCTTCAGGCCCGGTTCCACGCCCACGATGGGCAGGTTCGGCAAATGCTCACGCAGCACCTTCACGGCGGAGACGGTGGCCGTGTTGCAGGCCACGACGATCGCTTTCGCGCCCCGTTCGACGAGGAAGCGGGCTACCGCGAGCGAGCGTTCGGCGACGACGTGTTCGGCCTTGTCGCCGTACGGTGCGAAACCCGTGTCGGCCACGTAGATCAGGTGTTCGTCAGGGAGTGCCGCGCGGATGTGGCGCAGGATCGACAGGCCGCCGAGGCCCGAATCGAAGACGCCGACGGGGGCGTCGTTGGAAGACGATGGTGTGGACATGGGGGTATAGTAAAACGGGCGGCCGAGCCGCCCGTTGCACGCATTACGCCGGGATCAGCTTCAGCGATTCAATCTTCGCGGCCCATTCCTTCGGACCGGTCTGGTGCACCGACGTGCCGGTCGCGTCGACGGCGACGGTCACGGGCATGTCCTTGACCTCGAACTCGTAGATCGCTTCCATGCCCAGGTCTTCGAAGCCGACGACCTTCGCCGACTTGATCGCCTTCGACACGAGGTAAGCGGAACCGCCGACGGCCATCAGGTACGCCGACTTGTGGTTCTTGATGGCCTCGATGGCGGCCGGGCCGCGTTCGGCCTTGCCGATCATCGCGATCAGGCCTGTCTTCTCGAGCATCATGTCGGTGAACTTGTCCATGCGGGTCGCCGTCGTCGGGCCGGCCGGGCCCACGACTTCGTCACGCACCGGGTCGACCGGGCCGACGTAGTAGATCACGCGGTTCGTGAAGTCGACCGGCAGTTGTTCGCCTTTCGTCAGCATGTCCTGGATGCGCTTGTGCGCGGCGTCGCGGCCCGTCAGCATCTTGCCGTTCAGGAGCAGCGTCTGGCCCGGCTGCCACGATGCGACTTCTTCCTTCGTCAGCGTGTCGAGGTTGACGCTCTTCGATTTCTGCGTGTCCGGGGTCCAGTTCACGTCCGGCCAGGTCGACAGCGCCGGCGGTTCGATGTACGACGGGCCCGAGCCGTCCAGCACGAAGTGCGCGTGGCGCGTGGCGGCGCAGTTCGGGATCATCGCGACCGGTTTCGATGCCGCGTGCGTCGGGTACATATTGATCTTCACGTCCAGCACGGTCGTCAGGCCACCCAGGCCTTGCGCGCCGATGCCCAGCGCGTTGATCTTGTCGCACAGTTCGATGCGCAGCTCTTCCAGCTTGTTCTGCGGGCCGCGTGCTTTCAGCTCGTACATGTCGATGTCTTCCATCAGCGACTCCTTGGCCATCAGCATGGCCTTCTCGGCGGAGCCGCCGATACCGATGCCCAGCATGCCCGGCGGGCACCAGCCGGCGCCCATCAGCGGGACGGTCTTGAGCACCCAGTCGACCAGCGAGTCGGACGGGTTCAGCATGACGAACTTGGTCTTGTTTTCCGAGCCGCCGCCTTTTGCGGCGACCATCACGTCGACCGTGTCGCCCGGGACCAGTTCCATGTGGACGACGGCCGGCGTGTTGTCCTTCGTGTTCTTGCGCTCGAAGTGCGGGTCGGCGACGATCGATGCGCGCAGCTTGTTGTCGGCGAAGTTGTACGCGCGGCGCACGCCTTCGTTGACGGCGTCCGTGATCGAGCCGCTGCCGAAGCCTTCGAAGCGCACGTTCATGCCGATCTTGAGGAACACGTTGACGATGCCGGTGTCCTGACAGATCGGGCGCTTGCCTTCCGCGCACATGCGCGAGTTGGTCAGGATCTGCGCGATGGCGTCCTTGGCGGCCGGGCTCTGCTCGGCCTCGTACGCGCGCGCGAGGTGCTGGATGTAGTCGGCGGGGTGGTAGTAGCTGATGTACTGGAGCGCGGCGGCGACCGATTCGATCAGGTCGTCCTGTTTGATGACAGTCATGGGGGTTCTCGCTGTGAGGGTCTTGGATTACGGTGGTATCAGTGGTGCTTGTTGTCACTCTGGGTGGTCATCATGATCCGGTCGGTGTAGGCGATCGCCATCGCCGACAGCAGGAACACGACGTGGATGCAGGTCTGCGCGATGATCGTCTGCGCGTCGTACGACTTGGCGTTGATGAACGTCTTGAGCAGGTGGATCGACGAGATGCCGATGATCGCCATCGCCAGCTTGGTCTTCAGCACGGACGCATTCACGTGCGACAGCCATTCCGGCTGATCCGGATGGTCTTCCAAATACATGCGCGAGACGAACGTCTCGTAGCCGCCCACGATCACCATGATCAGGAGGTTCGAGATCATGACGACGTCGATGAGGCCCAGCACGACGAGCATGATCGTCGTTTCGTTCAATTTGTCCGGCAGCGGCGCGCCAGGCACGGCGACGGCCTGGAACACGTGGTGCAGCGCGTCCTCGTTGCCCATCGCGGCCAGCACGAGGTCTTTCAATTCGACCCAGAAATGGAACACGTACACGCACTGCGCGAGGATCAGGCCCAGGTAAAGGGGCAGTTGCAGCCAGCGGCTGGCGAACATGAAACTGGCGAGGGCGCTGCGTTTTCGTGCGCTGAACGAGGGTTGCGAATCAAGCATCTGGCGGGCTTTCCAATGCGGCTGCGGTCAAGACAGCTCAACATTCTACACCCGTCGCGCGTTGCGGGCTTGCCTTCGTCGTCCGCCGATGTTGGTAGAATGACCCGCTCCGAGGCCAGCGCGCGCCTGTAAGGGCTCAGTAAGCGAGGGCGCCTAAGGTATGAGGCAAAATTACTACTACTTAATTGGAGACTAGTATGGCCGAGAACGAGACCCAACAACAGGGACTGCAAGAACACCGCGTGTTCCAGCCGTCCCCGCAATTCGCAGCGCATGCCGCCATCTCCGGCATGGACGCCTACCAAAAGCTGTGCGACGAAGCCGCCGGCGACTACGAAGGTTTCTGGGCCCGCCTGGCGCGCGAGAACATCGCGTGGCACAAGCCGTTCACGCAGACCCTCGACGAATCGAACGCCCCGTTCTACAAGTGGTTCGCCGACGGACAGCTGAACGCGTCGTACAACTGCCTCGACCGCCAGATCGAGAACGGCAACGGCGACAAGACGGCAATCATCTTCGAAGCGGACGATGGCCAGGTCACCCGCGCCACGTACCGCGACCTGCACGCGCGCGTCTGCAAATTCGCCAACGGCCTCAAGGCCCGCGGCATCAAGAAGGGCGACCGCGTCATCATCTACATGTCGATGTCGATCGAAGGCGTGGCCGCCATGCAGGCGTGCGCGCGCATCGGCGCGACGCACTCCGTCGTGTTCGGCGGCTTCTCCGCCAAGTCGCTGCAGGAGCGCATCATCGACGCGGGCGCCGTCGCCGTCATCACGGCCGACGAGCAGCTGCGCGGCGGTAAATCGCTGCCGCTGAAAGCCATCGTCGACGAGGCGCTGGCGCTGGGCGGCTGCGACACGATCCGCGACGTCATCGTGTACAAGCGCACGGGCGGCAACATCAACTTCCAAGAGGGCCGCGACCTGTGGCTGCACGACCTCGTCGACGGCCAGAGCGCACAATGCGAGCCGGAGTGGGTCGATGCGGAGCACCCGCTGTTCATCCTCTACACGTCCGGCTCGACGGGCACGCCGAAGGGCGTCCAGCACTCGACCGGCGGCTACCTGCTGTGGGCCGCGCTGACGATGAAGTGGACCTTCGACCTCAAGCCGGACGACGTCTACTGGTGCACCGCCGACATCGGCTGGGTCACGGGCCACACGTACATCTGCTACGGCCCGACGGCGGTCGGCGCCACGCAGATCGTGTTCGAAGGCGTGCCGACGTACCCGAACGCGGGCCGTTTCTGGGACACGATCGCGAAGCACAAGGCCACCATCTTCTACACGGCGCCGACGGCGATCCGGTCGCTGATCAAGGCCTCGAACACGGACGAGAAAGTCCATCCGAAGAACTACGACCTGTCCAGCCTGCGCCTGCTGGGCACCGTCGGCGAGCCGATCAACCCGGAAGCGTGGATGTGGTATTACACGCAGGTGGGCGGCGAGCGTTGCCCGATCGTGGACACGTTCTGGCAGACGGAAACGGGCGGCCACATGATCACGCCGCTGCCGGGCGCCACGCCGATGGTGCCGGGTTCCTGCACGCTGCCGCTGCCGGGCATCATGGCCGCCATCGTCGACGAGGCCGGCCACGATGTGCCGAACGGGCAGGGCGGCATCCTCGTGGTGAAACGTCCGTGGCCGTCGATGATCCGCACCATCTGGAACAACCCGGACCGCTTCCGCAGCGCCTACTACCCGGATGAACTGGGCGGCAAATACTACCTGGCCGGCGACGGCGCGATCCGCAACAAGGACACCGGGTATTTCACGATCACGGGCCGCATCGACGACGTGCTGAACGTGTCGGGCCACCGCATGGGCACGATGGAGATCGAGTCCGCGCTCGTGGCGCACCCGATCGTGGCGGAAGCCGCCGTCGTCGGCAAGCCGGACGACACGACCGGTGAGGCGATCTGCGCGTTCGTCGTGCTGAAACAGGCGCGTCCGACGGGCGAGGAAGCGAAGAAGCTGGCGGCCGAGCTGCGCAACTGGGTCGGCAAGGAGATCGGCCCGATCGCCAAGCCGAAGGAGATCCGCTTCGGCGACAACCTGCCGAAGACGCGCTCCGGCAAGATCATGCGCCGCCTGCTGCGCGTGCTGGCCAAGGGCGAGACGATCACCCAGGACATCTCCACGCTGGAAAATCCTGCGATCCTCGAACAATTGAAAGAATCTGCCTGACCATTCGGGCCGCTGATCGGTTACACTGATCACAGCAGAGTTGACGCCGCGCCGGGAGACCGGGGCGGCGTTTTTTTATTCTTTCTTGGGGTCGTCGAACAAGGCGTCGAGCGGATTCGGCTTCCTGGGCGCCTCGGCGCCGCCGAACAGTGCGTCCAGCTCCGCACGTTGGTTCGCCACGGCCGCGCGTCCGCGCTTGCCCGCAAACTCTTCCTCGATATTGTCGCGATAAAAACTCCAGGCCGCGCCCGACGTCGAGAACCGGCGCCAGACCTCGCTGCCGACGCCCGCATAATCGATCGCGCTGCCGTCGTCGAACTCCACGCGCAGGATGCGCTCGCGCGCGTCGTAGCCGATGGCGCGCAGCTTGCCCGCGTTAATGCGTTTCATGTCCATGGTGTCGTTTTCTCCTCTGCGATGCATGGATTATTGGGACATTCGCCTGATTCGGCAAGCCAAGACGCCTTGCGCTCGCGTGCGCGGCTTGTTGTGGCCGACGCTTGTCCGTACGCTGGCTCGGCTGTATCGACCACGACGATAAAGGAGACTGCTTGATGAAAACCTTCGCAAGATGGCTGAGTGCCCTTGTGCTCGCCCTTTCGTTCCTGCCCCTGACCGCATCCGCCACCGGCTACACACAGACCCGCTACCCGATCGTGCTCGTGCACGGCTTCCTCGGCTGGGACAGCATCGGCCCGTACGATTACTGGTTCGGCATCGCCGACGCCCTGCGCCGCGACGGCGCGCAAGTCTACGTCGCCCAGGTGACCGCATCCAACAGCACGGAAGTGCGCGGCGAGCAGCTGCTCACCTACGTCAAGCAGGTGCTCGCGGCGACGGGCGCGCCCAAGGTCAACCTGATCGGCCACAGCCACGGCGGCCCCACCGTACGCTACGTCGCGTCGGTGGCCCCTAGCCTCGTCGCGTCCGTGACGAGCGTCGGCGGCGTCAACAAGGGATCGAAGGTGGCCGACGTCATCCGCGGCACCGTCGCGCCGGGCACGTTCTCGGAAGCGGTGCTGGGGTCGATCGTCGACGGCGTCGCAGGCACCATCGCGTTCCTGTCCGGCGACAGCAGCACGCAGATGTCGACGGCGGCCCTCGATTCGATGACCACGGCGGGCGCCGCGAAATTCAATGCCGCGCATCCGGAAGGCGTGCCCGCCACGGCGTGCGGCGAAGGCGCGTACCAGGCGCGCGGCGTCTATTATTTTTCGTGGAGCGGCGCGCAGCCGTTCACGAACTTGCTCGACCCGCTCGACGGATCGCTTGGCCTGCTGTCGCTGGCCTTCCTCGGCGAGAAGAACGATGGTCTCGTCGGCAGCTGCTCCAGCCACCTGGGGCGCGTGATCCGTGACGACTACGCGATGAACCACCTGGACGAGGTGAACCAGGTCGCGGGCCTCGTCAACCTGTTCGAGACGAGCCCCATCACCCTGTACCGCCAGCACGCCAACCGCCTGCGCGGGATGGGACTGTGAAGGGACGCGCGACGCCACTCGTCGCCGCGACCGCGGCCGCGGCACTGTTCCTCGCCGCGCTGGCGGGCCGCCATGCAGCGCCGGTGGCGACGCCGCAGGTCGTGACGGTGGCGCCGCCCGCCACGCCGTTCGCTCGTTCGCTGCAGGGCACGCGGCCGGACGGCGCCGTGCGCGTGGCTCCGGACGACAGCGTCGTCGCGGACGCCCAGCTGATCGAACTGTTCGACTACTACCTGAGCACCGTGGGCGAGAAATCGCCCGACGCCGTGCGCGCGGAGATCGAGCGGGAACTGGACCGCACGCTGCGGCCGCAAGCATCCGCCGCGGCCAAACGCGTGCTGGCGCGCTACACCGCGTACCGGCAGGCGATGGCGGGACTCGAAGCGGACCGCCGCCTGGCCGGCCCGGACGCAGCGGCCCTGAAGCGGCGCCTCGCCGCGCTGCACGGGCTGCGCGCGCAGTACTTCAGCCAGCGCGAAATGGCCGCGATCTTCGGCCGCGAAGAGGCCGCGAATGCCGATGCGCTGGCGCGCCTGGAAATCCGCGACGACCGCACGCTGACGGCGCAGCAGAAGCGGGACCGGCTGGCCGCGTTGGACGCGGGCTTGCCGGCGGACGTGCGCGCCGCGCGCGAGGCGCCGTTGAAGATCGTGCGGGTGCAGGAGGAGGCGGAGCGGTTGCGCGCCAGCGGCGCGGGCGACGACGACGTGTTCCGCCTGCGCGCCGCCGCATTCGGTGCCGACGCGGCCGTGCGCCTGGCCGACGTGGACCGCGAGGAGGCCGCGTGGAAGCAGCGTATCGATGCCTACCTGGCGGAGCGCCGCGGCCTGCATGACGAGGCCGCGGTGGCGGCGCTGCGCAGCCGCATGTTCAGCGCGGACGAGCAGCGGCGCTTGGCGGCATACGAGACCACGCCGCCCTGAACGCGTTCACAACTTCTCGATCTGCCCCCGTGCATACCCCGCACCCGACCCGTTCGGCGCCAGCTCGAGATAGGTCTTGTACGCGGCCTTGGCCTTGTCGCCCGCACCCGCGCGCGCGTACGCGTCGCCCAGGTTCATGTACGCGATCGCGCGCGATGGGTCCATTTTGATCGCGTTCTCGAACCAGCGCGCGGCCTCGGCGAACTTGTCCTGTTTATAGAACACGAAGCCGAGATTGTTGGCCGCCAGCGCGAAGTCCGGCCGCAACTTCAGCGCTTCCGTGAACTGGGCTTCGGCCTGCGCATACTGCTTTTCCTTGTACAGCTGCAGGCCATGATCGTTGGCGCGCTGCGCCTGCTGGCGGCTCGACACCGGCACGGCGGCCGGCGCCTTGATCGTCTGCTCGCCACCTTGTAAATCCTTGACGACGACGGGCGCGGACGGCGCCGACGCCTTCGCCTCGAGCTTCGTGTTGAGGGCGATGGCGTCGTTCGACAGCTGCGCCGTGTTCGTATTCAGGAATTCGCTTTCTTCCGGCAGCTCGAATACGAAGTCGCCGCCCTCCGAGCCGGGCAGGCTGCCGAAGGCGGGCGTCTGCTGAGACACGCTGGACACCGCAGGCGCCACGTACGCCGCGAGTTCCGTCGCCGTGATCAAGCCATCGCCGTTCAAGTCGGCCTTGCCGCCGAGGCCTTGCAGCAGCGTCCACGTGAACACGGAGTGGCCGTTCGGGCCGCCGTCGGACACCATCTGGTCCGTGCCGCCGGCCGTCAGCATCTGGCGGCCGAGCCGCTTCGCGTTATCGCGCAGGAAGGCGGCGTTCGCGCCGCCGCGCGTGAGTCCGAGCCCGCTGTAGCAGGCATCCATCACGAACAGCACGTGCTTGGCGGGCAGGCTCTCGGCGATGTTCTGGATTTCCGTCATCGGGATCGCGTCGCTGGCGAGGTTCTCCGGATCGGCGTCGTACGGCACGATGTAGCCGAGGTCGCGGCCGGAACTCAGCTTGCGCGTCGCGCCGTGGCCGGCGAAGAACACGAACACGCGGTCGTTCGACTGCAGGCCGCCCGTGCCTCCATGGCCCGCGAGGTCGTGAAAGGCGGCGAGGATGTTGCGGCGCGTGGCCTGCTCGTTCTTCAACGTGATCACGTGGTCGGGCGCGAAGCCGAACTTCTGCACGAGCGTCTGGCCCACGCCTTCCGCGTCGCGCACGGCGTACTGCAGGTGCGGCCATTTCGGATAGCCGTCGACACCGACCACGATCGCCCACGAACTCGCATACCCCGTCGCGGCTGCGCGCGCGACGGGCGCCGGCGCCGCGGCAGCGCCGCCGGGTACGCGGAACGTCGTGCCGTCCCAGCCGGCGAACTGGTAGCCCTCGGCGACGAGGCGGTCGAGGATCGCGGGCAGCGCCTTCACGGTGCGCTCGTGGATGTCGTGGAACAGGATGATGCCGCGGCCTTCCTTGTCGACGGCGCGCAGGACGCGGTCGGCGATCGACGTCGGTACCGGGTCGGCCCAGTCGAGCGAGTCGATGTTCCACATGACGGACTTCAGGTGCGCGTCGGCCAGCAGGTGCATGCCTTCCTTGTTGCGCGCGCCGTAGGGAAAGCGGAACAGGCTCGAACGCTGCGGATCGACGGCCTTCAGCAGCTTGTCGGTATCGAAGATCTCGGCCTTCAGGCTGTCGCCGCTCTCCTTCGACAGCTGCGCATGCGTGAAGCTGTGATTGGCCAGCACGTAGCCTGCCGCCTTCAGCTTGCGGCTGACTTCCGCGCCCGCGTTCAGCTGCGCGGCGCCGTGCGCATCGAGCGTGCCGAGGTTGCGGCCCACGCTGAAGAACACGGCCGGCGCATCGTACTGCTTGAGGATCGCGGCGATCTCCTCGCTGTAGCGGCGGTGCGGACCGTCGTCGAACGTGAGCACGATCGTCTTCTTCGGCAGTCCTTTGCCGAAGATTTCGTCTTCATCCTTTTGTGCAGCTTGGGCTTTGTCCGCGCCTTGCGCCGCCGACGGTTCCGCCGGCTCGGACTTGGCGGGGTAGGGCAGCACGACGCCGTAGTCCTTGAGGATGCGGTCGCGCTGGTACAGCGTCTTCAGGTAGGTGACGTAGCTCTCCCACTTCTCGCGCTTGAGCACGATCGCGCGCGACTCGAAGCGGCCGAACACGGCCTGGATCTCTTTCTCGTAGGTGCGCTCGATCTCGGCCAGCGCGTCGAGGTCTTCCGAGATCCGCTTGTGCAGCTTGATCGCCGGCAGCGACGAGTCCTTCGCCACGTGGTCCAGCAGCGACCGCATCAGTTCGCGGAAGGCGAGACGGTCCGCGTCGTACAGACCTTCGTTCGTCTCGACGTAATCGAGCAGGCTGCCGATGGCCTCGAAGCGGCGCGGATTCTGCGAGCTGGCGAGAGCCGCAAGCGCCCCGTCGACCTTCGCGATGCGTTCCTGGTTCTCGTGGAACAGCTGTTGACCGATGCGGTTGACTTCTTCCTGCCCCTGTGCCGACAGGCCGGCTTCGTCCTGCGTGAGCACGATCATCTTGCGGTAGGCCGCGAGCATCTGCTGCATGTCCGCGGCGATCGTGGCGGCTTCCGGGGACTGTCCCAGCGGCTGTTGCGCCTGGGGCGCCGGCTTGCGGTTGACGAGATAGGTGCCACTGGCGGCACCGGCCGCGGCGACGGCGAAGATGACGAGATAGAGGGCTTTGCGTTTCACGGCGATATTGAAAAAGTTTTATCGCGGCAACAATACCATCACTTGGGTGTGGGGCGGCAAGGAAAACGCGATTCTTGTGGTGGCGCAAGCGAGGTTGCCGTCTGACGCCTGGCGCTGAGTAGATCGATGCCGGCAGCATGACACTCTTGTACTGCCGAGAATCCTTGTTATAATAGGCGGCTTCGCGCACATGGCCAGCCATGTGCTTGCGAAAACCCATCAGGAGAGATGGATGAGTGGTTTAAGTCGCACGCCTGGAAAGCGTGTATAGGTTCATAGCCTATCGGGGGTTCGAATCCCCCTCTCTCCGCCAAAAACACAAAAAAGCCCCTATGAAGGGGCTTTTCTGTTTCTGCCTACCCCCACTTCTACCCACACATCTAAATCGCCGCTTTTTTGACACCGCGCGTCAGATTTTGTTGCCATTGCGCCAGTTCCTCGGCGTCCCACGCGACCGCGCGGCTCCCGATCTGGACGGGCGCTGGAAACGTGCCGGCCTTGATGCGATCGTAGATTACTGTTCGCCTCAGGCCGATCAGTTCGATGACTGCCGGCAGGCGCAGGAACTTCTTAGGTGCGTTCATAGGTGACTCCGTTTGCTTTCTCGTAATGCTGATTCGGTCTGCGCTCGGCCGGGAGACCAGCGACATCGGAGTGGGCACCGCGCGCGACTTCCCACTGCCTGCGGATGATGTCTGCGTTCTGCACGTCGCCGGCGTCCTCATATCGCTTCACGATGGCGGCGTAGTCGGCATCGGTCAACTGGGGTCCACGGTGGGCACGAGATCGTCTGGCGCCAGCGCGGGACGCAGCATTCATGCGGGTTTCAGCCGATTTGGGGTGGGCGCCGGCGCTGGCCTGGAGCAGCACACGCTGTGCACTCAGGCACAGGCGGAACAGCTCGATAGAGCTGCTGCTGGCGCTGGCTTCGCCGAGATCGCGCAGCAGTCCATTGACGTCGATGCCATCGACGCGCGTGGGCAGAGTGTCGCCAAAAGTGGCGAGCCCCAAGGTTTGAGTATTCATGGCGTCTCACAGTTCGTGTTGTCTCAGGTGTTGGTCTTGCCCGGAACGACGGCCAGGCGTACTGGTTCGGCAGGCAGGATGCAGCTGTACTGCGCAGCGAGCAGGAGCAGCATCTGCTGAGCGCTGCCCTTCATCGCTCGGAAGTTGGCGATCATCTGGCGCTCGTCGGATGTCAAATGAGATTCACGGCTTTCGACGAGATGAACGTCTCCGCGGCCGCGTTTGCGTGCTTCTTCGGGGCTCATTGTTTCACCTCAGGTTCTACGTTGTCGGGCAGGGCTTCGGCAATCTCTTCGGAGACGTCAAGCAGCATGTCTCTAGCACTGGGCTTCATTGCGCGGAAGTTGGCGATCAACTGCCGTTCTTGATTCGCGAGCCGTACCGCCGGCGGCCTACTTGCGGCGATTGTGCTCGACATTGTATTAGTGCTACTATTAAGATTCGCCATAGATTCCTCCTGAGGGTTTAGGGCGTAAGGGGCCATCCGGTGTTGCCGCACCGGGTGGCTTTGTCGTTTCTAGGGTTGGTTAAATCGAGTCGAGGGACGTCAGTGCGGCGGTGGCGTCGACCTCATCGAGACCATGCAGGCCAGCTTCGTCAGCCCGCGCTGCGTGATGTGGACCTGCTCTTTCGTTCGCTTCTCGCCGTTGCGCGGATCCTCGTAGCTTCCGATTTTGTGGGCGAGGTAGCCGGCCTGCAGCTTGTCCTGGCGGGCCAGGTAGCCCGATCGACCCGGGCGCCGGTACACCCAACCTTGTTTGAAGAGGAGGTCAGCGAGTTCGTTGTAATGCACCTGCAGCACCTTCGCGGCATCGCGTAGGCACATCGAGCCATCCGTATTTGAGATGAGATTTAAGGCCTCTACGGCTGGCGCCTGCTCGCTGACCTGACGCTCGAGCCGCTCGACCTTCGCCGCCAGTTGGAGGCGGCCCTCTTCGGCATCGGCCCACGCCCGCGCCGCGGCGACACGATCGGCGAAGTTCGGCAGTCCAGCCACCATTGGTGGTTGGAGGGAGTGATGCTCTGATGTGTGCATCACTTTTGCGTGCTCCACCGTTGATGGAACAATTCGATGTTCCCCCAGTGGGGGAGCATCGCGGCCTACGGCGGTGCGCGCCGCCGACGGGGTCTCCACAAACTGTGTAAGCCCCTGATGTGCGTTGCCACGTATCGCAGGCAGGATCTCGTCAAACATGAAGCGCTCGAAGGCCTGCGCGGCAGGAAGCTTCGACTTGACGATGAGCCGCATCACGTCGGCCTCGTTCAGGACGCGCGTCTGCTGCTTGCCGCCCGCCGTCTGCAGCGGCAAGAAAAGCGTTTCGCTCGTGCAGTGACGCATTGCTGTCGTCGGATCGGCGTAGCCGATCGCCTTGCAGACGTCGTTACCGATGAACAGCGGTTCACCATGCTCGCCAACGATGACGCGCACTCGGTGCGTCTCGAACTCGAAAAGCGTTTGTATTACTTGGTGTAGTGCGCTCATGACCAGCCTCAACAAAATATGTGAGGCAAGTATAGAAATATCTAACGGATAATGTCAAGAAATTTCTTACGTTTCTTCTTCGAACGTACGGGTGCCTCGGTGGAGGATAGCGATTATGGGCTCGAAAGTTTCTATATCCTCTATGCTGACAATGACCGTTGGGCCGCTATCGTCTAGAGGTCGGCACGCGCGCTCGCCATCTCGCTCGAACAAATACTGAGCAACGACGATACCCTTGCCTTTGATTGTCATGATGACGTCATCACCTGGCTGAGGAACGAGTGCGTTATTGATGACAATGAACTCTCCGTTCTTAACTCGTGGCGCTAAACCCCAGCCCTTGACGCGCGCCGCTTGTAGAGCATCCAACGAGTAATACTCGAGGAACCTAACTTTGTCTGGCTCAGTTAGAGCAAGCTTCTCGATATTGGCCTCGGAGTAGCTGGTGACCTCTGCCACGATCGGTATGCGGGCCAGATACGGAGCGTATGGAGAGGAATCGATCGGTTGCGTTTGGCTTGTCGCGACGCGGAGCTCTGCCGTGCTGAACGGAAACTTCAGGCGGGACTCTTCATCGTCGCTCAATTGCAAGTCCAGCCACCCGGAAGGGCTTCCGACTTTTTCTTCTATCCCCCTTGCGGCCCGCTCACCGATACTTCTTCCGCTGTTGTACGTATCAGACAAAAACTGCGAAATCTGTGACCTTGAGTACCCATAAGATCGCGCAAATTCGGCAACGTTTCCGTGCGCCTTTTGTTCTACCAATAGTGCAAGACGAGCTCGTCGGCGGGCGTAGATGTCCATATTGTTCCTTTAGAATTTTCTAATCATACGGTAGATTTTTCTTGACGTACAGAGTTAGATTTTTCTATACTTTGTTCATGGACTTCTATACTTATCTCAAATCCGTTCCATCAGAGCAGCGGAAGGCGTTTGCCAGTGCCTGCGGCACAACCTTTGCGCGCTTGAGGCAAATCGCTTATGGAAACGAACCCGCAAGCCCTGAGTTATGCGTAGCAATTGACAGGGAATCCGGAGGTCAGGTTCCGTACGCCGAAGTCAACGATAAATGGCTGAGCCGCAAAGGCCCAAAAGATGGGCGAAAGCGTATTCCAATGGATTGGAGCTACGTCGCCGCCCGAGTAAAGAGCCAGTCTTCTAGCTGACCAAGGGTCAACATGAAACCTTTCGATAACGCCTCCGCTAGCCCGGCAGGCGCAGGTGCTTTGCACGCCCAAATTCCGCGACTGATGGCGCTGGTCGACATTGGATTCCTGGCGCTCGAGCTATGGCGTGCCGAGCAGGCCGCCACCGAACTGCACCGCATCTACATCCGCAAGATCCAGGAGTACGAGGAACGCTTCGGAGACATCGGTGGCCGGATCAACCCGCGCAACCACGAACACGTCGCGATCGTCGCATACACGATGGACGCGAGGCTGGCGCTTACCGCGGCCAGGCGCAAGGTGTACGCCGCACGTCGTCGGCTACGCAACGCATGTGCGAAGGCGGCCAGGAAGGGAGCTACCTGCGCATGAGTACGCCCCAGCTCGAGGACGGCTTCACCATGATTGCGAACAGCCTTTTTGAGGCGATCTTGGCAGGCGGCTTCTCGCAACGTGAACTGCTCGTGCTGCTCACGATACTGCGAAAGACGGACGGCTTCCAAAAGGCCGAAGACGATATGTCGGCCTCGCAAATCGGCGACATGTGCAAGCTCGCGCGTCCGCACGTGACCGCGACCCTCAACCAACTGGCGCAGCGCAAAGTCATCAACAAACGCACGGGCCGGTTCGGTTCAATCGTCAGTATCCAGAAAGATCCGCGGGCCTGGATGTCGGCTGAACAAACGAAACGCTCCTTAGGTAGTACCGATTCGGTACAGGGGTGTACTGAATCAGTACATGTACCGATTCCGTACTCAGGTGATACCGATTCGGTACGGGGCGATAGTACCGATTCAGTACACACAAAAGAAAACCTTCCAAAAGAAAACCAACAAAAGAAAAGTCATACCACCACTAGCGTGGTGGTTGCCGACAGCGAGGCTGACGGCGCAAGACCGACCAAGCCCGTGAAACCAGAGTGCCCGCATCAGCAAATCATCGCGCTGTACCACGAGATTTTGCCGGTATGTCCGGAAGTTCGAGACTGGACACCAGCTCGGGCACAGCAACTACGCGCGCGTTGGAACGAGAACCCCAGGCACCAAGACCTCGACTACTGGCGCAGGTACTTCGAATACGTGGGCACCTGCGGCTTTTTGGTCGGCAAGCGTGCGGGGAGAGGCGGAAGACCATTTTTTGCCAGCCTTGAGTGGCTAACCAAAGCCGAGAACTTCGCCAAGGTTCGGGAGCGACGTTATGAGGAGCGAGCAGCATGAGCAACGAGATCAAACCGCCGCCGTACAGCGCCGAGGCAGAGCAGGGCGTGATCGGCGCTCTGCTGCGCGACAACGACGCAGTTGACCGGATGGGCGACCTGCATGCCGAACACTTCTACGTGGGCGACCATGTCACCATCTTCCGCGAGATGATGCGGCACTTAGCGGCCGGCCATGCATGCGATGTGATCTCGCTGGCCGACACGCTCGGCGACAAGGTTGCCGACTGCATGCAGTACCTGAGCGCGATGGAACAGAGTGCGCCGTCGTCCGTTCATATCGGGCGTCACGCGGCGATTGTGCGCGACAAAGCGATCAAGCGAGGGCTGATCAAATTCGGTCGCGAAGTGGCCGACGCTGCTGCGACCTCGACGGAGGAATCGGTGGCGCTGGTCGACCGCGCGTCGTCGTACTTGGAAAAGCTCGCACAGGCGCGAACGAAGATTGAGCCAGTCCGCGCCGGTGACGAACTCCGTAGCCATGTCGAGGAAATCGAACGGCGCATGAATGGCGCTGTGCGCGCAATCCCGACCGGCTTCCCTGACGTCGACGAAAAGCTCAGTGGTGGAATTCGCCGCGGTGAGTTGATCGTGGTGGCCGCGCGTCCGAAGATGGGGAAGACCGGTTTCGCGCTGAACGTCGCGTGCAACGCAGCTGTCGACCATGCGGTGTTGGTGCTGTCGATGGAAATGCCGAAAGCGCAGCTGCACGATCGGAACATCGCCAGCCAGGGGCGCATTCCGTTGCCCCACCTGTTGCAACCGAACCGGATGACGGACGAGGACTGGAGCGGCCTCACGCATGCGGCCAAGAAGCTGACAAAGTTGGGGCTGTACCTGGACGACCAAGGCGGCCTTCGTCTCATCGACGTTCGCATGAAGGCTAAGGGCGTCAAACGCAAGTGCGGGCTGGATCTCCTGGTGATCGACTACCTCCAGCTGATGGAAGGCGACGGCGACAACCGCAACGCGCAGATCGAAGGGATCACGCGCGGACTCAAGGCGTTGGCGAAGGAACTCGACATCGGGATCATCCTGCTGTCGCAGTTGAACCGAAAGCTCGAGGAGCGGCCGAACAAGCGTCCTATGCCAGCTGACCTGCGCGACTCCGGCGCGATCGAGCAGGATGCGGATGCAGTGGTCTTCCTGTACCGCGATGAGGTCTACAACCCCGATACTCAGGACAAGGGCATTTGCGAGGTTGACGTCGCGTTGTGCCGGCAAGGAGCGCCGGGCCGCGTGGCGCTGGCTTACATCGGTGAGCAAACTCGATTCGAAAGCTTGGCACAGGGATGGAAGCCGGCGCCGCCACCCGAACGACGTCGCGGCCGCGGCCTAGCGGAGCACTTATGAGCAAACCTGCTCACATCAGATGCATCCAAAGCTGGATGGACTCCCTCAACCTGAGGAGGTCTCCTCAATTTGAGGAATGCCGTGTAATCAATGACTTGGCTGGAGCTCGCCGAGAACCTTGGGGGCCCACATGAGCAGCGCGCGAGCAGCCCTTCTCGAGATTCTGGAAGGGGTCGAGGCGATCGACGTCGACGCCGCGGCGAAAGAGAAGTTCCGCCAGCTGGTGGGTGTAGTCGCCAACACGCACGGTTACGACTGGATCGAGCGTGCTGGCCGAATCACTTTCGCAAGCAGGCTTCTGCGAATGCGTGTTAGCCGGCCCGAGACACGAGATCGGCTGATGGCGTTTTACGGAATCTCGCGCGCGCAGGCTTACCGGATCATCGATCACGCACTGTCTCACGAATGAGCCTCCGATGAGACGCCCCAGCGGTTTAATGGCACATCACAGAAGGAATTTCACAATGGCTTTTACCAGACTAGAGGAAGCAAGCCACATGGCAACCAAAGGACGTTGGGCAGTGATGATGCAAACGGCAATAGCCGCGAAAGTGCGGCAAGAAGGAGCGCTCCGCACGCCTCGTGCACGCCACACTTCGAGCACTACTCGGCAGAACAAGGTCGCTCTCGCTAAGGCGCTCGCAAACATCCCAGCGAGCTCGGCGCCGCGCGCAAGCAACTCGAAGTCCGTTCCGTCGAACACTGCCGCAAACAAGGCGCGCCTTGCTGCCGTTCTCGCGGACGACTAAGACGCCAATACTTCGCGAATCAGCACGAAGAAAGGATCAGTGAACATGCCACATGCCAGCCTTACCGACGTACTCGTCCGAGCCATGAGCGGCCCGAAAGGCGGACTTCGGGAGCCCGACGTCGCGCCGCCGCGCCCACCGGAGCCGCCGATCGAGATCGATTATCCACGCATCGCCACGCAGCCAGAGTATGCAGCCGCGGTGGACAAGCTGAACCATTTCGCAAATCAAAAAGCTGAGGCCGAGGCGAAGTTGGCCAGTCTGTACAAGCAGATCGAGATGGCGGCCAAGAACGTCGAGCCCAGGGACGAGGATGCGATCGGCAAGGCCGAGGCGCTGCTGGCAGGCGAGGCGCACGGAATCAATCTTCAAGCTGAGATTCAGGCGACTAACAAACTTATCGAGGCGCTGCGAGCAGCGTTGGATGCTCAGCATGTTGTGCTTCGCAGGATCAACGGTCAGCTATCGCGGGCGGCAGGACAGCGATACGAAGAGGAACACAAGAAGCGTGTAAAGCGCCTCATGGCAGCGATCGACGAACTGTACGCAGCCAATCAGGCAGAGCAGGCTCTGCGCTTTGACCTGGTCCGGCTGGGTTACGACGGATCAAGTCTTCCGGCAATGAACTTCCGCAACGCCGAAGATCCCAAAGACCGAAACGGAAACTACACCTTCTACTGGTATCGGGAAGCCGCGCAGTATTCCCGGTCCGCGGAGGAGGCGGCCACCGAAGTACGCAAAGCCCGCCTCAAGTCCGTGTTGGGCGAGTAGCATGCGTCAGGGATCTGCGTTGAACACAGACCGCATCTCATCGAAGGGACGCATCCAAAGTTGGATGCATCCGCGCTCGATGGTTTTGCGACTTGGTCGTGAAACTCCATGCCAGGGAGCGGGTGCGGTGCCGCCATACCCCTCCCGTACCTGCAAAGTCCAGAAGTTTCGCCGAGCCGACACCGCATGGTCTCTCATGCGCAGAAAATCTTCCCCCTGGGCGAATATGTTAAAGGGAAGAGTGAACGTGTTAATGGCCGTTCTCATAGGGAGAATCGGTGTTTTGGTGTTAAAGCAGGATGTTAAAACGATGTTAAAGCCGGCCCTGTTTAACAGCGTCGGCTTTTCTTTTGAGGGGCCATAACCCATGATTCAAACCTTAGCAGTTGCACCCGTTGACCCGCTCCGCACTATCCGGCTGTATGGCCGTCTCGGGACCATGTTCGGACGTGTGCACCGCCTTGCTGTTGAGAACACAGCCGAAGCCATTCGGGCCCTATGCGTGCTGATTCCTGGCTTCGAGCGCGAACTGATGACCAGTCGTGAGCGCGGCATCAGATACGCCTGCTTTCTGGGCAAGGAGAACATCAGCAAAGACGAGCTCACGCTGTCAGGCGGCCAGCAGGATATCCGCATTGCACCGGTCCTTGCAGGTTCCAAGCGAGGCGGCGTCCTCCAAACCATCATTGGTATCACGTTGATCGTCGCTGGCGTCATGATTGCACCCGAGGTACCCCTTGTCGGCGATGCACTGATCAGCGCAGGTATCTCCATGACCATCGGCGGCGTTATTCAGATGTTGTCGCCTCAGCAAACCCCAAGGAGCGGCGACTCGAGCAACAACGGCGCCTCGTACAACTTCACGGGCCCGGTCAACACGACTGCCCAAGGTAACCCGGTCCCAGTTCTATACGGCCGGATGATCGTTGGCTCCGCTGTGATCTCTGCTGGCATCGTGGCTGAAAACCAAGCCTACATTGGTGCGCCGCTCCCGGGCACGCCAATCCCGCATATCAACAGCAAGCTTCAAGACCTGTAACGAAAGGGGATCAAACCAATGAGTGAGACCCGCGCAGTAACCCTAGAGACCTCAGTCGATACTACCGGCGCTCGAGCAGGCTTTAACGAGATCCAACGCGAGGCCGGCACGATGGCCGCCGCCGTTGCGCGAGCGAGCGAGCAGGCCGAACGCGGCATGGATGGCATCGGGACAGGCGCAACGGGCGCGTCACGCAACGTCGAGACGTCGACCCGGAACATGATCAACGCCATTCAGCGGCAGACGGCCGCGCTGGAAGCTGGATCACGTTCCGGGTCAGCCTATTACGAGGTGCTGGCCCGTCAGCGCGGCGTCGATCCCTCGGTGCTGGAGCCGTATCTTGCGCAGCTGCGCGCGATCGAACAGACGCAGCATCGCGCTACTACGGCCGTCACTGGCGCCGCGGCTCCGATGCGAGAGTTGGGCGTATCGGCCGCACAAACCGCGAATGCGATGCGCCAGGTGCCGGCACAACTAACCGACATCGTTGTGGGGCTGCAGGGCGGGCAATCGCCGCTGACCGTGTTACTGCAGCAGGGCGGCCAGTTGCGCGATTCCTTCGGCAGTGTCGGCGGCGCAGCGCGGGGCCTCGGTAGTGCGGTGCTCGGCCTGGTCAACCCGTATACGCTTGCTGCCGCGGCGGTGGGCGGGCTGGCTGTTGCGTACCATGAGGGATCAAAGGAGGCCGATGCGTACGCTCGCACGCTGATCTTGACCGGCAATGCGGCCGGCGTGACGGCCGGCGCATTGGGGGACATGGCAAAGCAGATTAGCGTCGGCTTTGTGTCTCAAGGACAGGCCTCGACTGCGCTTGCTGCCTTGCTCGGCACAACCAAAGTGAGTGGCGAAAACCTGCAGGCGTTCGGACGGGTTGCGGTCAGCATTAACACCGAGATCGGCAAGAGTGTCGATGACATCGCCAAGGACTTCGAGGCCCTGGCTAAAGCGCCGCTGCAGGCGAGCGTAAGGCTGTCGGAACAGTATCACTACCTGACGTCAGCGACCTACGATCAGGTCAAGGCGCTTGAAACGCAGGGCAAGCTAGAGGAGGCCGGCGAAGTGGCTCAAAAGGCCTATGCGTCCGCGTTCGCGGAGCGTACCCGTCTCCTCAAGGACAATCTCGGCGACGTCGAGCGTGCATGGCGTACCGCCGGCGACGTCGCAAAGAAGGCATGGGACCAGTTTCTGAATATCGGTCGCCCGAAGAGCATCGAGGATCAGATTGCCGACATCGATGCGCAGCTGGACCGCGCCGCCAAGAAGACGGCGCCGATCCCTAGTTTCGCACGCCTCGCATTCGACCAGACGAAGCCGGCCACGGACGTGGAGGCGCTGAAGAGGCAGCGAGCCGACCTCGTCTGGCAAAAACAAAAGGCCGATTGGAATGCTCAGCAAAAGGCAATCGAAGTCCAGATGCGGGAAGCTCTGCAGACCTGGGATCAAAACGGGGAGCGGTTCCTAACGCGAGCCAAGCAGCGGGATAACGAAATCGCCCGGATGCGTGAGCAGGGCCTGAAGGCGGGCGTGTCCGATAAGGACATGGACGATCGCGAAAAGAAGATCCGCCTGTCTTATGCCGACCTGGACAACACCGACCTTGCAAAGCTCGAGGCCAGCCGTACCAAGCAAAAGGCGATACTCGACGGTCAGATGGATGACCTCGAAAATTCGCGCAAGCTGCAGCTGATCAGCGCGAGCGACTATTACACCAAGAAGCGCGACATCGACCTTAAGGCGCTCGACCTGGATCTTCCTATCCTTCAGCTGATGGCGGCCAGGGACAAGAAAAAGGAAGATCAGTCCGACTATCAAAGGGATCTCGGCGACTTGCAGGCCTTCTTCACGCGGCGCCAGAACATCATCAGGACCGCGAACAATGCCATCACTGAAGAGGCCGATGGGCCAGTGAAAGCGCTTCGGGCCCAGGTAGCCGCATGGGATCGTTCGATCGTCTCACAGAAGCAATTTGCCGACCAAGAAATGAAGCTTTTCGGCCAAACCGATGCGGCTCGTAGCATGCTGATTGCCCAGCTCCGCATCGAGGCCGACGCGCGCAAATATCTGGACGACCTCAAGCAAAAGGGACACGCCCCGACCGAGAAAGAGATCTCCGACATCAACCGTGAGGCGGCCGCGGCCAAGGAGCGTATGGCGAACGAAATCGGCCGAACTAATGCGATCGCCGGCGCGCGCCAGTTGCGAGACGAAAACCGCCGCTATGCCCTGGAGGGGATCGGCGACGCCCGCCAGTACGCATCGTTAGCGCTTGAACTAGATGCCAAGAAGTGGCGCGACTTGATCAGCTATGCGAAGGAGGGCAGCGACGAACGCAAGCTAATCGAAACCGAGTTCAACGAGTGGTATGCCAACCGTCAGGCCGAGAGCGACCCGTGGAAGCGGCTGCAGCGCTCGCTAATCCTGTACGCGCGGGAGGCGAGTGATACCGGCGCCCATGTCGGCGAGGCGCTTACCAACGCTTTCCGAAGTGCAGAGGACGCGTTCGCCAACTTCGTCACTACCGGCAAGCTGAATTTCAAGGATCTCGCTACATCGATCCTCGCGGACTTGGCCCGAATTGAGGCGAAGGCAGCCATCGGCGGCTTGGCTAAATCGCTCCTCGGCTCAATGGGAACCGATTCGACGAGCGGCTGGGGAGCTTCGCTTTTGCAGGCCTTTGGCGTCTCAGGACAGAAGGCAGACGGCGGCCCGGTCACCGGCGGTCTAGCGTACCTGGTCGGCGAACGAGGACCGGAGATCTTCCGGCCGTCGACGAGCGGGGCAATCACCCCGAATCACCTCATCGGCGCCGGCGGTGGAGGTGGCGTCACGGTCAACCTGAGTACGGTCGTGAACAACAACGGGACAACCAGTACAGTCAGCGGCGACCAGTCCGCGGCAGGGAAGGCTTTGGCTGAAGGTCTGAACGCAAAGATGAAGGCGGTCATCGTCCAAGAGATGAAGCAGGGCGGACTGATCTGGCGGGCGCAGAACGGCCGCGGCTAAGCGCACCGGCGGCGGGAGGGCTGGGTCTGCAATCCACCCTCCCGTGCCTTCAAAGTCCACAGCTTTCGCCGAGCCGACACCGCACTGTCTCGCACGCGCAAAAAAGCGCCCCTAGGAAATCAAAGGAAATCAAATGGCCGGAGTCAAAGGACGCAGTGGAGGCGCCGTGACCGACTACCACGTCATCACGCCCGAGCCGACCGAACTGGTGATGCAGGTGACAGACGGCCAGTCGGTTAATGCACCGCCTCCGTTGTCGGCCCTGCAGCCACTATGCGGCGGCCCAACCACTGACGCCGCTCATATGGTCGGGTGAGCACGCGCACCGCTATGATCACTGGCACACCCAATTCGCGCAGCACAATGGCGGCCTCCCGCTGTCCGATCTTGGGCACACTGTTGAGCACCGCTTCGATGTAAAGCTGAGTGCGTATATCAATTCGGCGGTCCATTGGGTCAGTTTGCATCAATGTAACCCCCGAGATTTGCGCGACGTCAATGGCTGCGCTGTGAGCATTCTTAGCCGAGCGCCTTGTACGCCCGACCACTCGTGGAAATCGAGTTTCATTTGGCGCCCAAGCAAGCCGGGGAAATGTGCACGTCTGAAGTCGCCATCTAACGCCGTCTATGCTAAGCTCAACAGCGACCCGCCTATCGGCCGAAAACCACTAGGCAGTGGAGGAATCCACAACACACCCCAACGAAATTGGAGATCACTATGTCCGTTGCTACGCCCGTTTACTCGACGCTCTTCCATTGCTTGTACGACGAGCAGTCGCCAAAGACCCGTCGCTTCCCGCATTACTCAGTCTTCCGAGCCGTCGATTCGCGCGACGTCTGCCAGAAGCCGACCGAGAGCCCCCGCATACACGATTTCGCTGTCATCTGGGACGATGACCACGACACGCGGATTATTCCGGTCCTCGAAGAGATGCTGATGGCTGGCTTGCTTCCCGGAGTCCAGTTCATCGGTGAGCATAAGGGAACCTTGACCATTGTCCTGGCCGCGTGCACGTACTTCGAGATCGACCCCACAGCGTTCACCAATAAAGTTGAAAAATTGAGTGCCGCTGCCCAGGACTACTGGCAGGTCGAGGTGGGACTATTTGACCGATCGGAAGGGAATTTAAAGGTCCAGCATCAGTGTGATTTCCAAAGCCTAGTCGGAGGGGCCGATGCTGATATCGCGTATTTGTTCATGATCGACGCCATGTGGTCGCTGGGGACCAAAGAGTGGCGCAGTGTCGATCAAGTGCCCTCAAAAGCCCCTAACGAATCATACTGGGGTACGCCGAGTGACGCTCGTCGTTATGTGGATCTGCGTAAGCCACGAGTGCCCGTAGCCATCCCAGTGCCGCTCGATTTTGCGTTCGGCGACGCAACGGAAGGCGGAAACGGAACGGTTCTTCCACCGGTGCCGAAGTCGTAGAAGCGTTTCCTATCTTCCTGACGCGCATGAGTGAGGAAGGCTGGCCTCATTAAGGCGAAGTGTTTGACGACGAAAAGAAGGCCAGCCGAGCCACGAAAAGCCGCGCACACGGCTGGTCTCAACCTTCGCCCTTGAGAACGTTGGGCACCCAAGGTTTCTTTGGTGGCTCTGCGTTCTCTTTGCGCCCTTCAATGACAGCACGCGCAACGATTGGTGTGTTGACCGCATTGATCCAGAACGGGATCCCCATCTTGCGTAGTTGCTCGATTTGAAGCTGTCTTTTCTTGCGCCCCGTTAAGGTCGCAATCTCTTCTTTCGTAAGGAACATGTCTGCCATTGATTTTCCTGGATGAGTAAATGTGCGCTGATCGAAGCTGACCAGTTGCGGCCGGTTCGATTAGCATAGCGGTTCATGTGGGAGAGTAGGGCAAATCAGGAAGCGCTTAAGGGGTGAGCGATGATGTTTTTGTCAGAAGATGAGATCAAGGGACTGACCCTCAAGAAGCAGCGCTCAGCTCAGGCCGCTGTGCTTAACGCTATCGGCATCAACCACAAGCGCCGGCCAGACGGCTCCGTGGTTGTCCTAAGAGCGCATGTTGAGGCAGTACTCGGCGGCAAGGCCCGGCAGCCCGACCGGCCATCGTTCGAGCCGAACTGGGCGGCAGTCAACGAAGTCAGTCCGGCTTGGCAAAAACAACTCGATCAACGAGTGGCAGCGAAGAAAAGACGAAATGACGAGAGGGCAGCGCGAGCTCTTCCGCCTATTGATTAGCTAACTCAGCGCTACCGTGCAGGCGCGCCGATACCGTAGACGTAAAAAAGCCCGCTCGAGGCGGGCTTTTGAACGACCCTTTATTACTTCTTTCCTGTAATTTCGAGATTCTTCAATCGAAATTCCATCGCGGCACTGGAGACGTTAAACTCAACAGCCATCTTATCCTTAAAAATAGAAAGCGGCATTCGCTCAACATTATTCTTTTCTTTGTAATTCGCGATGACGTTTTTTCCAACTTTTCTGATAAGACGTGCCGGCATTAACAAGTCTGCAGCAAAATTATTTGCCTCAAACTCGTGTTTATCCCAATACGACTCACTGCGGTTCATAGTGCTTTTCGTGTCGACAAAAGTGGTAGCACTCTCCGAGCGATGCATGCAAAAATGACCGATCTCATGCGCTAGTGTAAAACGCTTGCGAGGGATGTAGGAATTCTCTAATGGGTTGATCCAAACCTTTGCTTTTGATTCAGGCTCTAAGGTGATCTTTCCGATGGTTCGAAGATCTGCAGGACCAGAAGGAGCACACATCGATACCTCAATCCCCAAAAGCTTGGCAATTTTATCAACGTTGACAGGCGGCGCGTCCTCGAACATCGAAAACTCGTGCTCTTCGATTAGAAATTTTTCTAATTGCTCAACGTCACTTATGATAGGCGTTGTCATGTTATTCGTACCTTATCTTCGTGAAGATTTATTAGCTCGCTAGCTCGTCGTTTAGTTGCGCAACTGCGTCGTGTTCATCCTTTGCGTTTGCCAACCTCGAGTTTGCTGCACTTCTTCGACGCGTGATTTCAGCATCAACTCTGTCGCGCAATGCGTCTTCTAGAAATCTAACCACGTCAGGGTGATTAATTAACTGTTTTGCCGCTGCTTGCGCCTTCTTTTCGTCATTCCTGAGGAGTTCTAAGAAAGAGTCAAAAGCATGAGCCAGATGAGTTTCTTTATCTGTTGCGAAATGCTGAGAAAAGATCAATCCAGCTAATGTTAAAACCGCAGCTACTGCGGCAATAACAAACGTCGTGTACACGATGTATGTGTTGGCAATTGCTACTGGATCCGCCTTTTCTGTTGCATGAACGTTGGCGAAGTAGTTGATACACGTAAACGCGATCAGGCCTCCAATCAGGCCCCCAAACATCCCAGCACCTAGTCCCCAAGTGACAATCCGCAGGACCACATGCCCGTTTGCAGCTGGAGACCGTCGTGTGTCGAGCCGCCTTTCGGTACCATCATACCCCATTTCCACGCCCTCTACTATTTTTGCTGTACGTATATACAGTACGTTGCCTATTCTGTTGATTATGCGTCAATTTTGTTCTTTCTGGCAATAGAAATGTCTCAACCATTTCTCATCGCGATCGGCGCCACCCGCGCGCTTACTGCTGGCTTGGCGCAATAGTCCGCCCAAACCTGCATCAGCACCTTGCGCTTCTCAATCAGATCGCCACGTCGGTACGCCGCTTCGACTTTGTCGGGCAGACTGTGCGCTAACGCATGCTCGCAGACCTCGCGCGGAAACGAATTGCCGACGGACTCCGCACACCAGTCGCGAAAGGTCGACCGAAATCCATGCACGGTGATATCGTCGCGTCCCATTCGACGAAGCACGGCCGTCAAGCTCATGTCCGAAAGAGGCATATCGCCTCGCCGACCGGGGAATACGTGCTCGCCGACGTCAGGTATGACCTTCAGCAGCGCCAAGGCGGCGGTTGAAAGCGGGACGCGATGCTCGCGACCGGCCTTCATACGTTCGGCCGGTACGGTCCAGATGGCGGCATCCAAATCGATTTCGGACCAGCGAGCGCCGCGGACCTCGCCCGATCGGGCGGCTGTCAGGATGGCGAACTCTACAGCACGTGCAGCAGCGCCGTCGCGTTGGCGCAGGTCGGCCATAAAGCCGCCGATTTCCTGCCAGGGAAGAGCAGCATGGTGCGTCACCTTCGCAACCTTGTTCGGATCGGCCAGGAGATTGTCCAGGTGGCCGCGCCAGCGCGCCGGGTTCTCTCCAGCTCGGAACTTACTGACCGTCGCCCAATCGAGAATGTTCTCGATACGGCTGCGCAACCTAGTCGCTGTCTCAGTTTTTTCGAGCCAAATCGGCTGCAGTACCTGAATGACCAGCGCAGTATCGATCGAAGCAACGGGTAACTCACCAATCGTCGGGCTCGCATAGGTTGCGATCGTGCTTTCCCATTGCGCGGCATGCTTGGCGTTCTTCCAACTGCCGCGGTGCGCTGCGATATACTGCTTGGCGCAGTGGTCGAAGGTGACAGTCTTTGCACGATCGAGCGCCGCCTCGAGCTTCACGGCATTTCTGGCTTCGAGCGGATCGACGCCGTCGAGCAAGGATGCTCTGCAGGCTTTTGCCTTCTCCCTTGCTTGAGCGAGGCTGACAGTGTGCAGAGCGCCGAGGCCCATCTCACGTTGTTTGCCACCCGTGCGAAAGCGGAAGATCCAGCTCTTCGTGCCGACCTTGGACACTTGCAGGTAGAGTCCTGCGCCATCGTTGTAATACCCGGGCTCGCTGGCACGCGTTACTGCCAATGCGCTGAGCTTCTCAACTGTCTTCGCCAATCTCTACCCCCACTTCTACCCACACACTAGGCCCGAATTTTAGCGAAAATCGCCGAATCTAGCCGGACAATATACAGGGGATAATCATAGCAAAATCAACGAGATGGCGCACGTTGCCGGACGGTGGCGGATATGGCGGAGGCGGACCCTCTCTCCGCCAGGAACATATATCAGGCGATCCAAGGTCGTCCGCCAAACCCGCGTAACTCCCTGTGAGAGCGCGGGTTTTTTGTTCGTCTAGCGTTTTTAGTGTCGATTGAAATCCGGCATGTTTGTCGGCAGCCATGACGGTATCTCCTCACGGCACCGATGTTCACGCGCAGGTGCGGCGTCGTACGCACACCTCCTCGCGTTCGCGGCAGTTTGGCTGCATGGCAAGAGTTACTGTCGACAAGCGCATAAAGTTTCCATGAATCAATCAAAAGGGGCATCCCGGCTTATAATGGCGTATTTATAGGACATATATTACCGGGCGTGCCTGCGCGCCGCCGGGAGCCGCATGACATGATTCCATTTCTTCGAATCCGCAGCGCCGCCTGTGCCGCCCTGGTGGCATTCGCGGTCGCCACGCCGGACGTGGCCGCGGCCGCGCCGTCGACGCTGCCCGCGCTGGAGCGCCTGGTGCGCGCTGCCGACGATGGTGCGCTGCCGGCGCTCCTTGCGGCGCGGCACACGTTCCAGGATGGCCCCTACGCCGGCCGCATGGCGTACCTGAAACTGTTGCGGCAGGCGTACCAGGACCGCGGCAACGCGGCGGACGCGGCGCGGGTGTGCGACCGCATCGTGGACCTCGCGCGCGAGCAGGGCGATACACTGAATATCGCACTGGGACGGCTGGGAACCTACGACAGGAAGCTCGGTCCCGAACGGACGGCTGCGCTGGCCGCGCTGAATGCCCTCGACGTCCAGTACGCCAATCTGCACGAACCGGAATTCATGGCAGCGCTGCAGCACGCGTATGGTGACGTCTACCTGAACCTGGGGCAGCTCGACTTCGCGCTCAGCCACTACCTGAAAGCACTCGACCTCGCGCGCCAGCACCCGGAACTGCTGGCGCCGTCCGTGAACGGATTGCGCGTGTCGATCGCCAGGGTTTACGTGCACAAGAACGCGCCGGAGAAGTCGTTGGCGATGCTGGCGCAGATCGACGAAACCGGTGGCAAGCTGGGCCCGTGGCTCGTGGTGCGCAAGTTCGTCAACGAGGGCATTGCCTACCGCATTCGGGGCGATATGGTCCGGGCGCGGGCGGCCCAGCAGAAGGCCCAGGTCGTCGCGCATGCGCACGGCCTGCTCGAGCAGGAGGCGAAGGCGCTCAGCAACATTGCCGACACCTGGCTCGCGACCGGCAACTACGTCGAGGCCGAGCGCGCCGCGCGCGCGGCACTGCCGGTGGCCGAGCGGTCGGGCAATCCTGGTGTGCCGCTCTTCGCCCGCGTGAACCTGGGTTTCGCCCTGATCGGCCAGGGCCAGGTGGCCGCAGGGCGGAAACACGTCGACGCCGTGCTGGCGGAACAACGCGCGCTGAATCTCTTGCCTGACCTGGGCCGCGTACTCGCCGACAAGAGCGAGATGCTGGAGAAGGTCGGCCTGATCCGCCCTGCGCTGCAGGCCTTGCAGGAAGAGCGCAAGGTGGTCGCGACCATCGAGGCGGCCGAGCGCGAAGACATGCTGAAGGTGCTGCAGGATCAGTTCGACGCCCAGCGCCGCGCCATCCAGATCGAGTACCTGCGCCGCGAGAACGCCTTGAAGGACGAGGAGATCCGCAAGCGCCGCAGATGGCAGTTGTTCGCGTCCGCCAGCGCCGGCATGGCGTTGCTGCTGTGCGGCTTCGTCTGGCGGTTGTATCGCCGTTCCGAGTCCACGAGCGCCCGCCTGGCCGACATGAACGAGGAACTCGCCTACCACTCCACGCACGACGCGCTCACGGGCCTGTTGAACCGTCGCTCGTTCCGCGACGCGCAGGCGGCGCGCGGGGGCGGCGCCGGTGGTTGCTTCATCCTGCTCGACATCGACCACTTCAAGTCGATCAACGACCGTCTCGGCCACGCGGCCGGCGACGACGTGCTCGTGGAAGTCGCGCGCCGCCTGCGTGCCTGTGCCGACGGGCACGGACAGGCGTTGCGCTGGGGCGGCGAGGAATTCCTCGTGCATGTCGACGGCGGCGAACCTGCGGCGCACGCGGCCCTCGTGCGTGCGCTGCTCGACGCCGTGGCGGGCGCGCCTGTCGCGCTCGCGGATGGGCAGGCGCTGGACGTGACCATCACGGCCGGTGCGCTGTCGGTGCCCGCCGGCGCGCCGCTCGACTGGCAGCACGCGCTCGTGCTGGTCGACGAGGCGTTATATCGGGGCAAGCGGGACGGGCGCCGCTGCGCCTGGTTCGGCGAGTGGGACGGGAGCGGTACGGTCGCGCGCGAGGTGCGAATCGCGACGGTCGGTGCCGCGCGCGTCGCGGAGCAGCATGCCGGCGGCGTGAAGATCGGCAGTGCCGAGGGCGTCTGCTCCGCCTGATCCGCTAGGTACGTCCCGGATTGCCTGCTTTGACCGCCTTGGCATGCCACGGTTCTCATAACCTCGACCTCTCGAACCGCCCGGTGCGGACCCGCATGCCGGGTGGTGCGGGAAGGACCGGTCAGATTCGCTGGCCGCCCCGATCCCGAGCTACTTCCGTCCTACTGCGCGACCTTCAGATCGACGTTCGGCGCTTCCCCAAAAATCTCCGGCGCATACATCGCCTCAACCCGCGTCGCCGGAAACCGGAACGTACCCGCATTGTTCAGCCGCACCGTGTAGCTGAGATCCCATTCCGCGGCAGTGACCCGTGCGTAGTAGGCACGATAACTGTCACTGCCACGCTCGACGTACGTCGGCCGCGCCGTCCACGGCAGGCGGGCAGCGACGTCCGCCAACTGGGCCGTGATGCTTTCGCCGCCCAGGCCCTTACCGAGGATCGTTGCACCGGACGGAATCGGGTCGTCGATGGCGAGCCAGCCATTGTCGCCGTGCGACACGATGTGCAAGGTTACGCGCATCACGTCGCCTTCCGACCAGCGGCCGGGCACGCGCTGCTGGACCGGTGCGATGGTCTTGCTGACGGCCAGGCCGTGCGCGATCGCTTGCTCCGTCTTCATCGCGGCCTTGACCTGCACCGTCGCCCATGGCGCCCCCGTTCCCTTGTGGTCGAGCGCCAGCGCGGCACGGGTGCCGTCCCTCGGTAAGGCCAGCAGCGCCGGCGCGGGATCGGGCCAGGTGCGCGCCACACTCTGCGTGGCCAAGGTCGCCGTCGACGTTCCCGTCACCGGCGCGCCGTCGGACGTCTGCGCGAGACGGCGCAGGGCGACGACGGCCCAGGCGTTCGCCACGGTCGTGTTCCAGTGGCCGTTCGCCTGTACGTCGACGAGCGACTGGATCATGCGCGGCACGTCGTCCCGCCAGCGCGCGTCCGCCTGCGCCCATTGCTGCACCAGCAGCGCAGTGCGGGCCGCGACCACGTCGCCGGTCCACATCATCCACCAGCGCTGCTGCGACCCATCCCCGCGCCAGCGCAGGCGCGTACCCTGCAGGTCGTAGCGGTTGCGCAGGCTCGCGGCGGCGCTGTCCAGGCGGTCGCGGCGCAACGCGTCGTCGGGGGTGGTCAGCACATAGCGCACCCAGTCCAGCAGGGCGATGGTGGGCAGGGCGTTCAGGTCCTCCGGCACCACCGCATCCGCCGCGCGCACGGTCGCGCCGAGGGTGGCCTGCAGCGCCAGGCGGCGGTCCAGCAAGCCCAGGTCGTACGGCCACTGGGCGCGGTCGGGATGGGCCAGCGCGTCGTGCAGGCCCGTTTGCATGCGCGCACGCGCGTGGTCGGGGAGCGGCCAGCCGGTGGCCGCCGACATGTCGAGCAGGTAGGCCGTCAGGACGTCGCTGCCGGGCGTGTCGGGGAAATACTCGACCAGGCCGTTCGCGGCCAGGTGTTTCGGCAGCTGGGCCATCGCGGCATTCCACGCTTCGACGTTGCCGCTGACGACGGCCATCGACACCATCTGCTCCATGCAGCGATACGGATACGCGGCCATCCATGCCTGCGCCCCCGCCACCGCGGCGGCGCCCGGGCTGCCGGTCCACTGCACGGTCACGCCGCCCAGCCCCGGCAGCGCATCACGCGGCAGCGCGACGGGAAGGCTGCGGGCGCGGTCGACCTGCACCAGCATGCTGTCACGCACCGTGACGGGCATTCCGGTCACGCGCTGGGTGACGAGCAGCGCGTCGCTATCGTTGCCCCGGTCGGCGCGCGCCGCGATCCGCCAGTCGATGCGGTCGACGCCCGTGGGCACGCGGACGCGCCACGAGACCGGCTGGCTCGCGCGCGCCGGCAGCGTGACCGTGCGCTCGAGCGGTGCCGATGCGCCGGCCGACGCTTCCGCGCGGACGCGAACCGTCATCGCGCTGTCGCTGTCGTTGCGCACCGTGACCTTCTGTTCCAGTTCGTCGCCGCCGCGCACGACGGGCGGCAGGCCGGACAGCACCTGCAATGGCTTGCGCGTCTGGACGGTGGCCTTGCCGATGCCGTAGGAGTCGGCGCCGTCCATCGCCAGCGCGACGATGCGCCAGCGCGTCAGCGAATCCGGCAGCGGGATGTCGACGCGTGCGCGCCCGTCCTGGTCGAGCTGCACGTCGGCCTTCCACATGGCCAGGCTGGAGAAGTCCGCGCGCGGCGCGCCCATGCCGGGCAGCGCGCCCACGTCCTCGGCGACAACGCCGTTTTGGAAGGCGAGATTCTTGTCCGTGGCGGCGAAGACCGCGCGCTGTCCGGTGACCACGATCGGCCTCTCGTTCGGAACCGGCGCCGGTGCCGGTGCTCCCGCCATCGCGCGGGCTTCATTCGATGTCCGCGTGGCGTACCGTTGCAGCAGCGACTCGAGCTCCGGCCAGGCGCGCGCGATCGGCCCGAACGGGAAGTCCCTCTGCAACGTCAGGACGCTGTGTGCGGTTCCCATCGGGATGTAGCGGTCGCGCCAGAAGCTGTCCATCAGCGCCCAGGTGTCGTTCGGCTTGAGCAGGTTCAGCGCGTCGTCCACGGCGATCAGCGTCACCCTGGCACCGGCCGCGCTGGCCCCGGCGTGGCGCACCCGCACCTCGGCCTGCACCGTGTCGCCGGGCCGCGCGGTCGCGTGGTCCAGTGCCACCTCGACGTCCAGCGCGTGGCTGGCGCGGGCGAAATGCAGGTCGAGCGTGTCGTCGTGCTCCATTTCCCCCGCCGGCTCGATCTTGTCGAGGACGTCGTCCGCCGCGCGCACGAACTGTGCGACCAGCTTCACGCCCGGCGCGAACCCGGGTTCGCTCGGCAGCGTGACCTCCTCGTCCGCCGCGGTCACGGTCATCACGTGGCTGGCCAGGACGCCTTCGCGCTCCACCGTCAGCAGCGCGGTCGCCGGCAGGAACGGCGGTCGCAGGCGCAGCTTCACGGGCTGGCCGGCCTCGGGTTCGCGCTCGTCCGCCAGTGCGATCGCGGACTCTCGGCTGCCCCACTGGAACAGGCCAGGGCTAACGAGGGCCGTGGGGCTCGACGCTTCCGGCGCGGCGGCCCGGAACAGCCACTCGTCGGCCGTCCTGCCCGTCCAGGGGACCGTGCATTGTCCTTTGCCATGTTCGTCGGTGTGCACCGTACACGCGGGAACGCGCACGCCCGGTTCTTCGCTCCAGTAGCCGCGCCAGTCGATGCCCTGAACGTAGTGCGCCCGCGCGGCATCCACGGTCACGACCTCGCCGGGCACCGGGCGGTTGGCGGCGTCCACCACGATCACAGAGACACTGGCGCTGTCCGCGACCGTGCCGCGCCGCACCGCCAGCCCGACCTTGCGCGCGCGGGGCCACACGGCCACGTTCACGGACTGCACATTGGTCTCGCCGTTCGGATCGGCGAACTCCATTTCGGCATGCAGCGTGAGCGGCGTATCCAGCACCGGCACGTCGACCTTGGCGTGATAGCGGCCCGCCTGGTCGAGCGAGGCCCGGCGTTCGGTGAAGGAGGGCGGATCGATGGGTGGTCGGCTCACGTCGGCGAAGCCGTAGGCCGGTACCGGGTCGGCCGCGCCGGCCGTGTACCTGCCGCGGAGAACGATCGGCTGGTTCGCCGCCGAACCGCCGGCCAGGAACGCGAGGCGGCCCGCCAGGTCGACGACGGGCGCCTTGCCCTCGCCGGTGACGTGTGCGTCCAGGCGGGCCTCGAACACGGGCAGGCGGAACGCTTCGACCTGGAAGGTCCCCCAGCCCACTTGCCGATCGTCGGCGCCGAAGATCATGTAGTCGTAGGTGCCCAGCCGGGCGCCCGGCGGCACGCGCCACTGGTGCAGCGCGCTGCCGCGGGCGTCGAAGGCCATTGCGGCCTCGTATACTTTGGCGCCGCTCGTATCGACGATCCTGAGCTTGCCCGTCTGCGCGGGCGGGACCGTGTAGCCGTTCGCGCCGGGCAGGCGCGCCACGGCCTGCATCGACAGCGTCTCGCCAGGACTCAGCAGCGTGCGGTCGAGGATGGCGTGGACGATCTGGCGCGGCGCTTCCGTGCGCGGCAGGCCCGGACGATGCTGCAGGACCGCGACGTCGTTGCCATGGCGGGCGACGAACCACAGGCCATCGCTGGCGTCGCGGCAGGTCGCCGGTGCCAGCGGCTGGTCGATCCGCACGCGTCCCTGCGCGTCGGTGCGGCCGGAGAACAGGCGCCTGCCGTGGCAATCGTGCACGTCGACGAGCGTGTCCGCCTGCGGGGCCGCGCTGTCGATGGCGGTCACCCAGACGAGCGATGGGTAGCGGTCGGAAAGGCGCGCGTGGATGCGCAGATTGGTGAGCTGGACGAGGGCAAGGCGCGCGCTGTCGAGTCGGCGTGCGTTGTCGATGCCCGGGTAGCGCGCCGCGATCGCCCTGGCGTCCGCCGCCATGCGGGCGCGGTAGCGCGGGCTGTCGACTTCGACGAGCCATGTGCCATAGCCGGACAGGGGCAACGGAGCGAGTTCCAGCGCGCGGCCCGACGGGGCGACTTCCTGGTCGACGTGCGTGCTCGCGGCCCGTGCGCCGACCTCGTCGAGCAGGGCGGCCGAACGCGCGAATGCTCGTTGGCGCGGCGTGTCGGCGGTGGTCCTGAGCCCGCCCAGTGCCGCGCTGCGGTGCAGGGCCAGCAGGGTGGCGTTGCGGTCGTGGGCGCTGTCCAGGTGCCAGGCCCGTACGCCGACCTTGGGCTCGGTGTTGCGCAGGACGACTGCCCAGCGGGCTTGCCGTCCTGGCTTCCACGGCACCACGCCCTGTTGCTGCGCCATGGCGGCGTACGCGGGCAAATGGCTCACCACGAGCGGCGTCTTCTGCGGCGTCACCGTGCGGATGGTGCGGCCGGTGACGTCGGTCATCGGTTTGTCGAAGACGGGTGTCAGCCGCTCGCCTTCCGCCATCAGGGCGTCGGTCGGGAACCGGTTCGCATCGAACGTGTAGTCGGGTGCATGTTTGACCGGATAGCGCCGGCCCGCGCCGTCCGCCAGGACGATCGCGTCATCTGCCGGCAGCACCATCTTTTCTGAAAACTCGAGGGTGACGGGGCCGCGCGGATCGCATCCGGGTGTACCCATCATCACAGTGCATTCCACGGCCACCGTCAGCGGCGGACGCACGTGCAGGCGGAAGGTCTGGTCGAGCGGATGGGCCACGTCGTGGCGGGAGCGGATGTCCTTGCCCCACACCCAGTTGACGTCCGCATCGTTCGGCCACGGTTGGCTGCCGCAGCGGGCGACGATCCAGTCCTGTTGACTCTCCGTGCGCGGATAGGCCTTCCGGTAGCGGTCGATGACGTCCTGCGCCTGCGCGCCCGCCAGCACGCTGACCGGTTGCGCCGCGCCGTTCACGTTGCACGCCAGGTGGGCAAGCGACGCGGGGTCGACGGGGGCCGACGGGACGAACATCGCCACCGGCTCTTCCAGTGCGAGGTTCGACTTGAGCGGGGCCTGGAAGAACCGGATGCCTGCCAGCGGCCCGCCCGTATCGAAGCGCCATGGCGCGGGCATCGTGACGGGCTGGCCCTTCAGGTCGGAGACCGGCTGCGGACGCACGGTGCAGGTCACGCCGTCCGGCAGCCTCCGGGGAAACTCGCCCACCCAGTTGCGTGCGTCGATCCAGTGGCCGACGGCCTTGAGGTCCGGGTCGCTGCAGACCACGGTGGCGGCATCGCCCGCGCGATCGTTGCCCAGCGTGGCCACGTCGTCGCTGAACCGCATCCGGACCTGGCGCACGTCGCGCTGCGTCTTGACCGGCCCCACGTCGACGACGGTGGTGGCGGCGAGTGCGGCGGCGGCGCCCAGCGCGAGGCTGGCGAGGCCGCAAGCGACGGCGGCATGAAGGGAGAGTGTCGGTCGCATGAGGGGCGGCGTTGTTGGGGGCGCAGCCACTCTAGCAAAATGTTTGTGCGGAAAATGCACGAATTCCCACGGCGGCCGCGCCCGCGGCAGCCATCACCCCACGACCACATCCACCCCGTCCAGCACCGCGCGATCCGCCACCGCGTCGATCGCCACGATCCTGCCGTCGCGCACCTGCACCCGCAGCACGAGCAGCAGATCCCCCGCCGGCACCACGGCAACCCCGAGCTCGCCGTCGAGCAGGGCCGCCGACGCCGCGTGCGCCCGGCCCTTGAACGCCTCGGCCACGGCACCGGCGCCGCGAATTTCCGCCAGCGACCCGAGCGTCACGGCCGCCGCATCCGCGCGGAACACGACGTTGGGGTCGAGCACCCGCAGCAGACCCGTCATGTCGCCGCCGCGCGCCGCCACGAGGAACGATTCGATGAGCCACTGGCGATCGGCGACGGCATGGTCGGCGTCGCCGTCGCGCACGCGCCGGCGCGCGCGGCTGGCCAGTTGGCGGGCCGCTTCGGGCGTCTTGTCGAGGATCGGCGCGATGTCTTCGAATGCGACGTCGAACAGGTCGTGCAGCACGAACGCGAGCCGCTCGGACGGCGTCAGGCGGTCGAGGACGACGAGCATCGCGAGGCCGATCGCGTCCACGCGCAGCACCTCCTGTTCCGGCGTGTCGTCGGACGCGAGGTCGAACTCGGGATCGATCGGTTCCTCGGCGCGCGCGCTGCGGGCGCGCAGCATGTCCAGGCAGATGCGCGCGACGACCGTCGTCAGCCAGCCGGGCAGGTTGGCCACGTCGTCCGTGTCGCTGCGGGCCAGGCGCAGCCACGCTTCCTGCACGGCGTCGTCGGCTTCGTGGGCGTTGCCGAGCATGCGCAGGGCGACGCTGCGCAAGTGCTTGCGGCTCGCTTCGAATCGTTCGGACAACGACAATGGTTCGCGCATCTGTCACATCTCCTCGATTGCATTCGTCAACAGGGTGAAGCGCCCGCGGACCGCAATCCGGCGGTCCGGCGCCCGACCAAGGAGATTACCATGCAAGCACGTATGACCAACATCGCCGTCCTCGCCCCCGACACCTTCAAGGCCCTGCAAGCCCTCGGGAATGCCGTGAAGGACAGCAGCCTGCCGAGCCGTACGCGCGACCTCGTGCACCTGCGCGCCAGCCAGATCAACGGCTGCGGCGTCTGCTGCGACATGCATCCGCGCATGATGAAGCGCGCCGGCGAGACCGACGAGCGCCTGTTCGCCGTGGCCGCATGGCGCGACACGCCGTATTTCACCGACGCCGAACGCGCCGCGCTGGCGCTGGCCGAATGCGTGACGCGCATGGCCGATCGCGCCGATCCCGTCCCCGACGCCGTCTGGGAAGAAGCCGCCCGCCATTACGACGAACGCGCGCTGGCCGACCTGGTCGTGCAGATCTCCGTGATCAACGTGTGGAACCGCCTGAACGGCAGCACGCGCCAGGTTGCGGGGCAGTGGGCGTAAATGCCGCCTGGCATGCCGCGCGCCGGACGTCGACGGTAATCCGCGCGCGGCCCGCATCGGGCTACAATAGGCCCATGAAAAACTGGATCAACCGCCTGCGGGGCGGTGCCGACAACACGGACGGCGCGAAGTCGGCCGTTCCCGCACCCGGCGCCGAGCTGGACGGACAGGTGGGCATGGCCGCCGAGATCGAGGCCACGTATTACCGCTGGCTGACGGCGTCCGCCGGCTATGCCGCGCCGGCCGCCGTCGAGAACGCAATCCTCGACGAGGTGCGGGGTCTCGCGCGCGAGCCCGGCACCGCGGCCGAGCTGGTGCCGCGCGTCCCGGAAGTGATCCCGCAACTGCTGCGCAGCCTGCACGACGAGGCGTCGAACGCGGAACTGGCGCGCCAGGTCGCGCAGGACGTCGTGCTCGTGGCGGAAGTCATCCGCGAGGCGAACAGCGCGTACTACCGGCCGATGTCGCCCGTGAAGACGGTCGAGGCGGCCCTCATGATGCTGGGCCAGAACGGCTTACGCATGCTGCTCGCGCGCGTCGCCTTCCGGCCGATCATCAAGCTGCAGTCGACAGGCTTTGCGCGCGTGGCCGCGCCGCTCGTCTGGAACCAGTCCGAGAAATGCGCGTTGGCCGCGAGCCTGATGGCGCCTGGCCTCACGGCGGGCGCGTTCGAGGCCTATCTCGCGGGCCTGATGCAGAACCTGGGCCTCATCGTCGGTTTCCGCCTGGCCGACCGCGTCTGCGACGACGGCAAGGTGCCCGGTTCCAGCGACTTCGGCCTGCAATTGCTGGACGAGGGCCGCATGCTGTCGGCCGCCATCGCCCGCCACTGGGACTTCCCCGCGTCCGTCGCCGACGCCATCGCGCACGCGGGCGAGCCGGGCGAGGAAAACCTGGCGCAAGCCCTCGCGCTGGGCGACCGCATCGCCAAGCTGCGCCTCCTGATCGACGCCCACGTCATCGGCGAGGACGACGGCTTCGTCTCCGACGGCCTCGACAACTTCCAGCGCCGCTGCCTCGGCAAGCTCAGCAACGTCGAAAGCTGACCTCGCGCAATAGCGTCGCGTGCGCGCACCATTGCGCCACGCCGTGTTGCCACGACCGTGTTTCCGTGTAATCATGATTTTCGGACAGGAAACTTTTTTACCGGACGTGGAGGAGACACGATGATCCGCAAGACGAAAGTTGCATCCCTGATACTGGCGATGGCCGTGCTGCCCTGGTGCGGCGGGCACGCGGTCGCCGGCCCGCTGGACGAGGCGAAGGCGAAAGTTCACCTGGACGCCGTCGCCGCCGGCGACCTGGACGCGCTGATGCGCGACTATGCGGACGACGCGTACATGGAGTGGGTCGGGGGCCCGCTCGACGGACGTTACCACGGCAAGGCCGCGATCCGCGCCGTCTGGCAGAAATTCATCGCGGCGAACGCCGGCAAGCCCCGTCCGGCCAGCTTCGGCAAGCTGACGGCGCTCGGCAACCCGCGCGGCACGTCGCTGCAGGCGAAGGCCGACTATGGCGGCGCCGTGCCGGTGAAAGTGTGGCACGTGCTGACCTACCGCGACGGCGACCTCACCACCGAGGTCTGGCAGATCGCGCCCACGCTGCAGATCGATCCGTGATGCCGTCGTCGTCGCCGGCGCTGCTGGCGCTGCTGCTGGCAGCCGCCGCTTCTGTCTCTGCCGCGCCCGTCGAGGTGCTCGTGCAGACGCCGGCCGGCGGCCCGGTGGCCGATGCGGCCGTGATCGTCGAGCCGCTCGCGGGCCCGGTCCCGCATGCGCGTGCGGGCGCGCATGCGGCCATCGAGCAGCGGGGCCGCGAATTCATGCCGTGGATGACCGTCGTGCAGACGGGGACCAGCGTCGACTTCCCCAACAACGACACGATCCGCCACCACGTGTATTCGTTCTCGGAGCCGAAGCGTTTCGAGATCAAGCTGTACGCCGGCAAGCCGGGCAAGCCCATCGTGTTCGACAGGCCGGGCCAGGTCGACATCGGCTGCAACATCCACGACTGGATGGAAGCGCACGTGCTCGTCGTCGACACGCCGTACTTCGCTCGCACGGGCGCGGACGGCCGCGCCACCGTCGCGGGCGTGCCCGCGGGCCGCTATCGCCTGCGCCTGTGGCATCCGCGCCAGAAGGCGCAGGTCGCACCGGACGAGATCGACGTGGACGACGCACCCGTGCGCCTGACGCTCGCGCTCGATGCGAAACCGCGCGAGCCCAGGCCGCACACCGAGGACGACCCGGACCGCTACTGACATGTCATCGAGATCGCTGCGGCACAGGATCGCCATCGTCTTCGTCGGCCTGCTCGTGCTGGTCATGGGCTTCGTGCTCGCGCTCGTCCACAGCAGCAGCGCGCGCATCGTCGAACGCGAGACGCAGCGCGAGCTGGCCGTCGGCGCCAAGGTATTCCAGCGCCTGCTCGAACAGAACCAGCGCCAGCTGGAGACGGCGGCCGCCGTGCTGTCGGCCGACTTCGCGTTCCGCGAGGCGATCGCCACGCAGGACCAGCCGACCGTGCGCTCCGTGATCCGCAACCACGGCCAGCGCATCCACGCGCAGGTCATGATGGTCACGGGCATCGACGGCAGGATGATCGCGACGACGCAGCGTGCGGCGGCGGCCGGCGATCCGTTCCCGTTCCCCGACCTGCTCGCGCAAGCCGAGGCGGCGGGGCGCAGCGCGGGCTTCCGCCAGATGAAGAACGGCCAGCTGTACCAGGTCGTGCTCGTGCCGATCATGGCGCCCACGCGTATCGCCTGGGTCGCGATGGGCTTCCACGTGGACGACCGGTGGGCGAGTGACATGGCGGACGTGACGGGCCTCGGCGTGCACATCGTGCGCGCGGGGACGCCGGGGCTGCTCGCGTCGTCCGCGCAACGGGCCGCGCTCGAGGGTGGCGCGCGCTACGCCCACGTGGACGTGCCGCTGGACGGCGGCTTGCAGGCCGTGCTGCAGCTTCCCGTCGCGCAAGTGCAGGCGCCGTTCGAGCAGCTGCAGGGACGTCTGCTGGGCGTGATCGGCGCGGCGGTGCTCGTGTTCGCGCTGGGCAGCGTGATGCTGGCCGGGCGCATCGTGCAGCCCCTGAACGAATTGTCCGCGGCCGCGCGCCGCATCGCGCTGGGCGACTACGCGCAGCCGCTGCCGCCCGCAAAGGGCGACGAGATCGGCCAGCTGGCCGCGAGTTTCGAGCAGATGCGCAACGGGATCGCGAGCCGCGAGGAGCGCATCGGCCGCCTGGCCTATGTCGACGAACTGACGGACCTGCCGAACCGCACGCGCTTCCTGGAAGCGTTCGGCCGCCTCACGCCGGGCGGTGGGGGCGCCGTGCTGGTCGTGAACGTCGACCGCTTCGCCCTCATCAACAACGCGCTGGGCCACCTCGTCGGCGACCGCCTGCTGCGCGCCGTCGCGGGCCAGCTCGCGCCGCTGGTGCCGCCCGGCGGCATGCTGGCGCGCCTGTGGGGCGACCAGTTCGCGTTCCTGCTGGAGCGCGCGGACGCCGACGCGGCGCGCACGTTCGCCGACGCCGTACTTGCAGCATTGCGCGATCCCGTCACGCTGGATGGCCAGCGCCTCGACATCGAAGCGGGTGTCGGCATCGCGCTGTATCCGGACGACGGCCCCGATGCGAGCACGCTGCTGCGCCGCGCGGAACTCGCACTGGCCGCGGCCAAGCGGCGCCATTCCGGCGTCGCGTTCGCGTCCGAGACCGGGGCCGAGCCCGCGCACGAACAACTGTCCCTCATCGGCGACATGCGGCGCGCGCTGGCGGCGGGCGAATTCACGCTCGCGTACCAGCCCAAGCTGGCGCTGGGCAGCGGCCGCATCGTGGCGGTGGAAGCGCTGCTGCGCTGGCAGCATCCGGAGCGCGGCAGCATCGCGCCGGCGCGCTTCATTCCGTTCGCCGAGCAGACGGGCTTCATCCGCGAGATCACGCCGTGGGTGCTCGACATGGCCGTGCGCCAGGCCGCCGTGTGGCATGCGGCGGGCCTGGACATCGCCGTGTCGGCGAACCTGTCGACACTGGACCTGCTCGACCCGTACCTGGGCCGGCGCGTGCGCGGCCTGCTGGAACGCCACGCCGTGCCGGCGCGCCGCCTGTGCCTGGAAATCACGGAGAGCGCACTGATGGACGATCCCACGTTGGCGCAGGCGCACCTGGACGAACTGGCGGGCCTGGGCATCAAGCTGTCGATCGACGACTACGGTGTCGGCCAGGCGTCGCTGGCCTACCTGAAAAGCCTGCCCGTCGACGAATTGAAGCTCGACCGCAGCTTCATCACCGCTATCACGGAATCGCCGCGCAACGCGGCGATCGTCGAGTCGACGATCATGCTCAGTCACGCGCTGGGCCTCACCGTCGTCGCGGAAGGCGTGGAGACGCAGGCCGAACTGCGCTGGCTGCGCGCGCACGGCTGCGACATCGCGCAAGGCTATGGCATCGGGCGGCCGATGACGGCGGCGCAGCTGCAGGACTGGCTGGCCGCGTTCGTGCCCGACATGACCGTCTGACGGAGGCTTACGCCAGGAAGTCGAACGCCGACGGCGGCCGTCCGCCGTTCATCATCCCGAACAGCGAATTGGCCCCCGCATTCGTGTACTGCTGCACGAGGGCGTTCGCCTGTGCGTTGACCGCCTGGGTCAGCCGCGTTTTCTTGTCGGCGAGCGCATCGCGGTCCTTCGTCACCGCGGTGGCCTCGTTGGCGATCGTGCCGCCCGTCGCCAGCTGCTGCGCGATGCCGGTGCCGACCTTGTCCGCGAGGCCGGCGCCGCCGTTCGCGAACAGCTTGGCCACGCGGTCCGGGTCGGCCGCGATCGCCGCGTTCAACGTCGCGTCGTCGACGGCCAGCGTGCCGCTCTTCGCGCTGACGCCGATCGCGGCCAGCGCAGCGGGATCGATGCCGGCCACGAGGCGCCCGAACTGGTCCTGGGCCTGCGCCAGCATGCGGTCGCCGGCCACGTCGCCCGTCTTCAGCGCGGCCAGGCGCGCGGGCAGGGCATTGACGGCAGCGGCGAACGCCTTCACGTTGCGCGCGATGGCGCTGCCCTTGTCGGCGGAGTCGCCGGCCAGCGTCACCGTGCTCGTGCCGACGGCCTTGAGGTCGAGCGTGACGCCGGCGATGGCGCCCGCCAGCTTGTTGCCGGCGCTCGTGACGGCCTTGCCGTCGACGTTCACGAGCGCGTCCTGCGCGGCCCGCGTCTGCGTCACCGTGCCGTGCGCGGGCGGCTGCCAGGTCAGCAGCGCCTGCAGCGCGGGGTCGCCGGTGACGCTGATGCGCATGGCGTTCGCGGCGCCCGGCTGGCCCGTCAGGTTCAGGACGACGCCCTTGTCGGTGGACGCCAGTGCCGCATCCACGCCGGCCGCCTTGAACGCGGCGGCGATGCCTTGCGGCGTGTTGTCGGGCGCGCCGATGCGGATCGTCTTCGTGCCGGCGCCCGTGTCGATCTTGACGACGGTGGGCGCGCCGCTGCCGATCGTCGTCGTGGCGCTCGGCATCCGCACGGTCGACAGTTGCTGGGCCTGGGCCAGCTGCTTCACCTCGACCTTGTGCGAGCCGGCCGCGGCGCCGGTCGCCGTGATGCGCGCATCGACCGCCTTGCCGTCGACTTGCGGGACGAGTTTCAGGCCGCTGGCCGCGAGCGTGCCGGCGACAGACCTGACGTCGTCCAGCACATTGGCGAGCCGGCCCAGCACGGACAGGCGCGCGTCGTCGCGCCGGATCTGCGCATCGATGCCTTGCAGGCCGGGGTTGCGGGCCGTCAGCGACGCGACGGCGCTGCCGTACAGATCGGACACGCTCCGGTTGCCTGCCGCCGCGGTCGTCGTGGAAGGGATCGTGGATGTCATGCCGTGATTATCCGCGCAAGCTTGTCATTTCATGCATCGAATACCGTGCCGATTACCCGTCAATCTCCGCGTTCGGCGCGGGTGCCTCGGCGAAGGCGGCGACGGCGCCCACGACTTCGCCCGCCTCGTCGCGCACGGGCACGGCGTTGATCACGACGTGCATCCGCTCGTCGTCCGAGAAGCGCACCGTCAGTGCCTCGCCGCGCACTTCCTCGCCGGTGGCGGCGGCGCGGTGCAGCGGCAGCTCGTCGAGGCCCAGCAAGGTGCTGCCGGCATACACGGCGAACGCGCGCCCGCCGCGGATGTCGGGCCGCGGGCAATCGCCGCTGTGCAGCCGCAGCAGGCGTTCGGCCGCCGGGTTGGCCTTGATGCGCCGGCATTCGCGGTCGCTGGCGACGAACAGGGCGGATTGTGCGGCCTGCATGACGCCTTCCAGCTCGCTCGTGCGGCGCTGCTCGCGCCGCTGGCTGTCCTGCAGCGCGCCCGCCAGGCGCCGCTGTTCCGTGATCTCCTCGACGACGACCGACACGCCCAGCAAGGTGTCGTCGCGGTCGTACACGGGATGCAGGCTCTCGCGCCAGACGCGGCGCGCGTGCGGCTGCGCCGGCGTCGCGCCTTCGAACACGGAGCCGACGATGGGACGCCCCGTCGCCATCACCTGGCGCAGGCGCACCTCTGCGGACGGCGCGATTTCGGGGATGACATCGTGGATCGACTTGCCGATGTGGTCCTCGACGGGCAGGCCGTTGATGTCGGCCAGCAGGCGGTTCAGGCGCACGTAGCGCAGGTCGAGGTCCAGCAGGGCCAGGCCGACGGGGACGTGGTCGAACGCGGCCTCGAGGGTCAGCGCGGCGCGGCGCACGTCGCGGCAGGCGCGTTCGGCGTCCGCCAGGCGCTGCTGCTGCCGGCCCAGGAGGATGGCGACGACGGCCGCGAGGGGCATCAACAGCAACAAAAGCTCTGCACTTGCGACGGGCACGACTTTCCTCCGAAGAGACCTTTTGCTGGTTGAAATTTAACAATGCTAGGTCAGCGATTCGTCAACATATCATTACATCGGCGAACTGCTCAATATCTGCATGCCAAACTGCGGCCGCGACCGAGGGAAGCGGCGATGTTTGCGCACTCACTTACGCACTTGCAGCGTTATTGCGAACATCACCGGGTCGCGACCGACGACGTGTTTGCGACAGTAATTTTACGTATATCAAAGATTTGTCGAATCAATAATAATCGCCTGCCAGGCAGTCAAAAAAGAGGAGACCCATGTCATTTGTAATCGTTCTCGCCGCACTGGCGTTTCTGATGTTCGCCGCGTACCGAGGTTATAGCGTGATCCTGTTCGCGCCGATCGCCGCGCTGGGTGCCGTGCTGCTCACGGCGCCGGACGCCGTCGCCCCCGTCTTTTCCGGCATCTTCATGGAAAAGATGGTCGGCTTCGTCAAGCTGTACTTCCCCGTGTTCATGCTGGGCGCCGTGTTCGGCAAGGTGATCGAGCTGTCCGGCTTTTCGGAGGCTATCGTCAACGCCGCCATCCGCTACATCGGCCGCTCGCGCGCGAACGCCGTGATCGTTGCCGTGTGCGCGCTGCTGACGTATGGCGGCGTGTCGCTGTTCGTCGTCGTGTTCGCCGTGTACCCGTTCGCGGCCGAGCTCTACCGCCAGAGCAATATCCCGAAACGGCTGATGCCGGGTGCGATCGCGCTGGGCGCATTCTCGTTCACGATGGATTCCCTGCCGGGCACCCCGCAAATCCAGAACATCATCCCGACCACGTTCTTCAAGACGACGTCGTGGGCGGCGCCCGTGCTGGGCACCGTCGGCTCGCTGTTCATCGTCGTCGTCGGCCTGTCGTACCTCGAATGGCGCCGCCGCGCGGCGCTGGCGCGCGGGGAGGGCTACGGCACGTCGCTCGTCAACGAGCCGGAACGCGTTGCCGCCACGTCGCTGCCGCATCCGGCGCTGGCGCTGCTGCCGCTCGTCGTCGTGGGCGTGGCGAACTTCATCCTCACGCGCATGATCCCGCAGTGGTACGGCGATGCGTTCACGGTGCCGGCCGAGATTCTGCCGGGCGTGCACACGCCGGTGACGGCGACCATCAAGACCGTCGTCGCGATCTGGTCGGTGGAGGCGGCGCTGCTGCTGGGGATCGTCGTCGTCATCGTGACGGCGTTCCGGCGCGTCAGCAGTCGCTTCGCGGACGGCTCGAAGGCGGCCGTCGGCGGCGCGCTGCTGGCCGCGATGAACACGGCGTCGGAGTATGGCTTCGGCGGCGTGATCGCGGCGCTGCCGGGCTTCATCGTCGTGAGCGATGCGCTGAAGAGCATCCCGAACCCGCTCGTCAACGCGGCCGTGTCGGTGAGTTCGCTGGCCGGCATCACGGGCTCCGCGTCGGGCGGCATGAGCATCGCGCTGGCCGCGATGTCCGACCTGTTCATCAAGGGCGCCCAGGCCGCGCAGATTCCGCTGGAAGTGCTGCACCGCGTGGTGTCGATGGCCAGCGGCGGCATGGACACCTTGCCGCACAACGGCGCCGTCATCACGCTGCTCGCGGTGACGGGCCTCACGCACAAGGAATCGTACCGCGAGATCTTCGCCGTCACCGTCATCAAGACGCTGGCCGTGTTCTTCGTGATCGGCTTTTATTACGTCACGGGTCTCGTGTGACGATGTACGCGGCGTCCTGCATCACGTAGCGCGCGTAGAGAAAGTCGCGGATCGCGGCCACGCGTCCGCCGGCCCAGTCCAGCACGACGAAATAGTCGGGCGCGTCGGTGCCGCCGGCCTGGCGGATCAGCACCGCCGGCCGTCCTTCCACGCTGCCCGCCCACGCCGTCCAGCCGGGCACCTGCCCGTAGCGCGTGAAGTATTCGCCGACGGCGGGGCCCTGCAAACGCAGCCGGTTCACGAGGTCGAGCCGCACGTCGGCGGCCAGCATCTCGCGCAGCGCGTCGAAGTCGCGCGCGTTGAACAGGTCGACGTAGCGGTGCAGCAGGGTGCGTTCCGCGTCCGGCAGGACCTTGCCCGGGCCGGCCTGCACCGGACGGTCCGCCAGCTCGCGCAGGCGCGCCCGCCCGCGCTGCAGGGCCGATTTCACGGCGGGCACCGTGGTGCCGAGGATCGCGCCGATCTCCTCGGCCGAATAATCCAGCACGTCGAACAGGATCACGACGCTGCGCTGCGCCGGCGGCAGATGCATGAACGCGGGCAGGCTGGCGGCCGCCGCGTCGCGCCGCGCGCGCTCGTCGACCGGGTCGGCGACGAGGTCGATGACGTCGTCGTCGCGCGTGTCGGGCGCGCGCGCGCGGCGCCGCAACAGGTCGAGCGCCAAGTTGTGTGCGATGCGGAACAGCCAGCCTTCCGGATTGTCGATGGGGCCCGTCCGCACGGACGATTCCAGCGCGCGCACGAGCGCATCCTGCACGACGTCCTCGCCGTCGAGCACCGAGCCGACCATGCGCGCGCAATAGCGATGCAGCCGGGGACGCAGGCTTTCCAGGTCGAGTGCGAGAACTTGGGAAGACGGTGCGCTCATGAGGTTATGCAGCAACTGCGGCGGTGAAGGTGGCGGCGACGTCGCAGACGACGGATTCCATCTGCGCGAGCGCCCGTACGCGTTCGGCGTAGGCGGGCATGGCCGGATGCGCCCGCATCGCGGCGATGGCGTCCGCGCTGCGCCACTGGCCGACAATCACCACGCGGCTGTCGTCGCGGGCCAGGTGCAGCGACGAGGCGATGAAGCCGGGGACCTTCGAGATCCACTCGTCCGTGCCTTCCTTCAGCAGGGCCACGAGGCGGTCGCGGTTGTCCGGTGCGGCAGTGAAGACGTTGATCAGGGTGGCGTGGCCGGCGCTGGGGTCGATGTGCAGTGTCATGGTGTCGTCTCCGTTCGAAATGGGCGGACGGTGTGCCCGCCCCACCTGCATAGACGACGGCGCGCGGCAAAACGAATCGGTCTGCCGGACATATTTTTTCGCGGCGCCGCGGACCATGCGTCAGCAGGGCGTGACAACGCGCACGACCGTCTCGCAATAGTCGCGAAAGCCCATGCGCAGGTACAGGTCGTGCGCGCGCGCGTTGGCGCTCATCACGTGCAGGAACGGCGTCTCGCCGCGCGCCAGCTGGCGCAGGATGAGCTTTTCCATCAGGCGTTTCGCGTGGCCGCGGCCCTGGTGGTCGGGATGCGTGCACACGCCGCTGATCTCGCGCAGGCCGCTTGCCGCCATGCGCTCGCCGGCCATCGCGACGAGGCGGCCATCCTCGACGACGCCGAAGTACACGCCCAGCTCGATGGTGCGCGGGCCGAACGGGCCGGGGCGCGTCAGCTGGGCCAGTGCCATCGCGTCGTCCACGTGCGCGGGGCCCAGCGGCACGGCGTCAGGGGCAGGGTCAAAGGCCGGGCCCGGGCGGCCGTCCCACACGAGGCGGAACATCGTGGCCTCGACGTCGATGCGCCAGCCTGCCGGCGCGGGACCGGACCAGGCATCGCAATAGAACGACTCGCCGGGCGCGCAGAACGGACGCAGCGCGGCGAAGTCGGGCGCATGCGGATCGGGAAAGCCGACGATCGGCGAAAAGCCGGGCGCGTAGCGGCGCGCGCGGTCAGTGCCGGTGGACAGGTGGCGGTGGGGGCCGGAGAGGCAGTTCCAGAAGATGTTGTCGAGCGGGTGGGGCATGATCCGGGCGTGCGCAAAAAATGTCACTCTAGCATGCCGCGGAGGCGTTCACGCGGGCAGCCGCAGCACCGGTCGACCAGGGGCCGCGCGCCTGGCCTGTTGCCGGTCCGGGCGGCGCGATGCGCGTCCTTACAACGGTTTGACCACGATGTCGTAGGCAATCGCGCATGACACGGCTATACTTGATAATTCCAATGGGCAATATATTTAACGCTTTATACTTGTTTTTCATCCAATCTGGGGTTTTGCGATGTACCGAAATCTGCATGGCATCAAAGCCGGCACCGGGCGGGCCGGCGGGTTCACGCTGATCGAACTGATCGTCGTGATCGTTATCCTTGGCGTGCTGTCGGCCGTCGCGTTGCCGAAATTCGTCGACCTCGGGTCGTCGGCCCGCACGGCGTCGATCCAGGCGCTGGCCGGGTCCGTGAAAACGGGCATCGGCGTGGTCAAGTCGCTCACGGCACTGCACGGGGCGGGCACGGCGGCCGGACCCGTCAACCTGACGTTCGTCACGCTGGACGACTCGACCCAGGTGCGCGTCTGGAGCGGCTACCCGGACCGCTGGTGCGACGGTATCGGCGCGGTGCTGCAAGGCGCGAAGGTCCCGACCAACGGCTGCTACCTGTCGTCGGCAGCGGTCACGGGCGACGATTACACGTTCTATGGCTTCGGCAACAACAAGCTGCCGGGCGGCGACGCCGGGTGGCGCATCGAGAGCGCGCCGACGCCCATGAACTGCTCCGTCCAGTACACGTACAACGGCACCGGCGTCCCCGTCGTGACGGCCAACACGAGCGGCTGCTGACCGTGGCGCTGGGCACTGTTGCCCGGCGCCGAACAGTTTGTTCCATCTGACGGCATTTATCCCACGCCCGCGAACGCCCACAATGCATGGACGGCGACACCCGTCGCCCTCCATTCATTGACAGGAGCATTCATGCCGTTCGCAAATTTCAAGTTTCCCCAAGGCGTCGTCGACGCCGCGCGCAAGGAAGAGATCATCCACCGCACGACCGCGATGTTCGTCGAGTATTTCGGCGAGCAGGCGCGGCCGTATTCGATGGTGCTCGTCGAAGAGGTGGCCGACGGCGGCTGGGGCCGGGCCGACGAGACCCTCACGCTGGCCAAGATGGGGCTCGCTGCCGACGCCGCTTGATTGCAGATGCAATGCAAACGGCGCGCCGCGACAGGGTGCTTTTCGGTAGCATGGGTTTTCCGCACATCTGGTTTTGTTTCGATGGAGACCCAATCCTCAGCCGCCCCGTCCCGCATCGACGACGTCCTCATCACGGAGGAACTGGAGCGGCGTCCGCGCCGGGCGCCCGACCACGCGGCCGAGAATCGCGCCATGGCCGCGCTCGCCCGGCAGCTGGCCGCCGATCCGCACGGCGCGCCGCAGAAACTGGCGGAACTCGTGCTGGAGTTGTGCGACGCCGACTCGGCAGGCATCAGCCTGCTCGAGGAACAGGACGGTGAGCGCATCTTCCGCTGGCACGCGGCGGCGGGGCTGTTCGCCGACCACCTGGGTGGCACGATCGACTACGACAGGAGTCCGTGCGGCATCGTAGTCGAGCGCAATCAAACGATGCTGATGCGGTACGGCGAGCGCCACTTCGCGGCGATGGTCGGGTTCGACCCGCCGATGGTCGAGAACCTGCTGGTGCCGTGGACCGCGGAAGGGCGTGTCGTCGGCACCGTCTGGCTGATCAGCAACCGGCCCGACCGTCAGTTCGACGCCGAGGATGCGCGCGTGCTGCGCAACCTGGCCGATTTCGCGGCCGCCGCCTACCAGGCCATCGTCGCGCTCGAGGAAACGGCCGAGAGCCGGCGCGAACTGGTGCAGGCGGCCGAGGAGCGCACGCGCGTGCTGGCCGGGCACAACCGCATGCTCGAACACGAGATCGCCCAGCGCCGCCAGGCCGACGACGCGCTGCGCGCCAGCGAGCAGCGCTACCGCGACCTGCTGGGCGCGATCCCGGCCGGTGTCGTCGCATGCGACGCGGCGGGCACCGTCGTGTTCTACAACGCGTACGCGGCGCAGCTGTGCGGCGGTCCGCCCGGCGAGGCGCCGTCCTGCTGGGGGCCGGACGCGTGTGCCCCGCACGGCCACCGCCTTGCCAATTTCACGGCCCCGCTGCACGCCGTGCTGGCCGGCGGGGAACCCTTGGTCGACCGCGAACTGGCCATCGAGCGGCCGGGCGGCAGCCGCATCGACGTCCTGCTCAACATCACGCCGCTGCGCGACCATGCGGGCGCCGTCACGGGGGCCGTGAACATCGTGCAGGACATCACGGCGCGCAAGCGCGTGGAGGCGGCGTTGCGCGCGTCCGAGCTGCGCTTCCGCACGTTGGCCGACACGGTGCCCGTGCTGATCTGGCAGAACGACGAGCAAGGCCGCAACGTTTACGTCAACCAGTACTACCTCGATTTCACGGGCCTGGGGCTCGACGACGTGATGGGCGTGCGCTGGCACGACCTCGTGCATCCGGACGATGCGCCGGGCTACATCGCCGACTACATGGATGCCGTGCGCACGCGCCGGCCGTGGCGCAACCTCGACCGCGTGCGCCGGCGCGACGGGCAGTGGCGCTGGTTCGACAATTACGCGCAGCCCCTGTTCGGACCGGACGGCACATACGAGGGCCACGTCGGCGCCTCGCTCGACATCACGGACGCCGTGCTGGCCGAGCAGGCGCTGAAGGAGACGGACCGGCGCAAGGACGAATTCCTCGCCGTGCTCGCGCACGAGCTGCGCAACCCCCTCGCCCCGATCAGCAATGCCGTGCACCTGCTGCGCCATCCGGACGGGCGCCGCCGCGCCGACCGCCTCGTCGAGATGCTCGGCCGCCAGGTGCGCCAGATGATCAAGCTCGTCGACGATCTGCTGGAAATCTCGCGCATCACGCGCGACAAGATCGAGCTCGATCCCCAGCCGCTGCTGCTGGCCGACGTCGTGCATGCGGCCGTCGAGACGAGCCGTCCCCTGATCGACCAACACCACCACCACCTGGACGTGCGTTTGCCCGACGAGCCGCTCACCGTCCACGCCGACAGCGTGCGCCTGACGCAGGTGCTCGCCAACCTGCTCAACAACGCGGCCAAGTACACGGACCACGGCGGCCGCATCGAGCTGAACGTGCGGCGCGCCGGCCCCGACGTCGAGATCGCGGTGCGCGACAACGGCATCGGCATCCCGGCCGGCCACCTGCCCGAAGTGTTCGACATGTTCACGCAGGCGCACCGCGCGGCCGGGCGCGGGCAGGGCGGCCTCGGGATCGGGCTCGCGATGGTGCGCAGCCTCGTGCAGATGCATGGCGGGACGGTGGAGGCGCGCAGCGCGGGAGCAGGGCGGGGCAGCGAATTCCTCGTGCGCCTGCCGCTGGCGGAGACGCACGACGCGGACGACGCCGCCGGTGCCGCTGCGGGCGCGGCGCCGCTGGCGGGCCAGCGCATCCTCGTCGTGGACGACAACCGGGACGCGGCCGACACGCTCGCGATGCTGCTCGAGGCGGACGGCGCCCAGGCGCGCGCCGTGTACGATGGCCAGGCGGCGCTGGACGCGCTCGCGGACCTGCGTCCGACCACGGTGCTGCTCGACCTGGGCATGCCCGAGATGGACGGCCTCGAGGTGGCGCGCCGCATCCGCGCCGACGCCGCCTGGGCCGGCGTGCGCATCGTCGCGCTGACCGGATGGGGCCAGGAAAGCGACCGTGAACGCACGCGCGGGGCCGGGTTCGATTTTCACCTCACCAAGCCCGTCGACCTGGGCATGCTGCACGCGTGGCTGGGGACGCGGCGGTCGTAGTCACGCGGCGCGCGCGCGGAACGCCTTGCGATAAGCGGCCGGCGACATCTGCAGCGCGGCGCGGAAGTGCTGGCGCAGCGACAGCGCCGACCCGAATCCGGCTTCCTGTGCCACTACCTCGACCGCGGCATCGCCCGTCTCCAGCATGTCCCGCGCATGCGCCAGCCGCTGCGCGAGCAGCCACTGCTTGAACGACGTCCCCGTCGCCTGCCGGAAGTGGCGCGTGAAGTTACGCCGGCTCATGGCGGCGCGGCGGGCCAGGTCGTCGAGCGTGTGTTCGTTGCCGAGGTGCCGCGTCACCCAGTCCAGCACGGCGGACAACCGGCCGTCGCTGCCGGACACCGGAAGCGGCCGCTCGATGAACTGGGCCTGGCCGCCTTGCCGGTGCGGCGCCACCACGAGCATGCGCGCCACGTGGTTCGCCGCATCCGCGCCGCACAGCCGGCGCAGCAGGTGCAGGCAGCAGTCGATGCCCGCGGCCACACCGGCCGACGTCAGCACGTCGCCGTCATCCACGTACAGCACGTCCGGATCGACTTTCACGCGCGGGTGACGGCGCGCCAGTTCCTCCGCCGCGGCCCAGTGCGTGGCGGCCGTGCGTCCGTCCAGCAGGCCCGCCTCGGCGACCGGGAATGCACCGAGGCACAGCGCGACGATGCACGCGCCACGCGCGTGCGCGGCGCGCAAGGCCTGCAGCAGCACGGGTGGCGCGGGGCGGCAGTCGTCGTGCCACGCGGGCATCACGACGATGTCGGCCCGTGCCAGCGCTTCCAGGCCGTGGCGCGGCACGATGCCGAAGCCGGCGCTCGTCGCGAGCGGCGCTTCCGGGCCGGCGCCGCACACGGTCAGTTCAAAGTGCGCACGCGCGTCCGTGCCGGGGCGGCCGCTGAACACGAGGCAGGGCACGGAGAGGTGGAACGGGGTCATGCCGTCGAAGGCGACGACGGCCACGCGGTACTTGGCTGGCTGGGATCGGGTCATGGCCCGATTATATCGAAAGGTGCCCTGCGGGCCACTGTCCGAGACTCCTCCGCGCCGCGACAATGGCTGCACACTGACCTCAAGGAGCCGCCATGCAACTCACCCAGATCCGCAATGCCACCCTGCTCGTCGACTACGCCGGCAAGCGCTTCCTCGTCGATCCGCTGCTGGCCGACCGGGGCGCCTACCCCGGCTTCGCCGGCACCGCGAACAGCCATCTCGCCAATCCGCTCGTCGACCTGCCCGTGCCGCTGGCCCGGCTGACGGACGTGGACGCGGTGATCGTCACGCACCTGCACGCCGACCACTGGGACGACGCTGCGCGGCGCGTGCTGCCGCGCGGCCTGCCGCTGTTCGCGCAGAGCGAGGCCGATGCACAGGCCATCCGCGCCGACGGCTTCACGGACGTGCGCACGCTCGCCGCGCAGGGCGACACGGCGTTCGGGGCCATCCGCATCGCCCGTACGGACGGGCAGCACGGCAGCGACGCCGTGATGGCCGCGATCGGCGCGCGCATGGGCGAAGTGAGCGGCATCGTGCTGCGCCATCCGGACGAGCCGACCGTGTACATCGCCGGCGACACCGTGTGGAACGGCCACGTGGCGGCCGCGCTCGACGCCTACGATCCCGATGTCGTCGTGGTGAACTGCGGCGATGCGCAGGTGCCGGGCCTGGGCGCCATCATCATGGACCTCGACGACGTGGGGCGTGTCGCGCAGGCGGCGCCGCGTGCGACCATCGTCGCCAGCCACCTGGAAGCCGTGAACCACTGCATGCTGTCGCGCGCCACGCTGCGCGAGTGGGTGCACGCGCAAGGCCTGGGCGCGCGAGTGCTCGTGCCCGACGACGGCGAGGCACGCGTATTTGCGCTGGCCGGCGCGGGTTCAAGGTAGTATGCGGGGAATGCGGCGCGGCGCCGCGCACCGACGAGATGAGCCATGTCCATCGATGCCACCGACTTCGACGAGTACCTGCAGTTCGCCAACGAGCTGGCCGATGCGGCGGCCGCCGCCATTCTGCCTCACTTCCGCGCCGGCGGCGGCGCCGAGAACAAGAGCGCGCACGGCTTCGATCCCGTCACGGCGGCCGACCGCGGCGCCGAGCGGGCGATGCGCGCGCTGCTCAAGGCGCGCTATCCGCACCACGCGGTCCTCGGCGAGGAAGAGGGTGGCCAGGCCGGCACCGGCCTCACGTGGGTGCTCGACCCCATCGACGGCACCAAGGCCTTCCTGCTTGGCCTGCCGTTGTGGGGTACCCTGATCGCGCTGAACGACGGCACGCGCCCCGTGCTGGGCCTGATGAATCAACCGTTCACGCGCGAGCGCTTCGTCGGCACGGCGCACTGCGCGTGGAACGGCGGCCACGTGCTGCATACGCGACCGTGCGCGCAACTGGCCGACGCGCACGTGATGTGCACGTCGCCCGACATCTTCGATCCCGCGCAGCGGGCCACGTTTGACGTCGTAGCGGCCCGCGCGCGGCTGCTGCGCTACGGCGGCGATTGCTACGCCTACTGCATGCTGGCGTCCGGCCACGTGGACGCCGTCATCGAGGCCGGGCTGAAACCGTGGGACGTGCAGGCGCTCGTCCCGATCATCGAGGGCGCGGGCGGGGTCATCACGACGTGGGACGGCGGCGACGTCCAGCATGGCGGCACCGTGCTCGCGTGCGGCGACGCGCGCCTGCACGCGCAACTCGTCACGGCGCTGGGCGGGTCCTAGCGGGCACTTCGCGGTCGCCCAGCAGCAGCTTGTCCGGCGTGATCGGCGTCGTGCGCAGGCGCTTGCCCGTCGCGTGGAAGACGGCGTTGGCGACGGCGGCCGCCACGCCCACGATGCCGATCTCGCCCACGCCCTTCGCGCCCAGCTGGCGGCTCACGATGCGGTCTTCCTCGTCGGCGAAGATCACCTGCACGTCGGGGATGTCGGCGTTGACGGCCACGTGGTATTCCGCGAAGTCGTGGTTCATGAAGCGGCCCAGGCGGTGGTCCGTGAACGTCTCTTCGTGCAGCGCCTGGCTGATGCCCCACACGACGGCGCCGCTGACTTGGCTCGCGGCCGTCTTCGCGTTGATGATGCGGCCCGCCGCGACGGCGCTGACGGCGCGCGTGACGCGCACCATGCCGAGCCGCTCGTTCACGCGCACCTCGACGAACACGGCTGAGTGCACGGCGCGCGCGAACTTGCGCTGCTTGAGGAGTTGCGGCGTCATGAAGAATGTTTCCTCGACCCGGTCGCGGCCCGCTTTGGCCAGCACGTCCGCCAGCGCCGCGCCGCGCTCCGGCTGTCCGCGCAGGTGGAGGCGGCCGCCGGAGAATTCGACGTCCTTCGGCTTGCAATCCTTGAACAGAGTGTCGTCGCGGCAGCGCGCCAGCTTGAACAAGGTGTTCTTGAGTTTGTCGCAGGCGCCGGCCACGGCCCCGCCCACTGTCGTCACGTGCGACGAGCCGCCTTCGACGGGCGCCAGCGGCAACGTGGAATCGCCGAGCTGGAACGTCACCCGTTCCAGCGGCAGGCCGAGGCGCTCCGCCGCGATCATCGCCATCACCGTGTACGTACCCGTGCCGATGTCGGATGCGGCGCTCGACACGACGAGGCGCCCGTCCGCATGCAGCACGGCCGATGCGCGCGCGATCATCACGAGCGAATCCCACACGCCCGTCGCCATGCCCCAGCCGACGAGTTCATCGCCGTCGCGCATCGAACGGGGCTCGATGGGGCGGTCTTGCCAGCCGAAGCGGTCGGCACCCAGCCGGTAGCACTGGCGCAGTTCCTTGCTGGAGAACGGCTTGTCGTCGAGGTGGTCGTGCTCCGCATAGTTCTTCAGCCGGAGTTCGAGCGGGTCCATCCTGAGCGCGTACGCCAGCTCGTCCATCGCCACTTCCATCGCGTGCACGCCGTGCGCGGCGCCGGGCGCGCGCATGTCGATCGGCGTGGCGCGGTCCTGTTCGACGAGCCGGTAGTCCAGGTGGATGTTGTCGCAGGCGTACAGATGGCCGGACCAGTCGACGACGACCTCCACGTAATCTTCCAGGCGCGACGTCTCCTGCACGGCCTCGTGCCACACGGCCTGCAGCTTGCCGACGGCGTCGGCGGCGAGCCGCACCCTGTGCCACGTTTCGGGCCGGTGGCCGAAGCTGAACATCTGCTGGCGCGTGAGCACGACGCGCACGGAGCGCTTCAGCTGCAGCGCGGCCATCACCGCGAGCGGCAGCTGGTATTGCGGGCGCAGGCCGGAACCGAACGCGCCGCCCACGTACGGGTTGCGCACCGTGACCTTGTCCTTGCCGAGGCCGAACACGCGCGACACGTACCAGCGGCTGTTCTGCGAGCTCTGGGTCTTGTCGTAGATCGTGAGGTGGCCGTCCGCGCCGACCACGACGGTGGAGGCGAACATCTCCATCGGATTGTGGTGTTCGACGGCGTTGTAGTACTCCGCCTCGATCTTCACGGGCGCCGCATCCCACGCCTGCGCCGCATCGCCTTTCGACTTCGGCGGCGTGAAGCCCGGCTTCATTGGGCGCGGTGCGTATGCCTTGTGCAGCGCAGCCAGCATGTCGGTGTCGTGTTCCTCGACGTCGTACGTGACGCGCACGAGGCGCGCGGCATGGCGTGCGGTCTCGAACGTCTCCGCCACGACGAGCGCCACGGGCTGGCCGCTCCAGAACACGCGGCTGGAAAACAGGGGACGGAACGGCGATCCGCCCGGTGCCGTCATGTCCTTGTATGCGAGGTCGTGCGCACGCATCTTCGGGCGGTTCTCGTGCGTGAGCACGTCGATCACGCCGGGCAGGGCGAGGGCGGCCGCCGCGTCGATGGCCTTGATGCGGCCGCGCGCGATAGTGCTGGAGACGACGACGCCGTACGCGAGGTCCGGCGCCGCGACCTCGGCCGCGTACTGCGCCGCGCCCGTGACCTTCGCACGGCCGTCGACGCGCGACACGGCCATGCCGCTTTTGACGGGGCCCGTGCCGTCCGGCGCGACCGGCGTGCGCAGTTCGGGAATCAGGTCCGTCATCGTGCGCCCCCCCGCATGGCGTTCGTCAGCGCCTGCACGATGGCGTTGTGCGCCAGCGGTATCTTGAAATCGTTCTGGCCCCGGCCGCGCGCGCCATGCAGGATGCGGTCCGCCGCCGCGGCGAACGCGAGCTCGCCCGCCCGGTGGCCCACGAGCCGTTCTTCCGCGTCCTCGACACGCCACGGCTTGTGCGCGACGCCGCCCAGCGCGATGCGCGCCGCGCGGATCGTGCCATCCTCGGCGAGGTCCAGCGCGGCGGCCACCGACACTAGGGCGAACGCATACGACAGGCGGTCGCGCACTTTCACGTACGCGCTGTGGCGCGCGAAGCGGCGCCCGTCCGGTAACGTGATGTGCGTGACGAGTTCTCCCGGTTCCAACGTGTTGTCGATGTCGGGCGTGTCGCCGGGCAGGCGGTGGAAGTCGGCGATGGGAATGGCCCGCTCGCCGTTCGCCGCGCGCACGTGCACGGTCGCGTCGAGCGCGCGCAGCGCCACGCACATGTCGGACGGATGCGTGGCGATGCAGCGCTCGCTCGTGCCGAGGATCGCCAGCTGGCGGTTGATGCCGGCCTTCGCGGGGCAGCCCGTGCCGGGCTCGCGCTTGTTGCACGGGGCGCCCGTGTCGTAGAAGTACACGCAGCGGGTGCGCTGCAACAGGTTGCCCCCGTTCGTCGCCATATTGCGCAACTGGGGCGACGCGCCGGCCAGGATCGCGACGGACAGCAGCGGGTAGCGCTCGCGTACGAGCGGGTGATACGCCGTGTCGGCATTGCGGGCGAGGGCGCCCAGGCGCATGCCGGCCCCGTCTTCCGCGATCGCATCGAGGCCGGCGCCGGCGAGCGCGTTGATGTCGACGAGGCCGGACGGCGCCATCACGCCGGCCTTCATCAGGTCGAGCAGATTGGTGCCGCCGGCGACGGCACGGGCGCCCGGCGCCGCGAGCGCGACGAGGGCCGTGCCGACGTCCTGCGGCTGCGTGTAGGCGAACGGGTTCATGCGGACTCCGGGCCCGGGATGGCGATGCCCTGCACGGCGCAGACGGCGCGCGCGATCTGCAGATATGCGCCGCAGCGGCACAGGTTCCCGCTCATCAGCTCGCGCACGTCGTCGAGGGTTTTCGCCTGGCCCTCGGCGGCGAGGCCGGCCGCCGAACAGATCTGGCCCGGCGTGCAGTAGCCGCACTGGAAGGCGTCGTGGTCGATGAAGGCCTGCTGCAGCGGATGCAGGCGGTCGCCGTCGGCCAGGCCCTCGATCGTCGTGACGGCGTGGCCGTTTTGCATGACGGCCAACGTGAGGCAGGCGTTGATGCGGCGCCCGTCCAGCAACACCGTGCAGGCGCCGCACTGGCCGTGGTCGCAGCCTTTCTTCGTGCCCATCAGGCCGGCCCGTTCGCGCAGCAGGTCGAGCAGGGTAACCCACGACTCGACGGCGAACGCGCGTTCCTCGCCGTTGATGTGCAGGCGGATGGGGTAGTGCGGGCAAGCGTCCATGGCGTCCTCGTGCGGGGCGAAGGCTCCACCATACGATTCCGGTCGCTGCCGTTCGGTTCGCTGACACACACTGTCCGGCCGGGCCGGCGGGGCAGTGTGACGTTTGTGCAGCAATCCGGATGTTTTCCGCATAAAAAATGAATTATCGCCAATTATTTCGCTGTAGAATGTTTGCGAAGTTTTATGACGGCATAGGATGTACCCGTGTTGCAACGGATGTGGCGCCAGTGCACAGTTCGGTGATAATCGGATAGAATTTTTGCAAAGGCTGCGTATTCCGCTGAATTGCCTCGTTTCCGGCCTTGATGTCGCCGGTTCTTTCTTCGCCGTCCAGGCAAGGATGCTCATGCTCAGTCACCAGGAACTTGCAGAAGACGCACGCGTAACGGCGCCCGGCGCGCCGGAGATGGCCGACACGCCGCCGGAAGACCGGTTCGACCGCTACACGCGCCTCGCCGCGGCCGCGTTCCGCGTGCCCATCGCGCTCCTCGTGGTCGGCGACCGCGAACGCCCCTCGTGCAAGTCGCAGGTCGGCCTCGACGCCTGCGCGCTGCCGCACCCGCTCGCCTTGTATCCCCACGCCCTTGACCATGGCGACATGCTGGTCGTGCCCGACATCGCACTCGACGAGCGCTTCGCCGGCGACGCGCGCATCCGCTTCTACGCGAGCCAGCCGCTGCGCGGCCCCGATGACCAGCCCCTCGGCACGTTGTGTATCGCGGACATGACCCCGCGCGCCTTCGGCGACGCCGACCGGCGCCTGCTGCTCGACCTCGCGCGCATGGCCCAGGAAGACCTGAACCGCGACGCCGCGTGCGCGCACGACGCGGACCAGCGCGCGCTGCACGACCGCAACGCCGCACTCGAACTGTCGATGCGCCTGCGGGCGACGGCGGAACAGGTGGTGCGGCAGAAGCAGGAACTGCTCGACGCCGTGCTGGAAACGGTGGACGTGGGCGTCGTCGCGTGCGACGCCGATGGCCACCTGACGTTGTTCAACCGCGCCGCGCGGGCCTTCCACGGTGTCGATGCGGATGGCGGCGTGCCGCCGGTCGACTGGGCGGCCCGTTATGACTTGTACGGCGAGGACGGCGTCACGCTGCTGGCACCGGACCAGGTCCCGCTCGTGCGCGCGCTGCGCGGCGAACGCGTCGTCGACGCCGGCATCACGATTTGCGCGCGGGGCGCCGCGCCGCGCAGGGTGCTGGCGAGCGGACGCGCGCTGAAGGGCCGCGGCGGCGAGCCGCTGGGTGCCGTCGTCGCGCTGAAGGACGTGACGGAACTGGACGCGTCGCGCGCCCGGCTGGCCGAGAGCGGCGAATGGCTGCGCACGATCGCCGACAACGTACCCGCGCTGATCGCCTACGTCGACACCGACCTGCGCTACCGCTTCGCCAACGAACGCTACCGCGAGTGGTTCGGCGTGAAGAGCCAGGACATGATCGGCAAGACGGTCGCGGAGGCGATGGGCGAGGCGTTCTATGCGCCGCGCCGCGCCGCGCTGGCGCGCTGCCTGGACGGCCATGCGTCGCACCTCGAGAACGAGGAAGTGCGGCGCGGCCGCACCCGCGTGGTCAGTTCGACCTACCTGCCGCACCTGCGCGACGGTGTCGTGCAGGGCATCTACGTGCTGTCGACGGACGCCACGTCGGCGCGCGAATACGAACGCCAGTTGCACGCGCTCGCGCATTCCGACCACCTGACCGGGCTGCCCAACCGGCGCAGTTACGAGGAACGTCTTGCGCAGGCGATCGCGCGCACGCGCCGCGCCGCCGCGCCGCTGGCGCTGGCCTACCTCGACGTCGACCACTTCAAGCAGATCAACGACAGTCTCGGCCACGCCGTCGGCGACGCCGTGCTGCGCGAGTTCGGCCGCCGCCTGGCCGGCGCCGTGCGCGGCTCGGACATCGTCGCGCGCCTGGCCGGCGACGAATTCGTCGTCGTGCTGGAGCAGGTGGGTTCGCCGCTCGAATGCGAGCGGATCGCGGTCAAGCTGCAGGATGCGCTCCGTCCGCCGTTCGAGCTCGACGGCCGCGTCGTGCGGGTCACGAGCAGCATCGGCATCGCGTGGAGCGCGCACCCGGACCAGGCGGCGCTCGCCCAGGCGGCCGACGAGGCGCTGTACCGGTCCAAGAACGCGGGGCGCGACGCGGCGTCCGTGCTCGTCGCCGGCGCCTGAATCAGGGCAGCTGGAAGCGGTAGCCCACGCCCGTCTCGGTGATCATGTAGCGGGGCTGGGCCGGGTTGTCCTCCAGCTTGTGCCGCAGGTGTCCCATGTAGATCCGCAGGTAGTGCGCATGGTCGGCCTGGTTCGGGCCCCACACGCTGCGCAGCAGCTGGGGCGTCGTCATGACCTTGCCCACGTTCGCGACGAGCACGGCCAGCAGGCGGTGTTCCGTCGGCGTGAGCCGCACGACGACGCCGCCCTTGGTGACGCGCCGGTTCTGCACATCGACCACGACGTCGCCGAATCGCACCTTGCCGTCGCCGCCCGTCGCCGCACCGCGCTGGCGCCGCTGCGACGCGCGCACGCGCGCCAGCAGCTCGCCGACGCCGAACGGCTTGGTCAGGTAGTCGTCGGCGCCCTGGTCGAGCGCGCGGATCTTCTCGTCTTCGTTCACGCGGGCCGACAGCACGATGACGGGCACCGCGGACCACTTGCGCAGGTCGGCGATGAAGTCGACGCCGTCGCCGTCGGGCAGGCCGAGGTCGAGGATGACGACGTCGGGTTTGCGCGTGCCCGCTTCCGTCAGGCCGCGCCGGACGGTTTCCGCCTCGTGCACCTGCCAGCCTTCCTGTTCCAGCGCGCCGCGCACGAAGCGGCGGATGTGGGGCTCGTCCTCCACGAGCAGGGCGATACCGGTGAAATCACTCATCCTGTTCCTCGACTTCCAGATCCTCGTCCAGCAGGGGCAGCGCCGGCGGCGTCCCCAGGGGCAGCGTGAACACGAACGCGGCACCGCCTTCCGGACGGTTCGCCGCATGGATCGAACCGCCGTGCGCGCCGACGATCGCCCGGCAGATGGCCAGGCCGAGGCCGACGCCGGGCTTGGCCGATTCGCGCTCGCCGCGCGTGAATTTATCGAACACCGCTTCTTCCTGGCCGGGCGGCAGTCCGGGGCCGTCGTCCGCGACGGTGACGCTCAGCCACTGTCCATGGCGCTCGGCCGCGACGGCGACCGTGCTGCCCGGCGGCGTGTACTTGCCCGCGTTCTCGAGCAGGTTGGCGAGCACCCGCTCGAGCAGCACGGCGTCGTACTGCACGAGCGGCAGGTCGGCCGGCACCTGCGTTTCCACCGCGTGGCCGGCGAGTGCCGCGCGGCTGGCCGCGAGCGCGCTGCCGATGACTTCCTCGACCGGCTGCCACTGGAGCTTGAGCTTTACGTCGCCGCTCTCGATGCGGGCCATGTCGAGCAGGTTCGTCACCAGCATGCCCAGGCGGACCATTTCGTCGCGCAGCGCATCCGCCATGGCGCGCTGGGCCGGCGCCAGCGGCGGTGCCGAACGCGCCAGCGACTCGGCCTGCGCCATCAACGACGTGAGCGGCGTGCGCAGGTCGTGCGACAGCGCCGCCAGCAGCGAGTTGCGCAAACGCTCCGATTCGATCTTCACCAGCGCGTCCTGCGCGACCTCGATGTAGTGCACCCGTTCCAGCGCGATGGCGGCGAGCGCCGCGAAGGTATCCAATTGCTGGCGCTGTTCCGGCGCCAGCAGCCAGTGCGGCGTGGCGGCCTCGATCGCCAGCACGCCCCGCGTGCGCATCGGTGCCACCAGCGGCATGTAGAACACGGGACTGCCGGGCAGGGTGTCCGTGCCCCGGCCGGCGCTGGTGCCGTGGTCGAACGCCCACTGCGCGATGCCGGTGTCGAGGGCGGCGATCGGCTCGGCGCCGGCCTCGGACGACGGCTGCACGCGGCCGTCGCCATCCGGCAGCAGCAGCATCGTGCGTGCGCCGAACGTGCGCCCGATGGCGTCGCGCGTCGCTTCCTGGATCTGCTCCGTCTGCAGGACGCCGGACAAGGCCCGCGCGAATTCGTACAGCGCACGCGTCCTGCTCTCGCGCCGCGCGGCGACGTGCGCCTGGAACCGCAGGCCTGCCGTGAGATGGCCCGTGATCAGGCCGACGGCCAGCATCACGCCGAACGCCACCAGGTACTGGAAATCGGAGATCGCGAACGTGAAGCGTGGCGGCACGAAGAAAAAGTCGAAGCAGGCGACGCTGACGCAGGTCGCGGTGACGGATGGCCCGCGGCCGAAACGCACGGCGACCAGCAGCACCACGAGCAGGAACAGCATCGCGATGTTGGCCAGGTCCAGCCAGGCGATGGTCGGCGCGGCCGCGAGCGCCATGCACAGGCTCGAGAGCACCGCGGCGCCATGCCCGACGAGCGCCGCGCGGTCCGGCGCGGGCGGTCCGGCGGGCGCCGCGTGGGGGCTGTCGGCTGGCGGCTGTGGTGGGGCGGCGACTTCGAGCAGTTCGATGTCGGGGGCCAGGCGCGCGATGCGGCGGCCGCAAGACGCGCGCCACGACCATCCGGCGTTGCCGCGGCCGAGCGCGATGCGCGCCAGGTTGTGGCTGCGGGCGTATTCGACGACGGCCGCTTCCACGCTGTCGCCCGACAGGACGGCGGTGGCCGCGCCGAGATCGCGCGCCAGCTTGAGCGCCCCGAGAATCCGCTCGCGCCGGCCGGCGTCCAGACGTTGCAGCGCCGGCGTCTCCACGTACACGGCATGCCAGTCGGCGCCGAGCTGCGCGGCCAGCCGCGCCGCGCTGCGCACGACGCCTTCCGCGCCCGGGCCGGGTCCGACGCAGGCCAGCAGCGCCGTGCCCGTGCGCCACACCGTGTCGATGGATTGTTCGACGCGGTAGGCCCGCACGTCGTCGCCGATGCGCTCGGCGGTGCGGCGCAGCGCGAGTTCGCGCAGCGCGATGAGGTTCCCCTTGCGGAAGAAATTCCGGCCGGCCCGCTCGGCCTGGGCCGGCTGGTACACCTTGCCGAGTTTCAGGCGTGCGAGCAGCTCGTCTGCCGGCACGTCCACCAGCACCACCTCGTCGGCCCCGTCGAACACGCAGTCCGGCACGGTCTCGGCGACGCGCACGCCGGTGATGCCGCCCACGACGTCGTTCAGGCTTTCCAGATGCTGCACGTTCACCGTCGTGAACACGTCGATGCCGGCGGCCAGAAGCTCGTCGACGTCCTGCCAGCGCTTCGGGTGGCGCGAGCCGGGCACGTTCGAGTGGGCCAGCTCGTCGACGAGGACGAGTTGCGGGCGTCGTGCCAGCGCGGCATCGATGTCGAATTCGGCCAGCGCCTTGCCGCGGTAGTCGATGGCGCGGCGCGGCAGGATCTCGAGCCCGTCCAGCAGCGCCGCGGTCTCGGCGCGCCCGTGCGTCTCGGCGATGCCGACCAGCACGGTGCGCGTGGCCGCGAGCGGGCGCGCCGCGGACAGCATGGCGTACGTCTTGCCCACGCCGGCCGAGGCGCCGAAATAGATGCGCAGCCGGCCGCGCGCCGCGCGCCGTTCCTCATCCTGGACTTGCGCCAGCAGCGCGTCCGGATCGCGCCTCGGGTCGTCGTCCGACGAACTCATGGCATGGCCTTCATCGCGCGTGACCGTCCAGCGCCAGGTTCAGCGCCAGCACGTTCACGCGCGCCTCGCCCAGGAAGCCCAGGACGGGGTCACGCCGGTAACGCGCGATGAGCGCGCGGACCTGCTCCACGGGCAGCTTGCGTGCCGCGGCCACGCGCGCCGCCTGGTACTCGGCGGCCGCCACGCTGATCTCGGGATCGAGGCCGCTGGCGGACGCCGTGACGAGGTCGACGGGGATCGGCGCCCGGTTGGCCGGGTCGGCCGCCTGCAGCGCGGCGACGCGCGCCTTGACGGCGTCCAGCAGCGCGGGATTGGTCGGGCCCAGGTTCGAGCCGCCGGAGCCGGCCGCGTTGTAGGGCATCGGCGCGGTGGCCGACGGCCGGCCCCAGAAATGGCCGGGCGCGGAGAACGGCTGGCCGATCAGGCTGGAGCCGACGGTCTTGCCGCCGACGTCGACGAGGCTGCCGTCCGCCTGATGGGCAAAGGCGACGCGGCCAATGGCGGTGACGGCGGCCGGATACAGCACGCCGCACAGCAGCGTGAGGGCGCCGAACACGGCGAGCAGGGGGCGAAGGGTGGATGCCATGGATGCTCCTGTTCAGACGAGGTTGAGCGACGCCAGCAGCACGTCGATCAGCTTGATGCCGATGAACGGCAGGATGATACCGCCGATGCCGTAGACGAGCAGGTTGCGGCGCAGCAGGGCGGTGGCGCCGATCGCGCGGTAGCGCACTCCGCGCAGCGCGAGCGGGATCAGGAATACGATGATCAAGGCGTTGAAGATCAGCGCCGACATGATCGCCGACGACGGGCTGGCGAGATGCATGACGTCCAGCGCCTTCAGTTGCGGATAGGTGCCGACGAAGGCGGCCGGGATGATGGCGAAGTACTTGGCCACGTCGTTGGCGATCGAGAACGTGGTCAGCGATCCGCGCGTCATCAGCATCTGCTTGCCGATCTCGACGATCTCCAGCAGCTTGGTGGGGTTCGAGTCGAGGTCCACCATATTGCCCGCTTCCTTGGCGGCCTGGGTGCCTGAATTCATCGCCACCGCGACGTCGGCCTGCGCGAGCGCGGGCGCGTCGTTCGTGCCGTCGCCCGTCATCGCCACCATGCGGCCGTCCGACTGGTACTGCCGGATCAGTTTCAGCTTGTCTTCCGGCGTGGCCTCCGCGAGGAAGTCGTCGACGCCCGCCTCGGCGGCGATGGCGGCGGCCGTCAGCTTGTTGTCGCCGGTGATCATCACCGTCTTGATGCCCATGCGGCGCAGTTCGGCGAAGCGTTCCTTGATGCCGCCCTTGACGATGTCCTTCAGCTCGACCACGCCCATCACGCGGCCTCCTTCGGCCACGACGAGCGGCGTGCTGCCGCGGCGCGCGGCGTCTTCGACGGTGCGCACGACCTCGGGCGGGAACGGCGTGCCCAGCGCCTCGACGTGGCGGCGCACGGCGTCGGCAGCGCCCTTGCGGATCTTGCGGGCGCCGCAATCGACGCCGCTCATCCGGGTCTGCGCGGAAAACGGCAGGAATTCGGCGTGCAGGTTTTCCAGCGCGCGCTCGCGGATGTTGAAGCGCTGCTTGGCCAGCACGACGATGCTGCGGCCTTCCGGCGTCTCGTCGGCCAGCGACGCCAGTTGCGCCACGTCGGCCAGCTCACGCTCCGTCACGCCAGGCGCGGGCAGGAACGCGGCGGCCTGGCGGTTGCCGAGCGTGATGGTGCCGGTCTTGTCGAGCAGCAGGACGTCGACGTCGCCCGCGGCTTCCACCGCGCGGCCGGACGTCGCGATGACGTTGGCGCGCATCATGCGGCTCATGCCCGCGACGCCGATGGCCGACAGCAGGCCGCCGATGGTGGTCGGGATCAGGCATACGAGCAGCGCGATCAGCACGGTGATCGTGACCGGTGTGCCGGCCTTGGCCACCTCCACCGCGTACAGCGAGAAGGGCAGCAGGGTCACCGTCACGACGAGGAACACGATGGTGAGTGCCACCAGCAGGATCGTCAGCGCGATCTCGTTCGGCGTCTTCTTGCGCTTGGCGCCTTCCACCATCGCGATCATGCGGTCGAGGAAGGTCTCGCCGGGGTTCGCCGTCACCTTCACGACCAGCCAGTCGGACAGCACGCGCGTGCCGCCCGTGACGCTTGAAAAATCGCCGCCGGATTCGCGGATCACCGGCGCCGACTCGCCCGTGATCGCGCTCTCGTCCACCGACGCGACGCCTTCGACGACGTCGCCGTCGATCGGTACCACGTCACCGGCCTCGATCAGGACGTGGTTGCCCTTGCGCAGGTCGGAGGCGGGGCAGGGCAGCCACGTGGTGCCGTGCTTCGGCGTGGCCAGCTTCTTCGCGGTCACGGCTTCCTTCAGGCCGCGCAACGAGGCCGCCTGCGCCTTGCTGCGGCCTTCGGCCAGCGCTTCCGCGAAGTTCGCGAACAGCACCGTGAACCACAGCCAGACGGCGCAGGCGAGGATGAAGCCGGTCGGGGCTTCGCCCGTGCCGAACAGCGCCTGCACGTACAGCAGCGTCGTGATGATGCTGCCGACGTACACGACGAACATGACGGGACTGCGCAGCTGCGTGCGCACACCGAGCTTCCTGAAGGCGTCGACGAGCGCCGGACCGACGAGGCCCGTGTCGAACATGGACAGGCGCTGGCCGGCCGGCGTGGTGGACGGCGCGGCCGCGGGCACCGTCAGCGGGGAATTTGCGTGGGACATGGCGACTCCGGATTATTTGGCAAACAACTGCAGGTGCTCGACGATGGGGCCGAGGGCGAGCGCCGGGACGTAGTTCAGCACGCCGACGAGCACGACGACGCCGACCAGCAGGCCCACGAACATCGGACCGTGCGTGGGCATGGTGCCGGCCGTCACCTGCAGGCGCTGCTTGGCCGCGAGCGAGCCGGCGATCGCCAGCACGGGCACGATCATCGCGAAGCGGCCGAACCACATCGCGATCGCGAGCAGCCAGTTGTAGAACGGCGTGTTGGCGGACAGGCCGGCGAACGCGCTGCCGTTGTTGTTGGCGGCGGAGCTGAACGCGTACAGGATCTCCGAGAAGCCGTGCGCGCCGGGATTGGCGACGCCGGCCTTGCCGTCGGCCGCCAGCACGGCGATCGCGGTGCCGGCCAGCACCAGCACGGGCGTGACGAGGATGGCGACGGACGTCATCTTCATCTCGTAGGCCTGGATCTTCTTGCCCAGGTATTCCGGCGTGCGGCCGATCATCAGGCCGGCGATGAACACGGCCATGATCGCGAAGATCAGCATGCCGTACAGGCCGGAGCCGACGCCACCGAAGATCACTTCGCCGAACTGGATCAGCAGCAGCGGCACGGCGCCGCCCAGCGGCGTGAACGAGTCGTGCATGGCGTTGACGGCGCCGCACGAGGCGGCCGTCGTGACGGCGGCGAACAGGGCGGACGCGTCGATGCCGAAGCGGGTCTCCTTGCCTTCCATGTTGCCGCCCGCCTGCAGGGGGCTCGCCTGCTGGTCGATGCCCAGCGCGGCCAATGCCGGATGCGCCTGGTGTTCGGCCACGATCACGCTGCCCGCCATCACGACGAACAACACGGTCATCGCGGCCAGCACGGCCCAGCCCTGCCGGCGGTCGCCGACGAGGCGGCCGAACGCGAAGCACAGGCCGGCCGGGATCAGGAAGATGGCCACCATCTGGAACAGGTTCGACAGCGCGGTCGGATTTTCATACGGGTGCGCGGAGTTGGCGTTGAAGAAGCCGCCGCCGTTCGTGCCCAGCATCTTGATGGCTTCCTGCGACGCGACGGGGCCCAGCGCGATCGTCTGCGTCGTCGTGGTCAGCGTTTCGGTCACGGACTGGCCTTGCGCGTCCAGCACGGGCTGGCCGTCGGTGCCCGTCTTCGGCTGCGTGTAGGTGAGCGGCTCGAGCAGCTGGACCTGCTGGTAGCTCGAGAAATTCTGGATCACGCCCTGGCCCATCAGGAACACGGAAAATACGAGCGACAACGGGAGCAGCACGTACAGCGTGGTGCGGGTGACGTCGACCCAGAAGTTGCCGATGGCGCGCGCCGACTTCGACGAGAAGCCGCGGATCAGCGCGAACACGACGGCGATGCCGGTGGCGGCCGAGAAGAAGTTCTGGCAGGTCAGCGCCAGCATCTGCGTGAGATAGCTCATCGCCTGCTCGCCGCTGTAGCCCTGCCAGTTGGTGTTGCTGACGAAGCTGACGGCGGTGTTGAATGCGGAGTCCGGGCTGACGTTGGAAAGGCCCTGGGGGTTCAGCGGCAGCCAGGCCTGCACGCGCTGCAACAGGTAGACGACCAGCGTGCCGAGCGCGTTGAATGCCAGCAGGGCGAGCGTGTAGGCTTTCCAGTCCATGCCCGCGTCCGCCGTGACGCCGGCCGCCCGGTAGAGCAGGGCTTCGGCCCGGTACAGCCAGCCGAACCCGCGCACGCGGCCGCCCTCGGCCACGCGCGCGAGCAGGGTCCCGAGCGGCCATGATGCGGCCAGCACGAGAACGAAGAACAGCGCGGGCAGCGCCAGCATGTGCATGTCCATCACAAGTCCTCCGCGCAGAACATGGCGTACAGCAGGTACGCGAGCAGGGCGCCGGATGCGATGGCGCCGATCAGGTAGAACGGTGTCATTTGCGTTCTCCCAGTTTGGCGCAGCCGCTCGCCATGCCCCAGGTCAGGGCGGCGAACACGACGATCGCGCCGATGAAGACGATATCCATGTGACTTTTCCTCATTCTTGAAAATCTTGAAAATAGCGGTAGACCTCCTCGTACAGCGCCGCCATCTCGGCGGCACCGGCGCTGCCGTCGATGTCGCTCGCGCAGCGTCCCGGCACGTCGGCGCCCCACTGCAGCGCCGGCAGGTGCACGGTGGTCGCTGCGACGCCGGCCGCCGGCACCCGGTCCGCGAGCGCGCGCATGGCGGCCCGCGCCGCGGGCGTCGGATCGCGCTCGCCGCCTGCCGTCACGAACAGCACGCGCAGGCCGGGATTGAACATGCGCGCGTTGCCGAGCCGCGTGACGAGGTCGCGGCCGCCGTCGGCCTGTTCGGGCGCGAGCGGAACCAGCGCGACCCGGGCCGCGATCAGTGCACGGCGGCACTCGGGACTGTCGGCGCCGTCGGTGCAGATGACGATGTCGTCATGGCGCCCGGCGCGCCGTTCCAGCGCGTCGGCGAAGCCGCCGCCGGACACCGCGACGGTGGCGACGGCCGGGTGCAGGCGCGACCGGGCGCGGTCGAGACTCCAGCGCGCGCACATCCGCTCCGGGCTGGCATCGAGCAAGAACACCTGCCGGCCGCCGCGCCCGCGCAGCAGGGCCAGGTTGGCCGCCAGCTGGGCGCCGGCGGCCGGCAGGGCAGCGTGGACGATCGTGACGATCATGGTCCTGCCACTCCCGAATTCGCTGCCTCCATGTGCGCTCCTTGCTGTCGTCGATTGCGATGCCTGGAGTGTAGGAAGAGACGTATAAAAATTTTCTAAAAAGACGCCCGGCCCGGATAAACGGTTTGTTTATGCAGGAGGCCGCCGGGCGGCGCGTCTTTTTACAAAATCTTTACGGGCGGGCCGGTACGATACCGGTCACGAACATTGCCTGGAGAACGTGGTTGGATACGCAGCACAACAAGAAGAACGTCGCCGGCCTCGCGCTGGCCGCCGTCGGCATCGTGTACGGCGACATCGGCACCAGTCCGCTGTATTCATTGAAGACCGTGTTCGATCCGGAGCACGGGCTGGCGCTCACGCCGGCCAACCTGATCGGCGTCGTGTCGCTGATCTTCTGGGGCCTGACCGTCATCGTCTCCTTCAAGTACGTGACGCTGGTCCTGCGTGCGGACAACCGCGGCGAGGGCGGCATCATGGCGTTGCTGGCGCTCGCGCTGGGCGCCGTCGGCAACCGCCAGCGCCTGCACGTCGCGCTCCTGCTGATCGGCGTGTTCGGCGCATCGCTGTTCTACGGCGACAGCGTGATCACGCCGGCCATTTCCGTGCTGTCGGCGGTCGAAGGGCTGGAAGTCGCCACGCCGGCGCTGAAGGCCTACGTCGTGCCGCTGACGATCGTCGTCCTCCTCTGCCTGTACGCGGCGCAGCGCCACGGCACCGCGGGCATCGGCCGCTGGTTCGGCCCAATCATGCTGCTGTGGTTCGCGGCGCTGGCGGTAATGGGCGTGCTGAACATCGTCGCGAGCCCCGGCATCCTCGTCGCCTTGAACCCGTGGCACGCACTGCGCTTCTTCGTCGACAACCGGGGCACGGGGTTTCTCGCGCTCGGCGCGATCGTGCTGGCCTTCACGGGTGCCGAGGCGCTGTACGCCGACATGGGGCACTTCGGCCGCGCGCCGATCCGGCTCGCGTGGTTCGCCGTCGCCTTTCCGGCACTTGCACTGAATTATCTTGGACAGGGCGGCCTGCTGCTGGCCCGGCCGGAGGCGATCGCCAATCCGTTCTACCAGCAACTGGGCGCCTGGAGCGTGTATCCGCTCGTCGTGCTGTCGACCATCGCGACCGTCATCGCGTCGCAGGCGACGATCTCCGGCACGTTCTCGATGACGAAGGAAGCGATCGCGCTGGGCTTCCTGCCGCGCATGCGCACGGTGCACACGTCGGAGCGCGAGATCGGCCAGGTCTATCTTCCGCTCGTCAACTGGCTGCAACTGATCGCGGTGCTGCTGGCCGTGATCGGATTCGGCTCGTCCGACAACCTGGCGTCGGCATACGGCATCGCGGTCACCGCGACGATGCTGGCGACCACGATCCTGACCTATTTCGTGATCCGCTACCGCTGGCGCATGAACCTGCTGCTGTGCCTGGGCGCGACCGGCTTCTTTTTCCTGATCGACGCGGCGTTCTTCTCGGCCAACGTGCTGAAACTGCTGCACGGCGGCTGGTTCCCGCTGACGTTGGGCGTCCTGCTGTTCACCGTGATGCTGACCTGGCGCCGCGGCCGCCAGCAGGTGTTCGACAATCTGCAAAAGCACGCCATTCCGCTCGAGGCTTTCCTGGAGTCACTGTTCATTGGCCCGCCGATGCGGGTTCCCGGCACCGCCATCTTCCTGCGCGGCGAGAGCGATGGCGTACCCCATGCAATGTTGCACAATCTTTTGCACAACAAGGTCCTGCACGAACGCGTCGTGTTTCTTACCGTGCACATCACGGACGAGCCCCGGGTCGATGCGGCGGCGCGGATCCGCATCACGGCGTTGGGGCATGGCTGCCACCAGGTCGACGTCAGGTTCGGTTTCAAGGACGAGCCGGACATCCCCGGCATGCTCGCGCAATGCGCAACACTCGGGCTGCCGTTCGACATGATGGAGACGTCGTTCTTCGTCGCGCGGCAGACCGTGATCTCGACACCGGGCGGCGGCATGGCGCCGTGGCGCGAGCACCTGTATGTCGCGATGCAGCGCAACGCGCGCGATGCCGCCGACTACTATCGTATTCCGACCAACCGGGTCATCGAGCTGGGCACGCAAGTGGAAATCTAGCGGGTCGGATACCTCCGGTACCGTGCGCCGGTGGACGCGGCGGCGCGACGCGGCTAAGCTGGGGACCGAGAGGATCCGGAGCACCGCATGGACAATTCCGATGACCGCGGCGGGATCGGCGGCGAACCCGCCGACCCCGCCGTGCCCGTGCCCGACGGGGCGCGCCGTCCACTGGCGACGCTCGCCATCGTTTTGCTGTCCTGCTTTTGCGTGCTGCTGGCCGCCCTGCAGGCGTGGAGCGCCTGGCGCGCATATCGGACGGAGCTGGACGACAGCCGCGTCACCACGGCCAATATGGCGCGTGCCCTCACGTCGCACGCGGAAACGTCGATCAAGCTGGGCGACGCCGTGCTGGCCGAGATGGTCGAGCGCATCGAGCACGACGGCATGGACGACGCGGCGGCCGCGCGCCTCACGCAGCGGCTGCGCACCATCACGCACGACGTGGGCGAGCTGCACGGCCTGTTCGTGTACGGCCCGGACGGCAAGTGGCTGACGTCGTCGCTGCCGCGGCCCATGCAGGGCAATAATTTCGACCGCGAGTATTTCCAGTACCACCTGCTGCACAACGACCGGGGTACGCACGTGAGCGTGCCCGTGCGCAGCCGCTCGACGGGGGCATGGATCCTGCCGCTGTCGCGCCGCATCGAGGCGCCCGACGGCAGTTTCGCCGGGGTGGCGCTGGCCACGCTCAACCTGGCGTGGTTCGGCCGCTTCTACGAGAGTTTCGACGTCGGCAAGAACGGCACCATCGTCCTTGCGCTCGACAATGGCACGCTGATCTTCCGCCGGCCGTTCAACGAGGACCAGGTCGGCATGGACATCCGCAACGGCACGATCTGGCAACTGGCCCAGAACAGTACCAAGCCAGGGTCGGTCATGCTGACGCCCCGCATCGACAACGTCGAGCGCCTGTACAGCTACCGCCACCTGCAGGGTTTTCCGCTGTTCGTTGCGTGCGGCGTGGCCGTGGACGAGATCCTCGCCGGCTGGCGCCGCAGCACGCTGCAGACGGCCGTGCTGGGACTCGCCGCGCTGCTGCTGCTGGCCTGGGCCGGCGGCCTCCTCGTGACCCAGATCCGCATCCGCGAGCGGCTCGAAGGCGACCTGCGCCGCGCGACTGCGGCGCTGCAGCGCCACAACGCGTCGCTGCAGAACCTGGCCGACAGCGACAGCCTGACGGGCCTCGCCAACCGCCGCCTGTTCGAGGACCGCCTCGTGCGCGAGTACGAGCGCGCGCGCCGCAGCGGCGCGCCGTTCGCCCTCGTCATGATCGACATCGACCACTTCAAGCAGTACAACGACCGCTACGGTCACGTGGCCGGCGACGATTGCCTGCGCCGGGTGGCCGGTGCCATCGCGGCCGGCGCACGCCGGCCCGCCGACCTCGCGGCGCGTTACGGTGGCGAGGAATTCGCCGTCATCCTGGCCGACACCGACCTCGCCGGCGCGCAAGCCGTGGCCGACCGGATCCGCGCCGCGGTGTCCGGCCTCGACCTGCGCCACCAGGACAATCCCGCCGGCCGCGTCACGCTCAGCATGGGCCTGTACGTCGGCCACCCGGCGCTGGCGGACCGCAACGATCCGCTGGCCTGGGTCGACGTGGCCGACCGCCTGCTGTACGAAGCGAAGGGCGCCGGGCGCAACCGCGTCGTCGCGCGCGAGGGCCACGCGGCGGCTGCCTGACGCCGGCGCGGACCGGGGTTGTGTCAGAATGGCGGCCCGTTCGACGTCGAGGACACCATGGAAAAGCTGATTTCGGAATTGATCCGCCTGTACCTGCTGCCGGGCAGCCCGGCCGCGCAGGCGCTGACGCAACGCGGCGAAGGCCGGGCATGCGCGCCCGTCGACCTCGCATCGGACGGGGTCACGCGCGCCATCGTGCTCCCGTTCCGCAGGGCGGCCGGCGAGGACGCCCACCATTGGGACCGCTTGTGCACCGTCGCGAACGCCCTGCAGGCGGACTTCGGCTTTCCCGCGCCGGCCGTGAGCGTGGCGAGCGCGGGCGGCTACGTGCTGTGGCTGTCGCTGGCGGTGCCCGTCGCGCTGGCCGACGCGCGCCGCTTCGTCGATGGCCTTGCCCGCTTGTGGCCGGACACGCTGCCTGCGGCCGGTGACATCGTCGGCGCGCCGGTCGAGCTGCCGCCGTGCCTGGACGCGGCGACCGGCCGCTGGGCCGCGTTCATCCATCCGGGCATGGGCGCGTCGTTCGCGGACGAATCCGGGCTCGAGATGGCGCCGCCCGCGCCGGGGCAGGTCGCGTTCCTCGACGGGCTCGAGAGTATCGGCGCCGAGCAGTTCCAGGCCGCGCTGGCGCGGCTGGCGGCCGCACCAGCTTCGGTGCCGCCGCCGATCGTGGCAGCGCCGCGTGACGGCAGCACGTCCGACGGCCTGCTGCTGAAGGATGCGACCTTGGACGACATCGTCCGCCACCTGCACGCGCGCAACATCGAACCCACGTTCCGCTTCCTCGTCGATCAAGCGCCGAGATAATTCGCCAGCTCGTCCGGCGTCCCGCGCGGGAACGCCTCCTTGATCCAGTCGAGGAAGGCGGCCACGCGCGCGCTCAGCAGCCGCCGCGACGGGTACAGCGCCCACAGGGCGATCTCCGGTCCGTCCACGTCGCCCCAGCAGACAAGCGTGCCGGCCGCGAGGTCGCGGCCGACGAGCGAGACGGGCAGGCACGCGGCGCCGATGCCCGTCCGCACCGCATCGCGCACCATCATGAGTGACGACAGCCGCAGCACGGGCGCGATGGCGATGGCCGGCTGGCCCGTCACGGCCCACGCGCGGCTGCCGTCGTCGCGCACGACGGCGGGTGCGGGGACGCCTTCCGGCGGCCGCGCGAGTGACGGGGCCGCGACGACGACCATGCGGTCGCGCAGGAAGATGCGGCCGATGAGGTTGTCGTCGGGATCGGGATTCACGCGGATCACGAGGTCGTAACCTTCCTCGACCATGTCCACGGGCCGGTCGTCCGTCGTCACTTCCAGCCGCACGTCCGGGTAGCGCAACGCGAACCCGGCGGCCAGCTTGCCCATCGCCGTCTGCGAGAACAGCAGCGGCGCGCTGATCCGCAACCGGCCGCGCGGACGGTCGCCGCCGGACGCGAGCGCGGCCGCCGTCTCGTCGATCTCCGTCAGCAATGCCGCCGTGCGCTCGTGCAGTGCGCGTCCCTCCTGCGTCAGCTTCAGCGTGTGCCCGCCCCGTTCGAGCAGGCGCAGGCCGAGGCTCGCCTCCAGTTCCGCGACGCGGCGCGACAGCGTCGCCTTCGGACGGCCGCTCGCCCGCGCGGCGCGGCCGAAGCCGCCGTGGCGGGCGACGAGGTTGAAATCGGCAAGGGCAAGTAAATCCATGTGTTCCACCTGTGAGACGAGGTGTCCAATTCTACCGTCTATCGGATCGCTGTTGGGACGCCTAAGCTGTGAAGCGTCAACCGACACCTCTCAACCTCAAACAGGAGAACATCATGACCATCCTCGTCACCGGCGCAACGGGCAATGTGGGCCGCCACGTCGTACATCAACTCGTGCAACGCGGCGCCAAGGTGCGTGCCCTTGTCCGCGACCCCGCCAAGGCCGACTTTCCGGCCGGCGTCGACGTCGTGCAGGGCGACCTGCTGGACGTGGACGCGCTGCGCCGCGCATTCGACGGCGTGTCGACTTTGTTCCTGCTCAATGCTGTCGTGCCCGATGAATTCACCCAGGCGCTCGTCACCCTGAACATCGCGCGGGAAGCGGGCGTGGACCGGGTCGTGTACTTGTCCGTCATCCACAGCGACCTGTACGTCAACGTGCCTCACTTCGCCGGCAAGTATGGCGTCGAGCGGATGATCGAGCGCATGGGCTTTTCGGCCACGATCCTGCGTCCCGCCTACTTCATGGACAACGACGTGACGATCAAGGACGTCGTGCTCGGCTATGGGACGTATCCGATGCCGATCGGCGCGAAGGGCGTCGCGATGATCGATGCGCGCGACATCGGCGAGATCGCGGCGATCGAGCTGATCCACCGTGCCGACGCCGCGCGGCCGCTGCCGCTCGAACGCATGAACCTCGTCGGCCCGGACACGCTGACGGGCGCGGACGTCGCCGCCATCTGGTCGGACGTGCTGGGCCGCACCGTGACCTACGGCGGCGATGACACGGCCGGCTTCGAACAGAACCTGCGCGGGTTCATGCCGGCGTGGATGGCCTACGACATGCGCCTGATGAGTGAGCGCTTCCTCACCGACGGCATGGTGCCGGAAGCGGGCGACGTCGACCGCCTGACCGCGCTGCTGGGCCGCCCGCTGCGGACGTATCGCGACTTCGCCGCCGGCATCGCGGCCTGAACGGGGAGAACATCATGATCTATTCGACCGCTACCGTGCCCGTTAACCCGGACGGAGAAGTCCCGCTGACGCGCGCCCAGGCCTGGAACGGCCTCGTGCTGAAGGCCCGCGACGCCCGCGAATTCCTGCCGCCGAACCTGTGCACGCGCTGCGTCGTCGTCGAGGAAAGCGCCACGCACATCGTACGCGACGCCACCATCGGCGGTGCCGACCTGCGCGAGATCATCGCCTTCGAGCCCGGACACAAGGTGTCGTTCTTCCAGGCCAGCGGGCCGCGCGAAGGCGTGATCGTCAACGAATTGTTCGAGGACGGGACGGGCGCGCTGTACCTGAAGTTTTATTGCTACACCGGCTTGCGCGGCAAGGTGCCCGGTGGGCCGGAGGAGCAGGCCGAGCAGGCGTGGATGGACAGCGAGAAGGGCTACAAGACCGCCTTGCTGTCGACCTTGAAACGCACGCGCGAACTCGTCGCGGCGGGCCGGCTCTGACGGCCATCCTTCGGCTTTACCGCAGTCGAACCTCTGATATTTCTGATTCTATTGCTCGCCTGACAGCTATACACTTTGTCCATCGTCAAGACATATGACGACCCGCCGATCCGGAAGCGATCGGCGGAACCAAGCTGAAAGGGATGCAAATGAATGGAACGTCTTTGAATGCGGGGGTGAAGCTCATCGCCGCGGTGGTCGTGGTGATCCTGTTGTTCGCGCTGGCGCCGTTCGGTACGGTGCCGGCCGGCTACCGGGGCGTGATGACGACGTTCGGCAGCCCGAGCGACCAGGTGCTGAGCGAGGGCATCCACTTCCGCGTGCCGCTGGCGCAGCGGCTGAACCTCGTCAACGTGTCGATCCAGAAGGGCGAAGGCGAGGGCGACGCCGCGTCGCGCGACCTGCAGACCGTGCACACGCGCGTGGCGCTGAACTACCACGTGCGGCCGGACGCCGCGGTGACGGTGTTCCGCGACCTGGGCAACGAGCCGGGCCAGCGCATCATCATCCCGTCCGTGCAGGAAGCCGTGAAGGCCGTCACGGCGCGCTTCACGGCGGAAGAGCTGATCGCCAAGCGCACCGACGTGCGCGACCAGATCATCGCCCAGCTGCGCGAACGGCTCGCACGGCACGGCATCATGGTCGACGAGTTCTCGATCGTGAACTTCAATTTCTCGCGCTCGTTCAACGATGCGATCGAAGCGAAGACGACGGCCGAGCAGCTGAAGTTGAAGGCGGAACGCGACCTGCAGCGCATCGAGGTCGAAGCGAAGCAGCGCGTCGCGCAGGCCAAGGCCGAGGCCGAATCGCTGGCCGTGCAGCGCCAGCAGGTGACGCCGGAACTGATCCGCCTGCGCGAAATGGAAAACCAGCGCATGGCCATCGAGAAGTGGGATGGCAAGCTGCCGTCCGTGGCGGGTGGCGCGGTGCCGTTCATCAATTTGGGCGGCGCGGCGAAGTGAGCGTTGTGGACGATCGATAGCGTTCGACGCGCGTGCAGTGGGGTACATGCTTTCGGCCGTGATATTCGGCGACTTTTGCGGCTCGACAAGCTGCTATGCTGAGTCTCGCGGCTGGAGCTGTCCGAAGCGGGTGGCGACCGCTAAGGACGATTGCAAGCGTCGAGGTAGGTCTGCTATCGGGCCAGGAGCGGACGCTGGAAGAATGAGGATCAAACTTGCAAATCGAAGAAATGCGGAAGCTGCTTATCGCTAGTTGCTTTACCGTCGCCGCCTCAATTTTTTGGGGCGCGGTTGTTGCGGCGGGCGTCAGATATGCCTTTAGACTTAATCCTGGCACCGCGCTCTTGAGTGTCGGACTGCCAGTCGCGTTGGCGTTTGCAGTTTTCATGTTCCCCCGCCTACGCAAGACCATCGTATAGCAGGCGTCGAATTGGTACCTCCAGAACCTCCGTTATGGTCGGAAGCGGAAGTCCGTGACAGTCCGCCGGGGTTCGTTAGAACGCGCGAACGACTTGCTGCGCTTGAAGAAAGGCGCTGAGTTCCGGTCACTCGGCAGTGACAATCTCGACTTGCTAGTGGCCGCTATGGTGAGCTGCACGGCTGAGATCGGCCAATATCGGACATCGAAGCCTTTACCCCAACCAATGCAAAGTATGAAACACTCAGTTCACGCAGATGGTAGCCCTTGTGTTGCTGGTACCCAAACGATTCCGAAAAACTATCAGCCGTGCTGCAAACGCTTTGCGCAGGGCACGTTGAACTGCGAATTCGATATCCGGTTTGAGTGGTGGGCAACCAATAACACTTGGGTTGTACGCCTACCTGACGGAGGTAGCTCGGGCATGGACATCTCATTTTGCCCATACTGCGGAACCAAGCTTCCGGAGTAAGTAAAACGCATGTCGAATCGAACTACCTTTGGTCGATGTCTACTTCGGGTCGGTTCCGGGCTGTCGTAACCGTTGGCGACTTTACCCTCGTAACAACATGCTATGCCAGGACCAACGGCCGGGTCAGGCCAATGACGGACTTTCGGGACACAACAATGCCGGCTCACGGAATAATCATCGCAGTGCTTGGAATAGGGCAACTCGTGGCGCTGAACATGATGCACATCCGTCGTTATGAGCGCTTCGTAAGGCACCTTGAGTTGCATCATCCTGCGCACTGGAAGTCGGTTGGTTCGCCGGTGCAGTTCGAAGATGAACCGCAATATGGATCGTTCGGGTACGCTGATTACTTCGCTAGCAGACGTTACGCCGAGTTAGGTGATCCAAACCTTTCGATGCTCGGGGATAAAATGCGTGGGATGCGCAAGTGGATGTTCGTCAGTGTTGTCATCTTCGGGATCGGGGTCAGCATTGCAAATGGATATATCATGTCGCTTTGACTGGCAGTCCTCCAGGGACCGTTTCGGGAACGGATCCGTATATCCACGTACGGCCAAAAGCGGTCTTGCTGCGCCGATCTGCTGTCGTATAGTCCGCAGTGCAAAGCCGTGCGAACTTCTTCGTTATGTATTCGGTTTTGTCTTCGGCGCATCCTTCAACGTATGTGCGCAAACCCCACCGCCTGATACGCCGTTTGATGCCATGACGTGGACGGCAACGCTCAAGCAAAAGCCATCCACGACACTGCGAATGGGCACACTTCGCGTGCAACTCGAGCAGACGACACTTGACGACGTCCGTCGCGCTGCATCCGTCGGCAAGGTTGCGCATCGCGGCGACGCCGGCAAGAGCATGTATTGGCTTTGCTATACGAGTTCAGCGCCCGATGTGGCCCAGAGGATCTGGATCATTGCGCACGCCGAAATGGGTGGCTCGGCGCATTACGTTACCGAGATCAGTGCTGAAGTAATTTCGAATGGTCACGCTACGGCGGATTGCCCGGCGCTACCCAAGAGACTCAGCACTGTCTCACTCGAGAATCACTTATGGCTGGGCGCATCGGAAGCGGAGGCGACGACGCACATGGCGGCGCCGTCTTATCGAAACGGTCACTGGCGGTCCTTCGATTTTGCAGGCAAAGTGGCGGGCGACTGTTCAGGCGACCTCGATTTGACCGCCTCGCTGCTGCTGCATTTTCAAAACGGCCGCGTAAATTCCCTGCGCGTCAGCCAGATCACAAGTTGTTAGTGATACGAAAAAGGGCGTTGCCGGTACGAACCGAGCAACGCCCTGTCAGGCTAGCGGGGTCTTCCCGACCCGTCAGTGCTTACATCTTCCAGCGCAAGCCAACCGCCACCGAACGTCCGATCTGGAGCGTACCGAAGTTGGTCAACTGCGGGCTGCCCGCACTGCCGAAGTGGTAGTAAGCCTGCTGCTTTTCGTTGGTCAAGTTCACGCCACTGATATCGATCGACGTCGTGTCGTTGAGCTTGTAGGACACCTGCATGTCCACGCTCTTTTCCGGGGTACGCCAGATACCGAGCGGATTCGCAAACAAGGCGGCTTCGTTGCTGGCCAGGAAGGCGGAGCGCCAGACATACGACAAGCGCGCGCTGACCGGACCCTTTTCGTAAGCCAGGGTGGCGTTATACGACTTGTTGGACACGCCGAAGAACGGCGTCTCGAGCTGAGCGACGATGTCGCCCGCATCGTTCGCCTGAGGCACGTTCTGCGACGAGCTGAGCCGCGTATAGCTGCCCTGGAAGCCCAGGCCGTCCAGCATGGTCGGCAGCCACTTCGGGAAGTAGGTCAAGCCGAGCTCGACGCCACTGATCGTGCCGTTGGACGCGTTGACCGGCGAGCTCACGACGTAGTCATAGCCGTTCGTATGGTCGCCGCCCGACGTCGAGTTGCGGTACGGGTCGTTCGCCGGATCGACGTGGATCTTGCGAGGCAATACCACGACCAGGCCGTCGATCTTGCGCTTGAACAGCGTGCCGTAGAGTGCGCTGTCCTTCTGGAAGTACCACTCGGCCGTCAGATCGAGGTTCTTGGAGCGCGTCGGTTTCAGGTCCGGGTTACCACCGCTACCCGAGCCATAACCGACCTTCGACACGTCGTCGCCGAGTTGCAACACAGGATTCAGATCGCCGAAGTTCGGGCGGCGCAGGGTTTCACCATAGTTGAGGCGCAGCACGACGTCCTTGGACGGGTCGTAGATCAGGGTCATGCTGGGCAGCAGCTTGCTGGCCGACTTGCTGGCACCCGACGACGTCACCGCCTTGGTGGTGGCATCGACCTTATAGAAGGTCATGCCGGTATTGACCTTGACGTAGCGCACGCCGAAATTGCCGCGCAGGCGATGGCCGAACAGCTCGTTCTGGGTATTCCCCATCAGGAAGAGGTTGCTCGTCTTTTCATCGACCTCGAACGTCTTCTGCAAGCTCAGCTGGTCCGTCGTCTGGAAGTTCGCGTCGACCGAGTGATAGAGGTTACGCCAGTCGTCGATATGGTCGCGGATGTAGTAGGCATTCGGCTCGACCCATGAGCGCGGAACGTCGGAGATGTCCGTGCCGAAGTTCGCGTTGTTGATGGCATACGCCGGACCCAGCGACGCAAGGTTGCGGCCCAGGAAGGCCGATTGCGTCCGGTTCGCCTCCGACGCCTTCCGGTCGTCGAAGCGCGCGCCGAATTGGATCGTCTCCAGCGCACCCCAGTTGGCATCGAAGACACCGCCCAGGCTGACCGTCGCGGCGCTGCCCTTGTTGCGGTTGGCGTTATCGAAGAACTGCGCGACATTCCACTTGCTCGGGTCGGTCAGGTCGGCATTGTTGTTGAAACGGAACGCCGTGTTGCCGCCGCCGGCATTGAAGTCGACGTCGATGGACGGTGCGACGCGATCGATCCGGGTCGCCGTGAATTCCGAATGGAAGGTGCTGGTCTGGTAAGACACGTCACCCTCGAGCTTCAGGCGGTCGTTGATGTCCCACTTGGCGTTGAGGGCATGAACGTAGGAATCGGTTGCCGACGTGGTGTAGTCGCCGCTGTTGAAGCCATAGACGTTATTGACCGTACGGGTCTTGATGACGTTCGTTCCCGGGAACGTCGTGATCGTCCCGGCAGGGTTGCTGCCGAGGTCGCCCCACCAGTCCACGAAGCTGAACAGCAACTTATTGAAGGTCTTGTTACGATAACCGTTGTACATCGATTCGAAGGTGTAGAGGGAATCGCTGTTCGGCTTCCACTGCAAAGCGATATTGGCGGAGGGACGCTTTCGCTCGCCCGCGAGGTCGCCCTGGAAAACGGCGTCACGGGACAGGTAATACGGGTAAGGCTTGCCGTTGAAATTCAGCGTCGACCCGGCTGCCATCGGCAAGCCGGTCAGGGTACCCGGTTTCCAGATACTGTTGTCGAAGATGCGCTGCAACGGCGTGTAACCGGAGGGATCCTCGGCGGCGTTCGGGCTGGCGAACGGCACCATCGCACCCGGCGTCACGACTTCATTGCGATATGTCGTCTTGTTGAACGACAGATTGACGAGGGCACCGAATTCGCCGAAGCCGGTTTCCCAGCGGTTGCTCAACATGCCGCTGAGCTGCGGGTTATTCGATTTCGCGGGATCGAGACGGGTTTCACGGGCCAACAGCGACACTTTCGAACCCTTGAAGTCGAACGGGCGCAGCGTCTTGACGTCGACCTGGCCTGCAATGCCGGTTTCCAGCTGGCCGGCGTCACGCGTCTTGTAGACGTCGATCTGGCGCACCAGGGTCGACGGAATGTCCTGCAGGGCGACCTGCGTGCCGGACGCGGTGAAGATCTTGCGGCCGTTCCAGGTGGTTTGGACGTCGGGCAGGCCACGGATCGACAAGGTGCCGACTTCGCCGCCGGCGCGGTCGGTCACCTGGACGCCCGTGATGCGCTGCAGCGCTTCGACGACGTTGTTATCCGGCAGCTTGCCGATGTCTTCGGCAACGACCGATTCCACAACCTGGTCGTTGGTCCGCTTGATCGCCAGGCTCTTGCTCAGCGATGCCCGGAGGCCGGTGACGACCACGGTCTCGGGCGGCTTCGTGTTGTTGTCAGTGGCCTCTTGCGCCCATACCGAGGCGCTGCTGAGCAGGCCGGCGCCCATCAGGGCAGACACGCTCAGCTTCAAGGCGAATGGACGTGCAGATGCTTGCGATTTCATACGTCTCCTGTATTTGTAGTTATTAAAAAAGTGCTTCTCAACCCGGCTGTTAATTCATGTTAGAGACCCAACGGTTATCGATCCAATGATTTTTTCTGGGTTTCTAATACCGATTTCGATATCAACATGGTCGCAATGACAACAAAAACGGGGGCAAAGTTGGGCGTGATAACGTTGTCGAAAACCACGTTTCATAGAGGAAAAACAGTACCGGCAGGAGGGGTAAAACGAGGATGGTCAACCGCAATGGGTAAAGCGGTCAAAAAGCGATGCAAGCGAGTCGGCGATGCGCGTCGGAACGTAGCGGATCGGCAACAAACCTGTCTTGACAGATCCGAGATGTCGGTCAATACACCGGCGAATCACGTGAAACTGCGGGCAGGGTAGGGTCAGGCGGGATTGCCGCTGTTCAGTCCCAGGTAGCGTCCTTCCTGGTCGACGTGCGTCGGGTCGACATCCATCTCGCTGTCGGGTACGGCGGTCAGCTTGTTGCGGATGATGAATTCCATCGTGGCGTAAGCATGCGATAACGTCGCGTCGCTGTCGATCGGCTGCTGCGCGAAACGGTAGACTCTGACGGTCATCGATACCTCCGGTGCGGGTCTTGGCATAGGCTAGCATCAAAAGCGCAGGACACACCGGAACCGACGAAAAAAAGCGGGACCGAAGTCCCGCCAAGAGGGTACAGCAGAAGAAAAGGTGAATCAGGCCATCAGAAGCGGTAGGTCAGCGAAGCTTCCCAGGCACGGCCGAAGATCGGACGGGCATTGATCGGGCCGACACTGGCGCCGACGAGGCGCGAGTTGCCTTCGGTGAGGCCCAGCGCGTTGTTGACGTTCGTGCCCGTGACGCGGAATTCCAGCTTGTCCGACAGCTCGGCCAGGATGCCCAGGTCCAGCGTGTTATACGACGGCAGGTACTGGGTGTTCTGCTGGTCCGCCCAGCGCGCGCCCACGTGCGCGTACGTGCCGTAGAAACGCAGTGCGTAGTCGCCGACCGGCAGGCGGTAGCTCGGCGAGAAGCGGTACTGGAACTTCGGCTGGCGCTGCACCTGGTTGCCGGAAATGGACGGGTTGTCCTTGTACGTCGAGTCCTGCCAGTCGCCCGTCAGCTGCAGTTGCAGGCCCGTGATGGGGCGCACGGCGAGTTCGAATTCCACGCCCTTGCCGTGCGAGCCGCTCACCGAATACAGCACGCCGTTCGTCGTGATCTGCTGGAACGAGATGCCCGTGAAATCCGTGAAGAACGCGTTCACGTAGGCGCTGTACAGCGGCGTCGCGGTCTTGTAGCCGATCTCGTACTGCGTGACCTTCGGCGTCGGGACGCGGTTGCGGTCGTTCACGACGTCCTGGCTGCCGGCGTTGCGCAGGTCGTCGAAGTAGATGAACGTGTGGCCCTGGTTGGCGCGCACGAACACGCTGGAATCCTTCGTCAGCTTGTACAGGCCGCCCGCCGTGAACGAGTTGGCGGTGTCGTCGCGCGACAGGCCCGTGAAGCTGCCGCTCGGCATCGAAGTGCCGTTGTTGTACACGGTCAGCGGATTGTTGTCCGTGTCGCCCGACGTCAGGTTCGAGATCGTGCCCGAGATGTGCTGCTTCTCGTGGCGCATGCCGGCATCGACCTTGATGCGGTCGTTGATGCGCCATTCGTCGGCCAGGAACACCGCGGTGTTGTGGCCGTCGTACGATGCCACCGGCGCATAGAACACGTTGCCGTCCGTGCCGTTCTTCGAGATGACGGCACCGTTGTTCAGCTGGACGTTGATGAGGCGCGCGTTCGGCGTTGCCGTCATCAGGTGGCTGTTGCCGAGGTACCAGACGTCGTGCGACGAGTAGTTGGCGATGTAGGCGCCGGCCGTGATCGTGTTGTTGTAGCCGATGTCGCGGCTGACGCGGAATTCGTCCGTGAACGAGCGCAGCTTCTTCTCGACGGCCCACAGGCCCGCCTGCACGACCTGCTGGTCGCTTGCCACGGCGCCGCCGCCGTTGACGTAGGTGATGGCGCCGCTGGTTGCGGGCGCGCCCGCCGCCGCCAGCACGGCCGCGTTGCCGTTGCTTGATGCGATGGCCTGGCTCACGTAGTCGGCGGCGCTCAGCGGGTTGTTACCCGTGAACATGGCGATCGTGTTCAGGTCGCCCTTGAAGTAGTTGAACTTGTTCGACACGTCCCAGCCGTTCAGCTTTTGCTGGAAGTCCGCGCCGACCAGGTTCGACGACAGGCCGCGGCCGTCGCCCAGGTCGTACGTCAGCGTCTTGCCCGGACCCGCTTCCACCGTGAAGTTGCGCATCTCGTTGCTCATCAGGGTGCCGCGCAGCGGATCGAAGCCGGGGAACGACGAGATCGTGTGGCCGTTGTTCGACGAGATCAGCGGCACGCCCGTGTAGAACGCGTTCTTGTCCGAGGTCGAGCGGGCGTACACGGTCAGCTCGCCCTGGTCCAGCTTGCGCGTGAGCGACGCGGACAGCTGGCCGCCGTCGTCCGCGGGGAAGCCCGCGTCGCGCACGCCGTTCGTCGTGCGGTAGAAGCCGCCGATCATGCCGTACCAGCCGTCGGCGATCTTGCCGCTGTAGACGCCGTCGAAGCGGCGCAGGCTGCCCGTGCCCGTCGTGAAGCGCAGGCTGCCTTCCGGATCGTCGCCGCCTTTCTTCATGATGAAGTTCATCGTCGCGCCCGGCTGGCCGCTCGAGTAGATCGTGCTCGGACCGCCGCGCAGCACTTCCACGCGCTCGATCGTGTCGTCGAGGCGGAACGCGGACGAGCCTTCGAAGAACGACAGCACGGGCACCGGATAGATCGGATTGCCGTTCATCTGCACGGAGACGAACGGCGAGTCGCTGCCCGACGGGAAGCCGCGCACTTCGATGTTGGCGCCCGACTGGCCGCCCGTCGCCTCGGCGTACACGCCCGGAACGATCTTCAGCACGTCCGCGGTGCTGGACGGGGCGGCCTGCTTCAGCTGCTCTTCCGTCGCCGTCGTGATCGAGAAGCTCGTGTCGATCTTGCGCGTGCCGGAGGCCGATGCCGTACCGGTCACGACGACTTGCTGGATTTCTTGCTGGACGCCGCTCTGCGCGGGCTGCGGGGAAGCTTGCTGGGCGCTGGCCTCGGACTGGGCCACGAGCGCGAGGACGGCGAGGGCAACTGCCGACAGTTGCGGGAACTGCATGGTGTTTTTCATTTTATGCTCTCTTTGATTGGGACCTGGCTGCGGGGCGTCTCCTCCCCGGTTTTCCCGTCGATTGATGGATCGATAAGGAAAGTGCGGCCATTGAAACATTGGATTGACATCGATGTCAATCGAAATGCTATCGATGTCATTTTTTGTCGACACGGCAAAAAAATCTGTCATAATGCGGTCCGCTCAAGTAATCTGATATCGCTACCTCTGCAATACCGACACGAACAACATGGCGCAAGCGAAGAAACCCCTGGCCGGCGAATCGGCCGTGACGATGGAAGACCTGGCGAAGATCGCCGGCGTCTCCACGATCACGGTGTCGCGCGCGCTGCGCGACAGTCCGCTCGTGACGGACAACACGCGCGAAAAAATCCGCAAGATCGCGCAGGAGCAGGGCTACCGCTTCAACATCAGCGCGCGCAACCTGCGCATGCGCCGGTCGTATTCCGTCGCCGTCGTCGTCGAAATGACGCCCGTGAAGGGCCGCCCGATGTCGGATCCGTATCCGCTCGAACTCCTGGGCGGCATCACGCAGGAACTCACGACGGCCGGCTACAGCGTCGTGCTCACGTCGAAGCAGTTGCTCGACACGGCCCCCGTGCAGGGCGCCGACGGCTTGATCCTGCTGGGCCAGGGCTCGCACGGCGAAGCCGTGAAGGCCTTGCAGCAGACCACGTTGCCGCTCGTCGTGTGGGGCGCGCCGGAAGAGGGCGCGACGTACACGGTGGTCGGCTCCGACAACCGCAAGGGCGGCGCCAGCGTCGCGGAACGCTTCCTGGAGCAGGGCCGGCGCAAGCTGATTTTCGTGGGCGACGTCGACCACGCCGAGGTGCAGGAACGCTGCGCCGGCTTCATCGACGCGCTGTCCGGCCGCGCCACCGTGCACATCCTGCGCCCGAAGGCGTTCACGTTCGAAGCGGGTTTCGACTGCGTGACGTCGCTGTTGAAAAAGAAGAGCGGCCACAGTATCGACGGCCTGTTCGCCGCCAGCGACCTGCTCGCGATGGGCGCCATCCGCGCGCTGACGGAAGCGGGGTTGCGCGTGCCCGACGACATTTCCGTGATCGGCTACGACGACACGCCGGGCGCCGCCAGCTTCGTGCCGCCGCTGACGAGTGTCCACCAATACCTGCGCGACGGCGGTGTGCTGCTCGCGAAAAAAATGCTCGCGATGATCGAAGGCCAACCGGCGCAGTCCGAAATGCTGCCCACCACGCTGATCGTCCGCCACACCTGATCGTCCACCACCACCACCGATAACGCTTGCTTACCGCGCCCCCGCGCACGAACGAGGAAACCGAAGTGAAAAATGACATCGATAACAATAGCGCGATCGCTGCCGAGCCGTGGCGCATCCGCGAGGACGCGCTGGAGCCGGCGCGCGCGTTCCTGCACGAGACCCTGTTCACCTTGGGGAACGGCTGGATCGGCATGCGCGGCACGCCGGACGAGGGGACCGTCGGCAACGCGGGCCAGACGCTGGAAGGCACATACCTGAACGGCTTCCACGACACGGAATCGATCCGCTATCCGGAGAATGCCTACGGTCTCGCGCGCGTCAACGAATTCATGCTGAACGTGCCGAACGCGAAGCGCGTCGCGGCCGTCGTCGACGGTGAGCGCTTCGCGCTGGACTCCGGCCGCGTGCTCGCGTGGGAGCGCACGCTGGACTTCCGCACGGGCCTCCTCGTGCGCACGGTGGAGTGGGAGACGAGCACCGGCAAGCGCCTGCGCATCGCGAGCCGCCGCCTCGTCGCGCTCTCGCGCAAGCACGTGGCCGCCATCGAATACGCCGTCACGCCACTGAATTTTTCCGGGGCCGTGCGCATCGTCGCGGACGTCGATGCCGACGTGACGAACCTGCAGGCCGGCGACGATCCGCGCGTCGGTTCCGCGTTGACGGGGCCCTCGCTCGTCGAGGTGGCGCGCGAGGTGGGCGCGCAGGACGTGCTGCTGTTGCAGAAGACGCGTCACAGCGGCTTCACGCTGGCGACGGCGACGGCATCCGTGCCGTCGGCAGCAAGCGCCGTGCGCGTGGAACCGGTTGCGTTGGGCCAGGCGTTCGAGGCCGACGTCGCGCAGGACACGACGTTCACCGTGCACAAATACGTGGCGTACGCGAGCTCGCGCGACATGCGTGACGACGCCGTCGGCCCGCACGCGCGCGCTGAAGTGGCCGCCGCCCGCGACGCCGGCTTCGACGCGCTCGCGGCCGAGCAGGCCGCGTATCTCGCACGCTTCTGGATTGATGCCGACGTCGCCATCGCCGGCGACGACGCGCTGCAACAGGGCGTGCGCTTCAACCAGTTCCACCTGCTGCAATCGGTCGGCCGCGACGGCAAGACGAATATCGCCGCGAAGGGCGTGACGGGCGAGGGCTATGAAGGCCACTATTTCTGGGACACGGAAATCTATGTGTTCCCGTTCTTCCTCTATTCCCGTCCGGAGATCGCGCGCGCGCTGCTGCAGTACCGCTACAACGGCTTGCCGAAGGCGCGCGAGCGGGCACGCCAGATGGCGCACGACAAGGGCGCGCTGTACCCGTGGCGCACGATCGCGGGCGAGGAGTGCTCCGCCTACTTCCCGGCCGGCACGGCGCAATACCACATCAACGCGGACGTCGCGTACTCGATCCGCCTGTATCTGCTGGCGACCGGCGACTTCGACTTCATGGCGGAGCAGGGCGCCGAGATCGTGCTGGAGACGGCACGCATCTGGACGGGCATCGGCAGCTACGACCGCAAGGGACGCTTCTGCATCAACGAGGTGACGGGGCCGGACGAATACACGGCCCTCGTCAACAACAACTACTACACGAACGCGATGGCGCGCATGCACATGACGTTCGCGGCCGACGTCGCCGAGCGCCTGCGCACCGAGCGGCCCGCCGACTATGCGCGCGTCGCGCACGCCATCGGCCTGGACGACAGTGAGATCCGTGCGTGGCGCGCCGCCAGTGCCGCGATGTTCCTGCCGTACGACGACGACCTCGGCATCCACGAACAGGACGACAGCTTCCTGTCGAAGAAAATGTGGGACTTCGCGAACACGCCGAAGGAGAACTACCCGCTGCTGCTCAACTACCACCCACTCGTCATCTACCGCCACCAGGTGTGCAAGCAGGCGGACGTCGTGCTGGCGCTGCTGCTGCTGTCGAAGGAATTCTCGCTGGACGACAAGCGCCGCGACTTCGATTTCTATGAACGCGTGACGACGCACGATTCCTCGCTGTCCTCGTGCATCTTCAGCATCGTCGCGAGCGAGATCGGCTATCGCGACAAGGCGTACGCCTACTTCATGGAGACGGCGCGGCTGGACCTCGACAACACGCACGCGAACACGCAGTACGGCGTGCACACGGCCGCGATGGCCGGCACGTGGCTCGGCGTCGCGTACGGCTTTGCCGGCATGCGCCTCGACGAGGCCGGCCTGCGCTTCGCACCGACGTTGCCCGCGCAGTGGACGGGCTACCGCTTCAAGGTCCAGGTGCGCGGCGCGCTGCTGGACGTCGCCATCGACGCCACCGGCACCGACTATCGCCTGCTGCGCGGCGACCAACTCAACTTCGCGCACGCGGGCACGCCCGTCGCGCTGGACACGCAGCGCGCGCACATCCGCATGGAGAACCAACAATGAGCACACGATTCAAAGCAGTCATCTTCGACCTCGACGGCGTCATCACCGACACGGCGCACTATCACTTCCTGGCGTGGAAGCGCCTCGCGGACAGCGTCGACGCGCCGTTCGACGAAACGTTCAACGAGCAGCTGAAAGGCGTCGACCGCATGGGGTCCCTCGAGCTGATCCTCGCGCGCGCGCCGCGCACGTACACGCCCGAGGAAAAGCGTGCGCTGGCCGACGCGAAGAACGGCCACTATCAGGAATTGATCGCGACGATGACGCCGGGGGACCTGCTGCCAGGCGCCTTGCGCGCGCTGGAAGAGGTGCGCGCGGCGGGCCTGAAGATCGGACTCGCGTCCGTGAGCCGCAACGCGTTCACGGTGCTCGACCGCCTCGGCATCCGCGACCGGTTCGACGACGTCGTCGATGCCGCCACCGTCGTCAACGGCAAGCCGGACCCGGAGATTTTCCTGACGGCCGCCGCGCACCTGGGCGTGGACCCGCGCGACTGCCTGGGCGTCGAGGATGCCGCGGCGGGCGTCGCGTCGATCAAGGACGCGGGCATGTTCGCCGTCGGCGTGGGCAGCCCGGACGTGCTGCACCGGGCCGACCGTGTGATACCGTCGATGGAAGCGTTCCGGCTTTCCGATTACTGATGCCAGTATCACGATAAAAAAATACGGAGACAAACGTGAACCAACGACGCATCCTGCTCGCGCTCTTCCTCATCTACTTCGTGTTCGCCATCCTGCTCAACAGCGTGGGCACGGTGATCCTGCAGGTCATCCACAACTACGGCGTCGACAAGGGCTCGGCCAGCGTGCTGGAAGGGTTCAAGGACCTGCCGATCGCGATCGTGTCGTTCCTCGTCGCGTCCACGTTGCCGCGCTTCGGCTACAAGAAGGCGATGCTGGTGGCGCTCGCGATCGTCGCCGCCGCGACCCTGGCGATGCCGCTGATCCCCGCATTCGCCACCGCGAAGCTGCTGTTCCTGTGCGTGGGCGTCGCGTTCGCGCTGGCGAAGGTGTCCGTGTACTCGACCATCGGCCTCGTCGCGCGCGACCGCAAGCAGCACGCCGGCATCACGAATCTGCTGGAAGGCTTCTTCATGGTCGGCGTGTTGTCGGCGTACTGGATCTTCGGCTTCTTCATCGATTCCGACCACCCGCAGTCGACGAGCTGGCTGAACGTATACTGGATGCTGTCCGGCCTGTGTGCGGCGACGTTTTTACTCGTGCTGTCGACGTCGTTCGATGAAAGCGGCGCCGCCGCACCGCACAGTCGCGGCCCGGCCGCCGACTTCGTCGAGATGCTGCGCCTGTTCGCGCGGCCGCTCGTGTGCGTGTTCGTGCTGACGGCGTTCCTGTACGTGCTGGTCGAGCAGGCCGTCGGCACGTGGCTCCCCACATTCAACAACGAGATCCTGAAGCTGCCCGCCGCGATGAGCGTGCAGGTGACGAGCATCTACGCGGGCTGCCTCGCGATCGGGCGGTTGTCGGCGGGCGTCATCATGCGCCGCCTGAACTGGTATCCCGTGCTGACCGTGTGCATGCTGGGGATGGGCGCCACCGTGCTGCTGGCGCTGCCCCTCACGCACGGCATCGCGCTCGACCCGCACGTGACGTGGGCGACGGCGCCCGTGGCCGCGTTCCTGTTTCCGCTCATCGGCCTGTTCATGGCACCGATCTACCCGGGCATCAATTCCGTGATGCTCAGTTCCCTGCCGCGCCACCAGCATGCGCCGATGACGGGACTGCTCGTGATCTTTTCCGCGCTCGGCGGCACGACGGGGTCGCTGATCACGGGCTATGTGTTCGGGCACGTCAACGGCCACTTCGCGTTCTACCTGACGCTCGTGCCGATCGTGCTGATGCTGGGCAGCCTGTATGCGTTCAAGCGGCAGGTGGAAAAGACACCGGCCGACGTGGCCGTCACGGCGTAGCGCGGGCCCGGGACGGCCTACATCGGCGCCGGGCCCTGCGCAAGCAGCAGCGCGCGGAAATCGGTGGCCCGCATCGGCTTACCGATCAGGTAGCCCTGCAACATGTCGCATCCTGTCGAGCGGATCGCTTCCTTCTGCAGTTCCGTCTCGATGCCTTCGCAGATCACGTCCAGCTTGAGCGATTTGGCGAACGCGATCACGCCGTTGACGATGTCGAGGCAGCGCCGGTCGCGCTCGATTTCGCGCACGAACGAGCGGTCGATCTTGATCGCCGTGATCGGCAACTGGCGCAGGTACGACAGGTTCGAGTAGCCCGTGCCGAAGTCGTCGAGCGCGATGCGGAAGCCCAGGTTGCGCAGTGAACGCAGGATGAAGGCCGCCTTGTCGATGTCCTGCATCAGCATGCTCTCGGTGACCTCGAGCTTGATGCACTCGGCGTCCAGGCCGTAATGGGCGACGATGTTCTGGAGCAGCGGCGGCAGGTTCTCGTCCATCAGCTGGCGCGGCGAGACGTTGACGGCCATGCGCAGCCGGTAGCCCAGCAGCTCCCATTCGCGCGCCTGGCGGCACGCTTCCTCGCACACCCAGGCGCCGACTTCCGTGATGGCGGGCGAACCTTCCAGCATCGGCAGGAACAGGTCGGGCGCGAGCAGCCCGAGGCGTGGATGTTCCCAGCGCAGCAGCGCTTCCGCACCGACCACGGCGCCATCGCTGGCGTTGACCTGCGGCTGGTAGAACAGCACGAACTGGCGCCGCTCGAGCGCCGAGAACACATCCTGGCGGAGCTCGAGGCGCTGCTTGAGCAGATGACGAGCGGTCGTCGAGAACACGGCGAACGTGTGGCGGCCGTTGTCCTTGGCCTCGTACATGGCGGCGTCCGCGTTGTTGAGCAGTTCGTCGGCCGAGTACTCGCGGCCGGTGCCGATGGCGATGCCGATGCTGCCGCCCACGGTCACGTGATGGCCGTCGACGGCGATCGGCAGCGCCAGCTGCTTCAGCACGTCCGCGGCGAGCGCTTTCGCCGCCTCGACGTTCTTGTCCTCGAGGATGAACACGAATTCGTCGCCGCTGATGCGCGCGACCGTGACGCCGCCGCCGCCGAGCGCGTCCAGCCGGCGGCCGATCTCCACCAGCGCGGTGTCGCCGGCGCGGTGGCCGTGCGCGTCGTTGACTTCCTTGAAGTGGTCGAGGTCGACGAACAGCACGCCCACCGGGCAATTATCCTGGACCGAGCGCGCGAGCGCCTCGTCGAGCGCGCGCAGGCAGGACAGGCGGTTGTGCAAGCCCGTCAGGCTGTCGTGCGTGGCCTGGTGCAGCAGGCGCGTTTCCGCTTCCTTGCGTTCCGTGACGTCGGCAAAGAACACGGTCAGGCCTTCGCGCGACGGATAGGCGCGCACCTCGATCCAGATGCCCAGCGGTGCGTAATAGTTTTCGCATGTGGCGAACTGCTGTTCGTCCATCGCGCGCCTGTACGTGTCGTAGAACGGGCCGCCGACGGCTTCCGGGAACTCGTCCCACATGCCTTTGCCGATGAGGTCTTCCGGACTGCGGTTGATGGCGGCGGCGCCGCGCGCGTTGATGTAGGTGAAGCGCCACTCGCGGTCCACCGAGAAGCAGCCGTCCGCAACGCTTTCCAGCACGGTGCTCAGGCGTTCGCGTGCCTGCACGGCCGCGCGCTGCGCCTCGACAACCTCCGTCGCGTCCTGCAGGAAGGCGACGAAGTACGTGGGCGAGTCATTGCCTTCGTGCACGGGAAACAGGTGCATGCGGCTCCAGAACAGGCTGCCGTCCTTGCGGTAGTTGCGCAGCAGGGCCGTGCAGATCGCGGCGTTGTCCACGGCGTGATGGAGCAGCCCGATTTCGGGTTGGTCGCGGTCGTCGCCCTGCAGGAAGCGGGGGTTGCGGCCAACGGCTTCGTGCCGGGCATAGCCCGTCAATCGTTCAAAGGCGGAGTTGACGTAGGCGATCGGATTGTCCGGCAGGCTCGCATCGACAATGATGATGCCCGTGTTGCTCGCCTCGATCAGGCGCTTGAAGAACGGCACCGGCAGCTGTTCGACTTTCTCGAGGAGGGACCGTACTTCTTCGGGAGAACAATTCTGCATGATCGTCTACCTTGGCGCTGGACGTGATCAGTGTAACGCCGCGCGCGTTCCGGATGCAGCACGAAAGGCAGATGGGCCCGCCATCGGCGGCCATTCCATGCATGGCGCATCAATCCACGCCGAGCGCCGCCATGCGTGCCCGCAACGCGCTGCGGTCAGCGTCGATCTGCGCGCCGTTCGTGCGGCTCGACAACGTCGCCTTGTCCTTGCGGCCGAGGAAGTAGGCGATGCGCTCCGCGTTGGCGCCGGACGGGTGCGGGATGCCGTGCAGGATGCGCTCCGGCGCGAGCACGCCGCGCCGCGCGAGCCAGTCGAGCGCGAGGCCGACCTTGGGCCCCAGCGGCACGTACACGGCGTCGGGCAGCGCACCGGCTTCGGCTGCGAAATAGTCGAGCAGCTGGGCTTGCAGGAACGGCGTCGTCAGCATGTTCGGCGACGCGCCGTTGTAGTTCTTGCCGGCGACAAAGACCGGGTGGCGCAGCACGGCCGTCACGTGCATGAGGTGCGCGTGTTCGCCGAACAGCGACGCGCAGCTCGCGATGCCGAGCCAGCGCTGCAGGCCCACGTGGTCGAGCAGGGCGACGAGGTTCGGACGGATCGCGCCGCTGAACGCGCCCGTGTACTTGGCCGCGCGCAGCACGTCGTCCTCCGGGGCGCCCAGCGCGAGCCCGCGGCGCGCCTCGCGCACCGCGTTCTTCCATTGCACGAAGCCGGGCGAGATGCCGACGAGCACCAGCCGCGCCGACCGGTTCACGTAGTCGAACGGGATGTAGTGCGCGCTGAGCGTGCCCGCCTGCGCCAGCAGGAACCCGTCGGGAATCTGCGCGGGTGTCGCGACGGCGTCCGGGTCGGTGTCCAGGATGAGGTCGCGAAATGACGAAAACGAGGCAAGGGATGTGGGCGTCATGTCATCGGATAGGGTCGGTTTTGCCCATTATGCATTGCGAAACCGTTGTCGCATGCGGATGTGGGGTCGAATACATATCCAAATCGATATCGGAAGTGCGGAAAAATTGATTGGATCGTTCTCGATGTTGCGCCTAACATTACCGATGAGCATGCCATCTGAACGTCTCGCATGGCTTTCAGAAACATAACAATACATACAAGAATTAAACCAGGGTGCTGCGCGGGCTGATCCGGGTAGCACCCTCGTCGTTTGGAGGAGATCCGCATGCAAACCCAGAAATTATCGACCCTCGAAAAAGTGGGCTTCGGCGCCGGCGACATGGCGCTCAACGTGGTGATCTCGTCGATGATGCTGATCATCACGTTCTTCTACACGGACGTCTACGGACTCAAGACGACGGACCTGGCGCTGCTGTTCGTGCTCGTGAAGGTCATCGGCGCCTGCTCCGACCTCGTCGTGGGCCAGATGACGGACAGTTTCCTGTCGCGCTGGGGCCGCTACCGGCCCTATTTCCTCTTCCTCGCCATTCCGTACGGCTTGTCCGTGTTCGCCGTGTTCAGTACGCCGTCCTGGGGCTATGACGCCAAGCTCGTGTGGGCCTATTCCACGTACATCGTGATGACCCTGATGACGTCGGGCGTGGGCGTGCCGTACATCTCGTTGATCAGCGGCCTGACGAGCGACCCGCAGGAGCGCCTGTCCGCGAACGGTTATCGGCTGTTCCTCGCGAAGGTCGGCGCGTTCATGGTGACGATCGTCGTGCCGATCCTCGCGCAGCGCTGGGGCAACGGCAGCCAGGCCGCCGGCTACCAGGCGGCGATGGCATTGATGGCCGTGCTCGGTGTCGTGCTGTTCCTGTTCACGTTCTTCACGACGACGGAGCGCGTCGTGTACAAGACCAAACGCCAGCCGCTGCTGGAGCAGATCGCGGTGCTGGCGCAGAACGACCAGTGGCTGGTCCTGTGCGCCGTCTGCGTGACGGGCACCATCGGCTACGTGATCCGCGGCTCCGTCGCGATCTATTATGCGAAGTATTATCTGCACGGCGACACGGAGACGGTGTCCGCCTTCCTGTCGACGGGCGTCGCGGCCGCCATCATCGCGATGGTCGTCTCCACGTGGGTCACGAAGTTCTATTGCAAGGTCAAACTGTTCCGCTACACGCAGCTGGTCGTGGCCGTGCTGTCCGTGATGATTTATTTCCTCGTGAAGCCGGGTGACACGGCACTGGCGTTCGTCCTGTACTTCCTGCTGTCGCTCGTCGTCGACCTGCACGCGCCTGTGTTCTGGTCCGCCATCGCCGAGACCATCGACTATGGCCAGGTGAAGACGGGCAAGCGCGTGTCGGGCTTTGCGTTCGGCGGCATCTCCGTCGCGCAAAAGGCCGGCATGGGGCTCGCGGGCGGCATGGTGGGCCTGCTGCTGAATTATTTCCAGTACCAGCCGAACCAGGAGCAAGGCGCGCTGGCGCTGCAGGGCATCGCGCTGATGCTGTCCGTGATTCCCGGCTTCTTCCATTTCCTGATGGGCGCCCTGATGTTCAAGTACCGCATCAGCGACGAGTACTACTCGACCGTCAAAGAAGATTTGCGCGTCAACGCGTAACACGTTTTTGGATACGACCATGCAAGACACCGTACTGACACCCCTGATCGAACAACGCGCCGATCCGTACATCTACAAGCACACGGACGGCTATTACTATTTCACGGCCTCCGTCCCGCAATACGACCGCATCGAGCTGCGCCGCGCGAAGACGATCGCCGAACTGGCGGCGGCGCCCACCGTCGACGCGTGGATCAAGCCGGACACGGGCCCGTACAGCGAACTGGTCTGGGCACCGGAACTGCATTTCAACATGGGCGCGTGGTACGTGTACTTCGCCGCCGCGCCCAGCCGCGAGATCAAGTACAAGCTGTTCCAGCACCGCATGTACGCGATCCGCAACACGAACGCGAATCCGCTCGAAGGCACGTGGGAATTCATGGGCCAGGTGGACACGGGCATCGACACGTTCTGCCTCGATGCGACGACGTTCAACCACAACGGCCAGCTGTACTACCTGTGGGCGCAGAAGGACAACGCGATCGAAGGCAACTCGAACCTGTACATCGCGAAGATGAAGACGCCGTGGCAGATCGAGGGCACGCCCGTGCTGCTGTCGAAGCCGGAATTCGATTGGGAAATTCGCGGCTTCTGGGTCAACGAAGGCCCGTCCGTGCTGCGTCGCAACGGCAAGATCTTCATCTCGTATTCGGCCAGCGCCACCGACGAGAACTACGCGATGGGCCTGCTGTGGGCGGACGAGGGCGCGGACCTGCTCGACCCGGCGTCGTGGACAAAGTCGCGCGAGCCCGTGTTCCGTACATGCTACGATCACGGCATCTACGGACCCGGCCACAACAGCTTCACCTATGCTGAAGATGGCGACACCGTCATGCTCGTGTACCACGCACGCACCTATACCGAAATCGTCGGCGATCCGCTGTGGAACCCGGACCGCCATACCTTCGTCAAACCGCTGCGCTGGGACGAGAATGGCATGCCGGTATTCGGGCGGCCATCCACCCTCTGAGGACATAACAACGTGCAAAACGGAATCACCTACGCGCCGTTCGGGACCTTGCCCGACGGCAGGCAAGTCACCCAGTACACGCTGAAGAACAACAACGGCATGGTCGTGAAGATCCTCGATTTCGGCGGGATCATCACCGAGATCCACGTCCCGGACCGCGACGGCGTTTTCGCCGACGTGGCGCTCGGCTTCGACACGCTCGGTCCGTACGTCAAGGACAGCCCGTATTTCGGCGCGCTGATCGGCCGCTATGGCAACCGTATCGCCAAGGGGCGCTTCACGCTGGACGGCAAGGACGTCCAGCTGACGACCAACGACGGCAACAACCACCTGCACGGCGGCAACCCCGGCTACGACAAGGTGCTGTGGACGGCGGCCGTCGAGGGCGACAGTCTCGTGCTGCGCTACGACAGCCCGGACGGCGAGCAAGGCTATCCCGGCAACCTCGTCGCCACGGCCACTTATCTGCTGACGGACGCCAACGAGATCGTCGTGCGCTTCCACGCCGTCACCGACCAGCCGACGCCCGTGAACCTCACGCAGCACAGCTATTTCAACCTGTGCGGCGCGGGGCAGGGCGACATCCTCGGCCACGAGATGACGATCGACGCGGACAAGTTCGTCCCGATCGACGCGGAATCGATCCCGTTCGGCGAACTGGCCGCCGTGACGGGCACGCCGTTCGACTTCCGCAAGCCGCGCACGATCGGCGAGCGCATCGGCCAGCCCGACAAGCAGCTGCGCCACGGCACTGGCTATGACCATTGCTGGGTGCTGAACAAGAAGCTGGGCGAGCGCGGCCTGCAGCGTGCCGTGCACGTGGCCGATCCGGTCACGGGCCGCGTGCTGGAACTGTTCACGCAGGAACCGGGCGTCCAGTTCTACAGCGGTAACTTCCTCGACGGCTCGCTGGAAGGCAAGGGCCATCCGTGGACGTTCCGCAGCGGCTTCTGCATCGAGCCCGAGCATTTCCCCGATTCGCCCAACCAGCCGGCGTACCCGAACACGATCCTGCGTCCGGGTGACGTCTACGAAACGGAATCGCGCTTCCGCTTCTCGGTCGCGCAGTAATCAATAGCGCAGGAGAGCACGCAGATGATGGAACTGGTGGTGGATGGCCGGCACGTGCTGGGCGAAGGCATCGTCTGGGACGACAGCGCAAGGTGTCTGTACTGGACCGACATCGAACGCAGCGAGCTGTGGTCGCACGCGCCCGCGACGAACGCGCTGCAGCGCTGGCCGTTGCCCGAACGCCTGTGCTCGATGGCGCTGACGACGGACGGCGGCCGCCTGCTGCTGGGCCTCGCGTCCGGCCTCGCGTTCTTCGACCTGGCCAGTGGCGAGGTCCGGCGCATCTGCGACGTCGAAGCCGACGTGCCCACCACCCGCCTGAACGACGGCCGCACCGACCGCCAGGGGCGCTTCGTGTTCGGCATGTTCAACCAGGCCGAGGACCCGAAGGATCCGATCGGCGGCTTCTACCGCCTGAACCACGACCTCACGCTGGAACGCCTGCCGCTGGGCGGCGTCGCCATCGCCAACAGCATCTGCTTCAGCCCGGACGGCCGCACGATGTATTACGCCGACTCGGGCACGCGCGAGATCCGCTGCTGCGACTACGATCCCGCCACGGGTGCCGTGGCAAACATGCGCCAGTTCGCGCCGGCCGACGCGGCCCCCGGCGACCCGGACGGCTCGACGATCGACGCCGACGGCTATCTGTGGAGCACGCGCTGGGGCGCCGGCCAGGTCGTGCGCTTCGCGCCGGACGGCACCGTGGACCGGGTGCTCACGTTGCCCGCGCCGCAGCCGACGTGTCCCGCGTTCGGCGGCCCCGGCCTGGACGTTTTGTATGTCACTTCGGCAACAGTCGGGCTGCGCGCGGGCCAGTTGGCGGACGCCCCGAAGTCGGGCGGCGTGTTTGCGCAAGCCCTGAAAATCCGGGGTTTGCCGGAGGTGCGCTTCGGCGGCTAGGGATGGTTGCGATAACATCGATGCCGATATCGATATCGATTGCGGTTAAAAATTGATTGGAAAGTTATCTGATCGGCCTTTAGACTTTCTCCATCGCTGAGCTGGACGACGCGCACATCGCTCAGAACTACAAAAACGACGGAGGAAGGAACCCATGTCCGAGACAAAGAAGAAGCCCACCCTGCGTTCCGCAGCGTGGTTCGGTACCCAGGACAAGAACGGCTTCATGTATCGGAGCTGGATGAAGAACCAGGGTATCCCCGATCACGAATTCCAGGGCAAGCCGATCATCGGTATCTGCAACACCTGGTCCGAACTCACGCCCTGTAACGCCCATTTCCGCAAGCTGGCCGAGCACGTCAAGCGCGGCATCCTGGAAGCGGGCGGCTTCCCCGTCGAATTCCCCGTGTTCTCGAACGGCGAGTCGAACCTGCGTCCGACCGCCATGCTGACCCGTAACCTGGCCAGCATGGACGTCGAAGAATCCATCCGCGGCAACCCGATGGACGGCGTCGTGCTGCTCGTCGGCTGCGACAAGACGACGCCCGCGCTGCTGATGGGCGCGGCCAGCGTCGATATCCCCGCCATCGTCGTCACCGGCGGCCCGATGCTGAACGGTAAGCTGAACGGCAAGGACATCGGTTCCGGTACCGCCGTGTGGCAGCTGCACGAACAGGCCAAGGGCGGCCAGATCTCGATGCACGACTTCCTCGCCGCCGAAGCGGGCCACTCGCGCTCGGCCGGTACCTGCAACACGATGGGTACGGCATCGACGATGGCCTGCATGGCCGAATCGCTGGGCGTCTCGCTGCCGCACAACGCCGCGATCCCCGCCGTCGACGCGCGCCGCTACGTGCTGGCCCATATGTCCGGCATCCGCATCGTCGAGATGGTCAACGAAGACCTGAAGCTGTCGAAGATCCTCAAGCGCGAGAACTTCGAGAACGCCATCCGCACGAACGCCGCGATCGGCGGTTCGACGAACGCCGTGATCCACCTGAAAGCGATCGCCGGCCGCATCGGCGTGCCGCTGGAGCTGGAAGACTGGACCGCGATCGGCAAGGGCACCCCGACCATCGTCGACCTGCTGCCGTCGGGCCGCTACCTGATGGAAGAGTTTTATTACGCCGGCGGCCTGCCGGGCGTACTGCGCCGCCTGGGCGAAGCGAACCTGCTGCCGCACAAGGACGCGCTGACCGTCAACGGCAGGACGATCTGGGAAAACGTGCAGGACGCCCCGATCTACAACGATGAAGTGATCCGCAAGATCGACAAACCGCTGATCGACGACGGCGGCATCTGCATCCTGCGCGGCAACCTGGCGCCGCGCGGCGCCGTGCTGAAGCCGTCGGCCGCGTCGCCGCACCTGATGAAGCACCGCGGCCGCGCCGTCGTGTTCGAGGACTTCGATCACTACAAGGAGCGCATCGTCGATCCGGACCTGGACGTCGATGAGAACTCGGTCCTCGTGATGAAGAACTGCGGCCCGAAAGGCTACCCGGGCATGGCCGAAGTGGGCAATATGGGCCTGCCGCCGAAGCTGCTGGCGAAGGGCATCACCGACATGGTCCGCATCTCGGACGCGCGCATGAGCGGCACCGCCTATGGCACCGTCGTGCTGCACGTGGCGCCGGAAGCGATGGCCGGCGGCCCGCTGGGCATCGTCAAGGACGGCGACTTCATCGAGCTCGATTGCAAGAACGGCCGCCTGCACTTGGACGTGCCGGACGACGAGATCAAGACCCGCCTCGCGGACCGCGCCGAGAACCAGAAGGAAGCGCCGCGCACCGGTTACGCGGGCCTGTACCTGGATCACGTGCTGCAGGCGGACGAGGGTTGCGACTTCGACTTCCTCGTCGGTTGCCGCGGTTCGGCCGTGCCCAAGCATTCCCATTGATTTGTTGAAGTTGGACGCGTGCACGGCCTGGCCGTCCACGCGTCCAATTCACATCTGAACGAACGGATCACCACCATGCTGCTCATCCAATACAAAACCGCCGCCGGCGACCGCCGCGTCGGCATCCTGAACGGCGACACCGTCACCGCCATCATCGGCTACGCCACCACGCTGGAACTGGCCAACGCCGCCATCGCGCAGGCGAAGAGCCTCGCCGCGCTGGCCGACGCCGCCGCGACGGGCGACAAGGAATCCTACGAAGCGATCGCGCAAGCGGGCCGCGTGCTGGCCCCGATCGACCACCCGGACGCCGCCCACACCTACGTCACCGGCACGGGTCTCACGCACCTGGGCAGCGCCGACGCGCGCGACGCCATGCATAAGAAGATCGGCGGCGATGTCGAGTCCCTGTCCGACTCCATGAAGATGTTCCGCATGGGCGTCGAAGGCGGCAAGCCGGAAGCGGGCAAGGCCGGCGTCCAGCCCGAATGGTTTTACAAAGGCGACGGCTCGATCGTGCGCGCCAGCGGCCAGGACATGGAGATGCCCGACTTCTCGCTGGACGGCGGCGAAGAGCCGGAGATCGCCGGCCTGTACGTGATCGGCGACGACGGCCAGCCGTACCGCGTCGGTTTCGCCATCGGCAACGAGTTCTCCGACCACGTGACGGAACGCCAGAACTACCTGTACCTCGCACACTCGAAGCTGCGCAACTGCGGCGTCGGCCCGGCGCTGCTCGTCGGCGAACTGCCGGCCCACGTGCAGGGCGTGTCGCGCATCCGCGCGGCGGATGGGTCGGTGCGTTGGGAGAAGGCGTTCGTGTCCGGCGAACAGAATATGTCGCACACGATCGGCAACCTGGAATACCACCACTTCAAATACGGCTTGTTCAACCGCCCGGGCGACGTGCACATCCACTTCTTCGGCACCGCCACCCTGAGCTTCGCCGACAACATCAGCGTGCAGGCTGGCGAGACGTTCGAAGTCGAGTCGCCGCAATTCGGCCCCGCCCTGCGTAACAAGCTGGCCGTCCAATCCACCCAATTCGCGAAAGTGAAGACCTTATGACCATCGCACAAATTACCGGCGAAGCCCTCATCGGCGGCGTCGCCCAGCGCGGCGCCGGCAACTCGTTCAAGGCGTGGAATCCCGCCAAGCGCGAGCACATGGAACCCGCATTCCACATGGTCGACGTGAACCAGATCGACGCGGCGTGCAGCCTGGCGGGCAAGGCGTTCGACGTCTTCCGCAACACGACCGATGAAGAGCGCGCCGCATTCCTCGACGCCGTCGCCGAGCAGATCATGGCCCTGGGCGATGCGCTCGTCGAGCGCGCGATGGCCGAAACCGGCCTGCCGCGCGGCCGCATCGAGGGCGAGCGTGGCCGCACGTGCAACCAGCTGAAACTGTTCGGCAGCCTGCTGCGTGAAGGCTCGTGGCAGGATCCGCGCATCGATCCGGCCCTGCCGCAGCGCACGCCGCCGCGTCCGGACCTGCGCAGCCGCCTGATCGGCGTGGGCCCCGTCGCAGTGTTCGCCGCATCGAACTTCCCGCTCGCGTTCTCCGTCGCCGGCGGCGACACCGCGTCCGCGTTCGCGGCCGGCTGCCCCGTCGTGCTGAAGGCCCACTCGGCCCACCCGGGCACGTCGGAACTGGTGGCGCGCGCCATCGTGAAAGCCGTCGAACTGTGCGGCCTGCCGGCCGGCACGTTCGCACTGCTGACCGGCACGGGCAACGGCATCGGCCAGGCGCTCGTCGCGCATCCGGCGATCCAGGCCGTCGGCTTCACCGGTTCCCGTTCGGGCGGCACCGCGCTGATGGCCGTCGCCGCGGGCCGCCAGCAGCCGATCCCGGTCTACGCCGAGATGAGCAGCATTAACCCGGTGTTCCTGCTGCCGCAGGCGCTCGAACAACACGCGGAGCGTATCGGCCGCGAATTCGCCGCGTCGCTCACGCTGGGTGTCGGCCAGTTCTGCACCAACCCCGGCCTCGTGCTGGCCATCGACGGTCCGGGCTTGTCGACCTTCTGCGCGTCGGCCACCGCCGCGCTGAACGACACGCAGCCGGCGACGATGCTGTCGGCCGGTATCGCGTCGAGCTTCCGCCGCGGCGTCGCCGCGCTGGCAAGCAACGAAGCGGTGAGCACCTTGCTGCGTCTCGACCATGAAGACAACCAGGGCCACGCCGCGCTGTTCCGCGTGGAAGCCGCTGACTTCCTGGCCCGCAAGGAGCTGCACGAAGAGGTGTTCGGCCCCGCGTCGCTGCTGGTCGTGTGCAAGGACGTCGAGCAGATGCGCGCCATCGTCGAGCACCTGGAAGGCCAGCTGACGGCCGCCATCCACCTGGAAGAGGGCGACATCGCAGCGGCGCAAGTGCTGATGCCGACGCTCGAGCGCAAGGTCGGCCGCATCCTGGCGAACGGCTTCGGCACCGGCGTGGAAGTCGCGCACGCGATGGTGCACGGCGGTCCGTTCCCGGCCACGGCCGACGGCCGCAGCACGTCGGTGGGCACGGGCGCGATCTTCCGCTTCCTGCGCCCCGTGGCGTACCAGAACCTGCCGCAGGCGCTGCTGCCGGCCGTGCTGCGCGACGAGAACCCGCGCGGCATCTGGCGCCGCCGTGATGGCGCGCTGGGCAAGGACTGACACGCCAAGTAGGAGACGGCGCCCGGCTTTCGTGGCGCCGCTTAGAATAAGATTATCGGATGGAGACGACGATGGGTACTTTAGCCAGGTACGGTAGCCTTGAAGGCAAACGGGTGTTCGTGACGGGTGGCGGCAGCGGGATCGGCGAAGCGATCGTGGCTGCGCTGGTGGAGCAGGGCGCGCTGGTGGGCTTTGTCGACATCATGCGCGACGCCAGCGAGGCGCTCGTTGCACGGCTGGCCGCGGCCGGCCATACCGCACCGATGTACCGCTACTGCGACATCACCGACATCCCGAGCCTGCAGGCCGTGATGGCCGAGATGGCCGCCAAGCTGGGCGACTTCGACGTCGTCGTCAACAACGCCGCCAACGACCAGCGCCACCAGATCGGCGACGTCTCGGTCGAGTACTGGGACGAGCGCATCGCCATCAACCAGCGCCCCATGTTCTTCACCGTGCAGGCCGCACTCGAGGGCATGAAGCGGCGCGGCGGCGGCTCCGTCATCAATTTCAGCTCGATGTCGTGGCACGCCAAGAACCCGAACTACCCGATCTACGCGACCACGAAGGCGTCCGTCATCGGCCTCACGCGCTGCCTCGCGCGCGACCTGGGCAAGTTCAACATCCGCGTCAACACCGTGACGCCGGGCTGGGTGATGACCCAGCGCCAGATCGACCTGTGGCTGGACGAGGCGGGCGAGGCCGAGATCGCGCGCTCGCAATGCCTGCCGGGCAAGCTCATGCCCGAGGATATCGCCGCGATGGTGCTGTTCCTGTCCGCCGACGACAGCAAGATGTGCACGGGCCAGGAATTCATCGTCGACGCCGGCTGGGTGTGACGGGACATCCCTCACGCCGCTGATGGCGCCGCCCGCCGGCGCCATCGTCGTTTTACCTGCATGACCGGACTACGAAGGGGCGCGGCGGCGTCGTCGCGCCCGGATCGCCAACACTCACCGACCATATAACAAGGGAGACATCATGAAGCCATTCCAACCCACCGTCCTCGCCTTCGGCCTCGCCGCCGCGTTCTGCACCGGCGCCGCGTTCGCGCAGGTGAACGTCACCGTCGACACGACGAAACCGGGCGCGACGATCGACAAGGACGTCTACGGCCAGTTCGCCGAACACCTCGGCACCGGCATCTACGGCGGCCTGTGGGTCGGTCCGGATTCGAAGATCCCGAATACGCGCGGCTGGCGCAACGACGTCGTCGGTGCGCTGAAGGACATGCACGTGCCGCTCGTGCGCTGGCCGGGCGGCTGCTTCGCCGACGAATACCACTGGCGCGAAGGCATCGGCCCGCGCAGCAAGCGTCCGGTGAAGGTCAACACGAACTGGGGCGGCGTGCCGGAATCGAACGCCGTGGGCACGCACGAGTTCTTCGACCTCGTCGAACAGCTGGGCGCCGACGCCTACGTCAACGGCAACCTGGGCACCGGCACCCCGCAGGAAGCGGCGGAGTGGATCGAGTACATGACGTCGGAAGGCAAGTCCACGTTGGCCGAAATGCGCGCGAAGAATGGCCACCCGGCGCCGTTCAAGGTCGCGTATTTCGCGATCGGTAACGAGTCGTGGGGCTGCGGCGGCAACATGCGCCCGGAATACTACGCCGACCTGTACCGCCAGTGGAACACGTTCCTGAAGGCGCCGCAGCACCTGCGTCCGAAAATGATCGCCAGTGGCGGCACGGGCGACGACACCGCGTGGACCGACGTCCTGTCGCGCGACCTGAAGGGCCGCACGGACGGCATCAGCTTCCACTACTACACGCTGCCGACGGGGAACTGGGAAAAGAAAGGCGCCGCGACGGGCTTCCCGGAATCGGAATGGTTCTCGACGATGTCGCAGACCCTGCGCATGGAAGACTTCATCCGCAAGAACGTCGCCATCCTCGACAAGAACGACCCCGAGAAGAAGATCGGCTTCGACGTGGACGAGTGGGGCACCTGGTACGACGTGGAGAAGGGCACGAACCCGGGCTTCCTGTTCCAGCGTAATACGATCCGCGACGCCGTCGTCGCTGCGCTCAACTTCAACATGTTCCACGCCCACGCCGACCGCGTGCGCATGACGAACATCGCGCAGATGGTCAACGTGCTGCAGGCGATGATCATCACCGACAACGACAAGATGCTGCTGACGCCGACGTACTACGCCTTCAAGATGTACGTGCCGTTCCAGGGCGCGGCGTCGCTGCCGGTGGCGCTGTCGAACAACACGACCTATGCTGAGAACGGCCAGGGCGTGCCGGGCATCAGCGCGTCGGCCGCGAAGGGCAAGGATGGCAAGACCTACGTCGCCCTCGTCAACACGAACCCGCACGACGCGACGGACGTCGTGCTGAACGTCGCGGGCCAGAACGTCGGCGCCGTGCGCGGCCAGCTGCTGACGGCCGATGCGATGGACGCCCACAACACGTTCGAGCACAAGGACGCCGTCAAGCCCGTGCCGTTCAGCGCGAACGCGAACGGCGGCAAGCTGACGATCAAGGTGCCGGCCAAGTCGGTGCTCGTCGTCGCGGTCGAAGGCTGATCGTGGCGCGCGCAGCAACACCGCGTGCGCTGGCGGCTGCCGTCGCAGCGGCCTGCGTCCTCGCCGGGTGCGGCGGGGGCGGAGGCGGCGCCTCTGCACCTGCCGCCTCCGCACCGGCGGCCACTACGCCCGTGCAGACGGCGGCGGTCACGTTCGCCAACGTCTCCGTGCACGACCCGGCCGTACTCAAGGTCGGCGACACGTGGTACGCGTTCGGTTCGCACCTGGCCGCCGCGAAGTCGACGGACCTGATGAACTGGACGAAGATCGCGGACGGCGTCACCGACGCCAATCCGCTGTTTTCGAAAGTGACGACGGCGCTGGCCGACACGTTCGCGTGGGCGCAGGTCACGGACCTGTGGGCGCCGGACGTGATCCAGCTGGACGACGGCAAGTTCTACATGTACTACGACGCTTGTAAAGGCGACTCGCCCCGCTCCGCGCTGGGCGTGGCCGTCGCCGACAAGGTCGAGGGACCGTACGTCAGCAAGGGCGTGTTCCTGAAATCCGGCATGTGGAACGAGGTCAGTCCCGACGGCACGATCTACGACGCGCTGAAGCATCCGAACACGGTCGACCCGAACACGTTCCGCGACGCGGCCGGCAAGCTGTGGATGATCTACGGCTCGTACTCGGGCGGCATCTTCATCATGGCGATGGATCCGGCCACGGGCATGCCCGTCGCGGGCCAGGGTTACGGCAAGCACCTCATGGGCGGCAACCATGCGCGCATCGAGGGCGCCTACGTGATGTACAGCCCGGCGACGAAGTACTACTACATGTTCACGTCGTTCGGCGGTCTCGATGCGGCGGGCGGCTACAACCTGCGCGTGGCGCGTTCGACGAATCCGGACGGGCCGTATCTCGACGCATCCGGCAAGGACATGGCGGACGTGAAGGCCGATCCGACCAAACCGCTGTTCGACGACGCGAGCATCGCGCCGTACGGCCAGAAGCTCGTGGGCAGCCACCAGTTCGCACTGGCTGCTGGCGAGACGGGCGCGCAGCTGGGCTACGTATCGCCGGGCCACAATTCGGCCCGTTACGAAGCGTCGACGAACCAGTACTTCCTGATCTTCCACACCCGCTTCCCGGGCCAGGGCGAGTACCACGAAGTGCGCGTGCACGAGATGTTCATCAACGACGACGGCTGGCCGGTCGCGGCGCCGCTGCGCTACGTGCCGCTGTCGAAGAGCGCGACGACGATCTCGGCGACCGTCGCGAGTGCGGACGTCGCGGGCGCGTACAAGATGGTCAACCACGGCAAGGACATCTCGGCCACGGTGAAGCCGTCCGTCGCGATCCGCCTGGATGGCAATGGCACGGTGAGCGGTGGGGCGAGCGGCACCTGGACGCACAAGGGGAACAACAACGTGTCCATCGTGATCGATGGCGTCACCTACAGCGGCGTGCTGTCGCGCCAGTGGAACCCGAACGCGAACGCCTTCGCAGTGACCTTCACGGCGCAGTCGCAGACCGGCGTGTCGCTGTGGGGCATCCGCACGGGCTCGTAATCGAAAGGACGGACGATGCGTAAAGCGGGACTTCTCTGGGCCGCCATGCTGGCGCTGACGGCGCAAGCGGCACAGGTGGGCGTGCACGACCCGGTGATGGCGAAGGAAGGCAACACGTACTACCTGTACAGCACGGGTCCCGGCATCACGTTCTACTCGTCGAAGGATATGCGGAGCTGGTCCGAGGGAGGCCGCGTCTTCCCGCGCGAACCGGCGTGGGCCAAATACGCCGCACCGACGTTCGACGGACATATCTGGGCACCGGACATCCAGCGGCACGGCGGCCGTTGGCTGTTGTACTACTCGGTGTCCGGCTTCGGCAAGAACGCGTCGGCCATCGGCGTGACGACCAATGCGACGCTCGATCCCCGTTCGCCCGACTACCGCTGGGAAGACCAGGGGATGGTCGTGCAGTCCGTGCCAGGCCGCGACATGTGGAATGCGATCGACCCGAACGTCGTCGAGGACGACGACGGGCTGGCCTGGATGACGTTCGGCTCGTTCTGGGGCGGCATCAAGCTCGTCAGGCTGGACGCCAGCTGGACGAAGATCGCCGAGCCGCAGGAATGGCATACGATCGCGCGCCGCGAGCGTCCCGCGTTCACGCCGGACGATGAGGCGGCGCCGGCCGAGATCGAGGGGCCGTTCATCTTCAAAAAGAACGGCTATTATTACCTGTTCGTGTCGTGGGGCCTGTGCTGCCGCGGGCCGGAGAGCACCTACCGCGTCGTCGTCGGCCGCGCGCGCGACGTCAGGGGCCCGTACCTCGACCGCGCCGGCAAGGACATGGCGCAGGGGGGCGGCTCGCTCGTCATCAAGGGCGACAGGGACTGGAAGGCGCTGGGCCACAACAGCGCCTACACGTTCGACGGCAAGGACTATCTTGTGCTGCATGCGTACGAGACGGCCGACCGCTACAAGCAGAAGCTGAAGGTGATGGACATCCACTGGGACAAGGACGGCTGGCCGACGGTGGATCCGAAAGACCTCAACCGCTACGTGAGCGCGCTCGACGACATCGTGATGGACGAAGCCAAATGACACTGAACTGCATCGCCGCGCTGCTGCTGGCCATCAGCGCAGCCTCGGCGCAAGCCGCCGACCTGTTCCCGCTGAAGGATGTCCGCCTGGGCCCGAGTCCCTTCCTGGACGCCCAGACGACGGACCTGAACTACCTGATGGCGCTGGAGCCGGACCGCCTGCTGGCGCCGTTCCTGCGCGAAGCGGGGCTCACGCCGAAGCAGCCCAGCTACGGCAACTGGGAGTCGTCGGGCCTGGACGGTCATATGGGCGGCCACTACCTGTCCGCGCTGGCGCTGATGTATGCGTCGACGGGCGATGCGGAGGTCAAGCGGCGCCTTGACTACTTCGTCGCGGAACTGAAGCGCGCGCAGGAGGCAAACAAGGAAGATGAAATGCGCGGCTATGTGGGCGGTGTGCCGGGCGGCCGCGCCGCGTGGCGCGACGTCGCTGCGGGCAACCTCCATGCCGACAACTTCTCCGTCAACGGCAAATGGGTCCCGTGGTACAACTTGCACAAGATCTTCGCGGGCCTGCGCGACGCGTACCGCTATGCCGGCAACGAGGATGCGAAGGCGATGCTGATCGCGATGTCCGACTGGGCGGTGCGCCTGACCAGTCACCTGACGGACGTGCAGATGCAGCAGATGCTCAGCGCCGAACACGGCGGCATGAACGAGGTGCTGGCCGACGTCGCCCAGATGACGGGCGGCCAGCGTTACATGGACCTGGCGCTGCGGTTCTCGCACCAAGCCATCCTGCAGCCGCTCGAGCACCACGAGGACAAGCTCACGGGCCTGCACGCCAACACGCAGATCCCGAAGGTCATCGGCTTCAAGCGCATCGGCGAACTCACGGGCCGCAAGGACATGGCGGATGCCGCCGCGTTCTTCTGGCAGACCGTCGTCGACCACCGCACGGTGGCCATCGGCGGCAACAGCGTCAGGGAGCACTTCCATGACGACAAGGACTTCAGCCCCATGATCAACGAGGTCGAGGGCCCGGAGACCTGCAACACGTACAACATGCTGAAGCTGACGGAGATGCTGTTCGAGACGTCGGACAAGGCCAGCTACGCCGACTATTACGAGCGCGCGCTGTACAACCACATCCTCGCGTCCGAGCATCCGGGCACGGGCGGCTTCGTCTACTTCACGCCGATGCGTCCGAACCACTACCGCGTGTATTCGCAGGTGGACAAGGCGATGTGGTGCTGCGTGGGCTCCGGCATCGAGAGCCATGCGAAGTACGGTGAATTCATCTATGCGCACGAGGGTGATGCCTTGTTCGTCAACCTGTTCATCCCGTCCACGCTGGATTGGCGTGAGAAGAACGTCCACATCACGCAGGCGAACAACTTCCCGGACCAGGCCAGCACGCGCGTCACGGTGGACGGCGATGCGCGCTTCGCGCTGAAGATCCGCTATCCGGCCTGGGTCGCGGCGGGCAAGCTGGGTGTGAAAGTGAACGGCAAGCCCGTGAAGGTGACGGCGCAGCCGGGCAGCTACGTGAGCATCGACCGCGCGTGGAAGAAGGGCGATCGCGTCGACGTGAGCCTGCCGATGGCGATGAAGCTGGAGCAGATGCCGGACAAGTCGAACTACTACGCGGTGCTGTACGGCCCGATCGTGCTGGCCGCGAAGACGAACCCGTTCCCGACCGAGCACCTGAACTTCTTCGCGGACGACAGCCGCATGGGTCACAGCCCGTCAGGCCAGGTGTGCCCGCTCGAAGCGGCGCCCACGTTCGTCTCGGACAGCCGCGACTTCACGCGCCGCTTCAAGCCCGTGAAAGGCAAGCCGCTGACGTTCACGGCGCCCGGCGTCGTGCAGGGCGGGGCGGGTGCCGCGACCGAATTCATTCCGTTCTTCCGCCTGCACGATTCGCGCTACATGATGTACTGGCAGCAGAGCACCCCGGCCGAGTATGCGCGCCTGAAAGAGGAAGACGCCGCGAAGGAAGCGGAGCGCCTCGCGCTGGATGCGCAGACGGTGGACCAGGTGGCGCCCGGCGAACAGCAGCCGGAAGTGGACCACGGCTTCAAGGGCGAGGGCGCGGACGCGGGCGTCAACAGCGGCCGCCACTGGCGCCATGCGAGCAAGTGGTTCAGCTACCAGTTGAGCGATCCGAAGCACGAAGCGAAGCTGCTCCGGCTGACGTTCGCGCGCGGGGACGCGGGCCGCAAGTTCGACGTCGTCGTGAACGGGGAGCGCGTCGCGGAGGTCGAGCTGGCGGGCGACGCGTTGCAGGACTTTTATACGCGCGACGTCGCGCTGCCGCCGGCGCTCGTGCAGGGCGCGGCGGACGGCAGGCTCGAAGTCAAGTTCGTCGCGAAGGAAGGCTCGCTGGCGGGCGGCTTGTACGGGCTGCGGCTGTTGCGCTGAACCACTTGGAACCCGGCGATGCCGGGGCGATCTCTTCGCTGAACGCTTTCAGCCGAGGGGCGGCAGGGACTGGCCGGCACGGATGATGTTGATCAGGCTGCGCAGCGCCGGATGACTGTGTCGCCGGCTGCTGTAGTACATGTGGAAAGGCTCGCCGTGCGCGGCGAACGCATCGAGCACGATGCGCAGGCTGCCCTCGGCCAGTTCGCCCGCGATCCTGGATTCGAGAAGATAGGCCAGGCCCGCGCCGGATTTCGCCACGGCGATCGTCGTGGCCGTATCGTTGATCGTGATCGGTCCCGGCACGCGGATCCGGCGCCGTTCGCCGTCGATGTCGAATTCCCATTTATAGGCCGAGTTGTCGCCGAGCAGCAGCTGCAGGCACCGGTGCCGCGCCAGGTCGTTGGGATGCGCCGGTTCGCCGCATTCGGCCAGATACGCCGGGGCCGCCGCCACGACCCAGCGCTGGGGACCGCTCAAGGGCACGGCGACCATGTCTTCCGGAACGTAATGCCCATACCGGACGCCGGCATCGTAGCCTTCTTCGACGATATCGATGGGCCGGTCTTCCACGACGACGGTCAGCCGTACGTCGGGATAGGCACGGGCGAACGCCACGATCGCCCCTTCGATCAGCAGATGGGCCGCGTCCGCGAACACGTTGATCCGCAGTTCGCCATGGGCCGGCGTGGCCGAGTCGATGAGCCCGAGCGCCTCACCGATCGCGTCGAAGCCGTCCCCCAGGCGCTTTGCGAGTTCGAGGCCGATATCGGTCGGGGTGACGGAGCGCGCGGAACGGTTCAGCAGCTTCACGGCGAGGCGTGCTTCCAGCCGGCGCATGGCGTGGCTGGCTGCGGAGGGCGACAGGCCCAGCTGGATGGCGGCCGCCTTGAAGCTGCGCGTGCGCACGATGGCGAGGAACAGGCGCAGGTCGGCGAAATCGACGCGGTCGATCAGGGACATGGTTGAGAGACAATCATCGCCGCGATGAATGCGGCTCATCTTCGAATGATAGCACTGCGGCAAGGCCGGGCGGTATAAAGATGGCTCGACAACTCAAGACCATGCCCATGTCATCTCGCAGCGAACTCAACATCCCGGACCTTGCCGGCAAGCGCATCCTCGTCACGGGGGCCTCGGCCGGCATCGGCGCAGCGGTTGCGCTGGGGTTCCTCGGGCAGGGCGCCCGTGTGGCGATCCACTACGGCGCCAACCGCGCCGGTGCCGAGCACGTCGCCGCCGGCGCACCGGACCGTGCCGTGGTCGTACACGGCGACATGGCCGACCTGGCCGAGACCGAGCGCGTCGTGCACGAGGCCGCGCGCCTGCTTGGCGGCCTCGACGGCATCGTGAACAATGCCGGCAACATGCTCGGCCGCATCCCGACGGAAGCGGCGACGGCCGAGCATTTCGACCGGGTCGTCGATCTCAACGCCCGTTCGGTGTGGCAGGCCAGCATCACGGCAGTGCCCTATCTGCGGCAGGCCGGCGGCGGCTTCATCATCAACACGACGTCGGTTGCCGCGCGCAACGGCGGCGGCCAGGGGGCGGTCTTGTATGCCGCGGCGAAGAGTTTTGTCAGCAATCTCACGCGCGGGCATGCGAAGGAGTTCGTGGCCGACGGTATCCGCGTCAACGCCGTCGCGCCCGGGGTGATCCAGACGGCCTTCCATGACCGCTACACGCCCGCCGACCTGCTGTCGGCCCAGGTCGGCACGATCCCGATGGGGCGCGCCGGTACCCCGGAAGAGTGCGTGGGCGCATACCTGTTTCTCGCTTCGAAAGAACTGTCCGGCTATCTCACTGGCCAGGTCATCGAAGTCAATGGTGGACAACTGATGGTTTAACAAGGAAAGAGCATGCAACAACGAAAACTGGGCCGCACCGGCGCGGCAGTCTCGGAAATCGGCTTCGGCGCCTGGGCGATCGGCGGCTCCTGGGGCGATGTCAGCGTGGAGGACGCCAAGGGTGCGCTGCATGCGGCCCTCGACAATGGCGTCACGTTCATCGATACCGCCGACGTGTATGGCGACGGCCGTTCCGAACGGATCATCGCGGACGTGCTCGCGGAACGCGGCGGCGCGCGGCCGTTCGTGGCCACCAAGGCCGGGCGCCGCCTGTCGCCCCACGTGGCGGAAGGCTATACGAAGGCCAACCTGACGGCATTCGTCGAGCGGTCGCTGCGCAACCTGCGCGTCGACTGCCTGGACCTCGTGCAGCTGCATTGCCCGCCGACGCCGGTCTTTTATCAGCCGGACGTCTTCGGCGCCATGGACGACCTGGTCGCGGCCGGCAAGATCCGCCACTACGGCGTCTCCGTCGAGAAGGTCGAAGAGGGCCTGAAGGCCATCGAATACCCGAATGTCGCCACCGTGCAGATCATCTACAACATCTTCCGCCAGCGTCCGGCCACGCTGTTCTTCGCGGAAGCGGCGCGGCGCGACGTCGGCGTGATCGTGCGCGTCCCGCTCGCGTCGGGCCTGCTGACCGGGAAGATGAGCGCCGGCACGACGTTCGCCGCGGACGATCACCGCGCGTTCAACCGCGAGGGGGAATCGTTCGACAAGGGCGAGACGTTTGCCGGCGTCCCGTACGACCTCGCGCTCGAGGCCGTCGAACGGATCCGCGCACTGGTGCCGGGCGGCGCGACGATGGCGCAATTCGCGCTGCGCTGGATCCTGATGGAGCACAGCGTCAGCACGGTGATCCCGGGCGCGAAGAATGCCGCGCAGGCGATCGCGAACAGCCAGGCCAGCGCGCTGGACGCCATCTCGCCGGAGGCAATGGAACAGCTGCGCGCGCTGTACCGTGAGCGGATCGCGCCCCACGTGCACCATCTCTGGTGATCGCAGGAGCGCGCCCGCCCTACGGACGTTTGGCCTGCACGCGCGCCCGGGCCATCCGGTTCAACACCTTCCACTTCGACCGCTCGGCGATGCGGTCGAGCGGCGTCGCCGCCGCATGCCGCACTTCCCGCAACAGCTTGTGGTAGTTGCGCAGGCGGTCCGCGTCGACGGTGCCCCGCACGGCGCATCCCGGCTCCTCGGCATGCTTGCAGTCGTGGAAGCGGCAGTCCGCGGCCAGCGTCTCGATGTCGTCGAACGCCGCGTTGACGTCGTCCTCGTCGCCATCCGGCTGCCAGCTGCGCAGGCCCGGCGTGTCGATCACGCAGGCGCCGCCCGCGCACAGGTGCAGCGAGCGTGACGTCGTCGTGTGGCGGCCGCGGTCGTCGCCCTTGCGCACGCCGCCCGTCGGCTGGTGCGCGCCGGTCAACGTGTTCGTGAGCGTCGACTTGCCCACGCCCGACGTGCCGAGCAGGACGAGCGTCTGCCCCGCGCCCGTCCACGGCGCCAGCACGTCGGCGGCGCCGGCCTCCTGCGCGTGCACGCGCACGACGGGGATCGTGGGCGGCAGGCGCGCGCCGAGCTGCGCCGCCTTGGCGTCGGTATCGTCGACGAGGTCGCCCTTCGTGAGCACGACGACGGGCGACACGTCGGCAGATCGCGCCAGCATGAGATAGCGTTCCAGCCGGCGCGGGTTGAAGTCGCCGTCGAGCCCCATCACGAAGAGCGCCGTGTCGACGTTGGCGGCGAGCCGCTGGCGCGTGCCGTCGGCGTCGCGCCGGGCCAGTTCGTTCAGCGGGTCGACGAGGGTGTGCGCCCAGGCCTCGCCGAGGTCATTGTGGTCGAACAGCACCCAGTCGCCGACGGCGGGCAGGGCATCGAGGCCGGGATGCGGCCGGGCCGGAAATTCCTGGGTACCGTCGTGCAGCACGAGTGCGTTGCGGTGCACGGCCGCCACGCGCGCGGGCGTGCCGCGGTCGTGCAGCGCCAGCCGGGCGGCGATGGCGTGGGTGAGTCCAATGCGGCGCAGTGCCGCGATATCGAAGTCGATCATGATCGTTGTGTTCCTGTTGCGAAGCGCGAACGCGCGGATACGCAGCCGCACACGATGCGGCAGCGAAGATTCGGTCAGGGAAGTCGGCGCGCCTGGCGCGCCCGGTCACGACGTCGGTGATCGACGGGAGGCGGAGGTCAGGCAGCCGACAGGAAGGCAAGGTCCGGGTGGGTCATGGCACGCTCCTGTCAGGTGGAAGAAGACGCCAAGTATAGCGCGACCGTTGCCGTCCAGGGAGCGCGTTTGTATTGATGCCAAAATGGGTATTGCTTCCGTCAAAAAAATGATTGGATAGATATCCCAGTTCTGTCATAGTATCCGTGCACAACAATTCCGGAGACCAAGTGATGATCATCACCCGCAGAACCCTCCTGGGCGTTGCCGCCGCCATCGCGTGCGCAACCGCCATCCCGGCCTTTGCCGCCAAACCCCTCACGATCGGCTTCTCGCAGGTCGGCGCCGAAAGCGAATGGCGCACCGCGAACACCGCATCGATCAAGGACGCCGCCAAGAAGGCCGGCGTCAACCTGAAGTTCGCGGACGCCCAGCAACAGCAGCAGAACCAGGTCAAGGCCATCCGTTCCTTCATCGCCCAGCACGTGGACGTGATCGCGTTCTCGCCGGTCGTGGAAACGGGCTGGGAGACCGTGCTGCGCGAAGCGAAGAACGCCAAGATCCCCGTGATCCTGACCGACCGCGCCGTCAAGGTCACCGATCCGTCGCTGTACGTGAGCTTCATCGGTTCCGACTTCGTGGAAGAGGGCCGCCGCGCCGGCCGCTGGCTGCTCGACTACGCCAAGAAGAACGGCGACAAGCCGCTGAACATCGTCGAGCTGCAGGGCACGACGGGCGCCGCGCCGGCGATCGACCGCAAGACCGGTTTCGCCGAAGTCATCGCCGCGAATCCGAAGCTGAAAGTCATCCGCTCGCAGACGGGCGACTTCACCCGCGCCAAGGGCAAGGAAGTGATGGAAGCCTTCCTGAAATCGGAAGGCAAGAACATCAACGTCCTGTATGCGCACAATGACGACATGGCCATCGGCGCCATCCAGGCCATCGAGGAAGCGGGCCTGAAGCCGGGCAAGGACATCATCATCATCTCGATCGACGGCGTGAAGGGCGCGTTCGAGGCCATGAAGGCCGGTAAGCTGAACGTCACCGTCGAATGCAACCCGCTGCTGGGACCCACGCTGATCCAGACGGCGCAGGACGTCGTTGCGGGCAAGCCCGTGCCGAAGCGCATCGTCGTGAACGAAGGCGTGTTCCCGGCTGAGGTGGCGGCGAAGGAACTCCCGAACCGCAAATACTGATCGGGCGGGGCATGATCGATTCGAAGCAGCCGGTGCTCGAAGTCACCGGCATCCACAAAGCCTTCCCGGGTGTGAAGGCGCTGTCCGACGCGGGACTGCGCCTGTTCCCTGGCGAAGTGCACACGCTGATGGGCCAGAACGGCGCGGGCAAGTCCACGCTGATCAAGGTCCTCACCGGCGTCTACCAGCCGGATGCCGGCAGCATCGTCCTCGAGGGCCGGGCCATCCGCCCGCGCTCCACGCAGGACGCGCAGAACCTCGGCATCAGCACCGTCTACCAGGAAGTGAATCTGTGCCCGAACCTGTCGGTCGCGGAAAACATCTTCATCGGCCGCTATCCGCGCCGCTTCGGCATGGTCGACTGGCGCTCGATGCGGTCGCAGGCCACGGCGCTGCTCGCGCGCCTCGAGATCCACGTCGACGTCAGCCGGCCCCTCGCCGACTATCCGCTGGCGATCCAGCAGATGGTCGCGATCGCCCGTGCGCTGAACACGGAATCGCGCGTGCTGATCCTCGACGAGCCCACGTCCAGCCTGGACGAAGCCGAAGTGCAGATGCTGTTCTCCGTGCTGCGCCGGCTGCGCGAAGAGGGCATGGCGATCCTGTTCGTCACGCACTTCCTCGACCAGACGTACGCGATCTCCGACCGCATCACCGTGATGCGCAACGGCGAGCGCGAAGGCGAGTACGCGTGCGCGGAACTGTCGCGCCTCGCGCTCGTCAACAAGATGATCGGCGCGCCGGCCGACGCGGAACACGCATTGGCGCCGGCGGCCGCTGAAACGAACGAACACGGTGAAGTCTTCCTGCGCGCCCGCGGCATCGCGCGCAAGGGCGTGCTGTCGCCGGTCGACCTGGAAATCCGCCGCGGCGAGCTGCTGGGCCTTGCGGGCCTGCTGGGCTCCGGCCGCACGGAGACGGCGCGCCTGCTGTTCGGCGCCGACAAGGCGGACAGCGGCACCTTCGACATCGACGGCAAGCCGGTGAGCTTCTCGAATCCGCGCGACGCGATCCGCGAAGGCATCGGCTTCTGCTCGGAAGACCGCAAGCACGAAGGCGCGATCCTCGCGCTGTCCGTGCGCGAAAACCTGATCCTCGCGCTGCAGGCGCGCCAGGGCATCTTCCGCGCCATTCCATTCAAGCGTCAGCAGCAGCTGGCGACCGACTACGTCAAATGGCTGGGCATCAAGACGGCCAGCATCGAGACGCCCATCGGCACCCTGTCCGGCGGGAACCAGCAGAAGGTCTTGCTGGCGCGCTGGCTCGCGACCGATCCGCGCCTGATGATCCTCGACGAACCGACGCGCGGCATCGACGTGCGCGCCAAGCAGGAAATCATGGATTACGTCAGTAACCTGTGCCGCAAGGGCATGTCCATCCTCTTCATCTCGTCCGAACTGCCGGAAGTGCTGCGCGTGTCGGACCGCATGGTCGTCATGCGCGACCGCAAGGCCTGCGGCGAGTACCGCCGCGGTGAGCTGGACGAGACGTCCGTGCTGCACGTGATCGCGGGAGAGACGGCATGAACGCGCGCGCCACTGAAGCCGCCGTCAAGCCGACGGCGCAGCAAGGCAAGCGCACCGCGTGGCTGCAGCATCCGCTCGTGCGCCCGCTCGGCGCACTCGTCGCGCTGCTGCTCGTCGACGCGTTCCTCGTGCCCGGCTTCTTCCACCTCGAGGTCAAGGAAGGCCATTTGTACGGCGCCATCGTCGACATCCTGAACCGCGCCGCGCCGCTGATGCTGGCGGCGCTGGGCATGACCCTCGTCATCGCCACGCGCGGCATCGACATCTCCGTCGGCGCCGTCGTCGCGCTGTCCGGCACCGTGTCCGCGATGCTCATCGGCGGCAGCACGCCGAACATGCCGATGGCGCTCGCGCTGGCGGCGTCGCTCGGTGTCGCGCTGCTGTGCGGGCTGTGGAACGGTGTGCTCGTCGCCGGCATCAAGCTGCAGCCCATCGTCGCCACCCTGATTCTGATGGTGGCGGGGCGCGGCCTTGCGCAGCTGCTGACGGACGGCCAGATCGTCACCGTGTACTACGAACCGTTCTTCTTCCTCGGCGGCGGTTACCTGGCCGGCCTGCCGTTCTCGCTGTTCGTCGTGGCGGCCGTGTTCGCGGTCACGCTGCTGCTGGTGAAGAAGACGGCGCTGGGCCTGTTCATCCAGGCCGTCGGCATCAACCCGGTCGCGGCGCGCCTCGCGGGCCTGCGCACGGCCACGCTGATCACGTTCGTGTACGTGTTCTGCAGCGCCTGTGCGGGCCTGGCCGGCATGCTGATCACGTCGAACATCAAGAGCGCTGACGCGAACAATGCGGGCCTGCTGCTGGAACTGGATGCAATCCTGGCCGTCACCCTGGGCGGCACGTCGCTCGCCGGCGGCAAGTTCAGCCTCGTGGGCAGCATGATCGGCGCGCTGATCATCCAGACGCTCACGTCCACCATTTACTCGCTGGGCGTGCCGCCCGAAGTGAACATGGTCGTCAAATCCATCGTCGTGTTCGTCGTCTGCATCTCGCAGTCGAGCGAATTCAAGACCATCCTGCGGAGGTCCGCATGAGCGCAGTCGCAACCCAAACGCGCGGGCGCGCCGCCTTCACGGGCGCGCCGTGGTTCACGTCCCTCGTCACCGTGATCCTGCTCGTGGCGATGCTGGGCATCGGCGGGGCCGTGTATCCGGGCTTCCTGTCGCTGCAGGTGATCTTCAACCTCCTCATCGACAACGCGTTCCTGCTCGTGATCGCGGTGGGCATGGGCTTCGTGATCCTGGCGGGCGGCATCGACCTCTCCGTCGGCTCCGTGCTGGCGCTGTCCACGATGATCTCGGCCTGGCTGCTGCAGCATGCGCACTGGCCGCCCGTCGCCGTCATCGCGCTCGTGCTGCTGCTGGGCGCCTGCTTCGGCGGCGCGATGGGCGCGATCATCCACCTGTTCAAGCTGCAGCCGTTCATCGTCACGCTGGCCGGCATGTTTTTGGCGCGCGGGCTCTGTTATCTCATCAGCGTCGAGTCCATCACGATCGACGACCCGGTGTTCACGGCGATGTCGCAGACGCAGGTGCCGATCCTGGGCGGCTTCCTGTCGCCGGGCGCCATCATCGCGCTCGTCGTGCTGCTCGTCGCCATCTGGCTCGCGCACTTCACGGCGTTCGGCCGCGCGGTGTACGCCGTCGGCGGCAACGAGCAGTCGGCCGCGATGATGGGCCTGAACGTGGGCCGCACGAAGGTGCTCGTGTACGCGCTGTCGGGCTTCTGCGCATCGCTGGGCGGCGTGCTGTTCGCCTTCTACATGCTGTCCGGTTACGGCTTGCACGGGCAGGGCACGGAGCTCGATGCCATCGCGGCCGTCGTCATCGGCGGCACCTTGCTGACGGGCGGCTATGGCTATATCGCGGGTGCGCTGTCCGGCGTGCTGGTGCTGGGTGCCATCCAGACGCTGATCGCCTTCGACGGCACGCTCAGCTCGTGGTGGACCAAGATCGTCATCGGAGCGCTGCTGTTCATCTTCTGCGTCGTGCAGCGGGTGATGGGCGGACGGTCCAAGGAATAAAAGGCGGTTCGCGCGCGTCGACCCCCGGCCATAACGGGGGCGGCTCCGCGCTGTTGTACGCAGGCGCTGCCAACGCCGGCGATCTATAAATATAACGGAGACTACATGCTGAAACCCATCCTTGCCGCGGCCCTGGCCGCGACGACGGCGCTCGCCGCTGCGGCCAATCCCATCACCAGCAAGATCTTCACCGCGGACCCCGCGGCCCTCGTCGACAACGGCCGCGTGTACCTGTACGTCGGCCACGACGAGGCCCCGGTCGGCGGCAAGGATTACCTGATGAACGAGTGGAAGGTCTTCTCCAGCTGCGACATGCAGCATTGGACGGAGCACCCGGCCGGCCTCCCGTTTTCCACGTTCAAATGGGCGGCCAAAGATGCGTGGGCCAGCGACATCACGAAGCGGAACGGTAAGTACTACCTGTACGTGACGGTCGAGCACAAGACCATTCCCGGCAAGGCGATCGGCGTCGCGGTGTCCGACAGCCCGACGGGCCCGTTCGTCGACGCACGCGGCTCGGCCCTCGTCACGAACGACATGACGCACGAGACGCCGATCGGCTGGGACGACATCGACCCCGCCATCTTCGTCGACGACGACGGCCAGGCATATCTGTACTGGGGCAATACCGTCATGAAGTACGCGAAGCTGAAAGCGAACATGACGGAGCTCGACGGCCCGATCCACACGGTGGGCCTGGAAGCGTTCACGGAAGCGTCGTACCTGCACAAGCACGCCGGCAAATACTACCTGTCGTACTCGCGCAAGTGGCCGGAAGAGACCGTGTACATGACGGGGCCGACCGCGACCGGCCCCTGGTCCTACGGCGGCGTGATCATGGAAAAGAACACGAACGTCGGCACGATCCACCATGCGATCGTCGACTTCAACGGCAAGTCCTACATCATCTATCACAACGGCAAGCTGCCGACGGGCGGCGAGTACCGCCGTTCCGTCGCCGTCGAGGAATTGCACTACGGCCCGGATGGCAAGATCCTGCCCGTGCCGCAGACGGCGGAAGGGCCGGCCGCGAACCCGTCGGCCGCCTGCAAGTGATGACGGTTTTGCGGAGAATTCCGCTAAAGCAATATCGATAATGATATGATGCATGTATGGACACGACCAATCCGAACTGGTTTCTCAAGGCCCGCCTGAAGACGCGGCAGCTGCTGCTGCTGATCGCGCTCGACGACTACCGCAACATCCACCGCGCCGCCGACGAACTGCACATGACGCAGCCGGCCGCCTCCAAGCAGATCAAGGATCTCGAGGAGATGCTGGACGTCAAGCTGTTCGAGCGCCTGCCGCGCGGCATGGAGCCGACGATCTACGGCGAGACGATGATCCGCCACGCGCGCATGGCCCTGACGAGCCTCGCGCTGGCGCACGACGACATCGTCACGTTGAAGGCGGGCCTGACGGGCCAGGTCGAGGTCGGCGTGATCATGACGCCCGCGATGGCGCTGCTGCCGCGCGCGATCGCCCGCGTGAAGGAGTCGGCACCGCTGCTGCGCATCGGCGTGCAGCTGGAGACGAGTAACCTCCTGCTCGACAAGCTGCAGCACGGGATGCTGGACTTCATGATCGGCCGTATCTTCGACACCGGCGACACGTCCGGCCTGATCTACGAAGAGCTGACGGAGGAGCCGGCGTGCGCCGTCGTGCGTCCGGGCCATCCGCTGCTGGAGCGCAAGGACCTGAAGCTGGCGGACATCGCGCCGCTGCCGTGGATCGTGCCGCCGCACGGCAGTATCCTGCGCTACCGCTTCGACATGATGTTCCGCCGCGCCGGCCTGGAGCCGCCGGCGAACGTCGTCGACACGACCGCCATGTTGATGATCACGGCGCTGCTGCAGCAGACCGATTCGCTGCACGTGATGCCGATCGAGGTGGCGCAGTACTACGCGTCGCTGAACGTGATGCGCATCCTGCCCATCGAGCTGCCGTGCAAGATGGACGCGTTCGGCATCATCCGGCACCAGGACCATTTGCTGTCGCCGGGGGCTGATCTGCTGCTGCGCGCGGTGCGGGCGGCTGCGAAAGAGATGTACTGAGGCGGCATACCGCTCCTTCGTCCACGGCGCGATTGTGTTAGGCTTTCCGATGCTTCCGGCCATCGTCCGGACGCATCGCACATCGTCAATACAAGGAACCACATGACTGGCTTCGTCATCACGCCACCCGCCGCCCCGGCCCTCGCCGTGGCCGGGTCCGACCAGGTCTTCCCGCTGCGCCGCGTGTTCTGCGTCGGCCGCAACTACGCCGCCCACGCGCGCGAGATGGGTGCGGACCCGAACCGCGAACCCCCGTTCTTCTTCACCAAGCCCGCCGACGCCGTCGTGCCGGCCAGCGGCACCGTGCCGTATCCACCCGCCACGCGCGAACTGCATCACGAGGTCGAGCTGGTCGTCGCGCTGAAGGGCGGCGGCACCGACATCGCGCCCGAGCACGCGCTGGACCTCGTATGGGGCTATGGCGTCGGCCTGGACCTCACGCGGCGCGACATGCAGGCCATCGCCAAGAAGGACGGCCGCCCGTGGGACATGTCGAAAGGCTTCGACGCGTCCGCGCCGTGCAGCCCGCTCGTCCCCGCCGAACGCACGGGACACCCGCAGGACGCGCGCATCTGGCTCGAAGTGAACGGCCAGCTGAAGCAGGAGGGCAACCTGAACGAGATGATCTGGCCCGTGGCCGACGTGATCGCCGCGCTGTCGCGCCTCGTCGCGCTGGCGCCCGGAGACCTGATCTACACGGGCACGCCGGCCGGCGTCGACGCGCTGAACCCCGGCGACAAGGTGCGCGGCGGTGTCGATGGCGTGACCACCTTCGAGCTGGTCGTCGGCGCCGCGGCATGAAGACTGTGCTGCAGATCGGAGGCTTCGCGCCCGAGATCCAGGCCCAGCTCGACGCCGAATTCCGTTGCCTGGACCTCGCGGACCTCGACCGCGAGCCGGGCCTGGCGGACACCGTCTCCGCCATCGTCACGCGCAGCAACCAGGACGTGCCGGCCGACGTCGTGCGCCGGCTGCCCGCGCTCGAGATCATCGCCACGTGCGGCGTCGGCTACGACCTGATCCCGCGCGCGCTGGCAGCGGAGCGCGGCATCGTCGTCGCCAACACGCCGGACGTGCTGAACGCCGCCGTGGCCGAGCTGTGCATCGGCTCCCTGCTGGCGCTGCTACGCCGCCTGCCGCAGGCCGACCGCTTCGTGCGCGACGGCCGCTGGAAGACCGCGGCATTCCCTCTCGCGACGAGCCTCGCGGGCAAGCACGTGGGCATCGTCGGCATGGGCCGCATCGGCAAGGAGATCGCGCGCAAGCTCGAGATGTTCGGTGTGGCGCTCGCCTACCACGGCCGCACGGACCAGCAGCTGGCGTGGCGCTACGAGGCCGACCTCGCGGCGCTCGCGCGCGACTGCGACATCCTGATCCTGTGCGCACCCGGCGGCGCGGACACGCACCACCTCGTCGACGCACGCGTGCTCGAGGCGCTCGGACCGAACGGCTATCTCGTGAACGTGGCGCGGGGCTCGCTCGTGGACGAATCGGCGCTGCTCGCGGCGCTGGAGGCGGGCGGCACCGCGGGCGGCATCGCGGGCGCGGCGCTGGACGTGTTCGACAACGAGCCCGACATCGATGCGCGCTTCCTCGCGTTGGACAACGTGCTGCTCACGCCGCACCTCGGCAGCGCCACGCACGAGACGCGCGCGGCGATGGCGCAGCTCATGCTGGACAACGTGCGGTCGTGGTTCCGCAGCGGCCGCGCGCTGACGCCCGTCGACCCGGACTGACCTCGCACCGCCTTCGCTACCTTCGCTATTGTGCGCCGCAGCGCGGCCGTGTGGATTACGCTCGGCGGCACGAGCACGCATCATCAGGGTTCCTTAGCCGGAGGTCTTATGCACATCCACACGCCCGCCTGCACCTGCTTCATCATCCCTTCTTCCATGCTGCGCAAGCTGGCCCTCGAGGCCGAGGAGGCGGAACGACGACGCCTGCTGGAACAGGTGGAACGCTCGGCCTTCCTGCGCGGCCAGCGCGCGGCCAGCGGCCTCGCGGCGCCGGGGCTGCTCGTCGCGTCCGGCCAGAAGCACCGCAACGTCTACGACGCGCACCACGCCACGCGCCTGCCCGGCAAGCTCGTACGCACGGAGACGGCGGGGCCCGTCGCCGACACGGCCGTCAACGAAGCGTTCGACGGCGCCGGCGCCACCTACGATTTTTACCTGCAGGTCCTGCACCGCAATTCGATCGACGGGCGCGGCATGGGCATCGACTCGAGTGTCCACTACAGCAAGCGCTTCAACAACGCGTTCTGGAACGGCCGCCAGATGGTCTACGGCGACGGCGACGGCAAGCTGTTCACGGGCTTCACGCACGCGCTCGACGTGATCGCGCACGAGCTGACGCACGGCGTTACGCAGTACACGGTGCCGGGTGGTGGCCTCGTCTACGACGGCCAGAGCGGGGCGCTGAACGAATCCATGTCCGACGTGTTCGGCTCCGTCGTCAAGCAATGGCACCTGAAGCAGACGGTGAAAAAGGCCGACTGGCTGATCGGCGCGGGCATCATGACGCCGGCCGTCGGCAAGGCGTTGCGCTCGATGGCCGATCCGGGGAACACGAGCCTCACGTGGTCGGGCGACGACCAGCCGGGCACGATGAAGGGGTATGTGGACGGCGGGGACGTGCACACGAACTCCGGCATCCCCAACCACGCGTTCTACCTCGCCGCGATGAAGCTGGGTGGGCACAGCTGGGACAAGGCGGCGCCGATCTGGTACCAGGCGTTGCCGCTGCTGCATCCGGACGCGACGTTCGCCGATGCCGCGCAGGCCACGATGAAGGCGGCCGAGCTGCGCTACGGTACGGGGTCGGCGGAAGCGGCGGCCGTGCAGGGCGCGTGGCACGAGGTGGGTGTCGTCTGATGCGCCTGTCGCTGCACAGCGTGGGCGGCTTCACGGGGCCGGCAGGCGCGCAGACGCACAGCGTCGACGTCGATCGCCTGTCCGCGGCCGACGCGGCGCGGGTGCGCGCGCTCGTGCAGGCGCTCGATCCGGCGCATTTGCCGGCCACGCTGCTGAAGACGCGGCCGCAGTCGTGGGATTTCACGTACACGCTTACCATCGATAATGGCGTCGAGCGGCAGGTGCGCTTTCACCTCGATGCGGCGCCGCCGCCGCTACGCGAGCTCGTCGACTTCATCGAGAACACGTAGGGTGGACGGCTTGCCGTCCACGCGTTCAACTACCGCATGAGCGGGCGATACGGCCGTTTCACCGCTGGCTGAACGCGTGGACGGGGAACCCGTCCACCCTACCGGGGTGGGATCAGTTGGCCATGTTTTTCGCGACGATGGCATCGGTGGCCACCTGCGCCTGCTGCAACGGCTGGTTGAGCACCGTCGTCGCATACGCTGGTGCCGGCGGCGCCACGGTGCCCAGCGCGCCGCCGCCCGGGTGGCTGATGTCCACGTCGACGGTGGCCGACAAGCCCACGCGCAGCGGGTGCGCGGCCAGCTCCTTCGGATCGAGCGAGATACGCACGGGCACCCGCTGCACGACCTTGATCCAGTTGCCCGTCGCGTTCTGCGCCGGCAGCAGCGAGAACGCGCTGCCCGTGCCCGCGCCGAGGCCCACGACCTTGCCGTGGTAGACGATCTTGCTGCCGTAGATGTCCGCCTCGATCGTCGCGGCCTGGCCCACGCGGATGTCGCGCAGTTCCGATTCCTTGAAGTTCGCGTCGATCCACAGCTGGTCGAGCGGCACAATCGACAGCAGCGGCGCGCCCGGCGCGATGCGGCTGCCCACCTGCACGCTGCGCTTCGCGACATAGCCCGTGACGGGCGCCACGATGGCGTTGCGGCGCGCCGCCAGCCATGCCGCGAGATAGTCCGCCTTCGCGGCCAGCACGTTCGGGTGCTCGGCGGGCGACACACCCGCCACCGTCACGCGCGACGCGGCCAGCTGCTTCTGCGCGACGTCCAATGCGGCCTTCGCGTCGTCGACGGCGCGGCGGGCATGCGCGACGTCTTCGCCGGAGACGACGTTGTCGGCCGCCAGCGGCGCCCGCCGCGCCAGGTCTTCCTGCTTCGCCTTCAGCTCCACGCGGCGCTGCTCGACGACGGCCTCGTACTGCGCGACGCTCGTGTAGCGCTCGCGCTGCTGGCGCACCGCGGTGCCCAGCCGGGCCTCGGCCTGCGCGAGCGCGACTTCCGCATCGGACGGGTCGAGCCGGACGATCTCCATGCCCGCCTGCACGAGCTGGGTCTCGTCGGCGCGGATCTCGACGACGCTGCCCGTCACCTGCGACGACACGTTCACGAGATTGCCGCCGACATAGGCGTTGTCCGTCTCGACGCGCTTGGACAGGACCAGTGCGTAATAGGCCGCGTAGGCCACGCCGGCCGCGAGGAAGGCGGCCGTGATGCCGGCCAGGACGACGCGGCGTTTCTTGTTGTTCGGTTGGGTGTCGGTGCTCATGGTTTTACTTGGTATCGGATTGGGTGAGGGCGGGTACGTTGGTGTGGTAACCGCCGCCGAGCGCTTTCACGAGGGCGACCTGCGTCTGCAGCCGGGCGTCCGTCAGTTGCAGGTCGACGTCGCGCTGGCGCAGCACGGCCTCGCGTGCCTGCAGCACGGCGGCGCGGTCGGCGAGGCCGCGCGCCATGCGCGCCTCGGCGTTCGCCGCCAGCTTGCGGCTCGCGGCGGCCGTGGCGGCGTGCGCTTCCGTTTCCCTGGCGATGCCTTGCAACGTGGCCGCTTCGCGCGCGACGTCGCGTACGGCATCGAGCACGGCCTCGTTGTACTCGGCCAGCAGTTCGTCGCGGCTGCTGCGCGCCTGGCCCAGCTGGGCGTGCAGGCGGCCGCTGTCGAACAGCGGGAGGTCGAGCGTGGCGCCCAGCAGTGGCGTGCGGCTCGGGTAGCGCAGCAGCTTGCCGAGCGACGTCGCGTCGAGGCCGATGGCGGCCGCGAGGTTGATGTCGGGCCGGAATGCCGCTTCGCTGGCGGCCACGCGTCCCAGCTGCGCTTCCACGCGCCAGCGCGCGGCCTGCAGGTCGGGCCGGCGCGCGAGCAGCTCCATCCCCAGTTCGCGCGGCACGGCATCGATGGCCGGTGCGGGTTGGAAGCGGGCGAGGTCCGTCAATGCGGTGGCGTCGCCGCCGATCAGCGCGCGCAAGCCTTCGCGTTCGCGCGCGGCGTCCGTGTCGTAGCGCGCCGCCTGTTCACGCAGGCTCGCGAGTTCCTGCTCGGCCGTTTGCAGCGCATCCATGCTGACGAGGCCATGCGCCATGCGCGCGTTGCGATCCGCGACGAGGTCGCGCTGCACGGCGATGAGGGCGTTCGTGTTGTCCTGGCGCGCCCACAGCATCTGCAGGCGCAGATAGCTTTGCACGACGGACGCCGCGAGTACCTGGCGCGCCTGCGCGGCTTCCGCGGCGGCCGCATTCGTCTCGCCCAGCGCGGCCGCGATCAGCGCGCGGTGCTTGCCCCACCAGTCGACGTCGTACGACGCGCGCAGCGCCACGTTCGCGTCGTTGAACCACGCGCCCCCGATCGGCGGCGGGAAGAAGCCGTTCGACGAATAGCGCTGGCGGTTCAGGCCCGACGCGAGGTCGACGCGGGCGCCTTCGTTGGCCGCCGCGACGCCGAACGCGGCCCGCGCGCTCGCGACGCGCGCGGCGGCCACCGCCAACGTGGGGCTGTCGCGCAGCGCGCGCGCGACGAGCGAGTTCAGTTGCGGGTCGTGGTAGTCGAGCCACCACTGATCCGCGGGCCAGGCGTCGGCCGGCAGCTGGATGCTCGCGGCGTGCTGCGCATGCGCGACGTCGGGGCCGTGCGCCTTGTTGGTGTCGGGCGGGACGCTGATGCAGCCGGACAGCAGCGCCAGTGCCGCGGCCGCGATGGGAAGAAGTCGTAGGTGTCGCACGTTGGGGTCTTTCTGTTATTCGAGGGCCGCGTGGTCCACCTGCGCGGGCGCGGCGGCGGCCTTGGGCGGGCGGATCAGCAGGAGCATCGGGATCACGGCCAGCGTAAGGAGCATCATCAGGCGGTAATCGTCCACGTACGCGATCATCGATGCCTGGCGCGTGATCTCGTTGTTGATGAGGGCGGGGCCGGCCTGCGTCGCCATGTCGTACAGGCTGGCCGGGTCGCGCACGGCCGGGTTGGCGGCGTTGATCTGCGTGGCGAGCGACGCGTGCGCGATCTGCGTGTTGCGCACGAGGAGGGCCTGCACGAGCGCGATGCCGATCGACGAGCCGATGTTGCGTACGAGGCTGTACAACGCCGTGCCTTCCGCGCGCATCTGCGGCGACAACGTGGCAAACGTGGCGGCCGACAGCGGCACGAACACGAGGCCCAGGCCCACGCCCTGGATCACGCCGGGCCACACGATGTCGGACTGCGACAGCACGAGCGTGTAGTGCATCATCTGCCACAGCGAGAACGCCGTGATGGCGAAGCCGATGCCCAGCAGCAGCCGGAAATCGACCTTCCCCGTGAGGCGCCCCACGATCATCATCGCGGCCATCGTGCCGAGGCCCGACGGCGCCGTCACGAGGCCCGCGAGCTTGGCGGGGTAGCCCATCAGGCCTTGCAGCATCGTCGGCATCAGCGCGCGTGTCGCGAACAGCACCATGCCCACGATGAAGATCAGCAGGAGGCCCGTGACGTAGTTGGCGTTCTTCAGCAGGCGGAAGTCGACGAACGACTGGCCGGCGGGCCGCGTCAACGTGTGGCCGATGAAGTAGGCGAAGGCCAGCGTGGTCAGGATCAGTTCGACCCACGTCTCCGTCGAGCCGAACCAGTCGTTCTGCTCGCCGCGGTCGAGCAGCATCTGCAGCGCGCCGATGGCGATCGACAGGGTGACGAAGCCGAACGTGTCGAAGCGGATGCGGCGCGCCGGATCGGTGCCGTGGATGTAGCGGAGAATGCCCCAGAAGGCGAGGGCGCCGATCGGCACGTTGATGAAGAAGACCCAGCGCCAGCTGTAGCTGTCCGTCAGCCAGCCGCCCAGGGTGGGGCCGAGGATCGGGCCGATCATGACGCCCATGCCCCATACGGCCATCGCGGAGCCGTGCTTTTCGCGCGGGTTGATGTCGAGGAGGACGGACTGCGACAGCGGCACGAGCGCCGCGCCGAACACGCCTTGCAGCATGCGGGCGACGACGATTTCCGTCAGGGTGGCCGAGATCCCGCACAGCACGGAGGCGGCGGTGAACCCGGCGACGGAGACGAGGAACACGCGCTTCAGGCCGAAGCGGTCGACGAGCCAGCCGTTCAGCGGCGTCGCGATGGCGGCCGCCACGATGAACGACGTCAGCACCCACGTGATCTGGTCCTGCGACGCCGACAGCGATCCCTGCATGTGCGGCAGCGCCACGTTGGCGATGGTGCCGTCGAGGGCCTGGATGATCGTCGCGAGCATGATCGAGATCGTGATCATGGTGCGGTTGATCGGGCGGCCCGGCGGCGCCGCTGCGGCCGTGTTCACAGCGCGTCCTCGATGCGCTTGCGCAGCGTTTCCAGCAACGTGGTGGCGGCGGCCAGCGCGGCCGGGTCGACGTCGGCCAGCAGGTCCGCACGGAACGCGCCCGCTTCCTTCAGCACTTCGGCGTACACGGTGCTGCCGGCGTCCGTCAGCTGCACGAGCTTGACGCGGCGGTCCTGCACGGACGGGGCGCGCACGACGAAGCCGTCGCGTTCCAGCCGGTCCAGCATCGACACCATCGACGGTCCTTCGACGCCGACCAGGTCGGCCAGCGCGCGCTGCGACATCGGCTCGCCGGACTTGGCAATCATCGCGATCGTCATCCAGCCGGACTGGCCGATGCCGAGGTGCTTGAGGCGCTTGTCCAGCGCCAGCCGCCACAGCCGCGCGCTCGTGTGCAGCGCAGCCGAGAAGCGCTCGCCGGACGATTCGGGTAGGTTACTCATCATTAGACACGAAATAGATAGATATCTATCGAGTTTAGTTCATGGAAACAAATCGTGCAAGCGGCCGATGATTCGGGGTCAGAGCACGCTGCCGCGAAAATTCGGGGTCAGAGCACTTCCCGGAACAATTGATCGAGTCGGCTGAACGCAGCGCGCGGTGGCCCTTCGATGCGTCCCCGTGCCTTCGGGCGTGGGCGGAACTGGCCGCTGGGCTATTGCCCGAAAAAGTGCTCTGACCCCGAATCTGCGGCAAACCGTGCTCTGACCCCGAATTGCGGTAGGTCAGATGGGCGACTCGGTTTTTTCCAGCGTGAACACGGCGTGCACGTCGCCCGCGACGATGCCACGCGCGTTCTTGATCGGGGGCGCGCGGTACGGCTCGAGATGGGCGCGGCGCTTGTCGTCCAGCAGGCCCAGCTGGTCGAGCACGGCGAACGTGGCCGGGTGCAGCGCGCGCGGGGCGCCGTCCGCCACCTTGATCGCGATGCCGAGCCCGGCCGAGCGGATGCCGATGGCCTGCACGGCGTCCGCGCCGATTTTCGCCACCCAGTCGCCGCCGCCGGCCTGCATCCAGGCGAGGTCCGTGCGCGCGTCGCCCGACACCATGTCCGGGTGCGCCGTCATCGCGTCGAACAGGTCGCCCAGCGCCCCGCCCAGGCGCGCGTCCGGGCCCGGCTGCGCGAGTCGCGCGTACAGGTGCGCGAGGCGCGCGAGCGGCATCGCGTAGTTCGGCGCCGAGCAGCCGTCGATGCCCATCGGCAGCGTGTCCTCGGCCATCTGCACGCACTCGGCCAACGTGGCGCGGATCGCGCGCTGCAGCGGGTGTCGCGGGTCGACGTAGCCGTCCGTGGGCGCGTCGTGCAGCCGGCACCACGCGAGGAATCCGCTGTGCTTGCCCGAGCAATTGTGGTGGACCGTGCGCCAGCGCCGCTCGGCCGGCACGGGCAGGCCGACGGCGTCGTAGTACAGCGGCGCCGCGCAGCCGCAGGCGAGGTGGGTCTCGTCGAGGCCGATCTTGTCGAGGATCGATGTCACGCCCACGAGGTGTTTTTCCTCGCCCGAGTGGCTGGCGCACAGGAGCGCCAGTTCGGCGCGCGACAGCCCGAAGCGCGCGGGGCCGTCGTCGAGCACGAACGGCAGCGCCTGGAACGGCTTCAGCGCGGAACGGGTGAAGGTCATGAAGTCGGGATCGCCGGCCGACCACAGCAGGCGGCCCGCCACGTCGACGACGGCGATCGAACCGTAGTGGATGTTCTCGACCGCATAGCCGCCGGCGGCGTCGGCGTCGGGCGGATAGCCACGCGTCGTGGCGACCAGGGGGACTGGATGCATCGGTCTTCTCCTTCGCTTGGATGGGCGTTCCGAAGGCGACACTCTAACGGATATCGGCCACGCGGCGCGTCCCGAAGACAGCGTGAACGTTGCCAAAAACTATATGCACTCGCCGCAATTCGGGGCGGATTTTCGACAGTTCATCCCGCGTTTTCGACGGTTCGGCGGTTCGCCGATGACGCTGCGGCCGGCCCTTCCTACACTGTCCTCACTCGCCGCACATTGTCGATGCGGCGATATGAAAAACGGCAGGGCCATCAAGCGCCAGACGATTCTTTTGGAAACGCGCGACAGGTCCATTCTATATTTCGTATCTTGATTTCGGAGCAATCATGCGTATCGCACCCGTCCTGGCTTTCATCGGCGCCGCCACCGTCTCTCTGTCCGCCTTTGCCGACTCGTCCATCCCGCCGGCCGTGGCCGCCGGCAGCCTCGCTTCCGTGCAGGTCAAGGCCGCGCACTCCTACCTGAGCAAGGGTGATGCCGAGCACATGCGCGGGACGTTCGAGTTGACCGACGGCCGCACGATCACGGTGACGAACAAGATGAACAAGTTGTTCGTCGACCTGGACGGCAAGCGCGAAGAACTGGTCCCCGTCGGCGCGACGCAATTCGTCACGCGCGACACGGGGGCCCGCGTCGCGTTCGACCGGGTGCCGTACGCGGCCGAGGTCGTCGTCAACCAGGCCGCGCACTGATGCGCGGCGCAGAACACGGCCGGCCTGGCCGATGCGGTCCGGGCCGGCGCCTTTCACCGCGGGGCGCTGGCGCCGCACGTCAGATCGGCGCGCCGAAGCGTCCCGCCTGGTAATCGACGATCGCCTGCTGGATTTCGGCGCGCGTGTTCATCACGAACGGTCCGTGCGCCACGACCGGTTCGCGCAGCGGGAACGCATGGCCCAGCAGCAGGATGCTGTCGTGGTCGGCACGGATCTCCAGCTCGTCGCCCGCCGGCTCGAACTCGGCCAGGTGGCCCGCACTGACGGTCTCCGGCGTGCACTCGATCACGCCGCGCACGACGTACAGGAATACGTTGCGGTCGAGCAGGCCATCCACGTGCAGGCGTGCGCCCGCTTTCATCTCGACCGTGCACAACGACACGCCCGTCAGCGATTCGATGGGGCCCGTCACGCCGCCATGCGTGCCCGACACGAGGTGCACGCGCACGCCGGCGCCATCGTCGACGACGGGGATCTCGTCGCGCTGCAGTCCGATGTAGCGCGGCGCCGTCATCTTCAGCGCGGCGGGCAGGTTGACCCACAGCTGCAGGATCTCCAGCGGTCCGCCGCGCTCCATGAATTCGCGCGGCGACACTTCCGCGTGCACGATGCCGCGGCCGGCCGTCATCCACTGCACGCCGCCGGGACCGATCACGCTTTCGTGGCCCGCGCTGTCGCGATGCGCAAGCAGGCCGTCGAGGATGAACGTGACGGTCTCGAAGCCGCGGTGCGGATGCGGCCCGAACGGCAAGCCGCGGTTATGCGGCGGATAGACCTGCGGGCCGTGGTGGTTGAGGAACAGGAAGGGATCGACCTGGTCCAGATGCGGGCCCGGCACGGGGCGCTGCGTGATGAGGTCGCCGATGTCGTCGCGCAGCGCGGGATGGACTCTGCGGATGATCTTGTACGTCATGCTCGTTTCCTTTGAATGGGCAGCCGATACGATAACGGATTGCGGGCAGGGAGGTCGCCAGCGCCGTTTGCGCAACCCTGCTAGACTCGTTGCGCATTTGCAATCATGGAGACAAGACAATGACCAAGAAGACTTGCGCACGCAACCTGGTGGCGGCCATCAGCCTCGCCTGGGCAGCCGGCGCGACGGGCGCGCCGACCGCGGCCCCGGCCGTACCCAGCGACACCGCGATCAAGGCGGCGAAGCACGCCGTCACCGCCTACCGCGACGACGTCGTCGAGACGCTCGCCAAGCTCGTCAGCTACAACACGGTGGCCGACAAGGACATCCCGTGCGAACGCAATCCGCGCCACCAGGCGTTCAAGACCTACCTGCACCAGGAAGCGGACCGCCTGGGCCTGGACTTCGCGGACTATGGCTGCGTAGCCGTCGTCGGGCTGGGCAAGGGCGATGACCGCGTGGGCCTCGTCGCGCACGGCGACGTGCAGCCCGTCGATCCGACCAAGTGGAAGAAGTCGCCGTTCGAACTGGACCGCACGAGCGAGCCGGGCCGCCTGCTGGCGCGCGGCGCCGAGGACGACAAAGGGCCCATCGCCACCGCGCTGTATGCGATGAAGTCGCTGAAGGATTTGCACGTGCCGCTGTCCAAGCGCATCGAACTGTACGTCTACATGGCCGAGGAATCGGACTGGGGCCCGCTGGAAGCGTTCATGAAGACGCACACGCTGCCCCAGATGAACATCACGCTCGACGCCGAGTACCCGGCCGTCACGGCGGAGAAGGGCTACGGCACGCTGGCCGTCACGATGCCGAAGGCGGCCGCGGCGGCCCCCGCGACGGCGCCGTACGTGAAGGCGTTCAAGGGCGGCTTCTTCGGCAGCCAGATTCCGGAAGATGCGCAGGCGATGGTCGCCAACGCGACGCCGGCACTGGAAGCGCAGATCCGCGCACGTGCCGGCAAGCAGGCCGGGATGCACTACGAGTTCGAATGGAAAGACCATGACCTCGTCGTGACGGGCAAGGGCCTGTCGGCGCACTCGTCGAAGCCGGAAGACGGCGTCAACGCCATCAGCATGGTGGCCGACGCGCTGGCCGTGCAGCCGTGGCCGGACACGACGGCGGGCGCGCTTGTCAATTTCCTCAACGAGATGGTGGGCACCGGTTACTTCGGCGAGAAGTTCGGCAGCATCGCCTACCGCGACGCGTTCATGGGCCCGATGACGTTCGCGCCGACGGTGATCCGCCAGCACGACGACGGCGGCATCGAGGTGGCGATCAACATCCGCCGCCCGCAGGGCAAGACTGCGGAGCAGCTGCAAAACGAGATCAACGCCGCGCTCGCGCAATGGCAGGGCGCGCACGTGCAGCTGGCGGACGTGAAGTCGCAGATCGGCGACCCGTGGGTGCAGCAGGACGCGCCGCAACTGCCCGTGCTGATGAAGACGTTCTCGTACTTCACCGGCATCAAGGATGCGAAACCGGTCGCGATCGGCGGCGGCACGAATTCGCGCCTGTTCCCGCATGCCGTCAGCTTCGGCCCGGCCATGCCGCACACGGTCTACACGGGCCACTCCGAACACGAGTTCATCACGACGAAACAGTTGCTGCTGAACCTCGAGATGTACACGGCCGTGCTGGCCGAGCTCGCCAAATAAGCCCTTCCGCGGGCACAGCTGCCGTGCCCGCATCCTTCGTTCCCCAAGACACATTTCAGGTCCGGCCGCGCCCGCTCGCGGGGGCGCATCACGCCGTTCGCCGCTCGGCTGTGATGTAGGTCGCCTTCTCGCCGAAAAGTGTAAATCCTTCCATAAGTTTTGTAGGTTTGAGCCTACATGGGGTTGGTCTTCATAGGGGAAAAATCCCTGTTCTACAGCGTTTCCCTAGGAGAGACAGCAGGCCGGGCCACGGCCGCGCCGGACGCTCCCGCGTGGCCCGTTGATTGTCGGAAAAGCTAGACCTGACCCCCGGAAAATGTGGCGAAAACGCCATGATAGGATCAGGCCTGACGGCGACCGGTTACCGGAAGTCGTCCATGCGAAGTCCCGCAAAACAGACGATGCCATGCACAGCCAAGACCTGATCAAACCTGACGGAAGACACATGACGTTGTACAGCGGCCGGCCGATCCCGGACAGCATCGTCGCGACGAGTCCGTTCGCCGAGCCGCAGCACGCCAACCCGCACCTGCGCTGGCATCCGCTGCGCGGCGAGTGGGTCACGTATGCCGCGTTCCGCCAGAACCGCACGTATCAGCCGCCGCCGCAGTACAACCCGCTGGCACCGACGCGCGACCCCGACCATCCGACCGAGATGCCGGCAGGCGACTACGAGATCGCCGTGTTCGACAACCGCTTCCCGTCGCTCGCGCTCGATGCGCACGAGCCGCCGACGCTCACCGTGCCGACGGCGCCCGCAAACGGCAAATGCGAGGTGGTCGTGTTCACGCAGGACCCGCAGACGGCACTGGGCCGCCTGCCGCTGGCGCGCATCGAATTGCTGCTCGAAGTGTGGGGCGACCGCACCCGCCGCATCGGCGGCCAGCACCACATCCAGTACGTGCTGCCGTTCGAGAACCGCGGCGCGGAGGTGGGTGTCACGTTGCACCATCCGCACGGCCAGATCTATGCGTACCCGTTCGTGCCGCCCGTGCCCGCGCGCCAGCTGGCGCAGGAGCGCGAGTACTTCCTGCAGCACGGCACGAGCCTGTTGACGGACATGGCGCGCGCGGAAAGCCAGGACGGCAAGCGCGTCGTGTACGAGGACGCGCACGCGATCGCGTTCGTGCCCGCGTGCGCGCGCTACCCGTACGAAGTGTGGGTGATGCCGACGGCGCCTTGCCAGGACTTCGCGTCGCTCGCGCCCGCGCAGCGCAAGAGCCTCGCCTGCGCGCTGAAGACGGTGCTGCTGAAGTTCGACTGCCTGTGGGAGCGCCCGTTCCCGTATCTGATGACGTGGTACCAGGCGCCGACGGACGGCGCCGACCACCCGGAGACGCAGCTGCACTGCCAGTTCTACCCGCCGTACCGCACGCGCGACCGGCTGAAATACCTGGCCGGCACGGAGATCGGCGCCGGCATGTTCGCGATGGACGTGCTGCCCGAGACGACGGCGTACGAGCTGCAGCAGGTCGCCGTGCGGCTGGAGGCCGCGGCATGAGCGCGCTGCCCGACGTGCGCGCCGCCGAGGTGGCCGACAAGCTCGCGCTGCTGCGCGCGGCACTGGCCGAGACGGGCGCCGGCGCCATCCGCCTGCGCGGCACCGACTGGTTCGCGTGGGCGACAGCGGGCGGCGATGCGTCCGTGCTGCTTGCGGCCGATTGCGGCGTGGCCGAGGTGCTCGTCACGCGCGACGAGGCCGTGATCCTGACGGACGCCATCGAGGCCGAGCGCCTGCGCATCGAGGAAGTCCCGGCCGGCTTTTCGTTCCACATCGCGCCGTGGGCGGAGACGGACCTGCACGAGACCTATGTGCTGGGTGCGGCACGCGGGGGCGCTGTCCTGTCCGACCGGCCGCGCAGCAAAAACGGCTACAGCGAGTCGCCACTGCCCGCGAGCCTGCGCCTGCGCCGCATGGTCTTGCTGCCGTCCGAGCAGGACCGCTACCGCGCACTGGGGCAGGAGGCCGGCGCCGCGCTGGCGGAGACGCTGCGCACGGCGCGCCCCGAGTGGACGGAATTCGACCTCGCGGGCGCGGGTGCGCAAGCCCTGTGGCGGCGCGGCATCCAGCCCGCGCTGGTATTGGCCGTTGGCGCGCGCCGGCTGCAGGCGTTCCGCCATCCCGTGCCGACGCACGAACCGCTCGGCGCGCGCGCCATGCTCGTGTTCTGCGCGCGCCGCCACGGCCTTGTCGCGAGCCTGTCGCGCGCCATCGCGTTCGGCCCGCTGTCCGACGACGAGCGCAACGCCGAGGCCGACCTGCTGCAGGTCGAAGCGACGGGGCTCGACGCCGTGCGTCCGGGCCAGTCGCTGGCCGCCGTCTACCACGCGCTGGAAGCCGCGTACCGCCACGTCGACCGGCCGGACGCGATCCGCGAACACCACCAGGGCGGCATCGCGGGCTACCAGGCGCGCGAGATCGTCGCGAGCCCCAGCACCGCGACGGGCATCGAGACGGGGATGGCGTTCGCGCTCAACCCCAGCTTCATGGGCATGAAGGTCGAAGACACGTTCCTGCTCGGCGCGAACGGGCTGGAGAACCTGACCCTGGGCCCCGACTGGCCGACGACGACAATCCAGGGCCGCGCGCGGCCCACATGGCTGGAGGTGACATGAACGATCCCGAGACCTTCTTCGGCGGTGCCCCGGAGGCGCACGCATCGGCGCCCGGCCGCGTCAACCTGCTGGGCGAGCACACGGACTACAACGACGGCTACATGCTGCCCGTCGCGACGCCGCAGGCGACGTCCGTCGCACTCGCGCGCAGCCACGACGACCAGCACCACCTGTATTCCGGCACGCTGGACGGCAACGTGACGTTCGCGGCGAAGGGCGGCAGCGCGCCGCAGGGTTTCGGCAGCTATATCGAAGGCTGCATCCGTCTCGTCGAAGCGACGGGCGTCGCGGTGCCGCCGCTGCGCGTGTTCGTGACGACGAATCTGCCCGTCGGCTCGGGCCTGTCGTCGTCGGCGGCGCTGGAAGTGGCGATGCTGCGCGCCATGCGCAACCTGCTCGGTTTCGCGCTGGACGACGTCAGGCTCGCGCAGATCGCGCAGCGCGCCGAGATCGAATACGCACGCGTCAACTGCGGCATCATGGACCAGATGGCGTCGAGCCTGTGCGACGAGAGGAACATGCTGTTCATCGACGCGCGCACGCTGGAGCACCGCCTCGTGCCGATGCCCGCGGGGACGGAGCTGATCGTCGTCGACTCCGGCGTGCCGCGCACGCTCGCGGCCAGCAAGTACAACGAACGCCGCGCCGAATGCGAGGAAGCATCGCGCAAGCTGGGCGTGAAGGCCCTGCGCGACGTGACCGATCCCGCGGCCGTGGAAAGCCTGCCCGAGCCGTTGCGCCGGCGCGCGCGCCACGTCGTGCTGGAGGACTTGCGCGTGCTGGAAGCGGCGAAGGGCGTATCGCCCGAACGCTTCGGCGAACTGATGAACGCGTCGCACGAGAGCCTGCGCGACGACTACGAAGTTTCGATTCCCGAGCTCGACCAGCTGGTGGCCGCGTTGCGCGCCGCCCCGGGCGTGCTCGGTGCACGCCTGACCGGTGCCGGCTTCGGCGGCGCCACCGTGGCTCTGTGCCGCACAGGTCAGGCACGACAGGCAGCGGAAACTGCACTCTCCACCTACAACAAAGCTGGACGCCAGGGACGCATCCTGATCCCGGTCCCGACCCAAGGAAAGGAAAATAATGAGCCAGTTTGAGTATCCCCGCCCGCAGCTGGTCCGCGACAATTGGATCAACCTGAACGGTAAATGGCGCTTCCGTTTCGACGACGAGCTTGTCAACAAGATGCCGGAAGGCGTGACCGGCTGGACCCACGAGATCAACGTGCCGTTCGCGCCCGAGACGGAAATGTCCGGCATCCAGGACACCGGTTTCCACCGCTTCTGCTGGTACGAGCGCGACTTCGAGCTGAAGCCGTCGGAGGACCGCGTCATCCTGCACTTCGGCGCCGTCGATTATTTCGCGCGCGTCTGGGTCAATGGCCAGCTCGTGGCCGAGCATGAGGGTGGCCACACGCCGTTCCGTGCCGACATCACGCCCGCGTTGAAGGCGGACGGCAAGCAGACCGTGACCGTGTTCGTCGAGGACGATCCGGCCGATCTCGCCAAGCCCCGCGGCAAGCAGGACTGGCTGCTGGAACCGCACTCGATCTGGTATCCGCGCACGACCGGCATCTGGCAGACCGTATGGATCGAGCGGGTATCGCGCACGTTCATCCAGACCCTGCGCTGGACGCCGCTGTTCGAAACCTTCGAGATCGGCTGCGAAGTCTTTGCCGGCGGCGACATTCAGGAAGACATGTTCGTCGAGGTCAAGATCTGGCATGGCAAGCAATTGCTGGCGGACGATAACTACAAGCTGCTGGCCGGCGAGGCGAACCGCAAGATCGCGCTGTCCGACCCCGGCATCGACGATTCCCGCAACGAGTTGTTGTGGAGCCCGGAGCGTCCCACGTTGCTGGACGCGGAGGTGATCCTGCGCTGCGGCGACAGGATCGTCGACCACGTGAAGTCGTACACGGCGCTGCGCTCGTTCCACATCAACCGCGACCGCCTGCTGCTGAATGGAAGGCCGTATCCGCTGCGCCTCGTGCTGGACCAGGGCTACTGGACCGAGTCGTTCATGACGGCCCCGTCCGACGAGCACCTGAAGCGCGACGTCGAACTGGCCAAGCTGATGGGCTTCAATGGCGTGCGCAAGCACCAGAAGATCGAAGACCCGCGCTACCTGTACTGGGCCGACAAGCTGGGCCTGCTCGTGTGGGAAGAGATGCCGTCGGCTTATCGCTTCGCCCCGCGCGCGATCACCCGGATGGTCAAGGAGTGGACGGAAGCGATCGAGCGCGACTACAGCCACCCGTGCATCATCGTGTGGGTGCCGTTCAACGAGTCGTGGGGTGTGCCGAACCTGACCTTGACGCAGGCGCATCGCAACGCCGTCGAGGCGCTGTACCACCTCACGCGCACGCTCGATTCGACGCGCCCCGTGATCGGCAACGACGGCTGGGAAGCGTCGGCCACCGACATCCTGGGCATCCACGACTACGACTGCAACCCCGAGAAGCTCAAGGCGCGCTACGAGGTCAGCGACCCCGTGCGCACGCTGTTCGATCAACGCCGTCCCGGCGGGCGTATCCTCACGCTGGACGGCTTCCCGCACCGCGGCCAGCCCATCGTGCTCACCGAATTCGGCGGCATCGCATTCGACCCGAACGCGACGCCGGAAGATGGCACGTGGGGCTATACCCGTGCTCATACGGCCGAGAGTTATCACGCGCTGTACCAACGGCTGCTGAAGGTGGTCAACGAGACCTTCATGTTCAGCGGCTTCTGCTATACCCAGTTCGCCGACACGTTCCAGGAAGCGAACGGCCTGCTCAACGCGGACCGTACGCCCAAGCTGCCTTTCGAGGTGATCAGCGCGGCCACGCGCAACGTCGCTCTCGAACCCAAGGACGTGGAAGAGGAGGGAGACAAACCGGGCCAAGCGTAAGCGCCGCCCGGCGCTCCGAACCCCGACGCGAGCACGGCACCCTCAGGGCGCCCGCCCCATCGCAGCGCTGCCGCGCACGGCGGCGCTGTGGACGGGTTCGCTCGCCCGTTGGGGCGGTCGATCCGGTCCACGCCACCGATCAACCGACCGCCCGCCATGGGCGACAAGGAGCCCATCATGCCTACGATCGTCGTTTTCAGCCACCTGCGCTGGGACTTCGTGTTCCAGCGGCCGCAGCATCTGCTGTCGCGCCTGGCCCAGCATTACCCGGTCCTGTTCGTCGAGGAACCGGTGTACGACGACGGCGCGCCGTTCATGGAGCGGTCCAGCCCGGCACCGAACGTGACCGTATGCCGCGCGCACACTCCCATCCAGGCCAACGGCTTCCACGACGAGCAACTGCGCCTGCTGCAGCCGATGGTCGCGCACCTGGCACCACCGGGAGAGGAAGTCGTCGCCTGGTTCTACACGCCGATGGCGCTGCCGCTGCTGCAATCGCTGCGGCCCGCGCTCGTCGTGTACGACTGCATGGATGAACTGGCCGCATTCCGGAATCCACCCAAGCAATTGCTGCAGCGTGAAAGCGCGCTGCTGTCCATCGCCGACCTCGTGTTCGCGGGCGGCCCCAGCCTGTACGAGGCGAAGCGCCACCGCCATCCGAACGTCCATTGTTTCTCGTCCAGCGTGGACGTCGTCCACTTCCAGCAGGCGCTGGACCGCTCGCGCGCGCATCCGCAGCAGGACGCGATCCCGCATCCGCGCCTCGGCTTCTACGGCGTGCTGGACGAGCGCTTCGATCCGGACCTCGTGGACGCCGTCGCGGCAAGCCATCCGGAATGGCAGGTCGTGCTGGCCGGACCCGTCGTGAAAATCGATCCGGAGCGCCTGCCGCGCCGTCCCAACATCCACTACCTGGGCCAGCAGCCGTACGGCGCGCTGCCCGACCTGCTGGCCGGCTGGGACGTGTGCCTGATGCCGTTCGCCATCAACGAGGCGACGAAATACATCAGCCCGACGAAGGTGCTCGAATACATGGCGGCGCAACTGCCCATCGTCAGCACGCCGATCGCGGACGTCGCGAATCCGTACGGCCACGTGGTCGCCATCGCGTCTACCGCCGACGAGTTCATCGCCGCCTGCGAAGCCGCGCTGGCGCAAACGCCGGAACAGCGCCGGCACATGGTCGACGCGATGCGGGCCGTCGTCGCGGCCACGTCGTGGGACAACACGGTCGCGCGCATGCGCGAGCTGATCGACACCGTGCCCCCGCACACGGACCGGCGGGCCACGCCGCGGGGCCTCGACGGCGCGGACGATGCGGCCGCTGCATCGCTGCGGGGCTCGAAAGTCAACCCGCTGCGCGCGCACGAGCCGCACGTGGGGACGATCGTCATCGGCGGCGGGCCGACGGGCTTGTCGGCCGCGTACCATCTCGACGCGGACACGCTGCTGCTGGACCGCAACGAGACCGTCGGCGGCTGGTGCCGCTCGATCGAGGACAACGGCTTTACGTTCGACCACGCGGGCCACATCATGTTCTCCAACGACCCGTACGTCCTGAAGATGTACGAGGTCCTGCTGGGCGATAACGTGCACTGGCAGAACCGCGAAGCGTGGGTCTACAGCAAGGGCGTGTACACGCGCTATCCGTTCCAGGGCGCGCTGTACGGCTTGCCGCCGAAGGTCGTTACGGAGTGCATCATGGGCGCCATCGAAGCTCGCTACGAAAGCGCGGAGGCGAAGACCGCGGCCGCGCACGCCGTCGACGATTGCTGCGCCGACGGCACGACCGACGTCTGCAACACAGATCGGGCCGTGAAAGGCGAGGTGAAGAATTTCGAGCAGTTCATCTACAAGGTATGGGGCAAGGGCATCGCGAAACACTTCGCGATTCCGTACAATCGCAAGATCTGGACGGTGCCGCTGGCCGAGATGGAAACGTCGTGGCTCGGCGGCCGCGTGCCGTTGCCGAACCTGGAAGAAATCATCCAGGGCGCGCTGGAACCGTCACCGAAACCGCTGGGGCCGAACGCCCGCTTCGGCTATCCATTGAAGGGCGGCTTCCAGGCGCTGATGAACGGCTTCCTTCCTCACATCAAGGGCAAGATCGAACTGAATGCGGACGTCGTGCAAGTGCTGCCGCGCGAGCACATCGTCGCACTGCGCGACGGCCGCCGCTTCCGCTACGACGACCTGATCTCCACGATGCCGCTGCCGGAACTCGTGAAGGCCATCGGCGACGAGGCGCCGGCAGCCGTGAAGGCCGCGGCGAAAGGCTTGCGCCACGTGTCGATCCGCTGCGTGAACATCGGCATCGACCGCGTCGCCACGGACAAGCACTGGATCTACTATCCGGAAGACACGATCTTCCACCGCATCTTCGTGCAGGGCAATGCGAGCCCCGGCTGCAATCCGCCTGGCGGCTTCGGCTTCACGTGCGAGATCTCGTATTCGCCATACAAGCCGTTGCCCGTCGACGGCGAGGCGCTGATCGCACGCGCGATCGACGATTGCCGCAAGGTGGGCATGATCCTGGACGGCGACACGATCCTCGCCGCGCACCAGGTCGACATGCCGTATGCCTACGTGCTGTACGACCACGCCCGTGCCCGCAACGTCGAGACGTGCAAGGCCTGGCTGAAGCAGTTCGACATCACGCTCGTCGGCCGCTACAGCGAGTGGGAGTACTACAACTCCGACCACGCGCTGCTGGCCGGCAAGCGCGGTGCGGACATCGTGCGCGCGAAGCGCACGCGCGCGCAACAGGTCGGAGCGGAGTAGGGCGTGCTCAGTGCTGGATCATGCCCCCGGCCAGGCTGACGCGGTCGCCGGTGCGGAAGTCCGGCGTCGTCTGCTGCGTCACGACCTGCGTGCTGCCGTCGTCCATGCGCAGCGTGACGCGATAGATGCGGTCGGCGGAGGAACTGCCCGTGGCGCCGCTGCTGCCGCTGGTCCCCATCGCTGCGCTGGCGCCCGCATTGCCTTCCGTGGCGGAACTGCTGGAGCGGGGCAGGACTTCGATGGAAGCGACGGTGGCGTTCGGGTTCATGGCCATCGCGCCGGCGCCGGTGCCGGCGCTGCCCGACGCGCTCGCGCTGTCGTAGCCGCTCGAGCTGCCCGAACTGCCGGACGACCCGGAACTGCCGGTGCCGCCGCCGGTGCCCGACATGCCGCCGCTGTTCGACGTCCCGGTGGCCGTGCCGCTGCTGCCCGTGTCGCCTGCGCTGCCGCTGCTGCCCGTGCTGCCGCCGCGCCAGGAACTGCACGCGGACAGCCCGACCGCGAGCGCCAGCAAGCCCGCCAGGCAAATGCTCTGGTGTTTTTGCTTCATGATCAACTCCTTCTGAAGGGATGGTAGGTGAGTGACGATGCCGCGTGCCACTTCGGTAAGAGGCTTGTTCGGTATCGGCGTTCAACTGCGTCCCGTTGAGCATGAGCCACGTCAAACTACTGACGATTCATGCGGGGCGGCGCCGCGGCGTTCAGTGCGTCGTGTCGACGGTCGTGCGCGACGCCAGCCGGGCCAGCACGGTGCTGGCGACGACGGCTGCGGCGACGTCGACGGCCCAGTCGCGCACGTCGGCGCCGCGGTAGGGGAAGAAACTCTGGATGAACTCGTCGCAGGCGCCCATCACGGCGACCGCCAGCACGGCCTTGCCCGCGCGCGCCAGCGGGCTGCCGGCGCTGGCGGCGAACCACAGGGCGGCCAGCACCGCATAGGCGATCGAGTGCAGCACCCCTCCCGGGGCATAGGCGCCGATGTCGGCCCGTGCGCCGGGGATGTTCCCAATCGTGATGATGGTCAGGTACATCAGGATGGCGGCCGTGCGGCACAGCACGCGTGCGCGCGGGTTGCGCAGCAGGGAAAACAGGTACGTTGTCATGGCAGGCGAAGCGGAAAAAAGGCTCACCTTACCACGCGTGTCGTGTACTTGCTCAGGCCTCGCGCAACGGCCGCGCACCCGCCGGCCGGTCTGGCGGGCGGGGCGTCATGGACGGTCGGCGTCAGATCGTGAGGGCCGGCGCGCCGTCCGAGTAGTGGGCGTCGAAGCAGCTGGCGCAGTCGGCGCAGAACAGGTGGGCCATGCGGACGGCCGACTGGCGCAGGACCAGTTTCAGGTGGCCGCTCTGGCATTTCGGGCAGATTTCGCGGACGGTGCCGAAGGTCATGACTTGAAGGGGCTGGCCTTCATCGTCGAGATGGTCGATCACCGTGCGTGGGTTGAGCTCGCTGAGAACCAGGCAATCGTCCGGTTCCGCGTGGCGCCGCCGGCCTGGATGCTGTTGTTGCTCGGGGGGCGACATCGTCTCGGGTAAAGGTAAGGTCATTGGACTGGCTCCATTCCAGGGTGGATAGTCTCGTGCCCACGCGACTATCACGTCGCGAGGTGCAAGTTTCATCATAGCGGAATCTGAAGATGGTTCAAGCACAACAACAAAGAATTGTGCGGTGCGTGGCAGACGCGACAATAAGAATACGGAACAAAAAAAATGCCCGCCGGTGAGGACGGGCACAACCCAAGATCGGGCCAAGAGACGCAGAATCCGGTGCGGTGTGCCGCTCGCGACACACCTTCTGCGATCACGCATATCGGTTGCGTGTATGCAGATGAACCCAGTATAGGGACACAATGTGACCTGACCATGACACAAATCAAGCTCGCATCATTGTTATGGGAACATTCGCGGATGGGGTTGGTCGACCAAGGCAAAAAAAAAGCCCGCTGGTTGAGCGGGCTTCAAACTATTTTCTTGGAGGAGAATAGTGGAGACAGGTGCCATTATGTTGCGGCGCGATATATCCGTCCAATGATGAATTTCGATACCTGTCATCACCCGCGTTGATAATGGTCGAGCTCGCCTTCAATCCTTGACGGGAACCGTGTAGTTCAGTGCCATGCGGCCGCCGTCCGCGTACAAGGTCTGGCCCGTGATGTACGACGCATCGTCGCTGGCGAGGAACGCGGCGATGCCGGCGATCTCTTCCGGCTCGCCGCAGCGGCCCAGCGGCGTGCGCGACAGGATCTTGTGGCGCGCGTCCGGGCCGGCCAGCACGGCTTGCTTCGCGAGCTCCGTCAGAATCGTGCCCGGGCCGATCGCGTTCACGCGGATGCCGTACTGCGCGAGGCTGACGGACGCCACGCGCGTGAGCTGGTTCACGCCGCCCTTCGACACGACGTACGGCACCTGGTTCGGAATCGCGAGCTCCGCGTTGACGCTCGACATATTGATGATGCAGCCGCCCCGTTGCGTGTCCTGACGCTTCACCATCTCGCGGGCGACGGCCTGGCTGCACAGGAACATCGACTTCAGGTTGATGCGCAGGACGCGGTCGAAATCGTCCTCCTCGAGATCGAGGAAATCGGCGGCATGCGTCACGCCGGCGTTGTTGACGAGGATGTCGATGCGGCCGAACGCGGCCAGCGTCGCCGCCACCAGCGCGTCGACGTCGGCCTTCACGCTGACGTCGGCCTGGAAGAAGCGGGCGGCATCGCCGAGTGCCGCCGCGGCCGCCCCGCCGTCCGGCCGCACGTCGGTGAGCATCACGCGTGCACCCTCGCGTACGAGGCGTTCCGCGCAGGCGAGGCCGATGCCCTGGGCGGCTCCGGTGACGATGGCGACTTTGTCGGTAAGTTTCATGGTGTCCTCGCTGCTGCAATGAAAAGAAAAGGCCGCCATTGTAGCGGCCCGTCGTTCACAGCATCACCGGCTGGTCCGGCAATTCATTCGGTCGCGCGCCGCCGGACGGGAAATGGCTGCGCAGCAGCTGGTTCACCTGGGCGATCGCACCCAGCGTGGCCGCGCGGAATTCGCCGCGGGCGAAGCCGCGCGTCATCGTGTCGCACACGGCCTGCCACGTGGCGGCGTCGATTCTGCGGTCGATGCCGCGGTCGGCAATGATATCGACCTTCCGGTCGGCGAGGTTCACGTAGATCAGGACGCCGCAATTGTCCTCGGTGTCCCAGATGCCGTAGTCGGCGAACAGGGCGATGGCGCGCTGGCGGTTCGTCACGCCGGCCCAGGCCAGCGACAGGGGCAGGCCCTTCTCGACGATCAGCCGGACCTCGCCGCGGTGCGTCTGCTCGCCCGCGGTGATGGCTTCCGTGATCGCGGTCAGCGCCTCCGGTGGAAACGCGCGCTCCGCTTCGTTGCGGGTGCTGAACAGGTGGCGCAGCGCGCGCCGCAGGCGGCTCGGTTCTTCCATCACCAGTCTCCCGAGGCGCCGCCGCCATCGAAGCTGCCGCCCCCGCCGCCGGAAAAGCCGCCGCCGCCGCCGTCCGAGAAGCCGCCGGAAAAGCCGCCGCCACCGCCGCGCCAACGGTCGTCGTCGTGCTGGTGGGCCGCGTTGGCAAGGATGTTGCCGAGGATGAAGCCGGTGGCACCGCTGCCCCAGCCGCCAGCACCCGGCAGGCCCGGCTGCATGAGACGCGTACGGCGCGGACGGAAGATCGAGCGGACGAGGGCAATGCCGACGATCAGCATGAAGATGGTGACGACGATGCCGGGACCGCCGTCGTCATCCTGCGTTGCCGGCGTCTGCGCTTGCGCGGGCGGCGCGGGGAATTTCTCCTGGTTGAGCAAGGTGGCGATGGCGCCGACACCCGCGACGAGGCCGCCGTACCAGTCCTGCTGGCGGAAGTGCGGGGCGATCGTGTCTTCCAGGATGCGTTTCGACTGCGCATCCGTGAGGACGCCTTGCACGCCGCGTCCCGCCTCGATGCGCAGGCGCCGCAGCGCCTTCGGATTATCCTTCGCGACGATCAGCAGCACGCCGTCGTCGACGCCCTTGCGGCCCAGCTTCCACGCGTCCGCCACGCGGATGCCGTACTGCTCGATGGCTTCCGGCTCCGTCGACGACACGAGCAGCACGGCGATCTGGCTGCCCGTCTTCGCCTCGTAGTCGGCCAGCACGCCTTCCAGTTTCTGGCGCTGGTCCGGCGTCAGCATGCCGATCTCGTCGGTGACGCGCGCGCGCAGCGCCGGCACCGCCTTGAATTGTCCCTGCGCATGCGCCGTGCAAGCCAGCAGCAAGGTCAGCACGAAGGCCCACAGCACGCGCGGCAGGGTGGTCATGGCATGGCCTTATTTGCCGAAGTTGACGGTCGGCGCCGTCGAGATGGCTTTCTCGTTTTCGACCGTGAACGACGGCTTCGCCTGGTAGCCGAACATCATCGCCGTCAGGTTGGTCGGGAAGCTGCGCACCGTGATGTTGTAGTCCTGGACGGCCGCGATATAGCGCTGGCGCGCCACCGTGATGCGGTTCTCCGTGCCTTCCAGCTGCGATTGCAGGTCGCGGAAGCTGGCGTCGGCCTTCAGTTGCGGATAGTTTTCCGACACAGCCATCAGGCGCGACAGCGCGCTCGACAGCTCACCCTGCACCTGCTGGAATTTCTGGAAGGCTTCCGGATTGTTCAGCACTTCCGGGGTGATCTGGAAGCTGGTCGCGGCCGCGCGCGCCCGCGTGACGGCTTCCAGCGTATCCTTTTCGTGCGTCGCATAGCCCTTGACCGTGTTCACGAGGTTCGGAATCAGGTCGGCCCGGCGCTGGTACTGGTTGACGACCTCGGCCCAGGCGGCTTTCGTGGCCTCGTCCTTGGCCTGGAACTGGTTGTAACCGCAGCCCGACAGCAGTGTGGCGGCCAGTACGGCAGCCAGCAGCAAGCCGACATAACGCGTGAACAAGGATGGTTTCATCTGGCGATCCGTAACAAGTTGTCGAATAGCCAAAATATACCTGAAATGACAAGGGATTGGCGATACGGCCCGGGCAGGGCGCTACAATAGCGGGTTTGCAATCAGATCAGAGAGGCCGCCATGAACTTCATCGACAAACTCAACGCCGCCTGGACCCGTAACGATTCCCTGCTGTGTGTGGGGCTCGACCCGGACACGGCCCGCTTCCCCGCGCACTTGCAGGGACGCCCGGACGGCATCGTGGAGTTCTGCAAGGCCATCATCGACGCGACGGCCGACCTCGCGTGCGCCTTCAAGCCGCAGATCGCGTATTTCGCCGCCCTCGGCGCGGAAGACCAGCTCGAAGCGATCTGCCGCTACCTGCGTGAAAACTATCCCCACATCCCGCTGGTCCTGGACGCCAAGCGCGGCGACATCGGCGCCACCGCCCACCAGTACGCCCGCGAAGCGTTCGACCGCTACGGCGCCGACGCCGTCACCGTCAACCCGTACATGGGGTTCGATTCCGTCGAGCCATACATGGCGTGGGCCGACCGCGGCGTGATCGTGCTGTGCCGCACGTCGAACGCGGGCGGCTCCGACCTGCAATTCCTCGACGTGGGTGGCAAGCCGCTGTACCAGCACGTGGCGCGCCTCGTCGCGGAAAAGTGGAACAGGAACGGCCAGTGCGCCCTCGTCGTGGGCGCCACGTTCCCGGAAGAACTCGCGCAGGTGCGCGCCATCGTGGGCGACATGCCGCTGCTCGTGCCGGGCATCGGCGCGCAAGGCGGCGACATCGAAGCGACCGTCAAGTCGGGCCGCACGGCGTCCGGCATGGGCATGATGATCAATTCCTCGCGTGCCATCCTGTACGCGCAGCCGCAAGGCGGCGAGGACTTCGCCGCGGCCGCACGGCGCGTGGCGCGCGAGACGCGCGACGCGATCAACCGCTACCGCGGCTGAGCCGGGCTACGTGTCGCCAGGTAGCGCAGCCCGACCGCCAGCGCTGCGAAGCCGGACGCGGCCGCCACAGCCAGCGCCCAGCGCGGACCCGCGTGGTCCGCGACCCAGCCGACGATCGGCGCCCCGATCGGCGTCGTGCCCAGTGCGATGCCGAGCCGCAAGGCCATCACGCGCCCCCGCATCGCGGGTTCGGTGGACAGCTGGATCAGGCTGTTCGACGTGTTTGTGAACGTGAGGCCCGCGACGCCGGTGAGCGCCAGTGCCGCAGCAAACCAGAAATAGCCTGGTGACACGGCCGCCAGCGCGCAGCCGACGCCGAACACGCCGGCCCCGACGACGAGCGCCCTGAACTGCGTGCGTTCGCGGCTCGCGGCGAGCAGGGCGCCGACGACGCTGCCCACGGCCATCGTCGACGACAGCAGGCTGTAGCCGCGCGCATCCGTGTGAAAGACCGAGACGGCCATCGTGCCAATGAAGATCGGGAAATTCAGGCCGAACGTCGCGATGAGGAACAGCATGCCGAGGAGCGCCATCAGGTCCGGCCGCTTCCACACGTAGCGCATCCCGTCCAGCATCCCGCGCCCGCCCGCGCTCCCGTGCGCGCGCGGATGCGCGTGCAGCTCGTCCTTGCGCAGCCACGCCAGCGAACACAGCACGGCCACGTACGACAGGCCGTTGACGACGAATGCCCACCCGGTGCCGACACCGGCGATCAACAGGCCGGCCGCGGCGGGCCCGACCATCCTCGCTGCGTTGAACGACGTGGAATTGAGCGCGACCGCATTGGGCAGATCGGCATCGCCGACGAGCTGCGCGACGAACGTCTGGCGCACGGGCGCATCGAACGCGGCCGCGCAGCCGAACAGGAAGGCGAACACGTACACGTGCCACAGCGCGACGACGCCGGCGATCGTCATGACGCCCAGCGCCAGCGCGAGCACGCCCATCGTGGCCTGCGTGACCATCATGAGCTTGCGCTGGTCGACGTGGTCGGCGACCCAGCCGGTCCAGGGCAGCAGCAGCAATTGCGGACCGAATTGCAGGGCCATCACGGTGCCGACGGCCGACGCGTTATGGTGCGTCAGCTCGGTGAGCACGAGCCAGTCCTGCGCGGTGCGCTGCATCCACGTGCCGACGTTGGAGACCAGGCAGCCGGCGGCCCAGAGGCGGTAGTTGTAGTTTTTAAGGGAACGGAATGCGCTGGCCATCGGTGTTTTCGTAGGGTGGGCACCCTGTGCCCACCAAATGCATGCGTTACGGCTGCGCCATGGTGGGCGGAGGGCCGCCCACCCTACGGGACCGCGACGGCATGCATCAATATCGGCTCGGCGCAATCATCTCCGCGTAATCATACAGCGCGCCCAGGATTTCCTCGGCACGCTCGTCCGCCGTCTCGGACAGCGCGTCGATCTCCGCGAACAGCTGGTCGATCGTGCGCGCGCCCCCGGCACCGTCGAACAGGCGCGCGGCGCGGTGGTCTTCCCACGCCTGCTGTTCCTCGTCGGCCAGCGTGTGCGGGAAGTTGCGGGCGCGGTAGCGGAACAGCAGGTGCGACAGGCGCTCGTCCTCGAACGACGGGCGCAGCGCCGCCAGCTTCGGCGGGGCTTCCGTGCGCAAGGACTCCAGCCGGCGCCGGTCGCCGTTCGACACGAAGCCGCCGTACAGGTCTTCGTCGACGTCGGTCGTGGCGGGGCTCGTCTCGCGCTGGAACACCTTCTGCCACACGGCTGCCATGTCGGGCCCGCTTGCCGCGACGCGCGCGTGCGCGAGGCACTGGTCGACGTCGAGCTCCCACCGCGCCGCCATCTGCGTGCTCAGCGTTTTCAGATTACCGACCAGCATCGGCGACTTGTTCAGGTGCACGCTCTTGATCGGCAGGCGCGTCATCCCGTCCGGCATCTCGGCGGCGCGGGTGAACAGGCGCTGGCGGATCGTCTCGACGTTCAGGTTGAACAGTTCGGACGGGTCGTGGCGACAATCCCACACGAGGACTTCGTTCTTGTTCGTCGGGTGCGTGGCGAGCGGCCAGACCATGGCGAGGCAACCGCGCTCGGCCGGGAACATGCCCGACACGTGCAGGAATGGCTGGCGCAGCGCGCGGTCGAGGTGCAGGCCCATCTGTTCCGCGACCTTGTCCTTGCGGCGCAGTTCCAGGCAAAACTCGAACAGCTTCGGTTGCTTGCTGCGCAGCAGGCGCGCCAGCGCGATGGTGGCGCGCACGTCGGACAGCGCGTCGTGCGCGGCCTCGTGCACGAGGCCGTTGTCGCGCGTGAGGTGCTCGAGCTTGAAGCTGGGGCGGCCGTCGTCGTGGCGGGGCCACGTGATGCCGTCCGGACGGAGCGCGTAGGCCATGCGCACGACGTCGAGCATGTCCCAGCGGCCGCAGCCGTTCTGCCACTCGCGCGCATACGGGTCCATCAGGTTACGCCACAGCAGGAAGCGCGTGACTTCGTCGTCGAAGCGGATCGTGTTGTAGCCGACGCCGATCGTGCCGGGCTCCGAAAACGCGGCGCAGATGCGCGCGGCGAACTCGTGCTCGGGTACGCCGTGCTCCAGGCAGTGCTGCGGCGTGATGCCGGTGATCAGGCACGCTTGCGGATCGGGCAGGTAGTCGGGCGCCGGCTGGCAGTACAGCATGATCGGTTCGCCGATCTCGTTGAGGTCGGCGTCGGTGCGGATCGCGGCGAACTGCGCGGGGCGATCGCGCCGCGGCTCCGCGCCGAACGTTTCGTAATCGTGCCAGAGGAAGGTGTGGTTGCTCATTGTGATGCCGGACGGCGCTGATCAGTGACGACGCGCCATTCTAACTTGCATGATTCGCATGGCCTAGCACCGGCTCAATCCGATGTGCGGAACCAAACGGGGCGTTCAGGTGCCGATCCGGTCGCGGCCCGCTTCCTTGGCGCGGTACAGCGCCGCGTCGGCCGCCTCGATGAGGCCCCGTTCGTCCTGGCCGGCGACCAGCGTGGCGACGCCGAACGAACCCGTGACGTGCGGCAGCGGCAGGCGCATGTCGTCGAACACGATGGTTTCGCGCATGCGCGCGCACAGGCGCTCCGCGACCATCACGGCCTGGGCCTGCGGCGTGGCCGGCAGGATCGCCATCATCTCCTCGCCGCCGTAGCGGACGGCGAAATCGGTCGGGCGCAGGCCCGCACGGATCACGCCGGCGGCAGCAACCAGGGCCGCATCGCCCGCCATGTGGCCGTGCGTGTCGTTGAAGCGCTTGAAGTGGTCGAGGTCGATCATCACGAGCGACAGCGGGCCGCTGTCCTGGCGCGCGCGGGCGACGAGCTTCGGCAGCGCGTCGTTCAGCCAGGCGCGGTTGTACAGGCCCGTGAGGGCGTCGTTGAGCGACAGCTGGCGGTAGAACTCGCCCAGTTTCTGGCGGCGGCGCAGGCGGGCATTCGTCGCGCGGATGCGGAACGACATCAGCCGCAGCAGGTTGCGCGCCACGCCGTTGTGGCTCTCGATCAGCTGCCACACGAGGTCGGGCTCGATCACCAGGAGTTCGCTGTCTTCCAGCGCGACGATGGCGTCCAGGTTGGCGGCGTCGTCCAGCACGGATTGCTCGCCCACGCTTTCGCCGGGCAGGATGCGGTCGACGTTGCCTTCGCCCAGCGCGGCCTCCACGGCGAGGCTGCCCGCGAGCAGGATGTACAGGCGGGCGCGCAGTCCATCCTCGAGCGCTTCGCCCTGCGGCAGCCGCACGAGCCGGCACGCGGCAAGCGCCTGCGCGACGGCGGGGCCGTCGGCGTCGCGGAAGAGCTGCAGGTCGCGGATGCTGTACGAAGACGCACCGAATGTGCCGGACACGATCATGGATTTAAAACTTCTTGGCAACAACGTATATTGACAGCCTCGCATGATACCTGAACGAAACATCAACGCGCGGCTTGGCGCCGATAAACAACAGTGTTTCAATGGCGATATGACAACCGCTATCGATCCCATCCTCACCGACGCGCTCGGCACACGGCACGCGCCCGCGCCCGACGCGCGCATCGTCTGCCTCGTCCCGTCGATCACCGAACTGCTGTGCGACCTCGGCCTGGCCGGCCAGCTCGTCGGCCGCACCGGCTTCTGCGTCCATCCGCGCGACGTCGTCGCGGCCATCCCCAAGGTCGGGGGCACGAAGGCCGTCAACATCGAGAAGATCCGCCGGCTCGCGCCCACGCACGTCGTCGTCAACATCGACGAAAACGAAAAGCCGACCGTCGACAAGCTCGCCGAATTCGTGCCCCACGTCGTCGTCACGCATCCGAATACGCCGCGCGACAACCTGCACCTGGCGCGGCTGATGGGCGGCATCTTCGGCGCGGAGGCCGCCGCCGCGCGCTGGTGCGCCGACTTCGAGGCCGAGTACGCGGCGCTGCGCGCGCTGCCGCCCGCGCCCGCACGCACCGTGTTGTACTGCATCTGGCAGGACCCGTGGATGACGGTATCGGACGGGACGTACATCGCCGCCATGCTGGCCGAGCTGGGCTGGCGCGTGCCGGACCTGGGCCCCGACCGCTATCCGCGTTTTGCGTGGTCGCAGGACCTCGTCGACGGCCTCGACGCCGTGCTGCTGTCGACGGAGCCCTACCGCTTCACGGAGGCGCATGCGGACGCGCTGGAACGGCAGCTGGGGCTTCCCGTGCTGCTCGTCGATGGCGAGATGATGTCGTGGTACGGCAGCCGGGCGCTGACCGGGCTACGCTATCTGCGCACGGTGCGCGCGCTGGTCGAAGGGACTGGCTGAAGGGCAGGCCCGGCGCGACGCCGGGCCGGAGCGAACTCAGGAATCGCTCGTGAGGTCCTTGTCGGACAGGGCGTCGACGGGCAGCGGTTCGCGCTTGTTCTTGTCGTTCAGGCGGCCGATCGCGCTGTCCAGGGCGCGCTTGAGCTTGGTGACGGCGCCCGCGATCGACTGCGCCAGGTTTTCCCCGTGCGCGTGCACGACGACGGGGGCATAGCCGGACACGAGGGCTTCCATCATGCAGTAGTTGCTGCCGTCCTCGTGCTTTTCCTTGTTCTCGTTCGAGAGGTGAACGTCGACGCGGCGCACGTGGTCGCCGAACCGGGCGATCGCTTCCTCGACCTGCGTGCGGACGCGCTCGTCGAGGCCCTGGTGGCGCTGGATGGTGTTGTCGGTGTTGACATTAACTTCCATAAACTCCTCCAAAAGTGGACACATTTGCATCGATGGTACGCGCTCCGGAGAAATCCCGGCGTTCCGCACGCGCCTTTACGTGTTGATGAGGCTGGCAGCGATGTTCACGGACAGGCCGAGGATGATCAGGTTGAAGAAGAACGCGAGCACGCAATGGCCCAGCACGAGCTTGCGCATCGCGCGCGTCTTGATCGTCACGTCCGACGTCTGGACGGCGACGGACAAGGTGAACGAGAAGTACAGGAAGTCCCAGTAGTTCGGCTGCGTGTGCTCGTCGGGGAATTCCAGCGGCAGCGTGTGCTTGCTGGCCGTGTAGTACAGGTGCGCGTAGTGGAAGCAGTACATGACGCCCACCAGCAGCCAGGAGCCGATCACGGTCACGGCCGTGAACCCGTAGTGCAGCGCCTTCACGTGCTCCGACGCCTCCTTCATGTTCGCGAGTTCCGTCACGATGGCGTACACGGACAGGATCGCGCCGACGATGACGGCGGCCAGCACGGCGCCGCCGCTTTCGTCCTGCCGTTCGGCGATGGCGCGCACGCGGCTGTGGTCGGCACGGAACATCGTCCACGTCATCGTCAGCAGGTACGCCCACACGCCGCTGTTCCAGCCGATCAGGGAGCGGCGCACGTCGCTGTAATTGCCCGGGGCGAGGACGCCGACGACGACGCCGAGCAGCACGGCGCCGAGCAGGTATGGCCGGCTGCGGATGAAGCGCAGCAGAAAGCCGGGCTGCTCCGGCGGTTTCGCGTCGTGCGGGAAGCGCTTGTCCATCATCCTGCCTTTGCCGTCGCGGCGGCCGTGTCGGTGTCGTGGTGCGGGAAGCGGTCCATGCGTGACAGCACGGGGAACAGCTTCATCCAGGTGCCCGTGACGACGAGCGTGGCGACGCCGCCGAACACGATCGCGCGCACGAGGCCGAACCAGCTCGCGGTGAGACCGGACTCGAACTCGCCCAGTTCGTTCGAGGCGCCGATGAACACGGCGTTCACGGCGCTGACGCGGCCGCGGATCTCGTCCGGCGTCTCGTACTGGACGAGCAGGTGGCGGATGTAGACGCTGATCATGTCGCCGGCGCCGAGCAGGAACAGGGCGGCGAGGGCGACGTAGAAGCTCGTCGTCAGGCCCATCGTCACGGTGGCCGCGCCGAACAGGGCGACGCCGCCGAACATCCACGCGCCGACCTTGCGCGTGATGGGCCAGAACGCCAGCGCGATCGAGCAGATCGTGGCGCCCGCGCCGGGGGCCGTACGCAGCAGGCCCAGGCTCGTCGGGCCCGCGTGCAGCACGTCGTGCGCGAACGCGGGCAGCAGCGCGGTGGCGCCGCCGAACAGCACGGCGAACAGGTCGAGCGAGATGGCGCCCAGCACGATCGGCCGCGACCACACGAAGCGCAGGCCCTCGAGCAGCGTGTGCCAGCTGACGGGAGACTTGTTGCGCACGTGCGGTGCGCTCTTCGTGCCGGCCATCAGCAGCACGGCCACGACCAGCAGGGTGCTCGACACGGCATACACGACGTTCGGCCCGAACACGTACAGCAGGCCGCCCAGCACGGGGCCGGCGATCACGGACACCTGGAACGTGGACGAACTCAATGCCACGGCCTGCGAGAAATCCTGCGTGGACACGAGGTTGCGCAGCACGGCTTGCGAGGCCGGCTGCATGAAGGCGCGCGCGCTGCCGAACAGCACGAGCACGGCGTAGACGGGCCATACGGTCGTGCTGCCGGACAGCGTGAACGCGACGAGCAGCAGGCTGCACAGCAGCTGCGTGCTCATGCAGGCGAGGATGATCTTGCGGCGGTTGTGCGTGTCGGCCACGTGGCCCGCCCACAGGATCAGCAGCAGGAACGGCGCGAACTGAGCGAGGCCGATGAGGCCCAGGTCGAACAGGCTGTGGGTGATCTGGTAGACCTGCCAGCCGATGGCCACGCTCTGCATCTGGACGGCGAGCGTGCCGAGGAAGCGCGAGGACAGGTAGAACGAAACGTTACGGTTGCGCAGGACGGCGAGGCGGCCTGTCGGGGAAAACACGGACATAGGTTGACGTGAGGATAAGGCAGGAATGCCAACCTCCATTGTGCCCGATGTTCAATGAAGCCGCTGTCATTACGGCCATCATGCTTTCGCGTGGGCATTCGAGGCCGGGGGCCTCGAATGAAACGTGCGCACGCGGACGTTGCGATCCGCGTGCGCACGCGTGGGTGGTGTTATTTCTTGACGAAGCGGACCGCGAACTTGTCGTCCGGCGCACCGTTCATCTCGAAGAACGGCTTCTCGCGCGGGTCGGACGGCGCGCGCAGGTAGTCGCTCTTCGCATCGACTTTGAAGCCGGCCTTCGTCACCTCGTCGACCACCGTGTCCTCGTCGATGCGGTGCAGCGTCTTGGTGGCGGTCAGGCCCGCGCCCTTCTTGGCCGCGTTGTCGACGATGACGAGATGGCCGCCCGGCTTCAGCGCGTCGTACAGGCGCTTGTTCATCGCGGCGCGGTCGGCCGGGGTATTCGCGATGTCGTGGTACGACATGTTGATCGTGATGAGGTCCAGCGGCGGCGTGCCTTTCGGGACCGGGTCATTGAAGTCCGCCACGACGGCGTGCAGGTTCGGCAAGGTGGACTGGCCCAGGCGCTGGTCCAGCTTCGGATTCGGCTTGGTGTTCTGGGCCCAGACCTCGCCCTTGCTGCCGACGGCGGCCGCCAGCAGCGTGGCGGTGGCGCCGCCGCCCGAGGCGACGTCGAGCGCCTTCATGCCCGGCTTGACTTCCGCGAACGAGAGGAATTCGCCCGTCTTGCGGTGTTCGTCGGCCTTGCGGTCTTCGTCGCTGCGCAGCGGGCTGGCGAGGACGGATTGCCACTTGTTGCCGGCCTGGTCGGCAGCATGGGCGGGGAGGGCGCCCGCCAGCAGGGCGGCGGACAGGGCGAGCAGGACGGGGGCACGGCGTAGCGTCTTATGCATGTTGTTGACCCTTTCTTGTTTGGGAACCGGCCGGTGCGGCCGGGGCAAACGGGAACATACCGCAAATCCTTGTCGAGATATACAGGAATCGAATCTGCATATCGCGCGTGCCCGGAGGCCGTCAGGGCTGGGCCAGGTCGGCTTCCGTCGTGAAGGCGTCGGCGTAGAACTCGTCGGCCGGCAGGCCGCAGCGGTCCACGTAGTCGCGCCGCGCCGAATCGACCATGATCGGCGCGCCGCACGCATACACCTGGTGGTTCGACAGGTCGGGAATGTCTTGCATGACGGCCGCGTGGACGAAGCCCGTGCGGCCCGTCCAGGCGTCTTCCGGCAACGCGTCCGAGATGACCGGTACGTACGTGAAATGCGGCAGCTCGCGCGCCCACTGTTCGCACAGGTCGTGCATGTACAGGTCCTGCGGGCGGCGTCCGCCCCAATACAGCGACACGGGGCGCTCGGACTTCAGGTGGATCATGTGCTCGACGAGCGCCTTGACGGGCGCGAAGCCCGTGCCCGACGCCAGCAACACGATCGGCTTGCTGGACTCCTCGCGCAGGAAGAACGTGCCCAGCGGACCTTCGAAGCGCAGGATGTCGCGCTCCTTCATCGTCGAGAACACGTGGTCGGTGAACACGCCGCCCGGCAAGTGCCGGATGTGCAGTTCGATGGGGCCGCCCAGCGACGGCGCGCTCGCGATGCTGTAGGCGCGGCGCTTGCCGTCCTTGAGCATGAATTCGATGTACTGGCCGGCGCGGTAGGCGAGGGCTTCGTTGGCCGGCAACTGCAGCGTGATGATGGCCACGTCCGGCGCGGCGCGGCGGATGGCGATGACACGGGTCGGCATCTTGCGAATGGGGTATTCGCTGCTGCCGCCCACCTCGCGCGCTTCGATCACGAGGTCGCCTTCGGGCACGGCGCAGCACATCAGCGCAAAGCCCTGCAGTTTTTCCTGCTCGGACAGGGCGCGCGCCTGGTGCGGCTTGTGGTGGATCGTCCCTTCGACGACCTTGCCCTTGCAGGAACCGCAGGCGCCGTTCTTGCAGCCGTACGGCAGGCCGATGCCGGAGCGGATCGCGGCCGCGAGCACGGTTTCGTCGGCGTCGCAGTCGTAGTGATGGCCGCTGGGCTGGACAGTGATCTGAAACGTCATACAATCCTCGGAATGAATACAAAAAACAAAATCGGGTTCAACAAGCCGCGCCTCTTGATCGTGGGCTGCGGCGATGTCGGCATGCGCCTGCTGCCGCTGGTGCGTGAGCGTTTTCGCGTGTTTGCCGTGACGAGCCAGCCGGCGCGCTGCGCGGCACTCCGCGCCGCGGGCGCGGTGCCCGTCGTGGCCGACCTCGACCGGCCCGCGACGCTGAAGCGCCTGGCCGGCCTCGCGCAGCGGGTCGTGCACCTGGCGCCCCCGCCGCCGGACGGTGCGCTCGATGTGCGCACGCGCAATTTGACCGCCATTCTACCCGACGGCGCACGGGTCGTTTATGTCAGCACCACGGGCGTCTACGGCGACCGCGGCGGTGCGCCGACGCCCGAAACGACCCCCGTCGCGCCGCGCAATGCGAGGGCGCGCCGGCGCGTCGACGCGGAACGCGTGCTGCGCGCCTGGGCCGTGGCCAGCGGCGGCAAGGTGGCGATCCTGCGCGCGCCCGGCATCTATGCGGCGGACCGCCTGCCCATCGAACGGCTGCAGCGAGGCACGCCCGCGCTCGCGCGCGAGGACGACGTGTACACGAACCACATCCACGCGGACGACCTCGCCCGCCTGTGCGCGCTGGCGCTGTTCCGGGCGCGGCCGGGTCGCGTCTACAACGCGTCGGACGACAGCCGCCTCAGGATGGGGGATTATTTCGACGTCGTGGCGGATGCCTTCGGCCTGCCCCGGCCGCCGCGGCTGGCGCGCGCCGACCTGGAGCAGGCCGTGTCGCCGATGCTGCTGTCCTTCATGTCGGAATCGCGCCAGCTGGACAACCGCCGTCTCGCGACGGAATTGCGGGCACGCCTGCTACACCCGCGCGTGGAAGAGGCGGTCGCGGCACTGGTCCGCACGACGTCTGTATAAGGGCGGCTTAAGCATTTCGCAACTGGTCCATGTATCATTCGGGGTCGCCGTAGAGCGACCATCATATAAAGAACCGATATTCCCGAAACTGGCTCGTTTTCCATAACCCCGATGGGTCGTGGAGAATTTCCCATGGATGTCACAAGCGAAGGACGATTTATGCCCATCAGAAGGATCCCGGAGGGCGCCGAGTATGACCCGAACCGGGTGCTCGATGCCATCATCAGCAAGCTCAGGCTGAAGAACGACGCCGCGCTGTCGCGCGTGCTGGAAGTGGCGCCGCCCGTCATCAGCAAGATCCGCCACAACACGCTGCCGATCGGCGCCACGCTGCTGCTGCGCATGCACGAGGTGTCCGATTACAGCATCCGCGAGCTGCGCGCGCTGATGCTCAGGGCCGAGGGCGCGCTGTCCAGCCCGGTCTGATCCCGCGAAAAAAAAATCCGCCCGGGTGGGCGGATCAGGCCGGCGCGGACCCATGAGGGAGTCGGCCGCGCCGGGAGAGGCTGCCAGACGTGTCCGGCGTATTCCCTCAGGCTGCGCCGACCGACGGGCGCGGACCGGCGCAGAATGCGACGTCCATGCTGGGGCGCGGGCCTGCGCAGAACGCGGTGTCGGTGCCCTTTGCGGCGGTCTTGACCGACGGACGCGGGCCGGCGCAGAAGGCGACGTCGGAACTCGGACGTGGGCCGGCGCAGAACGCGGTGTCGGTGCCCTTTGCGGCGGTCTTCACTGACGGACGCGGGCCGGCACAGAAGGCGACGTCGGCACTCGGACGTGGGCCGGCGCAGAATGCGGTGTCGGTGCCTTTTGCGGCGGTCTTGACCGACGGACGCGGGCCGGCGCAGAAGGCGACGTCGGAACTCGGGCGCGGGCCGGCGCAGAATGCAGTGTCGGTGCCCTTTGCGGCGGTCTTGACCGATGGACGCGGACCGGCGCAGAAGGCGACGTCGGCACTCGGGCGCGGGCCTGCGCAGAACGCGGTGTCGGTGCCCTTCGCGTCAGCCGTGATCGACGGACGCGGGCCGGCGCAGAAGGCGACGTCCGAACTCGGGCGAGGACCGGCGCAGAACGCGGTGTCCGTGCCCTTCGCGGCGGTCTTCACTGACGGACGCGGGCCGGCGCAGAAGGCGACGTCGGAACTCGGACGTGGGCCTGCGCAGAATGCGGTGTCGGTGCCCTTTGCGGCGCCAGTGATCGACGGACGCGGGCCGGCACAGAAGGCGACGTCGGAGCTCGGACGTGGCCCGGCGCAAAACGCAGTGTCCGTGCCCTTCGCGTCAGCCGTGATCGACGGACGCGGACCGGCGCAGAACGCGACGTCCGAACTCGGGCGAGGACCGGCGCAGAACGCAGTGGCCACGCCGTCCGATGCCGCTTCCGCCGCGGCGACCGTGCCCGGGTAGGCGTCGCCGAACGTGGCTTCGTACAGTTCGCGCATGCGGTCGCCGCTGTCCAGGCGGAACTGCTGGTCGTCTTCGTCGCCCATGCCGACGTACGGGTAGTGGTGCAGGAAGTAGCCGAACGCCTGCTCGCAGTCGGCGGCGTATTTCATCGTGTCGAGGATGTGGTAGTGCCAGAACGTGTCGACGTCGACCAGGGGGGCCGTGTCCTCGTCCGGATACAACTTCATCAGGCACAGGAAACGACGGTATTCCTTTTCGACGGCATTGGCTTTTTCCAGGCTCCAGCCTTCGCCGGAGGGGCCGTGCATCAGCTTCGTCTTGATCGGTTCCAGGTCGAGTTGCATCACGGAGTTGAACAGGTCGTTTGCGTTCATAGTCATCCTCATATGTTTGGTTAAAGTACTGCTATCCCTGGTGTTGGTTTGTGCGTGGATTGGCTGCAGGCGAACAACATTTCCGCGGAGCGCACGTTGACATTCAGCAAGTCCTCGGTGGATTCGCGGATTTGTCTTACACGTGCTCAATGTAGACGAGGCAATCGAGCCTCTTATTGATATTTATCAAAGAAACAACATTTATTGCTTAGCTCGCTAGGCGATACCAAATTGGCATAGTAGGAGGTAACGATCCAGGATAAACAAGGTCTGAAGTTTGATAGAAATCAAATAACAGACGAGCCTGATCCACGTTCGACCAGGTCGAGCGCCGGCTGTTCCGGGCCGCCGATGACGGGCGCGGACACGGTCACTGTCGTGCCTCCGTCCGGCTCGCTGAACACGGCGCAGGTTCCGCCGAGGATCACGATGCGCTCTTCGATGCCGACGAGGCCGAACGATCCGTATTTGTTGCGCCCGCCCGGCGGCAGGCCGCAACCGTTGTCGCGCACCGTCAGCGACAGCCAGCCGCCGTTCAGCC